>Ga0308169_10000033_pt1 | contig 383095 bp, 334 predicted proteins | sample PhyBR1_2_FD_202139 | JGI IMG/M metagenome (GOLD analysis project Ga0308169, IMG submission 202139) | Phyllosphere microbial communities from UC Gill Tract Community Farm, Albany, California, United States - DLSLSB.R1 | ecosystem: Host-associated > Plants > Phyllosphere > Unclassified | place... | reverse complement strand
GTTGCGGAAAGTGCGCGCATTTTATCAGGTTTGCGACCTGAAAAACTATTTTCGGCGACTGCGCCTAACTCGCCGGAAAGTCCTGCTAAAAGTCGGGATTGCACCGATATCGTCCTGTTCAAACGGGGCCAATTATCGTGCAATCCATCCCTTTATTGCTGCTGATTTCTTACTTGATGCTTAATATACTTAATTCATGTACATGCCGCCGTTCACATGCAGCTCAGTGCCCGTGATGTAGGCCGCTTGCGGTCCGGCCAGGAACGCCACCGCATGGGCAATGTCTTCCGGCTGGCCCAGGCGGCCCAGCGGAATCTGGGTCAGCAGTGCAGCGTGCTGGTCGTCGCCCAGCGACTTGGTCATGTCGGTATCGATGAAGCCCGGCGCGACGCAATTGACGGTGATGTTGCGGCTGCCGATTTCGCGCGCCAGCGCGCGGGTCATGCCGGCCACGCCGGCCTTGGCCGCCGCGTAGTTCATCTGGCCCGGATTGCCCGAAGCGCCCACCACCGACGTGATATTGATGATGCGGCCGGCCTTGGCCTTCATCATCCCGCGCAGCACCAGGCGCGACAGACGGCCGACGGCGGTCAGGTTGGTGGCGATCACGCCGTCCCACTCTTCGTCTTTCATGCGCATGGCCAGGTTGTCCTGGGTGATGCCGGCATTGTTCACGAGGATCGACAGGCTGCCGAATTCCTTCTGCACATCTGCCACGACGGCCGCGCAGCGTTCGCTGTCGAGCACGTTCAGGACGACGCCCTTGCCGCCGAACGGCGCCAGGTAGTCCGAAATCGCCTGCGCGCCGGCGTCGCTCGTGGCGGTGCCAACGACTTTCGCGCCCTGGCGGGCCAGTTCGAGAGCGATGGCCTTGCCGATGCCGCGCGATGCGCCGCTGATCAGGGCGACTTGGTTTTCCAGATTCATGGTGGTCCTCTTGTTGGGGTTGTTGGTGCTGCGCCGGCGTTACGCGTTGAACGTGGCCAGCACGCGCTCGAGCGCGGCCTGGTCGACCAGCGCGTCGCCGACCAGCGCCGGGTCGATGCGTTTGGCCATGCCCACGAGCGTCTTGCTCGGTGCGCACTCGATGACCTGCGTGACGCCGTCCTGCGCCATCTTCTGCATCGTCTCGACCCAGCGTACCGGACCGGCGGCCTGGCGCACCAGCGCATCCTTGATCTGCTCCGGATCGTTCAACACGACGACATCGACGTTGTTGATGACAGGGATCTGTGGCACGACAAAGGTCAGCGTGCGCATGTACTCACGCAGGCGGTCCGATGCGGGCTTGAGCAGCGACGAGTGGAACGGCGCCGAGACCGACAGCTTCATGGCGCGCTTGGCGCCCTTCGCCTTGGCGATCTCGCAGGCGCGCTCGACCGCAGCCGTGTGGCCGGCGATCACGATCTGGGTCGGCTCGTTGAAGTTGACCGCTTCGACGACCTCGCCCTGGGCTGCTTCGGCACAGACGGCGCGCACGTCGTCGGCTTGCAGGCCGAGGATGACGGCCATGCCGCCCTGCCCGACCGGCACCGCGTCCTGCATCGACTGCGCGCGAAAGCGCACCAGCGGCACGGCGTCGGCAAACGGGATCACGCCAGCGGCGACCAGCGCCGAGTATTCGCCCAGGCTGTGGCCAGCAACAACGGACGGGATCGGACCCCCGGCCGCGATCCAGGCGCGGTACACGGCCACAGCGGCGGTCAGCATGACGGGTTGGGTGTTGGTGGTGAGATCGAGGTCTTCTTTCGGTCCGTCAGCGATCAGGCGCTGCAGATCGAAGCCAAGGGCGTCGGAGGCTTCTTGCACGGTGCGGTCGACAACCGGGTTGCCGGCGAAACCGTTCAACATGCCCACTGCCTGGGCGCCTTGTCCGGTAAACAGGAATGCGAAGTTGCTCATCGTGATAGTTCCGTAGTAATGGGTTCTTGGAAGTGCCGCGCGGTGTGCGACGCGGTGCGCGACTCGTTACATGCGCGCCAGCACGGCGCCCCAGGTAAAGCCGCCGCCCACGCCTTCCATCAGCACGTTCTGGCCTGGCTTGATGCGGCCATCGCGCACCGCCTGGTCGAGCGCCAGCGGGATCGAGGCGGCCGAGGTATTGCCGTGCTCATTGACGGTGACGACCATTTTGTTCAGCGGCAGGCCGAGCTTCTTGGCGGTGCCGTTCATGATGCGGATATTGGCCTGATGCGGCACCAGCCAGTCGATCTGGTCCGGCGTGACGCCGGCGGTATCGAGCACTTCGTGCGCGACTTTCTCGAGCACCGACACGGCCAGCTTGAACACGGCCGGGCCGTCCATGTGCAGGAAACCGCTGCCAGCAACGGCGCCACCCGCCAGGTTGCCCGGGATCGACAGGATGTCGGCGTGGCTGCCATCGGCGTGCAGTTTGGTGGCCAGGATGCCCGGCTCGTTCGACACTTCCAGCAGCACCGCGCCGGCGCCATCGCCGAACAGCACGCAGGTGCCGCGGTCATTGAAGTCGACGATGCGCGAGAAAATCTCGGAACCGATCACGAGCACGCGCTTGTGGTTGCCGGCGCGGATGAACGCGTCAGCCGTCGACAGCGCATAGACGAAGCCGCTGCAGACGGCCTGCACGTCGAAGGCGGCACTGCCATTGGCCATCCCCAGCTTTTGCTGGACGATGCAGGCGGTACTCGGGAAGCTGCCGTGGAAGTCGGGGGTGGAACTGGCGACGATGACGAGGTCGATGTCGCCCGCCTCGCGGCCAGCCATCTCGAGCGCCCGGCGCGCGGCGTGCACGGCCAGGTCGGATGAAAGCTCATCGGCGGCGGCGAAGTGGCGCGCCTCGATGCCGCTGCGGGTAACAATCCATTCGTGCGACGTTTCGACACCTTGCGCAGCCAGCCGCGTGGCCAGCGCTTCATTGGTGACACGGTTGGCCGGCAGGTAGCTGCCGGTGCCGGTGATTTTGCTGTACAGGGTCATTGCTTCACCATCCGCTCGGTTATTGCGCCTGGCGCTCGATCGTGGACACGGGCTCGAGCACCGGCATGGGCGCTTCGGCAGCGCCCGTTGAATTCGGCATCAGCTCGGTAATTAGTGCCGACAACTGTTCTTGCACATTATTGTGCGCGGCCTCGTAGGCACGCTTGATCGCCCATTCGAACGAATAGGCATTGGCGCCGCCGTGGCTCTTGAACACCAGGCCCTTCAGGCCCAGCAGACCGGCGCCATTGTAGCGCTCGGGATTGAGTTTCTTCAGCGCCTTGCGTGCGAACACGGCGCCGACCATCGACATGATGTCCGCCTTGAACGTCGTTTTCATGAAACGCGACAGGCCTTCGATCGCCTTGAGCATCACGTTGCCGACGAAACCGTCGCAGACGACGACGTCGACGGTGCCCTTGAAGATGTCATTGCCTTCGACGTTGCCATAGAAATTGAGCTTGCCGCGCGCCGCATCGTCGCGCAGCAGCACGCCGGTGGCCTTGACCACCTCGTTGCCCTTGATGTCCTCGGTGCCCACGTTCAACAAGCCAATGGTCGGGCGGGGAATGCCTTCGATTGCCGAGCACAGCACCGAGCCCATGATGGCGAACTGGTGCAGGTGATGCGGTTCGCAATCGACGTTCGCGCCCAGGTCGAGGATGTAGGTCGGGCCGTTCTTCTGGTTCGGCATGATCGAGCAGATCGCCGGACGGTCGACGCCGGGCATCGTCTTGAGCACGTAGCGCGAGACGGCCATCAGGGCGCCGGTGTTGCCGGCCGAGACGCAGGCATTGGCGCTGCCGTCTTTCACCAGCTCGATCGCCACGCGCATCGACGAATCCTTCTTGCGGCGCAGGGCCACCTCGATCGGATCGTCCATTGCGACAACTTCGGTCGCGTGCTTGATCGTCAGACGCGGCAATTTGTCGCCGTGGTGTTTCTTGAGTTCTGCGCGCAGCACCTCTTCGACGCCCACGAGCACGAGCTCGGCGTCCTCCTGCTTCTTGAGGAACGAGATTGCTGCCGGAATGGTTACTGACGGGCCGTGATCGCCACCCATGCAGTCAATGGAAATTTTTATGGTCATGTATTGGGAATGCCGCGGCTCACACAGGACTGGCGGCCAGATGGGATCGATTCGTCGCCAGGAGGCGTACAGGATCCGCGCTGCTCAACATGACGGGGCGAAATACATGCCCGTGATGCCAACAATGCCTGAGCAGATGCCAAAGAAAAAGCGGCGCCACGCAGATAACATACGTTGCGCCGCTTTCATGGTTCTAAAAGCCAGGACGTCGATTACTCGTCGTTTTTGGTCTTCAGAACTTTGCGACCACGGTAGAAACCGTTAGGGCTGATGTGGTGACGCAGGTGCGTTTCGCCGGTGGTTGGCTCGACTGCCAGGTTTGGTGCAACCAGGAAGTCGTGCGAACGGTGCATACCGCGCTTCGATGGGGATTTTTTATTCTGCTGAACAGCCATGATAACTCCTAATACTAAGTTCTAAAATTTTAACACATTCGACGTGCAACGATTTGCGCATCGAGTATCCCAGCAGCAATCTTCAAGGATGTCCCCCGGGATTGCCGACACGTTTCCGTCTACTTCTACTACCAATGCCATACTCGAGCGCTGCACGCGTCTGACACATTCTTTGCAAATTTTGGGCGACATTCTTTCTACGCTGCCGCCACCGTACTGCGAAACCGATCCTGCTGTATTTGGTACTACATCATTCTGTCTTGAGATTCTTGAGGCCGGCAAATGGCGACGGCTTCTCGTTCTTCAGGCTGTCCAGCAGCTTGTTTTCTGGGCAGACATCGTGCTTTGGCGACTGCGGCAACGCCAGCAGCGCCTCGTCTTCGAGCAACTGACGAATATCGCAGGTATGGCTGCCAACGATCACATCGATGCTGTCATCGTCGAGAACGATCTCGATGGCATCGGCTTCTTCGTCATCCTTGCCCAGCACCAGCATGGTCGACGAATCGATTTCGTAATCCATGGGTTGCAGGCAACGCTGGCATTCCAGCTTCACGTGACCGGCAACCTCGAGGGTCAGCGACGGATAACCGTGACGGGTTTGACCACCTTGCATCGTCCAGCGGATGTCGCCGCCTTTTTCGGAACTCTCTGCGGCCAGCCGGGTCATCTCGACCAGGGGCGTGCTGCCTTCACGAAAACCATCGCTCTTGCAAAACTCGAAGGCATCAATAATGAAAGCGCTCATTTAGAAAGTCGTCCCGGAAAACCTGCGATAATAGCAGGCTTTTCACCGCAGCGCCATGAAACTGTGGCTTCGCTGCCGATTTATCCCGAGGGTCGCATGCTACCAAGTTCCACCCCGCCCCGTCTGATCCTCGCCTCGAGCTCGGCCTACCGGCGCGAATTGCTGGGCCGGCTCGGCCTGCCGTTCGAGGCGATCGCGCCCGATCTCGATGAAACCCCGCTGCCCGGCGAAACGCCACCGGCAACCGCGCTGCGCCTGGCGCGCGCCAAGGCCGAGGCAGTGGCGCGCCTGCATCCGGGCGCACTCGTGATCGGCTCCGACCAGGTCGCCACGCTCGACGATCTGCAGATCGGCAAGCCAGGCGACCATGCGCGTGCGCTGGCGCAGCTGCAATTGATGCGGGGCCGTGAAGTCGTGTTTCACACGGCACTATGCCTGTGGGACGGGCGCGCGGCCAACCCTGCCGCCGCTGCCCAGCTCGACAATGTGCAGGTTCGCGTGCGCTTTCGCGACCTGCCAGATGCCGAACTGGACGCCTATCTGCGCATCGAACAGCCATACGATTGCGCCGGCAGCGCCAAGAACGAAGGCCTGGGCATTGCCCTGATCGACCACATCCACTCGCTTGATCCGACCGCCCTCACCGGCTTGCCGCTCATCGCCCTGACCGGCATGCTGCGGCGCGCCGGCGTGCGCTTCTTCGGCACCTGACCACTTACCTGAAACGACCCATGCCCGGCACCCTGTACCTGATTCCCAATACCCTCGGCCCACTCGATGCTGCGCCCGGCTGCCTGAACGGCCTGCTGCCGACGCAAGTGCAGACACTGACCAGCTCGCTCGATTATTTTGTGGCCGAAAACGCCAAGACCGCGCGCGCGTTCCTGAAACTGATATCCATCGACCATCCGCTGGCCAAGCCGCTGCAGGAAATCGAGATCGCCGAACTGAACGTGAATACGCCGGCTGCCGCGCTGACGCAATTGCTGGCGCCGCTGCTGGCGGGGCGCGATGCGGGCCTGGTGTCAGAGGCAGGTGTACCAGCGGTGGCCGATCCCGGCGCCGACCTCGTGCGCCTGGCGCATCAGCACGGGATTGCCGTGCGGCCGCTGGTGGGCCCGTCGTCGTTGCTGCTGGCCGTCATGGCCAGTGGCCTGAACGGCCAGAGCTTCGCTTTCAACGGCTATCTGCCGACCGACGCAGCGCTGCGCACGAAGCGCATCCGCGAGCTGGAAACCCGCTCACGGGGCGAGCGCCAGACGCAGTTGTTCATTGAAACGCCGTACCGCAACGGCGCGATGCTCGAAGCGCTGGTGGCGGGCTGCCAGCCGGGCACGCTGGTGTGCGTGGCCACCGACCTGTCGCTGCCGAGCGAGTCGGTGCGCACCATGACGGCGGCAAAGTGGAAAGCAGCACTGGGGGCGGACAAGGGGCCGGACTTCCACAAGAAGCCGACCGTGTTCCTGCTGCTGGGGCAATAAGGGATTGGGCGGACTCAGCGCACGTCGTGGGTCAGCTCGCGGACCCAGTCGAAGGCTGCCAGTTCGATCTCGCGCACCTCGGGCACTGTCAGCCCGATCTTTTTGAGTTCGGCATTGAGCTTGCGACCACCGACGGCCGTTTCGAGCAGCTCGGCGATGCGCAGCATCGTGCCGAAGTCGCCATCGCGGTCGATCAGCGCGTCGCGTACGTCATGCGCGACCTCGACATGCACGAGGATGTCGGCCATCCGCACCGAGAACAGTGCTTCGGCCAGCGACATGATGCCGACAGTGAAGGCGCGGTCGGCGCTGGCCGTGTCGCCGGGGCGCACGCGCAGCGTGATCAGTTCGAGCAGTTTGCCGCGCGTGGTGGCCAGTTGCAGCAACGGCGAGTGAAGCGAGACTTGCGCGCCCGCCGCCGTGTACAGCAGGATCTGCAGCCAGCGGCCCAGCTGGCGCCGGCCCAGCACTGCCAGCGCCTGTGACAGCGATTCGATACGCGGACCCGGCACTGCGCGGCTGTTGACCAGGCGCAGCAGGTTCAGGCTGACCAGCGCGTCGCGCTTGACGGCCGTCTCGATGGTCTGGTTGTCGGCGTTGGAATTGACCAGCTCAAGCAAGCGCAGCAGCACGACTTCGGTCGGGGCGATCTTGCGGCCGCTGAGGATCACGGGCCGCGCAAAGTAATACCCCTGGAAGTACTCGAAACCAAGCTCCATGCACAGCTTGAACTCTTCGATCGTCTCGACTTTTTCAGCCAGCAGGCGCTTGCCGGTCTTTTTCAGCGACGCGACCAGACCGCCCAGGGCGTCCGGGGCCACGCCCTTGATATCGACCTTGATGATGTCGATCAGCGAGATCAGCTGATCGAGTTCGGGCGAATGCTCGATAACGTCGTCGACGGCGAATTTGAAGCCGAGGTTTTTCAGCTCGTCCACCCGCGCCAGCAACTCCGGCGTGGGTTTGACGGTTTCCAGGATTTCGAGAATGACTTTATGCGGCTGCAGGAAGCGCACGAAGTCGCTCATCAGGACGACAGCATCGACATTCACAAAAGCGAGCTGGTCGCCCACCACCTGCTCCATGCCAAGCTGGGACGCATGCGAAATGACGGCCGCCGTCGCTGCGGCGCCGTCGGTCAGCTTGGCGTCTTCGTCCTCGCCGGCAGCACGAAACAGCAGCTCGAACGCCAGCAATTGCTGGTCGCGCCCGAGAATGGGTTGCCGTGCGAGGAAAAAATCGTCAGACGGCACCAAGACCGCTGCCGTTGCATCAGCATGCATTGAAATATTACTCCTGGAAACTGTCGCGGCGGATCGCGGCGCGCTGGCAGCACGCACCCGCGCGCCACCTGCACCGACTATACTACAAAAACATCAATCTTAGCATTTCGACATCAAATCGAACGCTAGCTGCGACCGCCGCCCTGGCGGGTGCGGCCGGTGCGCGGTGCACCCGGCGTCGCCGGGCGATCGCCACCGGTGCGGGGTGCACGCGGCGCGGCAGCATCTGACGCTGCGCGCGATGGGGCGCCGGGCGCACGGGGTGCACGCGGCGCGGCACTCTTCGGCGCACTCGAGCGCGGTGGCGCGCCTGGCCGGCTAGCATCCTGCGTCGGACGGCCTGTGCTCTGCGTCGGACGGCCCGTGCCAGTGCCGGTAACTGTGCGCGATGGCTTGACCGGCACTACCGGCTCGTCACCTTCACGCGGCATGACCTGGCCCGGCAGGCGCAGACTGCCCTTGCCCGACAGCGGGCTGGCGCGGCGCGCATTGCCGATCGGCTGGCGCGGCATGCCGGCGGCGCCATCGGTGCGGCTGGCGCTGCGACCGAGGGCGGTACCCGTGACCTGGGTGCCCTTTTCGATCGTAAAGCGTGCGCCGGCGTCCTTGCCCAGCACGCGCACCAGGTACGGCAGCACTTCGCGCAGGATCGGCTCGAGCGTGTACGGCGGATTCAGGATGAACATGCCGGAGCTGTGCAGGCCCGTGCCGTCCGGGGTCGGCGTCTGGATCGTCAGCGTGACGTTCAGCCACTCCTTGGCCGGCACGCGCTTCAGGCGATCGGCAAACTGACGCGATTCCATGCGCTGCAATACCGGATACCAGACAGCATAGATGCCGCTCGGGAAGCGCAGCAGCGCATCGTCGAGGGCTTCTTTCACGCGCTTGTAGTCATCCTTGACTTCGTAGGGCGGGTCGATCAGCACCAGCGCGCGGCGCGACGGTGGCGGCAGCAAGGCCTTCATGCTGTCGAAGCCGTCGCCCCGGTCGATCATCACACGGCGGCCGCGCGAGCGCTCGCCCTGCTCTGCCTTGTGGGCGTCGAGCTTGCGGAAGTTATCGGCCAGGATCTTGCAATCGGCCGGGTGCAGCTCGAACAGGCGCAGGCGGTCCTGCTCACGCGCCATCTGCTCGGCGACATACGGCGAGCCCGGGTAATAGCGCATCTTGCCGCTCGGGTTCATGCCCTTGATCAGGTCGAGGTATTCCTTGAGGGGTGCCGGAACGTCAGTAAGCGCCCACAGCGGGCCGATGCCGGTATCGAATTCGGCGGTCTTGGTCGACTGAAAACTGTCGAGTGCATACACGCCGGCACCCGAGTGGGTATCGATATAGGTATAGGCGGCATCCTTCTGGTTCATGTACTGGTGCAATTGCACCTGAATGAAGTGCTTGAGGACATCGGCGTGGTTACCCGCGTGGAAGGCGTGGCGGTAGCTCAACATAAGCTGGAATTCCTAAAAGTGACGTTGCCGCGCGAAACTGGCGGCGATATTAGGCGCCATTATCCACTACAACCGGGCCCGACTGGGAATCGGTGCGATCTGCGGTCGACATAAAAAAAGCCGCAACCCTCGTGAGGTTGCGGCCAGTGCACCATCAATGTGCTTGTCAGGCGACTTTCTTTTCTTCGAAGAACTGTTCGTCCTCAGTCGAGCCGTGCAGCGCCGTGGTCGAGCTCTGGCCCTGCTGGATGGCCTGGGTCACGGCGTCGAAGTAGCCGGTCCCCACTTCGCGCTGGTGCTTGACGGCGGTGAACCCTTTTTCAGCGGCGGCGAATTCGGCTTCTTGCAGCTCGACGAAGGCCGACATGCCGGTGCGGGCGTAACCGTGGGCCAGGTTGAACATGCCGTAATTGAGCGAGTGGAAGCCGGCCAGTGTGATGAACTGGAACTTGTAGCCCATCGCGCCCAGCTCACGCTGGAACTTGGCGATGGTCGCGTCGTCCAGGTTCTTTTTCCAGTTGAACGACGGCGAGCAGTTATAGGCCAGCATCTTGCCCGGGAACTTGGCGTGGATCGCATCGGCGAAGCGGCGCGCAAACTCGAGGTCGGGCTTGCCGGTTTCGCACCAGACCAGGTCGGCGAACGGTGCGTAGGCCAGGCCGCGCGAAATCGCTTGCTCGACGCCCGGCTGGACGCAGAAGAAACCCTCGACCGTGCGCTCGCCAGTGCAGAACTCCTTGTCATTGGCGTCGACGTCCGACGTGAGCAGGTCGGCCGCTTCGGCGTCGGTGCGGGCAATCACGAGCGTCGTGGTGCCCATCACGTCGGCCGCAAGGCGGGCCGCGTTGAGCTTCTCGATGGCTTCGCGGGTGGGCACCAGCACCTTGCCGCCCATGTGGCCGCATTTCTTGACCGAGGCCAGTTGATCCTCGAAGTGCACGCCCGATGCGCCGGCTTCGATCATCGACTTCATCAGCTCGTAGGCATTGAGCACGCCGCCAAAACCGGCTTCGGCATCGGCCACGATCGGGGCAAAGTAATCGATGTCGTCCTTGCCTTCCGACCATTGGATCTGGTCAGCGCGCTGGAACGTATTGTTGATGCGGCGCACGACCAGCGGCACCGAGTTGGCCGGATACAGCGACTGGTCCGGGTACATTTCGCCGGCGGCGTTGGCGTCGCCCGCCACTTGCCAGCCCGACAGGTAGATCGCCTTCAGGCCCGCTTTCACCTGCTGCATGGCCTGGTTGCCGGTCAGCGCGCCCAGGGCGTTCACATACGGCTCGTCATTGACCAGGCTCCACAGCTTCTCGGCGCCCCGCTTGGCCAGCGTGTGCTCGATGCGCACCGAGCCGCGCAGACGGACGACGTCGGCGGCGGTGTAATTGCGCACGACGCCTTTCCAGCGTGGATTGGTGCCCCAGTCTTGCTGCAGTTCGGCGATTTGCTGTTCACGGGTAGTCATGGTGTGTTCTCCTGAAGGGTGGTAAGACGTTTGATCAAGCATGCGATTCCGTTGAGACAATCATAAAGCCGTTTGTGCGCGGCACCATCAGTCTTCTATAAGACATACGACTAAAATAATTACTAACAATATCAATGGCTTGTATTTCACATATCATGATGCGGAATGAAATTTCTTACGATGGTAAGAAAAGCGCTCGCTGGCATGCTGCGCATTTCGCATCGCACGACGATCATTTCGCATCCTGAAATATGGCGTATTATTTCCCGTCAAGAAACGACAAAGGGCGCGACAAATGCTCCTGACTCGAATTAGCCACCAAGTAGGGTGCGCGGGTTTCCCGCGCACGCGTTCAACTTGACTTCGCATACCACGGCGCGAGGTTGAATTGAACGCGTGGACGGCATAGCCGTCCACCCTACGAGCTGTCAAGAAACGACAAAGGGCGCGGCAATTGCCGCGCCCTTTTCATATCAACCTAACCGGCTTACTTCGCCAGTTCGACCGTCTGCTCGCCAAAGGTCAGCTCGCCACCCCGCACCCGCACCGGAATCACATCCTTCGGTCCGAAGCGGCCCGACAGGATCGCTTTGGACAGCGGATTTTCGATCTGCTGCTGGATCGCGCGCTTGAGCGGCCTTGCGCCATACACCGGGTCGTAGCCTGCTTCGGCAATCTTCTGCAGCGCCTCTTCGTCGATGTCGAGCGTCATGTCCATCTTGGCCAGGCGCGCTTCCAGGATCTGCAGCTGGATACGGGCAATGGCGCCGATGTTCTTCTCATCCAGTGCATGGAACACGACGATCTCGTCGATACGGTTGATGAACTCGGGGCGGAAGTGCCCGCGCACCTCGGCCATCACCGCCATCTTGACGACGGCCGGCTCATCGCTTTCCATCGCCTGGATCCGGTGCGAACCCAGGTTCGACGTCATCACGATCACCGTGTTCTTGAAGTCGACCGTGCGGCCCTGGCCATCGGTCATGCGGCCATCGTCCAGCACCTGCAGCAGCACATTGAACACGTCCGGGTGCGCCTTTTCGATCTCGTCGAGCAGGATCACGCTGTACGGTTTGCGCCGCACCGCTTCGGTCAGGTAACCGCCCTCTTCATAGCCGACGTAGCCCGGTGGCGCGCCGATCAGACGCGCAACCGAATGCTTCTCCATGAATTCGCTCATATCGATGCGGATCATGGCGTCCTGCGTATCGAACAGGAAGCCGGCCAGCGCCTTGCACAGCTCGGTTTTACCGACACCGGTCGGCCCCAGGAACATGAACGAACCATACGGGCGATCCGGGTCGGACAGACCCGCGCGCGAACGACGGATGGCATCCGACACCGCTTCAATGGCTTCGTCCTGGCCCACCACGCGCTTGTGCAGCTCGTCCTCGATGTGCAGCAGCTTGTCGCGCTCGCCCTGCAGCATGCGGGTGACGGGGATGCCCGTCGCGCGCGAGACCACTTCGGCAATTTCCTCAGCGCCAACCTGCGTGCGCAGGAGCTTGGGCTTCTGGCCGTCGAGTTCGGCGCGCGCGGTGCTCGCCTCAGCGTCGCGCAGTTGCGCTTCGAGTTCCGGCAAGCGGCCATATTGCAGCTCGGAGGCCTGCTGCCAATTACTCTGGCGGCGCGCTTCTTCCATCTGGTAGCGGATCCGCTCGATCTCTTCCTTGATGTGCGTGGTGCCCTGCACCGCGGCCTTTTCGGCTTTCAGGATTTCTTCGAAGTCGTTGTACTCACGCTCCAGGCGCACGATTTCCTCGCCCAGCAGCTCGAGGCGGCGCTGCGACGCTTCATCGGTCTCGCGGCGCACGGCTTCGCGCTCGATCTTCAGCTGGATCATGCGGCGCTCGAGGCGGTCCATGACTTCGGGCTTCGAATCGATTTCGATCTTGATCTTGGCCGCCGCTTCGTCGATCAGGTCGATGGCCTTGTCGGGCAGGAAGCGGTCGGTGATGTAGCGGTGCGACAGCTCGGCCGCCGCGATGATCGCCGCGTCGGTGATGTCGACCTGGTGGTGCAATTCGTATTTCTCCTGCAGCCCGCGCAGGATGGCGATCGTCGCCTCGACACTTGGCTCGTCGACGATGATCTTCTGGAAGCGGCGCTCGAGCGCGGCATCCTTTTCGACATACTTGCGGTACTCGTCGAGCGTGGTCGCGCCGACGCAGTGCAGCTCGCCGCGCGCCAGCGCCGGCTTGAGCATATTGCCGGCGTCCATCGCGCCTTCGGCTTTGCCGGCGCCAACCATCGTGTGCAGCTCGTCGATAAAGACGATCGTCTGGCCTTCGTCCTGCGCCAGCTCTTTCAGCACGCTTTTCAGGCGCTCTTCGAATTCGCCGCGGAACTTTGCGCCGGCCAGCAGCGAGGCCATGTCCAGCGACAGCACGCGCTTGCCCTTGAGCGAATCGGGTACTTCGCCATTGACGATGCGCTGCGCCAGGCCTTCGACGATGGCGGTCTTGCCCACACCCGGCTCACCGATCAGCACGGGATTGTTCTTGCTGCGACGCTGCAGCACCTGGATCGCGCGGCGGATTTCATCGTCGCGGCCGATCACCGGATCGAGCTTGCCGGCGCGGGCCCGCTCGGTCAGGTCGAGCGTGTACTTCTTGAGCGATTCGCGCTGGCCTTCGGCTTCGGGCGAATTGACGCTTTCGCCGCCGCGCACGGCCTGGATCGCCGCCTCGAGCGACTTCTTCGCCAGGCCGTTTTCACGGGCCAGGCGGCCGGCGTCGGACTTGTCTTCCAGCAGCGCCAGCAGGATCATCTCGGACGAGACGAAGCCGTCGCCGCGCTTTTGCGCTTCGCGATCGGCCAGGTTCAACAGGCCCATCAGGTCGCGCCCGACCTGGACGTTGCCGCCAGTACCGGTGACCTTCGGCTGGCGTTCGAGCGAAGCTTTCAGCGCGTTGGACAGCGCGCCGACGTTCACGCCGGCACGCTGCAGCAGCGAGCGCGCGCTGCCGTCGTCCTGGTTCAACAGTGCCACCAGCAGGTGGACTGTTTCAATGTATTGGTTGTCGTTGCCGACCGCCAGGCTCTGGGCATCCGCCAGCGCTTCCTGGAGCTTGGTCGTCAATTTATCTTGTCGCATGGTGTGACTCCTGAGTTTGTTCTTGGTTGCGATACAAGATTGGGATGACGGGATGCTTTTCAAGCGCGGCGTCGCGCCGCGCGTAAGAAAAACACCTACAAGCAGGAAAGCGCTTAGCTGTCAGACAACTTGGACTCGGGTGCTGGCCCGGCAGCTTGCAGATCGCGCACGTTCTTTTGTACGGCGACCACGGCAAACAGCGACAGCGCAAACGACATCGCATAAAAGCCTTTTTCGCTCAGCGCCAGCGTGGCGTTGACGAGGCCAATGCCCAGCAATCCGATCGATGCCATCAGCGAGAACCAGCACAGCGACGCATACAGGCCCGTGACCGGCAAGCCTTCCGCGCGGTCGCGCACCGTTTTTTGCAGAGAAATCGCGGCGAACAGGCCGTACAGCAGCAGTACGAGGTAATAGCCTTTTTCATTGAGCTGCATCTGGGCGTTCCAGAGGCCAATCAGATAGGCCGCAATGCCGATGATGAGTGCGCCCCAGGAGGCGCCGACGAAGGCCGCGGTCGGCCTATAGTTGGTATTCATGATCGAGCTCCTGTGTAATTACTCGACGGGAACTCTAGCATGCTTCAACGGGCCCACAGGTGCGGTATCCGGAAAAACCGCCCTGCCCTGCCGACTTTACCCCCGCAGGGTACGCAGCAGCGCGAAACCGGCCATGCAGCACATGAGCGAGCCGATCAGGTGCAGCGCCGTATGCGCCAGTGCCCAGCCAATGTCGCCGCGCTGCAGCAGCGTCATCGATTCGCCACTAAAGCTGGAAAAGGTCGTCAAGCCGCCCAGGAAGCCGGTAATGATGAACAGGCGCCAGTGCGGCGCCAGCCCGGGCTGATCGGCAAAGAACGCGAGCGCGCAGCCGATCAGAAAGCCGCCGACCAGATTGGCCGCCAGCGTGCCGATCTGGACAAAGCCATGCAGGCTGCCCAGCCACAGGCCGAGACCCCAGCGCAGCCAGGCGCCGATGGCGGCGCCGAGCCCGACCGCGAGAAAATTCAGCGGGCTTGCCACCGCGCCCGCGCCGTGTCATCCGTCACGCGTGCATCGACCCAGCGCGCGCCTTCGGGCGTGTCTTCCTTCTTCCAGAACGGCGCTTCCGTCTTCAGGTAATCCATGATGAATTCGCAGGCCGCGAACGCATCGCCCCGGTGCGCAGCGGTCACCGCCACGAGCACGATCTGATCGAGCGGCAGCAGCGGTCCCACGCGGTGGATGACCAGGGAAGCGAACAGCGGCCAGCGCGCAGCGGCCTGGGCGGCGATGTCGTCGAGCGCTTTCTCGGTCATGCCGGGATAGTGTTCGAGTTCCATCGCCGCGACCTGCGCGCCATCGTTCAGGTCGCGCACGGTGCCGACGAACGCCACGACGGCGCCAACCCGGGCGTCGCCTTCGCGCAGGCGCGCGACTTCGAGGCCGAGGTCGAAGTCGCCGGTTTGCACACGGACATTGTTCATGACGCCTCCTTGGGCTGGCGCAGCATCAGGCATTCGATGCGCGTTTCGGTGCGCACGTCGGCCAGGGCTGGCAGCGCCAGCAGCGCGCGCAGCTCGGCCGTATTGCCGCCCGGCTTCTGGCCCGACTTGAGCGAGCTTTGCAGCACCTCGACCTGCAGGCGCAGGCGGTCACGGGCAAACTCGGCGCCGCTGTCGATGCCAGCAGCGATCTCCAGGCGCAGCAGATCGTTCAACAGGCGCGGCCGGTTTTCCTGGAGCTGGCGCGCATACGCGGCGCGATCGCCTTCGAGCGCCGCCAGCGCCGCATCGAAGCGCTTCTGCAGGATCGGCTCGTAACCACCGTCGACCGGGGCCAGCGCGGCCCAGCGAGCGCGCCAGTCGTCCCCCTGCGTGTGGGTGCCGGCATTGCTGTCCGGATCGGCGATTGCTGTTTCGAGCGCTTGGATCAGGCGCAGCTTGTCACGCACGACGCCGGCCAGGACCGTGTCGGCAGCGCGCCGCACCTCGGCCACCTGCGCCTGCACCTGGGCGACCGCAGCCTGATAGCGCTGCTCAACACGCGCCTCGTGGGCGCGCGGTACCGGGCCAATTGCCTGCCATTCGGCGGCGGCTTCGCGCAGCATCCTGGCGACGTTGGACGGGGTGGCATCGAGCGCCGCTGCTTCGAGACGGGCGCACAGCGCTTCCTTGGCCGCTTCGTGGGTGCGCCGTTCGCTGTCGGCCGCGTGCGCATGCTCCTTGCGGGCCGCAAACAGCGCGTCGCAGGCGCCGCGAAAACGCTGCCATAACGCCTGCTCGGCCTTGCGTTCGAGCGGCAGCGCGCGCGCATGCTCTTGCCAGCGGCTCTGCAATTCGCGCAGCATGTCGACGGCGTGCCGTTCGTTCGGGTCGAGCTTGTGGACTTCTTCGATCAGTTGTTCGCGCACGGCGACTTCGACCTTGCGCTGGTTTTCCAGCGGACGCTGCAGCGTCGTCAGTGCCTCGGAGAACAAGCCGTCGAGACGTTTCTTTTCCTTGCGGTCGACCGCGCCCAGATGGCTCCAGGCCGTACGCAGGCGTTGCACGGTGGCCGACACGTGCTTCCAGTCGGCGTTGTCCTGCTGCAGGTTGGCGATCTCGGCCTGGGCTTCTTCGACCAGCGCCTGGCCGCGCGCGGCATTCGCGTGGCGTTCGTCGGCCAGCTGGCGGAAATGCGCGGCGGCCGGTGCGTAGGCAGCGCTGCAGGCGGCGTCGAAGCGCTCCCACAGGCTGCGCGGCGCCGGGCCGGACAAAGTGTCGAGCGCCTTCCAGCGCTCGCGCATGCTGCCGACCTTCTTGGCCAGCTCGCCCATCGCCAGGTTCTGCGTGGCCAGCGTCTCGACTGTCTTGATCAATTCTTCGCGCGACACATTACCGCCCCAGCGCGCCCAGTCCGACAAGCGTTTCAGGTCGGCGCGCAGATGGGTCAGGTGCTCGAGCTGGGCGCCCGTCAGGCGCACGCCCTTGTCCTTGGCTTCCTTCAGCGATTTGTCGATTTCCGCGGCGGTGCCAAGCGAGCCCTGCTGCAGGGCAGCCTCGAGCGCCTCCATCTGGTCGAGGAAGGCCTGGTCGGCGCCCTTGTCTTTAACAGGCGCGGTGCCGCTATCGGCTGGCGCTGCGGCCTGAACTGCTTTCGGCTTGCGGACCGCTTGCGGGAACGACGCGAGCAAGGCGTCGAAGCGCGCTTGCAGCGCTTCACCAGCAGCGTTCGCAGGCATGGCCGGCAGGCGCTGCCATTCACGGCGCAGGGCATCCGGCGTCAATTCTTCCTGCGGCTGCGCGGCCCAGGCGGTGAGGGCCGCATCACGGGCGGCCAGCGCTGCGGCATCCTTCTCGGCGGTGGCCAGGCTGGCCGTCAGGCGTGCCAGTTCATTGCTCACCTCGCCCACCAGTGCGCGCGGCAGCGATGGGTGACCAGGGTCGGCCAGTGCCGCTGTTTGTTCCTGCTGCAGGCGGGCCAGCGTCTCGCCAAGCGCGGCGGTGTCGAGTCCCTGCCCGTCGAGCTGGCGCAGCGCCGTCAGGCGATCGATCATGGCGCGCTGCAACTGGACCTGCGCTTCGAGACGGGCGCCAAGCTGGGCGCGCACGGCCTCGAAGTCGGCAGCGAGCTCTGGCGCGCGGATGACCGACCATTTGCGGTCGAGTTCGCCAACGTGGTTAGGCGTCAGCAATACGTCACCCAGCATGGCGCGCGCCTGCGCCAGGGTGTCTTCACCACGGCGCAATTCGGCTTCATGGTGGCGGATCGCGTCGAGCCGGCCATGCACGAGCTTGGCAACGCGGCGATCGACATTGCGCATCGCGCCGTACACGCGCTCGAGGTGCTCGCGGCCATGGAGCAGCTCGGCGGCGGCCAGGCGCAATTCGGAAAACGGGGATTGCAGGATGAACTCGGCAGCGGCAGCTTCGTCGCTGCCAAGCGTCTTGAGCTGCGCAGCCTGGCGCTCGCGGGCGCTGGCCACGGCGGCGCGCGCCTCGGCAGCCTGCGCTGCGGCCTGGTTTGCCGCCTGCTCTGCAGCAGCGGCCGCTGCGGCCTTGGCCTTGTTATTGGCTTTGCTACCGGTCTTGCTACCGACGGGCTGGGCAGCGCCCGATTTCGCCGGGGCCGGCTTGGCGGCGCCCTGTTGCTCGCCGGACGCGGCCGGCTTGCTGCCCTGCCGCTTGAAGAGAAAATCGAACATAGGAAATTCGCACCGCTAAAACTGCCATCATAGCAAAGAACATGGCGTCAACCGGCGCGCACGCCCTGCTGCTGCAGCTAATTCACGATGGGCACGCCGGGTGGCAAGGCGGGTGATTTCCTGGTTGAAACTTCTAACGGAAGCCTGGCACGCACGATGCCGCGCCCCGCGTCACGGTGTTCGTTCTGCACCGTGTCGTGGGCCAGCATCTGGTTGGCGATCGTGAACCAGTGGTCGCCGGGAATGAGTGTGCGCGCCAGCGGCAGCAACTCGCGCTCTTCGCGTTCGAGGCGCTCGAGCAGCAGTTCGCAGCAGGCTTCCAGCGCCGCCAGGCAGCCGGGATCGCCTTCGGCAGCGGCGGCCTGGGCCGCCATGCGCGCCGCGTGCGCGCGCCGGCTCAGCGCATCGAGTTCGGCCAGCAGCGCGCCGGCATCGGCCCCACGCCGGCGCAGCGCCGGCAGCACGAACTTGTCGAGCTTGCGCCACTGGCACGCGTCGCTGACCTGGCGCAGCGCGTCACATGCCGCTTGATACTGGTGCGCCGCTGGCGGCTCGCCCCACCAGGCGGCGGGCCGCCAGCGGTCGAGCATCGCTTGCAGGTCGACGCGCGCCCGGGCCTGTTCGATGGATAGCGCCACCAGCGTGTAGGTGGAAGTGAGCATGATGTCTCCTCTCAATGCGCCGCCAGCGCGCATGGCGAGGCCATGCCGGATTGGCTGGGGATGCGGGTATCGGGGTAGCCGGCGATGGATTTTGTAGTAGTAGCCGGCGACAAGAACTAGCTAGTGTAGAGACACGGTCCTGGCCAGGTTTGATGTTCGTCAAATGCGATTTGACAACAAGAGCGGGGTCAGGCACGACGAATTTCCCCACACAACATGCTTGCGAGATGGTATTGCACGGCGCGCCACGACGGGTCGCCCGCTGCGTTATAGTAGGCCCCGATTTCGGCTTTCTCAACGGTAGAACTCCCCCATGCGGCTGCTGCACACCTCTGACTGGCATCTTGGCCAGACCCTGCACAATTTCGACCGGATCCACGAACACGGGCGCTTCCTCGACTGGCTGGTCGGGACGCTGGACCAAGAGCGCATCGATGTGCTGCTGATCGCGGGCGATATTTTTGATAACGCCAATCCGTCGTCGGCCGCCCACCGCCAGCTGTACCGCTTCCTGCAGCAGGCGCGCAGCCGCGTACCCCATCTGCAGGTGGTAGTTATCGCGGGCAACCACGATTCCGCCGGCCGGCTGGAAGCACCCACGCCGCTGCTCGAGGCCTATGGCACGATTGTCGTGGGCAACGTGCTGCGCAGCAGCGATGGCGAGGTCGACCTCGACCGGCTGCTGGTGCCGCTGCATGACCGCGCCGGCAAGGTGGCTGCCTGGTGCCTGGCCGTGCCGTTTCTGCGCCCCGGCGACGTGCCGCGCCTGCGCGCCGCGGCGGGCGATGGGGCCGGCGATGCGCCAGGCCTCGATCCGTATCTGCAGGGCACAACCCTGCTGTACCGCCAGGCATATGCGCTGGCGCGTATCCGCGCCACGGACGGCCAAGCCATCATCGCCATGGGCCACTGCCATATGGTCGACGGCCAGGCGTCGCTCGATTCCGAGCGCCGCATCGTCATCGGCGGCACCGAGGCGCTGCCCAGCAGCATGTTCGATCCGGGCATCGCCTACGCGGCGCTGGGTCACCTGCATCTGGCCCAGAAGGTTGGCGGGCGCGAGAACGTGCGCTACAGCGGCAGTCCGCTGCCGCTGTCGTTTTCCGAAGTCAATTACCAGCACCAGGTGCTGCGAATCGACCTGGAAGGGGATCGTGCCGTGGACATCACGCCGCTGTTCGTGCCCCGCGCGGTGGCCTTGCTGCGCGTGCCGGCCAAGCCCGCGCCGCTCGACGAGGCACTCGCGGCCCTGGAGGCGCTCGAACTCGAGCCCGATCTGCCGCAGCATGCCTGGCCTTTTCTCGAAGTCAGGGTGCTGCTCGACGGGCCGGAACCCGGCCTGCGCGCGCGCATCGAGGCGGTACTGGCCGGCAAGCCCGTGCGCCTGGCCAAGATCGAACCGACGCGCAAGCACGTGGCAGTCGACGATACGGAACTCGCGCTGAGCCTGGACCAACTGGCGCAGTTACAGCCGGACGATGTGTTCCGGCGCCTGTGGCTGCAGAAATACGGCGCCGAAGCGCCGCCCGAGCAGATCGCGTCTTTTGCCGAGCTGTTCCACGCGGTGGAAGGCGAGCCGCGATGAAGATCCTGCGTATCAGCGGCAAGAACCTCGCTTCGCTGGCGGGCGAATTCGCCATCGATTTCGAATCCGAGCCGCTCGCCTCCGCCGGCCTGTTTGCCATCAGCGGCCCGACCGGCGCAGGCAAGAGCACCCTGCTCGATGCGCTGTGCCTCGCGCTGTATGGCGACACGCCACGCCTGCTGAAGCGCTCGAGCACGCGCCTGCCGGACGTCGGCGAAGAAACGGTGACCGCGCAGGATGCCCGCACGCTGCTGCGCCGGGGCGCGGCCGAAGGCTGGGCCGAGGTCGACTTCGTGGGAAGCGACGACCGCCGCTACCGCGCCCGCTGGGCCGTGCGGCGCTCGCGCAACAAGCCCAATGGCGCCCTGCAGCCGGTCAAGATTTCGCTGAACCGGCTGCCCGAACTGATCCCCGTGGGCGGCACGAATACGGAAGCCGCGGCAGAGATCGTGCAACGCATCGGCCTGTCGTTCGAACAGTTTACGCGCGCCGTTCTGCTGGCCCAGAACGAATTCTCCGCATTCCTCAAAACCGACGAAAACGAGCGCGGCGAACTGCTCGAAACGCTCACCGGCACGACGATCTACAGCGACATTTCGCGCCGGGCGTTCGAGCGCTACAAGGCCGAACAGGTCCGCACGCAGGTCCTGCAATCCAAGTTGGCCAATGCCGCCCCGCTGTCGCCGGAAGACCGCGCGCTGCTGGACACTGAACGCACGAACGCCGACCTGGCCCGGCAAGCGCTGGACGATCGCCACGCCCTGCTCGAGGGGCAACTGCGCTGGCACCAGGAACAGGACAAGCTCACGCGCGGCGAAGCGCAGGCCGAGCAAGTCCTGGCGGCGGCCAACGCGCAGCGCGCGGATGCCGGCGAGCGGCGCCAGCGCCTGGCCACGCTCGACGCGGTGCAGGCGGCGCGGCCCCTGAGCCTGGAAGTGCAGCGCCTCGAAGCCGAGCGCCGGCAAGCCCATTCGGCCATCGAGACAACGCAGGCCCAGCTGGCGGCCGCGCTCGAGGTGCGGCGCACCAGCGTGGCCGAGACCGACGCGGCCACCGCGCAGCTGGATGCCGCCGAAGCAGCACTGCGTACAGCAACGCCGCAACTCGATGACGCCAAGGCACTCGATGCCGCGCTGGCGACACTGGCGCCGAACCACGTGCAGGCGCAGTCGGCACTCGACGCGGCGCGCACGCAGGCGCGCCAGGCCCGCGAGCAGCACCAGGCCAAATCGACTGCACTGGCAGGCGCGCAGCAAGCCCGCGATGGCGCTGCCGCCTGGCTCGCAGCCCAGTCGCGCCTGGACGCCGTGGCGGGCGCCTGGGGCCAATGGGAACGCCTGCTGCGCCAGGGCGAAGACACGCTTGCCACACTGGGCGCCAGCAAGGCGGCGGCAGAGACAATCCAGGCCCAGGCCCTGGGGGCTGCCGAGCGCGAGGCGCAAGCCACGAGCGCGCTGGCGGCCAGCACCGCACGCCTCGATGCGCTGGAGACGACACGCCGCGCGGCGATGGTGGCGCTGGCCGGCGTCGATGCCGAGGCCATCGGCGCCGAGCGCCAGGGTCTCGATGTCCGCCGCGAACGCCTGACACAGGCCGAGCGCACCTGGACCGATCTGGCCGCCGCGCACGCCACGCTGGCCAGCCTCGCGCGCGATGTCGACCGCGTGGAGACAGCGCGATCGAGTGCTGAACAGGTACTGGCCGAAGCACGCGCTGGCGCGCCAGCGCTGGAGGCAGCCATGACACAGGCCGAGCGCTCGCTGGCGGCAGCGGAACTCGCATGCGCAGCGGATGTCGAACAGTTGCGCGCGAACCTGGAAGATGACGCGCCCTGCCCCGTCTGCGGCGCGCATGAGCACCCGTATGCCCATCAGGCTGCGCCGTTGAAGAACATGCTGACCAGCCTGCGCGCTGAAGTCGACGGCTGCCGCCTGCGCGTGCGCGACAACAACGCGCTGCAGGCGCAGCACGCGGCGGCAGCAGGCGCGGCGCACGAGCGGCTGGCGGCGCTGGCGGCCGAGCGCAGCACGCTGGGCGAGCGCGTCGCCAGCCTCGAACAAGCCTGGCACGCCGACCCGCTGGCGGCGGCCGCGCCGCCGGCCGACGAACGCGCCGACTGGTTCAGCGCCCAGCGCAGCGCGCTGCGCGACGCGGTCGACGCGTTGGCCCGGCAAGAGCAACAGTGGCGCGCCGCTGCCGCCGCCCGCGACGCGGCCCAGCACGAGGTCGACGCTGCCCAGTCCGACCTGGCCCGCCGGCGCTCGGCAGCAGAAGCCGAGCGCGAGGCGGCAGCCGGGCTGCAGGCCGCGCTCAAGACCCACACGCTGCGCCACGAGGCAGCAAGCGCGCAACTGGATGCGCTGCTGGCCGAACTCGACGCCCCGCTGGCCGACGCGCATGGCGACAGCTGGCAAGCGGCATGGCGACGCGATCCAGCCACCTGGCGCGCGGCGCGTGCGCAGGAAGCCGCCGTGTGGCATGAACAGACCGACGCACTGGCACGCGCCACTGCCACGATCGCCACGCTGGACGTGGAAACAACGGCGCTGGCCACGCGCATCGCCGAGATCGATGCGGCCAGCGCACGCAGTGCGCTCGACTTCGAACGCATCGACGCCGAACTCACGCAGAAACGCACGGCGCGCGCCGCGCTGTGGGCCGGCCGGCCGGCACGCGACGTCGAGCACGAACTGAACGCCGCCGTGACCAGCGCGCGCGAAGCGCTCGCGGCGCGCCAGCTGGTGGCGCAGCACGCGGCACAGGGCGAAACGACGGCGCGCACCGCACTTGCGGGCCTGGTCGAGCGCGTGGCGCAACTCGACAGCGCCGGCGCGGCGGCGGCCACCGCCCTGGCCGACTGGCTGGAGGACTACCGCAAGGATCCCGACGGCGTGGACGACATCGCCAATCTGGATGCGCTGGCCCGCCTGCTGCAAGTGGGCACCGCCTGGCTGGCGCAGGAACGCACGGCCCTGAACGCGATCGACACCGAGGTCGGCCAGGCCACGGCGATCCTGAACGAGCGACGCGCCCAGCGTCTGGCGCATCTGGCCTCGGCCCCGCCGGACGGCCAGCCGGTTGAGGCCGTCACGGCGGCGTTCGAGGCGATCCAGGCCGAGCGCCATGCGGCCATCGAAGCCTCGACCTCGGCGCGCCTGCGCGTCATGCAGGACGACGAGCGGCGCGTGGCCGCCGCGTCGAGCCTCCGCGAGATCGAGCAGCAGCAGGTGCAAGAGCAGCGCTGGGGCAAGCTGTCCGAACTGATCGGTTCGAGCGACGGCAAGAAGTTCCGCAACTACGCGCAGCAGTTCACGCTCGACGTGTTGCTTGGCTATGCGAACGCGCACCTGGCGCAACTGGCCAAGCGCTATCGCCTCGAGCGCGTCAGTTACGCAGGCATGCCGTCGCTGGCGCTGATGGTGCGCGACCAGGACATGGGCGGCGAAGTGCGCTCGGTCAATTCGCTGTCGGGCGGCGAATCGTTCCTGGTGTCGCTCGCGCTGGCGCTGGGGCTGGCTTCGCTGTCGTCGAACCGGGTGCGGGTCGAGTCGCTGTTCATCGATGAAGGCTTCGGCAGCCTCGACAGCGAAACGCTGGGCGTGGCAATGGATGCCCTGGACGCGCTGCAATCGCTGGGCCGCAAGGTGGGCGTGATCTCGCACGTGCAGGAGATGACCGAGCGCATCGCAACCAAGGTGCTGGTGCGCCCGGCGGGTGGCGGCAGCAGCGCCGTGGTGGTCGAATGAAACCGAGTCAGGCGGTGTAAAATGCCGCCCTTCTTTCCTTTACCTGCTCCGTGATCATGAAACCAGCCCGTACCCTGACGTTCAAGTGCGCAAAGTGCACCAAACCAGTCACCGTCTACCTGCAAAAAGTCTCCGCCTGCTCGCACATCCAGCCTTACCAGGGCATCTGCGGCTGCGGTGAAGTCAAGCGCCACGCTACCGGCAATGCCGACGCCGTTGCGTCCTATCTGGCGTCGAGCGACGGCAACTGGAACCACCATCACTAATACTAATAGGGATCAAGCGATGGCACGCATCGAATGGGTCGAGGACGGCGTCGAACGCTCGGCCGTCTGGCGCTCGGAGAGTGGCTGGCCTGCGCCGAAGAAAGTCGTGCTGGCCGACGACACGATGAGCGCCGACGCCGCGTACCGGCTCGCGCTGGACGGCACGGCGCTGCTGTGGCGCGGCGACTTCCAGAACGCCCGCCAGCTGGTGCAGGCGCTCGCGCGCCGGATCGATCACAAGGGCGAGCGCCCACGCCGCGCCAAGGCCGGCAAGGCCGCGCCGACGCCACTCGAAGCCTTCCACCGCCATCGCCTCTCGCAGTTGCAACGCGCCCGTACGCTGGCGATGCTGGTGCTGCCGTTCGAAGCCGACCACAGCATTCCGCTGCGCCGCGCGCCCGATGCGCAGCAAGCCTGCCTGGAAGCGTACGGCCCGGTCGACGCGCCGTATGTCGCCTCGCTGCGTGAGCTGCTGGGCGTGATCGGCGCGCACGAATGGCGCAGCAAGGGCGTCATGATTCCGGCGCTGAACGACCGCATCCACCCGTGGTACGGCGTGTTCTCGCCCGTGCGCGGCGAATACGTGGAGCTGGTCGCGCAGGCGCCACTGCCTGCCGGTGCCCGGCGCGCATTCGACATCGGCGCCGGCACCGGCGTGCTGTCGGCCGTGCTGGCGCGGCGCGGCCTAGCCGTGCTGGCCACCGAGGTCGATCCGCGGGCGCTGGGCTGCGCGCGCGAAAACATCGCGCGCCTGGGCCTGACGGCGCAGGTCGAGATCGCGCAGACCGACCTGTTCCCGGAAGGCCGCGCGCCGCTGGTGGTCTGCAATCCACCGTGGCTGCCGGGCAAGCCGAGTTCGGCGATCGAGTATGCGATCTACGATCCGGACAGCCGCATGCTGCGCGCGTTCCTGGCAGGCCTCGGCGCGCATCTGGAGGCCGGTGGCGAAGGCTGGCTGATCATGTCGGACTTTGCCGAGCACCTGGGACTGCGCAGCCGCGACCAGTTACTGGCTTGGATTGCGGCGGGCGGCCTGGAAGTCATCGAACGCCACGACACGCGGCCCGTGCACCCGCGCGCGACCGATGCCGACGATCCGCTGCACGCGGCGCGCTCGCGGGAAGTCACGTCGCTGTGGCGCCTGCGCAGGGGCGCCATCTGAGGGATTTACTCTCTCTGCACGTCGCGCATTGCATATTGCTGCGCAGCGCGCTATAATTGCGCTGCGGGGTGGAGCAGTCTGGCAGCTCGTCGGGCTCATAACCCGAAGGTCACAGGTTCAAATCCTGTCCCCGCAACCAATTCAATACAAAAGCCCGACTCACAGAGCCGGGCTTTTGTTTTCTATGGCAACAAAATGCAACCTCGAAGGCAGAGGATGAGAGACAAGAAAGACCACGCAACGTTCGACCTGCCTGGTTTCGAGCCGGCAGCGCCGCTCGATACGGTCACCGAACCCAAACGCACCGGCCCTCGTCCCCGCCGCAGTTCGCTCAAGCAAGAACAACTCTGCCTGATCGACGAAACCGACAACTCCGGCCTGCCTGTCTGGCGCCGCGACGACAAGCTCGACCTGACCGGCCTGCCGGTCTGGGCGCCCGATCCCCAATAGCGTCGGCCCTGCCGGCTGGAGGCTTCCATGCAATCCGATTCGTTTACCTCGCTGGCCCTCACGCCGCAATTTCTCGCCAACCTGACCACCCTCGGTTACGACCACATGACGCAGGTGCAGGCGGAAACGCTGCCGTCCGTCCTGGCTGGCAGCGATTTGATCGCCCAGGCCAAGACCGGCAGCGGCAAGACCGCCGCGTTTGGCATCGGCATCCTGCACAAGCTCAATCCGGCCTGGTTCGCGATCCAGGGCCTGGTGCTGTGCCCGACGCGCGAACTGGCCGACCAGGTCGCCGGTGAACTGCGCCGGCTGGCGCGCGGCGTGGGCAACGTCAAGATCCTGACGCTGACCGGCGGCGTGTCGATGCGTCCGCAAATCGCCTCCCTCGAGCATGGCGCGCACATTGTCGTCGGCACGCCGGGCCGCATTCGGGACCACCTGGGCCGCGCGACGCTCGACCTGGCCAACGTGCAGACGCTGGTGCTGGACGAAGCCGACCGCATGACCGACATGGGCTTCTACGACGAGATCGCGGGCATCGTGTCGGCCACGCCAAAGCATCGTCAGACGCTGCTGTTCTCGGCCACCTACCCGGACGATATCCGCTTTGCCACGCAAGGCTTCCTGCGCGATCCGCTGGAAGTGAAGGTCGAGGGCAAGCACAGCTTCGAGCAGATCGACCAGCGGTTTTACGAGATCGGCTTCGAAGGCCGCGAAGATGCCGTCGGCCGTCTGCTGCGGCACCACCGTCCGGTGTCGGCGCTGGCCTTCTGCAATACCAAGGCGCGCTGCCGCGAACTGGCCGACGCACTGCAGGCGCAAGGCTTTTCGGCGCGCGCGCTGTACGGCGAACTCGAACAGAGCGAACGCGATGAAATCCTCGTGCTGTTCGCCAACCGCAGCTGCTCGGTCCTGGTGGCCACCGACGTCGCCGCGCGCGGCCTGGATATCGCCGACCTGGACACCGTGATCAACGTCGACGTGTCGAAAGACCCCGAGGTCCACGTGCACCGCATCGGCCGCACCGGCCGCGCGGGCGGCAGTGGCATGGCGCACACCTTGTCCGCGCCGAACGAAAAGAAATGGGTTAGCCTGATCGAGCAGTACCAGGACCAGCCGGCGGTCTGGGAAAGCCTGGCTGCGCTGGGCGACGACGCCGAACCGGCCGCGCCAGCGCCGATGGTCACGCTGGTGATCGCCGGCGGCAAGAAGGCCAAGCTGCGTCCGGGCGACCTGCTGGGCGCGCTGACGGGCGACGCCGGTCTGACGAAAGACCAGGTCGGCAAGATCAATATCGGCGAATTCAACAGCTACGTCGCGCTCGAGCGCAGCGTGGCGCAGGCCGCCGTCAAGCGTCTGGGCGAAGGCGACGCGCCGGGACCGGGCTTTGGCGTCATCAAGGGCCGCTGGTTCAAGATGCGTTTTCTCGACGCCTGAACGGTCGCGCGGCAGCACACTAGCTGCGCATCTGTAACCCCATCTGCCGCGCACGCTTAAGATGGGGGTACCGTCTTCCCCACAAATCTGGCATTATTTGCAATAAATAAACATTCGTTCGGCCCGCGCAAGCGGCGACCGGCAAGATGCCATGAACCCCAGCACACCCCCGCAGCAACTCGACGGCCGCACAGTCCGCGATATCGTCGAGTACAACCACGAGATGGTCAGCGAGCCATGGTGCCGCCGCATCATCCGTCAGGTGCTGCAATCGCTCGAAGTCCAGTACGGCATGAACGTGCCGCACCGCCGCATCACGCCCGACAGCCTGCACATCCTCGAGGCTGGCGACCCGATGCTGGTGCCGGGCTACAGCGAGTTGCCCGACACCGCCGTGCCGGCCGACTACGAAGCGCGCGACCTGTACGACCTGGCCGCCGTGATGCATTACGCGATTTCACAGGAACTGGCGCCGGTCGCGCAACTGCGCACGCTGGGCCTGACTGAATACAGCGAAGGTTTCCTGGCGGCGCTCGACCGCTGCCTGTCACCCGATCCGGCCGTGCGGCCACAAACCATCGAGCAGATGCGCGGCCTGCTGGGCATTGCCGTCATCGCGCCGAAGCCCGCCATGTCGCTGCCGCCGATCGACGACGAGCCCGTGACGCCGGTCATGCCGCTGCCAACGCCAGCGCCTGCATTGACGCCAGCCCCGACGCCAGCCCCTCCGCCGACGCCAGAACCTGTCCGCGCGCCTGAACCAGTGGCGGCGCCGAAGCCAGCGCCGGCAGCGCCCGCCCCTACCCCCGCTCCCGGTCCGCTCCCGATGCGCGCCGCCGCCAATGCATCGACGCCGATGGCGCCCGTGCCAACGCCGGTCGCTGCCCGGCGCACCAGGACACGCTGGCCGCTGATCATCGGCGCCATCGTCCTGATCCTGGCCGCGCTCGCCGCCTTGTTCGCACTGATGCCCCAGGCCGACCTGAGCGCCATGAAAGACAGGTCCGCGCTGCCGGCAACGCCCGAGGCACCCGTGCCGGCAGCCGCCCCGGCGCCGCTGGTCACGCTCGCCGAAGAACCGGCGCAACCCGACGCGCCGGTCATCGACGAGACCGAACCGCGCGCAGCCACGACCACCCCGCCGCCGGCCAAACCGGACGTCGCCGTGCCACCTACCGCAGTGCGCCTGGCGCCGCAAGGCACGCCGCCCGAAGCAGCTATTGCCGGCACCACTTATAAACTCCTCATCCAGCCGTGGGGCACGATCGTCGTCGATGGCGTCGAGCGCGGCGCCACGCCGCCACTGAAACACATCACGCTGCCGCCGGGCGAGCACACGATCCGCATCGTCAATCCGGGCTTTCCCGAGCACACCGTGACCGTGCAATCCGTGGAAGGCCAGAGCGGCACGATCGAACTTGATTTCACCGAGGAGAAAACGCCTTGAGTACCCGTTTCATGAAACACCTGCCGGCGGCGGCGCTGATCGCCGTGATGGCGACGGGCTGCGCCGAATTCGGCCCGGCACTGGGCGGCAAGGAAGCCGCACGCGCACACCCCCGCGCCGACGATGCGCGCCCGCGCGCCGAACGCGCCCAGCGCGCAGACCGCACGAACCGCCCTGCTGCCGGCACGGTCGATCGCAGCGATGTCGCGCTGCGCGAAGGCATCGCGCTGTACAACGATGGCGATTACAACGGCGCCATCCGGCGCTTGAGCAGCGCCGACATGAAAAGCGGCACCCCGCGCGAACGCCTGTCGGCCGCCAAGTACACGGCGTTCAGCTATTGCGTGAGCGGGCGCCAGGCGCTGTGCCGCGAGACGTTCGACGCCGCTTTCCGCCTCGATCCGGCTTTCGATCTGAGCCCAGGTGAGCACGGCCATCCGCTGTGGGGCCCGGTGTTCAGCCAGGCCAAGGCGGCGGCGCGCCGCTGATTTTCTACACGCCCACGCGCGCCCGGTAGGTCGGCGCGCGGCGGCGCCGGCTGGCCTGCTCGTAAGCGTACGCCATCCCGATCAGCGCCGGCTCGCTCCACGCGGTGCCAACGAACGACAGCCCGACCGGCAAGCCGTGGATGAAACCCGCCGGCACCGTAATATGGGGATAGCCGGCCACCGCTGCCGGTGATGAAAAACTCGCGCCGTAATGGTCACCATTGACGGTGTCGGTCAGCCAGGCCGGCCCGCCGGTCGGCGCCACCAGCGCGTCGAGCTTGTAGGCGCGCAGCACCTGGTCGATTCCCTTGTCGCGCGAATACCTCTGGTTGTTGGCCAGCGCCTTCACGTAGTCGCGCGCCTGCAGGCCGCCAGCCGCCTGCGCCGCGATCAGGTGTTCCTGGCCGAAGAACGGCATCTCGCGCGCCGCATTGCGCAGATTGAACGCAATGATGTCGGCCATGGTCTTGACCGGCGCATGCGGCGCATACGCCGCCAGCCACGCTTCGAGATCGGGCCGGAATTCGTGCAGCAACACGGTCAGTTCAGACGCGCCGTACTTGTCGGTATTGGGCACCGTGACATCGACCAGCAGCGCGCCCTGCGCCCTGAGCACGCCCAGCTCCTTCTCGATCAGCGCGTTGACGCCGTCGTGCCCGCCAAAAAAGTCACGCGCCACGCCAATGCGTTTGCCGCGCAAGCCTTCCTTGTTGAGCGCATTCGCATAATTGATGGCGGGCGCGCGCGCCGTGGCGCCATCCTGCGGATCCGCGCCGGCCAGCGCCGCCAGCAGCAGCGCTGCGTCGGCCACGCTGCGCGTCATCGGCCCCGCCGTGTCCTGCGAATGCGCGATGGGAATGATGCCGCTGCGGCTGACCAGACCCAGCGTCGGCTTGATGCCGACGATGCCGCAGGTCGACGCCGGCGAGACGATCGAGCCATCCGTTTCGGTGCCGACAGCCAGCGTGGCCAGGCTGGCGGCCATTGCCGAGGCCGAGCCGGAACTCGAGCCGCTGGTATTGCGGTCGAGCGCATACGGATTGCGGGTCAGACCGCCGCGCCCGCTCCAGCCGCTGGTCGAACGGGTCGAGCGCATGTTCGCCCATTCGGACAGATTGGTCTTGCCCAGGATAACGGCGCCGGCATTGCGCAGGCGGGCCACGATGTGGGCGTCGCGCCGGGCCTTGACGCCGTCCAGCGCCAGCGAGCCGGCCGTCGTGCTCATCTTGTCGGCGGTGGCGATATTGTCCTTGAGCAGGACTGGAATGCCATGCAGCGGGCCGCGCAGCTTGCCGGCCTTGCGCTCGCGGTCACGCTCGCGGGCGATCTCGAGCGCATCGGGATTGGTTTCGATGACCGAGCGCAGGCGTGGGCCGGCGCGGTCGACGGCCGCGATACGGGCCAGGTAGCGCGAGGCCAGCTCGTGCGCCGTCAGCTTGCCTGCGCGCATGGCCTGCGCCTGCGCGTGAACGCCGGCTTCGAGGATGGCAGCCGGCGCCGTTTTCGGTGGCGCGGCATGCGCCAGCAGGCTGGTGCCAGCGACTGTGCCGGATACTGTCCCGGCCACGCCCATTCGTACAAAATCCCTGCGCTCCATGCCTGTGTACTCCGTCAAATGGCCAAGCAATAGCATAGCAGCAACGTGACCGGCGGACTGCCCGGCTGTGATAGGTGAAACGACTCACAGACAAGCCGATCATATATTGGACAAATCCAGTGCCAGTCGTCACCCTGATCCAATCATTGTTTTTGCATTATTCTGGGAGATTGCCATGCCGACTTACCGTTCACACACCACGACCCAGGGTCGCAATATGGCAGGCGCCCGCGCCCTGTGGCGCGCCACCGGCATGAAAGACGGCGACTTCGACAAGCCGATCATTGCCGTGGTCAACTCGTTCACGCAGTTCGTGCCGGGCCACGTCCACCTGAAAGACCTGGGCCAGCTGGTCGCGCGCGAAATCGAAGCGGCCGGCGGCGTGGCCAAGGAATTCAACACCATCGCCGTCGACGACGGCATCGCCATGGGCCACGGCGGCATGCTGTATTCGCTGCCTTCGCGCGACCTGATCGCCGACTCGGTCGAATACATGGTCAACGCGCACTGCGCCGACGCGATGGTCTGCATCTCGAACTGCGACAAGATCACGCCCGGCATGCTGATGGCCGCGATGCGCCTGAATATTCCGACCGTGTTCGTCTCGGGCGGCCCGATGGAAGCCGGCAAGGTCATCAAGGTGGTCAATAACGAGCGCAAGGTCATCAAGCTCGACCTGATCGACGCGATGATCAAGGCCGGCGATGCCTCTGTGTCGGACGCCGATGTGGCCGAGATCGAGCGCTCGGCCTGTCCGACCTGCGGGTCGTGCTCGGGCATGTTCACGGCCAACTCCATGAACTGTCTGACCGAGGCGCTGGGTCTGGCGCTGCCGGGCAACGGCACGATCGTCGCCACCCACGCCGACCGCAAGGAACTGTTCCTGCGCGCCGGCCGCCTGATCGTCGAAACCGCCAAGCGCCACTACGAGCAAGACGATTACTCGGTGCTGCCGCGCTCGATCGCGACCAAGACCGCGTTCGAGAACGCGATGGCGCTCGACGTGTCGATGGGTGGCTCGACCAACACCGTACTGCACCTGCTGGCCGCCGCGCACGAAGCCGAAGTCGACTTCACGATGGCCGACATCGACCGCATCTCGCGCCTGGTGCCCTGCCTGTGCAAGGTGGCCCCGATGACCGACAAATACCATATCGAAGACGTGCACCGCGCTGGCGGTATCTTCTCGATCCTGGGCGAACTGGCGCGCGCCGGCCTGTTCGACACATCGCTGCCGACGATCCACAGCCCGACGATGGCGGCGGCTATTGAAAAGTACGATATCGCGGTCAGCACCGACGACGCCGTGCACCAGTGGTTCCGCGCGGCGCCGGGCGGCGTGCCGACCCAGGTGGCGTTTTCGCAGGCCGAGCGCTACGAGAAGAACGACCTCGACCGCGCCATGGGCTGCATCCGCGACCGCGAACACGCGTATTCGAAGGACGGCGGCCTGGCGGTCTTGTACGGCAATATCGCCGAAAAAGGCTGCATCGTGAAGACGGCCGGCGTGGACGAGAGCATCCTTAAATTCTCGGGCAAGGCGCGCGTGTTCGAGAGCCAGGATGCAGCGGTCGAAGCGATCCTGGGTGACAACGTGGTGGCCGGCGACGTCGTCATCATTCGCTACGAAGGCCCGAAAGGCGGACCGGGTATGCAGGAGATGCTGTACCCGACCTCGTACATCAAATCCAAGGGCCTGGGCAAAGCCTGCGCATTGTTTACCGATGGCCGTTTCTCGGGCGGTTCGTCGGGGCTGGTGATCGGGCATGCGTCGCCCGAAGCGGCCGAAGGCGGCGCCATCGGACTGGTGCAGGAAGGCGACATGGTCGACATCGACATCCCCGAGCGCACCATCAACCTTCGCGTGACGACCGAGGAACTGGCGCACCGCCGCGCGGCGATGGACGCACTGGGCGCGGATGCGTGGCTGCCGCTGGGGCGCGAGCGTTACGTGTCGCAGGCGCTGCAGGCGTATGCGGCGCTGACCACCTCAGCCGATCGCGGCGCGGTGCGGGATCTGGCGCAGTTGCGCCGCAAGTAGGGTTGGTTGGTACAGCTGGCTGTAGGGTGGGCGGCTACGCCGTCCACGCGTTCAAACCAAACCGGCGCTGTGTTAAATCGCGTGGTTCGATGGGCTTGATTGAACGCGTGGACGGCAAAGCCGTCCACCCTACGTCACCGCATCATCCGATGTGGTACGAATTGATTTGCCCCGCCCATAAAAAAACGCTGCCAAGGCAGCGTTTTTTTATGGGGAAACCCGTGCTTAGTTACGCACGACTTTCTTGTACTCGTTGGTACGGGTGTCGATTTCGATCATGTCGTCGCCGCTGACGAACAACGGCACCATCACGGTGTGCTGCTTGCCTTCGATGGCGTTTTCGATCTTGGCTTCTTTCAGGACGTTGCCCGACGTGTTGCCCTTGACTGCTGGCTCCGAGTACACGATCTGGCGTGCGATCGTGGTTGGCAGTTCGACCGAGATGGCCTTGCCGTCATAGAACACGGCTTCGCATTCCATACCGTCTTTCAGGTAGTGCAGCGCGTCGCCCAGGTTCTCTTCTTCGATTTCGAACTGTTCGTAGTCGGCGTCCATGAAGACATACAGCGGATCGGCGAAGTACGAGTAGGTCACTGGCTTCTTGTCCAGCACGACGACGTCGAACTTGTCATCGCCACGGAACACGTTTTCCAGCGGTGCATTGGTCAGAAGATTCTTCATCTTCCACTTGTAGGTGAAGCCCGTGCGGCTCGAGCCGTTGACGTCGGAACGCAGCACGATGAACGGCTTTTCATCAACCATGATGATGTTGCCAACACGAATTTCTTTTGCGGGTTTCATAGATATTTTACGTAAAAAGATAGTTGCATTAAATCATCGCCGGCTGGTGGGCCGAAGGCCCCGGACCTGCGTTTGATCGTCGGAATCCGTTAGAAACTAACCGGGCATTATACGCGGTTTTCCTGGGCAAACCGCAGATCGCGCACGAAATCGAGCAGTTGCGTGACCAGATCGCCCTGCGCGAGCACCGTCTGGCGCCACGCATCGGCCTGCGCTGCGATGTCGGGCAACGCGGCGTCGAGTGCATTCCAGGCGGCACGGTGATCGTCCATCGGCTGCGCACCGTTCCAGCCGAGCATGTACGCCGCCAGTGCCGGCGCCCCTCGCGCGTACAGCGCAAGAAACGCGCGCAGCTTCTTGTGGTGCAGCTTCTCGTCCTGCGGATAAATATGCCAGACGAACGGGCGACCGGCCCATTGCGCCCGCACCCAAGAATCTTCGCCACGCACGAAATTGACGTCGCAGGCCCACAGTAACAGGTCGTAATCGGCCTGGGGCAGGAATGGCAGCACGCGCACGGTCAACTGGCCATGGGTTGCGCGCGCACCGGCCACTGGCGCGGTACCCAGGAAGGCGCTGACCTGCCCGGACGCGACGCCCTCCGGCACCAGGCACAGCGTAGGGGTGGCGCCGCCCCGCCAGGTGTCGAACAGTGCGGCCACCGGCGCGTCAAGGTAGCAGAACAGCGACACCTTGCGCCCTGCTGCCTCGGCCGCGGTCACGCCGAACCGGGCCAGGAAATCGGTCACCGCAGCGCCATCCTGCTGGAATGCACGACGGCGCGCGTCGAGCCCCGCTTCGTGCAGCAGCCCGCCGGTACGCGTATTAAAGCCCGGGAAATAGAAATGCTTGGTCAGGGGCAGGCGCGGATGCATCGACGGCAGGCGGTGGCAGCCCTCGACCCAGTCCTCGGCCGTCAACCCCTCGTAGTTCAGCCAGACGGGACGCGGCGTACGGGCGGCCATCGCCCTCTGATAGTCCGGCGGCAGCTCGCAACCGAAGAACTCGATGACGACGTCGGGGATGTCGCGCGCGTCGAACTGGCCATCCTGATCCTGCCATTGACGCACTGTGATGCCCTGAATCGCTTGCTGCGCGGCTGCCGGATCCACCTCGGGGCAGATGCGGCGGAAGCTGACCAGGTCGTCGACCCACAGCGTAACCACCAGCGCATGCTCGTGGCACAACTGGCGCGCCAGGCGCCAGCAGATACCGATATCCCCATAGTTATCGATGACTTTGCAGAAAATCGCCAGCGACGGCGCGGAGGAAGACAGGGACATGGGTGCGGGCGGCGTCGTAACGCGCAGAAGCGGGGGTCGTCATTTTACCCGACTTTACGGGGTGATTTTCTCAAGCTCCAGTGCGCATTGCGAAGAAAGTTGGGCCTTTTTGACGCGCGTCTGCGCTACCGCAAGGCGCGATTTTAACGTTGCCCACATCGCCACAAGAACAAAACTTCACCGCCAGGCACCGGTCGAACGCCTACCTGCAGGAAAAGCAGCCTCGAAAGGCCGCCATCCTGCCCTTCCCTCGCACCACCGGTCATGCCGGGGCGCGAATCATATGAACACGGTCGTTTGTGGCAGGCACCTGATGTAAAGCCGGCCTCAGCGCGACCGATCAACCGGAGGCTAGCACCATGAACGAATTTCAACAACCATTTGGCCAACCACAGTTTGCACCACAAGGCCTGGGCAGCATGTTTGGCGGCGCGCTCGGCGGCGCCGTTGGTCGCGGCATCGGCGGCTGGTTTGGCAATAGCGGTGCAGGCGGGCGCATTGGCGAAGTGGCCGGCAACTTCCTTGGTCACCTGTCGCCGTTCGCGGTCGATCCCTCTGCTGCCATGGGAGCGCAACAGCAGATCGATCCGGAACAGCTGCAGCAACTCCAGCAGATGCAGCAACTCCAGCAACTGCAGCAGCTGCAACAGCTGCAGCAACTTCAACAGCAACAACAGATGCAGCAGTTGCAACAGCAGGGGCAGTTGACCACGCAGGGCGGCTTCTTCGGCAATCTGATCAGCACGATCGGCAAACCGGCCGGCGCACTGATCGGCAACCTGACCGGCAAACGCCAACTCGGCAACATGATCAGCGACTATTCCGGCTATGCCCGGCTATTGCCACTTGGTGCCGAGCCGCAAGCGCCGCAGCAGCTCACGCAGCAAACACAGCAGCAACATCCCGTCGTCCAGCTACAGCAGTTGCAGGCCCAGCAGCAACAATTGCAGCAACTGCTGCAGCAGGTTCAGCAACAGGCCGTCATGCTGCAACAGCAGATCGCGCAGCAGGGCGGTCAACTGGCGCCGCAGGGCTGGATCAGCAATGCGATCACCCAGTATGCACGGCCAGTCGGCGGCTTCATCGGCGAGCAACTGGGCAACCAAGGCCTGGGTGCCGCGATCGGCGGCGTGGCGGCGCAGCTCGGCCGTTACATACCGGCATCCGTTGACCCTTACGGGCAGCAGTTCGGCAGTCAGTTTGGCGGGCCGCTCGGGGCCCAGTTCACCGCTCAGCAGGCGCAATACGGGCAGTCTGGACAATTCGGCCAGCAGACCGTGCACTAAACCATGACCCATACCACACCATGACACACAGCCAGGTCACTGCCAGCAGTTGCTTGCAGTGATCTGGCGCCGAGGAGTCCCCCCCATGCCGGCTTCCCTGCCCCCTGCTTCTCCCGGCCGCTACATCGTGCGCTCTGCGAGCGACGACAACGAACTGGTCCGGTTCCTGGCGACCCTGAGCGCCGAGCCCGGCGTGCAGATCGTCGACCTGATCGGTCCGTCGTCCGGCCCGCCGCACACGGCGGTCGTCGAGACCGACGCGCCCACTGCCGAGCGGCTGCGGCAGCAGACTCTGGACCAGTTAACGATTGAACCCGACCAACCGCTCTCGCTGTCCGACTGAGCGGCGCCGGACAAAGGACCCACTATGGCCAAACAAGCAAAAGGCGGTGCTGCCGATCCGCAGCAGACGCCCAACGAGTTGCATGACGGCGCAGCAGACGCCCGCGCCGATAACGGCAGCAGTCCTGCCCCGCTGCGCGGGCGCCCGGTCACCGAGCGCAAGAAAAAATACCTGGTGGCGCCGCGTGCCGTGCTCGGCGCATTTGGCACCAGCAGCTGGATGACGCCGCTGGGCCTGTCAGCGGTGCAGCAAGCGCTCACCGCCATGCCCGATATCGACGTGGTCGACACCATCACACCACGCGCCGGACTGACCACGGCCGGCTTCGGCCCATCGTCGATGGGCGACGGCGCCGAAGGCATCGTCGTGGCGCGCATGACCGATCAAAAAGCGGGCGAACTGCTGCAGCGCGGCCAGGGCCAGTTGCTTGTCGAACGCGACCAGCACCTCGCACTGCTCGACCCCATGCTGCGCCGCCCCGACCTGGTCAGCTCGCTCACGCCCTACCAGGGACCGCAGTGCGAACTCTTGCTGGCGGTCGTGGGCACTGACGGTGCGCCGCTGCCCGAGGTCGAGGTCTCGCTGTTCGGCGGCGTGTTGCCCAGCACTGCCGTCACCGGCACCGACGGCGTGGCGCGCCTGCGTCTGTATGGCGACGATGCGCACATGATCAGCGGCCTGTATGTGAAACCGCGTGCCGATTACTGGAGCTTCTACCAGCGCGATCCCGACCTGAGCCTGCAAGAGGCAAACGTCGTCATGCTGCGCCCCCTGGCCGAATGGCCGGCGCTGCGCGGCCTGCCGCAGCAAAACGCGATGGGCTGGGGCGCGCGGGCCATGCGCCTCGACCAGGTGCCCCAGCATTATCGCGGGCGTGGCATCAAGGTCGCCGTCATCGATTCCGGGGCCGCCACCACGCATGGCAACCTGAACGAGATTCACGAAGGCTTCGACGTCATCAACAAGCGCACCGACCGCAGCACCTGGAATGTCGATACGCTCGGCCATGGTTCGCATTGCACCGGCGTGATTGCCGCCACCGATCCGGCCTGGGGCATCCGCGGCTTCGCGCCTGAGGCCGAAATCCACGTCTGCAAGCTGTTCCCGGGCGGCCAGGTCAGCCAGCTGATCGACGCGCTCGAATACTGCATCGAGCAAGGCATCGACATCGTCAACATGAGCCTGGGCGGCTCGGCACCCTCCGAAGCGCTCGAGCGCCAGATCGTGCGCGCCAAACAGGCCGGGATTGCCTGCATTGCCGCCGCCGGCAATTCGGCTGCTGCCGTGCAATACCCTGCCTCGTCGTCGCATGTGCTGGCCGTCGCGGCCATCGGCAAGATCGGCGAATTCCCGGCCGACAGCTACCATGCCGAAACCATCGGCACCGACATCGACATGTATGGCTACTTCACCGCGCGCTTCAGCTGCTTCGGGCCCCAGGTCGATGTGTGCGCGCCCGGTGTGGCCGTCGTGTCGTCGGTGCCGCCAAATAATTTCGCCGCATGGGACGGGACGTCGATGGCGGCGCCGCATGTGACAGGCCTGGCGGCACTCGTGCTGGCACACAGGCCCGAATTCGGGGCGATGGTGCAGGCGCGCTCACCGGAACGGGTCGAACGGCTGTTCCAGGTTCTACGGATGAGCGCCCGCCCTGTCACGCTGAGCGATCCCAACCATATTGGCTATGGCTTGCCCGATGCGCTGGTGGCGCTCGGCTTGCCTGTGGCGCAGCAGACGATGCCGTGGCAAAGCTCGGCAGTGGGGTTCGGTGCCCCGGTTGGCATGCATGGGATGGCGTCGCACGATAGTGGATGGCTCAGCGCGGCCGGGGTCAGCATGCAGCATCAGGGCATGCAACAGCAGGGTATGCAGCCGCAGGGCATGCAGCCACAGGGTATGCAGCCGCAGGGTATGCAACAGCAGGGCATGCCGAATCAGGGCCCGACGTTGCCTTATCCGTTCGGCACGCTGCGGGTGTCCGGTTGGTGAAGTACGAAGCGCTGCGCGAGACTGTCGCAGACGAAAAAAAACCGGAGCCCCACTCTCGTGGCCGGCTCCGGCTTTCTGTCTGGCGTCCCCACGGGGATTCGAACCCCGGTACTCACCGTGAAAGGGTGATGTCCTAGGCCTCTAGACGATGGGGACCTAAAACTGGTGCTGCATATTACCAACTGCGTGTTGCCCGATGCTGCTGACTGCAACGCAAAACATCACAAGACTGTCGCAATCTTCGCAAACCGTCACAACAACGATTCTGCGATCCTACTTTACAACCAAACCATTGCGCGCACAAATGTGGCGTCACAATAGAAAAACCGGAGCACCTCTCCGCGCAAGCGCGTTGGTCTACCCCGGTTTAAACTGGCGTCCCCACGGGGATTCGAACCCCGGTACTCACCGTGAAAGGGTGATGTCCTAGGCCTCTAGACGATGGGGACCTAAAACTGTTTTGCTCTAACGAGCGCACTGCAACTACATGATGCTACTGACTTCGATGCACCGCCGCTGGCGCGGCACATCTGCCAAATTCTTGGCGTCCCCACGGGGATTCGAACCCCGGTACTCACCGTGAAAGGGTGATGTCCTAGGCCTCTAGACGATGGGGACCCTGGACTTGCTGAAACTTTTACTGCGCTTGCTTTACTGCTACTGCGGTACTGCCGAATGTCGTTTTCTTTTACGTGGTGGAGGTAAGCGGGATCGAACCGCTGACCTCTTGCATGCCATGCAAGCGCTCTCCCAGCTGAGCTATACCCCCCACGGGAAAACAACATTTTACTACACTGCACCTGCTTCGACCAGTAGCGCATGCTGCTTGCATACTGTGTCGGGCCATTCTAACCAGCAAGCTGGCGTCCCCACGGGGATTCGAACCCCGGTACTCACCGTGAAAGGGTGATGTCCTAGGCCTCTAGACGATGGGGACCATGAACAACCGATACTGCATTACTGCTTTGCTGCCGGCTACGCAGCGTCACATTACAACTGAGGCAAAACCACTGCCACACTTCAGAGTTGGTGGAGGTAAGCGGGATCGAACCGCTGACCTCTTGCATGCCATGCAAGCGCTCTCCCAGCTGAGCTATACCCCCGCAGCGCTGAAGTGCGAGCATTATATAGGACACCCTTGCATTTCGCAAACAACGTTTTGAGACGTTGAAGCGAGATGTCCCATGCGGGCTGTTACAGCCCCTTCTGCACGCGCGCCAACACGACGTCGCGGCCAAACAACTCGAGCACGACATCGATCGCCGGGGTCTGCAATTGCCCCGTCAACAGCAGGCGCAGCGGCATGGCCAGTTGCGGCATCTTGAGGCTGTGGGCAGCCAGTACTTCCTTGATCATGGCTGCCAGCGACGCCTTGTCCCACGCCACCGTAGCGCAGCGCTCGGCAAACAGCGCCAGCGCCCCGCGCACGGCTTCGGTCAGGTGCAGCGCCAGTTGCTCGGCATCCGGTTGCGGATCGCGGTAGAACAGCATGGCCGCATCGGCCAGCTCGTTGATCGTGTTCGCGCGTTCCTTCATCAGGCCCAGCACGGTTGGCAGCGCCGGCGCCCCATCGAAGCGCGCGCCGTCGCGCTCGAGCTTCGGCAGCGCCAGTGCGGCCAGGCGCTCGTTGTCTGCCGCCTTGATGTAGTGGTTGTTCAGCCAGTTCAGCTTTTCCGGATTGAACTGGGCCGCCGATGCGGTCAGGTGCTCCAGGTTGAACCACTCGGTGAACTGCGCCATCGAGAACACTTCATCGTCGCCGTGGCTCCAACCCAGGCGCGCCAGGTAATTGAGCATTGCTTCGGGCAGATAGCCCTGCTCCGGATAATCCATGACGCTCACGGCGCCGTGGCGCTTGGACAGCTTCGCGCCATCGGTGCCGAGAATCATCGGCAGGTGGCCGTACAGCGGCAGTTCGGCGCCGAGCGCGCGCAGGATGTTGATCTGGCGTGGCGTGTTGTTGACGTGATCGTCGCCGCGCAGCACGTGCGTGATCTTCATGTCCCAGTCGTCGACCGCGACGCAGAAGTTATAGGTCGGCGTGCCGTCCGGGCGCGCGATGACCAGGTCGTCGAGTTCCTTGTTGCCGATCGTGATCGTGCCCTTGACCACGTCCGTCCAGGTTACGTCGCCATCGAGCGGATTCTTGAATCGCACCACCGGCTTGACGCCTTCCGGCACGGCCGGCAGGACCTTGCCGGCTTCCGGGCGCCAGGTGCCGTCATAACGTGGCTTCTCGCCGGCTGCGCGCATGCGCTCACGCATCGCCTCGACTTCGTCGGGCGACGAGTAGCACAGGTACGCAGTGCCGGCGTCGAGCATGCCAGCGACCACTTCGCGGTAGCGGTCCATGCGCTGCATCTGATAGAACGGGCCTTCGTCGTGCTCCAGGCCCAGCCACTTCATGCCGTCGAGGATGGCCTGCACGGCTTCCGGCGTCGAGCGTTCGAGGTCGGTGTCTTCGATGCGCAGGATGAAGGTGCCGCCGAAGTGGCGGGCGTAGGCCCACGAATACAGCGCGGTGCGCGCGCCACCAACGTGGAGGTAGCCGGTCGGGCTGGGAGCAAAACGGGTGCGGACGGTCATGGCGGAAAGCAATCAGGTAAAAGGCGTATTCTACCCCGACGCCCGGCCGGCCAGCATGCATCCCCACCGCGCCTGACCCAGTCTCTTCAACCGCACACTACGACGCGATGGGCCAAGCGGCCAGGCCGGGCACGCACAGCGCCGCCTGCCGCACCCCCACACGACATCGGAGTGCAAAATGAACAAAGCCCCCGCACAACAGCGTTGCGCAGGGGCTTTGTGAAACGAGTCCGGACACCAGGCCCGGCCAGGCTCGAGATCAGTCGTTCCTGACGACGATGCTCGGGAACTTGCTGCTCATGTCCTTGGCCTTGTCGGCGATCTTGATCGCGACCTTGCGGGCGATCTGCTTGTAGACCGCGGCAACGGCGCCATCCGGATCGGCGACGACGGTCGGACGACCGGCATCGGCCTGCTCGCGGATCGACATCGTCAGCGGCAGCGCGCCGAGGAATTCGATGCCGAAATCGGCGCACATCTTTTCACCGCCGCCGTGACCGAAGATCGCTTCGGTGTGGCCGCAGTTGGTGCAGGTGTGGGTGCTCATGTTTTCGACCACGCCCAGGATCGGGATCCCGACTTTTTCGAACATCTTGAGGCCCTTGCGCGCGTCGAGCAAGGCGATGTCCTGTGGCGTGGTGACGATCACGGCGCCCGTGACCGGCACTTTCTGCGACAGCGTCAGCTGGATGTCGCCCGTGCCTGGAGGCATGTCGACGATCAGGTAGTCGAGGTCGCGCCAGTTGGTCTGTTCGAGCAGTTGCTGCAGCGCGCCGCTGGCCATCGGACCGCGCCACACCATCGGCTCGTCCGGATCGATCATGAAGCCGACCGACGACACCTGGATGCCGTGGTTTTCCAGCGGCTCCATGCTCTTGCCGTCGTTGGTCAGCGGGCGACCGCTCACGCCCAGCATCATCGGCTGCGACGGGCCATAGATGTCCGCATCCAGGATGCCGACGCTGGCGCCTTCGGCGTGCAGCGCCAGGGCCAGGTTCACGGCCGTCGTCGATTTACCGACGCCACCCTTGCCCGAGGCAACGGCGATGATGTTCTTCACGTTCGGCATGACCTTCATGCCGCGCTGGACCGTGTGCGACACGATCTTGCTGTAGGCGCGGATGGCCACGCCTTCGACGCCTGGCAGGGCCAGCACGGCGCTGGCCGCCATCTGGCGCAGCATCTCGACCTGGCTGGCAGCCGGGTAGCCCAGTTCCAGCTCGAACGTGACCTGACCATTGTCGATATTGATGTTCTTGATCGACTTGGTGGTGATGAAATCCTTGGTGGTATTGGGATCGATTACGCTCGCCAATGCCGTCTTGATATCGCTTTCAGTGATGCTCATGGTGCTCTCCGGGTGTTCTCCGATTGATATTGGGGCGAAGTGTAGCGCAAAACGGCAGGGCAGCCAGCCTGTTGGTCGTAAACCACGGGGAATACCCCCTGCGCGCACAGGGCCATCCGCTGTTAAAATGCTTCTTTTCATATAACCGAAGCGTTTCAACCATGACCCGCAAGCTGTTCGTCACCACCGCACTGCCCTACGCCAATGCTGCCTTCCATATCGGCCACATGATGGAATACATCCAGGCCGACATCTGGGTCCGCTTCCAGCGAATGCAGCGCGAAGGCAATGCGCAGGGCGGCCAGAAACGCGAAGTGCATTTCGTCTGCGCCGACGATACGCACGGCACGCCGATCATGATCGCGGCCGAAAAAGACAACATCACGCCACAGGAATTCGTGGCCAAGATCGCCGCCGGCCGTGCGCAATATCTCGATGGCTTCCATATCGCCTTCGATAACTGGTATTCCACCGATTCGCCCGAAAACGTCGAACTCTCGCAAGGCATCTACCGCAAGCTGCGCGATGCCGGCCTGATCGTCACCAAGACCGTCGACCGCTTCTACGATCCGGTCAAGGGCATGTTCCTGGCCGACCGCAACATCAAGGGCGAGTGCCCGGTCTGCCACGCCAAGGACCAGTACGGCGACAACTGCGAAGTCTGCGGCGCTGCCTACCAGCCAACCGAACTGATCAACCCGTTCTCGGTGTTTACCGGCTCCACGCCCGTGCTCAAGCCGTCGGAGCAGTACTTCTTCAAGCTGTCCGACCCGCGCTGCTTCGCGTTCCTCAAACAGTGGCTCAACACCCCGGGCCGCCTGCAGCCGGAAATGGTCAACAAGGTGTCCGAGTGGCTGGGCGAATCCGGTGAAAAGCTGGCCGACTGGGATATTTCGCGCGATGCGCCCTACTTCGGCATCCCGATTCCCGATGCGCCGGGCAAGTTCTTCTATGTATGGCTGGACGCGCCGGTCGGCTACCTGGCCAGCCTGAAAAACTACTTCGACAAGCAGGGCCTGGATGTCGAGACGTTCCTGAACGACCCGGCCGCCGAGCAATTGCACTTCATCGGCAAAGATATTGTCTCGTTCCACCTGCTGTTCTGGCCTGCGATGCTCAATTTCTCGGGCCACCCGATCATCGACAACCTGAAGGTCGCCGTCCACGGCCACTTGACGGTGAACAATGAAAAAATGTCCAAGTCGCGCGGCACCGGCATCTCGCCGCTGCGCTATCTGGAACTGGGCATGAATCCGGAGTGGCTGCGCTACTACCTGGCCTTCAAGCTCAACGCCAAGGTGGAAGACCTGGACTTCAACGGCGACGACTTCGTGGCCCGCGTCAACAGCGACCTGATCGGCAAGTACGTGAATATCGCCAGCCGCTGTGCCGGCTTCATTGCCAAGCGCTTCGACGGCAAGCTGGCCGACAGCGTCTCGCCGCTGGGCCGCGACTGGATCTGCAAGGCACTGATGCACGACGGCGCCGAGCGCCAGGCATCGGTGGCCGCCAGCTTCGAAGCGCGCGAATACGGCCGCGCACTGCGCGAAATCATGGAGATCGCCGACGTCATCAATCAGTACGTCGACGAGCACAAGCCATGGATCCTGGCCAAGGACGACACCAAAACGGCCGAACTGCATGACGTCTGCACGACCGCGCTGATCCTGTTCCGCCAACTGACGATCATGCTACAACCGGTGCTGCCGCAAGTTGCCGCGCGCGTCGCCGAATTCCTGGGCGACGCTGAACTGAGCTGGGCTGACACCCATGGCGCCGCCGTCTACGAATCGATGCTCGGCCGCACCATCGGCACCTACACGCACCTGATGCAGCGCGTCGATGCCAAGATGGTCGAGAACCTGTTCGACAAGCCGGTCTTGGCAGCACCTGCTCCGGCGGTCGCCGCCGCGGCTACTGCTACCCCGGCGGCAGCGCCGACGACCGATGCCAGCGAAGGCGACGGCGAAAGCGACATCGAAGCCCTGGCCCCGACCATCACAATCGATGACTTCGCCAAGATCGACCTGCGCGTGGCAAAGATCGTCAACTGCGAACACGTCGAAGGGTCGACCAAGCTGCTGCGCCTGACGCTGGACGTGGGCGAAGGCCGTCACCGCAATGTGTTCTCGGGCATCAAGTCGGCGTACCAGCCGGAAGACCTGATCGGCAAGCTGACGGTGCTGGTGGCCAACCTGGCCCCGCGCAAGATGAAGTTCGGCGTGTCCGAAGGCATGGTGCTGTGCGCATCAAGCGCTGACGAGAAAACCAATCCGGGCCTGTACCTGCTCGACCCGATGCCGGGCGCGACGCCAGGCATGCGCATCCGCTGATGCTTCACGCCGGCGCCTGGTCTGGCGTGCCACGATGATGTGGCCGCCAGGCCAGTCGCCGGACGGTCCCGGACGCCATTTCCGGGCCCAGTACCGGGTGTACAATGCCATGTTTAAACTATGACAAGACGCCCTACAAACTCTTTTGATAGGTAGCCAAGAACCATGACCGATTTGACTCCCCTGCGCCATATCCCGACCGCCAACGTGTTCCGCAAAGGCGACGTGTTCGTCCTGTTCGGTGAACTGTTCGGCCGCGGCTACGTGAATGGCCTGATCGACGAAGCGCGCGCCGCTGGCATGACGATCGTCGGCATCACCGTGGGCCGCCGCGACGAGACCGGCGCACTGCGCCCGCTGGACGCCGCTGAACTGGCCGAAGCCGAAGAAAAACTGGGCGGCCGCATCATCAATGTGCCGCTGATGGCCGGCTTCGACATGGATGCACCGGAGGGCGAAAAGAACCCGACCGAAATGCTGTCCGGCATCACGCTGAAAACCTGGCAAGAAGAAACGCTGGACTGGGAACACATCGAGCGTTGCCGCGAAGCCGGCGTGCGCCGCTTCACGACCTCGGCCGCGCAGGTCATGCAGGAGATCGACAAGCTGGTGCCACAGGGCGCGAATGTGTTCTTCGCCCACACGATGGCGGGCGGCATCCCGAAGATCAAGGCCTTCCTGGCCATTGCCAATCGCATCTACAAAGGCCGCGGCGAGCGCTTCATGTCCTCACGCGCCCTGCTCGAGAGCGATCTGGGCAAATTGATTTTGATGAACTTCGACGAAGTTTCGGCCAACACGCTCAAGTACCTGATCGACGCGTCGGCCACGATCCGCGACCGCGTGACCCAGGCTGGCGGCGAAGTGCGCTACACGGCCTATGGCTACCATGGCACCGAAATCCTGATCGGCGGCGACTACCACTGGCAGACCTACACCAACTACACGCAGGGCTATGCCAAGATGCGCCTGGAGTCGGTGGCCGAAGCAGCGTGGAAGAACGGCATCACTGCCACCGTGTTCAACTGCCCGGAAATCCGCACGAATTCGTCCGACATCTTTGTCGGCGTGGAACTGTCGCTGTTCCCGTTGCTGGTCGCGCTCAAGCGCGAAGGCGGCGGCACCTGGGCTGATGAGCAGTGGCGTATCTGCGAAGAATTGCTGGGCGACGACACATCGCTGCAGCAATTGCTCGACACCATCGAGGGCTACAACAACGACGCCACCAGCGCCGAGTTCCGCAATTTCGAGGCCTGGCCGATGGACAACACGCCGGCCCTGGCCGATGTGATGATCGGCACCTCGGAAGCGATCACGGCCCTGCACAAGGACAAGAAAGCGCTGATCACCGATCACCTGTCGAGCCTGGTGCTGGAAGGCGCCGGCCCGCTGATGTTCCATGGCGCGTCGGAAAAGATTGCCCCGGTTGTGTGGCTGAACCACGACATCATCGCGCGCCAGCTGAACGCGCTGCACAAGTAAGCGCAACATCGTCATACTTGACGCGACTGGCGCGGGGCGCAGGAATCTGCCCCGCTGCCATTATCGTCAAGCCGCTGTTCCATTGCATCCACGAAGCCAATCATGATCTTCTCGAAAAAACACGTGAACTACGAATCCGAGCATACCAAGTTCATCTCGGAACTGAAGAAACAGCATCCAGAGATGGATGCCGGCCAGGTGGCCGGTCGCGCGCTGCTGTGGGACAAGGCCCCCGTCTCGCTCGATGAGCAGGCACGCACTGAAGAGTCGCGCCTGCGCCAGCGAGCCTATCCGTACCAGAACAAGGTCTGAGACGGTCGCGCGCATGATGCCCGACGGGGCGGCTGACGGACACCAGGTGCCTGTCCAGCCCGCCAACGACACACCGCATCCTGCGCCCGTCGACGCTACCCTGGCACGCCTGTACGGCGAACCGCTCACGCGCTTGCCGAATGACTTGTATATCCCGCCCGATGCGCTCGAGATCTTTCTCGACGCATTTGAAGGACCGCTCGATCTGCTGCTCTACCTGATCCGGCGGCAAAACTTCAATATTCTCGACATCCCGATGGCGCAGGTCACCCTGCAATACCTCGTCTATGTCGAACAGATCCGCAAGAGCAATCTCGAGCTGGCGGCGGAATACCTGCTGATGGCGGCAATGCTGATCGAAATCAAGTCGCGCATGCTGCTGCCCAAGCGCCAGGACGACATGATCGAGGATGCGGGCGACCCGCGCGCCGAGCTGGTGCGTCGTCTGCTGGACTATGAGCAGATCAAGACCGCTGCCGTCGCACTGGGCAATGTGCCGCAGGAAGGCCGCGACTTTGTCCGGCCTGAGCTGTTCGTCGAACAGGGCCTGGTCCAGCCGCTGCCCGACGTCGATCCGTGGGATCTGCAACGCGCCTGGCTCGATGTACTGCGCCGCGCCAAGCTGACCCAGCATCACCGGATCGGGCGCCAGGAACTGTCGGTGCGCGAGCACATGTCGGCCATCCTGCGTACGCTGCAGTCGCAGCGCTTCGTCGAGTTCGGCGACCTGTTCGCGGGCCAGCACACGGTGCCGATTGTCGTCGTGCACTTCGTGGCGATGCTCGAACTTGCCAAAGAAACCTTGATTGAAATTACCCAGGCCGAACCGTTTGCACCGATCTACGTGCGACTGGCCTATTCGCCGGCATAGCGCCGGCTTCTTCTGACCCGATCCATCATGAAAATCATCTCTTCCATCGACGAACTGCGCGATCAGCTCAGCGGCCAACTGCGCACGGCATTCGTGCCGACGATGGGCAATCTGCACGAAGGCCACCTGTCGCTGATGCGCCTGGCGCGCCGCCATGGCGACCCGGTCGTCGCGTCGATCTTCGTCAACCGCCTGCAATTCGGCCCCAACGAAGACTTTGACAAGTATCCGCGCACGTTCCATGAAGACGTGGCCAAGCTGGAAAAAGAAGGCGTCTACGTGCTGTTCGCGCCGACCGAGAAGGATCTGTACCCGGAGCCGCAAGAGTACCGTGTGCGCCCGCCTGACGGCCTGGGCAGCACGCTGGAAGGCGAATTCCGCCCCGGCTTCTTTGAAGGTGTCTGCACCGTGGTCACCAAGCTGTTCTCGTGCGTGCAGCCGCGCGTGGCCGTGTTCGGCAAAAAGGATTATCAGCAGCTGATGATCGTGCGGAATATGGCACGCCAGTTCGCCATGCCAACCCAGATCATCGGCGCCGAAACGTACCGCGCCGAAGATGGCCTGGCGCTGTCGTCGCGCAATGGGTATCTGACGGCGACCGAGCGGGCTGAAGCGCCGACCCTGTACCAGAACCTGAATGCAGTGGCCGACAGTGTGCGTGGCGGCGAGCGCGATATCGCGCAAGTCGAAGCGCGCGCAATGGCGGCGCTGGCCGAGCGTGGCTGGAAGCCCGACTACATCTCGGTGCGCAAGCGCGGCGACCTGCAGGCGCCGGACGCGGCCGACCTGACGAATGGCGAGCCGCTGGTCGTGCTTGCCGCAGCCAAGCTGGGCAACACGCGCCTGATCGACAATCTGGAAATCTGATCGTTTGGGCCGCGCCGCGGGCCTCATCAGCCGGCCGGGCAGCCCTGGCGCACCAGCGCTGCTTTCAACTCCCGCTTGAAGCCGGTGTAATCGACGGCTTTCTGCACATAGTCGTCGACACCCAGCGCCTGGGCGCGTTCACGATCGGCCGCAAGACCGGAGCCCGACACGACGATGACGGGCATCCCGGCGAGGGACTCGGCGCGCAGGCGCGCCAGCAGCTCGAACCCGTCGACCTGCGGCATCTTGATGTCCAGGAGCAGCAGATCGAAGCGCTGCTCGCGGATCATCTCGAACGCTTCTGCGCCATCGCTTGCCACGACCAGCTGGTGGTCGAATGCGAACTCTTGCAGGGCCAATCGCGTCAGCATGACATCGATGCCCAGATCGTCGACCAGGAGAATATTTTTCATCCGGCATGCTAGCAGAGCCGCCAAACGGACGCCGCCACGTATGCACAGGGGGCGACAGACTAGCCGTCCAGCCCCACGCTCTGCGCCCATGCCAGCGCCGACAGATGCGCCTCATTGACGTCGGACGGACTCAGCCCCAGCGTTGCCGCCAGCGACGCCACCAGGTTCGAATTGAGCTCGCACGCTTCGGCCAGCGCCAGATACGGCCCGTAACTGCCTTCGCGCTTCGTCAATGCCTTGACGACTTCGTCGGGCAACTGGATTGCGTCGAGCACTTCCTGCATCGACAGGCCCAGCAGCCGGTCGAGCAGCGAAAACATGCCTGCGACGAACAGGTGTTCGCCAGCGCCACGGCCCAGGGCTTTTTGCCCCAGCAGTTCGGCCAGGCGACCGCGCACGACGGCCGTTTCCATCAGCACCGGCGAATAGCCGCTGGCACTGGCCGTGGCCAGCAACAGCACCAGCCAGCGGTACAACGGTGCATAACCGAGCAGCGAGATGGCCTGGCGCAGCGACTGGACCTCACGCCCTGCCCCAAAGCCAGCGGTATTGATGTAGCGCAGCAGCTTGTAGGTCAGCGCCGGATCGCGTTTGAGCACGCTTTCGAGGCGCCCCACGTCGTCATTGGCCTGCACCATCTGCATCAGTTGCAGGATGATTTGCTGGCTCGGGTTCATGCCCTTGACGGGATTGCCGGGCCGTGGGGTCAGGTGCAGCTTGCCGACAAAGGCATCCAGGCCAAGTGCGGCGCAGGCGTCGAAGTCGGCCCACGTGCCCACCGGCCGCCCCACCATGCGCAGCGACGAATGCTTGGCGCTCGCATAAGTACGGGCCTGATCGGCCACGTCGCCCCCGGTGAAGCGCACTTCGACGTAGGAGGCGTACGGCGCCAGATTGCGCCCCAGCAGCGTGAGGTCGCAGCCGCGGATGGCCACACCCACGCCACCGGCGCGCACGGCCTGCACGGCCGAGCGCACGTCGACGTCGGTCAACTGGCGGATATCGAAGGCGAGGACGGTACGTTCCGGCGGCAGCGCATGGAGCGCGTCGGTCGACAGCATGGCCGGCACAGCGTCCAGGAACAGGATCTTGTCGCGCAGCAGCCAACCCTGGTCGACATGGTTGACGTGCTCGGCGACAAAGCCGACCAGGCCTTCGAGGTCGGGGCCGGTGGGGACACGTCCGTCGTGCTGTTGCCACGACAGCTCGTAACCGAGAACGCGCTGCCGGGGATCGAGCAGCGGTTCACGGACAATGAAGTTGGTGCGATGCATGGAGGCGCCGTTTTAAATTGCTCGGCGCAAGCTCAAAACCCGAGACTGTCGAGCAGGTCGTCGACCTGCCCCTGGTTTGCCACGACTTCGGTGCCGGTCGGCTTGATTTGCGGACCGTTCATCAGGCCATTGTCCAGTTCGCGCTTGATCTCGCTTGGTGCGAAATCGATCAGGACCTGGACCAGCTGCTTTTCGAGGTTCTGGGCAATGCTCGTGATGCGGCCGATGACCTGGCCAGTGAGATCCTGGAAGTCCTGGGCCATCATGATGCTCATTAGCTCGCTGCGGGTGGCAACCGCCCCTGCACGCGACTCGTCCAGGCCGGCAATCGTGCGCTGCGCCAGCGCGCGCCACTGCGCATCGGTTGCCTCAGTTGCAGGCGCGTCGAGCAGCGCCTGCCAACCTGCCTTGAGGTCGGTCGAACGCGTTTCGATGGCATCCTGCAGCGGGCCGGCCGCGTCGGTGGCGTCCAGCACCTTCTTGGCCGCCTGCTCGGACAGATGCGCCACGTAGTCGAGCCGGTCGCGCGCATCGGGAATGTCGCTGGCGGCCTTCTCGATCAACTTGTCGAGGCCCAGGCCGCGCAGATTCTCGTGCAGTGCGCGGGTCATGTGACCGACCCGGCTCAGCACCTCATCGTGCGACGACGCGCCGGCAACAGGCGCGGTGTTCTGCTCAACCATTTCAGGCTCCGGCTTTGTCCAGTTTCTCGAAAATCTTGTTGAGCTTTTCGTCCAGCGTCGCCGCCGTGAATGGCTTGACGACATAGCCGCTGGCACCTGCCTGTGCTGCAGCGATGATGTTTTCCTTCTTCGCTTCGGCGGTCACCATCAGCACTGGCAGCTTGGCCAGTGCAGGGTCGGCGCGAATGTGCTGCAGCATCGTCAGACCGTCCATGTTCGGCATATTCCAGTCCGACACGACGAAGTCGAACGATTCACTGCGCAGTTTTGCCAGCGCCATGACGCCATCTTCTGCTTCGTCGACGTTGGCATAACCCAGTTCTTTCAACAGATTCCGGACGATGCGTCGCATCGTCGAGAAATCGTCAACAACCAGAAAACGCATCTTTGGATCAGCCATGAATTACTCCGTTTGAATCTACTAATTTGGTTTGTTGGGTAAGCTACTTTTACAGACGCAAGAATAGCATTTTTGTTGCTCTGCGGCGATAAAATAGCCCACAAAGCATGGAAGGATGATGAATTCAGTTCAAACACGCAACGCCCGGCTGCCCTGGGCGGCCAGATGGTCGAGTACGAGGCGCGGTAAAGCCTGCAATGGACCGACTTCGTGGGCTGCGCCGATGGCAATCGCTTCACGCGGCATACCAAACACGACACAGCTCGCTTCGTCCTGCGCGAAGTTGTGGGCACCGGCTTCGCGCATCTCGAGCATGCCCGCCGCGCCGTCCTTGCCCATCCCGGTCAGGATAACACCAACGGCGTTTTTACCGGCCGCCTGCGCAGCGGAACGAAACAACACATCGACCGATGGCCGGTGACGATTCACGGGCGGACTCTGCTCGATGCGCGTCATGTAATTTGCGCCGGAGCGCACCAGCAACAGGTGCGAGTGACCAGGCGCGATGTACGCGTGGCCAGGCAGTACCCGCTCGTTGCCGGCCGACTCGACCACGCTGATCTTGCACAGCGAATCGAGGCGCTTGGCGAACGACGTGGTAAAACCTTCCGGCATGTGCTGGGCAATCAGGATGCCCGGGCAATCGGACGGCATTTGCATCAGGAATTCGCGAATCGCTTCGGTGCCGCCGGTCGAGGCGCCGATGATGATCAGTTTTTCGGAAGAAATAAGAGGACTCCTCAGCGCCGACAGCTGCGTGCTGGCTACCTGGGGCGTACGGCTGCGCGGCGCGATACGCGCCCGTGCCGCGCCGCGGATCTTTTCGGCGATCATGTCGGCATACTCGCGCATGCCGCTCTGGATCGATATCTTGGGCTTGGTGACGAAGTCGACTGCGCCAAGTTCCAGCGCGCGCATCGTGATTTCCGAACCGCGCTCGGTCAGCGACGACACCATCAGCACCGGCATCGGGCGCAGGCGCATCAGTTTTTCGAGAAAGTCGAGGCCATCCATCTTGGGCATCTCGACGTCGAGCGTCAGCACGTCCGGATTGTGTTTCTTGATCAGCTCGCGCGCGACAAGGGGGTCGGGCGCCGTGGCCACCACTTCCATATCGGGTTGCGAATTGACGATCTCGCTCATCACGCTGCGGATCAATGCCGAGTCGTCGACGATCAGGACCTTGATTTTCATGGTGTCTCCGTGGTTGCTCAGAACAGGTCGATCGCGCCGCCGACGGGTTCGACCTTGAGTCGCTTGGCGTAATCGAGTTCGCGCTTGGCCAGCGTATCGTTATGGGTCTGCATCAGCTTCTTGACCAGGACCTTGCCCGTGCGCGGGAAGAAAAACACCTTGCGCGGGTAGATGTCATTGAGGTCTTCGGCCAATACCGGAATCCGTTCGGTCTTCAAAAACTGCATCACGAACGCGGCATTGCGCTCGCCGACGTTCATCGCGGTAAAGCCGCGCAGCACGGCGCCGCCGCCAAACACCTTCGCTTCGAGGTGTTCACGGCGCGCGCCGGCCTTGAGCAGATCGTTGATCAGGATTTCCATGGCGAACGTGCCATAGCGCATCGAGGCCGATACCGGATTGTTGGGCTCGGCTGCGCCGTCGGGCAGCATGAAATGGTTCATGCCGCCCAGGCCCGTGACGCGGTCGCGGATGCAGGCCGACACGCACGAGCCGAGCACGGTCGAGATCAGCATGTTCTCTTTGGTATAAAAATACTCGCCGGGCAGGATCTTGGCGGCGTCGATCGCGAACGTGCGGTCGTGGTACAGATTGGTTGCGAATTGGCTGTTCATGGTCGCCCTTCGTTCTTACGCCGTGCGCGCGTCGAGTTCGTACACGGTCTTGCCGCGCAGGCGCAGGGAATCGGACACATACAGGAAGTTTTCGGAGTGGCCGGCAAACAGCAGGCCGTGGCCCTTCATCAGCGGCACGAAGCGGCTCAGGATGGTGCGCTGGGTCGGCTTGTCGAAATAGATCATCACGTTGCGGCAAAAGATCGCATCGAACTGTCCGTCCAGCGGCCAGCCGTCGGCCAGCAGATTGAGCGGCTTGAACGTGACGAGCGAGCGCAGCTCGGGGCGGATGCGCACCATGCCTTCGTGGGCACCCTTGCCGCGCAAGAAGAAGCGGCGCAGGCGTTCCGGCGACACCTTCTCGATGCGCTCCATCGGGTACACGCCGTTGGAGGCCGTGGCCAGCACATTGGTGTCGATGTCGGTGGCGATGATCTCGACCTTGGGCGTGAGCGTGTTGAACGCCTCACAGGCCGTCATCGCGATCGAGTACGGCTCTTCGCCGGTGGACGCGGCCGAGCACCAGATGCGCAGCGGGCGCGCATCCTTCTTGTGCAGCGCTACCAGGTGCTCGAGCAGCAGCGGGAAGTGATGCGCCTCGCGGAAGAACGACGTCAGGTTCGTGGTCAGCGCGTTGGTAAACGACTCCCACTCGCGGTCCATGCGCCCTGCTTCCAGGTCGTCCAGGTAACGCGTGAACGACTGGATGCCGGTCGCGCGCAGGCGCCGGGCCAGGCGGCTGTAGACCATTTCCTGCTTGCTGTCGGCCAGGGAGATGCCGGCGCGCTGGTGAATCAGCGCGCGCACCCGTTCGAAATCACGGCGGGTGAAATCGAACTCTTTATTGGTTTCTGTTTTCTGCTGCGGCACTGTGCGTGACTTTCTTGAATACGATAGCGGGCTCCACGAGCCGGCCGGATTGTTGTGCTTGGTGCCGACGCAGACGGTGGCTTACGCCGCCAGCTTGTCGATCAGGCCCATTTCGCTCGACGACATCAGCTTGTCGATGTCGACCAGAATCAGCATGCGCTCGTCGACGGTGCCCAGGCCGATCATGTAGTCCGAATTGAAGGCGCTGCCCATTTCCGGGGCCGGCTTGATCTGGTCCGGCGTGAGCGTGGTGACGTCCGACACGCTGTCGACCACCATGCCCATGATGCGGCCACCGATGTTCAGGATGATCACAACCGTGAACTGGTCATACACCGGGGTGCCCAGCTTGAACTTGATGCGCATGTCGACCACGGGAATGATGATGCCGCGCAGATTGATCACACCCTTGATGAATTCGGGGGCGTTGGCGATGCGGGTCACGGCTTCGTAGCCTCGGATTTCCTGCACCTTCAGGATGTCGATGCCGTATTCTTCCGAACCCAGGGTGAAGGCAAGGAATTCGCTGCCGGCGCCGTCGTGCGCGGTGCCGTCGGTCGAGAGGGTGTTTGCCAGGTTGGACATGGTATTCCTTTGTTTGCAGTGAAAATGAAAATTTATTGAACGACGGGATCGTCGGCCAGCTGGCGCGACGAGCGCACCAGCGCTGCCACGTCGAGAATCAGGGCGACACCACCGTCGCCCATGATGGTTGCGCCGGAAATCCCGGCCACTTTACGGTAATTCGCTTCCAGGTTCTTGACCACCACCTGCTGCTGCCCGACCAGTTCGTCCACGAACAGCGCGGCCTTCTTGCCCTCGGTTTCGAGGATCACGACGATGCCGTCGGACGGGTCGCGGTGCACCGGTTCGATATCGAACATCTGGTACAGCGGGATCATCGGCAGGTATTCGCCGCGCACTTTCAGCACGCGCCCGCGACCGGCGATCTCGCGCACGTCCTGCGGCGTCGGCTGCAGCGATTCGACGACGAACGACAGCGGCAAAATATAGATTTCTTCGCCGCTGCGGATCGACATGCCGTCCAGGATCGCCAGCGTCAGCGGCAGCGAAATCGAGATCGTCGTGCCGAAACCGGCCGCCGAGCGGATGTCGACCGTGCCGCCCATCGCGGTGATATTGCGCTTGACGACATCCATGCCCACGCCGCGGCCCGACACGTCGGTCACGGTATCGGCGGTCGAGAAGCCCGGTGCGAAAATCAGTTGCCAGACTTCGGCGTCGGTCATCGTGTCGGATACTGCCAGCCCGTTCTGGGCCGCCTTGGCCAGGATTTTTTCGCGGTTCAGGCCGGCGCCGTCGTCGGCCACTTCGATGACGATATGCCCGCCCTGGTGCCCGGCCGACAGGAACAGGCGCCCTGCTTCACTCTTGCCCGCAGCAATACGCGCGGCCGGCATCTCGACGCCATGGTCAATGGAGTTGCGCACCAGGTGCGTCAGCGGATCGACGATCCGCTCGATCAGGCCTTTATCGAGTTCGGTGGCCGCGCCATTGGTGATGAAGTCGACCTTCTTGCCGAGCTTGCCAGCCAGGTCGCGCACCATGCGCGGGAAGCGCGAGAACACGAAGTCCATTGGCATCATGCGGATCGACATCACCGCCTCTTGCAGCTCGCGCGTGTTGCGGTCGAGCTGGCTCACTGACGACAGCAGGCGCTCGTGCAGGATCGGATCGAGCACGGCGCTGCGCTGCTCGAGCATCGCATTGGTGATGACGAGTTCGCCGATCAGGTTGATCAGCTGGTCGACCTTTTCGACCGACACGCGGATCGACGACGATTCGCCCTGAGCGTCCTTGCGCGCGGCTTTCTTTTCCAGCGCCAGTTCGGCCAGGTGCTCAACCACGTTCTGGGCCTGCGTGGCAAGCGCCGCCACGGGTTCCGGCGCGCTCTCGACGATGCCGGCAGCAGCGCGGATCTGCTCGATCGGCTGGAAGAAGCCGTAGCCCAGTTCGTCTTCGGACGGCTCGCCCGCGGCAGGCGCCACGTCGTCGTCCGGGCCGAAGAAGCCATACCCCTGGTCGTCTTCGATCCGCTTGCGCTCAGCCGCCTCGATCAGGCGCTGCTCGGGCGTCAATGCCGGCGCCTCGAAGATTTTCAGGTCATCCGGATCGAGCACGAACGAGCAGATCGCGATGATGTCGTCCAGGCTTTCCAGCGTCGTGATGATGACGGCGGTGCGCCCGCCATCGAGCGGCGCGACCGAGATCCGGCCCATCAGGCCCAGCTCGTCGACCAGCGCATCGATGTCGCGCTGCGCCACTTGCGGCAGCTCGATCTTGTAGCGGTGCGCGCCTTCGGTGGGCACTTCAACGCGTGCCGGCGCCGACAGGTACGACGGTGCAACGACCGGCGCGACCGGCACGACGCCTTCGGCCAGATCGTGCAGCGCCATGCGTACATTGGCGACGACTTCCTGGTCGACCTGCTTGCCATGGCGATGGCCGTCGAGCTGCATCTTGAGCGCGTCCTTGGCTGCCAAAAACGCGTCCACGTGATTCGAGGTCAGCGCCATCTCGCCCTTGCGGATACGGTCGAGCAGCGACTCGAGCACGTGCGTGACGTCGCACATGTCGGTCAGGCCGAAGGTCGATGCGCCGCCCTTGACCGAGTGCGCGGTGCGGAAGATCGCGTTCAGATCTTCGGCGTCGGGCGCTGCCAGATCGACGCCCAGCAGCAGGCGCTCCATTTCGGCGAGCAGTTCTTCTGCTTCGTCGAAAAAGACCTGGTAAAACTGGCTGATGTCGATGCTCATGGGGATGTCCGCTCGTGGTTGCCTAAGCCAAAATTCATGGCTTAACCGATCACTTTTTTGACCACCTCGATCAGGCGCTGCGGATCGAACGGCTTGACCAGCCAGCCATTGGCGCCGGCAGCACGACCCTTCGATTTCATCTCGTCCGACGACTCGGTGGTCAGCATCAGGATCGGCGTCTTGGCGTAGCCGGGCAGCGTGCGCAGCGACTTGATCAGCGCCAGACCGTCCATCTTCGGCATGTTCTGGTCGGTCAGCACCAGGTCGACAGCCTGCAGCTTCGCCTTGTCGAGGCCATCCTGGCCGTCCACGGCTTCCACCACATGGTAGCCGGCGGCCTTCAGACTGAAAGCCACCATCTGGCGTAGTGAACTGGAATCGTCGACTGCGAGAATCGTTTTTGCCATCTTGTGCTCCTGCTGTTTTACACCGGGCGGACCCGGGTTGAATTGGTTGTTAGGTGATTACGGGACGGCGGCGCGGTCAGAACAGCTCGACGTCGCCGCTTTCCAGGTGTTTCTGTTCGACCGACCTGCGCAGCTTGCTGCGTAGTTGCAGCGACTGGATCGCCAGCGCGACGCTGACCTGGCCCAGCCGGTCGACGATTTCGTCGCTGCCGTGGTCTGGCGTGATCCCTTCGCCATGGTCGTTCAACGTGCCCAGAAAGTCGCGCAGGCCCGCCACGCGGCGCAGCGTACGCTCGATCAATTGCGCCGTCAGGTCCTGGAACTGCATGCTGGTGATCGCCGTGTTCACGTGCTCGCTCACATCGTCCGACATCGAGCCGAGCAGCGCGCGATCTTCAAGCGACAGCGCGCCGCCGGCCAGCATGCGGTCGATCGCTTCCTGACGCGCGCCGACGACGGCGTGCACCGCGACAAAGCTGCCGGTGAGCTTGTCGATGGCTTCTTCGAGCAGCAATTCGGTCTGGAGCAGATCGTCTTCCACTTCGGTCAGGTGGCGCCGGCCGTGCACCGACACGCCTGACAGCAGGCGCTTGACGTGCGATCCGAGTATCTTTTTTCTTGTCATCGTGTTCTCTCCAAACCTGCCCGCACAGCGTCGGTCATCGCGGTTTCACCGCATTCAGCGTTGCCGTCGCTGCCGCCTCGGCGTCCTCGGCCGGTACGTCCAGCGTGGACGCATCGCGCCGCACCGCGTCTTCGGTGCGCTTGTTCATGACGATGATGCTGATGCGCCGGTTGATGGGGCTGAACGGGTCCTTGGCATCCAGGTGCGCGGCCGAGGCCAGCCCGACCACGCGCAGCACCTTGTCGTCCTGCAGGCCGCCCAGCACCATTTCGCGGCGCGATGCGTTGGCGCGGTCGGCCGAGAGTTCCCAGTTGCTGTAGCCGGCGTCGCTGTGATACGGCGTCGAATCGGTATGGCCTGAAATCCCCAGCTTGTTCGGCACCTCGTTGAGGACCATGCCGATGATGTGCAGGATTTCCTTGGTGTACGGCTGCAGCTCGGCCTTGGCCATCGCGAACATCGGGCGGTTCTTTTCGTCGACGATCTGGATGCGCAAACCTTCGCTGGTAATGTCGAGCAGCAGCTGGTTCTGGTACTTCTTGAGCATCGGATTGACTTCGATGGCCGACTCGATGCGCGCCTTCAGGTTTTTCAGGCGCTCGCCTTCTTCACGCGCCAGCGCAGCCTTGGCCGCCTGCAGGTCGTAGCTCTTGTTGGCCGGCGCCGAGTCGCCGCGCTTGACCTGGCCGGCGGTGCGCGTCAGGTCTTCGCCGCCGCCCTGGATCACCGACGACGAATCGCCCGAGCCCGAGCCGCCCTGCATCGCCACCTTGAGCGGGGTCTTGAAGTATTCCGAGATGCCCACCAGGTCGCCCTTGGCGGTCGAGCCCAGCAGCCACATGAGCAGGAAGAACGCCATCATCGCGGTCACGAAGTCGGCGTACGCGATTTTCCAGGCGCCGCCGTGGTGGCCGCCGGCCACCTTCTTGATGCGCTTGATGACAATGGGACGTGCGTTGTCGTCAGCCACGCTCATGCTCCCGGGTGTACTGCGGCGAAAGATCGGATGCGGTCATCGCGGCTTACTTCTTCTTCTTGATGTGTTCTTCGAGCTCGGCGAAGGTCGGGCGCTCGGTCGAGTACAGCACCTTGCGGCCGAATTCGACGGCCAGCGCCGGCGCATAGCCGTTCAGGCTCGCCAGCAGTGTCACCTTCACGCACTGGAACATCTTGGTCGACTCTTCCAGCTTCTGCTCCAGCACGGTGGCCAGCGGGCTGACGAACGCGTAGGCCAGCAAGATGCCCAGGAAGGTGCCGACCAGCGCCTTGGCGATCAGGATGCCCAGCTCGGCCGGCGGCAAGCCGACCGATTCCATCGTGTGGACCACGCCCATCACCGCCGCCACGATACCGAAGGCCGGCAGGCCGTCGCCGATCTTGGCGATCACGTGGGCCGGAATGGCGCCTTCGTGGTGGTGCGTCTCGATCTCGTTGTCCATCAGGTTTTCGATCTGCATCGCGTCCATGTTCCCGGACACCATCAGGCGCAGGTAATCGGTCATGAATTCGATGATGTGATGGTCGGACACGACAGCCGGGTACTTGGAAAACAGCGGCGACGCGTCCGGAGCTTCGATATCGCCCTCGATCGACATCAGGCCTTCCTTGCGGACCTTGGACAGCACGTCGAATTGCAGCGCCATGAGTTCCATGTACATGTCCTTCGTGTACTTCGAGCCCTTGAAAATGCTGGGAAACGCTTTCAGCGTCGCCTTGATTGCCTTGCCGCTGTTACCGACGAACAGAGCGCCGAACGCGGCGCCGCCGATCATCAACAGCTCGATGGGCTGCCACAGCGACGCAAGGTGACCACCCGCCAGGGCAAAGCCACCAAACACGCAGGCACAGACGATGATGTAACCAACAATAACTAACAAAGGATTTTGCTCCAGAAAACCCGCGCCGTGTCGCGACATGTCGACTCGGAACCGGTAATTTCAGAAAATGTTTATTCAGGGAATTACTTTAGCTGGAGAAGTGCTGTCCGGCAAGCAAAACCACCCCGGAAACTCACCGTTTGTCTCTTAAAAGTCCCATATATACAAAGCGGGCCCGCCTGTGTACGGATGCACAACACGCGTCGGTGTTTGTCCGACAACGATGAATTCGTAACTGAAAAGCATCGAACCGGGACGCATCTCGCGCGCGGCCTTGCGCCACAGCGCGGTCATCGCGGCCGGAGACAGGTAGGCGAACACGGCGTCGTAGTCGCCCAGGTCGAGTTGTTCATAGTCGCCACGAATGAAGACAGCCGGGCTGCGCGCCAGTTTCGCGCGCACGAAACTGGCCAGCCATGGCAACGGCGCGAGCTCGATGCCCTCGATGCGCGCGTCTGGCCGGCGGCGCTGCAGCGCCAGCACCAGCCCGCCGATGCCGCTGCCGATGTCAATCACGCGCAGCGCCCTGCCCTGCGGCAGCGCGGCATTGACGGCCTCCCACACCTTGCGGCCGGACGGGTAATACGGCACCTGCGTGCGGTAGGTGGACCAGTACAGCAGCAACAGGAACACGAAGATGACGAGAAATGCCAGCGGCGGTATCGCCAGCGTGCTGGTGGCCAGCAGGGCCAGCGGAAAACCGAACTGGATCGCGCGCCACCAGATGGCCAGGCCGCGCCACCAGGTCAGGCCTGCCGCGAGCAGGCCCTGGACCAGGGCCACGTGCCAGTACGAGACGGTCAGGCCGCCCGTGGCGAGCAAATAGATGACGGCGAGCGTGAGGGGAAAGGCAGCGAGCTGCAGCAGCAGCGCCCGGACCGCGGGCGCGCCCAGCAGGCGCCGGGGCGACGGGGAAGAAGGTGATGCGGGCAAGACAGGCTGCCGGCGCGCTGGATCAGGCCGGGTCCAGGCCGGCGGCCTTGCCCTCGGCCTCTTCGTCGGCGCGCGCCTGATCGAGCGCTTCCTTGGCCTTGCGCGTCTTGCCGGCGCGTGACGGCATGTGGCACAGCCCGCACAGGTAGTCGCTGTTGAGATCGAGGGCATTGACGATGAACTTGCCCTGGCACTTGCTGCAGGGAGCCAGTTGCAGCATGCCGCCGTTGAAGAAGCGTACCAGCGTCCAGGCGCGTGTGAGCGAGAGCAACGGCTCTTCATTCGGCGCCGGCGGCATTTGTTCGAGATAGAGTTTGTAGGCCTTCATGACGGCCTGGATGCCGGTGGCGCCGGCATGCTCCACCAGGAACTGGTGGATATTGATGAACAACGACGAATGGATATTCGGTTGCCAGGTCAGGAACCAGTCGGTCGAGAACGGCAGCATGCCCTTGGGTGGAGAGACACCCTTGAGCTCCTTGTACAGCTTGAGCAGGCGTTCGCGCGACAGCGAGACTTCAGTCTCGAGCAGTTGCAGGCGTGCGCCCAGGTTGATCAGTTCAATGGCGAGCTGGATTTCCTGCGCCTCGGTGACAACGCTCTTTTTACTCATGGCGATACGGCTCCCGGCACTGTCGGCCTTACAGCAAGACCGCTGACAGCGATTATACGATCTCTTCGACTGGCTGGCCGGCCATCAGGATGGCGGCGTGCGACTGGGCCAGGCTGCGGTCTTTCGTATGGCTCGTCAGCATCGACAGGATCGCACTGTCGTCGAAGCGGAAGCGGGCCAGCATCATGTTGCCGCCAGCAAGCTTCAGGATTTGCGCATTGCTCATGCCTTCGATCAGGTCGGCGATGTCGGCCGAGACGCCCAGACGGAAAATGGCGGTGACCTTGTCGGCACGGATCATTTGCTGTGCCAGCATCAGGTAGCTCAGGTTAGCGTCGCGAATTTCAGCCATCATGTCGTTCATCGTCATTTTCTCTCTCCAGTCGTTGTGTCGGCTGCCGTTGTGTTGCCGATGAGATAGATTCTGACCGTGGGGAAACTATTCACAAATTGGAGAAAGTCTGTATTTTCAGTCAGTGAACGACGAGACGGACCCATAGGAGTTTGTCTGACAAACCCATCTGGTTCCCTATGAAACCCTGCGAAAAAACAGGGCTGTTTGGTGCAGTAAAGCACCTTGATGATATGCAGCAACAAAACGCATTTGTCGCAATTTTGCCACTCGGCAACAGCAGCTAATCTCTTTAACGGCAGCTTGCGGGGCAACTTTAGGGTCGGATTGAAAAAATTTTCAACATTTTCGCGACCACCCAAACTGCGCCATCCTGCCTGCTCTTCCATTTACGGCAGCAGTGCCGCCGACTTCAGGGCGGTTCGCCACTATTTTTAAAAAACAGGTGCGGCTCGCTGCCTATCTGGGACTGTTATCGGACGGTCCTGCGGGAACTTTAGGGTTCGCTGCAAAAAAATTTGAACTTTTTTTCGTCGTATCGTCCCCAGGCCAAAAATCGTGCAATCCACGTTTTGCTTTATTATTAACACGATGCGCACTACCCCTACTCCCCTCAACCAGCCGTTCTCGGTGTACCTCGACCTGGTCCGCTTCCTTGCCGCGCTGGCCGTGGTGCTGATGCATATGCGCATGTTCAGGCTGGTGACGATTCCCGGCTCCGAGCACTGGACGCTGCTCGGCCGCGAATCGGTCATGGCTTTCTTCGTGTTGTCCGGCTTTGTCATCGCCTACACCACGCAGATGCGCCGCCCCGATGCACTCGACTTCACCGTCGCGCGCGCGGCCCGGATCTATTCGGTCGCCCTGCCCGTGCTGCTGCTGGGCTTTCTGTGCGCTTACCTGAGCCAGGGCCCGCATGTTCCCGGCATGGATGCGAGCTACCAGGTGGCCAAACCCTGGTTCTATATCCCGTTTCACCTGCTGTTCATGGGCGACCTGTGGCGACTGTCCGAGCATCCTCCCTGGCTCGGCCCCTGGTGGTCGCTCAATTACGAGGTCTGGTTCTATGTACTGTTCGGCGTCGCCTGCTACGTGCGCCGTCCATGGCGCCTGCCGGCAATTGCCCTGCTGCTGGCCGTCATGGGTTACAAGCTGTGGCTCCTGCTGCCCGTCTGGCTGGCAGGGGTTGCGCTGTACCACTGGCAGGCGCGCTACAGCCTGAGCCGCACAGCGGCGCGCGCCGGCTGGGCGCTGAGCATGGTCTTGCTGGTAGCCTACGAGGCATATGGCGTCGAGGAACTGCTGCGCGAGGCCGGCCGTGCCAGCTGGCTAGGCCAGTACGTCGCACTCGGCAACGCCGACCGTTTCCTGGCCGACTATGCCTTCGGCCTGATCGTCGTGCTCAACTTCGCCTGCGCCCGCTTCGCCGGCTTTACCGGCCTGCTGCGCGTGGCGCGGCCCATCCGGCTGTTCGCCGCCTATACGCTGACGCTGTACCTGTCCCATGCGCTGGTACTGATCGGCTGGTCCGAGGTGTATCCGCATGATCCTGCCAGCGTGACTGACGTACTGGTCCTGGCGGCTGCAGTCGCCCTCGCTACTGCATTGCTCGGCATGCTGACCGAGCAGCGCAAGGACGTGTTCAAGCGCCTGTTCGAGCGTGCGCTGCGCCCGCTGCGGCGCCATGCGCCGCGCCCAGCCCATCACACTGGCGCCGGCGCCGGCGCCGACCAACCCCATCAAGGAGAAACAAGATGACGTGTGACGTACTGATCCTGCCCGGTCTGTTCAATTCCGGCCCCCGCCACTGGCAATCGCTGTGGCACGAGCGTCATCCGGCATGGCGCCGCGCGGAGCACCGCGACTGGACCAACCCCGACCGCGACGAGTGGGTGGCCGAGATGGAAGAAGCCATCGCCGGCTGCAGCGGCGCCCCGGTGCTGGTCGCGCACAGCCTCGGCTGCATGCTGGTCGCGCATTGGGCGCTGTCGGGCTCACCCCTGAAAGTGGCAGGCGCGTTTCTGGTGGCACCCAGCGACGTCGAGCGGCCATCGTTCCCGATCCCCGCCGGCAACTGGGCGCCGGTCCCCCGCACGCCGCTACCGTTTCCCAGCATGATCGTCGCCAGCACGAACGATCCCTATGCCACCCTCGAGCGCACCCAGTCGTTTGCCGACGCCTGGGGCAGCAAACTGGTCGAGATCGGCGACGCTGGCCACGTCACCACCGATTCAGGCTATGGCGACTGGCCCGAAGGCTTGCGTTTGCTGGACGCGTTTTGTGCTGACATGGCGGCGCAACACCAGAAGACGTAACGACAGGTGTTCTGACTCGCGCTGCGGCGCAGGGCCGCAAGCCCCAAAAACAGAAAGCCGCCGCTCCCGGTAACGGGAGCGGCGGCTTTTACACTAACGGATCAAGCGCTTACTTCGCGCCAGAGAGCAGCATCTCGTTCAGGCGCTTCACGAACGACGCCGGATCGCTCAGGCTGCCGCCTTCGGCCAGCATTGCCTGATCGAACAGGATGTGCGACCAGTCAGCAAAGCGCGGGCTCGTCGTGTCTTCGTACTTCAGGCGCTGCACCAGCGGGTGGTCCGGGTTGATCTCGAGGATCGGCTTGGATTCCGGCGCGTCCTGGCCTGCGGCCTTGAGCATGCGCAGCAGGTTGCCCGACAGCTCGTTGTCGTCCGCCACCAGGCAGGCCGGCGAATCGGTCAGGCGGAACGTCACGCGCACGTCCTTGGCCTTCTCGCCCAGCGCGCCCTTCATGCTCTCGACCAGTTCCTTGTAGCCGGCTTCGGTCTCGGCATGTTCCTTCTTCTCGGTCTCGTCTTCCAGCGCGCCCAGGTCCAGACCGCCCTTGGCGACCGATACCAGTTCCTTGCCTTCGAACTCGGTGAAGAACGACAGCATCCACTCGTCGACGCGGTCGGTCATCAGGATGACTTCGACGCCCTTCTTGCGGAAGATTTCCAGGTGCGGGCTGTTCTTGCCGGCGTTGTAGTTGTCAGCCGTGACGTAATAGATCTTGTCCTGGCCTTCCTTCATGCGGCCGATATAGTCGGCGAACGAGACGGTCTGGGCGTCCGAGTCATTGGCGGTCGACGCAAAGCGCAGCAGCTTGGCGATGCGGTCCTTGTTGGTCGCATCCTCGCCCACGCCTTCCTTGAGCACCTGGCCGAATTCCTTCCAGAAGGTCGCGTACTTGTCCTTGCCGGCCTGCTCTTCCGAGTTCGCCATTTCTTCCAGCATGCCCAGCACGCGCTTGGTCGAGCCTTCGCGGATCACGCGCACGTCGCGCGACTCCTGCAGGATTTCACGCGAGACGTTCAGCGGCAGGTCGCTCGAGTCGATCACGCCCTTGATGAAGCGCAGGTAGGTCGGCATCAACTGCTCGGCGTCGTCCATGATGAAGACGCGCTTGACGTACAGCTTGATGCCGCCGCGCTTGTTGCGATCCCACAGGTCGAACGGCGCGTGCGCCGGCACATACAGCAGCTGCGTGTATTCGCTGCGGCCCTCGACCCGGTTATGGGTGTAGGTCAGCGGTTCCTGGAAGTCGTGCGAGACATGCTTGTAGAACTCGTTGTACTGCTCTTCGGTGATGTCGTTCTTCGAGCGTGCCCACAGCGCGCTGGCCTGGTTCACGGTCTCGACGTCGTCCTTCAGGACGGTTTCCTTCTTTTCTTCGTCCCACTCTTCTTTCTGCATCACGATCGGCAGCGAGATGTGGTCGGAGTATTTGCGGATGATCGACTTGAGCTTCCATGCCAACAGCAGTTCTTCTTCGCCGTCGCGCAGGTGCAGGATCACGTCGGTGCCGCGACCGGCTTTTTCGATCTGCTCGATGCTGTAATCGCCTTCACCTGCAGACTCCCAGCGCACGCCTTCGGATGCGTCGGCGCCTGCGCGGCGGGTCTCGACGGTGATTTTCGACGCGACGATGAAGCCCGAATAGAAGCCCACGCCGAACTGGCCGATCAGGGCCGCATCCTGCTGCTGGTCACCCGAGAGCTTGCTGAAGAATTCCTTGGTGCCCGACTTGGCGATGGTGCCCAGGTGCGAGATCACTTCGTCACGGTTCATGCCGATACCGTTGTCCGAGATCGTGATCGTCTTGGCGGCGGCGTCGAACGCCACCTTGATTTTCAGTTCGTGGTCGTTGCCGTACAGGGCGTCGTTGTTGATCGCCTCGAAGCGCAGCTTGTCGGAGGCATCCGACGCGTTCGAGATCAATTCGCGCAGGAAGATTTCCTTGTTGGAGTACAAGGAGTGAATCATCAGTTGCAGCAGCTGTTTTACTTCAGCCTGAAATCCAAGGGTTTCTTTTTCGGCGTGTGCCATCTTGTTCCTCGTTAAAGACAAATAGGGGTTGGTCAGACCCGGACGCATATGTGGCCCTGCCGGAGGATTTCAAGAGATATTTTTGATAAGCAATATCGCGCAGCGCCGATGCCCCCGGCATGGGCGCTCCCGAAGCCTGCGGTTGGGCAGCGCCGCCGGCTCGACGTACAATACCGGATTCATTCACGCACCCTGGAAATTCCATGACCGTCTACGACAAACTCAAAGAACTGAACATCACGCTGGAAGCGCCAGCCACTCCGGCAGCGGCCTACGTCATGTACGTCCAGACCGGCAACCTCGTGTTCATCTCGGGCCACATCGCCAAGAACGCCGACGGATCGCCAAATGCAGGCATCCTGGGCCGCGACAAGACCACGGCCGACGGCCAGGCCGCTGCACGCTCGGTCGCCATCGACCTGATCGGGACGCTGCAGGAAGCCGTCAGCGGCGACCTGACCCGCGTCAAGCGCATCGTCAAGCTCATGAGCCTGGTCGCATCGACCCCGGACTACAACGAACAGCACCTGGTCACGAACGGCGCGTCGGAACTGATCGGCGAAGTGTTCGGTGACGCCGGCAAGCATGCGCGTTCGGCCTTCGGCGTCGCATCGCTGCCACGTGGCACCTGCGTCGAGATCGAGATGATCGTCGAAGTGGCATAAACACAGCGTTTGCGTGGCAATAACCGGCGCACATTCGCCGGTGTTTCCTTTACTGTGATTCACGGGTGGCGCTGACCCGGCGCCGTCCGCCGACAAGAGATCGCCTACCCGGCGTGTTCTATATAATGGCCCGGCACGACCGTGCCCCTTCCTGCGAGACAAGTATGAAAATCGACAACCCCAATCCTATCCAGTGGCAGTTCTCGGAACGCGCCGCGCAGCTGCAAAGCTCCTTCATCCGCGAAATCCTGAAGATCACCCAGCGTCCGGACATCATTTCGTTCGCCGGCGGCCTGCCATCGCCCGCGACCTTCCCGGTCGAGCGCATGAAAGCGGCCTATGACAAGGTGCTGAGCGAAGCCGGCAAAGTGGCGCTGCAATACGGCCCGACCGACGGTTACGCGCCACTGCGCGAATGGATTGCCAATTCCTTGTCGACCGAAGGCTCGACCATCCTGCCGGAACAGATCCTGATGACGTCCGGCTCGCAACAGGCGCTCGACCTGCTCGGCAAGGTGCTGGTCGACGAAGGCAGCCGCGTGCTGGTCGAAACCCCGAGCTACCTGGGCGCGCTGCAGGCGTTCTCGGTGTACCGCCCCGAATTCAAATCGGTCGACACCGACGAGCACGGCCTGGTGCCGTCGTCGATCGATGCCGTCGCCAAGGGCGCGCGCATGCTGTACTCGCTGCCGAACTTCCAGAACCCGACCGGCCGCAGCCTGTCGCTCGAGCGCCGTCGCGAACTGGTGGAAACCTGCGCGCGCCTGGCCATCCCGCTGATCGAGGACGATCCGTACGGTTCGCTGTCGTACCGCGGCGAGCCGATGCCGAAGATGGTCGCGATGAACCCGGACGGCGTCATCTACATGGGTTCGTTCTCGAAGGTGCTCACGCCAGGCATCCGCCTCGGTTACGTGTGCGCTCCGCTGCCGCTGGTGCGCCGCCTGGAGCTGGCCAAGCAGGCTGCCGACCTGCACACCGCGCAGCTCACGCAGATGGTCGTGCACGAAGTCGTCAAGGATGGTTTCCTCGACGAGCACATCCCGACCATCCGCAAGCTGTACAGCGACCAGTGCCAGTGCATGCTCGACGCGATGAAAGAACACTTCCCGACGAGCGTCAGCTGGACCGAACCGGAAGGCGGCATGTTCATCTGGGTCACGCTGCCACAGCAGATCGACGCGATGAAACTGCTCGAACAGTCGCTCGCCGCCAAGGTGGCGTTCGTGCCGGGCGCGCCGTTCTACGCCAATGATCCAGCATCGAACACGCTGCGCCTGTCGTTCGTGACGGTGCCACCGGAACGCATTCGCGAAGGCATTGCCATCCTCGGCAAGCTCATCGCCGGCATGCTGTAACAGCCTGTTTGGCCCGCGAGTCATCCGCGGGCCAACAACGGTTCAGTTGCATTATTGCAACAACTGTATCACGTGGTGGGTTTCTGGCAAGATCAGTTGTCTGATTACCTTGGATTGCGGTTATGATTTCCTCACACTGATGAGGTCTTTCCGCAATTGATGATGCACCCTGCTCTAGCGCTTGCAGCTCCGGCGCGCCAATCCGCCATTCTGATCGTCGACGACGCCCCCGACAGCGTCGGCTTGTTGCAAGACATGATGCGACAGCAGGGCTACCAGACCTTCGTTGCCAGCACCGGCAAGCGCGCGCTCGACATCGCGCAGCGCGTGCAGCCCGACCTGATCCTGCTCGACGTCCGCCTGCCCGATCTCGACGGGCTGGAAATCTGCCGCCGCCTCAAGCGCGCGCCCGACACCGCCCATATTCCCGTCATCTTCATCACCGAATGCGGCGAGACCGATGACGTCGTCGCCGGCTTCGACACCGGCGCTGCCGATTACATTGCCAAGCCCGTGCGCATGGCCGAAGTCTGCGCGCGTGTGCGTGCCCAGCTGCGCCTGCGCAGCAGCAGCGACAGCCAGAAACAGCAGGCCGAGCGCCTCCAGCTGGTCGTCGACGGGATGGATGAAGGCCTGATGCTCGTCGATGCAAGCGGGTGCATCGCCTTTGCCAACCCGGCCAGCGAAGGCTTCCTGGCGCAGCCGCGCAACCTGCTCGTCGGGCGCCCGCTGTATGACCTGCTCGAGCCGCCGGCGGCCCACGACTACGCCGCCTTCTTCGCCAACCCGTCGGACGAGCATGCTTCTGCGCGCTGCCGGGGCACGCGCGAAGTGCTGCTGCGCCAGCCCGACGGCGCACTGCGTGCGATCGACATGGGGCTCTCGCCGATGGCCGGCGACGAAACCCTGTTCGTCATCCTGCTGCACGACATCACGCACCACAAGCAGTCCGAGACGGCGCTGCAGCATGCCGCCCTGGTCGACCCGCTCACGCGCATCGCCAACCGCCGCCACTTCGACGCCTTCCTCGAAAAAGAATGGCAGCGCGCGATCCGCAACGGCCAGCCGCTGTCGCTGATCGTGATCGACGTCGACCATTTCAAGGGCTACAACGACAGCCTGGGCCACGCCGCCGGCGACACCTGCCTGCAGGCGATCGCCGAAGCGCTGCAATCGCATGCGATGCGCCCGACCGATCTGGCGGCGCGCTATGGTGGTGAGGAATTTGTCGTGCTGCTGGCCGATACCAGCGCCGCAAACGCCGCGAGTCTCGGTGAAACGATCCGCGCCCACATCGAGGACCTGGCCATGCTGAATCCGCGCGCCGAGTGCGCCGGCGTCGTCACGGTCAGCGTGGGCGTGGCCTGCATCGTGCCGACGCTGTTCGACGATCTGCGTTCGCTGTTCATCTCGGCCGACCGGGCCATGTACGAGGCCAAGGCGCGCGGGCGCAATCAGGTCGTCATGCTGCAGGCGGGGACGACGCTGGAAACCGTGCGCGGCGGCCGCGCGCCCTGAGCCTGCCCGTTACGAGGAAGGCGGCACCGCGTGCTGCAACCGCCAGGCCGCGATATACCGTTTTTCCTGCGCATCCCACTGTGCATCGTCCCACCCCAGCTCCTTCTGGCAGATCGCGCGCACCCGGCCCATGAGGGCGGCGCCGCCATCGGTCAGCTGGATGCCCAGGCGCGTGCGGCGCAGCAGCAGGTCGTCGAGGCGGTACACCTGCTCGGCGCGCGCCGCCCAGCGCAGCTCGGCCCACAGTGTGTGCGTGCCCGGAATGCATTCGAGCTCGCCCGCGTGCGCGGCCGAGAGCAGCGCCTTGACGTGTGCGCCATGCCGGCCCGTCAGCCGGCGCAGTACATTGGGCGGCAGGTCGCGCCGCGCCGGCGCACTGGCGCGCGCGAACACGGCCCCGCGCTCGGTGCGCATCTGCCAGCCCGGCAACTGGCGCGCCGCTTCGCGCAGCACGTCGCGCGCGGCCAGGCGGAACGTGGTCAACGTGCCGCCCGCAACCGACACCAGGCCGGGTTCGGACCACACCAGATGCTCGCGCTTGTCGCTGATCGATACGCCGTCGCTGCCGCTGTCGAACACGAGGCGCACGCCGGCAAACGTGGCCAGCACGTCGGCTTCGACCAGCGCCAGCGGCGCAAACTGCGCCTGTACGGCCGCCATCAGGTAATCGAATTCGCGGCGCGTGATGCTCGGCTGCGCGTTGACGTCGTCGGCCTGGTCGATGTCGGCCGTGCCCACCAGCGTCACGCCCTCCCACGGAAACGCAAACACGGGACGACCGTCGAGCGGATGCAGCAGGCTGACGGCTTCGGTCAATGGCAGGCGGTCGGCCGGCAGCAGCAGGTGGCTGCCGCGCAGCCAGCGCAGGCGCGGCGCATTGTCGTTGGCGCCGGCGTTGGCAGGCGCCGGCGGCGCGCCGGTGGCATCGATCACCAGGCGGGCGCGCACGGCCGTCTCGGCGCCGGTGCGCTCGTCGCGCAGCAAGGCGCCATGCACCTTGCCGCCATCGCGCACGAGCGATTGCACGGTCACGTAATTGCAGGCCACCGCGCCATGGGTGCGCGCCTCGCCCAGCACGCGCAGCACGAGGCGCGCATCGTCGGTCTTGGCGTCGGTGTAGCGGATGCTGCCGGCGCTGCGCGGATCGGGCGCATCCGGGGCCGGCTTGCGCAGCGCATCCTGGCGCTGCCATTGCGGTTCGCGCCGGCCCGTGAGCAGGTCGACCACGCGCAGCATCGACAGCAGGCCAAGGCGACGCGTGAGGTCGGCGCCATGGTTGGCGAACGCGAACGGCTGCGCATCGACCAGGCCGGGCGCTGCGCGCAGCAGCGCCTCGCGCTCGGCCACCGCGTCGCGCGTGCGGCGCAGGCTGCCGGCAGCCAGATAGCGCAGGCCGCCGTGCATCAGTTTCGACGAGCGGCTCGAGGTGCCGCAGCCGAAGTCGGCCTGCTCGACCAATAGCGTTTTGAGGCCGCGCCGCGCCGCTTCGAGCAGGACGCCGGCGCCCGTGATGCCCCCGCCAATCACGAGCACGTCCCAGTCGCGCGGTGGCGGGAATGTCATCATGGCCGCACCATCGCGTTAGCGCGCATGCAGCCGTCAGGACCGGACCGGCGCGACACCACACATCGCCGGGCATACAGCGCCCGGGGCCGGTCTTGCAGTCGCATCGCCATTACTTCGTTACTCCAGCCGTTCCAACGCCGCATCGATACGCTTCCCGTTATACTGGGCACAAGTTGCCCTTTTTGCCAGACTAGTCAGGGCTTCGCCAACTGTATTGCGCATTCATGCCATCGCCTTGCTCCATCACGCCACACTTGCCCAATCACGCCCGCGTGACTGGCGCCTACCTGCAGGCGTTGCTCGATGCTGCGCTCGCACGCGGTGTGACGCGCGATGCGCTTGCTGACGCCGTCGGCCTTGCTGCCGATGCACTCGAGCCGTTGCCCGCTACCCTGTCGACAGCACGCTACATCGCCCTGCTCGATGCTGGCGCGCGACTGGCGAACGATCCGTTCTTCGGCTTGCATGTCGGCGAACAGGTGCGCCCCGCAACCTACAGCGCCTACGGCTTGCTGCTGCTGGCCTGCAGCAGTTTTGGCCACGCGATGGCGCTGACGCAGCGCTACGAATCGCTCGCGCACGATCTGGGCCGCAGCCGGCTGGGGATCGAGGGCGCGCAGGCACAGTATGAATGGATCAGCCGCTATCCGGACGCCACGCGTCACCTGGCCGAAAGCGTGTATGCCGGCATTGCCGTGTTCGGCAGTTGGATGGCGGGCCGACCGCTACTACCGCAGGCGATGCGCTTCCGGCATGCCGACCCCGGCCACGGCCACGACGAATACCGGCGCGTGCTGGGCATTGCGCCCACCTTCGACGCGCCGCGCCACTGCGCCGGCTTCGACGTGGCGCTACTCGACATGCCGGTGCCGAACGCCGACCCCAGCCTCTACCCGGTGCTGCACCAGCATGCCGAGGGGCTGCTGGCGCAGCGCGCCCTGGCCGCCGACGGCATCGTAGCGCGGGTAACGACAGCGCTCACGCAGCGCTTGCCCGATGGCCAGGCACGCCTGGCGCCGGTGGCGGCAGAACTGGGATTGTCGGCGCGCACACTGCAGCGCAAGCTGGCCGAGGCCGGATCGAGCTTCCAGCAGGTGCTCGATGACGTGCGCTTCGCTCTGGCGCAGGATTATTTGCGGCGGCGCGAACTGGGCCTGGCCGATATCGCATTCTTGTTGGGATTCCAGGACCAGAGCGCGTTCACGCACGCGTTTCGCGAGTGGAGCGGCGTCAATCCAGGGGCATGGCGCGCACAGGCTGCCTGACGGATCAGGCCGGCCGGTAAATTGCGTTCAGGCGTCGTGCCCCGCCCGCCGGCCGCGCCCGAGCACGCGCAGCGTGTCGTCGATCACCGGCACGATGCCCAGCACGCACAGGAACGCGGCCAGCGGAATCGTCGACAGGTAGCCCAGGTGCTTGAAGCCCAGCGCACCGGCCACGCCGCCGATGCAGAATGCGGCCAGCAGCGCCACCATGAGGGCCAGGCGGCCCAGGTTGGCTGAGACCTTCGGCTGGCGCAGGCCGCCGTCCCGGTTCCAGTACGCCAGCTTGCCCAGCTCGATGCCGATGTCGGTCACGATGCCGGTCATGTGGGTGGTGCGGATTTCGGCGTGCGAGACCTTGGTGATGACGGCGTTTTGCAAGCCCATCATGAAACACAGCAGCATCACGGTCAGCGGGATGAACAGCGCATCGATGTCATTGAGCCGTGCGCCCAGGATGCCGAACACCAGCAGCAGGATCGCCTCGAGCACCAGCGGCAGCGCGAAACCGCTGTGCAGGCCATGACGCCGCACGAGATTGACGAGAATCGCGGTGCTGGCCGCGCCCAGCATGAAGCTGAACAAGGCGCCCAGCGCCGCGAGCACCAGGTCGGTCTGGCCGAGCACCAGATGATCGGCCGCACCCGAGACGATGCCGGTCATGTGCGACGTGTACTCGCGCACCGCAAGAAAGCCGCCTGCATTGATGGCGCCGGCAACAAAGGCCAGCGCCACGCCCAGGTGGCGGTTGGCGCCCGGCGTGCGGGCGTGTCCGGTCAGGCTGCGCGCGTAATTGATCGGCACGGAAAATCGACTTTCGGCGTGGACATTACAGGTGGGTATTGACGTCAGATGTTACCGCAAATCACTTTAAGTGTATGCGCCGTGGCGGCGATTCCTGGCGCTATAATGAAAAATTAGCGAAAAGCGCACACTGGTATCGCCGTGAACCCCCATCTCGACAAACTCCATTCCTACCCGTTCGAAAAACTGCGCCAGTTGTTTGCCGGCGTCACACCGAACCCGGACTACACACCCATCAGTCTTGGCATCGGCGAGCCGAAGCATCCGACGCCCGCATTCATCGAAAAAGCGCTGATGCATGCGGTATCGGGCCTGGCCAGTTATCCGAGCACGATCGGCAGCGAGCCGCTGCGCACCGCCATCGCGGGCTGGCTTGAGCGGCGCTACGGCTTGCCGGCGCTCGACGCGGCCACGATGGTGCTGCCGGTAAACGGCTCGCGCGAGGCGCTGTTTGCCATCGCGCAGTGCGTGATCGACGCGTCCAGGCCCGATCCGCTGGTGGTGTGCCCGAATCCTTTCTACCAGATCTACGAGGGCGCGGCCTACCTGGCCGGCGCCGCGCCGTGGTTCGTCAACTCCGAGCCGGGCCGCAATTTCGCGCCCGACTACGCGAGCGTGCCAGATGACGTGTGGCCGCGCGTGCAGCTGATGTATGTCTGCTCGCCCGGCAACCCGACCGGCGCCACGCTGACGCTGGACGACTGGCGCGACCTGTTCGCGCTGTCGGACCGCTGGGGTTTTTTGATTGCGGCGGACGAATGCTATTCCGAGATCTATACGGGCAGCACGCCCCCGCTGGGCGCGCTGGAAGCAGCGCACCAGCTGGGCCGCAGCAGCGGCGAGCAGCCGTATCGCAACCTGATCGTGTTCTCGAGCCTGTCGAAGCGCTCGAACGTGCCGGGCATGCGCTCGGGCTTCGTGGCCGGCGACCCGGTCGCGATGAAGCGCTTCCTGCTATACCGCACCTACTGCGGCGGCGCGATGTCGCCACCGGTGCAGGCGGCGTCGATCGCGGCCTGGAACGACGAGCAGCACGTGCAGGACAACCGCACGCTGTACAAAGAAAAATTCCATCTGATCACACCGCTGCTCAAGCAGGTGATGGACGTCGAATTGCCCGACGCCGGCTTTTATCTGTGGGCCGACGTGCGCCGTACCGGGCTGTCGGATGTCGACTTCGCACGGCGCCTGTACGCCGACTATAATGTCACGGTCCTTCCGGGCAGCTACCTGGCGCGCGATGCGCACGGGCAGAACCCGGGCCAGGACCGCATCCGCATGGCCCTGGTGGCCAGCGTCGACGAAGGCCTGGAAGCAGCCAACCGCATCGTCCAGTTCTGCCAGGGCCTCGCCTGACGCCTCTGCACCCCTGAAATCATTCCAACCAAGACCAGCACCATGACCCAACAACTCCAGAACATCATCGACACCGCCTGGGAACAGCGCGCCGACATCAGCCCGAACAGCGCCAGCGCCGAACTGCGTGACGCAGTCGCCCACGTGCTTGCCGGCCTCGACGACGGCAGCCTGCGCGTCGCGCAGAAGGACACCGGCACCTGGGTCGTGAACCAGTGGCTCAAAAAGGCCGTGCTGCTGTCGTTCCGCCTCGAGAACAACGTGCCGGTCGTCTCGGGCGACATCCAGTTCTACGACAAGGTCCCGACCAAGTTCGCCGACTACACGCCCGAAGACTTCGCACGCGGCGGCTTCCGCGTGGTGCCGCCGGCCGTCGCACGTCGCGGCAGCTTCATCGGCAAGAACGTCGTCCTGATGCCGTCGTACGTCAACATCGGCGCCTACGTCGACGAAGGCACGATGGTCGATACCTGGGCCACGGTCGGTTCGTGCGCGCAGATCGGCAAGAACGTCCACCTGTCGGGTGGCGTCGGTATCGGCGGCGTGCTCGAACCAATGCAGGCCAACCCGACCATCATCGAAGACAACTGCTTCATCGGCGCCCGTTCCGAGATCGTCGAAGGCGTGATCGTCGAAGAAAACTCGGTGATCTCGATGGGCGTCTACATCGGCCAGTCGACCAAGATCTATGACCGCGCCACTGGCGAAGTGTCGTATGGCCGCGTGCCATCGGGTTCGGTCGTCGTGTCGGGCAGCCTGCCGTCCGCCGATGGCAAGTACAGCCTGTACTGCGCCGTCATCGTCAAGCGCGTCGATGCACAGACGCGCTCGAAGACGGCGATCAACGACCTGCTGCGCGGCGACTGATTGCGCAGGTAGCAGGAACAGCCGGTCGAACGGGATTGCATCACGACCCGTTCGACCGGCTTTTGTAATTTCCCCGATTGACGGAGACGATGCGATGGCCATGGACCGCCTGTTTCAGCTGATGAAAGAGAAGAACGCGTCCGACATGTTCTTCGCCGTGAACTCCCCGGTGCACATCAAGATCAACGGTGCGCTCATCCCCATCAACCAGCATCGCCTCGAACCCGAGAACATCCTGTCGCTGCTATCCGAGATCGCCACGCCAGAACAGATCGACGAACTCCAGCGCGACAATGAATTGAACATGGGCGTATCGGTCGCGAACGTGGGCCGGTTCCGCCTGTCGGCGTTTCGCCAGCGCGGCTCGATCTCGGCCGTGTTCCGCTTCATCCCGGCGACCATCCCGCCGCTGGCCGAGCTGGGCCTGCCGCCGGTGCTGGCCGAACTGATCATGGAAAAGCGCGGCCTGATGCTGATCGTGGGCGCCACGGGCTCCGGCAAGTCGACCACCATCGCGTCGATGCTCGACCATCGCAACGACCTGCGCACCGGGCATATCCTGACGCTGGAAGACCCGATCGAATACCTGTTCAAGAACAAGAAATCGATCGTCAACCAGCGCGAGATCGGCAGCGACACGCACGACTTCGGCATCGCACTGAAGAACTCGATGCGCCAGGCGCCCGACTGCATCCTGATCGGCGAAATCCGCGACCGCGAAACGATGCAGGCCGCACTGGCCTATGCGCAATCCGGCCACCTGGTGCTGGCCACGCTGCACGCCAACAACAGCTACAACGCGCTCAACCGCATCATCAGCTTCTACCCGCTGGAAAATCGCAACGCGTTGCTGCAAGACCTGGCGTCGAGCATCAAGGCCATCGTGTCGCAGCGCCTCGTCAAGGCCGCTGCCGGCGGCGCGCGCCGCGCCGCGGTCGAAGTCATGCTCAATACCCGTTACATTGCCGACCTGATCGAACAGGGCGAAATCAGCCAGATCAAGGAAGCGATGGACAAGAGCCTGTCGGCCGGTTCGCAATCGTTCGAAGGCGCCTTGTTCCACCTGATCAAGGAAGGCCACGTGACGCAGGACGAAGGCCTGGCCAATGCCGACTCGGCCACCAACCTGCTCTGGCTGCTCAACAACGGGCCCGATAGCCAGGTTCAGCAGCAGCTGGACGACAAGGCCAGCGAGCCCAAGGGCGGCGCCTCGTTTACCGAGTTCACGCTCAATACCTGATGTTCCCGGGCGGTGCTGCCGCCCGCTTTTTTACTTCCCCCCATGACGACTACCCTCTACGGCATCCCCAATTGCGACACCGTGAAAAAAGCCCGCACCTGGCTGCAGGATCACGGCATCGACTTCACCTTCCACGACTTCAAGAAGCAGGGGCTCACGCCTGAACTGGTGAAGGCCTGGCTGCACGATCTCGACTGGACAACCCTGGTCAACCGCAAGGGCACCACCTGGCGCAACTTGCCGGACGAACGCAAGGCGGCCATCGTCGATGCCGACGGCGCGCTGACGCTGATGCTCGAGAACCCGTCGGTCATCAAGCGCCCGGTCGTCCAAGGCGCCGGACCAGTGACGGTCGGTTTTTCGCCGGCTGCGTTTGCAGAAAAATTCGGGGTGGCAGCATGAGGCCGTCACGCACCCTGCTGCTCACCGAAGAGCTGATCGCGCTCGACTCGATCACGCCCCAGGACAAGGGCTGCCAGCAGCGCCTGATCGAACTGCTGGCGCCGCTGGGCTTCGTGTGCGAGACGATCGTCTCGAACGGCGTGACCAATCTGTGGGCCCGCAAGGGCGAGAACGCGCCGCTGTTCGTGTTTGCCGGCCACACTGATGTGGTGCCGGCCGGCCCGCTGCACCAGTGGACCTCCGAGCCGTTCATGCCGACGCAGCGCGACGGCAAGCTGTACGGGCGCGGCGCCTCCGACATGAAGACGTCGATCGCGGCGATGGTCGTCGCCTGCGAAGAGTTCATTGCCGCCTATCCTGAGCACCGCGGCTCGATCGCCTTGTTGATCACGAGCGACGAAGAAGGCCCGGCGGTCGACGGCACCGCCATCGTCTGCGATCTGCTCGAAGAACGGGGCGTCGCACCCGACTACTGCCTGGTCGGCGAGCCGACCTCGAACCACGTGCTGGGCGACACGATCAAGAATGGCCGCCGCGGGTCGCTGTCGGGCCACCTGACGGTCAAGGGCATCCAGGGCCACATCGCCTATCCGCAACTGGCGCGTAATCCGATTCACCAGGCCGCGCCGGCACTGGCCGAACTGACGCTGGAAGTCTGGGACGAAGGCAACGAGTACTACGCGCCCACCAGCTGGCAGGTGTCGAACATCGCCGCCGGCACTGGCGCCAACAACGTGATCCCGGGCAGCGTGAGCCTGGACTTCAACTTCCGCTTCTCGACGGCCAGCACGGCCGAGGGCCTGCAGGCGCGGGTGCATGCGATCCTGGATCGCCATGGCCTGGACTACGATCTGGACTGGACCTTGTCGGGCCTGCCGTTCCTGACCGAGAAAGGTACGCTGTCGGACGCCGTCTGCACCGCGATCAGCGACGAACTGGGCGTGCATACCGAATTATCGACCTCCGGCGGGACCTCGGATGGCCGCTTCATCGCCCGCATCTGCCCTCAGGTGATAGAATTCGGCCCACCGAACGCCAGCATTCACAAAATCGACGAGCACATCGAACTGCGCTACATCGATCCCCTGAAGAATATCTATCGCCGTACGCTCCAGCGCCTGCTGGCCGCTTGAAGTATTACAACCCATCATCCAGGCCATGACCACCACCTCATTCTCCACGCCGCGCGACCTGCTGCGCTATGCGATCACCCGTTTCAACGGTGCCAAGCTGTTCTTCGGCCACGGCAGCGTCGAAGCGTTCGACGAAGCCGCCTACCTGATCCTGCACACCCTGAAGCTGCCGCTCGACCGCCTGGAGCCGTTCCTCGACGCCAGGCTGCTGGACGACGAAGTGCTGCAGGTGCTGGCCGTGATCGAGCGCCGCGTGACCGAGCGCGTGCCGGCGGCCTACATCACCAAAGAAGCGTGGCTCGGCGAATACCGCTTCTATGTCGACGAACGCGTGCTGGTGCCGCGCTCGTTCATCGCCGAGCTGATTCCGCAGCAGTTCAGCCCATGGCTGGTGGACCCGGATGGCGTGGAAAACGTGCTCGAGCTGTGCACCGGCAGCGGTTGCCTGGCGATCATGATGGCCGATACGTTTGCCAACGCGGTGGTCGATGCGATCGACATCTCGAAGGATGCGCTGGCCGTGGCCGAGACGAATATCCGCGAATACAAACTCGAAGGGCGCGTGAACCCGATCGAGTCCGACCTGTACGAGAACGTGCCGTTCAAGAAATACGACCTGATCATCACCAACCCGCCGTACGTGAACGCCGAATCGATGCGCACGCTGCCGCAGGAATACATGGTCGAGCCGCAGATCGCGCTGGCCGGCGGCGAAGACGGCATGGACCTGGTGCGCAAGATCATCGCCGGCGCCGCCGAGCGCCTGACGCCGGAAGGCATCCTGGTGGTTGAAATCGGCAACGAGCGCGAGTACGCCGAAGCCGCATTCGGCCACCTGGGCCTGACCTGGCTGACCACGAGCATCGGCGACGACGCCGTGTTCCTGCTGACGGCCGAACAACTGCAAAACGTTTAACAACACTCCTGCCGCTCATTGATCGTAGGGTGGTCGGCTACGCCGACCACGCGGTGATCGATACCAGCAAGATCATCCGGCACGAAACCGGAACCAATAACCATCACGGCAAGACCATCCGGCCCTAGACCGGCACCTCTAACTATCACCGCGTGGGCGGCACAGCCGCCCACCCTACACGAAGCGACACCATGATCCGTATCCAGAACGTCAGCCTGATGCGCGGCACCAAGCCGCTGCTCGTCGATGCCGACCTGACCCTCAACCCGGGCGACAAGATCGGCCTGATCGGCGCCAACGGCGCCGGCAAATCGAGCCTGTTCGGCATGCTCCGTAACGAGCTGCACCCGGACCAGGGCCAGATCGACTTCCCGGCCAAATGGCGCATGGCATACGTGGCGCAAGAGACGCCAGCGCTGGACCGCGCGGCGCTCGATTACGCGATCGATGGCGACGTCGGCCTGCGCAAGCTCCAGGCCGAGCTGGAAGAACTGGAATCGCACCCGGACGTCGACGCCCACGGCATGCGCCTGGGCGAGCTGCACGGCATGCTGGCCGACGCTGACGGCTACACGGTGCAGTCGCGCGGCGAACAGCTGCTGCTGGGTCTGGGCTTTTCGCTGGCGCAGATGAACCAGCCGGTGGCGAGTTTCTCAGGTGGTTGGCGCATGCGCCTGAACCTGGCGCAGGCGCTGATGTGCCCGTCCGACCTGCTGCTGCTCGATGAACCGACCAACCACCTGGATCTGGATGCGATCATCTGGCTCGAAGACTGGCTCAAGCGCTACACGGGCACCCTGATCATCATTTCCCACGATCGCGACTTCCTCGATGAGGTCGTCAACGTGATCGTGCACATCGACGAGCGCAAGCTGAAGCGCTACACGGCCAACTACTCCGGGTTCGAGCGCCAGCGCGCCGCCCAGATGATCCTGGCCGCCGGCGCACTCGAGAAGCAGCAGCGCCAGCGCGCGCACCTCGAGTCGTTCGTCAACCGCTTCAAGGCGCAGGCCTCCAAGGCGCGCCAGGCCCAGAGCCGCATGAAGGCCCTGGCCAAGATGGAAGAGCTGGCGCCGCTGCGCGCTGCGGCCGAATTCTCGTTCGACTTCCGCGAGCCGCTGTCGGCACCAAACCCACTGCTGGTGCTCGACAAGGTCGATGCCGGCTACTTCCTGCTCGACGAGCATGGCGACAAGGTCGGCAAGAAAACCATCGTCAACCACATCGACTTTTCGCTGACCATCGGCCAGCGCATTGGCCTGTTGGGTGTGAACGGCGCCGGCAAGTCGACGCTGATCAAGACCATCGCCGGCGAGCTGATGCCGCTGACCGGCGAAGCAACGATCGGCAAGGGCCTGTCCATTGGCTACTTCGCCCAGCACCAGGTCGAGATGCTGCGCCATGACGAGTCGCCCCTGTGGCACCTGGCCAAGATCGCGCCGACGGTGCGCGAACAGGAACTGCGCAACTTCCTGGGCAGCTTCAACTTCCCGGGCGATATGGTGACGAGCTCGATCAAGCCGTTCTCGGGCGGCGAGAAGGCGCGCCTGGCGCTGGCCCTGATCGTCTGGCAGCGTCCTAACCTGCTGCTGCTCGATGAACCGACCAACCACCTGGACCTGGAAACGCGCGAAGCGCTGACGATGGCGCTGGCGCAGTTCGAAGGCACGCTGATCGTCGTGTCCCACGACCGCCACCTGCTGCGCGCGACGACCGATGAATTCATCATCGTCGCCGACGGCCGCCTGCAACCGTTCGACGGCGACCTGGACGACTACAAGGACTGGCTGTTCAAGACCAAGCTGGGCAAAGGCACCGACATCCTGCCGCTGGCCAAGACCGCTGCGCCCGTCGCGCCGGTGCCAAGCGCCACGCCAGCCGAGCGCAAGGAACAGAAGCGCCTGGGCGCCGAAGAACGCCAGCGCAATGCCGCGCAGCGCAAACCGATCGAGAACAAGGTCAAGCGTCTGGACGAGCAGATGGCCAAGCTGCAGGCAAAGAAGGCCACGATCGATGCCGCCCTGCTCGACCCGACGATCTACGATGCGCACAACAAGGATCGTCTCAAGACGCTGGTGGCCGACCAGGCATTCGTCGCGCGCGATCTGGAAACGTTCGAGATGGAGTGGCTGGAATTGCAGGAACAGCTGGAAGCGCTGGCGTAAGCCCGTAGAGCAAGACGCCGTCAGGCGGCCCTGAGCGGCCGCCGCGGCGACAACGACATCAGGCCATCGATGTCGATCAACACGACGCACCGGCCGTCGATGCGGGCAATGCCGATCAGGTAACTGGCGCCCGCTTCGCCCGGGACGGTTTGCACGGCCTCCGGGCGCACGTGCACGATGCCCGTCACCCCTTCCACCACCATTCCCACCAGGCCGCTCGACAGGCGCAGGATGATCACGTCGGTATCGGGGTGCACCACACCGCCGTGCGCATCCACTACTTGGGTAGCAGTGGTACGCATGTCGATCACCGGCAGGATCACGCCATGTGACAGCGCCACGCCGCCGATGATGTCGCCGTCTTCCGCGAAGCGTTCGAGGGACTTGAGCAGTTTGAGTTCTTGCACGCGCGCGCAATCGAGTCCGTACTCCTGCCCGTCGAGCATGAAGCTGAGGTAATCCTGGGGTGCGCCAGACCGTGGCGCGCGCGATGTGGTGTGCATGGTGGATCCTTCGTCAGTCCGACCACCATCGTATGCCTGCCTCCCAGCCTGATGTTGACTACCATCAATTCAGACTGGCCGCTCCCCGGGCGTGGAGGATCATCCCATAGCGGTCGCGGATGCGGAATCCCAGGCCCAGGCGCCCTCGCGGCCGGCATGCAGCAATTCGGTGCCGATGGCGTCGCGCAGGCGCAGCCGGATGTCGCGCGGCCCCTGGTCCCAGATGCAGCCAAGGTCCGGCTCGTACGGCAACGCGCGTACCTGCACCTCGCCGGCGATGGCCTCGAGCGCGATCTGCGCCGCGCCGACGCGGTCGTAGCGCTGTGCTTCCAGGCGACCCAGCACCGCCATCCCCGACTGCCGTTCGGCGTCGAGCTTCTTCGCTTCGTCCGACAAGCGGCCAAGTTCCTTGAGCGCCGGTCCCGCGGTATCGGTCATGCGCTGGAATTGCGGCACCTGCTCGGGCTTGAGCACCAGGTCGCCACTGCGGATGCGCGGCGCGATCTTCAGGTAGGTGCTCAGGTGCGGCTGGGCCGTCAGCGTCTCGATCGATGCGCGGTGGCGCGCTGCGAGCTGGCCGAACTGGCCGATCCGCTCGCGGACCTGGGCCATCGCATCGTCGATGCGCGCGCAATCGGGCCGCAGCAGATACACCAGCATCTCGCCCTGCTTCCAGGGCGCGGCGCGGCCGATCCTGACGCGCCGGCCGGCAATCGCACTGCCCTCGGCGTGCGTGACCTCGACGTCGTCGCCCATGATCTCGCAGTTGATCGCGCTATCGACCCGGATACGGGCACCGGAAATCACGCAGTTCTCGGCCCGCCCCAGCACCACGTCGCCCCGGGCCGCCTGGATCGTCGCGCTGGAGGCCACGCCCAGCACGCGCACGCCGCCATTCATATTGCGCGCGCTGCCGCCAACCAGATTGCGCTCCAGGCGGATGGCGCCGCCGCGCGAGAGCACGTGGCCATACACGTTCGCGTGCACGGTGATGCTGCCGCCTTCGATCGTGCGCTGCTCCTGGACTTCGCCGAATTCTTCGTAGTCGCCGCTCAGGTTCAGGTTGCCGGTGGTCCTGGCGCTGACGCCGTCGCGGCTGACGATCTTGTCGGAGATGGCGATGCGGCTGCTGTCCGGGTCGACATTCAAAAAGCCGTCGCGGCGTGCGATCAAAAATTCGCCGGCGGGCACGATGTCGATGCCGGTGCCTTCGCCGGCGTAGGCGGCCAGGTCGAGGTCCGCCCCGATCTGGGCCAGGAGCGAAATGCCGGTCAGTTCGAAACCCGGGCTGCCCGCCGTACGAGGCACCTTGCGCAGCAGGCGCGTGCCCATGCGCACTTGCGGGAAGCGGTTCTGGAAGCTCATGAGGTCGAGCTTGCCGTTGGCCAGCTGGAGCGGCGCATTGCTGCGGTGCAGTTCGCTCGTGACTTCTTCGACGCGCGCGGCGTCGCCATCGACGGGCGCCAGGCAACGCGCCACCACGCAGCGGCCAGCCGCGCCCTTGCCGATGGCCTCGGCGATGGCGGCGACATCGGCGCCGAAGCGGATCCCCTTGATCCACAGGTCGGCCACGAATTCGTCGGCATCGAGCGCGGTTGGCCGCTCGCCGCCGTCGGGATCCGGTTCGAGCACTGGTTCGAAGTAGTATTCGGCCTGGCCGTCCGTGATTTTGGCTGACCGGTACAGCGCCTGGCGGGCCGGCGTGAACGGCAGGATGTGATTGGCGATGCACACCTGCACCCGGCCCGCAGCATCGCGTGGCAACGCCGGGCCATGGTCATACAGGGCCTTGATCAGTACCGGGTAATCAAGCCCCGCCAGATAGTGGCCGGCGCGCAGCAAGTTGTCGAGCGCAGCCGCGAGTGTCGTGCCGAGCGCTTCCGGGTCGGCATACACGCCGTCCTCGCGCTGGACGATGCAATGCTCGGGTCCGTCAGAGGCAAAGCGTGCTGCAGAAGACAAGGCGACATCGGACACGTTTGCGCTCCAGGTGACGGATATTATTGGCGAAAAACCTTACCAACAGTAAGGCGCCCGCCAACATAGCATGTTGCGCTAATTAAATAAACATATAGCAATAATATTTGCGAAAAAGAAAATAGACACGATTGAACAAGGGGATGTCAACGCAGGTAACGCCCCATGCGTTGAGACCAGTACAACGCCAGATACGACAACGGCGCCAGAGGCGCCGTTGTCTTACTGAAGCGGCCGCGTATCAGCGGCGGCGCGAACTGGGATACAGATCCGCACCTTCCTTGATCTGGCGACGCAAGTCGCGCCGCTCGTCCGGCGACAGGCGCCCGCGAGGCCGCTCTTCACGCACCGTGTCTTGCTGGACCTCGGCATTGCGGCGGCCCTGCTCGCGCACTTCGAATGCGCGCGCGTCGCGCTGGGCCTGCATCTCGTAACGCTCGCGCGCCTGGGCGTCATCGCTGCGGCGGTTGCGGTCCTGGTCCTGGGCCAAAGCACTGGCACCGGTTGCCGCAAGGGCGCAGGCGAACACACCAAGGCGCACAAGCCGTGCCAACCGGCCGCGAGCGGTACCGGGTGCTGCTGGATTGTCGTTGAGCGCGTGGTTCATGGTGTTCCTCTTCCGTGATGCCTGATAAACGGATAAGCTGTGTTGATCACTTGACGCCAGTGTAGGTTGATAGCGCAGGCGGGGTAAGACTAATTGGGTAAAGTTTGTAACACATTGTAATGGCTGAGCTGAGTCGTGCCTGCGGCGCAGCCATAAGAAGTTACCATAGCGACATTCATCTGACAATTCTGGACAGTTCCATGACTTCATCGACTTCGAACATTAACGTGGGTACGGGCACGCAGGGCGGCCACTCCGCCAAGATCATGGTCGTGGATGACGACGTGCGCCTGCGCGATCTGCTGCGCCGCTATCTCACCGAACAGGGTTTCCAGGTCGTGACCGCCGAAAGCGCACCCGCCATGAACAAGCTGTGGCTGCGCGAACGCTATGACCTGCTCGTGCTCGACCTGATGCTGCCCGGCGAAGACGGCCTGTCGATCTGCCGCCGCCTGCGCGGCGCCGGCGACCAGACCCCGATCATCATGCTCACTGCAAAAGGCGAAGACGTCGACCGCATCGTCGGCCTCGAAATGGGCGCCGACGACTACCTGCCCAAGCCGTTCAACCCGCGCGAACTGGTGGCGCGCATTGGCGCGGTGCTGCGCCGCAAAGGCCCCGACGAAATCCCGGGTGCGCCATCGGAAACCCCGCAAACCTTCGAGTTCGGCGACTTCATCCTCGACCTGGGCACGCGCACGCTGAAGAAAAACGGCGAGACCGTGCCGCTGACCACCGGCGAATTCTCGGTGCTCAAGGTGTTTGCGCGCCACGCACGCCAGCCGCTGTCGCGCGAAAAGCTGATGGAACTGGCCCGTGGCCGCGAATACGAAGTGTTCGACCGCTCGCTCGACGTCCAGATCTCGCGCCTGCGCAAGCTGATCGAACCCGATCCGTCCAGCCCGCTGTACATCCAGACCGTCTGGGGCCTGGGCTATGTGTTCATCCCTGAGGGTCAGCCGCGCTAGTGAAGCCTCCTGCATTTACGTCGCTCGCGGCGGCGCATCGCGCCGTGCGCTTTGCCTGGTTCAAGAGCGGCCTGTTCTGGCGCACGTTCTTCCTGATGTCGGTGCTCACCGCCGTCTCGATGGGCGCCTGGATCGGCATGATCAACGTCTACCAGCGCGGCCCGCAAGTGCAGCAAACGGCCGAAACGGTCGTGTCCGTCGTCACCATCACCAAGGCGGCGCTGACGCACTCGGCGCCCGACCTGCGGCTCGAACTGCTGCTCGAACTGGCCTCGAACGAAGGCATCCGCATCTTCACGCTTGAAGACACGGACATCATCGACCCGCCGCCGCACAATCCCCTGATGCCCGAGATTGCCGCCATCGTGCGCGAGCGGCTTGGCGCCGACACCCGCTTTTCCAGCGGCGTGAACGGCGTGCCCGGCTTTTACATCAGCTTCGATATCGAGGACGACAAGTACTGGCTGATGCTCGAGCGCGAGCGTCTGGCGGGCTTGACGCGCGTGCAGTGGCTCGGTTGGGCGGTGGTGGTCGGCCTGCTGTCGGTGCTGGGCGCAGCGCTGATCTCGAGCCTCGTCAACCGGCCGCTGGCGCGCCTGACGTCCGCCGCGCGCGCCATCGCCAAGGGTGAGCGCCCGGCGCGGCTGCCCGAAAAAGGCTCGCAGGAGATCATCGAAGCCAATCGCAGCTTCAACCAGATGGTCGAAGACCTGGCCCAGGTCGAGAAGGACCGCGCCGTGATCCTGGCCGGCATTTCGCACGATTTGCGCACGCCGCTGGCGCGCATGGGTCTCGAGGTCGAGATGGCCAATCTGTCGCAGGAAGCGCGCGACGGCATGCAATCGGACATCGCGCAGATGGACGCCATCATCGGCCAGTTCCTCGACTATGCCAAGCCGACTGAAGCGGCCACGTTCGTGCCGGTGGATCTGTCCGAGCTGCTGGCGGACATCGGCCACCACGCAGGCCGCATTCCGAGCCTGCGTATCAGGACCGACCTGGTGCCGGACGTGCATGTGCAGGGCAACGCGACCGACCTGCGGCGCGTGATCAACAACATCATCGAGAACGCCCGCCGTTACGGCATCACGCCGGGGCAGGACTACACCGAGATCGATATCGTGCTGCGCGTGAAAGCGACGGGCCACGGCCGGCGCGCCGTGATCGAGATCGGCGACCATGGCGTCGGCGTGCCGCCGGACCAGATCGCGCAGCTGATGAAGCCCTTCACACGCCTCGACAGCGCGCGGGGCCAGGCCAATGGCGCCGGGCTGGGCCTGGCCATCGTCGAGCGGGTACTCACGCGCCACAATGCGGGACTCGAAGTGAGCAACCGCGACGGTGGTGGGTTCCTGCTGCAGGTCGCGTTACCGCTGGCGGTCTGATCGTTCAGAAAGTTCAGGCCCCGATCAGGCTCGCGAAGCGGGCCAGATCGATATTCCCGCCGCTGACCAAAACCCCGATCCGCTTGCCCCGCAAGCTGTCCTTCATCTTGCGCGCTGCCGCAAAGCCCAGGCACCCCGTCGGCTCCACGACGATCTTCATGCGCTCGGCAAAGAACCGCATGCACGCCACCAGTTCGTCGTCACTGACGGTCAGGATGTCGTCGACGTCGCGCTGGATGATCGGGAATGTCAGTTGCCCCAGGTGCTGCGTCTGCGCGCCATCGGCGATCGTGCGCGGCGTGTCGATGTGCACGATCTGCCCGGTACGGAACGACTGCTGGCCATCGTTGCCGGCTTCGGGCTCGACGCCATACAGCAGGCACCCAGGCGACAAGGCGCGCGTGGCCAGCGCCGAGCCCGACAACAGCCCGCCGCCACCCAGGCACACGAAGAACGCGTCGAGCGGACCGACCTCGTCGAACAGTTCCTTGGCCGCGGTGCCCTGCCCTGCAATCACGTCCGCATGGTCGTATGGCGGGATCAGCGTCAGGCCATCGCGCTCGGCCAGCGCGCGGCCGATCTGCTCGCGGTCCTCGGTGTAACGATCATAGGTGACGACGGTGGCGCCATAGCCGCGCGTGGCGGCGACCTTCGCGGCCGGCGCGTCCTCGGGCATGATGATCGTGGCCGGGATCTCCAGCAGCCGCGCCGACAGCGCGATCGCCTGCGCGTGGTTACCGGACGAGAACGCCACGACACCGGCGCGCCGCTGCTCCGGGCTGAATTTGGCCAGCGCGTTGTAGCCGCCCCGGAACTTGAAGGCGCCCATGCGCTGCATGTTTTCGCACTTGAAGAACACCTCGGCGCCGAACTCCTCGTTGACGGTGCGCGAAGTCAGCACCGGCGTGCGGTGCGCGGCGCCGGCAATGCGTTCGGCGGCCTGGACGACATCGTCATACGTGGGAAGCTGGAGCATGGTCATGCGGGTGGTCCTTTCAGTGACATGGGTAAGGAGAGCGATGGCGCAGTCTATCGGCCACCCGGACGAACGTCAAACCCGCCGGCAAGGTGGCGGAACAATCGTATGCAGACGTTGCCAATTAGATAGTTTTACGATGTGATTGTTGGTACAGTAACCGATCGTCCCAGGAGACGCCACGTTGCACACACCGAGGAAGCATATGTATCCGTTGCATTTTGCCGTCACCAGTTTGTTCGCTTTTCTGCTGTTGGGGCAAGCTGCCCACGCCGCCCCCGTCATCACGAAACAAGCGCTGCAACAGGATATCGATCTCGTGCTCAGGACCGTGCGCGAACGACATCCGGACGTGGGGTTTTCGACAAGCGATGCGGCCGTGACGGCTGCGCTGGAAGCGATCGGGCGCGACCTGCCGGCGTCGATGACGCGCGATGAAGCGTGGCGCCAGCTGGCCCGCATCAATCCGCTGCTGGCTGACGGGCATCTTGCGATCACGCTGACCGACTGGCGCGGCGATACCGCAGCGCACCGTGCTGCCGGCGGCGCCCTGTTTCCGTTCGACGTGGCGTTCGATCCGCAGGGGCGGCTCGTCATCGATGCCGCACTGGGAGGCGCAGCGTCACCCCTGGCCGGCGCGCGCATTGTCGCCATCGACGACGTGCCGGTCGACACGCTTGTAGCCAGCCTCGCCTCCCGCGTCCACGGCGATACCCCCGCGATGCGCATGGCCCTGCTGGCGCAGCGCTGGTGGCTGTACCACTGGAAAACGCTCGGCCCGGCGCAGCAGTACCGGCTCGTGATCGAACGCGATGGCCAGCGCAGCGAACTTGCTGTCCCCGGCAGCACGGACCAGCCGCGCATGCTACAGGACGAGGTCGACATCGCGCGCCTGTACCGGCTCGACACCGTGCCCGGCTGTTCGGCGGTCCTGACCGTCAACGCGTTCGATAGTGCGCACCTGGCAGACTTCGTCGCTTTCACCCAGGCCGCGTTCACGCGCATGCAGCAGGAACACATCAGGCACCTCGTCATCGACATCCGCGCCAACACCGGCGGCGACGACGTGATGTGGCTCGACGGCTTGATGCCGTATCTGGCGACGGCGCGTTACCGCACCGGCTCGAGCGCGGTCAAACGCGTGTTACGCGCCAACCCCGAGCGGGGCGAACAGGTCGGCCAGATCATCCACACGCAGATCGCCACGTGGCGCGAGCCGCAACCTGGCCATCCCTCACGCTTCAACGGCAAGGTTGAGGTGGCGATCGGTCCGCTGACCTACTCGTCGAGCGTGCTGTTTGCCAATGTGATGCAGGACTTCGGCTTTGCCACCCTGGTCGGCACCGGCGGCGCGGCCAGGCGCAGCCAGTCGGGCGGCGTGTATGGTGTGCCGCTGCCGCAGTCAGGCCTGACGCTGTGGATACCGCGCTTCGTGCTCGATCCACCGGGCGGCGCGCCGAAGGGCGCCCTGCTCAGCGCGCAGGCGCCGTGGAATCCGCGCGTCGCAACTGCATGTCCGGCATTGTGACCGTACGCGTCTGCTCCGGCGAAACGGCCAGCAGCGCCTGCTCGATCTGGCGGTTGCGCAGGGCGCTGAAGACGACGCGGCCGACCGAACCCAGCACCATCGCAACGAACGCCGCCAGCGCTGCCCAGGGGCCACCGAACAACCAGGCCGCGGCAAGGACTGCAATACCGAGCAAGTACAGATCCAGCACCAGATCGAGGGCCAGGAACCAGGGGCTGTAGGTGAATCCGACAGTGGGCCTGGACAGGTCGCGCCAGCCCAATACCTTCTGCCAGTTACCCGGTTCGCTCAGCGCAACGGCATAGGTCGATCCTGCCGTGGGTGCGCGTTCGTGATCGAATACGACGGCGAACTCGCATTTGCCGCCCGCCTCAAAACTGAATGTCCCCGACTGGACGTCGAATACCCGCTCGAAGCGGACTGTCTCAATGTACATGTGTGTTCTCCCATGTTTGGCCTGCTCACTGCACCGTAACGCAGGCGAGGTGCGCTGTCCAGTAGGCAGGGCGGTTCATGTATCTTTTCGTCAGCCGGGAATGCGGTTGACCAGCGCTTCGCCGCGCTCGAAGGCGCTGATGCTGTCGATGGTCGTGCGCATGATCTGGCCGATCGCCTCGACCGTGAAGAACGCCTGGTGGCCGGTGACGATCACGTTTGGGAACGACACCAGGCGCTGGATCACGTCGTCGAGGATGATCGTCGACGACAGGTCCTGGAAGAACAGGCTCGCCTCCTGCTCGTAGACGTCGATTGCCAGCCCGCCCAGCTGGCCGGTCTTGAGCGCCTGGACCACGGCATCGGTATCGACCAGCCCGCCGCGGCTGGTGTTGATCAGCACGCAGCCGCGCTTGACGCGCGCCAGCGCGGCCGCATCGACGATGTGGTGCGTCGCATCCAGCAGCGGGCAATGGAGCGAAACGACATCGCTGCACGCCAGCAGCTCGTCCACGCCCAGGTAGCGCCCGCCCAGCGCCTCGAATGCCGGCGTCGGATACAGATCGTGTCCCACGAGCGTGCAGCCGAAACCGGCCATGATGCGGGCGAAGATCAGCCCGATCTTGCCGGTGCCGATCACACCGACCGTCTTGCCGTGCAAGTCAAAGCCCATCAGCCCGTCGAGGTCGAAGTTGCCCTCGCGCGTGCGCACGCTGGCACGCGCGATCTTGCGGTTCACGGCCAGCAACAGGCCAACCGCGAACTCGGCGACCGAATTGGGTGAATAGTCGGTGACGCGCACCACCTCGATGCCGAGCCGGCGTGCGGCGGCGGCGTCGATATGGTTGTAGCCGGTCGAGCGCGTGGCCACGAGGCGCGTGCCCTGCCGCGCGAGGATCTCCAGCACGGCCGCGTCGACCGTGTCATTGACGAAGACGCAGACCGCCACGCACCCGGCCGCCTGGCTCGCCGTCTGCACGGTGAGGCGCTCTTCGATGAACAGCAACGCATGGCCGACACCGTCGTTGGCCTGCGCCAGCATGGTCTTGTCATAGCGACGTGCACTGAATACGGCTGTTTTCAAACGATTCTCCTGCTGGATGATGGTCAAGTTCTTATACGCCCTAGCGCGCGATAAGGACAGTCATACCGTCGCACGCTGTCAAAAGGACGGCGCGCAGGCCTACAAGCCTGTGTGAACTGACGCACAGAAGCAGAATGATGCAAATAAGACAATAAAATTGTTGAAATTAAAGCAAAACCGAGGAGTCGATCATGAAGCGTCATTTCTGCCAACTGTTGCTGCTGGCTGCCACCACGATGGCAGCGCCGGTCGCATTTTCCGAGACCAGCATCGTCAAGTGCGTGGATGGCGAAGGACGCGTGACATTGACCGATCGGCCCTGTGAAGCCGGCGCGACCACCGTGCGCATGGCAAGCGAGCCTGCCAATGACGGCGTGACCCGTGCCCACGCCCATCCCCTGGTGACCGAGGCCAGCGTACTGCCGCCACCGCGCGCGATGCAACGTACTTATGTTCCGGCCCCGCGTGCAGCTGCCAAACTGCTGGCCAGCGACGTCGCCACACTGAAGGCGGCGCGTGCCCAGTTCGTATTGAGCGACGTGCGCTCGACGGCGGCATTGGCGGGTCTGAACTGACCCTGAACGCAGAAAACTGTCGAAACAATTTACACTAAATCATTGATAAATCTGATCTCAATCAAAATACAGCGTTAAATCAATAACCTATTAATTATTGGAGAGTTGGCACGTTACTTGCACTACTGATAAGCACACACTTATCGGAGGTTATCTTGTCACTGCGCTCATACAAACAACTGTTCGTCGGCCTGTCACTTCTCGCCTGCGCCTCTGCCTTCGCCACGCCATTTACGTTTAACGTTGCAGGCGCGCAGAGTATCGGCGGGCTCGGTAACGCAGCAAACGACGTGTACGAAATCAATGTTGGCGCCAATGCGACCATCACCAGCATCAGCTATAACCTCAACATCACCGCCTTTGCCCCTAGCTGGTTGTCAGAAATGGGTTTCGCGTTTACCAATGGCGCGTTTACGGATGGCGTCCTTCTGAACCCGGGTCTTGGCCTTGACGAGGCAGGTACAGCGACGTTCGCGGAAGTGGTGGATCTGGTTGCCGAAGACCTGAGCTTCAGCGTCGATGCCGATGGCATCCTGCGCATCGAATTTTACGAAGACTTCAATGATGCGGGCATTTCGCCTGACGGCGTCTGGAATTTTGGCACCATCACGTTCAATACGGATGCCGTCGATGTTCCACCTGGCGGTGAAGTGCCGGAGCCGGCAAGCGGCCTGCTGATGGGCGCTGGCCTGGCGCTGATGGGCTATACGGCCCGCCGCCGCCGTAACGCCATCAAGACTGCAGCCTGAACGACCCTGCCTCGACTAGCCAGTCGCCCAGCATTGAGAGATGCCGTTCAGCGCAAACTGAACGGCATTTTTTATTGACTGAACGAGCTTCAGCAGACGTTGCCCGCTAGTGCAAGCGCGTGACGCTGGCCAGATGTGACGTCGGCGGCTTGTCCCACTCGCTCAGCAGCGCCAGCAACGCTGGATCCTGGATGAAGCTGGCGCTGGAGCGCCCTTCCAGGATGCGCTCGGGCGGCATCGAGCGCGCCACGACGAACCCTTGCACATAATCGACACCGATTTCCTGCAGCGTCTGAACCGTGGCGGCATCCTCGGCCCACTCCGCGATCGTCTTCATGCCCAGGTTCACGGCGAGACTCACGATGGCCTCGACGATCGCCACGTTGGCCGGATGCGCATTGATATTGACGATGAAGTTGCCATCGATCTTGAGCACGTCCGCGGGCAGCTCTTTGAGATACGAGAAGGACGTGTAGCCGGCGCCGAAATCATCCAGCGCGACCTTCACGCCGAAGCCGCGCACCTGGTCGATGAAGCGGCGCGTGTTGTCCAGGTCGTGCAGGGCCACGCTCTCGGTGATTTCAAGGCACAGGCGGCTGGCCACGTGCACGTAGCGGCCGAGAATGTCGAACGTGTCCTGCACGAAGCGCTCGTCGTTGAGCGATGCGCCCGACAGGTTCATGCAGACGAAACGAGTATTGACCAGCTCGTCGTTGTGCTCGGCGATCCAGGCCAGCGTGCTCGTGAGTACCCAGCGGTCGATCATGCTCGCGCGCCCGCTTTTTTCGGCAGCGACAATCACGGCGCCGGCCGGCACGACGCGGCCATCGGGCTCGCGCATGCGCAGCAGCACCTCGAAGTTAAGGGATTCCAGCGGCGTGCGCAGCGACATGATCGGCTGCATTTCCAGCAGCAGGCCGTCGGTGGCGCCCGGGCCCGACAGGCGCTCGACCATGTCGAGTTCGGCGGCGCGCTGGCGGAATGCATCGGCATCGCGCTCGTACACGACCAGGCCGTCGCCCGTGCCGGTCTTGGCTTCGCGGCAGGCGCGGTCGGCGGTGGAGACGGCGTCCTTCATCGGCATGCCCGGCACCACCTCGATCAGGCCGACCGACGCGCGCACGTGGAACGCCTTGTCCCCCACACGGTAGGGCGTGCTGCCGAGCCGGTCGACGATGCCGCGGATGATGATCGAGGCCAGCGGAATCGCGGTCTCGGGCATCACGATCACGAATTCGTCGCCGCCCACGCGGCCCAGTTGCTGACCGCCGGCCAGCATCGCGCCCATGCGTTCGCAGACCTGCTTGAGCACTTCGTCGCCGGCGCCGTGCCCGAACAGGTCGTTGATCAGCTTGAAGCGGTCGAGGTCGACATACGCCAGCGCCATCGGCCGGCCAGCGGCCAGGCTTGCACTGGCATTGCTGAACTCGCGCTCGATGCCGCGCCGGTTGAAGACCTTGGTCAATGGATCGTTGTTGGCCATGAAGCGCAGCTGTTCGGTGGCCTTGTGTTTTTCGGTGGTGTCCTGCAGCACGCCCTCGATGCGCGACCTGGCCAGCGTCGCGCTGACCTGGAAGCGCTGGCTGCCGTCGCGGCTGGTCAGCTCCATCTCGGCTTCGACTTTTGCATGGACCTGTTCGTGCAGCGCGGCCCAGCTCGCTTCAGTGAAGTACTGGCGCCACGCCGTACGGCCGGCCGTGAAGTCGGTCATGCCCAGCATTTTTTGCAGCGCCGGATTCACGCTCAAAAAGTGGCCGTAGATATCGAGCGTGAACAGGCCGACCGGCATCGCCTTGTACGCATGCTCGAGTTCTTCCTGTGCTTCCTGGCGCTTCTCGGTTTCCATGCGCATCTGTTCGGCCACGGCCAGCGCCGCCAGCAGGCTCGATGCGAGCGCCGCGGTCACGCTGTTGATCACGCCCAGCAGCTCGCGCATGCCGAACGCGGCCGACGCGACCTCGGCCAGCGACGCCATGAAGGTCACGGCGAACGAGGCGGCGAACCAGGCCGCAACCCGCGTGCGGGATTCGATGATGATCTTGAACAGGCCAATCGTCATCAACGAGAAGCAGCACGCAAGGATGCCCCACATCAGCGGCAGGTACATGCCATACGGGACCAGGATGGCAGCGGCCAGCATCGGCATGCACAGCCACTGCATGACGCGCATCGGCACCACGTAGCGCATCTCGGCCAGGTGATCCTTCAGCAGCGCCTGGTACAGCGTCAGCGTCGCGATGCCGTACATCGTGAACGTGACGGCGCGGCTGCGCAGCAGCCAGTCGGACGGCACCGCCTGGCCGAGCCACTGGATGTCCCAGCCGGCCGACAGCGCCCCCACGCGCAGGTTCAGGATCAGCCAGCCGGCAAACATCACGTACACCGGCTGCCGGTTGATCAGTGCCGTGATCAGGATGAACAGCGCCAGCACGATCATGCCGCCGTCGAGCAGGCCCGACTTGCGGTGGTACTGCTTGACCGACAGCACATACTGCTCGATGGGCCACTGCACGACCGTCAGGCGCGCCGGGCCCGCGAACGTGCCGCGGCACAGCAACTGGCGCGGCAGCGGGGCGACGCTCAGCGCGAAGCCGGCCTTGTCGGCACTCAGCAGGCCGGTGCTGTCGCTGCGGCTGGCCGTGCCCAGCGGGGCCAGTGAGGCCGCATTCCAGCAGGCGATATCGAGCGCATGGCGCGACGGGAATTCAAGCACCTGTGCGCCCGGGCGCGGCATCGGCTCGACGACGAACCAGACCGGCGCTTCGGACAGGTGGGTATCATGGGTGTTGGTCAGCGGACGCTCGCGCACCGGCCCGAGTGCGCTGGCAGGATCGAGCGTACCGGCCGGGTCGGCCAGCACGTGCATCGTCAGTGGCACGTCGCCGCTGGTGCGGTATTCGTCGTGCCAGAAAACGAGCGCAATCAGCGACACCACCGCGATCCCGATCGGGATGAGGTAGTAAGAAAATGTCTTCAGAATCAGTTCGACCGCCGCTTGCAACGCGGCTGGCAGCGAAGCACGAAACTGATGGGAAAGCTTGGGCATGAGCGGCCTTGGTAATACGCGTGACCACCGCGCAGACAACGACGGCCACTAAAGCGCAAGGATACAGCTTTAGCGTAGTGCCGTCATGCCCTTCGTAGTTGAACAACCGTCGGTTTCGCGCTGTGTAATGCGGCTTCAGGCGACCGCCAGTTGTTCCTGCGCCGGCCATTCCGCTACCGATGGAACCACAACAGGGCCGATGTCGATATCCGGGTGCACCGTGTTGAAGAAGAAGTCGAGCATCGGATGCCGCGCCTCGGTCCACCGTTGCTGGAAGGTGGCGATCTCGAAGGCCATCACGCGGTGCGGGATATTGCCGACATGGCGCAGCGGCACCAGGCCATCTTCCGGGAACACATCGACGAACAGCATCTGCTCGTATTGCCGGTCAACCGGCGGGCGGCCCGTCGCCACCGAGAAGTCGATGGCGTTGTCTTCGCAATACATGAAACACGCCTTGACCAGTGCAATTTTTACCATGCGCCCCACCCGCCCTTCATCGACGGCCAGCCGGGTAGCCTCGACCAGCCGCTTGCCCTGCAACCAGTCAGGCAGCACCACCGACTCCTCCACGCCCAGCGGCCGGTGCAGGTTGGTGCGGATGCGGGTACTGCCGATCGCCGTGCCGTCGAGCTTGGACTCGGCCAGCAGCACGATCGTGTCGGCATCGAAGTCAGCCGCTTCAGGCTGCGCAAGGGTGCGTGCGAAATCCGGCACATGGCGCGCATAGGCAGCATGCCGGATTTTCACGGCTTTGAGCAAGTCGGCCTGGGTCTGTACCCGGCGGATCGTGAACGGCAATCGTTCGGTCACGCTGCCGGCGACCGGGGGACGCACCGAACGTGGTCGCGACAGCGTGGCTGGGTGGATGACGGCGGCGGTGAACTGCTCCATGGCGGAACTCCTTGATTGATTGAGAGAAACAGAAATTAACTGGATTCAATTATCAATCCGCATACGGAGAATCTATTTACAGAGCAGGCGTACTTTTCACCTTCAGTTTGAATGAGCGAGAAACCGAGAAAAATGGCTGGGTCACGAGAACAATGTGCGTTGCATAATGGCGGCCGTTATCACAGCAGCCGCGCACTGCCCGAGACCCGGATCGGGCCGCCAATGTCATCGCCGAATTCCGCAGTAATGAGCGAGCGCATGCCCATGTCTTCGCCCTGCACGATGTCGATCCGGCCACCATGGGGCCAGCCCAGATCGCGCAGATAGCCGGCCAGCGCGGCCGTTGCAGCGCCTGTCGCCGGATCTTCCAGCACGCCACCGGAGGCAAAAGCGTTGCGCGTATGAAACAGATTATCGTGTTCGGACCACGCCAGCACGATCGTTACGAGGCCGTGGGCGTCCATCAGGGCCCGGCCCGCGTCGAGCGCGTACGCCATCGCCGCCAGCGCCGCTCGGCTGGACAGCGCCAGGAACAGGTGGTCAGCGCCGGCGTGGATGCACGCGGGCGGCAGGCGCGGATCGAGGTCGGCGTGCCCGTAGCCGAACAGCGCGAGCGCAGCGTCGACCAGAGCAGCCGGTGCCGGATGGCTGCGGGTGGGCGGCGACTGCAGCGCCGCCTGCATGTGCGCGCCGTCCTGCCGTCCCTCGACACTGATGGCGGCGGCATTGAGGGTCAGCGCAAAGCGGCCAGCGCCATGGCGGCGCGCCAGGGCCGCGCCCAGAGCAATGGTCGCATGGCCACAGAACGGCACCTCGGAAGCGGGCGAAAAATAGCGTACCCGCCACCCCTCGCCTTCGGGCGCGGCAAACGCGGTTTCGGAAAACCCCACGTCGCGCGCCATCGCGGCCATCTCGGCGGCCGGCGGCAAGACCGCGCCGATCCAGACCCCGGCCGGATTACCGCCCTGGCCGTGGTCGTCGAAGGCGGCGAGAAGTTCAATATCCTGGCGCATGGGTGCTTCCTCAGAGGTTGGAAACACCCATCATAGCGCCGGGCCGCTAGCGCCGGGCGTCGATGCGCGGCAGCAGCACGGCCAGGATGCCCAGCAGTGGCAGGAACGAGGCGATCTGGTACACCTGTGCGATGCCATGCACGTCGGCGATGCTGCCCATCGCGGCCGCGCCCACGCCGCTGATGCCGAACATCAGGCCGAAGAAAATGCCCGAGATCAGGCCGACCTTGCCCGGCACCAGCTCCTGCGCGAACACGACGATGGCCGAAAACGCCGACGACATCACCAGCCCGATGATCACCGACAGCACGCCGGTCCAGAACAGGTCGGCGTACGGCAGCGCGATCGTGAACGGCGCCGCGCCCAGGATCGAGAACCAGATCACGCGCTTGCGTCCGATCTTGTCGCCGATCGGCCCGCCCGCGAACGTGCCCAGCGCCACCGATGCCAGGAACAGGAACAGGTACATCTGCGCGGTGCCCACCGGCAGCCTGAATTTTTCGATGAGGAAGAAGGTGTAGTAGGTCTGCAGGCTCGCCATATAGATGTACTTGGAGAACACCAGCAGCGCCAGCACGGCCAGCGCCTGGATCACCTTCTTGCGCGGCAGCGCCGGGCCGGTATGCAGCGCCGCTTTCTTGACCATGTTCATCAGGTGATGGCTGTACCAGCGGCTCACGCCCACCAGCACTGCCACCGCAACGAGCACCAGCAGCATGAACCAGGCAATCTCGGCCTGCCCTCGGCCGACGACGATCGCCGCCGCCAGCAACGGCCCCAGGGCCGAGCCGGCATTGCCGCCGACCTGGAACACCGACTGTGCAAACCCGAAGCGCCCGCCGGACGCCAGGCGCGCCACGCGCGAGGCTTCCGGATGGAAGGTCGACGAGCCCACGCCGATCATGCCGGCAGCAACCAGCAGCATCGGATAGCTGTTGGCCCACGCCAGCAACCCCACGCCGAGCAGCGTCACGCACATCCCGGCCGGCAGCAGGAACGGGATCGGCCGCTTGTCGGTGTAGAGGCCGATCCACGGCTGCAGCAGCGACGCGGTGCACTGGAACGTCAGCGTGATCAGGCCGACCTGGGTAAAGGTCAGGTTGAATTCATGCTTGAGCAGCGGGTAGATCGACGGCAGCACCGCCTGCACGCAATCGTTGAGCAGGTGGACGAAGGCAACCGAGAGAAGGATTTGCATGACCGCACCCGGGACGACCGGGGTGGCGGCGGAGGTGGTGCTGGACGGCGAGGAAGATGTGGACATGGACGACGCGGGTGGACAGAACAGTCCGACAGGATATGCGAAAAACCCTGATAACGTATGACGCATTGGCATACACCACTGCCATATGCACGTCGTTCCCGCGCAGGCGGGAACCCAGTTTTGCACGAGCAGCCACCGGCTTGCGTATTGGCGGCCAGGCAAACGACTTGGGTTCCCGCCTCCGCAGGAACGACGGAGAGGGGCTTGCCGCTACAGGCGAGGTGCTACCCCGCCGGCACCAGCCGGATCGCCTGCCCGCCGCCCGGCGCCAGCACCATCTTGATGGTGTCGGTGCTCTTCACGGTGCGCTTCTCGATCACCAGGTCGAAACGGCGCTCGCTGCGGTAGTCGGCCTTGTCGCCATCGCGGTAGATTTCGGCCACATACGACTTGCCGGCATCGAGGAACGACAACGGCAGATCGAGCGTGCGCGCATTGCCATCGGTGACCGAGCCGACGTACCAGGCGCTCGAGTTGCGGTCCTTGCGCGCGATGGTCGCGTATTCACCGACAGCGCCATGCAGCACGCGCGTATCGTCCCAATCGGTGGGCACGTCGCGGATGAACTTGAACGCGCCCGGATAGCGGTCGTAATGCTCGATCAGATCAGCCGCCATCACCACCGGCGAATAGATCACCACGAAGTTGGCCAGCTGCTTGGCCTGGGTCGAGTTGAACGGCTTCTTGTCCTTGCCCTCCAGGCTCAGGATGCCCGGCGTGTAATCGAGCGGGCCGCTGAGCATGCGGGTGAACACCAGGTTGGCCTCGTGCTCGACGCTGTTGACCGGATTGCCCCAGGCGTTGTACTCCACGCCACGCGCGCCTTCACGCGAGATCCAGTTCGGATACGTGCGGCGCAGGCCCGTGTCCTTCACCGGCTCGTGCGTGTTGATCGCGATCTTGTAGCGCGCCGCATCCTCGACCACCTTCTGGTAGTGGCGCACGCCCTCTTGCGAATCCGTATAGCCGAAATGGACCTTGCCGTTCTTGCCCATGAACTGCGCGGCGCCGCCATCGGTCACGTAGCCGGTCTTGATGCTGTCCACGCCGTTCTTTGCATACAGGCGCAGCGCTGCATCCAGCTGCTTCTCGTAGTGCGCGATATTGCCGCCGGTCTCGTGGTGGCCGATGATGTGGACACCGCGCGCTTTGCCATACGCCGCCAGTGCCGGCAGGTCGAAGCGCGGGTTGGCGCGCGTGAAGTCCATGTCCGCGCCGTTGCCGGCCCAGTCGCTGTCCCAGCCCGGATTCCAGCCTTCGACCAGCACACCGCGGAAGCCGTTCTTTGCGGCGAAGTCGATGTAGCGCTTCGTGTAGTCAGTGGTCGCGCCGAGCCGATCGCCCGCAGCCCAGGTTTTGGTTTCGAGGTGCATGTCCCACCAGACGCCGACATACTTCGATGGCTTGACCCACGAGACGTCGCCCAGTTTGTTTGGCTCGTTGAGGTTCAGCACGAGGTCGGACATGTACAGGCCCGCCGCGTCACCCGCGATCTGCATCGTGCGCCATGGCGTCGTGAAGCTGCCGGTGCGCACGACCGGCGCGCCATTGGCGGATGGGGTCAGGTGCGCGCGCAGGCGCTGGCCTTCGACCCGGCGCAGCCACATCGACGCGTAGTCGACCAGCGCGGCTTCGTGGAAGGCGATGTGCGTGCCGTTTTCCATCTTGACGGTCATCGGTGTGTTGGCCATGCCCACTTCGCGCAGCGGCGTCTTCTGGATCGGGTATTCAAGCGCCCAGACTTCACCGGCCTGCTGCCACCAGGCGGTGGCCGGCTGCGCCACCACGAATTCGGTCAGCTCGTCGGCGATGTGCACGGCGCGGTTATTGGCCTGCTTCGGGAATTCGTAGCGAAAGCCCACGCCATCGTCGAACACGCGAAACACGATCGCCAGGCGCCGGCCATCCTTCTTCTGGTGCACGTCCACGCGCAGCTGGCTGTAGTGATTGCGCACCGTGCGGCGCTCGCCCCACGGCTGCTCCCAAGTGCTGTCATGGGCCGTGACCAGGTGGCGCTCCATCGCAAAACCGGCATCGAGCGGCTTGTCGCTGGCCAGCACGAAGCCCAGGCGCGACGGCGCGATGACCGGCTGGCCATTGCGCTCGACCTGGTACGACAGGCGCCCGTCCGGGGCCACTTGCAACGACACCTTGAGCACCTTGCCGGGCGACTCGACGGTCGCCATCAGGTCTTCGGCGGCGAACGCGCCGGTACTGATCACCATGCCCAGCGCCACGAGGCTCATCTTCAATAAACTGGTACGCATCCTTCGTCTCCTGTCTCGTCTTGTTTTCTATTGCATTTTCAACCTGAAAGCGGTCGCCCCGGATAGTCCGGCATCGGGGATGCGCGGTCAATGTGCGGCTGAAGCGAATCTGAAGATTCACTGCGGCGCCCGAAGCGCGGCGCACTGATACACTTCCGGCATGAAAATTCTGATGATCGAAGATGACCTGGCGATCGGCCAGGCCCTCTTGTCGGTGTTCCAGGACGAGGGCCACACAGCGGTCTGGCTGCGCCTGGCCCAGGGCGCGGCCGCGCGCATGCGCAGCGAATCGTTCGATGCCGTCGTGCTCGACCTGGGCCTGCCCGATGGTGACGGCACCGACGTACTGCGCGCGCTGCGCGATGAGGGCGTGCGCCTGCCGGTCTTGATCATCAGCGCGCGCGACAGCCTGCAGGACCGCCTCAAGGGGTTCGATCTGGGCGCCGACGATTACCTGATCAAACCCTTCGAGATTCCCGAACTGCTGGTGCGCCTGCGCGCGATTGTGCGCCGCAGTCACGGCGCGCTGGAAGAAAACCTGTGGGTGGCGGGCGACATCGAACTCGACGAAAACCGCATGCTGGTCACGCGCGCCGGCCAGAGCGTCACGCTCTCGAAAACCGAATTCGCGCTGCTGCTCACGCTCATGAAGCAGGCTAACCGCGTGCTCACGCGCGTCGAACTCGAACGGCGCGCCCTGCCCTCCGGCGAAGGCCAGAGCCAGACGCTCGACGTGCACATCTTCAACCTGCGCAAGAAAGTGGGCGAAGGCGTGATTCGCACCGTGCGCGGCGTCGGCTACATGGTGCAGCGTGACGTTTAGACAGTCCTCGCTATTCCGGCGCCTGATGTTCAGCTTTGCCGGCGTGATCGTCAGCGTCGCGATCATCGGCGTGCTGTGGATGTTCTACGAAGCCAAGGTCACGCAGCGCACGCGCACCTTCAGTGAAAACAAGGCGCATACGCTCAACATCCTGTCGCATCTGGTGGACACCGGCGCCCGGCCCGAGCGCATGCTGCCGGCGCTTGCCGCGATCGAGGTGAACCGCGAGCGCATGTTCAGGGAGCTCGATTACCACTCGCGCGTGCGCGTGCGGGTCTGGCTCGATGGCCGCCTGCTTTACAACTCGATGCCGCAGCTGCCGGACGTGCTGCCCGAGGTGGCCACGCGCGGCGCCTACGCGTGGGTGCGCTGGACGGCGCACGATGCAAACAACCGCATCGTCGTCGAGCGCCGCCACGAAGTCGATGACGAGTGGATGCTGACCATCTGGGGCGTGAGCTTTTTACTGTCGTCGACCTTCTTCAGCCTGCCGCTGCTGTTGATCCCGGCGTGGCTGATCGTCGGCATTGGCCTGCGGCCATTGCGCTCGATTGCGTCAAGCATCGCCCAGCGCACGGATGCCGATTTGACGCCGCTGCCCGACTCGAAGTACAAGGAACTCTCGCCGCTGGTGGTGGCGATCAACGGCCTGATGCATCGCCTCTCTCAGCGCATCGAACACGAACACGAATTCCTGACCGACGCTGCGCACGAACTCAAGACGCCGCTGGCGGCCATCCAGATCAACGCCCACGTCTTGATGAGCCGCGCCGGCGCCGAGATGGCCGAGCGCTGCGCCGAGCCGGCGGCCGGCCTGCGCAGTGGTGTTGCGCGCGCGACGCACACGGTGCATCAGTTGCTGGCGCTCGAGCGGGCCCGGGCCGAACCGCAGGTGGCGCAGGCGTGCCCGCTGACGGGTGTGGCCGACTTCGTGCGCGAGCGCGTGGCGACCGCGGCGCACCTGGCGGTGCAACGCAATATCGAGATCGAATTCGACGCCGCGCCGGACGCTGGCGGCGCGCTGCCGCTGCATCTGGAAAGCATGGCGTCGGCGGTCGACAATTTAATCAGCAACGCGATCAAGTATTCGCCGCACGACGGCCGCATCACCGTGCGCCTGACCCGCGCTGCTCACGGCTACCGGCTGGCGATCTGCGACGGCGGGCCGGGGATTGCGCCGGATCTGCGCGACAAGGTGTTCGAACGGTTCTACCGGGTGCCGGGGCAGGAGCAGCTGGGTTCAGGGCTGGGGCTGGCGATTGCAGAACGGGGCGCGGCGAGAAATGGCGGGACCATTTCGCTGGAGGATGGCGAGCATGGTCGCGGGGTGTGCGCGACCATCACGTTCACTGGCGCCCTGGGGTAGTTTTCCGGGCGGTGCCTACAGCCAGCCGACGCGTTTCAGGCGCCGGTGCAGCAACGTGCAACCGGCGACGATCCCGAATAGTACCGCCGGATAACTCCAGCGCCAGGCCAGCTCCGGCATGTGCTGGAAGTTCATGCCATACAGGCTGAACACCATCGTCGGCACCGCCAGGATCGCGCCCCAGCCGGCGAGGCGCTTGACGACGTCATTCTGGCGGATCGTCACCTGCGCCAGCGAGACCTGCATGGCGGCATTGATCATCTCGCCGATCCGGTCTGCCGTCTGCGTCACGCGCGCGACATGGTCGAGGATATCCCGGTAATAGATGCGGTTTCCGGCCGGGATGATGTCGCCGTGAAAACGCAGCAATTCGTTGCAGATATCGATCAACGGCGCAGCCGCTCCATGCACCGACAGCAGCTCGTTTTTCAGGTTGTAGAACTCTTCCAGGTTATCCGACGATGGATTGGGCAGAAACAGCGCCTTCTCCACCTGGCGGAACCGCTCCTGCAGCATGTCCATGCATGGCTGGTAATGGTCGACGATGAAATCGATGATCGTGTAGAGCACGTACCCGGGGCCCGTCGCGAGTTTGGCCGGCACGCTCTCGGCGCGTTCGCGTACCGCGCGATACCCGTTGGACGTGCCATGCCGGATCGTCATCACGAAGCGCGGCCCGACAAACACGTGTGTCTCGCCGAAATGGATCGTCTGCTCGACCAGCGACACCGTATGCAGCACGACGAACAGGTTCTCGCCATACTCTTCGATCTTGGGCCGCTGGTGCGCCTTGCGCGCGTCCTCCACCGCCAGGTCGTGCAGGTCGAATTCGTCCTGCACCATGTCCATCAGTTCCTTGTCCGGCTCGAACAAGCCAAGCCAGACGAAGGTGTCGTCGTCTTCCAGCGCGACGCTGATGTCCTCGATCCGGATCTCTTCCAGCTTGACGCCCTTGCGATACACGGTGCAGTTGATGCGCGCGGCCACTTCATTCACGGACCGGCTCCTGCAGTGCGCGCAGGCCAGGGTTGCGCCCTGTGGCGATGTCTCGTCGCATAGTCATGCAGTCTCGTCGTGCAAATTGATCGTGGCCGCGATTCTACGCAGCGCCGCGTAAAAATTTTGTTAAAAATAGAGTGAAACTGTCAGCACGGCGTTTCCTGCGCCGGACGGTGCAGCAGGTCCAGCCGGCGCATGACTTCGCGCAGCACGATCCGGTACAACTCGTCCCCGAGCACGCTGTCTTCGGCGCCGGCGTCGATATTCGGGTTGTCGTTCACTTCGATCACCACCGGCCCGCGCGACGTCATCTTCATGTCCACGCCATACAGGCCGTCGCCGATCAGGTTCGCCGCGTGCAGCGCGTGGGCCAGCAAGTCGGCCGGTGCCTCGTCCAGCGGCACGGCGCTTGCCATGCCAAATTCAGCCTTGCCATTGGCATCGCGCTTGGCGACCTGCCAGTGGCCCTTGGACATCCAGTATTTGCTGGCGAAGATCACCTGGCGATTGAGTACGCCGATGCGCCAGTCGAATTCGGTGAACATGTATTCCTGCACCAGGATCAGCGCCGATTGCTGCAGCAGTTCTTCGGCCACGCGGGTGAACTCGGCCGCATCCTTCACCTTCATCACGCCGCGCGAAAAGGCACCATCCGGGATTTTCACCACCATCGGATAATCGATCTGCGCCTCGATCGCGGCCAGCGCTTGGGCGTCGGCGTGCTGCAGCGTGAAGGTGCGCGGTGTCGGCACCCCGTGCAGGCGCAGCAGGTCGGCCAGGTACACCTTGTTGGTGCAACGCAGGATCGAACCGGCGTCGTCGATCACCACCAGCCCTTCGCTCTCGGCCTTCTTGGCAAACAGGTAGGTGTGATGGTTGACAGCCGTGGTCTCGCGGATGAATAGCGCATCGAACTCGGCCAGGCGCGCAAAGTCCTGGCGCCCGATCAGTTCAACCGTCAGGCCCAGTTCGCGCCCTACTGCGCCAAGTCGGGCCAGCGCCCCGGTGTTACTCGGCGCCAGCTCTTCATCGGGATCGTGCAGCACGGCGATGCGGTAGCGGTAGCGCCGCGCGCCAGGCGCCGGCTGCGGCAAGCCGGTGAATGCACCCAAGGCCGCCTCGCAAGCCGCGCGGCCATGCTCGCCCAGTGCCTTGAGTCCCTGGGTGCGGATTGCCGCGATATGCCACGCTTCGCCGCGCTCGTCGCCGCGCGCAAATTCGACCCGCATCAGCGGCGCCGGAAAGGTCTCGAAAATGCTGCGCGCCACCGCAGCCAGCGGCGTGTAGTCGGTGTGGCCGAACCGGATGTCCATCGAAAACTCGACCGGCATCGGGGCGCTGCCGTCGGCGCCCAGCACATCATTCAGGGCGCGATCGATTTCGCCCGTGTCGAGTGAATAGATCGCCTTGCGCGACAAGTCATTGATCGTCTTCACCGACGGCAGCACCTGCTGGCCGCGCGCCTGCGCCATCAGCGAGCAGTAGTAGCCGGCCGACAGGTATTTGTAGCTGCGGCACAGGTTGATGACCAGGATGTCTGCGTCCGGCACAGGGTTGGCCAGGAAGTCATCGGCTTCGATGACGGTGCAACCGGGGCGCGCGGCGCGCCAGTCGCCGGCACGGTCGACGATGATCAGGAAGGTGGGCCCATCAGGTTCGGGTTCGGGTTCGGCAGGCGCTGCCTGGGTCGCCGTGATGGCGGGGGAAATCATGCGAAGCGTGTTCATTGACGGTATCGGAGTTGATCGGGGGTGGATCGAAACGCGCGCCTGGCATGATGGCCAGCGCTGTCCAGACTCTAGCGACTGGACCGTAAAAACCGCGTAAAGAAAGCGGCCCAACGCGACAAGCCCGCGTAAATGACGCGCTCATCACCTCGCGCAGGTTTCATGCAGGCCGGTCGGGGCGTAGCAAGGCCCACAACTGAACATCGATCGCTTTTTCATCGACACGCCAGCGCGCGCGCAGCAGCCCTTCGCAGCGAAATCCAAGACGAGCCAGGAGCGCCGTCGATGCGTCGTTGCCGGGGATGACTTCAGCTTCGATGCGGACCAGGCCGAGCGCATCGAAACCGTACGCCACCAGCGCGCGCACGGCTTCGCCGGCCAGGCCCTGTCCCCAGTACGGCCGCGCCAGCAGATAGCCGAGCGTGGCGCGACGATGCTGCGGATGGATGTCGAACAGCGCGCAACTGCCTGCCAGGCCGCCGTCGCTGCGGCTGACGATGACCAGGTGCAGCCCGCTTCCCCCTGCAAGGTCAGTCTGCGCTTCGGCGATCGCTGCGCGCGCCTGCCCAGGACACGTCCACACCGGGTGACTCCAGTGGCGCATCACCTCGCGGTCGCCATACAGCGTCAGCAAGCCATGGGTGTCGGCGTCCGTCGGCACGCGCAGGTAAAGGCGTGGAGTCACCAGGCTGACAGGGTCGATCGGGGTCATGACGTGGCTCGCTTCGCATTGGAAAAGCGCGCAGCTTAGCCCTGTCCCGCAGGCCGCGACAGGGCGCGTTTACACGGCATTGACGGAGGCGCCCGCCCCTTTTGTCCTGTTTTTACGGGCGCCCCGCTACGCTAGCGAACATCGCATCAACTTCGGAAGGGTTTCAATGATCATCGCCATCGTCAACCAGCACGGCACCCCGGAGCGCACCGTCGTGGCGCGCAACCTGGCGGTTCTGCGCGCACGCAGCGGCAGACGCGTATGCCTGATGACCACCGCCGCAGGTGCGGACAGCGACTGGTGCAATGACCGCAGCAGCGGCGGCGTGCGGCCCTGGATCGACACGCGCCACGTGGGCAGTCGCGCCGTCGAAACGCGCCTGGCCGCGCTGCGCCCGCTGTTCAACGACATCCTGATCGACGCCGGTGCGCGCGATACCGACGGTTGCCGCTGCGTGCTGGCAGCCAGCCGCCTGGTGGTGGTCCCGGTGCGAGGCGGCGCGCTCGACCTCGACCTGCAATACCGCCTGCTGGCCCGGTTGAACGGTGCGCGCGTATTGAATCCTGGCCTGCGGGTGCTGTTCGTCGCCGTCAGTGGACAAGCCGGGCCGGACGCCAACGAGCGCGCCGCCGTGCTCGCGCACGTGAGTCGGGTGCAGAACGCCACGCTGGCATCGACCATCCTGCACGCACCGGCCACCTTCGATTATGGCCTGGGGCGCTGCGTGTCGGATGCGGCGGCGTGCGACCCGGACGCCGCCGCCGAAATGCAGGCGCTGTACGACGAGGTCTATGCCACGCTGCCGACGATGACGCATTCGATGGAAGCGCAGATGGGCGCGGGTCATGCGCTCTGGCGCTGAAGGTGCTGACACCGTGTTTACGCGCGGCGCGCCACTATTTGCAGTTTATTTATACGCCATACCGCAACGCGAAGGAGATGGATCATGCGGCATGCGACGTCCAATGATCCGGCCACGCGACGCGCAGCAAACGTGACCACTCAAGCCTTCGCGGATAGTGCCATCAGGCTGGCAACACCGCATGACATCGCGGCCTTGGTGGCCATTGAAAACGCCAGCTTTCCCGGCGACCGGCTCGACCGGCGCCGCTTTCGCTACCTGCTCAGAGAGGCCAACAGCGTGACCTTCGTCGACGTGGACGGCGCCGCCGTGCGGGGCTATATCCTGCTGTTGCTACGGAATGACTGGCGGGGTGCGCGGGTGTATTCCATCGCCACGCATCCGGCCCATTTGGGCTGCGGCGTGGCCGCACGCCTGCTGACTGCGGCCGAGCGCTGGGCTGCGGCCCACGGCTGCGTGGAAGTGCGGCTCGAAGTCCGGTCCGACAACACCGCCTCGCTCGCGCTGTTTCACAAGCGCGGCTACGTCGCTTTCGGAAGCCATCGTGCTTACTACCACGACGGCATGGATGCGCTGCGGCTGCACAGGACGCTGGCGCTGCAACCTTGAGTTTCGCTAGACAGTCATGCAGCGCCCAGCTGGGCCATTGCGCGATGATATTTCTCTGTCCTCGCTATGTCGGCAGCTGTTGGCGCCGACATGCGAGCCAGGTCCGCATTGTCCTGGAGATCCGCGTATTTCACGCGCCTGCCAATCGGGTTCCTGGCTGCTCGCGCAACAAAGGCCTCGTATGTTTCATCGTCTCGCCGCGTCACAGAATCCAATGCCTCAAGAATGTAGCCGGGAAAGCCTTCAGCCGCGAGCTGGTCAAGGGTGAGATCGGTATCCTCGATCACATCGTGCAGGATTGCGACGATGCGCTCGGCGTCGTTGGACATCGCCTTCATGACACGCAGTGGGTGCTCCATGTACGGACGGCCTGCCTTGTCGACCTGACCGACGTGCTGTTTCTCTGCAATCGCAATTGCGCGTTCAAGGAGAGCTTGGAGTAATGTATCTGTCTTCATCGGTTGTTCCTTAAATCGATGCTTACTGCTGCTCGACGTTCTGCCAGCACGTACCCATCTTGATCGTCAACTTCAAGTACTCACCAACATCGCCATGCCGCTGGCCGATGTCATCTTCAAAAATTCCACCTTTCGGGTTAATACCCATGCGAAGTTGAGATGTGCATACGGCCCACCTGGGTTCAGACCGGCCACAGGTTTATTCGAGCATGCTGTGGAGTGAGTATGCCATTCCTAGCACTGGCTACTCCATACTTGTACTGATTCAAAACCGCAATCTTTAAGCGCTGTAATTGCTTCTTCTGCACATTTTTTATTCCGAGCTATAAAAAATGAAGTTTTACCTGAGAGAACGTTATCTATCGCTGCCTTTGCTTCCGATAGACCTAGACCAGATTTTTCTTTTACCAACCGTATTGCGCGTATCTTATCGACTGTTGGATTACAGGCCAAAATCTTTACCTTGTCGGTTGGCGCCCCATATGGATCGCCACATGCGTCGAATGCTTTTAAATAGTGATCCACCGAAAAACCTGAACCTGTTTCGAAGACTTCACCACTTTCACGGCTAATCAAAACCGGACCGTTCCCTACGGAAATGTCTTCAAACCTACCGGTCTCAATGAATTTTTTATTTTGGTAGAAAAATATGAAGCAGCGTGGGTACTCACGCGATGCACTTTCCACCAAGGAACAATCAGGCCTCGATGCTAACACTTCACGTTCGAATATCTCTCTCGCATCATCAAGGTTCATTATGCCTCTCCACCCGTCAGCGACATTCACTTTGGACTCAATTGCCACCGTTTGCTCTTGGCCGATTCCTGCCTGTCGCGACCGGCTGGTTCCAACCCGGAGCGGACGCTTGCACGGCTGCCCAACTAATTCTCGTCTACCAGTGAAATAAGTAATTCCCCAACACCTTCCTCTTCAAGATTGTCATCAAGAATGATATGAATTCGACGGTGAGGAAAGGAAGCAGCAGCGCTGGCTGTCCATGTCTTTTCAAGAAATCGGCCCAGCTCACGAATTTCGTCGCCCGACTGTTCGTCAGCATCGCAGAACATAGTCGATAGATCGATGACGTTCATAAACACTTGAGCATTACGGTCATCGGATCCTTTCCTCAATTCGTCGAGGCGCTCCTGCGTGAACAAATCCGCTAAATAGAGGCGGTCTTGGACCTCTACAAACTCTGGAAAGATGAGCCGAGCGTATGCAGTGAACTGTGTAAAAGAACCAGTGTTGATGATCCAATCTAATGAACTTATGCCACGTCCGCTGTTCCACGTGGCAAGTTCAGCAGCGAATACTTTGGAAGTTTGCATGATGCTTTCCTCGAAATAATGTACCGGAGGTACCGAGCACTCGACTGGGTTGGGATCGTCCGCTTTTGGCCGAAATTGGCTGGTCGCTGTCAGGCCGGTTTCGCCCCGAAGCCGCCGTTCGCTAGCTATCGGTATGTAGCTGCGCGTAGGCTTCAGCCTCAACGCGACCATCGCCGCAAATAAGATCGCCGTCTTCCTCAAGCACGCGATAGCTATGTTGGACGCCGCCGATGCTTGCGGCACCGTCGAGGCCAAGCAGCAAGGTATAGAACGTGCCCGTGAGCGCGAGGTTCAGTACATCGCGCAGTGCAATGGTCTGCTGTTCGCTAAGGCCCATCGATGCGATCCTTTGGGAGACTAAAGTTTCGCCGGCCGTACTCATGAATAGCTCAAGCAAGCCATCCTTTTCCGTCTGCCAGTGCTTCACAAACTCGGCAGGAGTCATCTCGTGTTCCTTTTAAGTCAGCACAGCATGATGTACGTCTGCTCTTGGCCGGAGCCGGCCGGTCGAGCCAGCATAGTAGGTTGCTGGGATAAAAACCCGGCAGTGGCCGCGACAGGCTGGTGTCGACCCGAAGCGGACGGTCGTCGAAGGGCCAGCCTCATCGATGCACCAATCGCCACTTTCCTATACAGCCAACAAGCAAAAAATAGGACGCCGCCATGAGCCAGAGCATGTCGCCCCAGCCGATGCGCGGCCAGCCGTAGTCGTGAAAGTACTTAGCATTGACCGTCCAACTTGTGTAAGCGGAAAAAGCAAATAAGACTAGCAAAACCGCACCAAAGCCACTGACAAGAAGGCGCGCAACATATCCAATCTTATGGTGTTTAGTATCCATATCTTATGTCCGGTTATGGCCCAGGCTGTGTAAAAACGCGCGATCGGCGTGTTTTCGATGGTCCGTCTACCATTCCGACCTCGAGAAAACGCCGTAGCGAGCGATCTAAGAGGTCGAGTGTCGTCAAGCCGACTTCTAATTTTCGTTTTTACACAGCCTGGGCCGAAAGCGGAAGTTCGCCAGAGCATGTCCGCCCTGGCCGCTTATGTGGAACTTTAGTGTTTTTTGTCGAACTTTATTGCTCATCCGCATGAGTGTCGTGTGGCTATAAAGAACAATGATTTCAACATTGTTTGCGATTCAGCCTTGCACTAAAAACGGCAACACCCGTTCAAGCAGCATATCCGGCGCTTCCTCGGCAATGTAGTGCCCGCATGGCAGCGCCCCACCCTGCACGTCAGCCGCCACCCGCTGCCACTCCGCAAGCGGATCAAAACAGCGCCCGACCACGCCCTGCTCGCCCCACAGCACCATCAGCGGCAGCGCCAAGCGGTTCCCGGCATCGCGATCCACCCTATCGTGCTCGAGATCGATTGTCGCCGCAGCGCGGTAATCTTCGCAGATGCCGTGCGCCGCGCCCGGCAACGCCAGGCAGCGCTGGTACTCGGCCAGCGCGCGCGGGTCGAACGGTGCCAGGCCCGCGCTGCGCTTACCCATCACATCCCGCACGTACGCAGCCGGATCGGCCTCGATCAGGCGCTCGGGCAGCGGCGGCGGCTGGATCAGGAAGAACCAGTGCCAGTAGGCGCGCGCAAAGGTGTCCGACGTCTGCTCGTACATCGCGAGCGTCGGCGCAATGTCCAGCAGCGCCATCCGCTCGACGGCTTGCGGATGGTCCAGCGCCAGCCGGTGCGCAACGCGCGCGCCGCGGTCGTGGGCCAGCACGCGAAACGTGGCAAATCCCAGTGACTGCATCACCGCCACCATGTCGGCCGCCATCGCGCGCTTGCTGTAGTTGGCGTGGTCCGGCGCGCCCTGCGGCTTGGACGACTCGCCATAGCCGCGCAGATCACAGGCCACGACCGTGAAGTGCTCGGCCAGGCGCGGTGCGACGCGGTGCCAGATGGCGTGCGTTTGCGGGTGACCGTGCAGCAGTAGAAGCGGCGGGCCGGAACCACCGACGATGGCGTTGATGGTGACGGTCGGATCGATCTCGACTTGCAGGGCGCGAAAATGGGGGAACAGGTCTGTCATGGTGTCTCGTGATTGGTCTCGTGATTCGTCTCGTTATTCGTCTCGTTACTGGCGTGTTGCTATGCACGCTTGATGGGTCTCGTAGCGCCACCACTATACAAGCCGGTGCCCCTGCAGTGCGGCGGCACGCTGCATTCTTGCTGTGCGCTCTGCCGCGTGCGCCAGCGCCTCGCGTCGCAACTGGGCCGCAACGCGCAGCGTACCGATGCCGCCCGCAACCAGCATGATCGCCAGCGCCACAAACAACCACTCCGCGGGATTGATCCCATCCGCGTAGACGACGGCGCGCCCGGGCTGGCCGGGCTGATAGCGGACCGTGATCGGATCACCCGGCTGCTGGTGGGCGAAACGCGCCTGCATGACGGCGTGCGCGCGGTCGCACTGCACACCGCTCAACCACGACGTGGCCTGGCGCCTGCCGGTAAATTCCCGGCCGCCCACAGTGTAGCGATAGCGCAGCTGTATGCACCATTGGGTCGAGCGGCCTGTGGATTTGTAGAGCGTGCTGCTGGTGATCTGCGCCCGCGCCTTTGGCCAGTCCCAAGCCGCGTACTTGTCGAACAAGGTCACGCACATGAACACGCTGATCGCCATGCCGGCGAGCAGAAATCCCCATCCGAGGAGTGAATGAAGCTGGGGGTCCGGTGGAAATGTGGGCTCGGCCCGGGGCGCTGACGTTGGCTGGCTCATTGCTTGGAGGGGCTGGATCGTGGTGCCATCGTGCCGTGAATCCGGCGCGCTGGCAATCACGCTCCATCACCTTATGCAGCAGGCATCGGCATGCGCTCGCTCGCGCGTTGCGTACCGCACTTACATGAACCTGACATCCCGCCATTGTTGTAATTACGTCATTCGCGATTAGCACGAATTGACACCATGGCAAGCGCTGAGCAGTATGGAATGGAGGTCCCGGCCTCGCCCTTCCCAGTGGAACACCCGCGTTTGAATATCAAAGGATTGCACCATGCAGAGAGCCAAGACGGAAAAGACAGCAGTTGCCCTTGCCATTGCCGCGCTGTGCGCAGGCTTTGCCCACGCCCAGGAGGCGCCGCAAGCCGAGACCACCGCAGCGTCCGCGACAGTCGTCGTCACCGGTACCCGGGTGGCCAACCGCACGGTGCTCGATACCACTGCACCGGTCGACGTGATCTCGGCCGAGACCCTGAAGAACTCGGGCAGCACCGAGCTGACGCAGGCGCTGTCGATGGCCCTGCCTTCGCTGAACTTCCCGCGCCCGGCGCTGACCGATGGCACCGATACGATCCGCCCTGCCACGCTGCGCGGCATGTCGCCTGACCAGACCCTGGTGCTGGTGAACTCCAAGCGCCGCCATGCCTCGTCGCTGGTGAACGTGAACGGCTCGATTGGCCGCGGTTCGGCGGCGGTCGACCTGAACACCATCCCCACCGCGATCGTCAAAACGGTCGAGGTGCTGCGTGACGGCGCTGCGGCCCAGTATGGCTCGGACGCGATCTCGGGCGTCGTCAACATGCGCCTGCGCACCGACCGCACGGGCGGTGAAGCGACCGTCAACTATGGCGCCAACAAGACCGAATACGATCTGTACAACGCGGCGCCACCGGCCGGCGGCACCTGGACCGCGCCGGCATCGCGCAAGCGCACCGATGGCCAGACGGCCACGGTCAGCATCTGGAAAGGCCTGGCGCTGGGTGAGACCGGCTACCTGACGATCGCCGGCGAATTCCGCGACCAGAACCGCACCGAACGTGCCGGCTACGACATGCGCCAGCAGTACGCACTGGTCAATGGTCGGTTCGACCCGCGCGAGAACACGATCAACCGTTTCAATGCGTGGACCGGTGAACCCGACATGAAGCAGTCCACGCTGTTCGCCAACGCCGGCAACGACATGGGCGGCGGCGTCAAGGTGTATGGCTGGGCGAGCTACCAGGACCGCGATGCTACATCGGCCGGCTATGCCCGCATTCCGCAGGACGCGCGCAACATCCAGTCGATCTACCCGGACGGCTTCCTGCCATTGATCTCGCCGACCGTGAAAGATTTTTCGGCCACCGGCGGCGTGACCTGGGTTGCCGGCGCGTGGGACATGGATGCCTCGCTCGGCTACGGCAAGAACAAGATGGAGTACACCATCGAGAACACGCTGAACCGCTCCCTTGGGCCGACCAGCAAGACGGCGTTCTATGCGGGTGGCTATTCGTACGACCAGGCGGTGCTGAACCTGACCGGCGTGCGCAGCGTCGAGATGGCGTCGTTCTCGTCGCCACTGAACGTGGCCGTGGGTATCGAAGCGCGCCGCGAAGGCTATGAGCTGTTTGCCGGCGAAGAGCAGTCGTACAGCTTTGGCGGCGCGCTGCTGCCGAACGGGACGCCGACGGCGCCGGGCGCCCAGGTGTTCCCGGGCTTCCGGCCATCGAATGAAGTCGACGCGCACCGCAACGCGATTGGCGCCTTTGTCGATCTGGAAGCGAATGTCACGCCCGAGCTGCTGGCATCGGTGGCCGTGCGCGGCGAGCGCTATTCGGACTTCGGCAACAGCCTGGCTGGCAAGCTCGCGCTGCGCTACGACTTCAACCCGAACTTCGCCGTGCGCGGCGCGATCCAGAACGGCTTCCGCGCGCCCTCGCCGCAGCAGCAGAACTTCACCGCGACCTCGACCAACTTCATCAACGGCGTGCCGTTCGAGATCACCACTTTCCGCCCGGACGATCCGGTCGCCGTCGCGCTGGGTGCCAAGCCGCTCGACGCCGAGAAATCGATCAACGCGTCGCTCGGCGCCGTGATGCGCCTGGGCGCCGTCAGCCTGACGGTCGACGCCTACCGCATCGACATCGACGACCGCATCATCCTGTCCGAAAACCTGACGCAGACGAATGTGCGCAACTACATCGCCAGTCAGGGCTTCATCGGCGTGGGCGGCGGGCGCTTCTTCATCAACGGCGTGGACACCACCACCAAGGGCGTGGACATCGTGCTGAGCATGCCGTACAACGCCGGCGATGCGGGCAAGCTGGACTTCACGCTGGCGGCCAACTTCACCGACACCAAAGTGACCAAGACGCCGACGACGACGCAGCTCTCGAACCTGAGCCCGGCGCCGGTATTGTTCGATCGCCTCAACGTGCTGTCGCTTGAAAAAGGCCAGCCGAAGAACAAGGTCAGCGCTAACGTGAACTGGAAGCTGGGCCAGTGGGGCGCGACGCTGCGCGCCACGCGCTACGGCGAAGTGCTCTCGCCGGGCACGACGGCAGCGTTCGACTTCGAGATGGGCGCCAAGACCACGGTCGACCTGGAAGGCCGCATGGCGGTCACGCCGAAGCTGACCCTGGCGCTGGGCGCGGACAACGTGTTTGATCAGTATCCAGAAACGCAGCCGCCATCCATCAACACCACCGGCAATACGCCGTTCTCGACGTATGCGCCGTTCGGTCGTGCGGGCCGCTATATCTACGGCCGCGCCACCTACGCGTTCTGAGTTAGCGTTCCAGCACCTCGCCCAGCCTGTGGGCAAGAAAGTCCACCAGCGCCGCCACCCGTGGCGCGAGTGCACCCTGCTTGTAGAACACGGCCCACACGGGCTGTGTCCACGGCAGGGTGTGTTCTTCCAGCACCGGCACCAGCCGCCCCGCCGCGACATCCGCGCGCGTCAGAAAATCCGACAGCGATGCAATCCCCGCGCCATGCAGCGCCAGCTGCCGCAGCGTCTCGCCGCTGGATGCCACCACCTGCGGCGTGATCGTCCAGCCTTCGCCGCCGCCATGACGTAGCGGCCAGGTATTCAACAGCGCCGGCGCCGTGAAGCCCAGCGTGCGATGCCCGGCCAGCGCCGCGGTGTCAGGCGGGGCACCATGACGTTCGAGATACGCGGGTGACGCCAGCACGCGCAGGCGCGCCGCGCCCAGCCGCCGCGCATTGAGCGTCGAATCGGGTAGCGCGCCGATGCGGATCGCCAGGTCGGCCCGTTCTTCGATCAGATCAACGTAGGTTTCGCCGCTGACCAGTTCCAGCGCGATCAGCGGATACGCATCCAGGAATTCGGCGACCAGTGGCGCGAGCAGGTGGCCCAGCGCCGGCGTGGCGGCATTCACGCGCACCAGGCCCGCCGGCTGTGAGCGGCGCGCCGCCGCTTCGGCCTCGGTGTTGGCCAGGTCGGCCAGGATCGTCCGCGCCCGGCCCAGCAGCCAGGTGCCCTCCTCGGTCAGTTGCAAGCGCCGGGTGGTGCGCTGAATCAGCGTCATGCCCAGGCTGCCCTCGAGGCGCGAGATCGTGCGCGAGACGCCCGATGGCGTCTGCCCCAGGCGCTCGGCAGCGCGCGAAAACGAGCCCGCATCCATGACTGCCGAAAACACAATCAGCGCATCCACGTCGATCATTGATGACTCCGAATCAAAAGTCCATTGTAGCGGGACCTGTTTTTCCGGGCTGGCAAAGGCGGCACACTGCACGCCTGCCATCTCTAAGAAAGAACACCATGCCACTCGCACTCTGGGCGCTCGCATTGAGCGCTTTTGCCATCGGGACGACCGAATTTGTCATCGTCGGCCTGATCCCCACCATCGCCGCCAGCCTGCAGGTGTCGGTACCCTCGGCGGGCCTCCTGGTCAGCCTGTACGCACTGGGCGTGGCCATCGGCGCGCCCCTGCTCACGGCCATGACGGGCCGCGTGCCGCGCAAGCAACTGCTGCTTGGCCTGATGGTGCTGTTTACGATCGGGAACCTGGTGGCCTGGCTGGCGCCGGACTACACGGCGCTGATGGCCGCGCGCGTGCTCACGGGCCTGGCGCACGGCGTGTTCTTTTCGATTGGTTCGACCATCGCGACCAGCCTGGTGCCGAAGGAAAAAGCCGCCACTGCGATCGCGCTGATGTTCACCGGCCTGACCGTGGCGCTGGTCACCGGCGTGCCACTCGGGACCTTCATCGGCCAGCACTTCGGCTGGCAGGCCACGTTCCTGGCGGTGTCGCTGTTGGGCGTGATTGCCGTCATCGGCAGCGCCATCCTGGTGCCGTCCGATATCGCCGGCAGCAAGCCGGCGCCGCTGTTGATGCAACTGGCGGTGCTGAAGAAACCGCGCCTGCTGCTGGTGTATGCAATCACGACCCTCGGCTACGGCGGCAGCTTCATCGCCTTCACCTACCTGGCGCCGATCCTGCAGCAAGTGTCCGGCTTTGCCGCGTCGACCGTCAGCCTCGTGATGCTGGTGTATGGCGTGTCGGTCGCGGCCGGGAATATCTGGGGCGGCAAGCTGGCCGATCGCCTCGGACCGGTGCGCGCGCTGCAGATCGTGTTTGCGCTGCTGGCGCTGGTGCTGTTCGTGCTGGCCTTCACGGCGCCCAGCAAACCGCTGGTGTTGATGACGGTATTGGCCTGGGGCGCAGTCGCTTTCGGTAACGTGCCGGGCCTGCAGGTGTATGTGGTGCGGCGCGCCGAACGCGATGCGCCGCAGGCGGTCGATGTGGCGTCCGGCTTGAACATCGCCGCCTTCAATGTCGGCATCGCGCTGGGCGCTTGGGGCGGTGGCCTGATTGTCGCGCACCTCGGCCTGATGGCCACGCCGTGGATCGGCGCGCTGGTGGTCGTGGGCGCCCTGCTGCTCACGACGCTGGCCGGGTGGCTTGACCGGCGCGACGGCGTGCCTGCGAGAGGCATGACCACCGCAACGGTCGCGCTGCACTGACCTGCTTACGCGTCCAGTTCGGGATAGCGGCGGAAGATGCCGTCCTGGTTGAACGGAATGCGGCGCGGCGATGCCAGGTAGGCCGCGATCCTGGGCCGCGCCGCCACCCGGTCGCGCAGGCCGGTGAGCTCGGGATGCTCCTGCTCGACCTTCTTCATCGCGTTGGGGAATGCATAGCGCAAGCCTTCGATGACCTGGAACAGCGACAGGTCGGCGTAACTCACGCGCTCGCCCAGCAGGTAGTCGCGCGGCTCGGGATTGGCCAGCAGCCGCGCAAAATAGGCCATGAACTTGGGGATGCGCGTCTCGACAAAATCGGCCGCGCGGCGCTTGGCCTCGGGTTTCTGGTCTTCGTAGTACAGCATCGAGGCGATCGGGTGATGCGTGTCGTGCGCCTCGGCGACCAGGTCGGCGATCGTCAGTTGCAGCTGATGGACCCAGAGCCGGCCAGGTTCAGTGCGTGGCGCCAGGCCATGCTGTTCGCCCAGATACAGCAGGATGTTGGCCACCTGGCCGATGGTCTGCTCACCGGCTTTCAGGAACGGCGGGGCAAAGGAAGGATGGTCGCCGACTTCGAGCGCGGCCATCAGCAGATCAACGCCGCCATCGCGGCGCGCCACGTCGACGTAATCGGCGCCCGCTTCTTCCAGCGCCAGTCGTACGAATTCGCCGCGGCCCTGGATCGACGGCCAGTAAAACAGTTCGTAGGGTTGCACCATGATTGCTTTTCCTGTTGATGGAGAAAAGTCATGGTAGACCGATCCGGAAGGCCGGGAAGCACGGTACGCCGGCCATGCAGACTTTGCCTGTCTTCAGGCGACTGCGCACCACCGTTTGGCGATCGTTGGCGGCAGGTTGAAATGCTTCGCCGTTTCTGCAATCGAGGCCTTGTTTTCTTTCTTCCATGCCGAAACCTGGCTGGCGTTCGGCCTTTGCGGAATGCCCGTGCTGTCCTTGTCCTTGCCCTTGGCCGTCTTGGCGGTCGCAGCGCGCGCTGCCTGGCCGACGACGCGACTGGACGCCGTGCGGTGCATGCTGCGGGACTGCGTGTCATTGACAGATTCGTGCTCGGTCACAGGGCCCTGCGCGAGGGGGCCTTCCGGCGGCTGGTTGTGCGTCATAAAAGTTCTTCCGTGCTGATAAATAAGTGCCGCCATTATGACCTGATGCCGATAGCAAGCGGGCATTCGCGGTCGTCAACGTGACGTGTGGAGCGTGGCGCGCCACAGAGATAGACCGATTGTGGCTATTGAGCAACGCCCTTTGGGGGCACTGAACCCCGTCAGCAGGGCCACTGCCCCCAATCGTGTTGGTTCCTGACGAATCATTACACTTTCTCCAAGCACACGTTGGCAATCGGGAACATAATTGCACTGAGGAACTAATTTAATAAAGTTCACCCGTCACTTTTTTGTCCAATGGAGCGCCCATGATCATCGCGCGATTGACCCAACGCTGGCACGCCCTGCGCCACTGGCGCGCGCACCAGTCCCCCGATTCCCACGCCCGCTTCGAGGAGACGACCTTCAACCGGGCGTACCGCGATGCGGTGCATGGCGGCGCTGGCCTGATCCTGTGGCAGCACGATGGCGAGCACGGGCGCTTTGCACTCCAACTGCGCTCGGCGCAGCGCGACGATTCGCAGAATGGGTTGACCCTGACGCTGCTCGCCAATGACGCGGTGTTGCATCGCCTGTCCTGGACCTGGGCCGACGGCGGGCAGCTCGCGCTGCCGGTGGCGAGCGTGCCGCTGGTGACCCACAACGCCGGCCTGTGGCGCAATGCCGGTCCGGCCTTCGATGCGTTCGAGCGCGCTTTCCCGAACAACTCGCCCAGCTTCTTTGCGTTTGCCGCCCTGCAGGGCACGGCGCAGGCGCTGGGCATCGACCGCGTGCTCGCGCTGCGCGCCACCGCGCACCCGACCTACCAGCCAGACCAGCACGCGACCTTCGAGAGCAGCTACGACGGTTTCTGGCGCATTCTCGGCGGCGCCGAATACGATGCGCGCCACTACCAGATCACGCTGCCGTTCTACCTCAAGCCGCTGGCCGACATGCCATCGAAGCACCGCAAGCGCGCCGCCCAGCGCCGCGACCAGTGGCGCGCAATTGGCGAGGCGGCGCGCACCACGCTGCTGCACTATATGGCCCCCGTTGCCACGACCGCTGCCGCCGCCAGAGCGCCCACCACCGCACAAGCCTGAACCTTCTCGACGCTTGCCAGATTCACCACGGCCGTCAAGCGCCGTGCTACACTCGCGCCTTCGCTAGGGGTCCTGGAACGTTGTTCCGGGTGAGACATACCCTTCGTACCTGATCTGGATAATGCCAGCGAAGGAAAGCGCAAAGCAGCCCTCCCGTTCGTTTGCCCTTCCCCCACGTTGGCTCCGGCTTGATTTCAAAGCGGCGCGCCTTCGTGGCGCGCAAACACGAGCACACCATGACCTTCACTCTGAAGCACCCAGTCCTTGCCTGCGCCATCGTGCAGGCCTTCGTTGTCACGCCTGCTGCATTTGCGCAGGACGCCATCCCCTCGGTCGTCGTCACCAGCAGCAAATGGATCGCGCTCGACCGCGCCAGCGTCGGCGGTTTCGCCGAAACGCAGCTGCTCGACGCGCCGGCATCGATCACCTCGATCGGCCAGGGCCAGATGCAGGACCTGTCGATCCGCAGCGTCAGCGATGCGAGCCGCTACGACGCCTCGATCGGCGACGCCTACAATGCCATCGGCTACGCCGAACAATTCTCGGTGCGCGGCTTCACGCTGGACAACGCGACCAGCTACCGCAAGGACATGATCGCGATCTCGGGCGACACGCAGATCCCGCTCGAGAACAAGGAGCGCATCGAAGTCCTGCGCGGCCTGGCCGGCCTGCAGGCCGGCGTCGCGGCACCGGGCGGCATGCTCAACTTCGTCACCAAGCGCCCGACCAATGCGCCGCTGCGCTCGGCCACCGTCGAAGTGCGCGAACGCGGCACCGTGTACGGCGCGGTCGACCTGGGCGGACGCTTCGCCGACCGCCGTTTCGGCTACCGAATCAACGCGGCTGCCGAAGACCTGAAATCGTACGTGCGCGGCGCCGACGGCAAGCGCCAGTTCATCTCGGCCGCCTTCGACTGGCAGATGTCGCCCGACGCGCTGTTCCAGATCGACGTCGACCACCAGCACAAGGAGCAAGTTACCGCCCCCGGCTACCAGCTGCTGCGCAACGAAGTCCTGCCGACCGGGATCTCGGCGAAAACGCTGCTCAACGACCAGCCATGGACGCGCCCCGTCGACACCGACAGCAGCAACCTTGGCTTGCGCTTCGAGTACCGCATCAGCGACACCTGGACCGCAACCGTCAACGCCAACAAGCACTGGTTCAAGCGCGACGACTTCACCGCGTTCCCGTACGGCTGCAGCAACGAGGGCGACGGCTACTATCCGGGCTACTGCTCGAACGGCGACTACGACGTGTATGACTTCCAGAGCACCGGCGAGCGCAAGACGCCATGGGGCGCGCAAGCGATGCTGCAGGGCCGCTTCGATACGGGCGCTGTGCGCCACGCACTGACGCTCGGCAGCGCCTACGCCGAACGCCACGACAGCTTCGGCGAATACGTCTACGACTACGTCGGCTCGAGCAATATCTGGCAGAACCAGATCGTGCCGCCGGTGGACAGCAGCCGCGTGACCGGCCCCGTGATGGAACGCCGCGCGACCGAAGAGCGTTCGCTGTTCGTGCAGGACATCCTGTCCTTGTCACCGGCCTGGACGCTGCACGCCGGTGTGCGCTACGTCCAGCTCAAGCTCGATGCGCTGGAAGAAATCGACCAGGCGCGCGTGACATCGAAAGACTCGTTCGCGCTGCCGAACGTGGCGCTCGTGTATGCGCCGGCGCCGGACTGGCGCGTCTACGGCTCGATCAGCCATGGCCTGCAATACGGCGGCATCGCCCCGATGGAGACGGTCAACCAGAACACGGTGCTCTCGCCGAGCCGCTCGAAGCAGTTCGAGTTTGGCGTCAAGCGCAATGTGAACGAGCAGCTGGCATTGTCGGGCGCCGTGTTTGAAATCACCCAGGGCCTTGAGTACACGAATGCCGCCAACGTCTTCGTACGCGCGGGCGAGCAGACGCACCGCGGCGTCGAGCTGTCGGCCCAGGGCCGCGCCCTGCCCGGCCTGAACTACAACCTGTCGCTGATGGCGCTCGATACGGACCAGAAGGACACAGGCGACGCCAGCACTGAAGGCAAGCGCGTAACCAATGTGCCGGAACTGCGCACGTCTGCGTGGATTGAGTACGAAGTGCCGCAAGTGGCTGGGCTCAAGCTGGACGCGCAGTGGCAGTATTCGGGCAACAAGGTGTTCGATCCGGCCAACCGGGTCAAGGTGCCGGGGTACCACGTGGCCGGGTTTGGCGCATCGTACCTGCTGCGCGCGGGTGGGTTGAACGCGATCATCCGGGCACGGATGGACAATGCGTTCGACAAGTTTTACTGGCGCGATGTGACGCAGTCGCTCGGTGGGTATTTGCTGCCGGGGGCGCCGAGGACGTTCAGGGTGTCGGCGCAGATTGATTTTTGATGATCAGGAATCGATCACCGCTTATTTGACGGCCAGCGCGGTTGCTTTCTGAAGCAACTGCATGGCCTTGGCTAGCACGGGGCCCGCCATTGCATCTTGCTGCAAGATTGCTGCGGGTCCTTTTACTGCCGCGATTGATTCCACCACCGGAATAAGGAAACAAGCGTAATGTGCCTGTACGCCTGAGAGCTGGGCCATCAGGGGAATCTCACGCTCATCGACCAGCAAATCGTATTTGCAGCCGGGTTTCCAGCGAACGGTAGGGTTTCAACTCGCATGCTCGTCACCAGCAGGTGACGGTACGCTTGCAGAGTCAACGCCTCTTAATGCCACATGATATGGCATTATTGACGTAGCCGTGGTAGAACCGCCTCGTGGATACGCAGCAAGACGCCAGCCAGCATTCGTTCATGAATTCGACGCCAGCATGTCATGCCACCGTTGCAGTCGCAGTCGCAGCCGAGCTCACGCGGCAGGTACTGCCGAGGTATTCCAGCTTTGAGGACAAACAATATCCCAGTCAAAGCCGCCCAATCACTGACACGTCGCGGTCCGCCTTTCGGTGATCGATCATCGGCTGGACGTTGATCTGCTAAGGGCTTCCAGAAGCCCTCAGAAAGAAGTGCTCGGCCCGTAGCATCATTTAATCTATGAATACGCATGCCATCTTAGTCCCCGAACTGAACTTTCGAACGTGCTATCAACGCAAAGAGAGCGTTCGTTTCCTCATTGGACCAAGACAGCATATTCGCCACATGCCACTTCGGCAAGGCGGACGATCCTGACCGAACTTGACCATCCGCGTCAGCACACAGGCTGCCAAACTGGAAAAGCCATCAAAGCTACGTCAAGCAGCAATCGACCAGACGCGGACTTAACGCTCGATGAGACTTACGAGGTAATTTCTCGTGCCGTCGACTAGTTCTCAATCTCGTGGCGAACATCGGTTTCGAATCTTGGAGCTGCATATGAATAGCGCTTCTCGAAGGGGACCCGCATGAGAGTGAGAGAACATGAGTGCTCATTTGCAATGGGTCTTACTCAACCTAGCACTAAGCGTCAAATGAGTTAGAATCCCTACGGTCGTTTCCGAAGCTGTCGGTCAATAAGATGTAATTGCAATGGGATTGCAAGTTAACTCTAGCCGTCACCAAGCGTGAGTTCGAACGCAATGGCTGATAGAGATACGGTCAGGTGTTCGCAGACTTTAGACAATAATCAGAAGCAGCGGCTTTTAAAAGAGGGGATTATAATTTTTAAATTCGATGCTGAATTGGTTGGCACAGATGCGGACTCGATTCCAGTTTTCTGTGAAGTGCGGCCACCACATGTTGCAGGACAAAAAGCGCGCATACAGATATCTGTTCCTGTTGAGCATCTCCGACAAACACCACCGAGTAGTCCTTGCCATTTAACTGGAAAATGCGGAGCATTTACCATCAGTATGGAAGGTATTCATTGGCGCTCCTTCCCGACATCTTTACATTACAACCTTGGGTTGGCAGAGGTCGAGCTATTTCATATTGAAAGATTATTGATTAAGTCTCCGGCGACTGCCTCTGGACGTAATATTCGGTTTCACTTAGCTCCAATTTCCTATTTGCGTTCGAAAGCCGCTGGAATTAGGTTCACCAATAGCTCTCGTTCGGAGCAGCTGTTCGTGCTCAATTTACCTGGCATTGGTTTGGCAAGCTTTGAAATTGAATGGGTGACGGAGTACCATCGAGACTCAGAAGTTCCAGGGGCGATCATAAGTGCGGGTTTCGTGGCGGCTGTCGACCTGACTGCGGCTGTGACTAGCGATGTTAGCGAAGCTGTAGCTAAGTTTAAACAGTCGCTAGAAGTTCTTTCATTGCTCTTTCGGCAGGCGGTGCCGCTCCACGGTTGGACGTATCACGACGGCGAGACAGTCACGACTTGGGTAGATCCGCTCGAGCCTATTGTGACGCCGTCCGCACGGGAGCACCGAGGTGACTATGTGGCGAGGCCGCAGAACTTCGTAGATTGTGCATCGGCCTTAGTGCTGGCTTATGGGAGTTCGGAAAAAGCCATCCATTCGTTGGTGCGCCACCTCGCCTTGGCTATTAATCCTTATCGAAATTTGCGAGATAGTGATCACTTTTTGTTCATGTTCACAGCATTCGAAAGGGTGATCGAATCCGCATGGTTCAAGGCGAAGTCTTCGTTAGTCCCTACTACTTCAACCGGGTCGCTCGTTCAGCATCTACAGGGGCTGATTGAGACCGTAAATGCCAAAGGCGGTGACGACGCGAAGGTGATTGCTGAGCGCATTAAAGGCCTCATTGGTATCGTTAAAGGCCCTACTTATAAAAATAAATTTCAAGCCTTCCACCGAATTTACCCAGCGATGGGCTTCTACGGTCGAGACCTCTGGCCCATAATAGGTTCGGAAAAGGAGCGAGGGCTTAGAGAAATACGTAATGCAATCGCCCATGGAAGCAGTTCCTTCGTTTCGGTTGATGTGGTGGCGGTTGCGGCATGGCACCTATCCATACTGCTCGAACGAACAATTTTCATTCTACTCAATCTGCCTATTCCAGAAGGGATTTTGCCGAACTCCTATTTACTGCAAGCGGGTGCACGAGGTTGGTACGAACGAGACTGGTGGGATCCATTGCGCTCAGCGGCTGATCAACCAATCTGATTTCGGATGACCCATTTGGCCGCCTCCGTCTTTAGGAAGTCGGCTTTTGCCCGAAGTTGGTCTCGCTGCTCGCCGTAGTCGTGAAATTTTTGAGATAATTAACCTTTGCCGCTTGGACTGCACGTACTGCCATCTCTACCAGCACTGACAAACCATGCTTGTGCGCCTCAGCGACAAGATGGAGCCGTTCGGCGGATAAAGGGTTATGCGATACTATCTCATGTCCGCGGCTGAAGTAGTCCCGCGCTGACTTAAAGGTGACACGTTTTTCAGATTCTACATGCCCTGCCCGGTGGTAAAGCAAGCGAAGTTGCTCAAGCGTCATGCCAACCGACTGCAGATAAGCCAGATCGTCCAGAAGTTAGGTGTTTTTTGACATGTGCCTTTCTTACTACGAATTTCCTTCGGTACGAATTTCTACTCTTGGCCGAACTCAGCCGTTCGGGTCAGCTTAGCAGGTTGTCAAGCCGGAAAAGTCACCGACTGGCCCGATAGGCAGGAACCGACCCGAAGCAGTCATTCGTTCTTCAAATAACTATAAACTCTGGGTAGATTTGAATGCTCTCGTGTAGGGTAGAATCGTCGTGCAGGCACAGCTGCAGTTCATTCTTAAACCTGATCACCATAGTCTGCTTGCTTAGCACAGCGTAACTATCGACCGTCTCGTTCATGAGTTTTTAAAACTCGGCACTAGTCCAGTTTTAATTTAAATCAAGGATTTACAATGGAAATTGATTTTGATGGTAAGCCAATCGAGATCGAGGTTTTTGAAACAGAAAAAGAAGATTCTGTTTATTGCATCAGTCCATATTTAGCAACCACATCTCAAGCCCAATTCAAATCTTCATTATGGCTTGACACCAATGTTATGCTCAGAGCAGCCGCAACAAATATAAAACCGAATATTCAGGAGTTATTAGCTTGGACTAATGAGCGCGGAATGGATATCAATCTGGATTTAGCAATCTGGGAACTTTCCAGATCTATATCCATTGATGAATGCCTTGCTAAAGTCGAAGAATGCACAAAGGCTTTGAGAATGAAATTTGGCTTGAATGTTCCCCATGAAATGTGGATGAAGCAAGTCCGATATCGTTACGCGCACTCAGAGGAATTTGACAAATACATTGATGAACAAACTTGCTATTTAATTATCATAAAGTATTTTTATCACTTGGGTGGTGCATTCGAAAAAAAATGTGAGCTTTTCGCATCTTTTATTCATGATTATCTTCCTTTCTTCAGAACAAGCTATTTGACCGGGGTGTTATATCTTTTTGCAAAGCAAAGAGGGGATTTATTCGAAAAAAAGGTTAAAAGAAAATGGCATAGTGACATGGACAGAGGCCAACCATCAACCCATCTAAAACAAGCTAAAAATGCGGCTTCTGATTTATCGGTCATAACTTTTGTAACGTATCTTCCATTGATTCCTTTTACTTCTGTTCTTAATATTCCGTATATTGCAACTAGCGATCATGGCTTAGCAGGTTTCATGTCTGAAATTGGATATAGTGGAATCAATATTGGAGGGGTTTATTCCATCGGAAATGGTATCGTAGGTTATCGAGAAAGAAGCATTGCACGAGCTGAGAATATTTCCTCAATTGCGAACGAGTTGTATGAAAAATTTTCTCTCAACAGAAACCTTAGCAATGACGATAGAAATTTAAGGTTAATAAATCTTTCATATATTTCTGAGATCATACTAAACGAAGACTTTAAAATAGGATTGTCGGAATTAAGAAAAATTATCGACGAAAAAAAATAGCCGGTTTTTCAGTATTACATTGATGAATGCCGCACTGACGGTATTAGGAAATATTCCGTAACCAAATTTCAGAACTAATCTTAATTATTATGGACCCGAACCAGACGTTGCCCGCTACCTGGGATTATCGTGTATGTGCCACGCGCTGCTCTGCGGCACGTATGTCAGAAACGGTGTTTTCTCCGCATTTTCGGGCGTGATGTCTGCAGAAAGTTCTAGCGCATCCGCTAGGTTCTCAACAAATGACAACACTTCCTCATGCTCTGATGGGCCAGTAATTTCCTCGGGCGAGATGTCGAGCTCCAACTGCCCCGCAATGAAAAAGTGGCAGCGAATTATGATTGATCTACCCAATAGCATGGTCAACAGATGGGAACCTTCACGATTCCCCAAAACTCTGAGCGATCCCGGAAATAAAGCCTCTACCCCGTTAAACGTGTACAAGCATTCGTATTGACAGAGCAGTTGGTCGAAGCGATCCCAGTGCATGGCTTTGGTATCCTGTACGTAGATATCCCGAAGCGATCCATCGCGTTCCCATAGTCCTGCTACCTCGTGGAAGTGTGGTCTCATGTAAATAGATGATCGACTGGTGGAAACAGATATTGAATGGCTGGCTCTGCCTGGTTGCTAACAGTCGGCACAGCTCAGTGTAATCGGCTGTTGTCCGCCGAGCAACCAGATGGTTTTGGCAGGCCCACTTATTCCGACAACTCCAGCAACTTGCCCAGACACCGCCGCTCAAACCCATTCAACCCCTGCATCACCAGCGGATCATCATCACCGATCACACCAGCGTCCAGCAGTAAGCGCAGCGTCGCAATCCGGTCCCCAAGTGCCAGCGCCTGCGCCGGATGCGACCCCTCCGGCTCGTGCGCATGCGCGATCGCCTTGACCACATCCGGCGGAAAATCCCAGTGGCTGGCAATCACCGATGACAGCTCGCGGCTGGCGGCAAAGAACGCGATACCGAATTCGCCGGACCCTGGCACCTTGCCCTCGCAGATGCGGTCGGCCACCTGAAACGCCACCTGCAAGCCGAGGTTCTGCATCAAGCCCGACAGGTAGGCTTCGAACACGCCGGCCGACAGCCCCGGCGCCATCACACTGGCGGCGAATGCGCAGCGTTCGGCATGCTTCCAGACGATCGGCGCGACCTGGCGCGCCACGCCCTGCACCGTCACACGCAGCAGCGGGCGGAACGCGATGCGTGCGAGCAGCATGCGCAGGCCGTTCAGGCCCAGCATCGTCACCGCGCCTTCCAGCGTTTCAATCGGCGTCACCGGGCGGTAATAGGCGCTGTTCGCTTCGCGGATGACTTCAGCGACCAGCACCAGGTCGCGTCCCACTTGGGCCGACAGCGCGCCGGTCGAGATGTTCTCGTCCGACAGCGAAGTTAGAAGCTGCGCAATGAGTTCAGGGATGCGTGGCACCAGGCCGGATGCGCAGACGGGATCAGCGGCCAGCGAGCGCACTTCGCGCAAGATCTGCGCCTCTTGTTCGGGGGACGCCGTGCAGCGGCTGGTGCCCGTCAACCAGCGGTAATACGTGGCTTGGACCTCGGTCGCCATGGCTTGACCGTCGTCGAACGTCAGCGTTGCGCTGACCGGTGCTGGCGCGGCGGTTTCCTTCTCGGCGCCGCCCAGCAAGCGACCAATCCAATTTTTCATCGCGTCCCGCCCCATGTTCAGAAAGTGGCATATTGTAATGCCACAAAGAAACAAAATGACGCCGCCATGAAACTATTTACCGTCACCCTGCCCGTCTCTGTCCTATCGGCGCAGCGCGAGACAAGCACATGATGGTGATCAAACGTCGTGGCAAGCCTGCCGACGATCTCGCTTACGGTGGCCCGAGCAGCTGCTCCACCTGCCGCAAGCGTTGCGGCAGGTCCCCTGCCAGCAAGGTGTACGGGATGCCGCGCGTGTCGAGCGTCTCGAGCAGCAGTCGGTGCACCATCTCGCGCACCTCCTCCGATTCACGCTGCAAGCCATCGGGCTCCCACGGACCATCGGGCGCCGTCACCAGCGTGATGGCGTAGGCGTGATGCGCGGCGAGCTGCGCCAGTTGCGCATCCACACGGTCCCAGTACACGCGGCTGTACAGCGCCGTCATCAGCGCGGTCGTGTCGCAGAACAGGTAGCGCTGCGCGACACGGGCTGCCGCATCTTCGCGCGCCAGTTGCGTGCGCGCGATGCCGAACTGGTCTTCCTCACGCGGCACGCGCGCATGGACGTCGACAAATTCGCGCAGGTATTCCGGCACCCAGACGGTATCGTAGCGGCGCGCCAGCGCTTCGGACAAGGTGGACTTGCCCGACGATTCCGCCCCCAGGATTGCAATCCTGGCCACACCGGGAACCGGCATATTCATGCCCGCTTCTCCACATGCGCCGACCAGGCACGCAGCCCGGCGATGGCCAGCAGCACGAACACGCCATACAGCACGGCCGTGAGCATCAGGCCCTTGTAGACATACAGGCCGACATACAGGATGTCGACGGCGATCCAGATATGCCAGTTCTCGAGCTTCTTGCGCGCCAGGAGCAGTTGTCCCATCAGGCTGCCGGCGGTGAGGAAGCCATCGGCGTGCGGCACGTCGGTATCGGTGAAATGATCGAGGAAGGTCGAGAGCACCACGAAGCCGGCGAACCAGGCAACCAGCACCCAGGCGCGGGTGCCGGGATTGAGGCGCTTGACGACCAGCGGCCCATTGCCGGCGCCGCGCAGCCACATGCTCCAGCCCCAGACCGACGCGATGATGAACACGAACTGCAGCCCCATGTCGCCATACAGCCGCGCATCGAAGAACACCACCGCGTAGGTGGCCGAGGACGCGATCGAGAACAGCCAGGCCCAGTGTTTCTGGCGGATGTTGAGCACGACGGTGGTGACGGCCAGCAGGAACGAGATCAGTTCGAGTGGCGACGTCACCAGGCCGGCAAGGACAAGGGGTTCGTTCATGCGGACGTCGCCTGCTTACTTCTTCGGATACTTGATCGTCATTTCCTTGAGCAGGTTGTCGGCATGGTCGACCTCCTTCATCACCCACAGCATGTAGCGGATATCCACGTGGATCGCGCGCGTGATGGCGGTGTCGAAGTACCAGTCCTTGGTGATCGATTCATAGGTCGAATCGAAGTTCAGGCCCACCAGTTCGCCCCGCCCGTTCATGACGGCCGAACCCGAATTGCCGCCCGTGGTGTCGGCGCTCGACAGGAAGTTGACCGGCACGGTGCCCAGTGCCTTGTCCTTGAACACGCCGTAGCGCTTGCCCTGGATCGCTTGCTTGAGCGCGGCCGGGACGATGAACGGATCCTTGTCGGTTTCTTTTTCAAGAATGCCTTCGACGGTCGTGAACGGCCCTTTCAGCAGGCCATCGCGCGGTGAGTACGGCGACACCGTGCCGTAGGTCACGCGCAGCGTCGAGTTGGCGTCCGGGTAGACCGGCTTGCCCTGCGATGTCTTGAACGCGATCACGGCCGCCATGTATTGCGGGATCACGCGTTCGAGGTTGCCGTCGATCTCGTTACGCCCGTTTTCCAGCGCCATGCCGGCGTCGTGCAGGCGCACGGCCAGAGCGATGAACGGGTCGTTCGACGCGCGGAACGCCTGCGGGTCCTTGCCGATCCAGGCGAGGCGCTTGGCGGTGTCGGCCAGCTCGCTGCTGCGGTACATTGCCGGCAGCGCCGCTTCGGTCGGCAGCAGTGCATCGAGGCCCTGCGGGCGCACAGCGCCATCGATGCGCGCGTAGCGGGCCAGCGCGGCCTTGTAGCGCGCTTCGTCCACGGCTGGCACGAACGATTGCTCAAGCCGCGTCAGGCGCGCCTTGATGAACGACAGGTCGCGTTCCTGGTAGCCGCCTTCGCGCTCTGCGTCCGGTTTCTGGCGCTCGAGGGCCAGACGATACAGCGTGCGCGCGCTCTTGAGCAGGTCGCTGTGGGTCGCTTCATTCCACGCGGCTTCCTGGCGTTGCAGGGCCATGTCGCGGGCGATCACGGCGTCCAGTTCGGTCAGCAGGTTCTTGTTGGCGCCGGCGTGGCTTTGCTGCCAGGTGCGGAACTCGGCGTCCTGCACATCCTTGATGGCGGCGATGTCCTTGCGCGCGAAGCCGTCCATCAGGCCCTGCGTCTTTTTCAGCACGTTGTTCAGGCTCTTGGCCACGCTCGCATAGCGCACGTCCCATGCCGGATTGTCCTTGGTTGCAGCGGCGATGATGGCCAGGTCGGCCGTGATCGTGGCTGCCTTGGCCGGAAAATCGACGTCGCGCGCGAAGCGGATCTCGCTTGGCAGCTTGTAGCGGCTGGTGCGGCCCGGGTAGCCCGCCAGCAGGATCGGATCGCCGTTCTTCAGGCCTTCGGCCGACACCACCAGGAAGTCCTTCGAGCGGTATGGCACGTTGTCCGGCGACGGGTCGGCCGGACGGCCGTCCTTGCCGACGTAGGCGCGCAGGAACGAGTAATCGCCCGTCTGCCGAGGCCACTCGTAGTTGTCGATGTCGCCGCCGAAGTTGCCGATGCGGTCGGACGGCGCGTGCACCAGGCGCACGTCGCGGATCATCAGCTGCTTGATGCGGTAATACTCCAGGCCGCGGTGAAACGCCGGCACCGAGCAGCGCGTCGATTTGTCGGTCTCGCATTCGGCAATCAGGGCCTTCACGCGCGCGGCCACCAGCGCATGGCGCTCGCTGCCCGACAGCGTGGGGCTCAAACCATCCAGCACGCGCTTGGTAACGTTCTCGACCTTTTCGGTCACGTAGATCAGCGTGTTCGGGCCGCCCGGCAGTTCTTCGGCGCGGGTCTTGGCCAGAAAGCCATTGACGATGTAGTTCTGTTCCGGAGTCGAATTGCGCTGGATCGCGCCGTAGGCGCAGTGGTGGTTCGTGACCACCAGGCCATCGGGCGAAACGAACGACGCTGAGCAACCGCCGAGCGACACCATGGCGCTCATCGGGTGCTTGCTCAGGTCGGCCAGCTTCGAGGCCGGCATCGTGATGCCGATGCGCTTCAGTTCGGACGAGAGCTGCGGCAGCTGGTGCGGTTGCCACTGGCCTTCGTCGGCGAAGGCGGCGGTCGCGGCGCCCAGGAGGGCGACAGGCAGGAAAATCGATTTGAACAAGACAACACCCTGGATGAAAAAAGCAATGCGGGAGTATATCGCCGTTGTATCCCAGCTGTGTCGATTTATGGCGATGCGACCGCCGCACCGGTCGCGTCAACACCCCGTCATATTGGTCTGGCAGGATGTAATATTGTCGTTTTGCAAGACGGGCATCCAGGAAAGGCATGCAAACATGACAAGCGAGGCATCACTGTACCGCCATACTGTTCTGTATCTCTGCCAGAGTTTCTTCATCAAGGACAACCGGGCAGAGTTGCTGCTGCACGCGCACAAATACAATTTCGACATCCGCTTTTTCAGCGAACTGGCGCAATTTATCGCGGCCGTCGACGCCGATCGCGGCAACAGCCTGTTCGTGATCGACCTCGACACCCTGCACAATATGCAGGCCGACCTGCACGATGCGCGCAAGACGCTGATGCTGGGTGAATTGCTGGCCCGGCTGCCGCCCGGTCACAGCTATGTGTACCTGCAATCGAGCCGCCAGGGCAGCCGCTTCCTGCTGCAGCAGCGGCTGGTCGACAGCCATTGCCTGGCGTATGCCGAAAAGCCGATCGCCAACGATGTGCTGGTCGACAAGTTGTTCAACCTGTTCGTGCAGAGCAAGCGGGGCGACGCCGTCACACTGGTCACGCTTGGCCTGCCAGGCAGCCTGGATGACGCGGCGCTGCGCGATCAGCGCATCGATGTCAGCTACCACGCCGACCCATCGACATTGCACCTGCGCGTCAAGGAATTGCAGCCCGATCTGGTCTTGATCCCCGACAGCGACTACCTGCGGGTGGACGCCCTGGCGCGCGTACTGCAAAAGAATATCGAGGCCGACCCGGTGCGCGAAATCGTGCTGCTGCAGCGCCGTCCGGACGACGCCCTGGCCCGGCGCGCACTGGGCGACGGCTTCGATGCGGTGTTGCCCGACACCGGCTCGGGCATGCTCGAAGCGCAACTGGCCAACCGCGCGGCCAAGATCCGCGTCAACAAGGATTTGATCGGCAAGGACCGCGCCACGGGCCTGCTCAACAAGGTCGGGCTGCGGCGTAAAACACAGGACCTGATCCGCCAGGCCACGCTGGAAGACAAGCCATTGGCCTTCGGCGTGATCGACATCGACAAGTTCAAGACCATCAACGACACCTGGGGCCACCATTTCGGCGACATCGTCATCAAGCGGTTATGCCTGTGCCTGGCGCCGCAGATGGGCGAGCGCGATCTGCTCAGCCGCTTTGGCGGCGAGGAGTTCGTGGTGGTGTTCTGGAATTGCACGCTGGCGCAGGCCTGGCCGCGCCTGGACGCGCTGCGCACCGCCTTCGGCGCCATCGCGTTCCAGGTAGCGCCGGGCGACGAGCGGCGCTTTTCGTTCAGCGGCGGGCTGGCCGCGTTTCCGGCGCAGCGCAGCGAAAACGAGTTGTTCGTGCAAGCCGATGCGATGCTCTACACGGCCAAGCAGGATGGGCGCAACCGGATTTGCCCGGCGCCCTGACTAAGCGCGCCCGTCGGCCAGCTTGCCCAGGCAGCGCCGTTCGAAGCTGTCCAGGCCAGCGGTGACGAGGCTGTCGTCCTCTGCGACGACGTGCGCATCGATCAACAGGCGCAGCTTGGCGATCTGGTCGCCCCGCTCCAGCGCCCGGGCCAGCGCCGATGCGGCCGGGGTGCCCGACGTGGCGATGGCCTGCACGACGTCCGGCGGGAACTCCCAGTGCGCCGCGATCGCCGCCGACAGCCCCCGGCTGACCGCAAACAGCCGTGCGCCGAATTCGCTCGAACCGGGAATCTTGCCCGCTTCGGCTGCGCGCTCGGCCAGGCGGAAGGCCACCAGCAAGCCCAGGTTCTGCATCAGGCCGGCCAGGTACGCTTCGAACACACCGGCAGCCATGCCCGGCGCCATCAGGCTCGACGCCAGCGCACACTTCTCGGCCTGGTGCCATACCAGCGGCGCAGCGTGGCGTGCAAAGCCGGTGTCGGCCATGCGCAAGAGCGGCCGGAACGCGATCCGCGCCAGCAGCATGCGCAGACCGTTCTGGCCGAGCATCAACAGCGCCGCATCGAGCGACTTGATGGGCTGCAGCGGGCGGTAATACGCGCTGTTGGCTTCGCGGATCACCTCGGCCACCAGCACCGTGTCGCGCTCGACCGAACGTGCGAGCGCGCCCTGCGACACGGTGTCGTCGGCCAGGTCGCGCAGCAGTTCGGGGATCAGTTCGGGGATGCGCGGCACCAGGCCACTGGCCGCGCCCGGATCGAGCGCCAGCGTGCGCACCAGGTCCAGCAGGTGCTCTTCGACCTCGGGCGTGGCTTCGTAGCCGGCCGAAGCGGTCAGCCAGCGGTAATACGCGGCATCGACCTCTACGGCAAGGTCGTGCGCCGCTTCGCCGGCCGGCGCTTCGCTGGCATCGGGGGCCGGCGCCTTGTCGGCGCCCAGCATACGGTCAATCCATTTTTTCATAAAGTCGCTCGGGCCTCGGATGCGTCATTGTAAGCCCTGGCGCGGCTTAATTGACAATCGCCGGCGCGTTGTTCACCTCTGCGTCGGTCCAGCCACCACCCAGCGCCTGGATCAGCGCCACCGCAGCCGTCTGGCGGTCGGCCTGCACCTGTACCAGCTGGCGGCGCGCATTGAGCGCCGTGACCTGCGCCTGCACCACCTCGGTATAGCTCACCTGCCCTGCCTGGTAGCGGTTCAGGATCTGCTGTTCGACCAGGCCCGCCGCTTCGGCCGCCTCGACCCGCAACTGCTGCTGCTGCTCGAGCACGCGGGTGGCGGCCAGGCCGTTCTCCACATCGGCGAATGCCGTCAGGACGACCTGGCGGTAGTTGGCCACGGTGGCCTGCTGGCGCGCCTCGGCGCCTTCGACACTGGCGCGCGTGGCGCCGGCATTGAACAGCGTCTGCGCCGCCGACAGGCCGAATGACCAGGCCGCGTTCGACAGCGAGAACAGGTCGCCCACGCGACTCGTGTTGTTGCCGTACGAAGCCGACAGCCCAAAGGTCGGGAAGTAGGCCGAGCGGGCGATGCCGATGTCGGCATTCGCCACGGCCACATCGCGTTCGGCGGCGGCGATGTCGGGTCGGCGCTGCAGCAATGTGGACGGCACGCCGACCGGCACGGTCGGCACCACGACCTGCCATGGCGTGCTTGCCAGCGCGAAGCTCGACGGACTCTGGCCAACCAGCACCGCAATCGCATGTTCGAGTTCGGCGCGCGAGCGCTGCAGGCCAAGCGCGTCGCTGCGCGCCGTGGCCAGTTGCGTCTGCGCCTGCAGCACGTCCGAGCGCGCTGAGACGCCGGCCGCGAAGCGGTTCGACGTGATCTGCAGCACCCGTTCGTAGCCCTCGATGGTGGCCGTGAGCATGCCGATCTGGGCGTCGGTCTGGCGCAGCGAGAAGTAGTTGATCGCCAGTTCGCCAAGCGCCGCGAGCCGCACACTGGCCAGGTCGGCGGCGCTGGCCTGGGCGCTGGCTTCGGCAGCATCGACCGCCGTGCGCAGGCGGCCGAACACGTCCGGCTCCCAGCTCGCGCCAATCTGGAGGCGGTAGGCGCTGGCGGCGCCGCGGTTAGTGTCGCCGCTACCACCACCGGCGCGGTCGCCCCCGGCGCCAAGCGACACCACCGGGAACAGCGATGCGCGCTGCTGCGCGACGATCGAGCGCGCCTGGGCGTAGTTGGCCACGGCGACAGCGATGTTCTGGTTGGCCACCTCGACCTGGCGGCTCAGGCGATCGAGTTCCGGGTCGTTGAACAGCTGCCACCAGGGACCGCGCTCGAGCGCGTCGGCGGGCGCGGCAGGCGCCCAGCCCGGCAAGGGCGCGTTGACGCCCTTGTACGATGCCGGTACCGGGCCGGCCGGCAGCGCGGCAGGCCGCTCATAGGCCGGCCCGACGGCGCAGCCGCCAAGGCCAAGAGCCATGGCAAGGAGGGTCAGGCGCAGGGAGGTAGAAATTTGCATGGGCATCATGGTTTGGCGAGCGATGGACCGGTACCCGGCGTCGGATCGACGTCGTGCGGGTGGCGGGTCAACGCGTGTTCATCGGGTTTGCGGGTGCGCAGCTTGTCGAGCAAGACGTATACGACCGGCGTGGTGAGAAGCGTCAGGAGCTGGCTGGCGACCAGGCCGCCGATGATGGCAATACCCAGCGGCCGGCGCAATTCGGAGCCTTCGCCGAAGCCGATCGCCAGTGGCAACGCGCCCAGCGCGGCGGCCAGCGTCGTCATCAGGATCGGGCGGAAGCGCAGCATGCATGCCTCGCGCACCGCTTCCATTGCGGTGAGGCCCCGCGCACGCTCGGCCTCCAGCGCGAAGTCGATGATCAGGATCGCATTCTTCTTCACGATGCCGATCAACAGGAACACGCCGATCAGCGCGATGATCGAGAACTCCATCTTGAACATCAACAGCGCCAGCACCGCGCCCACGCCGGCCGACGGCAGTGTCGACAGGACGGTGATCGGGTGGATCAGGCTTTCGTACAGAATGCCAAGCACGATGTAGATGACCACGATCGCGGCCAGGATCAGCAGCGGCTGCTCCTGGCTCGACGCCTGCGCCGCGGCGGCGGTGCCCTGGAAGCTGCCGCGCACATTGATCGGCATGCCGATGTCGGCTTCGGCCTGGCGCACGGCGGCTTCGCCGTCGGTCAGCGTGAAGCCCTCGTTCAGGTTGTACGACACCGTGGTGGCCAGTTCGCCATCCTGGTGACTGACCGAGGTTGCGGTCGCGCTCTCGGCGAAGCTGGCAATCGCCGACAGCGGCACCATCGTCGCGGCGTTGTCGGCCAGCGCCTGGCCACCGGACGGATCGCGCGCCGCCGTCAGGCTCGCGGTCGCCGAGGTCGCCGCGCCGGCAGCGCCGGCAGCGGCGGCCGTGCCGGTACTGGACGACACCACGTTTTCGCTTCCGCCGGCGGCCCGCGCCGGCACGTACACGTCCTTCAGCGCTTCGGGCGACTGCGCATACTTCTGCGCCACGCCCATCACCACGTGGTACTGGTTCAGCTCATCGTAGATGTTCGCCACCTGGCGCTGGCCGAACGCGTTGTACAGCGCGTTGGTCACGTCGCGCGTGGTGATGCCCATGCGCGCCGCGCTTTCCTTGTCGATCGTGACATAGGTTTCCACGCCGTTCTCGGCCTGGTCGGTGTCGACGTCGACCAGCGCGGGCTGCCCTTTCATGGCCTCGGCCAGTTTGGCGGCCCACTGCTTGAGGTCTTCCGCGTTGTCGCTCTTGAGCGTGTACTGGTAGGTCGAGTTGCTCGAACGCCCGCCCATGCGCAAGTCCTGCACCGGATTGAGAAAGATCGAGATGCCGGTGACCTTGGCCAGTTGCGGCCGCAGGCGCGCGATCACGGCCTGCGCCGCGACATCGCGCTCGCGCACCGGTTTCAGGTTGACGAACATGAAGCCGCCACCGGCCCGCCCGCCGCCCGTGAACGCGACGACCGTTTCAACAGCCGGATCCTTGCGGATGATCTCGACCAGCTGGTAAATCTTCTTCTGCATGGCCTGCGACGAGATGCTCTGGTCGGCGCGGATGCCGCCATTCATCTGGCCGGAATCCTGCTGCGGGAAGAAGCCCTTCGGCGCATTGGTGAACAAATAGATGTTCAGGCCGACCGTAAACAGCAGGATGATCATGACCAGCAGCTTGCTGGCCAGCGCCCAGTCGAGCGCATGCTCGTAGACGCGCAGCACGCGCGCAAAGCCGCCTTCCGACCAGCGTGCGAGACGCCCCGGCTTCTTGTCCTTGTCTTCGGCGCGCAGCAGCCAGGCGCACATCATCGGCGTCGTCGTCAGCGAAATCACGAGCGAGATCAGCACCGCGGCCGACAGCGTGACGGCAAATTCACGGAACAGGCGGCCCACCTGCCCGCCCATGAACAGCAGCGGGATGAACACGGCCACCAGCGACAGCGAAATCGACAGCACGGTGAAGCCCACTTCGCGCGCGCCAAGCAATGCGGCAGCCATGCGGTCCATGCCGTTCTCGATATGGCGCGCCGTATTTTCCAGCACCACGATGGCATCGTCGACGACAAAGCCGGCGGCCACCGTCAGCGCCATCAGCGACAGGTTGTTGAGCGAAAAGCCCAGTGCATACATGACGCCGAAAGTGCCCAGTAACGAGACGACCGTCGCCACCGCGGGAATCACGGTCGCGCGCAGGCTGCGCAGGAATACGCTGACAACGGCCACCACCAGCACGATCGACAGCACGAGCGTAAATTCGATCTCGTGCAGCGAGGCGCGGATCGAGTTGGTGCGATCCGATGCGATCGCCAGCTGGATGTCGCCCGGCAGCTGCGCCTGCAGCGACGGCAGCAGGTCGCGGATGCCGTCGACGGTTTCGATGACGTTGGCGTCGGGCTGGCGCGTGACGAGCACGATGACGGCCGGCTGGCCGTTGAACAGGCCCAGCGTGTAGATGTTCTCGGGACCGTCGAACACGGTCGCCACGTCGGACAGGCGCACGGCGGCGCCATTGCGCCACGCGACCACGAGGTCCTTGTAATCGGCAGCGCTGCGGCCGTCGCCCCCGGCCGGCTGCGAATAGATCTGCAGGCGGTTGCCATGGCTGTCGATCTCGCCCTTGGGGCGGTTCGGGTTCGTCGCCTGGATCGCGGCGCGCACGTCCTCGGCCGACACGCCATAGCGGTTCAGCGAATACGGTACCAGCTCGACGCGCACGGCCGGCAGCGAGCCACCGCCGATTTCGACTTCGCCCACGCCCTTGACCTGGGCCAGGCGCTGCTGCACGAGATTCGAGACCGATTCAAAAATCTCGGCCGGCGCCTTGGTCTTGGACGTCAGTGCCAGGATCAGCACCGGTGCATCCGACGGGTTGGCTTTGCGGTAGGTCGGATTGCTGCGCAGGGTGGCCGGCAAGTCGGCGCGCGAGGCGCTGATCGCCGCCTGCACTTCGCGCGCGGCGGAATCGATCTGGCGATTCAGTTCGAACTGCAGGTTGATCCGGGTCGAGCCGGTGCCGCTGCTGGACGTCATTTCGTTGACGCCGGCAATCGCACCGAGACGACGCTCGAGCGGTGTGGCCACGCTCGATGCCATCGTGTCGGGACTCGCGCCCGGCAGGGAAGCCGATACCGAGATGGTCGGATAGTCGACCTGGGGCAGCGGCGCCACCGGCAGCACGAAGAAGGCGGCAATGCCGGCCAGCGCGATGCCGATGGTCAGCAGGACCGTGGCGATCGGCCGTTCGACGAAGGGGCGCGACAGGTTCATGCGCCCGCTCCCTCAGTCTTGTGCGGCGCTTTCCCGGTCAGGCGGCGCGCGGTGCGGTCGAACGCCAGGTAGATCACAGGCGTGGTGAACAACGTCAGGAGCTGGCTCAGGACCAGGCCACCGAACATCGCCAGGCCCAGTGGGCGGCGCAGTTCGGCGCCCTCGCCCGTGCCCAGCATCAGTGGCACCGCCGCGAACAGCGCCGCCAGCGTCGTCATCAGGATCGGGCGGAAGCGCAGCAAGGCCGCCTGGCGGATCGCGTCCAGTGGCGATTTGCCTTCTTCACGCTCGGCCTCGATCGCGAAGTCGATCATCATGATCGCGTTCTTCTTGACGATGCCGATCAACAGGATCATGCCGATGATGCCGATCACGCCCAGGCCCTGGCCGCTGACCCACAGCGCCAGCAGCGCGCCCACGCCGGCCGACGGCAGCGTCGACAGGATGGTCAGCGGGTGGATATAGCTTTCATACAGCACGCCCAGCACGATGTAGACGCAGACGACGGCCGCCATGATCAGCCACAGCTGGTTCGACAGCGACGACTCGTAGGCGCCGGATGCGCCCAGGAACGTCATGCTGACCGAGGCTGGCATGCCGATGTCCACGGCAGCAGCGCGAATTGCCGCCACCGCATCGCCCAGCGACGCGCCGGCTGCGGTATCGAAACCGACCGTGGCAGCCGGGTACTGCGCCACGTGGATCACCTGCAGCGGCGCCTGGCGTTCAGTGATCGTGGCCACCGCCGACAGGGGCGTCGACTGGCCCGAGCCGGTACGCAGTTGCAGCCGGCCCAGCGCGGCAATCGACATCGCCTCGTCCCGCTGCGCCTCCAGAATCACGCGGTACTGGTTGGTCTCGGTGAAGATCGTCGAGACGATGCGCTGGCCGAAAGCGCTGTAGAGCGCATCGTCAATGGACGCCGCCGTGATCGACAGGCGCGACGCCGTGTCGCGGTCAATGTCGATGAAGGCGGCGGCGCCGGTCGCGCCGGCATCGGTCACCGCCGTGCGCAGCTCGGGCAAGGTGCCAATCTTTGTGGTGAGCTTGCGCGCCCATGCGTTGACCAGCTCCGTATCGGCGCCTTCGACCGAGAAGCGGTACTGGGTCGGACCGCTTTCGGCGTCGATCGTCAGGTCTTGCGTCGGCTGCAGGAACAGCTGCAAACCTGCCACGCCCGCCACGCGTTCACGCAGGCGCACCATCGTTTCAGACTGGTCGCCGCGCTCGGCCTTCAGGTTGATCAGCATGGTGCCGGTATGGAGCATCGTGTTGTTGGCCGCGTCCACGCCCACGTACGACGCGACCGACTCGACCGCCTCGTCCTGCATGATGCGGCGCGCCGCTTCCTGCTGCAGCTTGGCCATGTCCGTGTACGAAATCGACTGGCGTGCCTGCACGCGCGCCTGGAGCTGGCCGGTGTCCTGGGTCGGGAACAGGCCTTTCGGGATGATCGTCCACATGACGGCGGTCAGCACCACGGTGGCCAGGACCACCAGCAGGGTCAGGCCCTGGCGCTTCAGCACCCAGCCCAGCATCACGTCGTAGCGCGCGATCACGCGGTCGAAGAAGGCCTGGAACTTGACGGCAAAGCGGCTCGGCTTTTCATTTTCGTGACTGCGCAGCCAGCGCCCGGCCATCATCGGCACGAGCGTGAGCGACACCACGCCCGAGATCAGGATCGTGATGGCCAGCGTGACGGCAAATTCGCGGAACAGGCGGCCGACCACGTCGCCCATGAACAGCAGCGGAATCAGCACGGCAATCAGCGAGACGGTCAGCGAAATGATCGTGAAGCCGATCTGCGTGGCGCCCTTGATCGCGGCGGCCATCGGGGCTTCGCCTTTTTCGATGTAGCGCGCGATGTTCTCGATCATGACGATCGCATCGTCGACGACAAAGCCGGTGGCAATCGTCAGCGCCATCAGCGACAGGTTGTTCAGGCTGTAGCCGAGCAGGTACATCACGCCGAAGCTGCCGATCAGCGAGATCGGCACGGCCAGGCTGGCAATCACGGTCGCGCGCAGGTCGTGCAGGAACGCGAAGATCACCAGCACCACCATGATCACGGCCAGCACCAGCTCGATCTGCACGTGCTTGACCGAGGCGCGGATGCCCGTGGTGCGGTCGCTCAGCACGTCCATGCGCAGCGCGCTCGGCAAGCCAGCCTGCAGTTCGGGCAGGCGCGCCTTGATGGCGTCAACGGTGGCGATCACGTTCGCGCCCGGCTGGCGCTGCACGTTCAGGATGATGGCCGGCTTCATATTGGCCCAGGCGCCTAGGCGCACGTTCTCGGCGCTGTCCACGACCTTCGCCACCTCGAGCAGCTTGACCGGCGCGCCATTGCGGTAAGCGACGATCAGGTTCTGGTAGTCGGGCACCGTGACCAGCTGGTCGTTGGCATTGATCGCGTACGAGCGCGTCGGGCCGTCGAAGCTGCCCTTGGCGCTGTTGGCGTTGGCAGCGGTGATCGCGGTGCGCAGCGTATCGAGACCCAGGCCATAGGATGCGAGGGCGTCGGTATCGGCCTGGATACGCACGGCCGGCCGCTGGCCGCCCGACAGCGACACCTGGCCCACACCGGACACCTGGCTGATCTTCAGGGCCAGGCGCGTGTTGACGAGGTTCTGGACTTCTGTCAGCGGCAATGTGTCGGACGTGATCGCGAGCGTCAGCACCGGCGCGTCGGCCGGGTTGACCTTGGCGTACACCGGCGGCGCCGGCAGGTCGGTCGGCAGCAGCGAACCGCCGGCATTGATCGCGGCCTGGACTTCCTGCTCGGCCACGTCGAGCGTTTCGCCCAGCGCAAACTGCAGCGTGACCATCGACACGCCGGCGGCGCTCGTGGAACTCATGCGGGTCAGGCCGGACATCTGGCCGAACTGGCGTTCAAGCGGCGCGGTGACGGTGCGCGCCATGACTTCGGGACTGGCGCCCGGATACAGCGTCTGCACCTGGATGGTCGGGAAGTCGACCTGCGGCAGCGCGGCCAGCGGCAGGAAGCGGTAGCCCACCAGGCCGGACAGCACGATCGCCAGCATCAGAAGGGCCGTGGCGACCGGCCGCTGGATGAAGGGGGTGGAAGGACTCACGCGTTGCTCCCGCTACTGTCGTGGGCGCGGGCCAAGCGCAGGCCGGCTGCTGGCATACCAACGTCGTTCCCGCGAAGGCGGGAACCCAAGTTCGTGGCGCCGTCGACGCGGCATGCGCTTCTGGCGACGCTGGCACCCTTGGGCTCCCGCCTGCGCGGGAACGACGTGCCTTGGGCACGGGCCATGCGCATGCTGGCGCTATGCACGAAATTCCCAACCATCATTGCGGTGCTCCCCGCGCTGGCCGGCCTGCGCCCTCGCGCCCGCCCTGCCCCGCGCCACGCGCGCCGCCCGGCTTGTCGCCCGGCAGCACGACGCTGGCGCCATCGCGCAGGCGGTCGGCGCCTTCGGTAATCACCTGCTCGCCCGCTTTCAGGCCGCTGGCGATCTGCACCTTGTCCACGGTCGCCTGCCCGCGCTTGACGGTGCGCAGCGACACGGTGCGCTTGGCGGCGTCGAGGACATAGACGAAGTCGCCGTCGGTACCGTGGCGCAGCGCCGTGACGGGCACCTGCACCGCGTTCTGGATCGTGTTGACGGTCAGGCGCAGGTTGACGAACTGGCTCGGGAACAGCTTGCCATCGGTATTGGTAAAGCGCGCCTTGGCGCGCACGGTGCCGGTCGACGTATCGACCTGGTTGTCCAGCGCGATGAAGCTGCCCGTGGCCAGTGCGTCGGTGCGGGTGCGGTCCAGCGCGGTGGCCGGCAGCTTCGCGCCCTGCGTGATGCGCTGCTGCAGCACCGGCAAGCCATCCTGCGGCACCGCGAATTCGACGTCGATCGGGGCCAGTTGCGTGATCACGGCGATGCCGGCGGTGTCGCCGCTGCCGACCAGATTGCCCACATCGACCGTGCGCAGGCCAACGCGCCCGCCGATCGGTGCGCGCACCGTGGCGTAATCGAGATTGAGCTGGGCCGTGCCTTCGGCCGCGCGGTCGATCGTCGCCGTGCCTTCGAGCTGCTTGACCAGCGCCGCTTGCGTGTCGACTTCCTGGCGCGCGATCGAATCCTGTTCGAGCAGGGTCTGGAAGCGCTTGAGCGTGACGCGCGCGCTGTCGAGCTGCGCTTCGTCACGCTGGCGCTGGCCACGCGCCTGCAGTAGCGCCATCTGGAACGGGCGCGGATCGATCGTCGCGAGCACCTGGCCCGGCTTGACCAGCTCGCCCTCGGTAAAGTGGATCTTCTGGACCACGCCCGAGACCTGCGGGCGCACCGTCACGATGGCGGCCGGCACCACGGTGCCCAGCGCTTCGAGCGTAACCGGGATGTTGGCCACCGTCGCGGTCGCGACACCGACCGTCGTCGCCGGGCCGCCCCGGCCGCCGCCCGGGCCGCCAGGGCCACGACCACCACCGCCACCACCGCCACCACCGCCAGGCCCGCCTGCCGACATGCCCGGACCGCCCGGGCCGCTAGCAGGTGCCGGGTTGATCAGCGTCCAGGCCAGGTAGCCCAGGGCCGCCATCGACAGCACGGCGATGGTGCCGCCGATGACACGGGTGCGCTTTTTACGCGGCGGGCGGCTGGTGGCGGGAGGGATCGGAGAATGCTGGTCCATGCTTGTCCTTGTCGATTTTTTTGTCAATGCGCGCTACGCACTACTACTCACGACGACTGTAGCATGCGAGTTTCACATGGAATGTTTCGTAACGTACATAGAATACCGGTCGAACCGGCCTTGAAACGCCGCTCTGCTACCCCACTTAACGCCGATTTACACGGTTAGCCCCGGAATGACGGCAGTAAACGGCAAACGGGCCCAACACCAAGGTGTTGCGCCCGTCCCGTCTTTGTATAAATCAGTTACAAAGTCCTTACATCTGCAGCGGGCGCCCGTGCGCCGCCCGATTTACCAATTGCCGCAGAAGCAGTGCGTGACGGCCGTAAATGGCTTGCGCTCGGTGGTCAGTTCCGACAGGAACGCCATATCGGCTGCGACCTGGTTCACGGGGCCTGCCGGAATCGCGTTCTCGATCAGACCCAGCTTGACCTGGATCGTCATCGCCTGGACCGCCGAGGCGCCCGCCATCTGCAGGAAACGCTCGACGCGCGTCACCGGCCGCTCGACATACACGACGCGGTAATCCTTGCCCAACTTCGCGCGGCCGGCAGCCGATGCCAGTGCATCGTTATAGCCGCCCAGGCGATCGACCAGGCCGCGTTCCTTGGCCTGGACACCCGTCCAGACGCGACCCTGCCCCACTTCATCGATCTTGGCCGGCGTGGTCTTGCGCGCCGCCGCCGCCTTGGTGGTGAAGTCGCTGTAGACGTTGTTGATGCTCGACTGGATCAGCTGCTGGAAGCGCGGATCGAGTGGGCGCAGCGGGTTGTAGGCGTCGGCCAGCCAGGTAGTGGTCACGCCATCGGTGTGGATGCCCAGCTTGGCGGCGACCTTGTCGGCCGTCGGCAGCAGCGCGAACACGCCGATCGAGCCGGTGATGGTGGCCGGGTCGGCGATCACTTCATCCGACGCCATCGAGATCCAGTAGCCGCCGGACGCTGCCACGCTGCCCATCGACACAACGACCGGCTTGCCGGCGGCGCGCGTCAGTTCCAGCTCGCGCCGGATCAGTTCAGACCCGTAGGCGCTGCCGCCCGGCGAATCGACGCGCAGTACGAGCGCCTTGATATTGTCGTCCTCGCGCGCCTGGCGAATCAGGTTGGCCATGCTGCGCCCGCCGATCACGCCGGGGCCGCCGTCGCCATCGGTGATCGAACCGGCGGCAACCACGACGCCGACCGCGTCGCCAAACTGCTTCTGCGGATGACGCGACAGGTAGTCATAAAAGCCGATCTGGCGGAACGACTTGTTGTCGTCGTCCGGCGCGCCGCGCTTGATCATCAGGTCGCGCAGTTCGTCGCGGGTTTTCAGGCCGTCGACCAGTTTTGCCTGCAATGCCAACTTCGCGGCGCTGCCGCCGGCGTTTTCCATGCGCTCGGGGAGCGATTCGATCATGCCAGCAATCGCACCATCGGGCAGCTTGCGGTTTTTCTCGACCAGGCCCGTGTAGCCGGACCACAGCGCGTTGTACAGATAGGCGTCGGCTTCGCGCGCGGCGTCGGACGGGCCGTTGGCGATGTACGGCTCGGCGGCGCTCTTGTAGGTGCCGACCTTGATCAGGTTGACCGTGACGCCGACCTTGTCGAGCGCATCGCGGTAATAGTTGCGGCGCCCGCCGAAGCCTTCGATCATGACCATGCCCATCGGATGGACATAGACTTCGCTGGCGTGCGAGGCGACCAGGTAGCGCTTCTGGTCGTAGCTGCCGCTCCAGGCGACGACCGTCTTGCCGCTCTTCTTGACGCGGTCGACCGCAGCGCCGATTTCGCGCAGCATGGCCATGCCGCCGCCCTGCATTTCGTCGAGCAGCAGCACGACACTCGAGATGTTCGGATCGCGCGCTGCTGCATCGAGTACGACGATCACGTCGCGCAGGCGCACCGTGCGTTTGGAATCGCCGCCGACGTTGTCGAGCACCGCGTCGCGCAGCGTGGTTTCATACTGCTCGACCAGGTCGCCCCGGATCTCGAGCACCAGCGCCGTCTTGTTCGAGAGCGGCTTGACGCCGCCGCTGAAGAACAGCGAGACGACGATGATCACGATCAGCAGGAACAGCAGGTTGACGAAGGTGCGGCGGGTCACGTCGAGCGCGGTCCACAGCATGACGAACCCGCGCCGCAGGGCGCTCAGGGGCTTGAAGGCCATCGATACTCCATAAAAGATTGTTGCAAAGTTAAGCAGACTGCATGGAATGACGGCCCTGGTGGCGCAGCGAAATCGCGTACAGCCCCGCAAACACCAGCATGCCGTTGATCATCAGGAGTTCCAGCCCGAGCCGGTACGAGCCGAGCAGATACGCCTGATTGTACTCAAGGATCGCGCACAGGACCGGCGCACCGATCGTGACCAGCGGTACAAGGCGATTGCGCGGCACGCGCGCCGTGAACATGCCGAACGCGAACAGGCCGAGCAGCGGGCCGTAGGTGTAGGCCGCCAGCTTGAGGATCACGCCGATCATGCTGGGATTGTCGGCTGCCTTGAAGCCCATCACGAGCAGCAGGAACAGGAACGCGTAACCCAGATGCACGCGGCGGCGCAGGCCCTCAGCCTGCGCCTGGGTCAGATCCATCCTGCGCTTGATGCCCAGCAGGTCGATGCAGGTCGACGAAGTCAGCGCCGTGATCGCGCCGTCGGCACTGGGAAACAGCGCCGAGATCAGCGCGATCAGAAAGATGATCTGCAGCGCCGGTGGCAGGTGGCCCATCACGACGGCCGGGAAGATCTTGTCGCCGGTGGCGGTGACGCCCACGGTCGGCGCGTACAGGTACAGCAGGCCGCCGAGGAACAGGAACGACAGCAGCACGACGACCAGCACCCCCGTCAGCGCCAGCAGGTTCTTTTGCGAGTCGGCCAGCGTCTTGACCGAGATGGTCTTTTGCATCATCTCCTGGTCCATCCCCGTCATGGTGATGGTGATCAGCGCGCCGGCCACGATCTGCTTGAGCCAGAAATTCGGGCTGTTCAGGTCCGTCGTGAACACGCTCGCCAGGCCGCTCGAGCGCATCTGCTCCAGGCTGTCCGGCACCGACAGGTTCAGCTCGCCCAGCAGGAACCAGGCGCACGCGAACAGGCCGAACAGCATCCCGGTCGTTTGCAACGTGTCGGTCCAGACGATGGTCTTGACGCCGCCCTGGTAGGTATAGAGCAGGATCATCCCCAATACGACGAGGGTGCTGAGCCAGAACGGCACGCCCAGGCTGTCGAGGATGACCGCCTGCAGGATGTTCACCACCAGGTACAGGCGCGCGGTGGCGCCCAGCAGACGCGAGATGATGAAGAACCCGGCCCCGCTCTGGTAGGCGCGCCGGCCAAGGCGCACATCGAGGTAGTGGTAGATGGAGGTCAGCTGCAGGCGGTAGTACAGCGGCAGCAGGAGCCAGGTGACGGCGAGGTAGCCGATCACGTAGCCGATCAGGATCTGCGCGTAGCCGAAACCGTCGGCGCCAACCGCGCCCGGCACGCTGACGAAGGTCACGCCCGAGAGCGTGGTGCCGACCATGCCGAAGGCGACCAGCACCCAGTTGCTGCTCTTGTTACCGATGAAGAAGCTGTCGTTGTTGGCGCCGCGCGACGTGGCCCAGGCCACGGCCAGCAGCAAGGCGAAGTAGCCGATGAGGATGCAAAACAGGAGTAACGGGGACATGAAAAAGCCGGGGATGATCGTTTTGCCCAGCAATATACACTGCCGGGCAACCGGCGCTCAAACCTCTTCGCTACGCACCCGCCGGAATGGCCCGATACAGGTTTGCATGGTCTGGTCGGCGCACATCAGGAAGATCGTGCGTGACGGGTGAAACTGGATGAAGTTGATGACCTGCGCGCCGGGCTTCATGACATTGCCCGAACAATCGGGCTTGCCGTTGTCTTTGACGATGCGGTCTTGCAGGCGGTAAAAGCCCTGCTTGTCGGGCTGGGCGGAAACGGTGTAGACGCTTTCGGAGACTTCTGCGGCGCTGGTGACGAACGTGGTGCCGTCGGCGCGAAAGCGGTAGGTCTCGGCGCATTCGGTGCCCGGCACCGTCAGCCGCCAGATGCCCAGGAGCGGATGTCCGGCGGCAATGCCCGCCGATGCAACCGCCGGTGCAGCGGCCAGCGCCGGCGCGCCAAGGCAGAACAGCAGGAACAGGACGGCACGTGCGCGCATGCGAGGCTCCATCAAACGACAACGCCTGCCCGAAAACCGGACAGGCGTCGTGATTATGGCATTGCGCAGCGGTGCGCGGCGCGCGGCAGTCCGTGATCAGCCGTTGTCGGAACCGGCCTTCGGCTTGGCCGGGCGACGGCTGCGTGGCGCAGCCTTGCGCGCCGGACGGGCGCCTTTGGTGCGTGCCGGCGCGGCGTCTTCTGCATCCGCGTCTGCTTCTGGCTCAGGCGCGACGTCTTCCTGCGCTGCGGCAGCAGCCGCCTGCGCTTCGGCTTCGGCTGCCGCAGCAGCTTCGGCTTCAGCAGCCTGCTCCGCCAGCTTCTTGGCCGATGGCTTGCGTGGCGCGCGGCGACGTTCCTTCTCGACCGGCGCCGGCGCTGCTTCAGCTTCCACCGGCTCGGCGTCGCTCACGACCAGCGTCGGTTGCGATGCCGGTTCGTCGAAGGTCTCGTCCTGGGCTTCGGGCTCGAAAGCGACCGGCTCCAGCAGCGCCGGCACGTTCGATGCCTCGTTGCGGTTGCCGCCCTTGCGTCCACCTTGGCCACGGCCACGACGGCCGTCGGTCCTGGCCGGTTGCGCTTCCGGTTGCACTTCTGGCTGCGCTGCAGGTTCCTCGAACAGTTCTTCCTGTGGTTCCGGCTCGACCGCCACCGGCTCCATCAGTGCCGGCACGTTCGACGCGTCGTTGCGGTTACCGCCCTTGCGGCCACCGCGGCCACGGCCACGACGACCATCGTTCTTGACCGGCTCGTCATTGCCCTCGACCGGAGCTGCTGCGTCGAGCATGTCCTGCACCACGGCGTCCGGCGCCTGCGTGCCGTCCTGCTGGGCTTCCTGGCCCGCTGCTGCATTGCCTGCATGCGCGCTGCGGAATACATAGGTGCCCGATTTTTCGTCGCGGCCGAATTCGAACAGGCCGCGCGTCTGCGCTTCTTCGAGCAGATTGCCAAAGGTGCGGAAGCCATAATAGGTTTCCGAGAAATCGGGACGGCGGCGCTTGAGCGTGTCTTTCAGCAGCGAGGCCCAGATTTTGCCGGTGTCGCCACGTTCGGACGTGAGCGCATCGAACGTCTCGACCACCATGTCGAGCGCCTGTACCTTGCGTGCTTCGAGTTCTTCCTTGCGCTTGTCGTCGCCGACATTCGTGTTGGTGTTGTTGCTGGCATTCGAGCGGCGCGTTTGCGGCGCGGCCTTGCGCTCGTCGCGCTTGGCGGCGGTGCGGCGCTGTTCGCGCACGAGGTCATCATAGAAGATGAATTCGTCGCAGTTCGCCACCAGCAGGTCGGAGGTCGATTGCTTGACGCCGACGCCGATCACCTGCTTGTTATTTTCACGCAGCTTCGACACCAGCGGCGAAAAGTCGGAGTCGCCGCTGATGATGACGAAGGTGTTGACGTGCGACTTTGTGTAGCACAGATCGAGTGCATCGACGACGAGGCGGATGTCGGCCGAATTCTTGCCCGACTGGCGCACGTGCGGGATCTCGATCAGCTCGAAGTTCGCTTCATGCATCGCCGCCTTGAAGCCCTTGTAGCGGTCCCAGTCGCAGTACGACTTCTTGACCACGATGCTGCCCTTGAGCAGCAGGCGTTCCAGCACTGGCTTGATGTCGAATTTTTCGTAATTGGCGTCGCGAACGCCCAGTGCGACGTTTTCAAAGTCGCAGAACACCGCCATGCTGATGTTGTCGGAAGAAGAGGCCATGAGTTGTTTTTTCTGTAGTGATAGGGCAAACGTATGGCGATTATACGCACGCCCTTCCGTTTCGCGCCGTATGACATTGCTTGGCGGCCAGTTTCAACCATTGGGTGTGGCGCGTGGGCAGCATCGGCCAAGGTTCTTTATGCTATGCCATCCGATCCACTCGAAGGAGCTCAACACATGACCGCAACAACCAACCGCCGCATCGTCCTCGTCTCGCACCCGAAGGGCAAGCCAACCGCAGAGAACTTCCGCATCGAGGATGCACCGATCCCCACGCCGGGCGACGGCGAACTGCTGCTTGAAACGCTGTTTTTGTCGCTCGATCCGTACATGCGCACGCGCATGAACGGCACCGCTACTTACGCCGCCGCACTGGAGCTGGGTGACGTGATGGTCGGCGGCACCGTCGCCCGCGTCAAGCAGTCGAACCACCCGGACTGGAAAGAAGGCGACGTCGTCGTGGCCTACTCCGGCTGGCAGTCGTTCGCCATCTCGGACGGCAGCAACCTGCGCCGCGTCGATCCGGACAGCGCGCCCGTCTCCACCGCCGTCGGCGTGCTCGGCATGCCGGGCTTCACGGCGTATGCCGGCCTGCTCGAAATCGGTCAGCCGAAGGCCGGTGAAACGGTCGTCGTGGCTGCGGCCAGCGGCGCCGTCGGCTCGGTCGTCGGCCAGATCGCCCGCATCAAGGGCGCGCGCGCCGTGGGCATCGCCGGCGGGCCCGAGAAGTGCGCGTTCATCAAGGACGAGCTGAAATTCGACGCCGTCGTCGACCACCGCGCACCGGACTTCGCCGAGCAGCTGGCCAAGGCCTGTCCGAACGGCATCGACGTGTATTTCGAGAACGTCGGTGGCCAGGTGCTAGAAGCGGTGAAACCGCTGCTGAACAACTTCGCGCGCATCCCCGTGTGCGGCCTGGTGTCGCATTACAACGATGCGGGCGCGGGCGCGTCGATCGACCTGAGCCTCACGCTGTTCAAGAGCCTGACCGTACGCGGCTTCCTGCAGAACGAATTTGTCGAGCGGCTCGAGCCGACCTTCCTGAAAGAAGCCGCGGGCTGGATCAAGGATGGATCGCTGCGCTACCGTGAAGACATCGTCGAAGGGCTGGACAAGGCGCCCGAGGCATTCATTGGCCTGTTAGACGGCAAGAATTTCGGCAAGCTGGTGGTGCGCGTCGCAGAATGATCAAGGCGCAGTCAACGTTAAATAGAGGGAAGCTTTGAACTGATGAGCAGCCCAATGGTCCAACCCCTGTCCCCAAGGCCAGGAGTCGATCATGAAAGCGCCACGTTTCAAGAGCTGGTTTGCCAGGCTTCCATCGCTGAATCAGCCGCAGCGCCGGCAAGTGCTCGATGCCTTGCATCCTGCGGCCGGCCTCGCTCAGGTAGTAGCGCTGATCGCTCAGGCCAGAGCGCCTGGCCGCTGCTGTCCCCGCTGTGGCAACGGGCGCTGCCACCGGCATGGCTTTGCCAACGATCTGCAGCGCTTTCGCTGCTGCGCCTGCGGGCGCACATTCAACGACCTGAGCGGCACCCCGCTGGCGCGGCTCAGGCTCAAGGCCAAGTGGCTCGCGTATTCGCAAGTGCTGCTCGACTCACTGTCGGTGCGCAAGGGTGCAGACCGGGTTGGCGTGCACCGCAATACCGCCTTCCGGTGGCGCCACCGCTTTCTTGATTGGGTCAAGTTCGACCGGCCTGCGTCCCTGAATGGCATCGTCGAGGCTGACGAAACATTCCTGCTCGAATCACAAAAAGGATCGCGCACGCTCGATCGCCCGCCACGCAGGCGCGGCGGGCACGCCACCCAGCGTGGCATTTCAACGCAGCTCGACTGCATCCTGGTCGCGCGCGACCGCAACGGTCGCACGGTCGATGCCGTCACAGGCCGCGGTGCACTGACCGCCGCCCAACTCGAGCGCGATTTGCTCCCCAGGCTCGATCCGCAGGCGCTGCTGGTCAGCGACAGCCACCGCGCCTATCGCGCCTTTGCACGCAAGCACCGGATTACGCATGAAGCGGTCAACCTGCGCGCCGGCGTCAGGGTCCGGCATTCGGGCAACCGCGCCATCCACGTCCAGAACGTGAATGCCTATCACCAGCGCTTCAAGGACTGGCTATCAGGTTTTCGTGGTGTTGCGTCACGCTATCTGCCCAATTATCTGGGTTGGCGCTGGGCACTGGACGGCGGGCGAGTTAGTTCCCCAGAACAATTGTTAACCATTGCAATCGGTGTCATCAACAGATAACGAAAAAAGCGCCACGATCAACGGCCACAATTGACATTTGGAATTGGTGCAGCATCCGTCAAATGTGGCCTATAATTATTTAACCTTTTGCAACCATTTGTCGAACATCGATGCTGTCCACCAACCTGTTCGAGTCGGTGTTCAACCGATCGCCCTTCGGGCATTACCTGTTGTCTCCCACGCCCGAAGCGACGATCCTGGCCGTGAACGACGCGTTCCTGAAGGCCTCGGCGCGCACGCGCACCGAACTCGTGGGCCTCAGCCTGTTCACGGCATTTCCCAACAATCCGGCCGACCCGGCCGACTTCGGCGAGGCGCTCCTGCGCGACTCGCTGGCCCGGGTCCGTGCCAGCAGGCATCCTGACACCCTGCCCGCCCTGCGCTATCCGATTCCGGTCGTGCTGCCCAATGGCGAAACGGGGTTCGAAGAACGCTTCTGGACCGCCACCAGCACGCCGATCTTCGGCGCAGATGGTGAACTGGTCTGCATTTCACACAGCAATATCGACGTCACCGACCAGGTCAATTCCGAAGCGGCCGTGCGCGAAAGCGAGAAACGTTTCCGGGCGCTGACCAATGCGACGGCCGATGTCATCTACCGCATGAGCGCCGACTGGTCCGAGATGCGCCGCCTCGAAGGACGCGGCTTCATGAAGGACACGGATTCCCCCACCGGCAACTGGCTCGACGACTACATTCCTCCGGACGACCATGCGCTGGTCCAGGCCGGGATCGCGCGTGCGATGCAGGACAGCGCGGTCCTCGAACTGCAGCACCGGGTATGGCGCAGCGATGGCAGTTGCGGCTGGACGTTGTCGCGCGCCGTGCCGATGTTCGATGCGGCTGGCGAACTCTATGAATGGATCGGCGCGGCCAGCGACATCAGCGAGCGCAAGGCTTGGGAAGACAAGCTGCGCGAAACCGACCGCCGCAAGGACGAATTTCTCGCAATGCTGTCGCACGAGCTGCGCAACCCGCTGGCGCCGATCGGCGCGGCGGCAGAACTGCTGCAGCGTACGAAGCTCGACGATGGCATGCTCAAGCGTACCAGCCAGATCATCGGGCGCCAGGTGAAACACATGACGGCGCTGATCGACGACCTGCTCGACGTCTCGCGCGTCACGCGCGGGCTGGTGGAGCTCGACCAGACCGTGCTGGACGTGGGCGCCGTGCTGCACGAAGCGGTGGAACAGGTCACGCCGCTGATCGATTCGCGCGGCCACGTGCTGGCGCTGAACCTGCCGCCGCCCGGCACGCAGGTACTGGGTGACCGCAAGCGCCTGGTGCAGGTGGTCGCCAACCTGCTGAACAACGCCGCCAAGTACACGCCCGAACGCGGACGCCTTGGCGTGAGCGCCGTCGCGCGGGGTGGGCGCCTGTGCATTGATGTCCTCGACAACGGCATCGGCATGGCGCCCGAGCTGGCGGCGCGCGCGTTCGATCTGTTCACGCAGGCTGAACGCAGTTCGGACCGCTCATCGGGCGGGCTGGGGCTGGGGCTGGCGCTCGTGAAAAGCCTGATCGAGCTGCATGGCGGCGAGGTCGCCTGCGAGAGCGCGGGCGCGGGCCAGGGCAGCCGGTTCTCCGTCTGCCTGCCACTGCTGCATGCACCCGAGGCGGCTGCGCCAGTGCCCGATACGCAGCCGCGCGCGGACGCGGCGCTGCTGCGCGTGCTGGTCGTCGACGACAATGTTGACGCGGCCGTCATGCTGGCGATGCTGCTGGAAGCGAGCGGCCACCAGGTGCAGGTCGAGCACGATCCGCTCGAGGCGCTGGCCGCCACGCTGGCCAACCCGCCGCAGGTATGCCTGCTCGATATTGGCCTGCCCGGCATCGACGGCCTGGAACTGGCGCGCCGCCTGCGCGCCCGCCCCGGCACCGCGCACGCGCTGCTGATCGCCATCACCGGTTACGGCCAGGACAGCGACCGCCAGCAGATCCTGCAGGCCGGGTTCGACCATCACCTGGTCAAGCCGATCGATATCGCGCAGCTGTATACGCTGCTGGACGGCACCGGCTAGCGCACTGCCGCGATCGGCTGTCTAGTAACAATAAAGTCAGCCGCAATCGCATACCGGAGCTTCAAGGTTCATAGCTTGCAGCAATGAAGTGAGACACACTATCCACGATCTACCCCTACGGCCGTCCGGTTTCGACCCGAAGGGGAAGTTCCTGCCAGCTTTAATCGTGAATGGCGCCGAGAAATGCACCACAGTCGGCAATCAGCACTTCCTGAAGCAAAGTGCCCGCCGCAAGATACAGCTTTTCATGCATGGACGCGCGATAGGAGGCTAGAACGATGTCTTCCCTACCACGCATTCTTGCTTGTGGCCCTTGATAATTTTTCGAAGACGTGAAACTGCTGACGTCCGCTTTGACCCAATCCGGCCGTTCGTTTCAGCATAGCATGTTGCAGATGTGAAAATCCCTTACCAGGCCGTGACAGGCCGCAACCGCCCCATTGCAGAACTTGGCCATTACGGATACCAGACGAGCGAGCTTCCTTCGGTGAATGCACTTTCATAGTGCCGTCGAAAAGCTGCCATGCTTGGATCATTCAGGCTTTCGACATCGATTTGCCGCCCTTCGCCCAAGTCAATTTCAGAAAACCCGAATGACTCGACTTCACATTTAGCGGCGTCGTGATCTGGGGCGCTATCGCTCTGCGCGAGGAACAGGATGAAACGATGGGTGCTACCTACTGTTGGGCTAGCCCAGTCGAAACTCGCTGCTCCTGCAAAACGCGCTAAGCCGGGGTACAAAATGACTGTCTTCAAACGTTACTCCTTCTTCGGTTGCCGGACTACGTTTAGCGAGTAAGTGGCTCCTGTTTCGTCCGCTTTTGGCCGAAACCATCCGACCAACCCAGCTTAGTAGGTTGCCAGGTTAAAAATACGGTGACTTCCGCGACAGGCAGAATCGACCCGACGTAGACGGCCTTACACAGGTCCAATCTGGTCGCGTAAGACGGTAAAGGTCATCTCACCAGCTTTTGATTCGATATCCCATGGCGTAATATTGCCAACGCGTACCAGCTGCCGCCCTCGATCATCAGTCCATTCGCTTTCAACCACGCAGGCGATGTAACCGGATCGAGGAAACGTGCTGTCGGACGACAGGTCCATAGTGCTTACGAGAGGAGCTTTCGCAACGAAACGATGTGTGTAACCTTTTGAATCAACAAGCGCACATTCCACTAGCCCCGGGAAGTCCTCGTCTACGAATCGTTCAATCGTCACTTTCGTCACCGACTCCCGTCCAGGCGGCCATGGCCGAATTGTGTACATTAGTTGGTCTTCAAGCGACCAGTTCAGAGGGCGAAATTCGGGATAACGCCACGGACACCCATCTGCGACCCACCGCTGATAGTTAGCCATATTGTCACTGTAACCGTACTCGCAGCCACAGCAATCGCAGATCTCGAATGAGCATCGCAGGTCTTCAGTCGAGGCAAATCCAAGAGCAGGGCCTCCAAGAGCAGGTCCGTAGCCGCAAACTGGACAATAATCAATCACCATGGCGATCCAATTCAGTACCTACAGATTTTCCAGCTTGCTAGCTGAAGTGTATGCGTCCACTGAGCAGTAAAAAACATCGCTAACAACCGCTTTTGGCGACTGCCGCCCGGCTATTCGCGTCAGCTTAGCAGGTTGCTGGACTGAAAAAGTCGCCGACTGCATCCACAGGTAGCTGCCGACCTGACCCGGACGAACAACGCCCGCATGACCTCATTGCTTTTTCGGGCGACAGACTTCCTTGTATGCTTCTGCATAGGTCTTGCCGAAGCAATTCTCGAGTCCTTCGACAACATCGATATTTATGGGCCAACGAATTCTCTTTTTTGAACCACCGTCAAAGTCTGCCTCCATGTAGCCGTCGATGACAGGCGGCACGCCCACTCCTGCTGGCGGTGGGACTGCAGTGAGCCTTTCCCGTGCCCGCTTTAGTGCAGGCCTGTCCCTGCGGAGGAAGGCAATCGTTGCATCGACATACGGATTCCAACCAGCCTTATCGTCTTCAGTGGGCTTGTAAGCATGTTCCATCAAAGCGATCGCTTCGGGATACTGCCCGGCATCAGCCCTCACCTGCGCCTCATGCCAGAACAACAGGCCAGATTCTTTATGATGAGCGTTCCGGTAATCGCGAAGCAGGTCGGCTGCAATCAAGAGGCACCCAGGTGTCGATGCCAGTGCTCGCCATCCTCCCGAAATATCCTGATCAAATTCGTTTTCGTCCAAGGCAAGTAGACGAGCACGGTCAAATCGACACTTATCTGATGAAACTTCTTCCGCGTCGACTACACCACAAAAGGAATTGAGGACACAAAGAAATAGTGCAGCTAAAGTTCGGTTTGGCATAGCTAATCTGTTGATATCGGATGATGCATTAAGTTACCAGGTGCTCAATGAGCAAGAGGCGCCAATCGTGAGGTTAACGACGGCTTTTGGCAGAACTCGGCCTTTGGCTTCAGCTTGGTAACTTACGGGGCTGAAAAGTCACCGACTGGCTTGAGGTGCCAATGTCGCCCCCGGAGCTGGCTTACGGGCAGATAAGTGGTCGATATGAACGTTGCCGTTTGAAGCTCAGTTGCACCATTGCTGCTCGCATGGAATGCCATCGCGGTCACCGTCCATATCAGGAACATTGCATTGTTCTTGGTGAAATAGCGCTTCTGCACAAGATGCCATCTTTGAACACGCGTTCTTCTCCGGCGTGCACTGAAACTCTGGTTGTGGCTTAAGCGCATCCCTGGCAAAAACGATCTTGTATGCGCTTGCAGAAATCGTACTATTCGGATTGGAGAAGCGAACATGGCCCACATAACCAAGCACTAGCAGAAGCGCCAAGCCAACTATCGCAGATAAGAATGCTCCTGCAGAACTTTTCCTGGCTGTTTTAGCGCCGACGAACTCAGCAGTTGCGGCCCGGGGATGACCTTTCTCATCACGCCGAACTTCATAGGTTATCAAGCTCCCCAAAAGTGGTCGCTCTGCCCTCTTGCGAAATGCGGATACGTGCAGGAACGTCCGCACGCTTGCCCCGTTTTGAACGACGAAACCAAATCCGCGCTCATCATTCCACTCGATGATTCTTCCTTGAAGTCGCATGTTTATGAGCCAAATTGAATAACGCCATCAGATCCAAACGATAACTCGTGGCGAAAGCACAAGTGCACGGGAGCATGTCCGTCTCGGCCTCTTGTGTCAAACATTTTCATTGAGTGCCGAACTTCATTATTTTCTGTCCGACTTTATTGTTCGTCCGCATCAGCTGCAGGCTGCCGCATGTTGCGGCCTTGAGCCTGCGATAATGACGCCTTTGAACCACGACCCGGCACCGACACCATGCAAGCCAAAGCCCATTACCTGCAACTACGGCCCCACGACGCCCTGCCCGACCTGACCCACCTGGCGCCGTTCATGGCGATCGTTGTCATCGACGACGACAGCGACGAAATGTGGCGCTGGGATGTGGCGCGCTGGCTGGTCGCATCGGGCTGCCGCAGCATGCTGGCCTGGGGCAAGGAGTGCGAAAGCTGGCACGACGCCGTCGAGGATGCGGCGCTCGAAGCCTTCGACTACGACGACATCCCGCCCGAGCAGGTCGTGACGGTGTCGCAGCACGCCGACGAAGACCTCGACGAGGTGTTCTGGTTCGCGCGCCACCGCGCCAGCCACCCGGCGCTGCGCCTGAACACGGCCGTCATCTTGCACGTGGCCATGCGCGGACGCCCGGACGAACTGCTGGCGCAACTGGCCGAGGCCTGAGCGCCCCGGCAGCTTCCCCTTTACAGTCGGGCCAGCGTCGCCGGGTCGGCCTGGCCATCGAAGTATTTGTCGATGCAGGCCTGGAACACGGCTTCATCTGGCGCCACGTCCGCGAACAGCGTCATCGACGAGTGGAATTTCAGCTCATCCGGATGGCTGAAGATGGCGCCGGCCGATTCGGCGTCCAGCGCGGCGACGATGCCGGCGCACTCGCGCAGGCGCTTTCCCAGCACCGGATGCGCGAGATACGCGGCCGCTTCGTCGGCAGACGCAATCGCGTAACGCTGCGCCATGGCGCTCGTGCCCAGGCCGGCGATCTGCGGAAACACGAACCACATCCAGTGCGTGCGCTTGTGGCCGGCGCGCAGCTCCGTCAACACCGCGGCATATACCGGATCCTGTGCCTGCACAAAACGGTCGAGATCAAATTGATTATTCATGGTGGCCTCCCTTGTCATCGAAATGCTACAACGTCGCCGTTGTTTGCTAAAGTGCCGCACAATGAATGCTGACCATTTAGCCCTCCTGTTGGTTCGGGAAATGCCTTACGGTAAATACAAAGGCCGCAAGATTGCCGATATCCCCGGCCATTATCTCGGCTGGCTCGCACGCGAGGGTTTCCCGCGGGGCGAACTGGGCCAGTTGCTGGCCCTGATGTACGAACTCGATCACAACGATTTGCGCGGCCTGCTCGATCCGCTGCGCGGCCCGTCAAACCGGCGCGGATAATTGATACTTTCTGGCAATTAATGTGACATACCGCCGATGCGGATCGGTATAATCGTACATTCACTGACGAGTTCATCATGCCGAACGAACAAGCATCATCGCCACTGGTTCTGGTTGTCGAAGACGATGACCACATCGCACAGGTACTGCGCTTCATGCTCGAGCGCCAGGGCTATCGCGTCACCCACCTGGCCGATGGCCGTGTCGCGAGCGCGCACATCGCCTCCGCGGCCGAGGCGCCGGCCCTGATCCTGCTCGACGTGATGCTGCCCTATCTGGACGGCTTCGAGCTGGTCGCGCTGGTGCGCGCACGGCCCGACTGGAACGCGGTGCCGATCCTGATGCTCACGGCAAAAAATACCGAGCGCGATACGGTGCGCGCGCTCGACGCCGGCGCCAACGATTTTGTCAGCAAGCCGTTCGAACCCAATGCCCTGCTGGCGCGCGTGCGGCGCCTGATCCAGGTCCAGAGCGCCTGACGGGGCTGAACCGTACGCGCCGATTCGGGCTCTTGACTTAAAATCAAGTCATGTCCCGTTCGCTCCCACTCCTGTTTGTTGTCTCGATGTCGATCACACCCGCGTTTGCTGCCAGTCTGCAGCTGTGCCCGGGTCCGCTGGTCGTCTCCCCTGGCGCCGTCACCGCGCAGACCACCGCGCCCGACGGCACCATCCTGCATGCCATCGTGACCGAAGAACCGGGCAAGCAGCAGGCGAACTGCCGCGTGCTGCCATTGCCGACGGCTGTCATGGGTGTGCAGGCGCTGCACTTCCTGCCCCCCGACGCCAGCCCCGGCAAGACCATCCTGCTGCGCGGGATCGAGGCCGACAAGGGCAAGTCGTTCAGCGTCAGCGAACACACGCTGGTCAGCGATCAGCCCGCCCCGCGCCCCCAGACACCGATGCCGTTCGGCGCCAGCCTGCTGGGCGCGATGCAGACCCGCACCCACGGCGATACGGCACGCATGGGCGCCGACGTCAAGGACGGCCGGCTGTACCTGACCTGCCGCGCCGGCGCCAAGCCCGCCAGCGTCACGCTGCTGGGCCCGTGGTTCATGCCCCGCGCACGCGCCGTCATGCAGGCCGCGTTTTCCGGCGAAGGCCGCTTTGCGCTGCAGCTCGCCAGCGGCGCGCCGGGCAAGCCGGACCAGACTTTTGACCTGGGCAGCCTGGACGCTGGCCAACCGGTGCAGACAGCGCGCTTCGAACTGCCCGAAAAACTGGACCGTGCCAACTGGCGCGCGCTGTCGCTGGCCTGTCCGCAAGGCGCCGCCAAACTCACGCTCGCCGCGCTGACGCTCCAGCCTGCCGGTGACGCCGATGCGGCTGCGGCATCGCGTGCGACCTGGACCTGGAGTCCGAACGAATGGCGCGAACGCGGCGCAGCGCTGCTGGACTGGGCGACCGAACAAAAGATGGGCGCGGTCTTCATTACGGTGCCGCTGCGGGACGGCAGTGTCGACGACGCGGCGCAGCTGGGCGCCTTCGTGCGTCAGGCCGGCAGCCGCGGCATCGCCGTCAGTGCGATGGAAGGCGCGCCCGAGATGGTGCTGCCTGCGTCCCAGGATGCGGCCATCGCACGCATGCGTGCCTACGCCGCCTACAACGCGTCTGCCGCCGAGGGCGCGCGCCTGAAAGGTGTCCAGTACCACATCGAACCGTATCTGGTCCCGGCCCACGTGCTGCCGCAGGCGCAGCGCGACCGGCGCTACCTCGAACTGGCGGCGAAACTGCGCCAGGCGGCCGGCCCGCTGACGCTGGACTTCGTCGTGCCCCACTGGTGGGCAGACAAAAGCGCGCTGCTGACCGGGCTGGCAAAGCACGCCGACATCCTGACGGTCAAGAGCCCGCGCACCGATCCGGCGCAGATCTACCGCCTGGCCGTGCCGTTCCTCGACTGGGGCGTCGAGCATGGCAAGACCGTGCGCGTGGCGCTCGATGCAGGGCCGATCGGCGCCGGTGTCCAGCGCCGTTATGAACGTCGTCCACCCGGCGCGCGCGGCGACCTGCTCGTGTTCACACTGGGTGGCCAGAAGATCCTGCTGCTGCAGCAGGTGCCGGCGGCGCACGACAAGGCGCAGGCCTACGCGCTGGCCGCCAGCCAGGAGATCGACGCGGCCGACGCCAGCTTCCATTCGGACAAGGGCGCGCTGATGCGGCTGTTGCCGCAGCTCGAACGCACGTTCGGGGCCTGGGAAAGCTTCGGCGGCATGGCCTTGCACGACCTGCGCTAGGCCACCGTTACGCCAGTGGCAACTCCACCGTAAACCGCGTCCCTGCGCCGGCGCGGGTTTCGAACCCGATCGAGCCGCCGTGTTCTTCGACGATCGCCTTGCTGATACTGAGGCCCAGGCCCGAGCCGCTGCGCTGGCGCGAGTCGGCGGCGTCGGCTTGCGCGAAGCGTTCGAACACGCGGCTCTGGAAGGCTGGCGGAATGCCGGGCCCTTCGTCGGTCACACTCAAGCGTGCCCAGCCCGGCCGCTGCGCCAGACCCAAAATGACATCCTTGCCGCCAGGTGTGAACTTGATCGCGTTCGAGACCAGATTGGTCAGCACCTGCACCATGCGGTCGTGATCGATCTCGGCCTGGACCCATTCGGCGCCCGGCGGCATGTCGAGGCGCAGCGTCACGCCCGCCTGGCGCGCCTGGCCTTCCATCGCATCGGCCACGTGGTGCATCAGCGGCGCCAGTAACTGGGCGGTGCGCTGGTATTCCATATGGCCTGCTTCGATCTTCTGGATGTCGAGCAGGTCGTTCACCATCCGCATCAGGCGATCGCAGCTCTGGCTGGCAATTGCGACCAGCCGCGCCGCATCGGGCGGCAGGTTGCCGGCCATGCCGCCATCGAGCATCGACAACGACGCGTGGATCGACGTGAGCGGCGTGCGCAGCTCGTGCGAGACGGTCGAGACGAATTCGTTCTTCATGCGCTCGACCTTCTTGCGCTCGGAGATATCGTGCAGGAAGATCGAGAAGAACGCGTCCTCGCCCTCGCCGGCCAGCGTGACCGTGCTCTCGATCGTGAACTCGAAGCCCTGGCGGTTGATCACGGTGCGCTCCATGCGGCGCGCGAGCATGAACTGGCCGTTGTGGCGGAACGACTGCAAGGCCTTGCCGATGCTGTCGCGGTAGCGTTCGGGCAGGATCATTTCTGCCAGCGGCCAGCCCACGGCCTCGTGCCGGGTCCAGCCGAACATGCGCTCGGCGGCTGGATTCCAGTCCACGATCATGCCGCGCAGGTCGACCGCAATGAATGCATCCTGCGCTGCCTCGACGATGGCGATGATGCGGCCCTCGCTGGCGCGCACCGCGACCAGCGCACGTTCCAGTTCGCGGGTGCGGCGGTCGACCCGCTGTTCCAGCGTATCGTTGAGGGTCTGCAGATCGGCGCGGCGCTGCACCAGCGCCGTCACCAGCGCATTGAGCGCACCCGACAATTGATGGACTTCGGTATAGCTGCTCCCGGCCGGCACCAGCTCGTGCGTGTCGCCGCGGCGCAGGCCGTCGGCCGAATGGGCCAGCGCCACGAGCGGGCGTGTGATGCGGCGCGCCAGCAGCCAGCCGCCCAGCGAGAACAGCAGCGCCAGCACGCCGCCGCTCCACAGGGCGCGTGAACGCAATTGCCGTACCGGCGCGTAGGCGTCCTCCAGATCCTGGCGCACCAGCACGTGCCAGCCCAGGCCAGGGTAGTCGCCCACGGCCTTGGTCGACGCGTAGCCGACCAGATAATCGTGCCCGTCCGGCCAGTGCTCGACTGCATACCCGGTACGCCCTTCGCGCGCCGAGCTCAAGCTGCCCAGTTTGATGGTCGTGTCGAGCAGGTCTTGCGGCCCGAGCAGCACCACGCCTTCGGCGCTGACGATCAGCGCCTGCACCTTGTTGCGGGTCTGGACCGGCGCGATGATCGAGCGCTCGACCTCGCGCGCCCATTCCCACGACAGGTGCGTGCCCATCACGCCGGCCGGCTGCCCATTGGCATCCAGGTAGGGAAAGGCAACATCGACAAACCGGCGCGGCTCGCCTTTTTGCACCGGCAGCAGCTTGGCCAGCAGCACCGCCTCGTGTACGTCGCCCACATGCTTACCTGCCAGGGCATTGCTGAACCAGGGCCGCTTGGCGACGTTCTTGCCTTCGAGCAGCCCGCGCGCCTCCACCAGCACCGTGCCGTCCATGGCGGCCAGGCCGATCCATTCGTAATAACCGTAGGTAGATTGCATGTCGGCCAGGATGCGGCGCAGTTCGGCCTGGCTCGTCGCGGGGGAAATCAGGTCGTTGCGGCGCGCCATCAGGCGCACTTCGCGATACCGTTCATACATGCCGCGATCGAGCTTGTCGGCGGTCTGCATCGCCATCTCGCCCAGCCCCCCGCCGATACTGGTCTTGACCTGCGCCGTCGCGGAGCGTTCGACCACTTCGACCAGCAGCAGCGTGAGAATGCCGCTCATCAGCGTAAACGCGAGAGCAAGCCGTGCGCCCAGTCCGCGCGGGGTCAGGCGATGCCAGAAGGATTGGGAAATCTGCATGGAAGACGTGAGTGTGTCGATTCTCCGAGCGTAGCACGCAGATGATGGCCTAGGGCAATACTACACTTGGTAATCTACCGATAGTTACAGGAAAACCTCGAGTAATTACCCATTCTGCCTAAATGTGTTGCGAGAGCGCCTTGTACGAACATGCCTGCAACCTTGGTGTTGCAGCGGCGGCCGGGGTGATTCCGCACGGCCACGCCCGATTTCCGATAAACTTGCGCCTTACAAGTCTATCGTCATCGATTGGAAACACCGTCATGCAAGCCGCCGCCATTCCCGCCAACGTCCCGCCTGCCCTGCTCGACTACGCCACTTCGTGCGCGCTGCCGACGCCGTGGGCCGAGTTCACGCTGCACGCCTGGGTCGAGGCTTCCACCGGCAAGGAACACCTCGCGATGGCACTGGGCGACCTGGGCAACGGCGAGCCGGTGCTGGCACGCGTCCATTCCGAATGCCTCACCGGTGACGTGATGTTCTCACAGCGTTGCGATTGCGGCGCACAACTGGAAGGCGCGCTGCGCCGCATCGCCGAAGAAGGCCGCGGCATCGTGCTCTACCTGCGCCAGGAAGGCCGCGGCATTGGCCTTCTCAACAAGATCCGCGCCTACCGTCTGCAGGAAGCCGGCGCCGACACGGTGGAAGCCAATCTGCAACTCGGTTTTCACGCCGACGCCCGCAACTATGAATTGTGCCGGCCAATGCTGGCGCAGTTCGGCATCAAGGCGGTGCGCCTGATGACCAACAACCCGCGCAAGATCGACGCCCTGACCCGCCTGGGAATCACGGTCACCGAACGCGTGCCGCTGCTGGTGAACCGCAACGCCCACAACAACAGCTATCTCAATACCAAGCAGGCCAAGCTGGGTCACATGATGGCGCCCCTGACCTCGCTCGAGCAGGGCGAGCCGGTCGCCCCGGTCACGCCTGCGTCGGTTGCCTGAGCGTCGGCGTGCTAACGCGCGCAGCGCTGGCCGCCCCGATGGCAAGATAGCGGTTTCCCTCTGCTTCCTGGTAACCGCATGAACCGGACCGTCGTGGCGCGCCTGGCCGCACTCCTGACCATCTGCCTGGCGCTTGGCGCGGGCCTCGATCTCGTCACGCGGCCAGCGAGCGCGCAAACGGGGGCTGGCGCCGTCGCGCGCGCCGGGCTGGCGGCACCGGCGGGCGCCCCGGTCGCCGCGCCCGTGCCGCAGATCGCCGTCGATACGCCGCCGGCCGCCACGCCGACCGAGCTGATTGCGGGCGAGGCCGACACCCAGGACGCCCTGCCCCAGCCGTCGTCCGCCGCGCAGGACCTGTACGAATCGGCGCGCAGCGACCTGCTGCAGATCCGCATGCTGCTCAAGAACGGCCGCACCCAGTCCACGGTCGGCTCGGGCTTTTTGGTCGGCACCAGCAATCTCGCGCTGACCAATTACCACGTGGTCTCGCAAATGGCGCTCGATCCGGCCATCTACACGGCCGAATACATCGACACCGACGGCAATACCGGCCCGGTCGAACTGCTGGCAGTCGACGTGCTGCACGATCTTGCGGTCGTGCGCATCAACCGCAATGGCAGCGGCTTCTTCAAGGTGCCCGAACAGAAAGTGAAACTGCGCCAGGGCCAGCCCCTGTACTCGCTGGGCAATCCGCTCGACCTGGGCTTCGCGATTTCCGAAGGCGCCTACAACGGCGTGCTCACGCGCAGCTTCTACGACCGCCTGATCTTCAGTGGCCCGATCAATTCGGGGATGAGCGGTGGCCCAAGCGTGACCGCCAGCGGTACCGTTGCCGGCATCAACGTCTCGCGCCGGCGCGACGGCGAATCGGTCAGTTTTCTGGTGCCCGTGATGTACGCGCAGGAGCTGCTGCGAAAGGTGGCCGAGCAAGCCGCGCCGCCGCTTGACTTCAATCCGCTGATCGGCAAGCAGCTGCTGGCGCACCAGGCCGGCATGGTCGACCGGCTGCTCGAAGAACCGCTGACGCTCAAGGGCATGGGGCCGTACCTTGTGCCGGTGCGCGAGTCGGGCCAGGTGCGCTGCTGGGGGCGCTCGAATTCGCGCGGCGCTGCGTACGCGGTCGACGCCATGAGCTGCGTGATGCAGTCGGCGGTGTTCGTCTCGGACGTCCAGCAGACCGGTAATGTCTCGATGACCCACCGCTACATCCGCTCGGGGACGATGGACCCGATGCGCTTTGCCGCGCTGGCCACCGACATCTTCCAGGTCGATAACCTGGGTAGCACGGGCGATCCGCGCCTGACCAAGCCATTTTGCACCGAGCGCTTCGTGCATACGCGCACGCTGCCGCTGCGCGCCGTAACCTGCGTGCGCGCCTACCGCAAGTTCGAAGGGCTGTACAACTTCACGCTGCTCACGGCCAGCACCGACGCCTCGCAGGCCAGCCTGCAAAGCCGGCTCGATGTGTCGGGCGTGTCGTACGAAAACGGCATGCGCGTCACGCGCGCCTATCTTGGCGCCTTCGGGCGCCCGGTGCGCAAATGAGCGGGCCCTGGACCATCGAGACGCTGGCGCGCAATGGCGAGGTGCTGCACCGGCATCGCGTGACCACGCTGCCGATCCGCCTTGGCCGCGCCTACGACAACGACTTCATCGTCGACGACGAGTACGCCGCGGCGCACCATGCGCTGGTCGAGCTTGGCGCCGATGGCGCCCTGCTGCTGCGCGACCTCGATACGCGTAATGGCATCAACCACAAGGGCCGGCGCGTCAAGGAACTGACGCTGGGCGGCGATACCGTCGTGCGCATGGGGCACACGTCGCTGCGCATCCGCCCGGCCGCGCACCCGGTGCCGCCCGAACTGGTCGACCGCACGATGCACGGTTGGGAAGGCATGCTGCCGGGTGGCGCCGGCATCGTGCTGTGCCTGCTGACCGCGCTCTTCGTGGCATGGCTGCTCGACGCCGGGGGCGACCCTGAACGCTACGGAGTGTACCCGGCGGTGGCCGTGGGCGCCGGCCTGGCCTGGAGCGGCATGTGGGCGTTTTCCAACCGTCTGTTCGGGCGCCGCGCGCGTCTCGGGCGGCATCTGTTCATCGTCGGCTTTGGCCTGGCGGCGCTGGTCGGGGTGCGCCTGCTGGCCAGCGTGGTGGCGTATGCGTGGTCGCTCGAATGGCTGACCGGCTATGGCTCGCATGCGGTCGTCGTGACGGTGTCGATGATGATCTACTTCCACCTGGCCACCGTGACGCCGCAGTTCCGGCGCCGCCTGCGCCTGTCCTGCGCCGGGATCGCGGTGCTCGTCTCACTCTTGATCCTGGCCGGGAACATGCAGCGCAATGGCCGCACCGCCGACGAGCTGTACATGCCGGTGCTGCTGCCGCCTGAGCTGCGCGCCAGTCCTGCGGTGCCGGTGGCCGAGTACATGGGCAGCGTGGGCGCGATGAAGCGCGAGATCGACGCCGAGCGCCGTGGCAATGCCGAGTAAGGTAACGACCTAGTCCAGCGCCGCCAGCAGGCGGCTCACCGTTTCGGCCGCGATCGGCTTGGTAAAGTGCTGGTCGAACCCCGCCTCGCGCGAGCGTGCCTGGTCTTCTTCCGAACCCCAACCGGTCACGGCGACGATGGTCATCCGCGCCAGCGCCGGCATCGCGCGCAGGCGCGTGGCCAGCTCGAAGCCCGTCATGCCGGGCATGCCGATATCGAGAAACGCGACGTCCGGCACGAACGCCTCGGCCAGGGCCAGGGCATCGCGGCCATTGGTGGCGGTGCGGATCTCGTGCGAATTCAGTTGCAGCAGCAGCGACAGGCTTTCGGCGGCGTCGGTGTTGTCGTCGACCACCAGGATGCGGAACGTGCGGCGCTGCGCCGTGCGGCGGTCCTGGCGCGCTGTGTCGTCGCCCGCCACTGCCATCCGCGCGCCCAGTGGCAGGCGCACAGTGAACGTGCTGCCAAGGCCGGCGCCGGGACTCTCGGCGCTGACGCTGCCGCCATGCAGCGCCACCAGCTGGCGCACCAGCGACAGGCCGATGCCCAGCCCGCCCTGCGCCAGGCCCCTATTGCGGCCGACCTGGTTGAACATCTCGAAGATCGTGTCGTGGTGCTCGGGCGGGATGCCCACGCCGCTGTCGGTCACTGCCACCACGGCCTGTCCGCCATCGCTCCGGTCCTTGTGCACCGTGAGGCGGATGCTGCCGCCGGGCGGCGTGTACTTGGCTGCATTGGTCAGCAGATTGTTGATCACCTGCGCGACGCGGGTCGGATCGATATCGAGCAGCAGCGGCTCGCCCCACATGGCCACGTCGAGCACGTGGCGCGCGCCCTGGATCATCGGCGTGCTGGTCTCGACCGCGCTTGCCACCACGCGATTGAGGTCGACCAGCTGCTTGCGGATATCGATCTTGCCGCTGGTGACGCGGGCGACATCGAGCAGATCGTCGATCAGGTGCGTCATCTGGCGCGTCTGGCGTTCGAGCATTTCACGTACACGCTCGATCGTCTCGGGACTGTCGGCGCGCAGGCGCATGATTTCCAGACCAGTGCGGATCGGGGCCATCGGGTTGCGCAGTTCATGCGCCAGCACCGCCAGGAATTCGCTGCGGTGGCGGCTGGCCTCGGCCGATTCGTGGGCCTGGCGTTGCAACGCTGCTTCGACGCGACCGGGCTCGCCGGCGTCGATTTCGAAGACCGTATGGAAGAAGCCATGCACCGTGCCGGCGGCATCGCGCAGCGGCGAAAAAGCAGTATTGAAGTGGCGCGCGCCAGGCCCGAGCAGCACGTCGTCGAGCCAGGCCGGCGCACCGGCAAGCGCGCTGTCGACCAGCGGCGCGAGGCGCGGCCAGGCGGCGGGCAGAATGTCGGCCAACGGCTGGCCCAGCGCTTGCGCGGGTTGTTCGCCCAGCAGGCTGGCGTAGGCATCGTTGAACAGCACGGGCATGGCGTCCGACCCAGGGGTACGCCAGCCAACCAGCGCCGGATGCCGCGCGTCGAGCATCAGGTCGACGGCCACCCGCAGTTCGGGCGGCCAGCCTGCGGCATCGCCCAGTGGGGTTGCTGCCCAATCGTGGTTGCGCACCAGCGCGCGCATGCCTCGATTGTCGGAAGACATGGAAGAAGGTCGGCCCGGATCGCTCATGGTTTGATTGTCGCATGAACTCTAATTGACGGTAGGCAATTGACCCCTGGATGATGCAATTTTGCCGCAGTTGCCGAGGTCCATGGAACGGCACCACGAGAAGGCGCATCGAGGTTTTGAGACGATTACCCTGCAGGCGGCTTCGTAGAACGACGTTCTGCTCTATCGTCTTCCAAGTTGCCGGTATGCTGGCCGAGTCGTCGATCTGATAATGCTTGCTGATGGCGCGATTCCGGGAATCGGCGAATGGCTCGGAAAGCCACTGAATGGCAGTAAAGCGCCCGTTAGGCTTCTTTTGAAGATTTTCCCAGTAAGTACCCCGCGACAGTACCTAACAATCCCATTACAGGCGCAATTTGCTTGTCACTGTACCCAGCGACGACCAGAAAGACTGCCATGATAAGGATCACGATTGTCCCTATGACACGCAGCGTCGATTCAGGGGAAGATCCCCACTTGATCATCAGCACCGTCACGATCAGCACAAGCACGCCGAAAGTGAGGACAACGGCGCTGACAGTCATTGCGCTCTCAGCTGTCCACCACTGCGCTGGGATGCCCGTCTGATGTGAGGTTTCACGTTTGATCGCAGCGATCTGTGCATCTAGTGATTCAAGGGACGGGAGCTTATTCTGACCTTGCATTCTCTATCTCCTGTCCCTGTTTGCACTGCAACCCAGCTAACTGTTTTTCAAGCGTATATATCTGAAGACGTTGGGCATTATGCGCTTGACGCAGCGTCTGAAATTCCCAGAGCGTTCGCGGCGGGTAGGCCATGGAAATTTCAAGCAACACTGCTTTTTGTTCCAGCAGCGACACAAGTCGAGCCAGACTCTCATATTTTGCTTGAGGCAATTGGCCGGAGACGGCCTGTGAATCCAATAAATCTGCTGGATAAAAAAAACTCTCGAGCCGCGGCCCGGGCACGACATTGCACTTGATGGAAAGGCCTTGCTGAATGCAAAGCTGTGGTGTTCTCCCGCTCTGCGCCAGCCTTGCAAGGTTCGCTTTCTCCTGGCTGATTGCGTCGTCTATGGAAATCGGGACTTGGGCACATGCACCGCCCCAAGTACCTGCCCATGCAGTCAACAATATCAGTAGACTTCGCATATCACCCCCAAGGTTCGTGAGCACCCATGACGCGACGTTTGTCAGCCCCTTCTGGCACCGCATTACCTTAATCGATTGGCTGGATTACATAGCCTGCCAAACATTGCGATCACTCGATAAACGAAAACATGCATGCCTCTCGGTACGTGGTTGATCGACCGTGTCGGACACGAATCAACGAGACTACGTCGCGCGCGGACTGCTCGTTTGCGGTGCACCAAACGTGTTCGCCTTCATGAGCGTTGCCTGATGAAGTGGCTGGCCCGATCCTTGCATGTAGAAAAGCACACTGAACTGCGGGAGAAGTCGATGTTTACCCAAAACGATGTGCTCGAATACACGGGCATGCAAGGCCATATGATCCGCGTGCTGTGGATCGACCGTTCACAGGCGCTGGCCTGGACGTACCGCCTGGGCAGCCCCTCGGCCCTGCCCGAGCCGGTGCTGTTGCACGAACTCGAGGAAGCACTGCACGCCGGTGGGGTGCGGCGGCTGCTGGTCGATCCGTTCGCGGCCGCGCCGCCGCAAGAGCCGGTACCGCAAGGCTACCTGGCCCTGCAGGCCAAAGCCTGGTCGGCCGTGCGCGCCCTGCACGCCGACCGCCAGGCCTTGTACCAGCCGCGCGAACGCGCCATCCTGATGGCCGGTTACGCTGCGGCGCATGGCATCTCGAAGTCCAGCATCCTGCGCTACCTGCGCCGCTACTGGGAACGGGGCCAGACACCCGACGCGCTGCTGCCGGACTATGGCAACTCAGGTGCACCGGGCCGCACGCGCGCCGTCACCGCCGGCATCAAGCGCGGCCGGCCACGCAAGGGCGAGGCCACCGGCACCAATGCGGACGAACGGATGCGCGCGATCTTCCGCGCCGCTGCGGCGCGCTACGCCGCCAGCCATGACGATTTTTCGCGCCGCGCAGCGTATCGCCAGATGCTGGGCGACTTCTTCGACGGCCAGGATGCGGGTGGTTTGCCGAGCTTTGGCCAATTCAATTACTGGCTCGAACGCGACGCCGCCGCCCCGCCAGCGGTCACGCTGACGCGCCCTTGTGCACCATTGCCGGGCCGCGCTGCACCACGCTTTGCCCACCACGCGGCCATGCCGTGAGCCACCAATCCGGTGCGCCGCACGCCAGCGTGGTGCGCACCGGATAATCGTCTAGCGTGGCCGGTGCATCTGGAACAGCTGTTCCGGCCCGACCGAGAAGTAATCGGCCGGTCCGCCACCACGCAAAATATGGCCGGCAGCAGCCGTGTCGTAAATGCCGTCCTTCAGCGACGCCGCAGCGATGTGCACGCCCACCACTTCACCCAGTACCAGCCAGGTCGGCACGGTCTCGCCGCTGGCCTGCTGCAGCTGGATGATCTGCGTGACCTTGCATTCGAACGCGACCGGGCTTTCGGCCACGCGCGGCGCCGCCACCAGGCGCGACGGCGTGGGCGTCAGCCCGGCCAGCGCGAATTCATCGACTTCCGGGCCGACGGCAGCGCACGACGCGTTCATTGCCTCGGCCAGCGGCCGGGTTGCGAGATTCCACACGAATTCGCCCGTTTCCTGCACATTGCGCAGCGTGTCCTTGGCGCCGATGCTGGCAAACCCGACGATCGGCGGCACGTAGTTGAAGGCGTTGAAGAAGCTGTAGGGTGCCAGGTTGCGCACGCCCGCCCCGCTCAGCGACGAGATCCAGCCGATCGGGCGTGGCCCGACGATGGCGTTGAAGGGGTCGTGGGGCAGCCCGTGGCCTTGACGGGGTTCATAGAAATGGATCGACATGAGATGGTTTTTTCTTGAAGGGTTCAGGATGGGTTGCTTGTGCGGGAGGCTTCTACTGCCAGACCGGCGCCGCAATCCTTGCAGAACTGCGCGCGCGGATCGTGGTCCGGGCTGCCGCAGGCGCTGCAGCTGCGTGGTTCGCCGCGCGGCGCATGGCGCGACAGTTTTTGCGACGTCATCTCGGCGCTGACGATCCCGGTCGGCACCGCCAGGATGCCCCAGCCGAGCAGCATCATGAACGATGCAATCGCCTTGCCCAGATGCGTGTGCGGCGTGATGTCGCCATAGCCGACCGTCGTGATCGTTACAGTGGCCCAGTACATCGCCATCGGGATGCTGGTGAAGCCGCTCTCCGGCCCTTCGACCACGTACATGACGGTGCCGAGAATCAGGATCAGCATCAGCACGACCGACAGGAACACCATGATCTTGCGCTTGCTGGCGACCAGCGCCTCACCGAGGCGCGTGTACTCGTCGACGTAGCGCGTGAGCTTGAGGATGCGGAAGATGCGCAGCAGGCGCAGAATGCGCACGTCGAGAAATACCTGGCTGCCCGGAACCAGCAGTGAAATCCAGGTCGGCAGCACCGAGACCAGATCGATCACGCCATAGAAGCTGCGCGCATAGCGCATCGGACGCTGCACGCAGACCAGGCGCGCGATGTACTCGAGCGTGAAGAAAATCGTAAACGTCCATTCGAGCACCGACATCTGCGCTGCGTAGCGCCGGCCGATGGCCGGCACGCTGTCGAGCACCACGGTCAGAATGCTGAGCAGGATGATTGCGACGAGCGCAAGGTCGAAGCGGCGCCCGGCCGGCGTGTCGGTGCCGAAGATGACGTCGAACATGCGCGCGCGCCAGCCGCCGGGCGGGCGGCCCAGCAGGGTTGGCATATCGCGCGGCGCGGTTGGGACGGTGTGGTTGTCGGTCGCCCGGCTCATCGGGCGTGCTGCGTGACCCAGGCGCCAAATGCGGCCATGAATTTTTCAAAGAAGGCACGCGCGCTGTCGTCGATCAGCCGGTCGCCTTCGTACTTGCTCGCGACGCCGCCAATATAGGCCTCTGGCGCCGGCATCGTCGGCATGTTCAGGAACGGCAGCATCTGGCGCAGATGGTGGTTGGCGCCGAAGCCGCCCAGGGCACCGGGCGAAACGCTGACCACGGCGCACGGTTTGTCGGCGAACGCTGCCTTGCCATACGGGCGCGAGCCGACATCGATGGCGTTCTTGAGCGAACCCGGCACCGAACGGTTGTATTCGGGCGTGCAGAACAGGATGCCGTCCGCGCTCTGGATCGCCTCGCGGAACACCGTGAACGCCGGCGGCGGCGTGTCGGTCTCATCGTCCTCGTTGTACAGCGGCAGGTCGCGCAATTCGACGATCGTCAGTTCAAACCCGTCCGGGGCCACCGCGATGAGGCTGTTGGCAACGCGGCGGGTGAACGATTCCTTGCGCAGGCTGCCGACGAGGACGGCGATTTTCTTGGTGGTCATGGGATCCTTTGAGTATGCATGATGTGTTATCGATCTCTCATGATACCCATTTTCACGGCGACGCTGGGCCGTTACAGCCGCAGGCGCCGGTACATCTGCAGGAAGCGCTTGCGCCGTGCCTTGGTCAAGACCACCACCGGATCGCCATGCCACGCGTACAGGAACGGCGCGCCACCCTGGCGGTCGCTGATGCGCACCGACAGCAGGAACGCCGTGCCAAGCGGGTACTGCGCCAGGTCGAGCAGGCGGCGCGAGCATTGCACCCGCATGCCCGTCGAAAACGCCTGCCCCGAGACGGGCGAAATGCACGGCCGGCCACGCCAGTCCAGCCTTGATTCCACCGCCACCTCGCGGTATGCCCATGCATCGCGCGCCATCGTTACGCCTTTGCCAGCACGGGCGCGCGGACCACGTGCGCCTCGCGGATCGGCAGATTGATCAGCGCGGCAGCCGCCGCCAGGGCCATGTCGGCGTACCACATCCAGCTGTAGTCACCCGTGTGGACGACGGCCAGCCCACCCAGCCAGGCGCCGAAGAACCCGCCGATCTGGTGCGACAGCAAGGTCATGCCGAACAGCGTGGCAAGGTAGCGCACGCCGAACAATTTGCCGACCAACCCCGCCGTGGGCGGCACCGTGGCCAGCCAGGTAAAGCCCAGCGCGCCAGCAAAAATATAAAAGGTCCATGCGGTCTTGGGCGCCAGCAGATACAGCCCGACGATGACGACGCGGCTCGCGTAGATCCAGAACAGCAGCGACTTCATCCGGTAACGCGAGGCCAGCATGCCGGCCGACAGGCTGCCTGCAATGTTGAACAGGCCAATCAGCGCGAGCGCCGTGGCCGACACCGTCGTCGGCAAGCCGCACATGGCAACCTCGCCCGGCAAGTGGGTGACGAGAAAGGCGATGTGAAAGCCGCAGGTGAAAAAGCCCGCATGCAGGCACAGGTAGCTGCGGTCGCGCAGTGCCTGGCGCAGTTGCTGGCCGAGGGCGATGGGTGGTACCGCTGGAGCTACCGGTGCGGATGACGTCACTGGCGCGGTGGCGGCGGCAGCGCGCTTTCGCCGCAGCGGCCACGCCAGCGGAATGGTGAGCAATGCAGTCCCCGCCAGCGTCAGCATCGCCACGATCCAGCCCGCGCCGGCGATGATCGCGCCCATCAGCGGCGCGAGTGCGAACTGGCCGAACGAACCGCCGGCATTGATGAAGCCGGACGCGAACGCGCGGCGCTCCGGCGGCAGGCGCTGCGCCGTGGCGCCGATCAGGATCGAGAAGCTGCCCGCCCCTGCCCCGGCCGCCGACAGGAAGCCCATGGTCAGCAGCAGCGCCCATTCGGACCCGACGAACGGCGTGGCGGCCGTGCCGGCCGCCAGCATCACGCCGCCCAGCGCAATCACACGGCCCGGGCCATATTTGTCGGCCACGGCGCCAAACACCGGCTGCGCCACGCCCCACATCAGCTGCGCCACCGCCATCACGAAGCTGATGGTGGCCACGCCCAGGCCGGTGGCCGTGTTCAGCGGCGACAAAAACAGGCCGCTCGTCAGGCGCGTCCCCGTCGTGATCATCATGACGGCGCTGGCGACCAGGATCAGTGTCCAGGCCGCGCGTGGCGACAGGGTGGCAGAGGTGTTTGTCATTTGGCAATTATAGAGCCAGCGCCCCTGCCGTGGGCGACGATCAGCCGGCCGATCAGTCGGCTGGCGCGCGGATCAGCAATGCGGTCGATTGCGCGGCCATGCCTTCTTCGCGCCCAAGATAACCGAGCTTCTCGTTGGTCTTGGCCTTGATGTTGACTTGCTGGGGTGACACGCCCAGGTCTTCGGCAATGCGCGAGACCATCAGCGGGATGTGCGGCGCCATCTTCGGTTGCTGCGCGATGATGGTCGCGTCGATATTGCCGATCGTGTAGCCCGATTGCAGCACGCGGTGCCCTACTTCGCGCAGCAGCGTGCGCGAATCGGCGCCGGCGAACATCGGGTCGGTGTCCGGGAAGTGCTTGCCGATGTCGCCCAGCGCGGCCGCGCCCAGCAGCGAATCGATGATCGCGTGCAGCAGCACGTCGGCATCCGAATGGCCTTGCAGGCCCAGGCGGTGCGGGATGGTCACGCCACCGACGATGAGCTTGCGCCCTTCGACGAGCGCGTGGTTGTCATAGCCGGTGCCGATGCGAAACGGTGGAGTGGGATTGTAGGATGCGAGTGCCATGATGGTCGTTTCTTGTCTTGGTCAAATGGAGGCGTCGGCGGCCAGGTACATCTCGGCGATGCGGATGTCCGATGGCAGCGTGACTTTCAGGTTGCGCGGGTGCCCTTCGACCAGCCTGGGGGCCAGGCCGAGGGCTTCCACCGCGCTGGCGTCGTCGGTGATCGCGGCCGGGTCGGTCGCCGCGTCGAGCGCGCGGCACAGCAGCGCGTAGGAAAACATCTGCGGCGTCTGGGCCAGCCACAGGTTGGCGCGGGAGACGGTGGCGATGCCGTCGTCACCCCTGCGCTTGACGGTGTCGACCACCGGCAGGGCCAGTAGCCCGCCGGCCGGATGGTCGCCCGTCTCGGTGATCAGGCGTTCGATCAGCGCCGCGTTCAGGCCGGGACGCGCGGCGTCGTGCACCAGCACGTGGTCGGTATCGGCCAGCGCGGCGCGCACGGCGTGCAAGCCATTGCGGATCGATTCCATGCGTGTCGCGCCGCCGCAGCGCAAGACCGTGACGCGGCTCGTACCATCACTGGCGTCCGGCAGCACGGCGTCGATGAACGGGTCGTCCGCGCTGACGACCACATACGTGTGCGCAATGAGCAGGCTGGACAGAAAGGCATCGACCGTGTGGCGCAGCATGGGCTTGGCGCCGATCGGCAGGTATTGCTTGGGACTGCCGGCAGCCATGCGGGCGCCGACACCGGCGGCCGGAATCAGGGCCACGTGGCGGGTTACGTCGGGTTGTTCGTTCATTGTCATCAACTGCGTTTTGTCATCCACTGCGGCGAGCAGGTCTCAGCAAGGACTGTACCTCACCTGCACAAACCTTGCCCAGGCGGGCGTACTCCTGCGGCGTGTCGATTGCCGCCTGCAGCACTTCGACTTTGGCCATCTCGCCTTTAATGTAGGGCATCCAGCTGCGGTCGATCTCGCGCTGCAGCAGACCCCGTGCCTGGCCGATGGGCGCATACAGCGGCTTGCCGGCAAAGCGCGCAGCCAGCCGGGCGCGCACGGTGGCTTCGGCTTTCGGCATGAAGGTCTGGTAGGTCGTCAGGTGGCGCATTTCATGGGCCAGCACTTCGCGGTAGGCGCACGACGCGGGCGGGAATTCGCGGCTGACATACACGACGATGGGCGCGTAATCGAGACTGACGTCAATGCGCGGCGCCACGCATTCGTAACCCGTTGCCGGGTCGGCCAGCATGCGCCCGTCGACCTTGATGCGCACGCGCGCTTCGGTGTGCGTCAGGCCCAGCACCCACGACCCGCGCCGCACGCTGGGCATCAGGCGCGTGAGGTCGTAGAACGAGCGCGTGTTGTCGATCCGATAGCCCTGCTCACGCGTCGACAGCACCGAGATGCTCTCGCCGATCGTGTCTTCGCAGCGCGCCTGCAGCGGCGTGCGCGTCTGCGCCGATGCAGCCGAGGCCAACAGGGATAGCGCTGCTGCAAACAACCAGGGCTGCATCGTGCTCAGGCGGGCGTCCAGTCGCCGGCCAGGATTTTCTCGAGCCAGAACGTGCCGATGATCGTCTTGACGTCGGTGATCTCGCCACGGCGCACGAGCTCCAGCAGTTCGGGCAGCGTGACACTGAACAGTTCGAGGAATTCGCCGGCGTCGAGCTGTTGCTCGCCGTGCGTCAGGTCTTCGGCCAGGAAAATCTCGAGATGCTCGTCCGAGTAGGCAATGGCATTGTGGATGGTGCAGACGAAGCGCCACCTAGCGGCCGTATAGCCGGTCTCCTCGACCAGTTCGCGTTTGGCGCAGTCGAGGTGGTCTTCGCCCGGATCGATCTTACCGGCCGGGAATTCGATGAAGACCTTGCCATTCGGGTAGCGGAACTGGCGTTCCAGCAGGATGCGCCCATCGGGCAATAGCGGGAGGATGACGACGGCGCCGGGGTGGCGGATGAATTCGCGGTGGCTTTCCTTGCCATCCGGCAGGCGAATGCGGTCGCGTTCGACCTTCAGGAAGGGACCATCGTAGACGACGCTGCCGTCGAGGCGGGTTTCTTTCAGTTCCGGCACTATGTGCTCCTTATCGTTGAGGCTGCGATACGAAGCATCATAAGCGAACCGCTCGATCTCTACCTGCGTGGCTTGTGCAGATACCGCATCACGAAGCCGGGAAACGCCAGCACCAGGAACAGGCACCCGGTCACGGCATGAAATTCCCAGGTCTGCACGGCCACCGACCCGATGCGCGATTCGAGCAGGCGGGCGATGAAGCCCACCACGAAGTACAGCACGATCAGCTCGAGCAGCCGCACCGGGAACGGCTTGGTGCGCCGCTCCCCGGCCGGCTTGCGGCTGGGGAGCGTCACGAGCCCGAACAGGCGCTCGTTGATGAACGGCAGGTTGGCGGCGGCCAGTGCGAGCAGCACCACCAGCCAGGCGGCCAGGTTCAGATCCACGCCTTACTTGGCCAGCGTGGCTTGCATGGCGGTGTAGCACACGGCCAGCAGGCTGCCTGGAATCACGCCCATTACCACGATCGCCACGCCGTTGAGCGACATGATGATGCGCATGTCCAGCGGGGTCGAGATGGCCGAGGTGTCGACGGCTTCGTCGAACCAGATGGTCTTGACGATGCGCAGGTAGTAGAACGCACCGATCAGCGAGAACATCACCGCGACGACGGCCAGCCACACCATGCCGGCATTGGCCACGGCCTGCAGCACCGCGTACTTGGCGATGAAGCCCACCATCGGCGGCACGCCGGCCAGCGAGAACATCAGGATGGTCATGACGATCGCGAACCATGGGCTGCGCTTGCCGAGTCCCTTGAAGTCGCTGATCAGCTCGGCTTCATGGCCGGCACGGGCCAGCATCATGATCAGGCCGAAGGTACCGACCGTCGTGAGCACGTAGATGATCGTGTAGTACATACCGGCGCTGTAGGCAGCGGCGGCATCGGTCGTATCGCCACCGATATTGCCCACCACCAGGGCCAGTACGACAAAGCCCATCTGGGCAATGGTCGAGTAGGCCAGCATGCGCTTGAGATTGGTCTGCGCGATCGCGGTGATGTTACCGAAGGCCAGCGACAGCACGGCCACAACCATCAGCATCTGCTGCCAGTCAAAGGCCATCGATGGCAGCGCTTCGACCAGCAGGCGGATGATGATGGCGAACGTCGCCAGCTTCGGCGCGCCGCCCAGCAGGATCGTGACGGCCGTCGGGGCGCCCTGCACCACGTCCGGCACCCACATGTGGAATGGCACGACGCCGAGCTTGAACGCCAGGCCAGCCACCAGGAACACCAGGCCGAAGACCAGGATCATCGGATCCGCCTGGTTGGCGGTCGTAACCTGCCCGATCGTGGTGATGTCCAGCGAACCGGTGGCGCCGTAGATCATCGACATTCCGTACAGCAGGAAGCCCGAGGCCAGTGCGCCGAGGACGAAGTACTTCATCGCCGCTTCGGTCGAGATCGCGTGATCGCGGCGCAGGGCCACGAGGGCGTAGGTCGACAGCGACATCAGTTCCAGGCCGAGGTAGATCGACAGCATGCTGTTACCGGAGATCATGATCATCTGGCCCAGCATCGCGAACAGCGCGAGCACGTAGAACTCACCGCCCAGGTTGCCGGACATCATGTCGCGCTCGCCGATGTACTGGCGCGAATAGACCAGGGTCATGGCCGTGGCTGCATAGGTGAACAGCTTGAGCAGGTTCGACATCGGGTCGGACACGTACATCCCGTTGAAGGTGAAGACGGTCGTACCGGCATTGAAATCGACGAAGGAGAACACGGCGCAACCGGCGATTGCCAGCAGCGACAGCGCATACGTCAGGTTGCGCTTGCCGGCCTTCAGATACATGTCGATCAGCAGGATCGCCGAGGTGGCGATCAGGAGGAAGATCTCGGCGTAGACCGGCACCAGATTGGTGTCGACCGCCGATAACAGGGTTGTGTTCATCTCGTTCATGGCGTTTTATTGAGGCACTTTGCTGACTGCGACATGTTGCAGGAGATCGGTGACCGACACCTGCAGGGTGTCGGCGATCGGCGCCGGGTACAGGCCCATGGCCAGGGTGGCGATGGCCAGCACCGACAGGATGGCGAACTCGCGGCCGTTCAGGTCGACCAGCTCGGCGACATGCTTGTTGGCGACCGGGCCGAAGATGACGCGCTTGACCATCCACAGCGAGTAGGCGGCGCCCAGGATCAGCGCGGTGCCCGAAGCAAGACCCGTCCAGAAGTTGAACTCGACCGCGCCCAGGATGACCATGAATTCGCCGATGAAGCCCGACGTCGCCGGCAGGCCGGCATTGGCCATCGAGAACAGCACGGCGAAGGCAGCGAACTTCGGCATCGTGTTGACGACACCGCCGTAGGCAGCGATTTCACGCGAGTGCACACGGTCGTACAGCACGCCGATACACAGGAACATCGCGCCCGACACGAAGCCGTGCGAGATTGCCTGCATCAGGCCGCCCTGCACGCCCAGGTCGTTGAACATGAAGAAGCCCAGCGTGACGAAGCCCATGTGAGCAATCGACGAGTACGCCACCAGTTTCTTCATGTCCTTCTGGACCAGTGCAACCAGACCGATATAGATCACGGCGATCAGCGACAGCACGATGACGACCGGCGCCAGATACTGGCTTGCGTCCGGGGTGATCGGCAGCGAGAAGCGCAGGAAACCATAGGCGCCCAGCTTCAGCATGATCGCAGCCAGCACGACGGAGCCGCCGGTTGGCGCTTCGACGTGGGCATCCGGCAGCCACGTGTGCACCGGCCACATTGGCACCTTGACGGCAAATGCCATGAAGAAGGCGCAGAAGATCAGGATCTGCTCTTTCATCGTCAGTGGCAGCAGGTGCCAGTCGAGGATGTTGAACGTCCCCGACGCGTTGTACAGGTAGATGATCGCAACCAGCGTCAGCAGCGAACCGAAGAACGTGTACAGGAAGAACTTGAACGCTGCATACACGCGGTTCGGGCCGCCGAACACGCCGATGATGATGAACATCGGGATCAGCGTTGCTTCGAAGAAGAAGTAGAACAGCAGGCCGTCCAGCGCGCAGAACACGCCGATCATCAGACCCGACAGGATCAGGAACGAACCCATGTACTGGGCGACACGTTCCTGGATCACTTCCCAGGCCGCCAGCACGACGATGATCGTGATGAAGGCGGTCAGCGGCACGAACCACAGCGACAGGCCATCGACACCCAGGCGGTAGAAGATGTTGAAGCGCTCGATCCAGGCCGCTTCTTCAAAGAACTGCATGCCGTGGGCGGCGTTGTCGAAGTTCGTGATCAGGGGAATCGTCGGCAACAGGCTGACGATGGCGCCCACGAGCGAGAGCATGCGTACCATGCCGGCGTTCTTGTCGCGGCCGACGGCCAGGACCAGCACGCCGAACAGGATCGGGAGCCAGATGGCCAGGCTCAGGTACGGTGGAAATGTTGAAATTGTAGACTGCATCATTTTTCGTTATCTCTGCCTGTGATTAACCGCGCCAGAACGGGAAGAAGTACAGCATGGCCGCCAGCACGCCAACGATCATCACGAACGCATAGTGGTAGATGTAACCGGTCTGTGCTTTACGGGTGATGGTCGAGAACCAGCCGACTGCCTTGGCGCTGCCGTTGACGACCAGGCCGTCGATCAGGCCGCGGTCGCCCACTTTCCACAGGCCGCCGCCCAGCAGCAGCGAGCCGCCGGCGAAGACTTTCTGGTTGAACGCATCCATGTAGTACTTGTTGTCCAGCAGGGTGTGCAGCGGCTTGAACTTGGCATAGAACCAGGCTGGCACGCGTGGGTTGATCATGTAGCAGTAGTAGGCGGCAACGACGCCAGCCAGTGCCAGCCAGAACGGTGCAGTTTGCAGACCGTGCAGGGCCATCGCGGCAGCGCCGTGGAACATTTCGCCCAGTTCGGCCATGGCCGGGTGGTTCGGGTTCACGGTGATGACGCCATCGAAGAACGTGCCATGCAGCATCGGCCGGATCGTGAAGAAACCGATCAGCATCGACGGGATGGCCAGCAGGACCAGCGGCACCGTCACGACCCATGGGGACTCGTGCGGCTTCTGGCCCGGGGCCAGGCCGTGGTGGCCGTGGTCGTCGTGCGCGTCTTCTTCGTGGTGCGAACCCGAATCGTGCAGCGCGTGCGGATCCGAATGATCGTTAGCAGCTGCCTTGTGATGCGCGTGATCGTCATGATGGTCATGCGCATGGGCTTTGCCGAAACGCTCTTCGCCATGGAACACGAGGAAGTACATGCGGAACGAGTAGAACGCCGTGACGAACACGCCGGCCAGCACCGCGAAGTTCGCGAAGCCGGTGCCTGGCAGGTTACTCGCGTGCACCGCCTCGATGATCGAATCCTTCGAGTAGAAGCCCGAGAAGAACGGCGTACCGATCAGGGCCAGCGAACCGATCAGCGAAGTGATCCAGGTGATCGGCATGTACTTGCGCAGGCCGCCCATGTTGCGCATGTCCTGGTCGTGGTGCATGCCCATGATGACCGAGCCGGCGCCAAGGAACAGCAGTGCCTTGAAGAACGCGTGCGTCATCAGGTGGAATGCGGCGACCGAGTAGGCCGACACGCCCAGTGCGACGGTCATGTATCCCAGCTGCGACAGCGTCGAGTACGCGACCACGCGCTTGATGTCGTTCTGGATGATGCCCAGGAAACCCATGAACAGCGCGGTGATCGAACCGATGACGATGATGAACGACAGCGCGCCGTCGGACAGCTCGAACAGCGGCGACATGCGCGACACCATGAAGATGCCGGCGGTAACCATCGTTGCAGCGTGGATCAGTGCCGAGATCGGGGTCGGGCCTTCCATCGAGTCAGGCAGCCAGACGTGCAGCGGGAACTGCGCCGACTTGCCCATCGCGCCGATGAACAGGCAGATACAGGCGGCGGTCAAGAGCGGCCAGTCGGTGCCCGGCACCGTCATGAGGGCCAGCTGGTCGGCCTGTGCGAACACTTCAGCGTAGTTCATCGTGCCGGCGGCGGCCAGGATCAGGCCGATACCGAGGATGAAGCCGAAGTCGCCGACGCGGTTGACCAGGAACGCCTTCATGTTGGCGAAGATCGCCGTTGGACGCGTGTACCAGAAGCCGATCAGCAGATACGAGACCAGGCCCACTGCTTCCCAGCCGAAGAACAGCTGCAGGAAGTTGTTGGACATGACCAGCATCAGCATGGCGAACGTGAACAGCGAGATGTACGAGAAGAAGCGGTTGTAGCCGTCATCCTCGGCCATGTAGCCGATCGTGTAGATGTGCACCATCAGCGACACCGACGTGACGACGCACATCATCATCGCGGTCAGGGTGTCGATCTGGAAGCCGACGGCCAGCTTGAGCGTGCCGACGGTCATCCAGGTGTACAGGTCCTGGTTGAGCGTGAAGCCGTCGAGCGCGGCCATCAGGGTCATGACCGAGATGACCAGCGCAATCGCCACGCCGAGGATGGTCGCGGTATGCGACACCTTGCGGCCGACGACATTGCCCAGGAACTTGGTACCCAGCAGACCGGCAATTGCCGAGCCTGCGAGCGGTGCCAGTGGCACTGCCAGTAAGAGTGAGGTTGAAATTTGCCCCGCCATGTTGAACCTTATTCGTTATAAGTTATCGAGCGAGACCGATCAGCCTTTGAGGCTGTCGAGGTCTTCCACGTTGATCGTGTCCAGATTGCGGAACAGGACCACCAGGATCGCCAGGCCGATTGCACTTTCGGCGGCCGCGACGGTCAAAATGAAGAACACGAAGATCTGCCCCGCCGCGTCGCCCAGGTAGTGGGAAAACGCGATGAAGTTCAGGTTCACCGCCAGCAGCATCAATTCGATGGCCATCAGCAAGATGATGATGTTCTTCCGGTTCAGGAAGATACCGACCACCGAGATCGCGAACAGGATCGCGCCCAGGATCAGATAGTGTGCGAGGGAGACGGTCATTTGCTTTCCTTCGGTTCGGCAGCAGCTGGCGCGGCAGCAGCTGCAGCAGCGGCCTTGGCCACGTTCGCGGCATCGATGGCCGGCTGGTTCACGGTCGCGACCTTGATGATCTTCAGACGGTCGTTGCGTTTCACACGCACGGCGTCGGCTGGATCGATGGCCTTGCTGTCCTTGCGGCGGCGCAGCGTCAGGGCCACGGCAGCGATGATCGCCACCAGCAGCACCACGGCGGCAATTTCAAAGCCGTAGATGTAGCGGGTGTAAATCTGCAGTCCCAGTTCCTTGGTGCCGCCGATGTTCAGGGCAGCCGCTTCTGGCGATTGCTGGAAGTTGCTGTAGCCGTGCCACAGCACCGCGCCCATTTCGAGCACGATCAGGGCGCCAACGCCGGCTGCCAGTGGCAGGAAGCCCCAGAAGCCTTCGCGCATGCGGTCGATATTAATATCGAGCATCATGACGACGAACAGGAACAGCACCATGACGGCGCCGACATAGACCAGCACCAGCACGATGGCGAGGAATTCGGCCTTCAGCAGCAGCCAGATACCGGCGGCGTTGAAGAAGGCCAGCACCAGGAACAGCGCGGCGTGAACCGGGTTCTTGGCGGTGATGACGCGCAGGCCGGCCAGCACCATCACGGCCGCAAACACGTAGAACAAAATATCAGTAAATGTCATGACTAACCCAGGAGCCTCTTGTAATTAACACTTAGCGGAACTTGGCGTCCGCCTCGCGGGCAGCGGCAATCTCGGTTTCGTAGCGGTCACCCACGGCCAGCAGCATCTCTTTGGTGTAATAGAGGTCGCCGCGTTTTTCGCCGTGGTATTCCAGCACGTGCGTTTCGACGATCGAATCGACCGGGCACGATTCTTCGCAGAAGCCGCAGAAGATGCACTTGGTCAGGTCGATGTCGTAACGCGAGGTGCGGCGGGTGCCGTCTTCGCGCTGGGTCGACTCGATCGTGATCGCCATGGCCGGGCAGACTGCTTCGCACAGTTTGCAGGCGATGCAGCGCTCTTCCCCGTTGGGGTAGCGACGCAGCGCATGCAGACCGCGGAAGCGGTTCGACATCGGGGTCTTTTCTTCCGGGTACTGGACCGTGATCGAGCGCGACAGAGCGTAGCGGCCGGTCAGGGCCAGGCCCTTGATCAACTCGGTCAGCATCAGGCTGCCGAGGATTTCTTTCATACGTGACATGTGCGTCCCCTTACTTCCAAATATTCCACGACGTCTGCATCCAGGCGGCGATGAACACCAGCCAGACCAGCGTGATCGGAATGAACACTTTCCAGCCCAGACGCATGATCTGGTCGTAACGGTAACGTGGGAACGTACCGCGCACCCAGATGAAGAACGTAACCAGGCAGAACGTTTTCAGGAACAGCCAGAAGAAGCCGATGAAGCCGCCCAGGGTGCCGCCCACTTCGAGGAAGCTGAATGGTGCCGACCAGCCGCCGAGGAAGAACAGCGATGCCAGGCAGGCGATCAGGATCATGTTGCCGTATTCGGCCAGCATGAACATCGCGTACGACATGCCCGAGTATTCGACCATGTGACCGGCAACGATCTCGGATTCACCTTCGATCACGTCGAACGGGTGACGGCCGCACTCGGCCAGGCCCGAAATTAGGTAGATGATGAACAGCGGGAACAGCGGCAGCCAGTTCCACGACAGGAAGTTCACGCCCCAGCCGGCGAACGTGCCCATCTGCTGACCGGCGACGATGTCCGACAGGTTCAGGCTGCCCGTAACCATCAGCACGACCACCAGCACGAAGCCCATCGGGATTTCGTACGAGATCATCTGGGCCGATGCGCGCATGGCGCCCATGAACGAGTACTTCGAGTTCGACGCCCAGCCGGCGATGATGATGCCATACACCTCGACCGAGGTGATGGCCATCAAGAGCAGCACGCCGGCGTTCACGTTGGCCAGCGCAAACTGCGGACCGAACGGAATGACCGACCAGGCAGCCAGCGCCGGCATGATCGTCATGACCGGACCGATCACGAACAGGCTCTTGCTGGCCTTGGCCGGGATCACGATCTCTTTGATCAGGAGCTTTAAGCCGTCGGCCATTGGCTGCAGCAGGCCGCCAGGACCGACGCGGTTCGGACCCACGCGGATCTGGATCCAGCCGATGAACTTGCGTTCCCACAGCGTTGCGTAGGCAATCGCGATCATCAACGGTGCCAGCACCGCGATGATCTTGATCAGGGTCCAGGCAATCGGCCAGACCGGGCCGAGCAGGTCTGCACCGCCGGCGTTGAATGAATCAATGTAACCGGGCGCGGCCATTACTTGCTCTCCCCTGCTTTTGCAACTTGGATGGAACCGAACATGGCGCCCAGGCCTGCCACGGCCGGATGGCCGGCGGCGACACGCACTGCGTTCGATGGCAGCGTGGCGTCGACATCGGCCACCAGCACGGCCGAACCGCTGCCCTGCGTGACGGCAACGCTGTCGCCGGCCTTGACACCGATCGATTCAGCCACCGCTTTCGACAGCGTGACCAGCGGCGCGTTCGCGTCGGCGGTGCGCTGCAGCGGCTCGGCGCGGCGTGCCAGCGCATCGGTGAAGTACACCGGCACGTCGGTCACGCGCTCGAGCTGGCCCGCTGGCGCATAGGCGCCAACGGTCGGTGCCAGCGTGGCTTTGTTGTTCAGCTTGCCCGACAGGTCGGTGACACCCTTGCCGAACAGCTCGTCGCGGATCGATTCGGACGTGTCGTAGTCGAAGCCCTGCAGGCCCAGCAGGTTACCCAGCACGCGCAGCACTTTCCAGGCTGGACGGGTGTCGCCCAGCGGACGCACGGTGCCGTTGAAGCTCTGTGCGCGGCCTTCGCAGTTGACGAACGTGCCCGAGGTTTCCGAGAACGGCGCGATTGGCAGCAGCACGTCGGCGTAGTCCAGGCCATGCTTGAAGGCCGACATGACGACGACCATCTCGGCGCCGGCCAGTGCCGCGCTGGCTTGCTGCGGATTCGCGGCGTCCAGTTGCGGCTCGGCGTTCAGCAGCACGTAGGCTTTTTTCGGCGTGGCGAACGGTGCTTCGTTCTTGCCCGACGTGGCGCCCACCAGGTGGCCGCCGATCGTATTGGCCGATTCGACCAGATAACCGAACGAGCAGCCGGTCTGCTCGGCGATCCACTGCGCGGCGGCGTGGATTTTCGATGCTTGCGGATGTTGTGCAGCCGCGTTGCCCAGCAGGATCGCACCTGGCAGTTCGACGTCGCCGACGACGACCAGCGAAGCGGCGATGGCTTTCGCGATATCCGACGCTTCGATCTGTTCGAAACCGGCCGGCGCCGCGATGCCCTTGTCGGCAGCGATGGCAACGACGATTTCCGACAGTGCGACGAGCCAGTCACTTGGCGCGGCGATCAGTTTGTGCGCGACCTTCATCAAGAGTTCGTCGTCCGCGCCGGCAACCAGCGACAGGCGCAGGCCCGACTTGGTGGCGGCGCGCAGGCGGGTCGTGACAAGCGGGTGATCCTTGCGCAGGAACGAGCCGATGACCAGTGCGCGCTTGAGCGTGCTCAGCTGAGCGATCGGCATGCCGAGCCATGGCGTGACCTGGCCGTCGAGCGAAAAGTCGCTCTGGCGCAGGCGGAATTCGACGTTGTCGGAGCCCATGCCGCGCACGGCCTTGTTCAGCAGGTGCAGTTCTTCGACGGTCGAATGCGCAGTGGCGACAGCAGCGATCGCATCGGCGCCGTGCTCGTGACGGATATTGCGCAGGCCGTGAGCAACGTATTCGAGGGCGGTCTGCCACTCGGCTTCCTGCCACATGCCACCCTGCTTGATCATCGGCTTGGTCAGGCGGTCGGTGTTGTTCAGCGCTTCGTACGAGAAACGCTCTTTATCCGACAGCCAGCATTCGTTGACCGCTTCGTTCTCGAGCGGCAGCACGCGCATGACGCGGCCACCCTTGACCTGAACGATCAGGTTCGCGCCCAGCGAATCGTGCGGCGAGACCGACTTGCGGCGCTGCAGTTCCCATGGACGGGCCGAATAACGGAATGGCTTGCTGGTGAGCGCGCCGACCGGGCACAGGTCGATCATGTTGCCCGAGACTTCCGAGTCGACGGTCTTGCCGACGAACGTCGTGATCTCGGAATGCTCGCCGCGGCCCAGCATGCCGAATTCCATGACGCCGGCCACTTCCTGGCCGAAACGCACGCAACGGGTGCACTGGATGCAACGCGACATCTCTTCCATCGAGATCAGCGGGCCCGCTTCTTTCGGGGCCACCACGCGCTTTTCTTCTTCGTAGCGTGAACCGCTCTTGCCATAGCCCACGGCCAGATCCTGCAACTGGCATTCGCCGCCCTGATCGCAGATCGGGCAGTCGAGCGGGTGGTTGATGAGCAAAAATTCCATCACCGACTTCTGGGCCTGCACGGCCTTGTCGCTGTGGCTGCGCACGATCATGCCCGGCGAGACCGGGGTCGCGCACGCTGGCAAAGGCTTCGGCGCCTTTTCCACTTCGACGAGGCACATGCGGCAGTTCGCAGCGATCGACAATTTCTTGTGATAGCAGAAGTGCGGAATGTACGTTCCGAGCTTGTTTGCGGCGTCCATCACCATCGAACCCGGTGGGACTTCAACTTTCTTGCCGTCTAATTCAATTTCAACCATGGGATCGTTACCTGACCTGGTTTAAAGGTATGAGGGCACGAGGCAGTGCTTGTGCTCAATGTGATATTCAAATTCTTCGCGGAAGTGCTTGATCATGGCCTGCACTGGCATCGCGGCCGCATCGCCGAGCGCGCAAATCGTGCGGCCCTTGATGTTGTCAGCGATGTTGTTCAGGAGATCCATGTCGTCCGGTCGGCCCTGGCCATGCTCGATGCGGTGAACCATGCGGTACATCCAGCCCGTGCCTTCACGGCATGGCGTGCACTGGCCGCACGATTCTTCGTAATAGAAGTACGACAGGCGCAGCAGCGACTTGACCATGCAGCGCGTCTCGTCCATCACGATCACGGCGCCCGAACCCAGCATCGAGCCGGCCTTGGCGATCGAATCGTAGTCGAGATCGGTTTGCATCATCTGCTCGCCCGGCACCACTGGCGCCGACGATCCGCCTGGAATCACGGCCTTGATCTTCTTGCCACCGCGCATGCCACCGGCCAGTTCCATCAGGGTCGCAAATGGCGTACCCAACGGAACTTCGTAGTTGCCTGGCCGCTCGACGTCGCCCGAGATCGAGAAGATCTTGGTGCCGCCGTTGTTCGGCTTGCCCAGCGCCATGTAGTTCTCGGCGCCGATGTTCAGGATGAACGGGACCGCAGCGAAGGTCTCGGTGTTGTTGATCGTCGTCGGCTTGCCATACAGGCCGAACGAGGCCGGGAACGGCGGCTTGAAGCGCGGCTGGCCCTTCTTGCCTTCGAGCGACTCGAGCAGCGCGGTTTCTTCGCCGCAGATGTAGGCGCCGTAACCGTGGTGCGCGTGCAGCTGGAACGAGAACGTGCTGCCCAGGATGTTGTCACCCAAAAAGCCGGCGGCGCGCGCTTCTTCCAGCGCTTCTTCAAAGCGCAGGTAGTCTTCGAAGATCTCGCCGTGGATGTAGTTGTAGCCCACGGTGATGCCCATCGCGTAGGCGCCGATGGCCATGCCTTCGATCAGCGCATGCGGGTTGTAGCGAATGATGTCGCGGTCCTTGAACGTGCCCGGCTCGCCTTCGTCGGTATTGCAGACGAGGTATTTCTGGCCCGGGAACTGGCGCGGCATGAAGCTCCACTTCAGGCCGGTCGGGAAACCGGCGCCGCCGCGGCCGCGCAGGCCCGACGCCTTCATGTCGGCGATGATCTGCTCGGGCGTGATCTTTTCTTCGATGATGCGGCGCAGCGCCGAGTAACCACCACGGTTGACGTAGTCGGTCAGGTGCCAGTTGGTGCCGTTCAGATCCTTCAGGATCAGCGGCTTGATGTGACGATCGTGCAGGCTGGTCATTTGTTCAGTTCCTCAAGCAGGGCGTCGATCTTGGCGTCGCTCATGAACGAACACATGCGGTGGTTGTTCACCAGCATGACGGGTGCGTCGCCGCAGGCGCCCATGCACTCGCCTTCCATCAGCGTGAACTTGCCGTCCGCCGTGGTGTCACGGAAGTCGATGTTCAGGGCGTCCTTGATGCGCTGGGCCGCGCGTTCGCCGCCCGACAAGGCGCATGGCAGGTTGGTGCACACGGTGATCTTGTGCTGGCCAACCGGCTTGACGTTGAACATATTGTAGAAAGTCGCCACCTCTTGCACGGCAATCGCCGGCATCTGGATGTAGTCGGCGAGTTCCTGCATCGTCTCTGGCGACAGCCAGCCCAGTTCGACCTGGGCGTGGGCGAGCGAGGCCATCACGGCCGACTGGCGTTGATCGGCTGGGTACTTGGCCAGCTCCCGATCGATTTTTTGATAGCACTGCGGGGATAACATATTCTTCTCTGCCTTTCGGACTAGCGATCAATACTGCCGAACACGATGTCTTGCGTACCGATGATGGCGACGGCATCAGCGATCATGTGTCCGCGTGCCATTTCGTCGAGGCTCTGCAGGTGGACATAGTCCGGCGTGCGGATTTTCAGGCGGTATGGCTTGTTGGCGCCGTCGGAGACGATATAGATGCCGAATTCGCCCTTCGGATGCTCGACCGCAGCGTACGCCTCGCCCTCTGGGACGTGGAAGCCTTCGGTGAACAGCTTGAAGTGGTGAATCAACGATTCCATATTGGACTTCATGTCCATCCGGTTCGGCGGCGCAATCTTGTTATTGTCGATCATGACCGGGCCCGGATTTGCGCGCAGCCAGGTGATGCATTGCTTGATGATGCGGTTCGACTGGCGCATCTCTTCGACGCGCACCAGGTAGCGGTCGTACGAGTCGCCGTTGGTACCGACCGGGATGTCGAACTCGACCTTGTCGTACGCTGCATACGGCTGCGTCTTGCGCAGGTCCCAGGCGATGCCCGAACCGCGCAGCATGGCGCCCGTGAAGCCCATGGCTTTCGCGTCTTCGGGCGTGACGACACCGATGCCGACCGTACGCTGCTTCCAGATACGGTTGTCGGTCAGCAGGGTTTCGTATTCGTCGACATAGCCATCGAAGCGCTTCGTGAACGCGTCGAGGAAGTCGAGCACGGAGCCCTGGCGGTGTTCGTTCAGTGCGTCGATCGCTTTGGCGCTGCGGATGGGCGAGGCCTTGTGCTGTGGCATCGTGTCCGGCAGGTCGCGGTACACGCCGCCCGGGCGGTAGTAGGCCGCGTGCATGCGCGCGCCGGATACCGCTTCGTAGACGTCGAACAGGTCTTCGCGGTCGCGGAAGCAGTACAGGAACGGGCCCATGGCGCCGATGTCCAGCGCGTGCGCGCCGAGCCACATCAGGTGGTTCAGGATGCGGGTGACTTCGTCGAACATCGTGCGGATGTACTGGGCGCGGATCGGCGCCTGGATACCGAGCAGCTTTTCGATCGCCAGCACGTAGCCGTGTTCGTTGCACATCATCGACACGTAGTCGAGACGGTCCATGTACGGCACCGATTGCAGGTAGGTGCGGGTTTCGGCCAGCTTCTCGGTGCCGCGGTGCAGCAGGCCGATGTGCGGGTCGGCGCGCTGGATCACCTCGCCGTCGAGCTCGAGCACGAGGCGCAGCACGCCGTGCGCTGCCGGGTGCTGCGGACCAAAGTTCAGGGTGTAGTTCTTAAGCTCAGCCATTATTTCGTCCCGTAAGTCTCTTCGCGAATCACGCGGGGAATGTTCTCGCGCGGTTCGATCGTGACGGGTTGATAGATCACGCGTTTCTGCTCGGGGTCGTAGCGCATTTCGACGTAGCCCGAGATCGGGAAGTCCTTGCGGAACGGGTGGCCGATGAAACCGTAGTCGGTCAGGATGCGGCGCAGGTCGCCGTGGCCATCGAACAGGATGCCGAACAGGTCGAACGCTTCGCGCTCGAACCAGTTGGCGGCGCGCCAGATCGGCGTGATCGATTCGACCAGCGGCATGTCGTCGTCCGGGCAGAACACCCGCACGCGCACGCGCCAGTTGTGGGTCAGCGACAGCAGGTGCACGACGACCGCAAAGCGCGGTCCTTCGTAGGTGCCTTCGCCATATTCCGAATAGTCGACGCCGCACAGGTCGATCATCTGCTCGAACGCCAGCGCAGGGGTATCGCGCAGGGCCGTCATCGAGCGGATGTAGTCGGCGGCCTTGACCACCACCGTGACTTCACCCAGCGCCGCCGAGATCGCGGCGCCCTCGCCCAATGCAGTCTGCAGGGCGAGTTGAAGGGTTTCGAGTTTTGTCGTCATGGAGTACGCCGTCCGTTTTTAGCGCGCGATGGTATTGGTGCGCTTGATCTTGTTCTGGAGCTGCATGATGCCGTACAGCAGAGCTTCGGCGGTCGGTGGACAGCCTGGCACGTAGACATCGACCGGGACGATGCGATCGCAGCCACGGACGACCGAATACGAATAGTGGTAGTAGCCGCCACCGTTGGCACAGGAGCCCATCGAGATGACCCAGCGCGGCTCGGCCATCTGGTCGTAGACCTTGCGCAGCGCCGGCGCCATCTTGTTGCACAGCGTGCCGGCAACGATCATGACGTCGGACTGGCGTGGCGACGGACGGAACACGATACCGAAACGGTCCATGTCGTAGCGGGCCGCGCCCACGTGCATCATCTCGACCGCGCAGCAGGCCAGACCGAACGTCATCGGGAACATCGACCCGGTACGTGCCCAGTTGACCAGCTTGTCGGCTGTGGTGGTGATGAAACCTTCGTTTAGTACGCCTTCAATAGCCATGGCTTATTCCCAATCAAGGGCACCTTTCTTCCAGATGTACCAGAAGCCCACGACGAATTCGGCGATGAACACCATCATCGTGATGAAACCGGTGAACCCCAGTTCGCGCATCGAGACGCCCCATGGGAAGAAGAATGCCGTTTCAAGATCAAACAAAATAAACAGGATCGCGACCAGGTAGTACCGGACGTCGAACTTCATGCGCGCGTCTTCGAAGGCTTCGAAGCCGCATTCATACGGAGACAGTTTGGCATCGTCGGGTTTGTGCGGCCCGAGCAGGCGACCAAGCACCTGAGGGGCGACACCGACACCGATGCCAACCAGGATAAAGAGAAGAACGGGGAGATAACTTTCGAGGTTCACGATGAAGCCTTCTGAACGATCGGTTAATGGAACGCTGCAGAGATGCAGCACCGAATCGTGCGAACCTGGCTTCGAGCCTGCCGCCAGGATCGTACGACAGATCCTCGTAAAAAAGCCAGCTCAGGCATGAGGTAAAAACTCGTGCGCCCTTGCTGGCTTTCTTTCTAAATTTTGGTGCCGACGGCGAGACTCGAACTCGCACAGCTTGCGCCACTACCCCCTCAAGATAGCGTGTCTACCAATTTCACCACGTCGGCTGGAGAACAGTATTTTAACCTGCTTTAGCACTATCTTTCAATGCTCAAATTGCGCAATCACAAAGATATTTGCCATTTAATTGAATCATATCGCCGAACAATCTATTGGACGCTCATTTACTGACATGAGCATGACAAAGTTCGTTGCGACAACAGCGTCAATATTGCAAGGCTGCACAGACCGGTTGTCCAACCCTGTCACGCGCCGCAGTATTCTACGCCTAAAAACGACAATGCGCCCGATAAAAAGGCGCATTGTTTTGGAACAGCATTGGCGCACATGGCGCCGGGACTGCGTAACTTACTTGGTCGCTGGCGCCGGGGTCGCCGGAGCGGCCGGGACACCCGCTGCCGGAGCTGCCGGGACGGCACTGCCCGCTGGCAGCGTCGGCACATCGGCTGGCGCGGTCTGCACTGGCGCCGTGACCGGGATGCCGGCTGCTGGCGCCTGGGCGCGGCCCATCACGCCGGCGTTGTCGCTGCCGGTGCGGTTGTTGCCGATGTAGGCCAGCGTCAGCGTGGTGCCGAAGAACACGGCGGCGGCCACTGCCGTTGCCTTGGACAGGAAGTTCGACGAACCGGATGCACCGAACAGGCTGCCCGACGCGCCGGAACCGAAGGCCGCACCCATATCAGCGCCCTTGCCGTGCTGCATCAGGACCAGGCCAATAATGGACAGGGCCGAGATAACCTGCACGACGATAATAAGATTAGACCAGATCATTGCAATTCCATTCCAAGGTTTAACAGCGTTTCAAATTTTTTGTAATTCCAAAATCTTCGCAAAACTAAATGCGCGAGATTAAGTCTTTAAGCAGCACGCAGAATGGCGAGGAAGTCGTCGGCTTTCAGTGCCGCCCCGCCGATCAGGCCGCCATCGATATCCGGTTGCGCCAGCAGCTCGCGTGCATTCTCCGGCTTCATGCTGCCGCCGTAAAGGATTTGTACGGTTTCCGCGGCATCAACGTTGCACTTGCGCACTAACGCGCGCATGTCGGCGTGGACTTGCTGCGCCATCTCGGGCGTGGCCGTCTTGCCGGTACCGATTGCCCATACCGGCTCGTAGGCCAGCACCAGGCGCGACACATCTTCAAAGCCCACCAGTTCCAGCACCGCGTGCAGCTGGCCACCGACAACGTCGTTGGTCTCGCCCGCTTCGCGCTGCTCGAGTGTTTCGCCAATGCACACGATCGGGGTCAGGCCGGCGTCCAGCGCCGCTTTCGCCTTGCGCGCGACCAGCTCGTTCGACTCGCCGTGGTAGCCGCGGCGCTCGGAGTGGCCGACGATCACGTAACGGCAACCGAAATCGTGCAGCATCGAGACGCACACTTCGCCGGTGAAGGCGCCGCACGGCTCGGTCGCGACATCCTGCGCGCCCCAGGCCACGCTGCTACCGGCCAACAATTGCTCGCACTGGAACAGGTACGGCGCGGGGACGCACACCGCGCACGCTGCCTGAATGTCAGGGCTCAGACCCGCGAGAATGCCTTGCAGCAGCTCGGCATTGACTGCCCGGCTGCCGTTCATTTTCCAGTTACCTACTACGAGTGTGGGACGCATACTACCCCATGTCAAATAACCCGCTATTCTAGCGGTCGATATTGTGGCGGTCAAACAATGGCTGACAGCGTCAACCGGCCTGAAACCGCCCGTGGATGCGCCGCGCAGGGCTTGTGGGCCCCGCCGGCGCGCCTGTTGTTTTTATGGTCAGTCGGCCAGCACTTGCAGGACGATCTTGCCCACATGGGCGCTCGATTCCATCATCGTGTGCGCTGCCGCGGCTTCTGCCAGCGGGAACACGTGGTGGATCACCGGCTTGATCTTTTTCTGCGCAAACAGTGGCCAGACCTGCTCGCGCAACTGGCGCGCAATGGCGGCCTTGAACGCGACCGGACGTGGACGCAGCGTCGACCCGGTGATCGTCAGGCGGCGGCGCAGCACGTGGTTCATGTCCAGGTTGGCCTGCGGCCCGCCCAGCAGCGCGATGACGACCAGGCGGCCATCGTCGGCCAGGCACTCGATCTCGCGTGCCACGTAGTCACCGGCGACCATATCCAGAATCACATCGACACCACGACCGTCCGTGAGTTCCTTGACCACGGCGACAAAATCTTCATCGCGGTAATTGATGCCGCGCTCGGCGCCCAGTGCTTCGACAGCGCGGCATTTGTCTTCGCTACCGGCCGTGATGAACACGCGGTGGCCCAGTGCGCTGGCGACCTGGGTGGCGGTCACGCCGATACCCGAGCTGCCGCCCTGCACCAGCAGGCTCTCGCCTTCGCTGAGGCGGGCACGGTCAAAGACATTGCTCCAGACCGTGAAATAGGTTTCCGGCAAGGTGGCCGCTTCCAGCGGGGTCAACCCTTCTGGTACCGGCAGGCATTGCTCGAGTGGCGCGGCGCAGTATTCGGCGTAGCCGCCGCCCTGCACCAGAGCGCAGACGAGGTCGCCTTTGGCAAAACCGCTGTCGCCAAGGTCGCCGTCGACGATCTCGCCGGCCACTTCGAGGCCTGGCAGGTCGGAGGCGCCCGGTGGCACAGGGTATTTGCCCAGACGCTGGAACACATCGGGGCGGTTGATCCCGGCAGCATGGACCTTGATCAGGACTTCGCCGGTTTTCAGGACCGGCAATGGCCGTTCACACAGTTGCAAGACGTCGGGTTCCCCCGGCTTGGTAATCTCGATGGCGCGCATGGAAAGCTCCCGCATTAGCAAAACCGCAATTGTACGGGAGTCGGCGGCGGCTTGCCGACGACCCGGCGATCGTGCGCGCCGCCCGTGACGGTGCCAATGAACGTGCTTGTTGCCTACGAATACGTCGTGACCGTCACGCCCTGCTCGACCGCATCGAGTGCCTGGCGCGCCATGGTCCGGATACCGTCGTAGCTGCGCGCAGCGGCGATGAAGCGGCCCGTGTGGCAGAACACGGCGTCCGGCACGCCCGTCACGGCCGCCAGGTCCGCTTCGCGCAGGCCAGCCCAGGTTTCAGGCAGGTCGGCGCGGGCATCGAAGCTTTCCGTGTCGACCGACACCGTGTGCAGGATGTAGCGGTTCTCGGTCAGACTATGGCTGATGACGAACAGGATCTTCGGCATTTCCTTGCGCACGATGCTGCTCCACGGCAGCGCGGCGTTCTTCAGGAACAGCAGCTTGCCGCCCTCGAGCACCTCGGCCTGGCGCACTTGCGTGACGGCCAGCATGGCGCCCACGCGGTAACGCACGGCATTGCCCATGATGTCGGTAAGGAATTCCACGGCGCGCATGAACTGGCCCATGCGATACACATCGACCGCTTCGCCGTAACCCAGGCGCTGCTCGTCGAGCCAGCCCGGATTGAAGCCCGAGACCACGGCCGACAGGCCATAGCTGCCCGGCGCGTTCTTGGCCACGCCGACGTCTGACAAATCGAGGTACTGCACGATATCGACGTCGATGGCGTACGCGATCTGCTGGGCCGTATCGTCGGACAAGGTCTCGCCCGTGTGGCGCAGCGCCAGCGCAGCGACACAGCGCGCGCCATGGTCGCGCCAGACGAGGCCGGCGCTGGCATACGGCACGCCGGACGGCCGGGTGGCATTGAATTCCTTCTGGTGGTGGTCGAACCGGCCGGTAGCCGGGTCCCAGACCCCGCCAACGTCGATCGCGAAGTCGGCGGCATCGATCCGGGCCTGCTCGCGGGTGCGAATCACGTCGGCATCGGGGAACAGCACCTTCAGGACGGCGACGGCCCACGCATCATCTGCGTGAAATTTGCCGCCGTGAGTGGCAATCAACATACAAGCTCCAAATTGCCGCAACGCCGCGAATGCATCGGGCGCGCGAATGAGTCAAAGCCGAAGCCTACCATGCGGGGACGCATCTCAGCCTGTCTCAGCGTGCTCTGCCGGCTGCGCCGCGGCCCGCAACGGTAGCCCCACGAACACCCAGCGCCTGCGCCAGCTTCTTGTGGCGGTGCGCGAAGAACAGCTTGACGAGGTAGCGCACGACGGGTGTGGCCAGGCGTGGCGTGAACGCCAGATGATCGGTGATCTGGGCGCCCCGGCCATCGGCGGATGGTGTGATCACACGTTCATGGCGCCACGAGCGCATCGACAGCAGGTCGGATTCCTCGACGAAGCGATGGCCCGGCTCCATCTCGGTAAAGCGCAGCTTGGACATATCGATCGGAAACAGACCGAACAGCAAGAACTGGCAACGGCCCAAGACCGTGTTGAGCGCCGTATTGGGACCGATATGCGTCATTGTCTTGGGAAAGACGACCTTGAGCAGCGGGCGCATTTCAGTGCGCACGCCTTCGAGCGACGTCGACCAGGCCCAGGCTTCGCCGGTCGAGACCGGCACGTGCGTCGTCATCGTCAGTGTTACCTTGGCCATCGGGGGACTCCTTGACAGTGTGTTCGCACCATCATGGCCCGCCCTGCCCCCGGGCTCGGTTCGCCAACCCGCATAACGGGACGATTGCCAGGCGATTGCGCCGGCTACACTGGCGCGTTACGCGTCGCCGCCCGTCTTCGACGTCGCCGGCAGCGGCGTGCCCGGCTTCCAGGTGCGCGACAGCGCCTGCGCTTCTTCGATCTGCTCCTGTGTCATGCGTTTGGCAATCGCGGCGCGCTGGTCGACGGCGTTGCGATTGCCGCCGGCGGCGGCCAGGTTATACAGCATGTAGGCCAGCACGACATCCTGCGGCACGCCGGCCACGTGGTAGCGGTACATCAGCCCGAGGGCATTCTGCGCCTCGGCATGCCCCTGCTCGGCCGCCTTGCGGAACCAGGTCACGGCGTGCTTCTGGTCCTGCGGCACCGAGTTGCCCGTGTAATACATGGCCCCGACGACGTACTGCGCGTCGGCCTTGCCCTGCAGCGCGGCCTTCTGGTGCCAGGCAAATGCCTGCTTGTAGTCGCGCGGCACGCCCCGCCCCATGTAATACATGAGCCCCAGCAGATGCTGCGCTTCGGCGTGGCCGGCCTTGGCCAGCGGCGTGACTTCCTTCAAAGCGAGCGCATAGTTGCGGGCATTGTAGGCACTGGCGCCTTCGGGAAAACCGGCCTGGGCGCTGCCCTGCAGACCGAACTGCAGGCACAGCGCCAGGAGAACTGCAAAGAATGGTGTCTTCATGGTTCGCACACAGAATCCAGGTCGTTGCCGGTGCCGCCGGGGTGTCCCCGGCCAGCGTGGTTGTCGCGTGTCCGTCATTTCCAGTTGACCTTGCCCAGCCCGTCGAGCGCCACCTTGCGATTGACCGGCTTGCCCAGTACCGTCACCGATCCCATGCCCGACAGCGACACGTTGATGCTCTGGCGCACATTGACGGTGGCATTGCCCAGCCCCGACAGATCGAGCGCGACCGAGTCGACGCTGCAGCCCTGCGCATCGAGCCCGCCCAGGCCGCCCAGCTCCGCCTTCAGGCGCTTGCTGCGGCCGGTCAGGGTCACGAAGCCGGCGCCGCCCAGGTTCAGGTCGATGCCCTCGCTGTCGACGCCGTTGATCTTGAGGTTGCCCACGCCGCCCAGGTTGGCGGTAATAAAACGATAATTCGACGATGATACCGACATTGACCCGGCGCCATCGAGATTGATGTCCAGCGACTGGCCGGCAAAGCCGCTGACCGTGGTGGTGCCAATACTTTCAGACGATACGGCGCGCAGGTTCGGCAGCACGAGTTCGGCCTGGATGCCCGATGATCGGCCGAAGTTGAAGCCCCCGCGGCGGCCTTCGGTCGCGATATTGAGCGTGTCACCGCGCTGCGTGGTGGTGGTGCGCGACAGCAGGCGTGCGTCGCCCGTCAGCACCAGCGTGGCCGTTGCGCCCTGGCGGATGATCAGATCCCCGATCCCTTCGAGCGTCACGCGCACGACTTGCGCATCGACTGGCCGCGTCTCGCTGGCCGTGTCCGGCGCGGCGCGCACGAGGCCGGCCGTGGCGCCCAACAGCGCAGCCACGGCGCCCAGCTTGAAAAGGTGATTCATCGAGGTTCTCCGGTATGTTGCGGCCCGAACCAATGCCGGGACTTGTCTTGATGAAACTATAGCCCGAAAGTCAAGTATGGCCGCAATGCATGCGATGAACTGCAAAAAACGGCGTCCGAGCTGCGCAGCGGTGGCAGTTTGGGGCAGAACGGCCAGGGATCGATGCAGCACGCATGACCCCATATCGTCCTGCGCCAGCGCAACAAAAACATTCTTTTAAAGCATGCCATTGCGCTAAGATGTTTCGCCGGTGGCGCACCGCGTCCCGGTCATACCCATTTCATTGCGATCCATTTCGAGGTCTCCATGCGCATGCGCCACTATCCCGCCCTGCTGGCCGGGTTCACCCTGTCGATGTCGGCATTTGCCGCACCGGCCGACGGGTGGACCTTGCCGGTCACCATGAAAAAACTCGACAACGGCCTGACCGTGATCGTATCGGAAGACCGCACCTCGCCCACCGTCGGCGTGTCGGTCGTCTACCACGTCGGCATGCGCCTTGAGCCGAAGAACCGCACGGGCTTCGCGCACCTGTTCGAACACCTGATGTTCCAGGGGACGCCGAATGCACCGAAGGGCGTCTTCGATACGACGATCACGGGCGGCGGCGGCTGGAACAATGGTTCCACCCGGCCCGACTTCACCAACTACATCGAGACCGTGCCAAGCTCGGCACTGGAGCCGATCCTGTGGCTGGAAGCAGACCGCATGAAGACGCTCGACTTCAGCGCCACCACGCTGAAGAACCAGCAGGATGTCGTCAAGGAAGAAATCCGCGTCAACGTGAAGAACCAGCCGTATGGCGGCTTCATGTGGATCGACATCAGCCAGCACGCATTCCAGAAATGGGAAAACAACCACGACGGCTACGGCAGCTTCGAAGACCTGGAAAACGCCAGCCTGGACGACGTGCGCGCGTTCCACCGCGACTACTATGGCCCGAACAACGCGGTGCTGGCCATCGCCGGCGACATCACGCCGCAGCAGGGCTTTGCGCTGGCCCAGAAATACTTCGGCGCCATTCCTGCGCGGCCGGTACCGAAGGGCACGGATTTCAGCGAGCCCCTGAACACGGCCGAAAAACGCCTGCAGCAAAGCGACGCACTGGCCCAGGTGCCGGCAATCGCGGCGGCCTGGAAGGTGCCGGAACGCGGCAGCCGCGACCAGGCGCCGGTCGCCGTGCTGGCCGAACTGCTGGGCGGCGGCGATGCGTCGCTGTTCTACCAGGGCCTGGTCAAGGGCCGCGAGATCGCACTGAATGTCGACATCCTGTTTGGCCTGACCAGCCCGTGGGAATACAACGGCCCTACCCTGATGACCGTGCATGCGCTGTACAAGCCCGACAGCAGTGCGGACGCCATCCTCAAGGCCATGGATGAAGAGATCGCCAAGGTGGCCAGGGACGGTGTCGACGACGCCACCCTCAAGCGGGTCAAGACGCGCATGCTGGCCGACTGGAACAACAAGCTGGAAAGCTTCGTCAACCGCGCCGACACGATGGCCAAGCTGCAGGTGCTGTGGGGCGACGCCAATGTCGTCAACAAGATTCCGGGCTGGATCGATGGCGTGACCTCGAGCGACATCCAGCGCGTCGTCAAGACCTATCTCGTGCCAACCAACCGCACCGTCATCGACCGCAAGCCGGCCGCGATGATCGAGGCCGCCAAGACGGCTGCGGCCCCCGCCAACAATGCGCCTGCCGGCGTCACCAAATAAGGAGCGCATCATGAACAAATTGATGCTCGCGCTTGCCGTCTCGCTGGCGTTCGCGCCGACGCTGCATGCACAAACCAGGGCGCCGAACGGCATGCCTGCGTATGGCCAGGAAAAATCGATTCCCGCACCGAAGATCGCCAAGCAGACGCTGGCCAACGGCTTGACCGTGTGGGTCGTGCCGCGCCAGGGCTTGCCGCGCGTGGACTTCGTGCTGGCGCTGCGCGGCGCCGGCTTTGCGGCCGATGCCCCGGCCCAGGGCGGCTTTGCGGCGATGCTCGCCGGGATGCTCAACGAAGGCACGGCCAAACGCGATTCGCGCGCCATCGCCGAAGCGGCGCAAGGCATGGGCGGTGAAGTGGCCGCCAGCCCGGCCGCCGACGGCATCATCCTGTCGGCCAACGCCGTCGCCTCGCAGGCAGGCGGCATGCTGGAGCTGATGGCCGAAATCGCGCGTCAGCCGTCGTTCCCCGAGAACGAAGTGGCGCTGGCAAAAGCCAATGCGCTGCAGGCGCTGCGCGTGGCCGAAACCCAGCCGGGTTTCCGCGCCGAGCGCGCGATCAAGAAAGCGGTCTATCTTGACCATCCGTACAGCCGCACCGATCCGACCGCCGAGTCGATCAATGCCGTGAGCGCCGCACTGCTGCGCACCGAGCACGCAAAGCGCTTCCGTCCGGACCGCGCGCTGCTGGTCATCACCGGCCGCATCACCGAAGCCGAAGCGTTGAAGCTGGCACAAGCCGCGTTTGGCGACTGGAAGGCCAGCGGCGCGGCCTTGCCGGACACGCCTGCCGTCGCCACGAACGTGAAGCCGGCGCGCATCCTGCTCAAGCGCGACGGCAGCGTGCAGTCGACGCTGCGCGTGGGCAGCCCCGGCATCGCGGCCAGCGCCGCCGACCAGATCCCGCTGCGCCTGACCAGCACCATCATCGGCGGTGGCTTCTCGAGCCGGATCAACACCAATCTGCGCGAAGAAAAAGGCTACACCTACGGCGCCTCGGCCGGGGCGCGCATGAGCCGCGCGGGCGGCATGATGGTCGGCGGCGCCGATGTGCGCAATGAGGTGACGGGCGCGGCGCTGGCCGAGTACTTCAAGGAGTACAAGCGCTTGGGAAGCGAGCTGGTCACGACGGCCGAGATGGACATGAACAAGCGCTATGTCGCGGGCGGCTACCTGCTGAATAACCAGTTGCAGCGTTCGGTGGCCAACACGCTGGCCGCCAACTGGCTGGTGGGCTTGCCGCCCGAGTTCCTGGGCGACTATGTGCCGCTGATGCGCAAGGTCACGCCGCAGCAGGTACGCACGGTGGCGCAGAAATATTTCGCGCCCGAGAACCAGTCGATCGTGATCGTTGGCGACCCTTCCAAGCTCGATGCGCAGCTGGCGCCATACGGCGAATTTACGGTCCAGGACAAGTAACCCGACCAGCGCAGTACCCATGCATGCCCCGTGTCACTCACGGGGCATTTTTTTCGTCTCGATCTTTATTTATCAACAAGTATGCAGCGGACATAAGCGTGCATATTTAGCACGATAAAAGGCCATAAGCCAGCGCCACAATTGGCCAAACCAATTATTTCAACAAGATTACAACAAGAAAGTATTTACTTGCGTCGGATATCAATGCAGCAATAATATCAATGCGCTCGCATTGCATTATTTGCATCGTGAATTTCGATGTGCAATGCATCGCTGGCACCACGAGGAAGCCCCCGGAAGACGCATCACCGCTTACCACAACGACCCACGCCCACCAGTCGCGAAAGGACTACGCATGAGAACGAAGCCTTCGAGCTCGCCGTACCACGGCAAGCAAAGCCAGCTGCATACCGCCCCCCTGAAAAAAGGTTCGCTCGCGCTCTGCGTCGCGCTGGCCCTGGTTGTCGGCACCCCATCCGTGCTGGCGGCGCAGGTCGGCCCGGTACAGGTGCAGAACCAGCGCGCGGCCGCATTCTGGCAGGACGTGACGGTGCCGGCGGCATCGACCACGGCACGCAGCAGCGGCGCCAAAACGCCGGCGCTGCAACTGCGCCGTGTACGCGCCGCCAGCCTCGACCTGGCCGGTATCCGGGGCGTTGCCCGCGAAGCGCCGATGGCGCGCAGCGGCGACCTGTCGGCGAGCAGCCTGACCATCTCGCTGCCCCATCCGGACGGCGGCTACCAGCGCTTCACGCTCGAAGAGTCGCCGATCATGGAGCCGGGCCTGGCTGCCAAGCACCCCGACATCAAGACCTACCGCGGCAAGGGCGTCGACGATCCGCGCGCCACGCTGCGCATGGACATCACGCAGCTTGGCCTGCACGCGTCGGTGCGTTCGCCGGATGGCGGCTGGTATGTCGATCCGTACTACCGCAATGACACCAGCGTCTACGCCAGCTACACGCGCGCCGACCTGATCAACCCGCGTGGCCCGCTGATCGAAGGTGCCATCGAACCACAACTGAGCCTGTCGCGCTCGTTCTACCAGGAAGGCGACAGCGTCGTGGTGACCGGTGCCGGCTTTGCTCCGGGCGCCAGCGTCAGCCTGAACATCGCTGCCGATGGCGATGGCGTGGCGCTGCACAATGCCACAGCCACCGCCGACAAGAACGGCGCGATCAGCGTGACGCTGCCGGCTGGCGCAGCACGTCAGGGCGCGTTCGACATCACCGCCACCGACGGCCGCAACAGCACCAGCGCGCCCTACCGCGTGGTCGATGCCAGCATGGCGGCCAATGCCGTCGTCGGCAGCGCACTGCGCACCTACCGCCTGGCACTGGTGACCGACCCGAGCTACGCGACCTACTTCGGCCCTGCCAACGTTACCGCCGCCAAGGTCACGCTGATCAACCGCGTGACCCAGGTCTACGAAGACGAGACCTCGATCAGCCTGGTGCTGATCGACGCCACCGATGCGCTCAACCTGAATACGCCCGAGCAGATGACCGGCACCAACGGTCCGTGCGGCGGCGCGGCCTGCTACACGCCGGCCCAGGCATCCGGCTGCACGAGCGGCACCCTGACCCGCAACCGGATCGTCACCGGCCTGCTGGCGGGCGCCAGCAACTTCGACGTCGGCCACATCGCCTTTGGTCTGAACGGCGGCGGCGTCGCCAGCCTGGGCGTCGTGGGCGGCAGTGCCAAGGCCCAGGGTTGCACCGGCATCCCGACCCCGACCGGTGACTTCTTCGCCGTCGACTACGTCGCGCACGAACTGGGTCACCAGTTCTCGGGCAACCATACCTTCAATGGCACGGTAGGCAGCTGCAGCGGCGGCAACCGCAGCGCCACCACCTCGGTCGAACCGGGCAGCGGCTCGTCGATCATGGCCTATGCCGGCATCTGCGGCACCGACAACCTGCAGCCGCACAGCGATCCGTACTGGTCGCAGCGCAGCTTCGACGAGATCGTGGCCTACACGTCGGGCGCCGATATCGCGATCAACGAAGTACAGGTCGCCGCCCTGGCCGGCTTTACCGCTGCTGACCAGCAGTTCCAGCTGAGCTTTAACGGCAACCTGTCGGCCCCGATCGTGCGCGGCGTCAACTACACCACGGCGGGCGTCAAGGCGGCCATCGAAGGTATCGCTGGCTGGCCTGCAGGTGCCACGGTCACGGTCAGCGCGCTGACCGATACCGGCTTCACCGTCACCTTCGGCGGCACGCTCGCCGGCACCAACGTGCCCTCACTGGCGGTCAGCAACGTCAGTGGCACCGGAACCGGCTTCATCGGTGAAGTCGCACGCGGCGGCCTGACCAATCGCGGCGGCAGCGTCGCGGGCACGACCAATTCGCCGCCGAGCGTCACCGTGCCACCGAGCTTCACGATCCCGGTGCGCACGCCATTTGCCCTGACCGGCAGCGCCGTCGATGGCGACGATGACACCGTGACGTATATGTGGGAGCAGAACGACCGGGGCGGCAGCACCGGTACCTCGCTGATCAATAACGTCAAGCTCAACGGCCCGCTGTTCCGCCAGTTCGGCACGCGTGCCATCGTGACCAGCGCCGGCACGCTCGAGTACTCGTCGCCAGGCCAGAACCAGGTGACCACCGATCCGACCCGTGTCTTCCCGGACATGGCGCAGATCCTGGCCAACAACACCAATGCCGTCACCGGCGCCTGCCCGACTGCCAGCACCACGCCAACGGCAACCGAGATCGACTGTTTCTCGGAGTTCCTGCCGACGGCTGCCTACGTGGGCTTCGGCACCAACGCCGCGCCGGCGTCGCTGAACTTCAAGCTGACGGCGCGTGACGGCCGTGGCGGCGTCAACAGCGCCACCACGACGCTGGTGCTGGCGCCGGCTGCCGGTCCGTTCCTGGTCACGTCGCCCAACACGGCGGCCACCATCAACGCCGGCCCGCAGACCGTGACCTGGAGCGTGGCCAATACCGACGCGGCGCCAGTGAGCACCGCGAACGTGAAGATCACGCTGTCGACCGACGGCGGCGCGACCTGGCCACACCTGCTGGCGGCCAACGTGCCGAACACGGGCAGCGCCAACGTCACGTTCCCGGCAGTGGCGACAACGCAGGGCCGCATCAAGATCGAGGCGGTAGGCAATGTGTTCTTCGACGTCTCGGACGCCAACTTCACGCTGGCAAATGCGCCGGTCGTGGGTGACGTGACCGGCGACGGCGTGGTCGATTGCGCCGACGTGGCAGTGGTGCGTGCATCGCTGAACAAGCGCACCGGCCAGGCCGGATTCGATCCGCGCGCCGACGTGAATAGCGACGGCATCGTCAATATCCGCGACCTGAACGTCGTTACCCAGCGCGTGCCGGCCGGCACGGTCTGTAACTGATTCAAGCGGCGGGCCGGATCTTCTGTTCGGCCCGCCAGAACCATTGATTGCCTACTCAACTTTAGGATCACACCATGAGCAAATGGAAGCACTTCATCGCCGCCCTCCTGCTGGGCGCCAGCACCCAGGCCTGGGCCGCGCCCATCCTGTCGTTCTCCACCGGCCCGGCCGCGCAAGTCGGCTCGACCGTCACCTATAACATTGCGATCGACGATATCGCCGACCTGTATTCGTACCAGTTCTCGATCAACTACGATGCGCGCTACCTGCGCGCGCTGAACGTGACCGAAGGCGCCTTCCTTGGCACGGCGGGCAGCACGGTCAGCGGTGTTCTCGGCATGGACACAGGGCTCATCGACTTCGTGTACGGCAGCCTGCTCGGCCCGACCCCGGGCGCCTCGGGCAGCGGCCTCTTGGCCAGCATCACCTTCGAAGCGATCGGTGCGGGCACGTCCGCGCTGTCGTTCGCTGACGTGATCTTCCTCGATTCGGTTGGCGACGACATTGCCGGCTTGACTGCGCTGTCGGGTCAGGGCGTCGTACTCGCGGACCCGGGTGGACCGGTTGACGTGCCGGAACCGGCCAGTGTCCTGCTGTTCGGCGCCGGCCTGGCGGGCGCTGCCGCACTGCGTCGCCGCCGCACAGGCGCCCGCGCATAATCAGCAACGAGCAACGAGCGACGGCCACAAGCAAACAGGCCTGCACCGCGGTTACGCGGTGCAGGCCTGTTTCATTGACAGTGCTGTCGTTACGCCAGTGCTTCCTTGGCCGCCTCTTCAGGCGTGAGCGAATCGTAGAACTGGTCGGTGAACCATTCGATTTCTTCCTCGATATGGTCCTGCGCCTGCCGTACGGTCGCGCCGCCCGCGACTAAAAACCCCTCGACCTCGATACACCAGTTGACGAACGCCAGCGTTTCTTCATCGAGTTCTTCTTCCTTCTTGGCCATGGCAAATCCCCGTATCACGTTACCGCCGGTCGGCGCGACCGGCGTTGGCGTGATTCTACCGTAGCCGGTCAGCGCTCGGTGGCCACTTCCGGCATCAGGCGATTCATGACGCTGTAGTTAATCGCCGTCCACCACTCCGAGCCTTCGCCGGTCAGCGCCGCTTCGGATTGCGCGATCGCCTCATGGTCGCTGCTGACCAGGTAATCCTCGACATCGTTCAGTGACGCGAACGACAGGATCGAGACCGCATCGATTTTGCTGCCTTCGGGGTCCTTCTGGGTCGAGCCGATATTGAGCAGCACCGCGTAGCGCTTCACGAACTCGGTCGTTGCCGACTGGCCCATGACCAGCGGCGCGTGCTCGTCCAGCAGGCGGCGCTGGAATTCTTCGCGCGACAGGTCCGGGTTGCGCATGTGGATCTTGACCAGGCTGATCGGATCGCGGTGACGCGCGCTCGGGATCAGGATGTATTCGCGCGTGATTTCACGCGTGACCATGCGAAACGCCACTTGCTCATCGGCGATGATCCGCTCGGCAAATTTCTCCTGGCCCAGCACGCGCTCGATATCGTCCTGTTCGGCATACGTGATGTAGGCCAGGCCATCCCAGCGCGGGCGGCCATACGGCGGCACGCATTTTTCTGGCTCGGCCGGCAGCTTGCCATCGTCGCCGATCATCGCGCGGTACGGTGGCGGGAAGAACGACGACGGGCCCGAGGCAATACGGTGTACCTGATCGTAGCGCAGCACGCGCTCGGACGAACTGCCCGGCTCATCCCACGCGAATTTCGGGCCGTGGACCTTGCGCCAGTATTCGTCCCAGTGCTCGAACGCCAGGTTTTCATTGCCTTCCAGCGCCAGCGCGCCGGGACGCCAGTTCGGCAGATGCACCTCATTGCCGTGCTTGCTTTTGGCTGAGCCGGCATCTTGCGGACGCTCACTGCGCGGCGTGCTGTCAACGCGGCTGACGAAGGTCGCCGTGACGATCAGTGGATGCGTAATCGGATCGCGGGTCTGGCCCATCGGTGGGCGTTGCAGGTTGTCGCTACGGTCGAAATCAATGGTCATGACATTCCTTTTTCTTGATCGTGCGTTAAAAGACAATGGTAAAAAATCAGTCGGCGTTAAACAGTGGCAGCACGTGCTCCGCCAGTTCGGCCAGCGCATCGTGCGCCGGCCGGCGCAGCGGCTTCAGGTTCAGCGCCACGTGGCTCACGCCTTGTTCCTGCTGATGGTAAAACAGCTCGACCAATGCATGGCGGCCGCTACGAATGCCATTGCGCACGAAGCGCATCGGCTCATCCGGGTCTTCCGCCAGATCGAACATCGTGCCGTAGCCGTACGGGCGCACCCACTGCCCCGGCTCGTGGCTGGCGCGCCATGCCTCGATCAGTTGCGGCAGGCGGGTAAAGTCGCTCAGATGCCAGATCCAGCCATCGCTGTGCCGGGCAATCCACGCCATGTCCTGGCGCGCCCGGCCGACGACGATCATCGGCAGGCGCGGCGCCGCCGGCTTGGGCACCAGGTCGATGCCCCCGTCGAGGTTGCCGTAGTGCGCCGTGCGCGCATGCGGAAAGTCCTGTTCAGTCACCGTCTTGATCAGGCCGAACGCTTCGCGAAAACGCTCGCCGCGGTTGTCGAAATCCAGGCCAAACGCCGGATACTCGACGGGCCGGTCGCCGGTCGACAGGCCCAGCACCAGGCGGCCGCCCAGCAACTGATCGACGGACACAGCCTGCTTGGCCACGATCAACGGCTCGCGCAGCGTGGCCACGATGCCGGCGGTGCCCAGCGCAATGCGGCTCGTGTGCGCCGCCAGAAAGCCCATGTACACCATCGGATCGAGCACCTGGCCGGTATCGCCGAAGTTGGGATCGTAGAACGGCACGTCGCGCAGCCACAGGGTCGAGAAACCGGCCTCGTCGGCCATGCGCGCCATCGTCTGATGATTGGCCAGCGTCGGAAACGGCGAATCCGGATAGCCTTCGAGCGGCATGATGAAGCCGAAGGTCAGCTTGCCCGGCTTGAAGATACGCTGGTAGCCGGCATGGCTTGCCAGTTCGGCCGGCAACGGTCCAATGGGTGCGAGTGCCATGATGTTATGCCTTGGTGGGTGGATTCATGCGTGCCACCAGGCTGGTCGCCAGCGCAGCCAGCACGGCGATGCCCGCAGCCACGTAACCGACATTGCCCGCACCCCAGTTGGCCACTGCAAGGCCACCGATCACGGCGCCCAGCGCGATGCCGCCGTTGGCCGCCGACACATTGATCGTGCCGGCCAGCGCCTGGGCGCCGGTTGCCGCCTTCATCACGCGGATCTGGCAGATCGGATACAGCGCCGTATTGGCAATACCCCAGACGCCCAGCGCGATGGCAAAGCCAATGCTCAGGCCAGCGAACAGCATCGACGCGGCCATGCCGGCTGCCAGCACGAGGCTGAAGATGGCGGTGGTGGCCAGCGGTTTCTGGTCGACCCAGAGGCCACCCAGCCAGTTACCGATCAGGCCCACTGCGCCGAAACCCATCAGCCACCAGCCCACCTGCGCCGGTGCCACGCCGGCCGATTTTTCCAGCATCTCGGCCAGGTAGGTGTAGCCGGTGAACATGGCGGTGAACACCAGGATCGACAGCGCGACGTTGGCCATGAAGAACGGGCTTTTCAGAATCTTTGCCTGTTCGCGCATGGCGACCGGCTGCGATGCGCGCACCGTCGGCATGCTGAAGAACATCAGCACGGCCACCAGCAGCGACAGCGCGGCCAGCAGGCCGAACGCGCCACGCCAGCCGATGGCGTCTGCCGCCAGCGTGCCGAGCGGAATACCAAACAGCATCGCGGCCGAAATGCCGAGATACACGGTCGAGACAGCGCGACCGGCTTTTTCAGGACCGGCGATCTGGGCCGCAGTGTCACTGGCGGTGCCCCAGAACACGGGCAGCGCCAGTGCCGGCAGCAGGCGCGCCAGCGCCAGCACCCAGATGTTTTGCGCGACAGCGGCCAGCGCATTGGTTGCTGCAAACAGCACCAGCACGGCGACGAACAGCTTCTTGCGGTCGACATTGGCCAGCCACGCCGTCAGAAATGGGCCGCACACCATGACGACCACGGCGAACAGCGTCACGAGCTGGCCCGCCGTGGCCACCGTGATGGACAGGTCACGCGCCAGTGCCGGCAGCAAGCCGACGATCAGGAATTCGGTGGTGACGATCACGAACGCGGCGATGGCCAGAATCGTGATGGAGAGTGTGCCGCCAGTCGCCTGAGGCTTGTCCGCCATCGTATCGACGGTGGTAGTAGATGAATTGGGCATTGCGAAAAACTCCTGTAATTATCTGACTGTCATCATATAAGAGATAAAAATTCGCATGTTGGATAAGAATTCCTGCATCATATGGAATAAATTTCCAGGAGATAGCCAATGACACCTGCAGAACGCCTCAAAGGCCTTGAAACCTTCGTTGCCGTGGCCGATGCCGGCAGTTTTACGGCGGCCGCCGACCGGCTGAACCTGACCAACTCCGCCGTCGGCAAGGCCATCGCCCGGCTTGAAGGGCGATTGAAACGGCCGCTGTTCGACCGCACCACGCGCAAGCTCGAGATGACGGACGCTGGCAACGTCTTCTACAAGGTCTGTGTGCGCGTGCTGGACGAACTTGAAGCGGCCGAGCGCCTGCTGGCGCACGACCATATCGCCCCATCGGGCCGCTTGCGCGTGGACATGCCGGCCACCTTCGGCCGCATGCACGCCGTGCGGTCGCTGCTGGCGTTTGCCGAGCAGTATCCGCAGGTCCAACCGCACGTGTCGTTCACCGATCGCTTCGTCGATCCGGTCGAGGATGGCCTGGACGTGGTGGTGCGCATCGGCGGCTCGGACACCTGGCCGGCGGCGCTGTGCTATCAGCATCTTGGTGACGAAGAGCTCGTCTTCTGCGCCTCGCCCGCCTACGTGGCGCGGCACGGCGCGCCAAAGACGCTGGAAGCGTTACTGGGCCACGACGCGATTCTGTACGGCCGCGCCGACGGCAGCACGAGTCCGTGGCTGATCAAGGATGGCGCCCTGCCGCTGGCGCGCCAGCACGTGAACGGGCGCATCATATTGGGACAGGCCGAGGCCGAGGTCACGGCCGTGGAGATGGGACTGGGCATCGCGCAGCTGGCAACCTGGCTCGTCGAGCAGCAGCTGCGCGATGGCAGCCTGGTGAGAATCCTGCCCGAGCTGGCCACGTCGGGCCTGCCGCTGTATCTGGTGTGGCAGCGCAGCCGCCAGCACGCGCCCAAGGTAACGGCGCTGATCGCGCACTTTGCGCAGACGCTGACGATCCGGCCTGCGGCGGGTAACGCAGCTGATAACGCAGCGGGCGCGCTAGCGCCGCAGCCCGTCGCGCCAGCCTGACGGGGTCACGCCGACACAGCCCTTGAAGCGCCGCGTCAGGTGACTCTGGTCGGCAAAGCCGCATTCGATCGCCACCGCCGCGAGCGGCATCCCGCCCCGGATCAGCGTGCAGGCATGGGCGACGCGCACCGAATTAAGGTACACGTGCGGCGGCGTGTGATACGCGGCGCTGAACGCGCGCGTGAGATGCGTGCGCGATATCCCGGCCACGGCCGCCAGATCGGCCACCGTGAGATCGCGCTGGAAGTACATGCGGATATAGTCCCTGACCTGCGCCATGCGCGCATCGGCGGCGAATGCATCGGTGCGCATGGCGGATGCCCCGGGGCGCTCGCCATGGCGCACCAGCATCGTTCGGAGAAATGCTCGCAGCAGCGTTTCCGCCCGCAGCGACTCGGCTGGCGTTGCCAGCAAATTGCTGGACAGCCGCGCAAACGTCGCTGCCATCTGATGGTCAGTCACGCATGGCCGGGTGAAATACCGGCCATCGGCGCGCTCGCCCTCGGGCGCGATGCAGCTTGCCACGAACGCATCCGGCACATACCAGATCGCATAGCGGAACCCGTCGGCGGTGCCGGCGCTGCCATCATGGTCTTCATCCGGATTGAACAGGACCAGGTCGCCCACCTGGCTGTCGTACTGCGCGCCCTTGCAGCGAAACCGCTGCACCCCGGCGGTGGTTACGCCAATCGCGAAACCATCGTGGCTGTGGCGCTCGAATGCGTGATCGGTGAAGCTTGCCTGCATGAGCGTAATGCCGCTGGCCAGTGCCGAAAAGGTGGTGTCGTTCACTGGCCGGGCGGGTGCGGGGTGCATGCGACAATTGTACAAGACCCCTGCCCGCCCGCAGGCGCACTATAGCGTTTTCACTTTTTCACTGAAGGAGAACGCATGAGCGCTGCAATCGACCTGGCCGGCAAACTGACCACATTCACCGAAGCCTGGCAACCGCGCACGGTCAGCCTGTTCAACGGTCACGACGTCATGGTGGCCAAATTGCGTGGCGACTACCACTGGCATGTGCACGACGATTCGGACGATTTTTTCCTGGTGCTCGCCGGTAGTCTGGAGATCGATCTCGACGACGGCACGACCGTGACGCTGGGGCCGGGCCAGCTGTACGTCGTACCGCAAGGCGTGCGGCACCGGCCCCGCGCACCCCACGAAGCGCAGATCATGCTGATCGAGCGCACTGGCACGCCCAACAGCGGCGACCTTGCCACGGCGGCCCCGCGCCGCGTCATCTAGCGTCATTACAGAACAGGCTGATTTTCTATTTTGTGTTAAAAACAAGGCAACTGAATCAATTTTGCATTCAGTTGAACAATGTATCGAACAACACTACTTGCTTAGGAATTACCATGAAATCTACCAGCCTGCTCTCTTCCGCCCTGATTGGCGCCGTCGCCAGCGCCCGCTCGATGACCCCGATGGCCACGCTTGCCGCCGCACGCCTTGCCGGCCGCAACACGTCGGGTAACCTCATGCTGCTGGATCGCCCGCTATTTAAGTACGGCGCACTGGCCATGGGCGCCGGCGAACTGTACGGCGACAAGATGAAGTCGGCGCCGGACCGCACCGTGTTCCTCGGCCTGCTGGCACGCATTGCCAGCGCCGGCATCGCCGGTGCGGCGCTGGCGCCAGAAGGTCGTGAAAAGGCAGGCGCTGCGGTTGCCGTCGCAACTGCCGTGCCACTCGCGTATGCCACGCTGGCCGCCCGCAAGCAGGCGATTGCCAAGATCGGTCAGACCCGCAGCGGCCTGATCGAAGATGCGCTGATCGTCACGGCAGGCATTGCCGTGGTGGCGCTGGCAACGCGCGCCACACGCGACTACTGATGCACCTGGGCCGGCGTCAGCCGCCGGCCCGCTTTGCCCGATGCCCGAGTTTGGCGAGTGCCTGCAGAACGGTGTCGCAATGGTCACCCTGCACTTCGATCACGCCGTCCTTGACGGTCCCGCCGGCGCCGCAGGCAGTACGTAACTGCTTGCCAAGCATAGCCAGGGCCATCGGATCGAGCGCCACGCCCTTGACGAGAGTGACGCTCTTGCCGCCCCGCCCTTTACTTTGCAACGACACGCGCACATTGCCGTCGCCGACTGGCGCAACACTGGCAGCTGTCTTGCACGTGCACTGCGCCACAGGCTGGCGGCACGCCGGACATATGCGGCCCGTTTCCGTTGAATAGACGAGACCGCCGTTCGAACTACGCATCGTGATCAGTCCAGCCGCTTGAGGCGCTGCCCCATGATGCCCCAACGGCAATCGACGCCGTCGACCCGCCCCACCAGCGCCCAGCCGGTACCGATCTTTTCGACGGTGACGCGGCTCTCGATTTCCTTCGCAAGCTTCTCGGCCCAGCCGGTGGCGGCGCCCTGCCCCTTGAAGAGTTCCTTGCCGTCGTAAATCACGGTTGCATCGAAGACGGACATGGCGAATATGGTCATTGCTTCCTCTGGACTTCTGAACGAAAGCAGCATCCTACCACCAGCGCCAGGTCGGCCGACACCGGTGCTACGTGCGGCGGCGGGCGGCCATGAGCCCGGCCATGCCAAGACCAAGAAGGAGCATCGTGGCCGGTTCCGGCACATCGGTTACGTTGGCAAGTGTTGCAGTCCCGCCGTTCAGGCCCGTGATGACCGTACTGTAGCTGCCAGCGCTGGCGTTGCTGAATCCTGTTTCGACCAGAAAGTAATCGATCCCGGCGGACAAGGCAATCGTGAATCCAGCCTGGCCGAAGCTGCCGATGGTGAGATCGTCATTCAGCGCGATCAGGTTCGCCAAGGGTGAGGAAGCAGCGAATCCATTGACGTACAGCACGAGATAGTTGTCCCAGCCGGCTGGCACCAGGCTTTGACTGAAGAACGTGTAGTTGCCGGTCTGGTCGACCCGGATGCGGTTGACATCGTAGGCGACATTGGTGCCTACCCCACTGAGCGTGGTGGTACTCAGCGGACGGTTCCATGTCGGGCCACCGACCGTCGTGTCGGTGAAGGTGAGCGTACCGGCTTGTGCCAGCGTCGCGCCGAAAAGGCCGATCGCCAGCATGGCGGCGTTGGTTGCCTGGCGCACCAGAGTAGAACGGTAAGACATAGTCATGGCAGGTCCTGTAAAAAGCTTGCGTTGTGTCAAAGGGAAACTTGATCGAGCACACGCTACAGAGCAATTACCGTGCCGTTATTCCAGGCGCTTGATTTCTATCGTATTTACATTTTCAAAAATACTGACTGTAAAGAATCCCGACGGATTCCCGGTTGCTGCAAGTCTGGAACAGGCTGGTTCCGGTTGATCGCTGCACGTCAGCGCATCACGGCCAGCCTGACTTTCTTGCCCTTGCGGAAGGTATAGATCGTCATCGCGGCGTCACGCAAATCGCCCTTCCGATCGAAGGCGATGCTGCCGGTAACGCCCTCGTGCCTGACGGCGGCCAGCGCCGGCAGGAACTTGGCTGGATCGCTCGAATTTGCGCTCTGCATCGCTTTCGCGAAGACCATCACCCCATCGTAGGCATACGGCGCATACGACTGCACCGGGAGCTTGTAGCGCTGCTGGTAACGCTGTGTGAACGCATTCAGGCCTGCTTCCTGCGCCGCGCCAACGCCGCCCGCCACGACGCAATAGACCTTGTCGTCGACCAGCGCATCGCCGGCCAGCAGCGGCATCTTTTCCGAGCAGACGCCGTCGCCCGAAATAAGCTTGGCGCGCAGCCCGAGCGCCTTCATCTGCTTGAGCATCGGCCCGGCCACCGCGTCCATGCCGCCATAAAAAATCACGTCCGGATCGCGCGCGCGGATCTGGGTCAGGATGGCGCTGAAATCGGTGGCCTTGTCGCTGGTGAACTGGCGGCTGACCACGCTTGTGCCCGCCCCCGCTTTCTTGACGCCCTTGACGAATTCGTCCGCCAGTCCCTGGCCGAAGGCCGTGCGGTCATCGATCACGGCAATCTTTTTTGCTTTCAGCGTGCCGAGCGTATACGTGGCCAGCGTGCGGCCGATCAGGTTGTCATTGGCAACAACGCGAAAGGCCGTCCTGAACCCCTGGCTGGTGTAGACGGGCGTCGTGGCCGCCGGTGAAATTTGCGGGATGCCGGCATTGGCGTAGATTTTCGAGGCGGGCACGGTCGTGCCTGAATTAAGGTGCCCCACGACGGCCGCCACCTTCGCATCGACCAGCTTTTGCGCGACCGTTGTGCCAGTGCGGGGATCGGCGCCGTCGTCCTCGGGCTGCAAGACCCATTGCACCTTGCTGCCACCAAGCACAATTCCTTTCGCATTGAGGTCATCGATCGCCATGCGGGCGCCGTTTTCGATGTCCTTGCCCGCATGGGCGCTGGGGCCGGACAGGGGCGACACCGTACCGATTTTGACTTGCACAACCTTGCCTGCAGGCTGGGCCTGGGCAAGCGGTACAACGGCAAGGACAAGCGAGGATGCAGCGGCGAAGACAGGGAAATGCATGACGGGCCTTATGAAGATGCGCTTAGCGCTGTGGCGCCATCAGGTCGAGCAGGATCGCCGTCTCGGCCTTGATGGTATTGGTGAGCGTTGGCTTCAGATCCGGCGCCCATTGCGGCGAGTGGGTGCCCGGCAAGGGCTTGCCAGCCTTTTTCGCTGCCTCGAGACGGCCGGCATCGACCGCGCCCACGTGCAGCAGCAGCGCCTTGACACCGGGCTGCTGGCCATACATGGCGAAGTCTTCGGACGTCATCTTGGCCGGCATTTCTTTCACAAAGTCCGGGCCAACGGCCTGCTCGACCGCCTTGACGGCGCGCGCCACCAGTTGCGGATCGTTGACCACCGAATCGGTGCCGGTCTTGACTTCCACCAGCGGCTCCTTCGGCGCGCCGGCGGCGAGCGCTTCGCCCTTGGCTTCGCGGGCGATGCTGGCCAGCACGCGCTGGCGCACTTCGGGCCGGAAGGTGCGCACCGTCAGCGCCAGCTTGACCTGGTCCGGCACGATATTGGCCTGGGTACCGCCCTGGATGCTGCCGACCGTGATCACGACCGGGTCGAGCGGATTGTTTTCGCGCGAGATCAGGGTCTGCAGCGCCATCACCAGCCGCGCCGCCATCACCACCGGGTCGCGCGTCTCGTGCGGCACGGCGCCATGGCCACCCTGCCCGAACATCGTGATGGTGACGGTATCGGCCGAGGCGCGGAACGGCCCGGCGTGCCACATGACCGTGCCCGACGCCATCGACGCGTCATCGTGCATCGACAGCGCGTAATCCGGTTTCGGGAAGCGCGTGAACAAGCCGTCCTTGAGCATGGCGGCGGCGCCGGTCAACGCTTCTTCGGACGGCTGGCCGATCAGCATCAGCGTGCCGCTCCAGGCCTTGCGGTTCTCCGCCATCAATTTTGCCGTGCCATACCAGGCAGCCATGTGCAGGTCATGGCCGCAGGCGTGCGCCACCGGCACGGTGTCGCCGGCGGCATTTTTCGTCGTGACCTTGCTGGCAAACGGCAGGCCGGTCTTTTCCAGCACCGGCAGTGCATCCATCTCGGTGCGCAGCATCACGGTCGGCCCCGGACCATTCTTGAGGATGCCCACGACGCCGGTGCCACCGACGCCGGTAGTTACCTCGAAGCCGAGCGCCTTGGCCCGTTCGGCCAGCTTGGCCGCGGTCTTGTGTTCCGCAAAGCCGAGTTCGGGATTGGCGTGCAGGTCACGGTAGAAGGCTTCGAGCTTGGGAAAGTCGGCCGCCAGCTGGGTGTCGAACGGCGCCGGAAGCGACGCGGCGTGCGCGCCAACCTGGGACAGGCCAGCGAGCAGGCTGGCGGCGAGGATAGTGTGGCGGAAGGTGCGTGAAAATGACATCGTGACTCGCTTCAAGAGTTGGGAAGAGGCAGTTCCGATTCATTCTACCTGCATGCTGCCGCGCACGATTACCTGGCACATCGGGGGCAATTCAACACCGTGCGGCGCGAAAACCTATGCCTGCTCCTGCTGGAACTGGTCGCGCTGCATCGCGATTTCCTGCATATACCCCTCGAACTCGGCTGACGTTTCGACGCGCCGCACGACCTGGTCATTGCTGTCTTCGACCGTGAAGGTGCCGCCGCTTTCCAGCACGCCGAGAATGGCGGCCCGCACGTTCTCCAGCGATGCATCACTGCCTGTCGTCGCCAATGCGGTCCAGGTGTCCTGGTCGATCGCGACGTTATTCTCAAGAAATTTAAGATTGAACATCATGGTGTTTGTACTCCGGAAGGAAATGGGAACCCAACATAGCATGGACATGGCAACCGCACGCTTGCAGACGGCCGTACCGAATCGGGAGCGCATCGACAAGCTTGGAGCGGCTGCTGGCTGGCTCAATCAAACGATTTGGTGGTACCGACGTCGTTATCTGCCCGGACCACAAAACGCAAGCTGTAATTGTCCAGCGTCCCCGGCAAGCGCGCCGGGTCCAGCCGCCCTTGCTGCGACGGCGTCAGCCCGTGGATCCCGTCATCCTCGCCAATCAGCGCGCCCAGCATCACGCTGGTCAGCATCAGCACCAGATTGCGCGCCGGGCACATCAACGGCCCGCTACTGAACGGCACCAGTGGCCAGTCGCGGTCCTGCACATCGCGTACCTTGTCATCCTTCAGCCACAACGCCGGCGCAAACCGGTCGGCGCAGTCCATGCGCCCGTCGTCGCGGTGGAAGAACGGCGTAAACAGCAGGATGCCGGTGCCCTCCGGCATCGTGCCCCCTTCCCACTGCGTCGCGCGCGTGCTCTGGCGCAGGATCGCCGGCGTCGTCGGCCACAGGCGCAGCGATTCGAGAACAGTCGAGCGCAGAAATGGCAGGTACTGGCGTTCGATGCCCGGATGGCTACGCAACTCGGCGCGGGCGCGCGCCGCTTGCTCCGGATGCGCCGCCAGCAGCGCCAGCGCGCGGAAGGTGGCCATGCCGGCAGCGTCGAACGCGAACAGCCACTGCGGCACCTGATGGTTGGCCATCGTGTCGCCGCTCTGGGGCACGCTGGCCGCGACGGCCGCCAGGCTGCCCGGCTCGGCACGGTCGAGATAACCCTGGATGCGCGCCAGGAAGCGTGATCGCAGACCGGTCTTCTTTGGATGCATGAAGGCCCAGTTGGCCGCCTTGCGCAACTCGATGATCATGTCGCTGATGGTCTGGTCGCCGGCAGCAGCGTCGCCGAACACAACGCGCCGCACCATGCGCGTCCAGCCGGCGTTGAACGTGTCCCAGTCGAGCTCGCCCTGGGTACGGGCCTTGGCCAGCAGGCGCCCTGCTTCGTCGTCGACCACCGGCAGGAATTTATCGACCATGTGGTGCACCGCGCGTTCATGCTCGAGCACGTCTTCGTTGAAGCGGCGCCGTGCAGTCCGCTCGGGACATTGCGAGATCAGCGAACCGTGCGGTTCAAAGTGCGACAACGCCGCACGCTTCTCGCTGCTGGCGGCAGAAAACGGTTCGGGCGACTCGTCCAGCACGCGCCGCGCGTGTTCGGGCGTCAGGATGACCGCCTGCTTGCGGATCGGCAGCGGCAGCATCAGCGGGCCGCTGCCATATTTGTTGCGCAGCTTTTGCATGCGCCCGATCGCGCGCCGGTCGAGCTCCAGCCGTTCGGCCAGCGCCACCACGGCCGGGCGGCGGATGATCACGCCCTTGGCAAACGTCGGGGCCAGCACGTCCACGGCCAGGGCCAGCGTGTCGAGCACACCGGCGGTCGGTAGCTCGCCCTCGCGGGTGCCTGGGGCGCCGTGCGATCGCGTCATCAATCTGGTGGCGACCAGGCCGCCAGCCACGCCAAGGGTACCTGCGAGCAGCAGGTTGCGATGGTGTTTGTTCATCTCAGCATCTCTTTCAAAACAGCGTGTTAAGCGGCGCTCTCCGGCTCCGGTCCGCGCGTCTTGCCCGTCGGCGGCTTGAGCTTGACCACCCGGCCGCTACGCGCCGATTCGTAGATCGCATCCATGATGCGCTGGTCCTGCAACCCCTCCTCACCCGGCGTGTGCACGTCCTTATTTTGCTGGATGCAGCTGGCGAAGTGGTCGATCATCAGCGTGAACTGGTTGGTTTTGCCGGCCGGGATCTCGGTGGTGTGGTCCTTGCCATCGACCACGCGCGTGATCCGCAGCTTGTTGCCATGATAGGCGTAGGCAGGATCCATGTCGGCCCACGCTTCAAAGCCATTCAGGCGGAACATCTGCGACTTGTGCGCCGAATAGTTGGTGCTGCAGGTGGCCGAAAACCCGCTGGGAAAGCGCAGGACGAACTGGCACGATTCCTCGACTTCGCGAAAGCGCGCATCGCCTGGCGTCGACCAGATGCTGCCGAATACCTCGGTCGGTTCTTCGCCGCTGAGAAAGCGCGCGGCATTGATGCAATAGATGCCGATGTCCGGCAGCGCGCCACCGCCCGCCATCGCCTTCTTGAGACGCCAGTGCTGCGGGTCGCCCATATTCTGCGAGTTGACCGAGTTGAATTCCTTCAGCGCGCCCAGCTTTTTCTCGCGGACCATTTTGATCAGCGTGCGATCGAGCGCTTCGTACTGGCTGCGGTAGGCGATCATCAACTGGCGCCCGGCCTTGCGGCAAGCCTCGATCATCTGGCGGCACTCGGCGGCGCTGTTGGCCATCGGCTTTTCGCACAGCACATGCTTGCCGGCACGCGCTGCACGCACGGTGTACTCCAGATGCAGATGATTGGGCAGCGCGATGTAGACGCTTTTCACGTCCGGCATCTGGGCCAGCTTGTCGTAGTCCTTGTAATCGAGCACTGCGCTCTCGGGGATGTTGTACTGGCGGGCGACCTTCAGCCCCTTGTCACGGTCCCCTGTGACCAGCGCCACGACTTTCGCATGCTTGCTTCGCTGGAAAGCGGGCAGCATCTCGTCGATGGCGATGCGGCCCAGGCCCACCACGGCAACGCCCACCCGCTCATCCCACGAATCGCCCGGCGGCTCGGTCTTCTCGGGCTTTTCGGACTTGTCGAAGATGGGCGGGAAGCTGACCCGGTTCTGTTCGCTCGCCGCGGCTTGCAGCGCCGGCGTGGACAGGGCGGCCATGGTACCGACATAGCGCAGAAAATCGCGGCGCGGCGGCTGATCGTGCTTCATGAGGATTCCTTTCGCGTAGAGGGAATGGATCCTCGCACGCGATTCTGAACAGCAGCGCTCGCTTGCCGGGAAGAAAACCGATCGCGGCTGGATGAGCCTTGTCAGCGCACACCGGCGTCAGTTATCGGGTGACGCGCCCACGATGAATATCTTTTGCAATGTCGCTTCCAGTGACAGCAGTGAAAATGGTTTTTGAATGAACGCGTCGATTGGCGGCGCAGAATATTCGGGCAGCTCGACTGCGGCGGCCATGATCACTTTCAAATGAGGCTGGATCTTTTTTGCGTCGATCGCATAGCTCGGCTCGCCAAGCAATGTGGCGCCCGGGCTGATCATCATGGCGTCAAACACCATCACCTCAAGCATTTTGAGGCCTCTAACGGGTGACGATGCGCCCAGACCCGAGTGGCCCAGTGCCGTCAGCAGATCGAGAATGGTTTCGCGCATGAGAAGGTCTCGTTCGACGATCAAGACATAGCATCGCATGGATCGGCTTTCTTGATGAGTAGTGGTCGAGCTTACTCTCATGGCGCGCACAAAACGGCCGATCTCAGAATATCAGCAAGTTTTTCTTTCTGGCCGCATCATGCGGCCGGCAATAACCCGCGTCGTGTGCGATACCCGCTGCACGCCCGTCGGCCTCGATGGTCACGGTCACCGTGAACTGATCACCCCATTGCAGCTTGTAATAGCTGGCCCTGGGCCAGGGTGGCGGTGCAAAATCAAGCGCGATGCGTGCGACGGTGATGTCCGCGAACGGGATACGCGAGCGCTCCGCCAGCGTCGCAAGGAGCCGGCAATAGCGCTCGAACACATCTGAACATTGCGCAGACGAAGGCTGCGCGGATGACGTCAGCAAGTTCAGTACGACCGTGGTGTGGCCATGCTGATCGGCCAATGAACGCAGTTTGCCAATTGCCCAATCGCCCAATCGCCATTCAGGTCATTGTTCCGGCTAATGAATGAACCGCACAGGCCATTGGCGATATTCGTCAGGCGTTTCTTTGCTGGCATACCCCCACCCTTTCAGCGGAATCGATCGTGCACGCCTGGACCATCACTTCTGGTCAGCGATCCACTGGCCTCAAGGGGCAAATACACCGTAAATCAAGAGAATTAAAAACACAGCAACGATCAACCACAACGCGATCCGTACGACTGGATACCGTTTCGCACTGACTGGACCGAGGATATTCAGGATCAGGTCGACTAGCATACTTCTTCCTCCAGTCTCTTCAACAGTATGGGTGTGTGGTTTGTTGGCATACGTCTGTCAATCCGAAGCTTATGATCGCTATTGCCAGTTTTTTGATGGGAACGCGAACATCACAACAACCCGGCCCATAGCGGAAAAAAGGCGGTTGATGGTGTAAAAACACATGAGGGAGACCAGCCCCTGAGCGAATCCGGTAACAGGCCACGTGCCAGCACCAATAAGCAAGGGAATTGAAGTAAGCGCAGTGAAAAAAGAGACTGTGCTAATGAACCACCATTTCTTTTCAATCTTCAAATCCATACTCCGTGAAAGCTAATTTGGTATATCCGGCTGGTAGTACGGAAAAATCGCAGCCCCCCCAAAAAAAACGCCCCCTACCCTGACATTTCCTACCAAAACAAAGCGCGAGCAAGACATGGGAAAACGGCAAATGCCGGAAATACACCACAGAGAACAGACCATCGCAAAATGATTGCGAGCCGCGTATCAGCACCATGCGACGTAACCAGAGCGCGCGACCATATGTACGCAGGAAATGAGATACCAAGCGCGACGAGATACGCAATTCCAAGGCCGAGAATGGTCGTGAAAATAGCCGCCATTGCTGCATCTCCTCTCGCGTCGCTCATCCATACAAAATAGATGAAGACAGCGATGTAAGGGAGGAGTCCTATCAGCATCAGGCTATTTGCAATGCGCACCTTCCCGTCGTGCGTCATGTTCTCGCCTGGACCTTTTTCATTCATCTTGAACCCGGGTCTGCTCTTCACCTGGATCAGCCGGTCGCTACGAGCATATCAGGTCGCAAAGCTGGAAAAGTCACAGACTATTTCCACAGCAGAAGTTAGTTCTGCGCAGCACGACTTATATCTGCCTGCGAAACTGTGGTCGCCGTTGAATACGCCATGGTTCAGTAGCGAGCCTCCCAGGCCCGCCCCGCCCTGATCAGTTGTGGATGTACTTGGTATACACGTCGCTGAAATCACGCTTGGTGTAGGTATCGAGCATCGCGGTATTCAACGCCGTCAGCAATTCATCGAACTGGCTGACCAGGCCACCGGCGCCCGGTGCGATATTGAGCTTGTGCACCGATGCAGTGGCATCGAGTGTGCGCAGCGCGTTATTGCGGCACACCGCATCGCGTCGCTGCTGCTTGCCGATCGAGATCAAGGCTTTGTAGATGTCCTTAAGCTGTTCAATGAACGCTTTCTTGACGTCGATGGAGAACTTCGTGTCGTCCAGATTGAATTTCAGCTCGATATCCATATCGAGCGTGCCGGCTGTTTCGATGGTCACGTCGGTAATCTGGTGCGACGCGTAATCGTAGCGCTTGATCGCGCGTTTCGACGACATGGCCGAGTCGCCATCCACATGGATCAGGCCAAGATTGGTAAAGCAGTATTCGTCTTTCTTGCTTTTGATGAGAAAGAAGATCTGCTCGCCGTCTTCGGTGAACAGGTAGTCATCCGCATCGACATTGCCGTAGTCGGCCGGGCCGACAATGACGCCGATATCGCTGATGCCGAGTGCTTCTGCCGCCATACGCTTGAACATGATCGCCTTCCTGTGTGGTGAGAAAAAAAAAGATACATTACCACCGTTTATTCGGGCACCCCAAGAATCACGCTCGACGCCTTGAACAAGGCAGTTGCAGCCAGCCCTTCCGCCAGCGCCAGCGTATCGACACTCTCGTTGGTCACGGTCGCGGCAACCGTGCCGCCACCGCCAAGCGCAATCACGACCTCGGCATTGACGGCGCCGCGCGTCAGGCGCGCAACAGTACCGGCCAGCTGGTTGCGCGCCGACAGCCGCACGCCCTCGCCGGCCGTCATGACGATCACCGACGACGACTTGATCAACGCAAACACTTGCCGGCCCGGCGCCAGCGCCAGGTTGTCGGTGCTTTCGCGCGTGACGATGGCGACGATCTTCTGTCCGCCGGCGATGGCAAGTTCGATCTCGTCATTGACCGCGCCCGGCACCACGCGCGTGACGGTGCCGAAGAACTGATTGCGCGCGCTCGTTCGCATCTTGAACCTCGTAAATAGGGCGACATCGTCGGCCACGCCCTCTGCCTGCCGATTGAGTCGTTCCAGAAAATCATGGTGCAGTTGCTCGACCATGGTGAAGTTCTCGACCAGTTGCGCGCCGCGCGCCGTCAGCCGCGTGCCGCCGCCGCCCTTGCCGCCCGTCGAGCGCTGCACGAGCGGTTCGCCGGCCAGGTTGTTCATCGTGTCGATCGCTTCCCACGCCGCCTTGTAGCTCAGGCCGACCTGTTTTGCGGCCGCCGTGATCGAACCGCATTGCGCAAGCGCCGCCAGCAAGCCAACCCGGTTCGTGCCGCCGAGCTGCTCGCCACCGACCGTCATCCAGACGGTGCCCTCGAGAGCGATCTGCCTGTCATCCATGTGCGCTCCAGAATCCGTTATATACTTGCGACTATAGCGCTTTTTAGGATCAAGGAACGACATGAAATACTTTGCCAGCATGCTTGCCGTGGTGACCTGCCTGGGAACGGCCCATGCTGGCGAAGTCCAGGTGGCGGTGGCCGCCAATTTCGCCGGTCCGATGGAAAAGCTGGCCGAGCAATTCCAGAAGGACACGGGCCACAAGGCTGTCGTCGCCAGTGGCGCCACCGGCAAATTCTATGCACAGATCCGCAACGGCGCACCATTCGAGGTGCTGCTGTCGGCCGATGATGAAACGCCGGCGCGGCTGGAAGCCGAAGGGCAGGTCGTCGCCAGGAGCCGCTTCACCTACGCCGTCGGCCGCCTCGTGCTGTGGTCGGCCAGGGCCAACTACGTCGATGCAACCGGCGCCGTGCTCAAGACGGGCGACTTCATGCACCTGGCCATTGCCAACCCAAAGACGGCCCCGTACGGCGCAGCGGCAGTCGCCGTCATCGACAAGCTGGGCTTGACCGCGCGCCTGCAACCACGCCTGGTCCAGGGCGAAAACATCGCGCAAGCCTTCCAGTTTGCCAGTACGGGCAACGCCGAACTGGGTTTCGTGGCGCAGGCGCAGGTCTGGCGTGATGGCAAGTTCACGGCCGGCTCGGGCTGGATCGTCCCCGCCAGCATGCACGCGCCGATCCGCCAGGATGCCGCGCTGCTGACCCGCGGCGCGAAGAACCCGGCCGCGCAGGCGCTGCTGGACTATCTGCGCACCGACAAGGCCAAAGCGCTGATCCGCGCCTACGGCTACGAAGTCTAGGCACATGCTGGACGCGTCCGACTTCGCCGCGATCTGGCTGACGCTCAAGCTCGCGACCCTCGTCACGCTGCTGTTGCTGCTGTTTGGCACGCCGCTGGCATGGTGGCTCGCGCGCACCCGCTCGAGCGCCAAGCGCGTCGTCGGCGCGCTCGTCGCCCTGCCCCTCGTGCTGCCACCGACCGTGATCGGCTTTTACCTGCTGCTGGCGATGGGCCCGAACGGCCCGCTCGGGCAACTCACCGGCGCGCTGGGCCTGGGCACGCTTGCCTTCACCTTCACAGGCCTCGTGATCGCGTCGGTGTTCTATTCGCTGCCGTTCGTCGTGCAGCCCCTGCAGAATGCCTTCGAGGCCATCGGCGAACGCCCGCTCGAAGTGGCCGCCACGCTGCGCGCCGGGCCGTGGGACACGTTCTGGTCGGTGGTCGTGCCGCTGGCGCGCCCCGGCTTCGTCACCGGTGCGATCCTGGGCTTTGCGCACACGATCGGTGAATTCGGCGTGGTGCTCATGATCGGCGGGAATATCCCCGACAAGACGCGCGTCGTTTCTACCCAAATCTACGACCACGTCGAAGCGATGGAATATGCGCAGGCCCACTGGCTCGCCGGGGGCATGCTGGTGTTCAGCTTTGTCGTGCTGTTTACCTTGTACACGCTGTATCCCCAGTCGATGCGGGGAACGCAGCGATGACGCCCATCTCGCTCGCATGCCGGATCGACCGCGGCGCGTTCAAGCTCGATGTCGACCTGGCCCTGCCCGGGCGCGGCGTGACGGCGCTGTTTGGCCACTCCGGCTCCGGCAAGACCACGCTGCTGCGCGTGCTGGCGGGCCTGGAGCGCGTGGCCGGCGCCCGCGTCGCGCTGGGCGACGAGGTGTGGCAGGACGATGCGCGCAAGGTATTTGTGCCGACCCACGAACGCGGCATCGGCTACGTGTTCCAGGAAGCCAGCCTGTTTCCGCACCTCTCCGTGCGCGCCAATCTCGAGTTCGGACGCAAACGCCTCAAACCCGCCGAGCGCCGCTTCGACCTGATGGCGGTGGCCGAACTGCTCGGTATCGAACGCCTGCTCGATGCCAGTCCCGCCACGCTGTCCGGCGGCGAGCGCCAGCGCGCGGCCATTGCGCGCACGCTGCTCGCTTCGCCCCGCCTGCTGTTGATGGACGAGCCGCTCGCCGCGCTCGACATGCGGCGCAAACTCGAGATCCTGCCCTACCTCGAACGCCTGCACGACGAACTGGCGCTGCCGGTCGTGTATGTCAGCCACGCGGCCGACGAAGTGGCGCGCCTGGCCGATCATCTGGTGGTGCTGGAAGAAGGCCGGGTGCTGGCCAGCGGCCCGTTGGCCGCGACGCTCGCGCGGCTGGACCTGGCGGCAAATTTTCAGGACGACGCCGGCGTGATGATCGAGACGACGCTGCAAGCGCACGACGCCGATGGCCTGTCGCACCTGGCATTTGCCGGCGGCGTGCTGCTGGTGGGCCAGCGTAACGCCGCCGTCGGCACCCGCGTGCGCTGCCGCATTCACGCACGCGATGTAAGCCTGGCGCTGGAACGGCCACGCGGCAGCAGCATCACGAACATCCTGCCGGCACGGGTGGATGCGGTGGGCCCGAGCGGCACGCCCGGCCAGGTGCTGGTGCGCTTGCTGGTCGGTGACACGGCGCTGCTGGCACGGATCACCGAGCGTTCACGGCGCGAACTGGCGATTGCGCCGGGGTGCGCGGTGTGGGCGCAGGTGAAGGCCGTGGCCCTGCTGGCCTGAACCTGAAGCAGGTTAGCCCCGCAGCGCCGCTTCCAGGTCCGACAACTCGGCTGGCTTGACCAGGTGCGCATCGAACCCGGCCTCGTGCGCGCGGCGGCGGTCTTCCGGCGAGCCGTAGCCCGTATGCGCCACCAGACGGATGTGCGCCAGTTGCGGATTGCTCTTGATGCGGCGCGCCACCTGATAACCATCCACGCCCGGCAAGCCGATATCGAGCACGATCACGTGCGGCTCGTGGCGCGCGGCCAACTCTTCGATCTCGTTGGCGTCGGCCGTGGTGTGCGCCTCGTAGCCCATCTCGGCCAGCAAAAAGCCCATCATCTCCATCGCATCGACGTTGTCGTCCACCAGCAGCACGCGCATGCCGCCTCTGTCCGTCCCGGTGGTCGCCTGCGTCACCGCCGCATCGCTCTCACCAGCGCCGACATGCAGCAGTGGCAGGTCGACGGTGAACGTGCTGCCAAGGCCGATGCCTTCGCTGGTGGCCGACAGGTGGCCGCCGTGCAGTTCGAGCAGGTGCGACACCAGCGACAGGCCGATGCCCAGGCCTTCCGGCGCGCGGTCGGGCGGCACCTCGACCTGGGTGAACATGCCGAAGATGCGCGGCAGGTTGTCCTTGGCGATGCCGATGCCGTTGTCGCGCACCGAAATGCACACGCGCGCACTGTCGGTAATGCGCACGGCCAGGTGGATCTCGCCACCGGTCGGCGTGAACTTGGCCGCGTTGTGCAGCAGGTTGCCCACCGACTGGGCCAGGCGCACCGGGTCGCCCGAGACCCAGATCTGGTGGTCCGGCTGCTCGACGCTCAGGTGGTGCCCGCGCGCGTTGATCAGGGGCGCCGCCGTCTCGATGGCCTGGGCGATCACGCCGTTGATGTCGACTTCTTCATTGCGCAGCACGATTTTTCCTTCGGAGATGCGGGCCACGTCCAGCAGGTCGTCGACCAGGTGCGCCAGGTGGTCCACCTGACGCGTGATCACGTCGCGTGCATGCGCCTGGCGCTCGGCGGCCCCTTCGCCGATGGCGCCCAGCAGCGCGGCCGCGTTGCGGATCGGGCTCAGGGGGTTGCGCAGCTCGTGCGCCAGCGTCGCCAGAAACTGGTTCTTGTTGCTGTCGGCTGCGCGCAGCAGCGCCTCCATTTCGCGCCGGCCCGTGATGTCGCTGGTCACGCGCGCCACCCGCACCACCTGGCCGCGCGCATCGCGCACCGGGAACACGCGGTCGCGCACCCAGCGCACCTGTCCGTCGGCGCCGGCGATGCGGAACTCGTCATCGTAATGGGCTTCAAATGCCACGCGTTCCCAGCGCGCCGCCATGCGCGCGCGGTCGTCCTGGTGCACGGCGGCGAGCCAGTCGTCAGGCTGCTGGCCCAGTGCCTCGGCGCTGCGGCCCCACACGGTGGCATACGCCGGGCTGACATACACGACCTCGCGCGCCGGCACCGAGAACATCCAGAACACGTCGTCGATGTTGTCGGTCAGTTGGCGGAAGCGTTCTTCGCTGTCGCGCAGGTCGACCTGGATCTGGCGCATGCGCAGCAGCGCGTTGACGTTGGCGATCAGTTCATCGGCCTCGATCGGCGCGGCCAGGTAGTTGTCGGCGCCGCCTTCCAGGCCACGGATCTTGTCGGCGCGGCCCGTCAGCGCGGCCGACGTCTGCAGCACCAGCACCGTGCTGCTGTCCGATTCGGCCTTGATGCGGCGGCACACTTCGATGCCGTTGATGTCGGGCAGCTTCACGTCGAGCAGCACCAGCGCCGGCAACGTGTTGCGCACGATTTCCAGCGCGTCGGTGCCATTGGCCGCTTCCAGCACCTCGAAGCCGGCGCTTTGCAGGATGCGGGTCTTGGCGTAGCGCGCGCCGTCGTTGTCGTCAACGTTGAGAATCTGGGTCGGATGGGAGTTCATGATCCTGTGGTGTCAAATGCTGATGGCGTCGGCGCCAGGCTGCGCGGCAGAGTCAGCGTGAAGGTCGAACCGACACCGACGGTGCTGGCCACGTCGACCCGCCCGCCAAGCAGCTCGGCCAGCTTGCGGCACAGGGGCAGACCGAGACCGGTGCCCTTGCTGCGCCGTTGCAGCGGATGCTCGATCTGGCTGAATTCTTCAAAAATGAGTTGGAGGTTGTCGTGGCTGATGCCGATGCCGGTATCGGCCACGGCAAATGCGATCGTGTCTGCCTCGGGATCATGCGCGGCAAACACCAGTACCGAGCCCTGCTCGGTGAATTTCAGCGCGTTCGAAATGAAGTTGCGCAGGATTTGTGAAATCTTGCCTTCGTCCGAATACAGGGGCTCATTCACGCCGGACGGCTCGAACACCAGTTCGACGCGCGCCTCGTCCACCAGCGGGCGCAGCATGCCCTTGAGCGCGCGGAACAGGTTCTCGACCACCACCGGCTCGACCTGTACCTGCACCCGCCCCGCTTCGATCTTGGCCAGGTCGAGCAAGTCATTGACCAGTTCGGACAAATCGTTGGCCGCGGTGGCGATGAAGCTCACCTGGCGCTCCTGCTCTTCGGTCAGGTCGCCATCCATCCGGTTAAGCAGCAACTGGGCCAGCGCGCGGATCGATGACAGTGGCGTGCGCAGTTCGTGGCTCGTGTTGGACAGGAAGCGCGACTTCATTTCGTCGGCGCGGCGCAGGCGCTCGGCCTTGTCCTCGATCTCGGCGTACAGCGCCACGATGCCGCGGTTGGTGTCCTCAAGCTCGCGCGTGAGCGACATCAGGTCTTCCTGACGTTCGCGCAGCTCGGCCAGTGTCGACAGCAGCTCCTGGTTCTGCATCTGCAGCTCGTGCAGGGGGCTGGCGTCCGGGCTGTCGGCCAGGCGCGCGCCGATTTCAGCCAGCCGCGCCGGCGTAATGCGCTCGTGCGCCGGCAGCGCCTTGCGCACCGTGACGTTGGCGGCACCGGTTTCGCCGGGGTCGACCTCGCACGCGTCCATCAGGCGATGCGCGGTAACGATCGCCAGTTCGCGCAATGACTCGGGCCCCATCTCGCCAAACGTGGCGTCGCCCGCACGGCCGTTGCGCGGCCGCCCGGCGCTGACCAGCACTTCGAGATGCTGGCGCCCGTCGCGTTCGCACAGCTGGAACACGGCGCGCCCGCCGGGACCCTGGTAACTCGCGCCGCGCGCCACTTCGGACACCGCCGTGCCGACCCGCACCTGGTCCTGCTGCGACAAGCCCAGCATGGCCGAGATCTGGCGCGCACGCTGGCGCACCAGCACCACATCCTGCTCGCTGTCCAGGCCAACGCTGAGGATGCGCAGGGACGTCATGCGAGGCCCGCTGCCCGGCGCACGACGACAACCATGGCGTCGTCGCGCCCGCGAATGAAGTCGCGCATCAGCACCGCGGCGATCAGCGCCGGCGCGCGCCCATGCAGGCCCGGATACTTGTGCAGGTCCCACTGGGTCTGGATGCCGTCCGAGCACAGGATGCACAACGCCCCGGGCGGAAACGGCACCGAAAACTCCTGCACCTTGCGCATATTGGCGCCGACGATGCCGTTGTGCGACACCAGCGCGCGCCGGTCGTCGTCGATCACGACGCCAGCGATATTGCCCACACCGGCGAAACTCAGTTCATCCTTGTAGAAGTCGACGCGCGCCGCCGCCAGCGCGGCGCCGCGTGTGCCGCGCAATGCTTCGTGCGCCACGTGCACCATCTCGCCGGCGCCGACCGGGCCGCGCTCGGCCAGCGCATCGATCGCCGCATTCGTGGCTGCCGCTGCATTCGGGCCGTGGCCCAGGCCATCGCACGCCAGGATGGTGGCGCCATCGTCGCCGCACGAGACGGCCCAGCCGTCTCCGCATTCGTCTTCGCCGGCGATGGGTGCCCACAGTGCGCCCACTTCCACGCCGCTCGGATGCGGGGCCGGTTCGTCGCGCCACAGGCGCATGAAGAACGCCGTGCCTTCGCCGCGCCGCGTGTAGACGTCGAATTCATCGGACAGGCGCAGCAACGCGCCCAGGCCCGTGCCGGCGGTGCCGGCGCTCGAGACGCCATCGAGCAGGCAGTTATCGATGTCGGCGATGCCGGGGCCCTTGTCAAGCGCCAGCACGTCCACGCCGATGCCGGCCGGCGACTGCGCCGGACCGACGTGCATGGCGCCTTCGCCGGCGTGCTTGAGGATGTTGGTGGCCGCTTCGGTGATGATCAGGGCCAGCTGGCCGGCCTTGACTTCATTGAAGCCCAGCGAGTCGGCCACCTTCTGGCCGGCGCGGCGCACGGCCGCAACGTCGCTGGCATGGGTGAGGTTGAAGACGAAGTGCGACGACTGAGAACTGATCAGCGTTTCCATTTGATAATCAGCACCGCGGTGCCCTCCTTCGGACGGCTGTCGATGTCGAATTCGTCGACCAGCCGCTTGGAGCCGCCCAGGCCGAGGCCTAGGCCGCCGCCAGTGGTGAAACCGTCACGCAGTGCGCTCTCGATATTCGGGATGCCCTGGCCGGCGTCGACGAACAACAGCCCGACGCCAAGGCGCGCGCCGTCGTCGAAGGCATCGAGATGCACCTCGCCGCCGCCGCCGTATTTGATGGTATTGCGTGCGAGTTCACTGGCCGCCGTCACCAGCTTGGTCTGGTCGACCAGCGAGAGACCGATCGCTACTGCGCGTTCGCGCACCTGCTTGCGCACGCCCACCACGTCTTCATCCGAGCGCAGGCGCAAGGTCACGCGGCCGGTACGCTGCGCGCGGCGATGCTCCAGCAGCGGTGTCTCGAACAGCACCGTCTGGGTTTGCGCGTCGACCATTATCGATAGCTCTTTCCGAGCAGGGCCATGCCCTTCTCGACATTGAGCGCCGTCTGAACGCCATGCAGAGTCAATCCGAGTTCGACGAGCGTGATCGCCACTGCCGGCTGCATGCCCACCACCACGGTGCGTGCATCGAGCACGCGCGCCATGGCGGCGGTATTGCTGATCATGCGGCCGATGAAGGAGTCGACCAGGTCGAGCGCCGAGATGTCGATCAGGACGCCCTTGGCGCTGTCGCTGACGATGCGCTGGGTCAGGTCGTCCTGTAGCTGCATCGCCAGGCGGTCATGCATGTCGACCTGGATCGTCACCAGCAACAGGTCGCCCATGCGCAGGATCGGGATACGTTCCATAGTACTCGCCTCAGGCTGCGTTCTTGATCATGATCGACGCGCCGGTGCGCTCGAGCGCGACCAGGAACGCATCGGCCAGCGTGGCCTTGGTGATCACGTCTTCCAGGTTCACGCCCAGGTGCACGATGGTTTGCGCGATCTGTGGCCGGATGCCGCTGATGATGCAGTCGGCGCCCATCAGGCGCGCGGCCGCGATAGTCTTCATCAGGTGCTGGGCGACGAGCGTGTCGACGGTCGGCACACCGGTGATGTCGATGATCGCGATGATGGCGCCGGTGTCGACGATCTTTTGCAGGATGTTTTCCATCACCACCTGGGTGCGGGCCGAATCGAGGGTGCCGATCAGCGGCAGCGCCAGGATGCCGTTCCACAGCTTGACCACGGGCGTGGACAGCTCGAGCAGCTCCTGCTGCTGGCGCACGATGATCTGGTCCTTCGTTTTCTGGAACACTTCGATCGTGTACAGGCCCAGCTTGTCGATCAGCGTGTTGACGGTCCAGGACGCGACGGCCAGGCCATCGGCATCGGTCTCGAACACGTCGCGCAGGCGCGCGAACAGCGGCTGCTTGAGCGAGAACACGAGCGTTGCCGTTTCGGCCGGGGTGGAGCCGGCCTTGGCGCGGGTGGCCGAGATTTCGCTGAGCAGGTCGCGCACTTCGTCCCACGAACGGTGCTCGATGTTCTCGAGTTCACCGCTGCGGGTCGCGACAGCGAACGCTTTGAGCAGCTGCTGGCAATGGGCGCGCAACTGCTCGCGCGCCGCGCCGCTGCTGCGCACCGTGATCGACTCCAGCTGGGCGAGCCATTCTGCGCCAATGCCCGATTCTTCTGCAAGAATCGCTTGGCTGATCCGGTCCGCATAATCGTTCATGCTCATCTGTCGTGTCCTCAAATAGTAGGTGGCGCCGCACAAAATCCCGCTGGTCCCGGGCTGCTGTGGCAGAGTGCTGGTAAAAATCCAACTATACCATTTCCGATGTAGACAATCCGCCTTGTTCTATTGGCTAGAGGATATTTTTACGCCCTCTGCGCAGGCCTGCGCGATGGGCCCATTCATACAGCACGGGTAGCAATAACAGGGTCAGCACGGTCGACGACAACACCCCGCCGATGACCACCGTGGCGAGCGGGCGCTGGACCTCGGCGCCGGTGCCCGTCGCCAGCGCCATCGGCACGAAGCCCAGCGACGCTACCAGCGCCGTCATCAGCACCGGCCGCAGGCGCGCCAGGGCGCCATCGCGCACTGCCTCGGGTAGCTTCACCCCCTCCTCGCGCAGGCTGCGGATGAACGCGATCAGCACCAGGCCATTGAGCACCGCCACACCGGAGAGCGCAATGAAGCCCACCGCCGCCGACATCGACAGCGGGATGCCGCGCGCCCACAGCGCGGCCACGCCGCCGGCCAGCGCGAACGGAATCCCGGTGAACACCAGGAGGCCATCGCGCAGGTTGTTGAAGACCAGGTACAGCAGCACGAATACCAGCAGCAGCGAGGCCGGCACGATCAGGCGCAGGCGCTCGGCGGCGGCCGTCAGGTGCTCGAACTGGCCGCCCCAGGCCGTCCAGTAGCCGGGGGCAATCCGTACGTCTTCGGCGATGCGCGCCTGCGCTGCCGCGACGAACGAGCCGATGTCGCGCCCGCGCACGTTGGCGGTGATGACCACGCGGCGCTTGCCTTCTTCGCGACTGAGCTGGTTCGGGCCGGGCGCGACGTCGAAGGTGGCGATTTCGCCCAGCGTGATAAAGCTATGCCCTCCCTCCTTCGTGCCAGGCAAGGCCACCGGCAGCCGGCGCAGCGCGTCGATGTCGGAGCGCCTGTCTTCCGGCAGACGCACGACGATGTCGAAGCGGCGGTCACCTTCGAACAGGGTGCCGGCCACGCGCCCGGCGGTGGCGGTCGCAATCATTTCCTGCACGTCGCCGATGTTCAGGCCCATGCGCGCAGCGCGCTCGCGGTCGACCCGGATCTGCAGGATCGGCAGGCCAGACGTCGCCTCGACCTGCACCTCGGCCGCGCCAGGCACCGTGCGCAGGCTCGCCGCGATCTGGCCGGCGGTCGCTTCCAGCACCGCCAGGTCGTCGCCGAACAGCTTGACGGCGACGTCGCTGCGCACGCCCGAAATCAGTTCGTTCACGCGCAGCTGGATCGGCTGGCTGAATTCGTAGCTGTTGCCGGGCAGGCGTTCGAGCGCCGTGCGGATCGCCTCTTGGACGGCGGCGCGCGAACGCCTTGGCTTGGGCCACGCCGACTCGGGCTTGAAAATGATGTAACTGTCGGCGACGCTCGGCGGCATCGGGTCGGACGCGATTTCGGCCGTGCCGATGCGGGCGAACACACGCGCGATCTCGGGCACCTCGCGCATCAGCGTCGTCTCGATCTGCTGCTGCATCTTGACCGACTGCGTCAGGCTCGTGCCCGGCACACGGACCGTCAGCACGGCCATGTCGCCCTCGTCGAGATTGGGCGCAAATTCGGTGCCCAGGCGCGTGGCCATCAGCACCGCCAGTCCGATCACCAGGCCGGCAAACACCAGCACCACGGCGCGGTTGGCCAGCGCGTAGTCGAGCGCCGGCGCGTACCAGCGGCGCGCGGCCAGCATGACGCGGCTGTCCTTTTCGTCCACCTTGCGGCCAATGAACAGCGCCACGGCGGCCGGCACGAACGTCACCGACAGGATCATCGCGCCCAGCAGCGCGAACACCACCGTAAACGCCATCGGATGGAACATCTTGCCCTCAATGCCGGTGAGCGCAAAGATCGGCAGGTAGACGATCATGATGATCAGCTGCCCGTAGATCAGGGGCCGCCTGGCTTCGCGCGCGGCCGCGAAGACTTCAGCAAAGCGCTCTTCGCGGCTCAAGAGGCGTCCGAGCCGGTGCTGGGCGCCGGCCAGCCGGCGCACGCAGTTTTCGACGATGACGACAGCGCCGTCGACGATGATGCCAAAGTCCAGCGCGCCCAGGCTGAGCAGGTTGGCGCTGACGCCGCCGGCCACCATGCCGGAGAAGGTAAACAGCATCGCGAGTGGAATCACCAGCGCGGTCAGCAGCGCCGCGCGCAGGTTCCCGAGGAAGAAAAACAGCACGGCGATGACGAGGATCGCACCTTCGATGAGGTTCTTGCGCACGGTGGCAATCGCCTTTTCGACCAGCACCGTGCGGTCGTACACGGTGACCGCCTTGACACCCTTGGGCAGGCTGCGGTTGATCTCAAGCATGCGCGCGTCGACCGCCTGCGCCACCTTGCGGCTATTCTCGCCGATCAGCATGACGACGGTGCCCAGCACCACCTCGACGCCGTTCTCGGTGGCCGCGCCGGTACGCAGCTCGCGCCCGATGCCCACTTCGGCGACATCGCGCACGCGCACGGGAATCCCGTTGACGCTGGTGACGACGATATTGCCGATGTCGTCGATCGATGCGGCCTGGCCCGGTGCGCGCACCAGGTACTGCTCGCCCTCACGCTCGATGTAGCCGGCGCCGACATTGCTGTTGTTGCGCTCGAGCGCATGCACGATGTCGATCAGTTCCAGCCCGTATGACGACAGCGTGGCCGTGTTCGGGGCCACCAGGTATTCCTTGTCGAAGCCGCCAATGGAGTTGATCTCGGTAACCCCTGGCACGGTGCGCAGTTGCGGCTTGATGATCCAGTCCTGGATCTCGCGCAGGTCGGTCGGCGTGTAGGGCGTGCCATCGGGCTTCTTCGCCCCCGGCTCGCTCTCGACGGTCCACTGGTAGATTTCACTCAGGCCCGTGGCGATCGGGCCCAGCGCCGGCACCACGCCGGCTGGCAGATTCTCGCGCGCATCCTGCAGGCGCTGGCTCACGAGCTGGCGCGCAAAATGGATGTCGGTGCCCTCGTCGAATACCACCGTCACCTGCGACAGGCCGTAGCGCGACAGCGAGCGATAGGTTTCCAGGTGCGGCAGCCCGGCCAGCACCGCCTCCACCGGATAGGTGATGCGCTGCTCGACCTCGAGCGGCGAGTAGCCCGGCACTGCCGTGTTGATCTGCACCTGGACGTTGGTCACGTCGGGCACGGCGTCGATCGGCAGGCGGCCGTAGTTGTAGATGCCGATGGCGGCCATCGCCAGCACGGCCAGCAGCACCAGCCAGCGCCGCTCGATACTGAGCGCAATGAGACGGTCGAACCAGGTGGAAGCTTGCAGGTCAGTGTTCATGGCTGGCCTCACCCTTGCCCTGCTCGGCCTTGATCGTGAAGCTGCCGCTGGCGGCGTAGGTGTCGCCCGGATTCAGGCCGGCCGTGATCTCGATGAAGCGGCCGTCCGCGCGCCCGGTGCTGACCGGCTGCGCGATGAAGCCTTCCTTGACGCGCTTGTAGACCACCTGCCGTGTATCGACGGTCTGGATCGCTTCGCGCGCGACGGCCACCGGCACATCGCTCGAACCGGTCACGATGTCGACGTTTACGGCCAGGCCTGGCCGCCAGGCGGCGCCCGGGTTGGCCAGCACCACGCGCGCCTTGGCCGAGCGCGACGCCTCGCCCACCAGCGAACTGACAAAGCTCACCTTGCCGGGCGCCGTCGTATCCGAGGCAATCGACCGGATCACCGCGGTCGTACCGACGCGCACGATGTCCAGGTCGCGCGCCGGCACCACCACGTCAGCCCACACGGTCGACAGGTCGGTCAGCGTGAACACGCGCGTATCGGCGCCCACCACTTCGCCCAGCGTGATGTGCTTTTCGACGATGATGCCGTCAAACGGGGCGCGGATGGCGAGCAGGTTCGAGCCGCCGCTACCGGCGGCGCCCAGTGCCTGCAGTTGCTGGCGCACGGTGTCGCGCGCGACTTCGGCCTCGATCAGTTCCTGTTCGGCTTTCAGCAGATCCTGGCGCGCCGTGATCTTTTCTTCCCACAGCGTGCGCTCGGTCGCAACCATCCTGCGCGCATAGTCGACGCGCTTTTGCGCCGCCGTCAGCGCGCCGCGCTGGCCGGCGATGTCGGCGCTGGCGATGCTGGCCAGTACCTGGTCCTTGCGTACCTGCTGGCCCAGGTCGGCGCTGACGTCGCGCACCGAACCGGCCGCGCGCGGCGTCACGTGGGCGGTGCGGTCTTCGTTCAGCGCGATCTGGCCCGGCATGCGGATGAAGGTGTCCAGGTGCTTGGCGCCGGCCGTGGCAACCGTGATGCCGGCCACCGTGATCTGGTTCGGTGTGAAGTGAATGACGCCGTCGTCGGCGTGCGCGGCTTCTTTTTCTTCGGCATGTTCGCCCTGTTCGGCGTGTTCGTCATGCTCATCGCCTGCCGGCTGCGCGCGGTCGCGCAGCATGACAAAGGCGCTAAGGGCCAGCGCGATGGCCAGCATGATGACGATGATGCGGGTTTGCTGCTTGTTCATGGGTTCTCCTGCACGGCTGCTTGTCCCAGCAGGCGTGCGATATCGGCCTGCGCGCGATGGCTTTCGGCGACGGCATTGAGGTATTGGTAGGTGGATTGCGCCAGCACGCGCTGGGCGTCGAGCACGTCGATCAGGCCGAACTTGCCAAGCTCGAAGCCGCGGCTGGCAGCGCGCTGCGCGTCCTGCGCGCCCGGCAGGATGTCACTCGCGATCAGGGCGCATTCGGCCAGCGCTGTAGCAAGTCGCGCATGCGCCTGACCCAGTTCGGCGCGCAGGCGCGCGGCTTGTGCATCCTGTTCGTCCTGCGCCTTGTCGACGCGGCGCAGCGCATCGAGGACGGCGCCGTCGTTGCGATTGAACAGCGGCAGCGGCACCGACAGGCCCAGCACGGTGCGGTTGCGGGCATCCGGCCCTTCGCGCTGGGCCCCGACGATCACGTTCACGTCCGGCGTGCGGCGCGCCTGTTCGAGCCGTGCCAGCGCCTGGCGGTGCTTGACGTGTGCGCCGGCCTGACGCATGCCGGGTGCGGCGTCCAGTTGTGCCAGCAGCCGGTCGAGCGGCTGCAACGTGGGCAGCGTGACGGTATCCGGTTCGACGACCACGAGTCCGCGCGCGTCGCCCGCCCACAGCGCCGCCAGCTGAATTCGCGCGGCCTCCAGCGCGCGCGCCGCCTGCAGCGCCTCGATGCGGGTTCCCCCCTGCGCCACGCGGGCGCGGGTTCGCTCGACGGGCGACAGGGTGCCGGCATCGACCCGCTTGCCCGCGGCGTCCAGCGCGCGGCCCGCGAGATGTACCAGTTCCTGCGCCATGCGTTCGCGCGCCAGCGCCGCCACGACGTCGTGGAACGCGGCAATTACATCGGCGCGCACGCGCGCCTGCTCGGCGTTCAGCGCCAGCGCCGCCAGCTGGCTTTCCTGGCGCGCCGCGTCGATGCGCGCGGCGCGCTTGCCGCCCAGCTCCACCGGAATGGTCAACAGCGCCGTGGTCGTGCGACTGTCGCTGCGCGAGCCCTCGCGCAGCAGCTCGAGTTCGGGATTGGGGCGCGCCCCGGCCTGGGTCAGTGCGCCCTGTTGCGCGGCGACTTCGTGGCCGGCCGCGCGCAGCGTCGGGTTCAAGCGCAGGGCCAGCGCGATGGCCGTGTCAAGCGTCAAGGGCTGCAGCGGGGTAGCCACGGCGGCGGCCATGGGCGCAGCCTGGACTGCGGGCGGCAGGCCAATGGAGGCCAGCGCGCACGCCATGGCGAACGCCGCCAGCGGCGGTGTCAAACGGTGTTTCATGATGGTGCTCCGAACGGGTGAATGTCCGGCGAAGGCAATCGGGCGGCCGCGCTTGGCGGGCCGGCGATGGAGGTTCGCCGCGCTAGATGCGCAGCAGGCGGTCGGGTGGCGGAATCAGGTCGGGCACGTGCGAGACGTAGCGCCGTGTTTCGCCGCGCAGGTGCGGCGCCCCCTTGGGCAGGGGCAGATTGGGTTGTGACGACAGCACCGCGCTGGCCGACAGATGGTGGCAGGCGTCGCAGTCGTTGCAGGGGTCGGACGGGCTGGCGTCGTCCTGGCTTGCAGCCGACGACGCGCTCACGGTCGAGGATGCATGCTTGTGGGTGTGGTGGCCCGGGTGCATCGTCTTTTCATTGTGCGTGCAATAGGCAGCACCCGCCGCCCAGGCGGCCTGGAAGGGCATGGCGAACAGCAGCAGGATGAGGAAAAGACGGCGCATCGGATCGGTCGTGGTCGAATGGCGCGCGACCGGATGATCGCGCGCCAGATGCCATTAAATACCCTGTAGCGGCTGGAGGGTCAAGGAGTATCGTCGCGACGCGCCATACGCGTTGCAGGCAGGCCCCGACTAATCCACCAGCACGCTCGCAAGCGGCTGCGGTACATGCTGCGCTTCCTGTGCACCGCTGCGTGCAGGCACCGGCACATCGAACTGATAATCGGCCGCCGCATGCACTTCCCAGCCGCCGTCGCCCGTCAGCCACAGCACGTGCGTATGGTGGCGCAGCACGCCGGCGCGGTGCGCGACGCTGACCAGCGTCGTGCCCTTGTCGCGCAGGCGCTTGTACAGCGACGACTCGTTGGCAGAGTCTAATGCGCTGGTCGCTTCGTCCAGGATCACGATGGCTGGCTCGTGCACCAGCACGCGGCCGAACGCCAGGCGCTGCTGCTCACCGATCGACAGCAGCTTTTCCCAGTCGAGCGTGGCGTCCAGGCCCCCGACGCGTCCAGCCAGGTACGGCAGGTGCACCTGCTCGAGAATGTCGGTCAACTGCGCGTCGCTCAGCGACGTGCGGGTGCTTGGATAGATCAGCTGGCTGCGCAATGTGCCCGGCTGCAGATACGGCTGCTGCGGCAGGAAGAAGAAATCCTCGCGCGGCGGATGATGAATCACCCCACTGCCCTTGTGCCAGAGCCCGGCAATGGCGCGCAACAGCGAGCTCTTGCCGCAGCCGCTGTCGCCGTTGATCAACAGCGCGTCGCCCGGCTTCAGCGACAGCGTCAGGTCCTTGATCAGCACGCGGTCGGACTGCGGCGGGCACAAGGTCAGCGACTCGAGTGCAAGACGGTCGCCAGGGGTACGCGTGATGCGAGCCTGCACGTCGCACGGATTGCCGGCCGGCGGCTCGGGCATCACATGCATGGACAAGGTCTGCAGGCGGCCAATGCCGGCGACGAAGCGGCTCAGGCTTTCGAAGTTGTCGACGATGACGCCGACCGCTGTCAGCACCGCCGTGAAGGCGCCGGCCGCCTGCACCGCACGCCCCACTTCGAGCTCGCCCGACAGGACGGCATCGGCCAGGATCACGAACGGCAGCACCAGCGTGAGCTGGCTGAAGGTGCGCTGGAACAGGTTCAGTGCGCGCTGCTTCTTGATCAGGCGCGAAAAATTATGGATGACCTTGTTGAACTTGCTGTCGATGTGCGCCCGCTCCTGCGCTTCGCCGCCATAGAAGGCGATCGACTCGGCATTCTCGCGCAGGCGAATCAGGCTGAAACGGAAATCGGCTTCGCGTCGCAACTGCCAGAAATTCAGGTGAATCAGCGGATTGCCGAAGACGAGCAGCGCGATCATTGTACCCAGCACGGCGTAGGCTACCAGCACGGCCACCAGCACATGGGAAATGGACCACAGCACCGCGCTGAAGGCCACCAGTTGCATCAGCGACCCCAGGAAGATCAGCATGAAGTGGACCGAGCGGCCGGTGAACGTGTTCACGTCCTCGCAGATGCGCTGGTCGGGATTGTCGATCTCCTGGTTCGAACCCAGCTCATAGTATTTGCGGCCGCCGACGTAACCATCGAGGAAGCGCCGCGTCAGCCAGCGCCGCCACTTGTTCGCGAACAGGTCGCGCATATAGTAGTAGAACGCGTAGATCGGCACGGCGAACGCCAACACAATCAGGCAGGCCTGGACCGCGCCCCAGAAGCGGTTGCGGTCCTTGCCGGCCAGCGCCGAGGTCAGCTCGCCGGCCTGGTCATTGAGCATCACCGCGAGCTTGGTTTCCACCAGCATCAGCACGATCAGCAGTGCGAGCAGCAGCCATGCCCGCTTGCGCTCATCGCCCAGCCAGTACGGCTTGGCGACACTGACGAACTGTTTCCATGCCGCCACCGACAAGGGCGGGCCTCTGCGCTTTTTCTTCGTGTTGCCAGGAATGCCGCGTGGCGTTCCCTCGTCAAGCGTCTGTGTATGGTCCGTCATGATTCTGCAATGCCTGTTCCCGGCGCGTCCGACCACGAAAACGCGTCCGGTGGTACGTTGATTCGTGCTGGCATCGGCAGCGATGATCGCCGATGTCTGCAAACCTGCGAACTGTATTTACCCAGTTCACGTACGCAGCATACGGTCGTGTCAGCAAATAATCCGTGCGGAAACAGACATAGCAACACTATCTTGAGGGAATCCTTACAGGAAGCACGATCAAAGGCGGCGAGCCGATCGACGGGCGTGCCGTCAGTGCGCTTCCAGCAGGGTCAGGTCAGGAAACTGCCTCACCCGGTAGCGGATCGGGTAGGTGTCCGGTTCTGGCGTCATGAGGTGCCCCGCGAACGCGCTCACCGTATCCCAGTCATACATACCGGCACGCTGCGCCTCCCCCTGGTCATTGAAGCGTACCAGGGCGATCCTGTCTGACTTGGGCAGGAGCGCATCGACCCCCTCGGACCAGGTGCAGAGGCTGAATTCATGGCGCGCATGCTTGTCTTGTGCCAGCATGAAGCTGGCGACAAACAAGTCGATGTCGTGTTTTTCATGCAGATCGTCGAGAAGTGTTTTCTGGTCCGCATAGTCTTCGGCCAGATAGCGTTGGCGCAATTGGGCCAGGCCGCGTGCAACCTCCTCGTCTTCAGGCATATAGGTTTGTGCGCTGCCGTTCCGAAAATGGTAAATCGCCGCCGATACCGTGCGGCCCTGCTCTTGACTGGCAGTGTTGGCCAGGGCAAGCATGGCCAGTAACGCACGGCGATCTCCAGCCGGGGCCAGCAATATGCTGTCGCGCGTGGGAATCATCGCGACCGGGTCGCTGATGCCGGCGCGGTGGATCACGTCCGACAGCAGAAGGCGGGACGAGTCGTAGGCATCGTTCCAGTCGCCGACCAGCACGCCATCGGGGCTGCGTACGAACCCGCCACCCGGGATGGCACGCAGATTATCGAGCGCCACATCCAATGCCGCCTCAAACGACACACCCCATGTATCGAGCTGCGCTGCAGTCACGATGCTCATCGAATCGGCGTCATCGACGGCAATCACGGTCACGACATCCTCGCCAAGTGGCGCCGCGGACGTACCAGGCAATGCCGTTCCCGCAAAACGTGCCGACAGACGTAGCGACTCGGCATACGAGCGCGCCCGAACGGCCGGCAGCAGGTTGGCCCTGACATCCTCGAAACGCTGCGGAAGCGAGGTGTCGCGCAAGATGGCCATGCACATCTCGAGAAAGCGCGGGCGATCGGCGCGCGCAGCATCACAATATTGTTTGTGCAGGTTGGCGAGATTGACGATCTGGTCGCCGTTTGCACCGGTGAGGATGCGTGCCCGGTCCGCATCAAAATGCATCGGATGTGCAAAGCTGCTGCACTGCGCATGCGCCATCAGCGCCTGTGCGAACTTTTTCAGGGATGGCTTGAACTGGAATAGTGTCAGCATGGCGCGCCTTGATCGTGGTGATCCACGAATGTAGCGTACCGGATTACCGGCGTCGAATCGCCTTGCATAACGCATCGGTCCGGCGCGTCAAGCTGGCAACGCCGTCCGATTTTCTCCCGCACACCGGCGTAAAAAAACCGCCAGGCTCACGCACTGGCGGTTTTTTTATATTGCAGGGTGATTAGACCGCTGCGCCTTCGACCGGATCGGCAGCCTTCATCGACAGCTTCAGACGGCCGCGCTCGTCGGTCTCGAGGACCTTGACGCGCACTTGCTGGCCTTCTTTCAGGTAGTCGGCAACAGCGTTGACACGCTCGTTGGCGATCTGCGAGATGTGCAGCAGGCCATCCTTGCCTGGCATGACTTGCACGATCGCGCCGAAGTCCAGCAGTTTCAGCACGGTGCCGTCGTAGGTCTTGCCCACTTCGACCGATGCGGTCAATTCTTCGATGCGGCGCTTGGCTTCCTGGCCGGCGGCAGCGTCGACCGACGCGATCGTGACCACGCCTTCGTCGCTGATGTCGATCTGCGTGCCGGTCTCTTCGGTCAGCGCGCGGATGACGGCGCCGCCCTTGCCGATGACGTCACGGATCTTTTCTGGGTTGATGCGGATGGTGATCAGGCGTGGCGCGAAGTCCGACAGTTCGGTCTTCACGGTTGGCATGGCCTTCTGCATTTCGCCCAGGATGTGGTGACGGCCTTCTTTGGCTTGCGCCAGTGCCACCTGCATGATTTCCTTGGTGATGCCCTGGATCTTGATGTCCATCTGCAGCGCGGTGATGCCTGCTGCGGTACCGGCCACCTTGAAGTCCATGTCGCCCAGGTGATCTTCATCGCCCAGGATGTCCGACAGCACGGCGAACTTGCCGCCTTCCTTGATCAGGCCCATGGCGATACCGGCCACGTGCGATTTCATCGGCACGCCGGCATCCATCAGTGCCAGGCAGCCGCCGCAGACCGAAGCCATCGACGACGAACCGTTCGACTCGGTGATTTCCGAGACCAGGCGCACCGAGTAGCTGAAGTCTTCCGCATCCGGCAGCGCAGCGATCAGCGCGCGCTTGGCCAGGCGGCCGTGGCCGACTTCGCGGCGCTTTGGCGTACCGACACGGCCGGTTTCGCCGGTGGCGAACGGAGGCATGTTGTAGTGCATCATGAACGAGTCGGTGTACTCGCCCATCAGCGCGTCGATCTTCTGGCTGTCGCGGGCAGTGCCCAGCGTGGCAACGACCAGCGCCTGCGTTTCACCGCGGGTGAACAGGGCCGAACCGTGGGTACGTGGCAGCACGCTCGAACGGATCGAGATCGGACGCACGGTGCGGGTGTCGCGACCGTCGATGCGTGGCTCGCCTTCGAGGATCTGCGAACGCACGACCTTGGCTTCCATGTCGAACAGGATGTTGCCGACGTCGCCCGAATCAGCGGTCACGCCAGCGGCGCTCAGCTCAGCCATGACTTCCGACGACAGCGACTTCAGCTTTTGCTGGCGCGCCGATTTCTCGCGGGTCTGGTACGCATCGCGCACTTTCGCGCCGGCCAGTTCGCCGATACGGGCGATCAGTTCTTCGTTCTTTGGCGCTGGCGCCCATTCGACTTCCGGCTTGCCGCCTTCGGCGACCAGGTCGTGGATCGCATCGATCACGACTTTCATCTGGTCATGGCCGAACACGACGGCGCCCAGCATGATTTCTTCGGACAGTTGCTTGGCTTCCGACTCGACCATCAGGACGGCGGTTTCGGTACCGGCCACGACCAGATCCATCTGCGAAGTCTTCAGCTCGGTGGTGGTCGGGTTCAGGATGTACTGGCCATTCGCGTAGCCGACGCGCGCGGCGCCGATCGGGCCGCTGAACGGGATACCGGCGATGCACAGGGCGGCCGACGCGCCGATCATCGCAGGGATGTCCGGATCGATTTCAGGGTTGACTGACAGCACGTGGATGATGACCTGGACTTCGTTCAGGTAGCCTTCCGGGAACAGCGGACGGATTGGACGGTCGATCAGGCGCGAGGTGAGCGTTTCTTTTTCGGAAGGACGGCCTTCGCGCTTGAAGAAACCGCCCGGGATTTTACCCGCAGCATACGTTTTCTCGAGGTAGTCGACGGTCAGCGGGAAGAAGTCCTGGCCCGGCTTGGCATCCTTGCGTGCGACCACGGTTGCCAGCACGACGGTATCTTCGACCGACACCACGACGGCGCCGCTTGCCTGGCGCGCGATTTCGCCCGTCTCCAGGGTGACAGTGTGTTGACCGTACTGGAAGGTTTTCGTAACTTTGTTAAACATGGGGTATCCCTTTCATTTTGCCGACAGATTTTCAGGTGCTGTCGTTCACCTCTCACCACGGGCCGTTCACGAGCAGAACAGCCTTGCAACAACAAACAAACCGCTCAAAAACGAAAAATGCCCGCGACAGAGAACTGGCGCAGGCATCTTCAGACTTAAACCGTCTGGCGCAAACGAATTACTTACGCAGGCCCAGTTTAGCGATCAGGTCGCGGTAACGGTTCAGATCCTTGTTCTTCAGGTACGACAGCAGGCTCTTACGACGGTTGACCATCATGATCAGACCACGACGCGAGTGGTGATCTTTCTGGTGGGCCTTGAAGTGGCCGTTCAGGTCGTTGATGCGTGCGGTCAGCAGTGCAACTTGCACTTCTGGCGAACCGGTGTCTTTTTCGCCGCGTGCGTTGTCCGCGATAATCGCGGCTTTGTTCAGAGTTTCTACGGTCATGATGTTACCTTTCACATGCGGTGCAAGAGTCGCAACCCAGCGCACCGTGATTGATTAAAATACCTGCCCGGATTCGGACAGACCGGCAAGTATAGTGCAAAACGCGGGTACCGACCAGCGTTTGCCCGCCCTGCCGCCAAGTAAAGGACAAAATAATGCACCCGATGATGAAAATAACAACGCTGGCTGCCACGCTGCTGCTGGCGGCGTGCGCCACGCGCCCTGCCCCGCTGCCGGGCGAAACGGCCGATGTGGTCCAGGCCAAGCTCGGCAAGCCGACGTCCGTCTACGTTGACGGCGATGGCGGTGCGCGCTCGCTCGAATACGCGACAGGGCCGATGGGCCAGTACACGTGGATGGCACGCCTTGGCCCCGATGGCCGCTTGACGGCCTACGAGCAGGTGCTCACTGGTGAAAAGTTTGCCACGCTCAAGATCGACCAGGCGACCAAGGAGCAGGTCTTGCGCACGATCGGGCGCCCTGCCGAACGCTCGCGCGTAGCGATGCAGAACTACGAGGTCTGGTCGTACCGCTACAAGGAGGCCGGCGTCTGGAACTCGCTGATGCACGTGCACTTCGACGAGCAGGGCGTTGTGCGCCAGATGATGAACGGGCCGGACCCGATGTACGAGCCAAGAGACCGCAGCTCCTGGTAGGGGCTGCGGTATGAGGCGGGTTAGCGCGCCGGCGGCAGCTTGCGCCCGCCGTCGCTGTGCACGAAGTCTTCAATCGCGTCGAGCGACGGCGCCAGGCGGCGCAGCGAGCTCGATAGCGTTGCGAGCAGCGTGACGTGGTTCACGCCAGTGAAGCTCACCTCGCGCACGGGCACACCCGTCGCGCGCAGCCGGTCCGCCAGCGCGCCCGTGTTGCGCTCCGGGTCGACCGTCGAATCGTTGCGCGCCGCGATCAACAGCGCGGGTGGCGCATTGACCGTCACGTGGTTGATCGGCTGCGAATCGCGCGGCGTATTCGGGTACAGGAACACGGGGCGCGTCGTTTCATTTTCTACGGGCAGGAAGTTGTACGGGCCGGCCATCCCGATCCAGCCACGCAGGATGCTCGGGGCCGTGCCCTGCGCCCGCAGCCAGCGTGGGTCGAGCGCCAGCATCGCCGCGTTATAGGCGCCGGCACTGTGGCCCATCGCATAGATGCGCTTCGGATCGCCGCCATAGGCCTTGATCCGGCGCGACGTCCAGGCCAGCGCTTCGGCGCTGTCGGTCAGGAAGTCCGGGTAGCGCACCTGCGGATACAGGCGGTAGTCGGGAATGACCACCACGAAACCACGCGCCGCCAGCGCGCGGCCGACGAAGGCATAGTCGCCGCGCTCGCCGTTGACCCAGTTGCCACCGTAGTAGAACACGATGACGGGCGCCGGGCCGGTCCAGTTTTCAGGGCGGTAGATATCCAGCACGTGACGTGGATTGGTGCCGTAGGCGGCCGAGGCCACCGTGCGCGTGGCACCGCTCGGTGAGACCGCGTTGACCAGCGACAGCGGCGAGCAGGCCGCGAGCAGCCCCGACAGCAGCAGGACGGTGGCGGCGCAGGCCGCGAAGTAAGGAGCTCTCATGGTTCGGGCAGCCTGTGATCAGCGGTGGAGGTCGTCGTCAGCGTCGTCGAGCGGGATGATGCTGACCCGCTTGCCCTTCGCACGCTGCCACACGTACACGGCGTAACCCGACAGGCCGTAGATCACGAAGATCGGCCACAGCACCTTGGGCGGATCGATCGCCAGCAGCGCCAGCACCAGTGCAATCAGGAACACGGCGATGAACGGCACCGACTTGCGGAAATTGATGTCCTTGAAGCTGTAGAACGGCACGTTCGACACCATCGTCAGGCCGGCGAAGACCGTGATGCACCACGACACCCACTCGACCTTGCGCGGGATGACGCTGATATCGGGATCGATCATCATCATGATGAAGCCGATCACGAGCGCCGCTGCAGCCGGGCTGGGCAAGCCCTGGAAGAAGCGCTTGTCGACCACTTCGATATTGGTATTGAAGCGTGCCAGGCGCAAGGCGGCGCAGGCGCAGTAGATGAAGGCGGCGACCCAGCCGACCTTGCCAAGGCCGTTGAGCGACCATTCGTACATCACGAGCGCCGGCGCGGCGCCAAACGAGACCATGTCGGCCAGGCTGTCGTACTGCGCGCCGAATTCGGATTGGGTATTGGTCAGGCGGGCGATGCGCCCGTCCAGGCCGTCGAGGATCATCGCGATGAACACGGCCCAGCAAGCCTGGTCGAAACGCTGGTTCATCGCCATGACGATGGCGTAGAACCCACAGAAAAGCGCGGCGGTGGTGAAGGCATTGGGTAGCAGGTAGATGCCGCGGCTGCGCTCACCGGCAGCCCGTCCTTGCGTACGGGGCGCGAAACGCTTTTTCAGGCGGGAGAATCGTGGACCTTTGGGCGGGGTCCCTGGCTTTCTTCTTCGTGGAAAAGTTGGCATAAGCAATCGTATTCAAGTGAGCCGCCGAGCGACTGTTCCCAACCATTATAGAGGCGGGACCCGTGTTAGCGAAACACTACGCTAACCCGGCTGGCAATTGCATGTCGCCTACTTGAACGGCGCAGTCAACGTTAAGTAGAGCCGAGCCATGAACTGATGAGCGGTTTCGTGGTCCAACGCCTGTCCCCAGCGTCAGGAGTCGCGCATGAAAGCGCCCCGTTTCAAGAACTGGTTTGCCAGGTTGTCAGCGCTGAATCCGCCACAGCGCCGGCAAGTGCTCGACGCCCTGCATCCCGCAGCTGGCCTCGACCAGGTGGTCGCACTGATCGCGCAAGCCAGAGCACCAGCGCGCTGCTGCCCCAGTTGTGGCAACCAACGCTGCAATCGGCACGGGTTCGCCAACGACCTGCAGCGTTTTCGCTGCTGCGCCTGTGGCCGCACGTTCAACGACCTGAGCGGCACGCCGCTGGCGCGGCTCAGGCACAAGGCCAAATGGCTCGCGTATTTGCAGGTGCTGCTCGATTCATTGTCCGTGCGCAAAGGCGCAGACCAGGTCGGCGTGCACCGCAACACGGCATTCCGCTGGCGCCACCGCTTTCTCGAATGGGTCAAGCTCGACCGGCCTGCATCGCTCAACGGCATTGTGGAGGCCGATGAGACATTCCTGCTCGAATCGCAAAAAGGATCACGCACGCTCGACCGCCCGCCACGCCGACGGGGCGGCCACGCGCCCATGCGGGGCATTTCCCGGCATCTGGATTGCATCCTGGTAGCGCGCGACCGGAATGGCCGCACCATCGATGCCGTCACTGGCCGTGGCGCACTGACGGCCGCGCAACTCGAACGCGATTTGCTGCCCAGACTTGACCCGCAGGCGCTGTTGGTCAGCGACAGCCACGCCGCGTACCGGGCCTTTGCACGCAAGCACAGGATTGCGCACGAGACCGTCAATCTGCGCGCCGGCGTGCGCGTCAGGCATTCGGGTAGCCGCGCCATCCACGTACAGAACGTGAACGCGTACCACGGGCGCTTCAAGGCCTGGCTACTGGCCTTTCGCGGGGTGGCATCGCGCTACTTGCCCAACTACCTGGGGTGGCGCTGGGCACTGGATGGCGGGCGGGTCAGTTCAGCAGAACAATTGTTTTGCATCGCAATCGGCGTCATCAACAGACAACGCTGACTGCGCCACTTGAACACGACCGTGCCAGATGGCGCGATTACTTGAACTTGACCTTGCCCACCAGACGCATCTGCAGCGTGGTTTCGCCTGGTTCGAAGCTCGGTTCGGCCATGCCATCATCCATCTCGCGCTTGGCGCTCGAACGCATCATCATGGCCGGCGCGGCCTGGGCGTCGCCCGCATAATTGCCCGAGCCTTCGAAGTCGACCGTATCAAGCACCGCGTCGCCCGGCTGGCGGCCCATCGCCTTGGCGATCGAGACAATGCGCTCGTTCAGGTTCTGGTACGTGGCGGCGATGCGCTGGTCGTCGAGGCGCTTTTCGGTCGCCGGGGTCAGGCCGAAGTTGATGTTATTGATCTGCAGGACCTTCTGCGCGGCAGCGGCCGTTTTCGGCAGCGCGGCCAGGTTCGTGGTCTTGACTTCCAGGTACTGGCCGACGCGCCAGGCGATTGGCACCGGCTTGACCGGGGCAACCACGCGGCCGACCGGCTGTGGCTGCACTTCCGGGTACACCGGGTACGTGTAATAGCCCTGGGTTTTCAGTTCGGCTTTCGGATCGGCGCGGCGCACGATCTCGGTGCCCTCTTTCATCTTGCGGTTGACGCGGTCGGCGGCGGCGTTCTTGTCCTTGTCGTGCTCTTCGACGGCGAACGTGATCGTCGCTTCGTCATTCGCGTGCTTGACTTCGCCAAAGGCGGGGACGATGACCATGGTGCCGGTGGTCGCGGTCGACGGCGCGGTCTGCGCCTGGGCAGCGCTGAAGGCCAGCACGAGGGCGGCAGCGACGAGGGATTTGGTGAATGCCATTGTTGTTCTCCTGTGAGTTGCGACGTATGTCCGACTTGGTTATACGATACCTTGCACAGGGAAAACATCGGTATTTTGTAATGGACAGTTGCAAATGAGTAGCTTTTGAAACGTGTTGGCACCGTCAGACGAACGCGTGGACGGGAGAACCCGTCCACCCTACGGTCGTGCGTGGCGTGAAGAACCCGGCCATACGCGCGTCGTAGGGTGGGCGGCTCTGCCGTCCACGCGTCGATCGCCAACGCCACACCACCGCACGCGATGGTCTGGCCACGAACTTAGTTCTTCGACTGATCCACCAGCTTGTTCTTCGCAATCCATGGCATCATCGCGCGCAGCTTCGCGCCGACTTCCTCGATCGGATGCTCGGCCGTCAGGCGGCGACGCGAGATCAGGGTCGGTGCGCCGGCCTTGTTTTCCAGGATGAAGCTCTTGGCGTATTCGCCGGTCTGGATGTCCTTCAGGCACTGGCGCATCGCGTTCTTGGTGTCTTCGGTCACGACACGCGGGCCGGTCACGTATTCGCCGTATTCCGCGTTGTTCGAGATTGAGTAGTTCATGTTGGCGATGCCGCCTTCATAGATCAGGTCGACGATCAGCTTGAGTTCGTGCAGGCACTCGAAGTACGCCATCTCCGGCGCATAACCGGCTTCGGTCAGCGTCTCGAAGCCCGCCTTGATCAGCTCGACCGCGCCGCCGCACAGCACGGCCTGCTCGCCGAACAGGTCGGTCTCGGTTTCTTCGCGGAAGTTGGTCTCGATGATGCCGGCGCGGCCACCGCCGTTGGCCATGGCGTACGACATGGCGATATCGCGGGCGGCGCCCGATTTGTCCTGGTACACGGCGATCAGGTGCGGCACGCCGCCACCTTGCGTGTAGGTACCGCGCACCGTGTGGCCCGGCGCTTTCGGCGCGACCATGATGACGTCGAGGTCGGCACGTGGAACGACCTGGCCGTAGTGCACGTTGAAACCGTGGGCGAAGGCCAGCACGGCGCCTTGCTTGGCGTTCGGCTCGATGTTCTGCTTGTAGACTTCGGCGATGTTTTCGTCCGGCAGCAGGATCATGATGACGTCGGCGTTCTTCACTGCCTCATCGACTTCCGCCACTTTCAGGCCGGCTTGCTCGACCTTGCCCCACGAGGCGCCGCCGCGGCGCAGGCCGACGGTAACATTGACGCCCGATTCGCTCAGATTCTGTGCGTGCGCATGGCCTTGCGAGCCGTAACCGATGATGGCAACGTTCTTGCCCTTGATGAGGGAGAGGTCGCAGTCCTTGTCGTAGAAAACGTTCATTTTTTTATCCTGTTATTTAATTTGAATTGTGTGATGTTGAGCGTTGCTCAAACTTTCAGAATGCGTTCGCCGCGGCCGATGCCCGAGCCGCCAGTGCGCACCGTCTCGAGGATCGAGGCGCGGTCGATGGCATCAATAAAGGCATCCAGCTTCGATTTGGCGCCGGTCAGCTCGATCGTGTAGGTCTTTTCGGTGACGTCGATGACGCGGCCACGGAAAATATCGGCGGTGCGCTTCATTTCTTCGCGCTCCTTGCCGACCGCGCGCACCTTGATCAGCATGAGCTCGCGCTCGATATGCTGGCCTTCAGTCAGGTCGACCACCTTGACGACCTCGATCAGGCGGTTCAGGTGCTTCGTGATCTGCTCGATGATGTCGTCCGACCCGGACGTGACGATCGTCATGCGCGACAGCGTCGCATCTTCGGTCGGCGCCACGGTCAGCGTTTCGATGTTGTAGCCGCGCGCCGAGAACAGCCCGACTACGCGCGAGAGCGCACCGGCTTCGTTCTCCAGCAGGACAGAAATAATATGGCGCATTTACAGGTCCTCCGAGCCGAGCAGCATTTCGTTCAGGCCGCGGCCCGCCTTGACCATCGGCCACACGTTTTCACTCTGGTCGGTAATGAAGTTCATGAACACCAGCCGGTCTTTCATGGCGAACGCATCGCGCAGCGCGCCGTCGACATCGCCCGGCTTTTCGATTTTCATGCCGACGTGGCCATAGGCCTCGGCCAGCTTTTCGAAGTCGGGCAGCGAATCCATGTACGACTCGGAATAGCGCGAGCCGTAATCGATCTGCTGCCACTGGCGGACCATGCCCAGGAAGCGGTTGTTGAGCAGAATGATCTTCGGCGTCAGGTGGTATTGCTTGCAGGTGGCAAGCTCCTGGATGCACATCTGGATCGAGCCTTCACCAGTAACGCAGGCCACGGTGGCATCCGGATTGGCCATCTGCACGCCCATCGCGAACGGCAGGCCCACGCCCATCGTGCCCAGGCCACCGGAATTGATCCAGCGGCGCGGCTTGTCGAACGGGTAGTACTGCGCGGCCCACATCTGGTGCTGGCCGACGTCGGACGTGATGAACGCGTCGCCACCGGTGACCTTGTGCAGCTGCTGGATCACGGACTGCGGCTTGATCAGCGTATCCGAGCTTGCATACGCCAGGCAATCGCGGCCACGCCATTCGGCGATCTGCTTCCACCATGATTGCAGCGCAGGCGCATTCGCGTGGCCATTGCCGGCCTCGAGCTGCGTGAGCAGCTCGATCAGCACATCCTTGACGTTGCCGACGATCGGGATATCCACTTTCACCCGCTTGGAAATCGACGACGGGTCGATGTCGATATGGATGATCTTGCGCGGATGCGAGGCAAAGTGCTTCGGGTTGCCGATCACGCGGTCGTCGAAGCGGGCACCGATGGCAATCAACACGTCGCAATGCTGCATCGCCATGTTCGCTTCATAGGTGCCGTGCATGCCTGGCATGCCGACGAAATGCGGATCGGACGAACGCGACGCGCCCAGGCCCATCAGCGTATTCGTGATCGGAAAGCCCGTGGTCTCGACCATGCGGTTGAGCTCATTGGAGGCATTGGCCAGGATGACGCCGCCGCCCGCATAGATCATCGGCCGCTCGGCGTTCTGCAGCAGCGCGACCGCTTTGCGGATCTGGCCGGCGTGGCCCTTGTCGACCGGACGGTACGAGCGCATGTCGACTTCGCGCGGGTACTCGAACAGGCATTTGTTGACCGTGATGTCCTTCGGGATATCGACCAGCACGGGACCGGGCCGGCCGGTGCGGGCGATGAAGAAGGCTTTCTTGATGGTCGAGGCCAGGTCGCGCACGTCCTTGACCAGAAAGTTGTGCTTGACCACCGGACGGGTGATGCCGACCGTGTCGCATTCCTGGAATGCATCCTGGCCGATCGCGTGGCTCGGCACCTGGCCGGAGATCACGACCATCGGAATCGAATCCATATAGGCGGTCGACAAGCCGGTGACGGCATTGGTGACGCCCGGACCGGACGTGACGAGAGCCACGCCCACGGTGTTCGAGCTGCGCGAATAGGCGTCAGCGGCATGCACCGCGGCTTGTTCGTGGCGAACGAGAACGTGCTGGAATTTATCTTGCTGGAAGATCGCGTCGTAGATATACAGAACCGCGCCGCCCGGATAACCGAAAACGTGCTTGACGCCTTCTTCTGCCAGACAACGGACAACGATTTCAGCGCCCGTGATAGGGACTGTTGGATCGAAACTCATAACCATTCCTTTCAAAACCCATAGGGTTGATTGATCGGATGCTCGTTCCTGGCGATATGCGTGCTGCGCTTACAACCCTCAGGCTCCACTTCTTTCTGCGTGCACGTCGATGGTTCGGGTCGCCGTAGGGACCGTACGCATTGACGCTGGGCGCAACTCGTTAGGCTTGAGTGTTTGTAGCGGTTGGACGCATCTCTCGCGCTTGTGGCACGGGTCGGAGCAAACTGCCTACAAATGAAAGCGTGCCATGGCGGACGGGGCGTTGTGGGCGACTCCCGCATGACGTTGATGCTTTGAGGGTGCAAAGCGTGAGGAACACCATACCGCGCCGCACCATTCTGGTCAAGCTTTGTCTTTCGACAAGACGCGACCTTTGTTGGCGCATCTAGCTGGCAGGGTGCGCCTGCCAGGTAGGCGCTGGGGACAACGCACCGCACTGCGTCGTAGCGCGCACACTTTGACCCGCTCGATTTTGGTGCACGTACAGTGCGTGTGTTGTAAATCCGGCGCACCGCAGTAAAATCCAGTTTATTGCCACACGGAAATCGACCTTCAAAGAAAAAACGCTTAAGATTATTTCTTCGAAGATTCGGTTTTTTGCTCACCCTCTGTTCCGGATTCAGCTATGCAAGCGCCCCAAGACAATCTCCAGGAAATGGCCATGGCCGCCATGACGGCCATCGACCGCGCACAGGCGGTGATCGAGTTCGATCTCGAAGGCCGCATCCTGCATGCCAACCGCAATTTCCTGCTCACCCTCGGTTACGAGCAGGATCAGGTCATCGGGCGCCAGCATGCGATGTTCTGTGAACCCGCCTACCAGCGCTCGCCCGAATACAAGATGTTCTGGCACAGCCTGGCCAAGGGCGAGTTCCACACCGGCGAATTCAAGCGCATCCGCAGCGACGGCGCACCGGTCTGGATCCAGGCCACCTACAGCCCGATCTTCGACGCCGACGGCAAGCCGGTCAAGGTGGTCAAGTTCGCCACCGACATCACCGAGCAGAAGCTGCTGGCCGCCGAATCGCGCGGCAAGCTCGACGCGATCGGACGCTCGCAGGCAGTCATCGAATTCGATATGCGCGGCAATGTCTTGTCCGCTAACGAAAACTTCTTGCGCACCATGGGCTATACCGAAGACGAAATCGTCGGCAGCCACCACACGCTGTTCTGCGACCCGGAACTGGCAAAAAGCGCCGAATACCGCCACTTCTGGGCCGATCTGGGCCAGGGCCGTTTCCAGGCCGGACGCTTCCAGCGTCGTGGCAAGCACGACGCCGACATCTGGATCCAGGCCACCTACAATCCGATCCTCGATGCCACCGGCAAACCGTACAAGGTCGTCAAGTTCGCGATGGACGTGACGGACCAGGTGCGGCGCGAAGAACTGGTGAGCGCCAAGATCGACGCCATCGGTACGGCACTCGACGGCCTGGGCCGCTCGATCACCACGATCGCCGACGGCGCGCGTGAGTCGGCCGCGATGGCGGCGCGCACCCAGGACGGTGCGGCCAGCGGCAGCCGCCTGCTGGAACGCTCCAAGGGCGCCATGCAAGCCATCCAGACCTCGTCCGGCGACGTGCGCGAAATCATCGACACCATTACCAGCATCGCCGGCCAGACCCATTTACTGGCCTTCAATGCTGCGATCGAGGCGGCGCGCGCGGGCGAGCATGGGCGCGGCTTTTCGGTGGTGGCCAACGAGGTGCGCAAGCTGGCCGAGAAATCGGCCCTTGCAGCGCGCGAGATTTCCAAGCTGATCAACGAGACGGTCAGCCGCGTCGACGAAGGCACCCGCCTGGCCGGCGATGTGGAAGATGCGTTCGAGCGCATCCTCGAGTCGGTCGCCGCCACCAGCAGTTCGATCGCCGGCATCGGCAGCGCCACCCACCATCAAGCCGACTCCACCCGCGACGCTTCGCGCCTGCTGGCCGAGCTCGAGGCAGTGGCGCGAGCGCGCTAGGCCATGCCGGCCACTTCCAGCGCGCGGCTGACGCTGGCGCGCATCCGGATCGGTGAAGTCGGGATCGGCATACGGATCGAAGCCGTGCTCCAGGCGCTGCCGTTGCCAGAGACCTTCAGTCGCCTGCCCCTGCGCACCCACGCCCTGCTCGGCATGGTCGAGCACGACGGCATGGCCGTGCCGGTGGTCGACCTGGCGCGCTGGCTCGACGTCGGCGCAGCGCCGGCGGGCGCCGTCCCGCAACTGCTGTTACTGCGCGACGGTGACCGTACCGTCGGCCTGCGTGTCGATGCGCTCGAGGAGCTGGTCGAGGTCGAGGCAGCAGCGCTGCAGCGCCTGCATCACGGCGACGATCCGGACGACGTGTTCCACAGCGCCGCACCAAGCGGGAATGGCATGCTTCTGAGCCTGCTGGAAGTGACCCGGCTGGCCGATCTGGCACAGTGCTGGAGCACGGCGCCGACGGCCGCCACGGCCGCTGCGCCCGCTGAGTCCACTGCCCCGCCCCTGGCCGAGACCCTGCAACGTACCTGCTACGCGCTCCTCGACACCGGCCACGGCCTGATCGGCGTGCCACCAGCCGCACTGGCCGAAGTGCTTGCCTTGCCGGCGCTGACGCATATCGGCAGCAGCGCCTGGTGCCGCTGGCACGACAGCCAGCTCGCGCTGATTGCCAGCGCAGCGCTGTTCCAGGCGCCCGGCGTCGATATGCGCGTCGCTGCGGCGCCCCTGCTCGCCGTGTTGCAGCATGCCGACCTGGCGCTGGGTGTGCCGGTGCAGGCCGTGCTGCGGCTCGAGGAATTCGGTCCCGGCGTGCCCAGCACGGATGGCGTTGGCGAAAATGTCATCGACGCCAGCGGCGCCACGGTGCTGCTGGTCGATGTCACGCGTCTGCTGGCGCGGCATCCAGAGGCGGCCCTGGCGCGCGGCGACAGCGTCACGTCCATTGCATCCACCAGCGTCGGTGCGGGCACCAGCAATGCCGAAGCCTATATCGTGTTCGATGCCACCGGCCTGCAGGCGCTGCCGCTCGCCGCGATCGAACAGATCGTGCCGCTGGATGTACCGCTGGGCGCCACCATGGCCTGGCAGGGCGCGGCGATCCCGCTGATCGACCTGCGAGGGGATGCGCCAGGCGCGGATGGCACGGTCCTGGTGGCGCAGGGCGCGCACGGGCTGGCCGGCCACATTGTGCGCCGCGTGCAGTCGCTGATTCCGGCCGGGGCCGGGCGCATGTTCAACATGGGTGCCAACGGCACGGAGTTCATCACGACCGACGATGGCGGACAGGAAGCCACCTACCGCATTGCGACTCTAAGCGCGCTGCAAGCGGCGCGCTGACCCGAGCAGCCTTGCACTTCAGCGCTGCATGCCCCAGCGCCGCACCGTCACATGCTCCAGCGTCTGGAACACGCAGCGCTCGATCGCCAGGCCAATCAGGATCACCGTGGCCAGGCCCGCGAACACTTTATCGGTAAACAGCTCATTGCGGTTCTGGAAGATGTACCAGCCCAGGCCGCCCTGCCCCGACGTGCTGCCAAAGACCAGCTCCGCCGCGATCAGCGTGCGCCAGGCAAAGGCCCAGCCGATCTTCAGGCCCGACAGGATCGACGGCAGTGCCGCCGGCACCAGGATCTGCAGCACCATGCGCAAGCCGCCCAGGCCATAGTTACGCCCGGCCATGCGCAGTGTCTCGGGCACGGCACGAAAGCCGGCACTGGCATTGAGCGTCAGCGGCCACACGACCGAATGGACCAGCACCATCAGCAGGCTGCCCTTGCCCAGGCCGAACCACAGCAGCGCCAGCGGCAGCAGCGCAATGGCCGGCAGCGGGTTGAACATCGACGTCAGCGTGTCGATCAGCTCGCGTCCGAAGCGGTTCGACACGGCCAGCCAGGTCAGCAGGAACGCGATCGCCACGCCCAACAGGAATCCCTGCACGAGGATGGCCAGCGACACCGTTACATAGCCGATCAATTCGCCCGACGCGATGCCATCGATGAATGCGCGAGCCGTCTGCAGCGCGCCTGGCAGCAGTAAATCGTTGTCGACCCAGCGCGCCAGCAACTCCCACAGGATGACCAGCGCCAGCAGGATCGCGGGTTTGTTCAGCCAGTCCAGGCGGTTGGCCGGCCCGGTGCTGCCCAGGAAGGGCGCGGGTGCCGCACGTTGCGGCGCGATGTACTCGGGCCGGACCGGCGGTTCGTGCACGGCGCTCATGGTTGCACCAGCGCGGGTTGCGGTTGCACGGCGGGCGCGGAGGGAATAGCATCGGCGTCAGCACCGAACAGCAGCGCGTGGATGCGCTGCGTGGCAGCCTGAAACTCGTGGCTGCCCGCACTCGCCAGACTGAACTGGTGACTGTTGAGTTCGGCGCGCACGCGGCCCGGGTGCGGCGAGAGCAGCAGGATGCGGTTGCCCACCACCAGCGCCTCTTCGATCGAGTGCGTCACGAACAGCATCGTGAAGCCGATCTCGTCCCATAGCGCCTGCAGCTCTTCCTGCATGCTGCGCCGGGTCAGCGCATCGAGCGCGGCAAACGGCTCGTCCATCAGCAGCACAGCCGGCTGCATCGCCAGCGCGCGGGCAATCGCCACCCGTGCCTTCATGCCGCCCGACAGCGTGTGCGGATAGGCATCGGCAAACCGCGCCAGTCCGACCTTGCCGAGCCAGTGACGGGCGCGCACCTCGGCCTCGGCCCGCGCAACGCCACCGGCCAGCATCGGAAACAGGACGTTCTGCTTGACCGTCTTCCACGGCGGCAGCTGGTCGAATTCCTGGAACACGACGATCCGGTCCGGGCCCGGCCCCGTGACCGGCGTGCCGCCCAGGTGCAGACTGCCCGCGCGCGGCGCGATGAAGCCGCCGATGGCTTTGAGCAGCGTCGACTTGCCGCAGCCCGACGGCCCCAGCAGCACGAAGCGGTCGCCCCGGTAGACGTCGAAGCTCACATCGTCGGTCGCGCGCACGACGCCGCGCTCGCTGGCGTATTCCAGCGTCACATGTTGGGCGCGCAGCAGCGGTTCCGGCGGCACCAGGTTGAAGGGGGCAATGGCGCGCATATCAGCTTCCGTTGGCGATGGCCGGATGCGCGAAGAAGTAATCGCGCCACGATGCCGGCTTGTTCTTGATGGCGCCGACCTGGTGCAGGAACTGCGCCAGTCCCAGCGTGTTTTGCGGCGCCACGCTGAACTGCGTCTTCGGGTCCTTGATGACCTTGAGCAGCAGCGCCCGGTCGACGCTCCCCTTGTTCACGCGCAGATAGGCATCGGCCGCGCCTTCCGGATTGGCCGCAATATATTGCGCAGCTTCAGCCAGCGCATCGATGAAGGCGCGGTAGGTCTTCGGATTGTCCTTCACGTACTTCTCGGTGGCATACAGCACCGTGGCTGATGACGGCCCGCCCAGCACCTGGTACGAGTCGAGCACGACGTGCGCATTAGGGTTGCCCGCCAGCTCGAGTTGCTGGAACGGCGGCGCGGCGAAATGCCCGTTGAGCTCAGTCTTGCCGGCGATGAGGGCGGCGGCCGCATCCGGATGCGGCACCGTCTGCGTGAGCGGATCGAGCTTCTTGAACTCGGCCACGCCCCACTGCTTTGCCGCCGCCATCTGCAGGATGCGCGCCTGCACCGACACCGTCACGGCCGGCAACGCAATCCGGTCTTTCGCGCTGAAGTCGGCAATCGTCTTCACGGCCGGATTCGTGCTGACGAGGTAATACGGAAAGCTCCCCAGTGAAGCGATGCCGCGCACGTTCTGGCGCCCCTTGGTGCGATCCCAGATCGTCATCAACGGACCGACGCCGGCACCGGCCACATCGATGGAACCGGACAGCAGCGCGTCGTTGACGACCGCGCCGCCCGACAGCTTGACCCAGTCCACGTCGACATCGATCCCCTGCTTCCTGCCATGCTTTTCGATGAGCTTCTGGTCTTGCGCCACATTCAGCAGCAGATAGACCACGCCAAACTGCTCGGCCACGCGGATCTTGCCTTCGGCCTGCGCCGTTGACGGCAGCGCCAACGTCAGCGCGGCGGCCAGTGCCAACAATTTTGTATTGAGATTCATGGGTGTCCTGGAATGAGGTCAGAAAGGCACGTCGCCTTCGATCGTCGTGCGATACAGCTTGCGGCGCAGGTGGTCCGGGCAACCGGCCGCCAGGTGCATCAGCGAGCGGTTGTCCCAGAACACCATGTCGTGTGGCTGCCACTGGTGACGATAGACATGCTCGGCGCGCGTGCCGTAATCGAACAACAGGTCGAGCAGTTCGCGGCTGCGCTGTTCGGACACGCCCAGGATGCGCGTCGTGAAATGCTCGCTGACGAACAGCGCGCGGCGGCCAGTCTCGGGATGCGTGCGCACGACCGGATGGCTGACCGGCCTGACTTCGTCGATCTGCACCTGGGTCAATTGCGGGCGGTACGGGTTGCGCTGGCGCAGTTCGTCATAGCGCGCCAGGTACCAGTGCTCGGCCTGCAATCCTTCGACCTCGCGCTTGAGGTCATCGGGCAAGGCGTCCCACGCCGCGTGCTGGTTGGCGAACAGCGTGTCGCCGCCCTCGGCCGGCAGCTCCTGCGCATGGAGCATCGAGCCCAGACTCGGCGTCTCTTTATAGGACAGGTCGGAATGCCAGAAGTGGCCGGCGTCGCCCAGCCCGACCGGCTTGCCGTCCTGCTGGATATTAGAGATGACGAGCACCTCGGGTTGCTCGGGCAACTGGAAATTGCGCAGCACGTGGATCTGCAGGGCGCCGAAGTGGCGGCTGAAGTCCACCTGCTGCGCGGGCGTGATGTGCTGGTCGCGAAACACCAGCACGTGATAATCGAGGTGCGCGCGGTGCAGCCGCGCAAGATCGGACGTGGCCAGCGGCAGCGACAGGTCGAGGCCGATGACTTCGGCGCCCAGTGGCGCGCCGGGAAACGGATGGATGGCAAAGGACTGGCGGGCAGAATCGAGTGGCATGGCGATGGCGTGGCTGAATGATCGTGTTGTTACGATAGCCACGCATGACAGCCCCAACAACGAATGATTTCAGCTATCGTCATGCAGTTTTTGCACCCCATGCACGTGGCATGGCGGGACAGGCGGCTGAGCGATTCCGATGCAGGCCGGATGGTTTTTTGCTAGGATGCGACAGTTTTCCCTAAAGCACGACCCACTTGCGCGCCTCCCCCTGAACCTGCATGGCCACAGACAAAGAACTTAACGACTTTCTGCAGAATGTCGAACGGCGCGCGTTCAAGCAGGCGGTCTATGCGGTTCGCAAGGACGAATCGGCGCTGGACATCGTGCAGGACGCGATGATCAAGCTCGCCGAAAAATACGGCGACAAGCCGGCGGCCGAGCTGCCGATGCTGTTCCAGCGCATCCTGCAGACGACGATCCTCGATTACTTCCGCCGCGAAAAAGTGCGCAATACCTGGGTCAGCCTGTTTTCGGGCTTCGGGCGGGGCGACGGCAACGACGACGATGACTTTGATATACTCGCCTCACTCGAGGCCGAGCAGGGTTCGGCGGCCGCAGAGTCGAGCGCAGACCAGGTCGAGCGTACCCAGACCTTGCGCCTGATCGATGACGAAGTACAAAAACTCCCGACGCGTCAACGGGAAGCCTTCCTCATGCGTTACTGGCAAGATATGGACGTCGCCGAGACGGCGGCAGCAATGGGATGTTCCGAGGGCAGCGTCAAAACGCATTGCTCGCGCGCCACCCACGCCCTCGCGGCAGCGCTCCAGGCCAAGGGAATCACACTATGAACACCGACGACATCAATCTGGCGTACAAGATACGCCACGCGCTGGATGAACAGCTCGACCACCTGCCGGCTTCCACCGTCGACCGGCTGGCCGCTGCACGCGCTGCCGCCATGGCGCGCAAGAAACCCGACGCCGCCCGCTTCGGCTTTGCTTCTGGCGCCGGCTGGCGCGGCATTGGCGCATTCCTGGCCGGGCCGACCGTGTCGCGCCTGGCCATCGCCGTGCCGCTCATGGCGCTGGTGATTGGCATGGGTGGCTTCTACCAGCACGAACAACAGCAGCAACTGGCTGCACTGGCTGACATCGACGCCGCCGTACTGGCCGACGAATTGCCGCTGACGGCCTATCTCGACCCGGGTTTCAACGCCTATCTGGAGTCGCAGCAGCGCCAGCAATGACCAAGAAGAACGTCTCGCGATCGCGTTTCCCCGTGCTGAAGACCGTCATCGGCGTCGTGGCCGCTGCTGCGCTGGCCTGGGCGATCGTCGATCGCCTCGAGACGCCGTCCATCCTGCCGGCAGCCACTGAGACAATCGCGAGCGTGCGCCCGCTGCGCAAGGCCCCCGACAAGCCGCTGTGGCGCGACCTGAGCAGTGCGCAACAGGTGGCGCTTGCACCGCTCGCCCCCGAATGGGACCGCATGGAAGGCGCGCGCAAGCGCCGCTGGATCGAGGTCTCGGCCCGCTTCGCCTCGATGGCCCCGGCCGAGCAGCAACGCGTGCAGGAACGCATGCGCCAGTGGATGAAGCTCACGCCCCAGCAGCGTGAACTGGCGCGCGAAAACTTCAGCAAGACCAACAAGCTGGCGCAGGGCGACAAGGCGGCCAACTGGGAAAACTACAAGCAGCTGTCGGCCGAGGAAAAGCGCAAGCTGGCCAGCAAGCCGGCCACGCTGCAAAAGAGCGCGCCGATCGCGCTGCCGGATGCGCCGCAACTGGTCGTGCCGATGCCGTGCGCGGCGAACACGACGCGCCGGGGCGCCGAGTGCGTGCTGATCGGCACGCCCGATACGCCGCCGCCGTCGGCGATTGCCGTCGTCCCGGCGCCCGCTGCATCCACGCCCACGCCGACCACCGCGCCGCCGCTCGCGCCGGCCCCGGCAGCACCCGCAAATGGCAGCGCTGTCGCCACGTCCGGCACCCAGCCCGGCGCATCTCAGCCCGCCAACCAAGCCGCCAATGCCAGCAACTGAGCCGCCGGTCGTGCTGCCCGAGGCTGCGCTGGCGCTGCCGGGCACGCCCACGATCAAGCGGCGCCTGGCGGTGATGGTGTATGAATTTTTTCTGCTGTTCGCGGTCGAGATGCTGGCTGTCCTGCTGTATCTGCTCGTTACCGGCAACCGCCAGGATCCCCTCTTCCAGCACGGGCTGAAGGTGTACCTGTTCGTGCTCACGGGCCTGTACTTTACCTGGTGCTGGCGCGACAGCGGGCACACGCTGGCGATGAAAACCTGGCGCATCAGGCTCGTCACGCCGGGCCATGCCCGCCTGCCCTGGCGCGTCGCCGTCGTGCGCTACCTGGCAGCCTGGGGCTGGTTCGCGCCCGCGCTGATCGTCTGCGCGGCCTTCGGGCTGCATGCGAAAGCCGACATCGCGATTGCGCTCGCACTCGGCGTTGCTGCCTGGGCGGCAACAGCCTGGCTCGACCCCGACCGCCAGTTCCTGCATGACCGCCTGGCCGGCACGCGCCAGATCGGCCTGCCCAAACCGGTACGTCGCGAGGGCAAGGCCCCCGGGCTGTGACATCATGCGTGTCGCGACATAAACAATGGGCGCGAGTCTGCTTTGTCTTCCACCGCGCACGTCCACGTTCCCCGAATCAGAATTAGTAGCAGAATCAGCCAGTATGCCCGACACCCGTTTCCAGGCCCTGTTCGAACAGGCGCCAATCAGCATCCAGATCCTCGCGCCATCGGGGCACACCACGCGTGTCAACAAGGCATGGGAAAACCTGTGGCAGATCCACGAAGGCACGCCGCTGATGGCGTACGTGCTGGGCGACTACAACGTGCTGCACGACCCGCAACTGGCCGACAACGGCATCGCCGCGCTGCTGGCGCGGGCGCTGCAGGGGGAGCCGGTTGAATTGCCGGCGGCGCTGTACGACGTCAGCACGCTCGATGGTCACGGTCCGAAGCGCTGGGTCACCGCGAAGGCGCGGCCGATCAAGGACAAGGCCGGCAACACCCTCGAAGTGATGCTGATGCACGAGGACATCACCGAGCGCATGGAGGCAGACAGCGCGCTGCGCCTGCGCGAGCAGCGCTTCCGCTCGCTCGTGATGGCCACGTCGCAGATCGTCTGGTCGAATACCCCGGATGGCCGCGTGCTGGAAGACTCGCCGTCCTGGCGCGCCTATACCGGCCAGACCTACGACGAGTGGAAGGATTTCGGCTGGGTCGATGCCTTGCACCCCGATGACCGCGCACCGGCCCAGTCTCTGTGGCTGGCCTGCGTTGCCGCGCGCTCGGTGTTCGAAACAAAGTACCGGCTGCGCTGCGCCGACGGCAGCTACCGCTGGACCGCGGTCAAGGGCATCCCGATCCTGGCCGACGACGGCTCGATCCGCGAGTGGATCGGTGCCAACACCGACATCCACGACATGATCGCGGCCGAGCTCGAACTGGCCCAGCGGCTCGACCGCGAAAAACGCAACAGCGCGCTGCTGGCCAAGGTCGCGCAGGCGGCCCGCACCCTGCACACGGTGCTGGCGGCCGAAGACATCGCGCAGGCGCTGGTGACGGCCGTGCGCGACATCCTGCAGACCCACCAGGCAGTTGTTTCGCTGACCGAAGCGGGCGGCTGGACGCAGGCCATCAACGCCGTCTCGCTGTCGGACAAGTACGCCGCCTACCGTGGCTACGATGCCAAGACGGACGGCTCCGGGATCTACGCGCAGGTGTGCCGCGACAACCGCGTCATGCGCCTGACCCAGGCGCAGCTCGAGGCGCATCCCGCCTGGCGCGGCTTTGGCGAGCATGCCGGTGCACATCCGGTGCTGCGTGGCTGGCTGGCCGTGCCGCTGATCGACCGCATGGGCAAGAACATCGGCCTGATCCAGGCGTCGGACCGGTTCGAGGGCGACTTCACGGACGAGGACGAAGCCATCCTCGTGCAACTGGCGTCGATCGCGGCCACCGGTTTCGAGAACGCACGGCTGTACGGTTCGCTACAGGATCAGGACCGCCGCAAGGACGAGTTCCTGGCCATGCTGGCGCACGAACTGCGCAACCCGCTGGCACCGATCTCCGCAGCGGCAGAGATGCTCAAGTTCGGCACCGCGAACGAAGAACGGGTACGGCGCTCGAGCGAAGTGATCAGCCGCCAGGTGCGCCACATGACGTCGCTGGTCGACGACTTGCTCGACGTGTCGCGCGTGACCCGCGGCCTGATCAAGCTGGACCGCGCGCTGCTCGACCCGATGCAGCTCGTGGCCAATGCCGTCGAGCAGTCGCAGCCATTGATCACGGCGCGCGGCCATACCTTGACCGTGACAGGCGACGCCGCCGGTGCCCACATCGCCGGCGACGCGCACCGCCTGGTCCAGGTGCTGGCCAACCTGCTCAACAACGCAGCGAAGTACACGTCCCATGGCGGACGCATCGAGGTAACGGTGGCGCGCGAACGGGAGACGGTGGCCATTACCGTGCGCGACAATGGCGTCGGCATCGATGCGTCGCTGTTGCCGCGCATGTTCGACCTGTTCACCCAGGCCGAGCGCTCGCCGGACCGGGCGCAGGGCGGCCTGGGCATCGGACTGGCACTGGTCAGGAGCATCATCGACCTGCATGGCGGCGACGTCATCGCTGCCAGCGATGGTATCGGCCGCGGCAGCACGTTCACGGTCCGTCTTGCCATCGCCGACACGGTCACCGGCGCCGTCGATGCCACGGATGCGCTGCGCTTGCAACAACGTTAACTTGTCACGCGGAATTCGAAATACGCCATCGCGGGAATACCCCAATAATTGAACGGTCTACGAACTCGTCAATCATTGAATAAGGGTATTCCATGCACCAATCACATCTTCGCGTCGTCATCATGGGCGGCTCCAGCGGCATCGGCGCCGCTACTGCCATCGCCTTCGCCCGCCAGGGCGCCCATCTCGTGCTCGGCGCCCGTGGCAAGGAAGGCCTCGACGATGTCGCCCGGCGCTGCCGCCAGGCCGGCGGCCATGCCGACGTGCTGGTCGTCGACGCCACCGATGCCGACGCCGCTGCCGCGTTTGCGCAGGACGCCCGCGACCTTCTCGGTCAGATCGACCTCTGGTTCAGCAATGTGGGCAGCGGCGTCGTTGGCAAGTTCGCCGACGTGCCGATCGCGCGCCACCGCCAGGTCATCGAGACCAACCTGATCACGCACATGAACGACGCGCACGCGGTGATCCCGATTTTCCTGGAACAGGATTACGGCATCTGGGTGAACATGATTTCGTCGGGCGGCTTCGTCGCCACGCCGTACGCGGCGGCCTACGGCGCCAGCAAATTCGGGCTGCGCGGCTTCAGCGAAGCGCTGCGCGCCGAACTGGGCAAGAAGCGCGACATCCACGTGTGCGACATCTACCCGTCCTTCGTCGATACGCCGGGCTTCAAGCACGCCGCCAACTATACGGGCGCCAAGCTGTCGTATCCGCCGGGCGTGCTGGCCCCCGAGAAAGTGGCCAACGCCGTTGTCGCCCTGGTGCGCAAGCCGCGCGCCGTCACGCTGCTGGGCGCGCCCGACGTGACCAAGAAGCTCACGCAACTGGCGCCGGACCTGCTGGCATCCGGCATGAACCGCTTCATGGGAACCTGGGCCAAACGTGCTGACCCCACCGAAGACACCGTGGGCGCGCTGTACGAGCCGCAGCACGGCGCCAGCGGTGTGCACAGCGGCATGGTGAAACGCCCTGCCCGCCCGCGGCGCGACGTTCAGGCTGGCGCGCCGTCAAATGACCGGACGCTTGCCGTGGGCGCCGTGCTGATCGCGGCCGCCGTCGGCCTCTCCTTGCTGGGCAAACGCTCTGACAATTAATACGTCAGATTGACCTGCATGACGGCAGTCGTTCCGCTGACCTCGTTACCGACGATCAGCAATGGCTTGCCGTTGGGAGACTTGCTCGCCGGGATGAACGTCAAGCCTTCCGGTCCCAGGTCGCCCTTGTCGCCATCGCGCGTGTTCAGGTAGGTCACGAACGACGCCGACGCTGGTTTCGTGATGTCGTAGACCATCACGCCGCCGATGCGCTCCAGGCCGACGAACGCATACTGCTTGTCGCCGAACTTGCCGACCACGACGCCTTCCGGCTCCGGGCCTTTCGAGCCGCTGCGGTCTTCCAGATTGTTGTTGTCGTTGCTGGCGTTGAAGCGCGCGTTCGGCAGCGCGCTGGTGCGGCGCTCGAACTCGTCACCCGAATCGTAGACGCGCTTGATGTCCGAGTCCCAGATCGAGAATGAACGGCCGCCAAACGTGTACAGCTCGGTGCACTGGCCGGCTGCGTTCTTGCCGGTCATGCCACCGCCGTTGGGCGTCGTGGTCACGCGCAGCCGGCCCAGGTTCGAGTCGAACGTTGCGTTGCCGGCGTTCGGGAACACGCTCGGGTCCAGCCCTGCCGTGCAATGGGCACGGATGCGTGTCTCTTCATTGAAGCCCGGCCAGTCGGCGCGGGCGTCACCCTCGTTTGCAGTCAGCAGGTAATGCTTGCCGTCGACCGTGTAGCCGGCAATCGCATCCGGCAGGTACATGCCCTTCACTGGCTGCGGGCCGATCTTCGTGGCCGGCGTGCCGCTGTTGGTATTGGTGCCGCCATCTTCGTCCGACGCGTCCAGACCGAAACCAGCAACGTTGTGGTCCTTGAAGCCGAGCGGCTTGATCGACGTGACCTTCGTACTGGCCACATCGACGATGGCAATGGCATTGTTTTCCTGCAGCGTGACCCAGGCCGTCTTGCCGTCTTCGCTGACGGTGATGTATTCCGGCTCGAAGTCCTGCGCCGCCGTGGCGTTGGGGCCAAAGATGCGGATGCCCTGCGCGCGCAGCGCCGTTTCCTGGCCATTGAAGCTACGGAAGTCCGCGGTGGCGACGCTTGGCGCGCCGCCGCGGTTCACGGTGATGATGCTGACCGCGCCTTCCGGATCGCTCGTGCCGGCCACGCCGTAGCCGCTTGGCTCGCCTTCGTTCGCGACCAGTACCTTGCTGCCGTCCGGCGTGAACACCAGCATGTCGGGCAGCGCGCCGACCTTGACGCTGTTGATCAGCTTGAGGTCAGCGGCGTTGTAGAATGCCACGGTGCCGGGGTCGGTCTTGACCGCCGCTTCGATGGCCAGCGCCACCAGGCCGTCGTGCACGGCGACGCTGTTGACGGCCTTGCCGAGGCCCGCGACGCTGATCGTGCCCAGCAGCTTGGGCGCAGCCGGCGCGCTCAGATCCAGCACGTCGACCGTGCCATTCGCGCCATTGACGACGAACAGGTGCTTGCTGGCCGCATCGTAGGCAGTGATCTCGGCCGCGCCGACGGCGCCGCCGTTGTAGCTGCCGATTTTTTCCAGCGTCAGCGTGGTGGGCGTTGGTTCGTCGTCATGGTCGCCACCGCAGGCAGCAAGCGTGCACGCCAGCGCAATCGTGGCAATCATCGGAAGGTAGCGGGTGGTAGGACGGGAGCGGCGCAGCATGATGGTCGGTTTTCCAGGGATGAAAAACCGCCAGCATAGGACGCGTCGATGACACCAGCATGACATGTCATCAACACGTTCCCCGTCACCGGATCAGAACTGGTCGGTGTCGCGCAGGAAGCGCCAGCCGCCCGCCGGCATCGGGCCCATCGAGATGCGGCCGATGCGCAGGCGGCGCAATGCGGTCACGCGCAGGCCCACGTCGCCGCACAGGCGCTCGATCTGGCCGCGCTGGATATTCTTGCCGGCGATGCGCAGGCGCTGCTCGCTTTGCCAGCTGGCCTTGAACATGCGGCCAAGCTTGGCCATGCCATTGTCGGCAATCTGGCCGTCGACCTCAACGACGTATTCGGACTCGTTGCGCGATGCATCGTCGACCAGCTTGCGGATCACCCGGAAATCCTGACTGAACACGATCAGGCCCGAGGCCATGGTCTCGAGCGGCGTGGCAGCCGTGGTCTTGAACAGGTGCCGGCGCAGGAACGGCTTGCCGCGCCCGTGTTCCAGCACCTGGTTCTCAGCGGTGATGCTCGCGAGCGCCGCTTCGATTTCGATACCAGCCGGCTTGTGCATCAGGATCGTCACCGGGTCCGGTTCAACGGGCGTCGCGCCCGGCAGTAGCTCGACCTTTTGCTCCGGCGTGACGCGGGTAGCGGGATCTTCGGCCACGGCGCCGTCGACGCTGACCCAGCCGCCGGCGATATATCGCTCGGCATCGGCGCGCGAGCACCCTGCCACGTCGGCCACGCGCTTGGCCAGGCGGATTGCTTCTTCAGTTGTCATGCACGCCAATCAGTAAAAAATGCGGTGAAGACGTCGACCGTGCGCTGGACATCGCGCGCGGAGACATCGAGGTGCGTCACGAGACGCATTCTGGGGCCGACCGTGGCGCGGATCTGCGCCCGTTCGAGCGCCGCGCGCAGCGGTGCGCAGGCAGCAGCCGGCACGTCGATCCAGAAGATATTCGTTTGCGGGGTGCTGACGGTGAGCGCCGGGATCAGGGCCAGGCCGCGCGCCAGTTCGGCGGCGTTGTCATGGTCCTGCGCCAGCAGCGCGACATTGTGTTCGAGCGCGTAGTGCGCGGCAGCGGCGATCACGCCGGCCTGGCGCATGCCGCCGCCCAGCATCTTGCGCCAGCGCTTGCCCTGCTCGATGAAGGCTTTCGGCCCCAGCAGCACTGAGCCGACCGGTGCGCCCAGGCCTTTGGACAGGCACACCGAGACGGTGTCGAAGCCCTTGACGGCGTCCGCCAGGCTGATGCCCTGCTTGACGGCGGCATTGCAGATGCGCGCGCCGTCCAGGTGCGTGGCGAGGCCCTTCTCGTGCGCGAGCGTCGTGGCTGCAGCCACGTACTCCTGGCTCAGCACCCGGCCGCCAATCGTGTTTTCCAGCGCCAGCAGGCGGGTACGCGCGAAGTGTATGTCGTCGGGCTTGATGTAGGCCTCGATGTCGGCCAGCAGGATCGAGCCATCCGGCTGATTGATGATCGGCTGCGGCTGAATGCTGCCCAGCACCGCAGCGCCGCCGCCTTCGTACTTGTAGGTGTGCGCTTCCTGGCCGACCAGGTATTCGTCGCCGCGACCGCAGTGCGTCATCAGGGCGATCAGATTCGTCTGCGTGCCGCTCGGGGCGAACATGCCGGCCTCGTAACCGAACAGCTCCGCCGCGTAATCCTGCAGGCGGTTGACGGTGGGGTCGTCGCCATACACATCGTCGCCGACGTGGGCAGCCACCATCGTGGCGCGCATCGCGGCGCCTGGCTGCGTCACCGTATCGCTGCGCAGGTCGATCCAGCCTTGCGTGTTGTCGCTCATGCTTGTTGTCACTCCGTGGTGGCGGCTTGTGGGGCGTAGAAACGTTCGGTCATCTCTGCCAGGCCCAGTTCACCCAGCACCTCGTGCAGGCGTTCGGTCGGGCGGCGGCGCGGCAGGTTCTTGTAGGTGGCGATGATCAGTTCATTCTTCATCGAGTGCTCCCAGCCCACCAGCTCGGTCACGGTGACCTGGTAGCCATGCGCCTCGAGCTGCAGGCAGCGCAGCACATTGGTGATCTGGCTGCCGAATTCGCGCGTGTGGATCGGGTGGCGCCAGATTTCGGTCAGCGCGCTGCGTTTCACGTCCTTGCCCTTGTTCTTGCGAAGGACCGTGGCAACTTCGGCCTGGCAGCACGGCACCAGCACCATGTGCTTCGCGTTCTTCTTGAGCGCGAAGTCGATGGCGTCGTCGGTGGCGGTATTGCAGGCGTGCAGCGCGGTGACGATGTCGATCGATTCAGGGAGCGCGCTCGAGGTGGTCGATTCGGCCACCGACAGCGGCAGGAACGACATGCCCTTGAAGCCCAGGCGCGCAGCCAGCTCGGTCGATTTGGTGACCAGCTCTTCACGCGTCTCAATGCCGTAGATGTGCGAGCCTTCGCCTTGGGCTTTGACGAACAGGTCGTACAGAATGAAGCCAAGGTACGATTTTCCGGCGCCATGGTCGACCAGCGACACGCTGCCCTTTGCTCCCTGCACATCGCGCAGCAGCGGCTCGATGAAGTTGTACAGGTGGTAGACCTGTTTGAGCTTGCGGCGGCTGTCCTGGTTCAACTTGCCGTCACGGGTCAGGATGTGCAGCTCTTTGAGCAGCTCGATCGACTGGCCCGGGCGAACCTCGGGTGGCAGCTCCGGCGCCCCCAAGGCTTTCTTGACGTTCTCGACACGCTTCATGAAGATCAGTGGTTCTTTTCGGCGGCGTGGTTGATCGTGTACTTCGGGATCTCGACGACGAGGTCTTCGTCGGCGACGATCGCCTGGCACGACAGGCGCGAATTGGGCTCCAGGCCCCAGGCCTTGTCGAGCATGTCTTCTTCCTGCTCCTGCTGTTCATTCAGCGAATTGAAGCCTTCGCGCACGATCACGTGGCAGGTCGTGCAGGCGCAGACGCGGTCGCAGGCGTGTTCGATGTCGATGTCGTTCTCGATCAGGACGTCGCAGACCGATTTGCCGCTAGGCGCGTCAAGCACGGCGCCTTCTGGGCACAGCACGGGATGGGGAAGGATGACGATTTGTGGCACTTGGGTTACCTCGTTTGATTGTTGTATTTGTGCGCTTTCAAGACCGTCGTTCCCGCGAAGGCGGGAACCCAAGCCAGTTTGCTGCGTGCCGACGTTTGATGGTCATGGCAACGCTGGCAAACTTGGGTTCCCGCCTCCGCGGGAACGACGTTTCCGGGTTGCGTCTTAAATTTCGTCCAGCGACTTGCCCGACAATGCCTTGCGCACGCTCTTGTCCATGCGGCGCGCCGCGAATTCTTCGGTGCCGTGCGCCAGCGCCTGGACTGCATCGTGCACCACGTTCTGGCGCAGGCCCGGTTCGAGCGTCGTGTCGTTCGACATCGCGACCGCGTCGCGCACCATTTGCAATTGCGCGGCAATGGTGGCCTGCTCGTCGGGCGAGAGCAGATCGGTATCGCTGTCCAGCGCCGACTGCGTCGCCAGCAGGATGCGCTCGGCCTCGACCTGCTCTTCGCGCAGTGCGCGCATCTGCATGTCGCTCGAAGCCGACGTGTACGAATCCTGCAGCATGCGCGCCACCTGGTCGTCCGCCAGACCGTACGACGGCTTGACCGTGATCGATGCCTCGACGCCCGAGCGCATTTCGCGCGCGGCTACTGCCAGCAAGCCATCGGCGTCGACCTGGTAGGTCACGCGGATGCGCGCTGCACCAGCCGCCATTGGCGGGATGCCGCGCAGCTCGAAGCGCGCCAGCGAGCGGCAGTCCGACACCAGCTCGCGCTCGCCCTGCACCACGTGCACCGCCAGTGCCGTCTGGCCATCCTTGAAGGTCGTGAATTCCTGCGCGCGCGCGACCGGAATCGTCGAGTTGCGCGGAATGATCTTCTCAACCAGGCCGCCCATCGTCTCGATGCCGAGCGACAGCGGGGTCACGTCCAGCAGCAGCCAGTCTTCGCCATCGGCGCGGTTGCCGGCCAGCAGATTGGCCTGGATCGCCGCGCCCAGCGCCACCACGCGGTCCGGGTCGATGTTGGCGTGCGGGATGGTCTGGAAGAATTCCGACACTGCCCGGCGCACGTGCGGCATGCGCGTCGCGCCGCCGACCATCACCACGCCGTCGACGTCCTCGACGCTCGTGTCGGCGTCGCGCATCGCCTTGCGGATCGCGTTCATCGTCTTGCCGACCAGGTGCTTCGTGATCTCGACAAATTCGGTGGCCGTGATCGTCACCTGCACCAGCTCGCCCGACTTCAGGATTGCCTCGATCGTCGTTTCTTCGTTCGTCGACAAGAGTTCCTTGGCCTGGCGGGCCTTGACCATCAACGTTGCGGTGTCCTGGTCCGACAGCGGCGCCAGGCGCGCCTTTTCCATGATCCAGCAGAACAGGCGATGGTCGAAATCGTCGCCGCCCAGGGCCGAGTCGCCACCGGTCGACAGCACTTCGAACACGCCCTTGGACAGCTTGAGGATCGAGATGTCGAACGTGCCGCCGCCCAGGTCGTAGACGGCGTACACGCCTTCCTTGCCCTGGTCGAGGCCATAGGCGATGGCGGCGGCGGTCGGCTCGGACAGCAGACGCAGGACATTCAGGCCCGCCAGCTGGGCCGCATCCTTGGTTGCCTGGCGCTGTGCATCGTCGAAGTACGCCGGCACCGTGATCACGGCGCCAACCAGGTCGTCGCCTAGCGAATCTTCAGCGCGCTGGCGCAGCGTGGCCAGGATCTGGGCCGAGATTTCGACGGGGCTTTTCACGCCGGCGACCGTATTCAACTGGACCATGCCCTCGCCATCGACGAAGTCGTACGGCAGGTTTTCTGCGTGCGTGATGTCTTTGAGGCCACGGCCCATGAAGCGCTTGACCGAGACGATCGTGTTTTTCGGGTCGGTGGTCTGGTGCGCGCGCGCCTTGTGGCCGATGTGGGCATGGCCGTTGTCCAGGTAGCGCACGATCGACGGCAGCAGCGAGCGGCCCTCCTCGTCGCTGAGCACTTCAGGGCTGCCGCTGCGAACGGTGGCAACGAGCGAATTGGTGGTGCCCAGGTCGATGCCCACGGCCAGGCGGTGCTGGTGCGGGGCGGTGGACATGCCGGGTTCGGCGATTTGGAGGAGTGCCATAGTCGTGATACCAGTGTTATTTTTGCGTGCAGGGACGGTGCGGACGCTATTTTACGCGTCCGACCGGCATAGCGGGGCGTGGACGACACCGCTGTCCACGATGAAGTGCAGGAAGGTTATGCCTCGATCGCTTCGAAGGCGTACTGCACTTCGTCGCCGAACTTGTCGAGGAACATCAGCGAGCGCACACCCTGCGCGGCAGCGGCGTAGTCGCCCGCATCGAGCTGCTGGCCAACGGTAACCAGCATCTGCTTGCGTTCGGCGCGCACCTGCGCATCGAGTGCGTCGAGCGCGCTAGCATCCTTGCCAGCGCGCGCATCGCCAAGTTCTTCGCGCCATTCCATCTGCTGCATCAGGAACGCAGTGGGCATCGCGGTATTCGATTCGGTCTGCAGATCGACGCCGTTCAGCTCGCACAGATACTGCGCGCGCTTTTGCGGATTGCGCAGGGTCTGGTAGGCGTCATTGGCCCGCGTGGCCCATTGCATGGCCACGCGTTTTTCGCCGTCGCTGCTGCCGACGAACCGGTCAGGATGGACGCGGCCCTGGATCTCGCGGTAGGCGGCATCCAGGGCGTTCTGGTCGACCTCGAAACGGGCCGGCAGTTGAAACAGTTCGAAGTGATTCTGCATGCGCGATCAGATGCGGAAGCTCTCGCCGCAGCCGCAATTGTCCTTGACGTTCGGATTATTGAAGCGGAAGCCCTCGTTGAGGCCTTCGCGGGCGAAATCGAGCTCGGTGCCGTCGATGTACGGCAGGCTTTTCGGGTCAACGAATACCTGCACGCCATGCGATTCGAAGACGCTGTCTTCGTTTGCGCTTTCATCGACGTACTCGAGCTTGTAGGCCAGGCCGGAGCAGCCGGTGGTGCGCACACCGAAACGCAAGCCAATGCCCTTGCCCCGGCGTTCGAGGTAACGGTTGACGTGCTTTGCAGCTTTTTCGGTCAGGGTGATTGCCATGTTGTGCTTCTCCAGCTCAGTTCTATTACCAGGAATTACGCCGCTGCGACTGCTGCAACTGCTTTATCGGCGTGCTTTGCCTTGTAGTCGGCCACAGCGGCCTTGATCGCGTCTTCTGCCAGGATCGAGCAGTGGATCTTGACTGGCGGCAGTGCCAGCTCTTCGGCGATCTGCGTGTTCTTGATCGCCAGTGCTTCGTCCAGGCTCTTGCCCTTGACCCACTCGGTGATCAGCGAGCTCGATGCGATGGCCGAACCGCAGCCATACGTCTTGAACTTTGCGTCTTCGATCAGGCCCTGGTCGTTGACCTTGATCTGCAGCTTCATGACGTCGCCGCAGGCCGGCGCGCCGACCATGCCGGTGCCGATGTCATCGTCGCCCTTGTCGAAGGCGCCGACGTTGCGTGGGTTTTCGTAGTGGTCCAGTACTTTGTCCGAATATGCCATGGTGATGCTCCAGTATGTTTAGAAAATGCGCGCTCGGTATGAGCAGATCAGTGTGCAGCCCACTGGATCGAGCTGATGTCGATCCCGTCCTTGAACATGTCCCACAGCGGCGACAGTTCACGCAGCTTGCCAACTTTGCTCTTGAGCAGGTTGACGGCAAAATCAATTTCTTCTTCGGTCGTGAAGCGGCCAATCGAGAAGCGGATCGAGCTGTGCGCCAGCTCGTCGCTGCGGCCCAGGGCGCGCAGCACGTACGATGGTTCCAGGCTGGCCGAGGTGCAGGCCGAACCGGACGACACGGCCAGGTCCTTGATCGCCATGATCAGGGACTCGCCTTCGACATAATTGAACGAGACGTTCAGGTTATGCGGCACGCGGTGGTCCATGTCGCCGTTGATATAGACTTCTTCGATCTCCATCAGGCCACGGGCCAGGCGATCGCGCAGTGCGCGCACGCGCGCCAGCTCGCTGTCCATCTCGACCTTGGCCAGGCGGAATGCTTCGCCCATGCCGACGATCTGGTGCGTCGGCAGCGTGCCCGAACGCATGCCGCGCTCGTGACCGCCACCGTGCATCTGCGCTTCGAGGCGCACGCGCGGCTTGCGACGCACGTACAGCGCGCCGATGCCTTTCGGGCCATAGGCCTTGTGCGCGGTGAACGTCATCAGATCGACCTTCAGGACTTCGAGGTTGATCTCGACCTTGCCGACAGCCTGGGCCGCGTCGCAGTGGAAGATGATGCCCTTCGAGCGCAGCAGTTCGCCGATTTCGGCGATCGGTTGCACGACGCCGATTTCGTTGTTCACGAACATGACCGAGACGAGGATCGTGTCAGGGCGGATCGCCGCTGCCAGCTGCTCGACGGTGATCAGGCCATTGGCTTGCGGCTCGAGGTAGGTCGCTTCAAAGCCGACGCGTTCGAGTTCGCGCACGGTATCCAGCACGGCCTTGTGCTCGGTTTTCACCGTGATGATGTGCTTGCCCTTGGTCTTGTAGAACTGGGCCGCGCCCTTGATCGCCAGGTTGTTGCTTTCGGTCGCGCCGGAGGTCCAGACGATTTCGCGCGGATCGGCGCCGATGATCGCGGCAACGTGGCCGCGTGCTTCTTCGACGGCTGCTTCGGCATTCCAGCCGTAGGCGTGGCTGCGCGACGCAGGATTACCGAACTGCTCGCGCAGGAACGGGATCATCTTGTCGGCGACGCGTGGATCGACCGGCGTCGTGGCCGAGTAATCCATGTAGATCGGGAAATGTGGAGCTGGCGCGAAGCTCTGCTCGGTGGTCTTGTCCATTGGCGCGTTCATCTGATTTACTCCGGTAACTTTAGTTTTGTCCGACTGCGGCGGGGGCGCCGCGGTGCACGTGCACGACGTTCTGTTCTTTCTGGCGCTGCTGGTCGACCAGGTCTTGCAACGATACCGAATCGAGGTAGTCGACCATTTTTTCGTTCAGCGTGGTCCACAGTTCGTGGGTCATGCACCGGGCGCCGTCGGTATGGGCGCCATGGCAGTTCTCTTTACCGCCGCACTGGGTTGCATCGAGCGGCTCATCGACGGCGATGATGATGTCCGCCACCGTCACCTTGCCCGCCGCGCGCGCCAGGCTGTAGCCGCCGCCCGGACCACGGATCGATTCGACGATCTCGTGGCGGCGCAGCTTGCCAAACAGCTGCTCGAGGTACGACAGCGAAATGGCCTGGCGCTGGCTGATGCCCGACAGCGTGACCGGACCATTGCCTTGACGCATGGCAAGGTCGATCATCGCAGTGACAGCAAAACGGCCTTTGGTGGTCAGACGCATTTCAACCCCGGTGAATGATAAAATATTTCTCTTGTCCAAGTACCAAGTCGGCGCCGCATCCTGCAGCACGTTTCCCTCTGAAAGCGGGGAAAGACCTGATTAGTTGAACGATTTAGTCAAGTATAGCAAATCGCAATGATCTTGTCTTGGACCACCCCAAAAACGGCGGGTCATGTTCATGACGAATACGCGGTCGCCAGGCCCTGTCAACGGGCCCGCAACAACGCCATCGGCCCGAACAGCGCCTGCATGCCCGGATGCCCGATGAAGCTCAGGTTGTAAGGATGTTCGGCCACTGCCTGCGGGAAGGCGGCCGTTTCTGGCAACTTCTGCAATTGCTCGGCGATCTTGCCCCACAGAACCAGCGTCGGCACCTGCGGTTGGGCGGCCAGCGCTGCCAGCACCCTCTGCAGGAACGGCAACCAGGCGCGCGCATCGATGACCGGTTTGACATGCTTGCGAAACACCAGCGCGGCATTGAGCAGCAAAAAGCCTTCTTGCACGAGATTGTCCTGCAACTGCGCCAAGGTCTGGATGGAGCCGTCAGCGCGGGCGGCCTGGGCAATTGGCGCCAGCGCCTCCCCGCTCGTCGCATCGGGCTGCAACTGGCCGCCGGCCACGAGCAGCATCTTCATGAAGTTGCGTAATGACGTGGCCCGGTTCACGGGCTTGGACAGGCCGGTATCACTCCACAAGTCGCCAACAGCGCCGTCCATGAAGCTCACGCCGGTGGCGCTCGCGGCACGCGGGTACGGCCCCTCCCCCACCAGCACGTAGCGCACCTTGTCCAGCGGCTGGGCAAAGGCGGCGAACATGCGGTTTTCCGTGGGGACGTAATCGTCCTGCGCCAGCGCGGGCAAATAATCAGGATTGGCACGGGCCACCGCCTGCAACCCCGCTTCGAGGATCGGGCGCCACGAGGCGTCGGCCAGGTCGAGGGCCTGCAGGATCGGTGCAGGGATGGCGATGGGTCTGGAGGCAGGCGCGGCGGTGGCGGTCATGGCGAAATGGCAATGGAAGGAGGCGGCGATTGTAGCGCGCCGCCGCCCTTCGCATCCACCCGCGCGCTATTCGGAATCAGGCTGGCGCGATGGGTGCGCCGCCTGGAACGCGGGCAACGCGATGCACAGCGCATTGATGCGCTCGATATTCGGGTAGGCCGAAACATCGATATTGAAACGCTGCGCATTGAATACCTGCGGCGCCAGGTAGCAATCGGCGATGGTCGGATGGTCGCCGTGGCAGAACGGCCCCGCGCCCGGATCGCGCGCCAGATGGGCTTCGAGCGATTGCAGCCCCTCGATCACCCAGTGACGGTACCACTCGCTCTTTGCCTGGTCGGGCACACCGATCTCGCGCGCCAGGTAATTGAGTACCCGCAGATTGGTGATCGGGTGGATGTCGCAACCGATGATCTGGGCCAGTTCGCGCACGCGCGCCCGGCCCGGTGCATCCTTCGGCAGCAGCGGCACGTCCGGATACACTTCTTCGAGATACTCGATGATGGCGAGCGACTGCGACAGCGTGATGCGGTCATCCTGGAACGCCGGCACCAGGCCGCTCGGGTTGATCTGGCGATAGTCGTCCTGCAGGTGCTGCCCGCCATCCTTGAGCAGGTGCACCGGCACCGCGTCGTAAGCCAGCCCTTTCAGGTTCAGGGCAATGCGCACCCGGTACGCGGCCGAGCTGCGAAAGTAGGTATACAGTTTCATGGTTGTCTCTCGTGGTAACGGACGACTTCCTGGTCGATGGCGCCAAAGATGCTGGCCCCGCTCGCATCCAGCATTTCGATGCGCACCGTGTCGCCGAACGACAGGTACGGCGTTTTGGGGGCGCCGCCTTCGATGGTTTCGTACATGCGCACTTCGGCCAGGCAGCAATAGCCCACGCCGCCATGCTCGACACTCGAGCCATACAGCCCGCCCTGCTTGTTCGACACAGTGCCCGAGCCGATGATGCTGCCCGCGCACAGTTCGCGCGTGGTGGCTGCATGCGCGATCAGCTGGGCGAAGCTGAAGGTCATGTCTTCGCCGGCGTTGGGTTTGCCGAACGCAGCGCCGTTGAGCGTGACCAGGATCGGCAGATGCAGCTTGTTGGCCTGCCAGGCGTCGCCCAGCTCGTCCGGCGTGACCGCCACCGGCGAAAACGCACTGGCCGGCTTCGACTGGTAAAAGCCGAAGCCTTTGGCCAGCTCGTTCGGGATCAGGTTACGCAGCGACACGTCGTTGACCAGCATGATGAGGCGGATGGCGCTGGCGGCCTCGGCTGCGTCGGCGCCCATCGGCACGTCGCCCGTGACCACAGCCACCTCGGCTTCGAGATCGATGCCCCAGTCTTCGGACAGCGCCGCGATCGGGTCCATTGGACCGACGAAGGAATCGCCGCCGCCCTGATACATCAGCGGATCGGTATAGAACGACGCCGGCACCTCGGCGCCGCGCGCCTTGCGCACCAGCTCGACGTGGTTGATGTAGGCCGAGCCGTCGGCCCACTGATAGGCGCGCGGCAGCGGCGAGTGACAATCTGCTTCGATGAACGATTCGGCCCCCTCGGCGTTGCCGTCATTGAGCTGGGCATAGACGTCTTCGAGCTGCGGCTTGCACGCATCCCAGTTGTCGAGCGCGGCCTGCAGCGTGCGCGCGATGGTCGGGACTTGCTGGCAGGTGACCAGATCGCGGCTGACGACGACCAGGGTGCCGTCGCGGCCGCCGGCTTTGAGGGTGGCGAGTTTCATGGACTATCCTTTTGTTATTGCTGAGTAGCCGCCATTACAAGGTAAAACGCACTATCATACAAACGATATTTTCAGCGTGACATATCACCTTATCTGATGAATCCAACGTTACGACAGATGCGCGCCTTCGTCGCGCTGGCCCGCACCGGCAATTTCACGCTGGCCGCGCAGACACTGCACGTGACGCAATCGGCACTGTCGGGCCTGATCAAGGAGCTCGAACAGACGCTGGATGCCCGGGTTGTCGACCGCAGCACGCGCCGGATCGGCCTGACCGACATCGGCCGCGAATTGCTGCCCTTATTTAGCCAGATCATCGATGATCTGGACGGTGCGCTGGCTAACGTGGCCGACCACACGCGCCTGAAGAAAGGCGTCGTGCGCATCGCGGCGCCACAGCTGATGGCGTGCACCCTGCTGCCGCCAAGCATTGCCGCCTACCGCGCGCAGCACCCGGAGATCGTCGTGCGCCTGGCCGATACCGAAGTCGAGGGCGTCATTACGCGCGTATTATCGGGCGAGGCCGATGTGGGCATCGGTCCGGAACGCACGCCCGCGCCACCGCTGTTGGCGCGCGAACTGTTCACCATGCCGTTCGCGCTGGTGTTCCCGCACCAGCATCCGCTGGCCGCGCTCGAGCGCGTGACGTGGCAGGATGCGGCGGCCTACCCGTTCATCTCGCTGCAGGGCCAGTTCACCGAATTGCTGCTCGACGCGGTGCCGCCCTCACGCACGGGCATTGCGCTCACGCCGACGCACGAAGTGACATTCATGACGACGGCGCTGTCCATGGTCAGTGCGGGCCTGGGCGTGACGGTGTGTCTGCCCTACGCGGCGCCGCTGGCCACGCTGTATGGATTGACGATGCGTCCGCTCGATGCGCCGACGCTGCAGCGACGCTTTTTCGTCTACACGCGGCCCGGCAGGTCGCTGTCGCCGGCCGCCGAGAGTTATGTGGAATTCCTCTTTGGATATGTAAAACGGGCGCAAGCGGAAGGCTGATTCTCACAAAAAGGCACGCTACAATGGGCCGTGTCTTTTTTAATCGGACCCACGATGTCCCACGATACCATCGCGATCAACCGCCAGATGAACAAGTTCGATGGCCACGCCAGCGTCTGGCTGTTTGGCTACGGCTCCCTGATCTTCAAACCCGATTTTCCGTTTCTTCAGCAGCGCGCGGCGTCCATCCGCGGCTGGACGCGCCGCTTCTGGCAAGGCTCGCACGATCACCGCGGCACCGAGACGGCGCCGGGGCGTGTGGTGACGCTGGTGCCGGATCCCGATGCGGTTTGCCACGGCATGGCGTTTCTCGTCACACCCGAAGAATTCGCGCATCTCGACCATCGTGAAAAGAACGGCTACCTGCGCCTGGCGACGCAAATGCAATTTGACGACGGCAGCAGCGACGAAGGCATCGTGTATATCGCCACGCACGACAACGCAGCGTACCTGGGCCCGGCCGATGAACACGCCATTGCGCGCCAGATCGCGACGGCGCGCGGCCCGAGTGGCCCGAACAGCGACTACCTGCTGGACCTGGCCCAATCGCTGCGCGCGCTGGGCAAACCCGATCCGCACGTGTTCGAAATCGAGCGGCATCTGGCGGCCATGGGGGTTACGCAGCAGTACGCGTAATTGAGTTCCCCTGCGGCGCGATGGCTGCAAGCGTGGCCAGCACGCGCGCAGCACGCTGTTCGAGCGAGCCCGTCAGGATCGTGTAGCCGATGCCGCGCCCATCCAGATCGTCCAGCACCAGTTGCTGGATCTGCGTACGCCACGCTGCGTTTTCGCGCACGCCTGGCTCTTCTTCGTACGGGATGTCGTCGGCGCACACGAAATGGTGCAGGTAGCGCGTGCGGCATTCCAGTGCGTAGCGCAGCAAGGCCGGTGGCACCGGCTCGGTGACCTGGCCGAAGCGCAGGCCGAGCAGCAGCGTGGTCAGTGCATTGGTGTCGACGAAGACGTACTCGCCCCCCGCCCTGGCAACGGCGGCGTCTTCGGCAGCGCGGTGCCGCTCGGCGATGTCGACATAATCGGCGGCCACCAGCTGGCCCTGCTTTTCTTCCCAGATAAAACGGCCGATTTCGGGCACGAACTGCGCGCCCTGCTCGCGCGCCAGCATGCTGGCCAAAGTCGATTTCCCCGTCGACTCGGCGCCGACAAACACCACCAGCCGACTGCCCGCCTCTTGCTCACCCATGCCTGCATCCCGTAACGATCGATGCGACATCCTAGCCGAGCCGCCGTGACAACTCAACGGTTCAGTCGAGCGCGCGCTGGCGCGACTCGGTGTCCACGCACAGGATGGCGATCGCGCCCATGAGCAGGAAGCCGGAGAGCATGATCAGCGCCAGCGTGAAGTGCGTCGCCATCACCGGTGCAATGATCGCCGGCGCGAACAGGCCGCCGAAGCGGGCAACTGCCCCCGCCATGCCCATCCCGCTGGCGCGCAGGCGGGTCGGATAGACCTCGGGCGTGAACGCATACAGCGCGCCCCACGTACCCAGCAGCGCAAAGCTCATCAACAGCGTCGAACCGACGACCAGCACGGTCGAGCTGCCCAGGCTGTAACCAAGGCATCCGACACTGCTCAACAGCAGAAAACCGACCAGCGTCGGCTTGCGGCCCCAGCGTTCGACGCCGTGCGCGGCCAGCGCGAAGCCGGGCAACTGGACCAGCGCCAGCACGATCAGGAACTCCTGGCCGCGCATGAAGCCGAAGCCTTCCGCGCTCAGCCGGATCGGCAGGTAGACGAACACGCCGTAGTAGGCAATCGAAATCAGGCCCCAGGCCACGAACAGCGCGATGCTGCGCCGGCGCAGTCCGCCCGAGAACAGCGATAGCAGTGTCGTTTTGACTTGCGGCTCGGGCAGCAACGGCGGCATCGTCAGCGTGCGGCCATTGGTCCTGGCCACGCGTTCCAGCACGGCGCGCGCCTCGTCCGGTTTGCCGCTGCGGTGCAGGTACATGGGCGACTCGGGGATATACCAGCGCAGCACGATGCCGATGAGCGCCGGGATCCCGGTGACCAAGAAGATCACGCGCCACGCATCGTCGCCCCAACCGACCGCCCACAGGGCCAGCACGGCCAGGGCAATCGTGCCGAGCGCCCAGAACGATTCGAGCAGCACCAGCCAGCGGCCGCGCCGGTCGCTGGGCAGGAATTCGGCCATCATCGTGTAGTCGACGGGCAGCGTTGCGCCCACGCCGATGCCCGTCATCAGGCGCAGCACGAGCAGCCACGTGAAATCGGGCGCGAACGCCGAGGCCACGCCGAAGCAGGCATCGATCACCACCGCCATCAGCAGCACGGGCCGGCGGCCGATGCGATCCGCCAGGCGCCCGAAGACGAACGCGCCGATCAGCATGCCGACAAAGAACACGGTCCCCGTCTGCAAGGCCTGCGGCATCGAGAGCCCGAAGGTCTTCGCGATCGATGGGGCAGAAAAGCCGATCGACAGCACCTGCATTGCATCGGCTAGCCAGACCAGGCCGAAGATCAGGAAGATCCGGTATTGGAACTTGCCGACCCCGGCGGCCTGCAAGCCCTGCTCCATCGTCACGGCGGCAACGCCGGCCTCGTTCGGGCCGTTGCCGGAAAGGCCGGCCTGCCCTGGTGTCACTGGTGTGGTCATGGATTCTTATCGAGGCGACTGGACGGCGCGCGGAGCGGCGCGCCTGTCAATGCCGCATCTTAGAATAAAACGAGCTCATCAGTGACGTTTTACCCATTGCCGGTGCGTGATCAGCCGCCGAAGTTCAGCGAGGCGCCGCCCGGCCCACCCGGTCCTGAACCGGCGCCAGGGCCGCGCCCGTTGCTAGGCCCGCCGCGCCGGTTCTGCTCGTCACGTGGTCCGCCCGGAGCGGCCCCACGCCCGCCGCCTTCGGGCACCACACGCATTAGCTGCTCGCCCAGCCGACCGGCGACCTGGCGGCGTTGCTGATCATCCAGCCCATCATTCACGTCGAGCCACAGCGCGCGCAGTTGCCGGTCCTCGGCGTTTGCCGTCGCGCTTTCGGCGTCGGTGGCTGCGTCCAGCTTGCGCAGGTCGGCGTCCTGGCTGGCCAGCAAGGTCCTGGCCCATTCCTGGAATGCCGCGCGGCGCCGGGCGCGATCGCGCAGGATCGTGCGCGACGCCGCTTCGGCCTTGCTCCACAGGGTTTGCTGGTTGGGACTCAGGCCAAGTGACTGTTTCAGGTCGCCCGCCATCGGCAGCAGGTCTTCGGCGCGCAGATCGGTCAGTGGTACCGCATGCGCCGTGCCCGCGCCGGCCATGGCCAGTGACAGCAGGCAGATGCGCAGCCAGCAAGGCAAGCGTAAGAACGTGTTTGGAAATGGCATACGATACCCATGGTCAGAAAGGACGATCACGAATATAAGCGCAAGGCAGATGGCTGTCGTGCTGCTTTACCGAAACTTAACCGGCGCGTCACCATCGTTTCAGCGCTGCGCCAAGTTGTTTCAGGCTTGGGGACAGTGCGCCCAGCACGTTGCCGATACGGGAAGTCTGCCCCGGGCCGAGCAAGCTGACGGCGGCCGCCAGTGCCTTGTCGTCGCGCGTGCCGAACATGCGCGTGCTTTCCACCCCGGTGCGTGTTGGGGGCGACGTGTCATCCGGTGCAGGCAGGATCGCGGCGAGATGCTGCGCCAGGTCTTCTTCGCGCAACGCCAGTCCCAACGTATCGTTACGAGCGGGATCCTGTGCCACGATCACGTCCGGCGTGATCCCGCGCGCCTGGATTTCGTGGCCATTGGGCGTGAAGTAGCGCGCCACCGTGATCTTGACGGCACTGTCGCCGGTCAGCGGAAAGATGCTCTGGATCGAGCCCTTGCCGAACGTGCGTGAGCCAAGCACGGTGGCGCGGCGGTGGTCCTGCAATGCGCCGGCCAGCAATTCGGCGGACGACGCCGACGCGCCGTTGACCAGCGCGACCAGCGGCACGGTTCGCGCCCATGTCGGCAAGTCGGCCAGTACGTCTGGCTCGTCTGGCCGCTGGTAGAACCGCGGATCGACCGTGACGGTGGCTTCGGCTTCGGCAGCGGCAGCGGAATCAGGATCAGCAGCGGTGGCACGCCCGCGCGCCGAAAATAATTGCGTCCCCGCCGGCAGGAATGCCCCGGCCACGCCGACCGCGGCCGATACCAGGCCGCCCGGATCATTGCGCACGTCGAGCACAATGCCGCGCGGCGCCCCGCTTGCATCGAGCGTTTTCGAGGCCGCAACCAGGTCGTGCGCGGTGCGCCCTTCGAATGCCGACACCTGGATCCACGCGACGCCGTTTGGCATCGCACGTGTCGTGACGGTCTGCGCTAGCAACGCGGCCCGGTGCAGCCTGGCGGTACGAACGGCGCCGCTGCCGCCCCGCCGGTACCCGATGTCCAGCGCGCTGCCGGGCACGCCGCGCATGCGGCGCGCAATCTCAGGCAAGCGCATGCCAGAGAGCGTCGCACCGTCGATCGAGGCGATCGTATCGCCCGGCTCGATGCCGGCCATGTACGCCGGTGAGCCTGCGGTGACCGCCGTTACCGCCATGTCCGCGGCGGCGAAGTCGACACTGATGCCGATGCCGGTGTACTCGCCAGCCTCGTCCTTGCGGACGGCATCGAGTTCATCCTTGTCCAGAAAACCCGAGTGCGGGTCGAGCGACGCAAGCATGCCGGCGATCGCCCCTTCTAGCAGCTTCTTGTCGTCCGGCGCTTCGACGTACCGGGTTTTTACCAGCGCATAGGCCGAGAGCAAGGCCTGGAATTCGGCAGCGGGAACCACGACCGGCTCGCCTGCCCGGCAGGTACTTGCGGCGACAAAAGGAAAGAGAAGGTAAAGAATGGTGGCGTGGCGTCGTTTCATGAGTCGGTGTCCTTGATGATCGACCGATTCTCTGCTGACCACGTGTTGTGTGCGGTTAAGCGCTTGTAAGCAGGTGTAAGCAGGGGCTGTGCAGATCTGCGTTCAGCGCTGGCGCAACACCTGCATGCTCAGAACAGGTCCAGCTGCCCCGCCCCCTGCGCACTGCCGCGGCGTGTCGTTGCGGGCACGACCACCGGTCGCCGGAATTGCGAGCGATCGAGCCGCCCGAAGCGCCCGCGCAAGGATTTGAAGCCAAGGCGCTCGACTGCTTTTTCAAAGCGCTGACGGATCAGGTCGGCCCACACGCCGTCACCATGCATGCGCTGTGTAAAATCGGCATCGTAATCCTTGCCGCCTCGCATTTCGCGAATGCGGTTCATCACCCGCTGCGCGCGGTCCGGAAAATGCGCCTGCAGCCACTCTTGAAACAGCGGATTGACTTCGTGTGGCAGCCGCAACACCGTGTAGTGGGCGCCGACCGCGCCGGCCTCGCGCGCCGCTTCAAGGATGCGTTCGATCTCGGGCTCGGTCACGAACGGGATGATCGGCGCAACACTCACACTGACGGGAATGCCGGCATCGGTCAGCGTGCGGATCGTGCGCAGACGGCGCATTGGCGCGGCCGCGCGCGGCTCGAGCGTGCGCGAAATCTGCGCGTCGAGTGTCGTGAGCGTCACCGCCGCGCAGGCCAGGTTGTTGGCCGCCATCGGCGCGAGCAGGTCGATGTCGCGCTCGATCAGGGACGACTTGGTGATCAGGCCAAGCGGGTGGCGGCATTCGGACAATACCTCCAATACCTGGCGCGTGATCTGGCGCTCACGCTCACAAGGCTGGTAGGCGTCGGTGTTCACGCCAATGGCGATGTGTTCGGGGACGTAGCCGGGCTTGGCGAGTTCGCGCCGCAGCAGTTCGGGAGCATTCACCTTGGCGAAGAGCCGGGATTCAAAATCGAGGCCCGGCGACAGCCCGAGATAGCTGTGCGTGGGCCGCGCGAAGCAATAAATGCAGCCGTGCTCACAACCCCGGTAGGGATTGAGCGACACGCTGAACGGAATATCGGGCGACGTGTTGCGCGACAGGATAGTCTTGGCGAACTCGTCGGTGACCACGGTCTTGAACGCGGCCGATTCACCGGTCGACCCGGCAGCCGATTCAGAATCGGCATCAGACCAGCCGTCGTCAAAGCGCTCGCGACCGTTGACCTCATAGCGTCCTTGCATATTCGACACCGCACCACGCCCCTTGCGTGCGACGCGCGGCGGCACCAGCATGACGTGTTCTTCTACCCGCTCGCGGCGGATGGGCTCATCGGTGTCGATCATGGCCGCTGCTCCATACTGTATATTTATACAGTATATTACGCCGCTACCCCACCAAATTCAAGCCGCTAGTTGTGCGGACGGGCAAAGGTCGCCAGGTAGTTCACGCTCGTATCGCTGCACCATGAGGCCCGATGCAACACCGGCAGGTAACGCATGCCGCGCAAGTCGATCCGCTGCAGCCCGGCCCCGGTGGCTGCAGCCAGCATCTCGGCGGGTTTGACGAAGCGGTGCCACTGGTGTGTACCACGCGGCAGCACGCGCATCACGTACTCCGCTGCCACGATGGCCAACAGATAGCTCTTCCAGCTGCGGTCGATCGTCGACGCCAGCAGCAAGCCACCGGGCGCAACGCGCCGAGCCACCTCTTCGATGAAGGCGTCGGGGTCGGCCACATGCTCGGCCACTTCGAGCGCCAATACGACGTCGAAGCATTCATCGGGCCGCAGGACAGTCTCCAGTTCGCCCAGGCGATAATCGACTACCGCGCCGCTGGCGTCGGCGTGGCGTTGCGCCGCCGCCAGGTTGCCGGGAGAGGCATCGATGCCAACCACCTGCGCGCCACGCAGCGCCAGCGGTTCGGACAGCAGCCCGCCGCCGCAGCCGACGTCGAGGATGCGCAGGCCCGCCAGCGACATATCGGCGCGACCGAAATGCGAGGCCATGCGCGCCAGCAGATAAGCCTGGCGCAGCGCATTCGTGACATGCAACGGCCGCATCGGTCCGTTCGGGTCCCACCATGTAGCGCCGAGTCGGTCGAAGCGGGCGATTTCGTCTGCAAGCGCGCTCATGGTTGGTCTCCACTCGCAGCAGCGGTCACCAGCGCGGCCAATGTGCGGCCAGAGCGCCAGGCGCCTTCCACACTGCCGCCGGCAAGGGCATCGCCGCACACGCCAAGCCCCATGCCCGCGTCCCACCAGGCGCCGGCGGCCGGCTCGTCATTGGGCGCCGCTGCCAGCGTTGCATACAGCCAGCGATGCACGGCTGCGAAACGCCAGGCCAGAGCGCCACCGACACAATCGGCAAGCGCCGCCTGCAGCATCGCCTGCACCTGGTCGGGCGGCGTGTCTAGATGCGCGCCGGTCCAGTCGGGCGTTGCGTGCACCACCCACTGGGCCTGCCCCGCCAGCACTGTGCGCGCCGGCTTGGCATCGTTGCGCACCACCAGCGCCAACGGGCCGGATGCGGGCAGCGCCAGGTCCCAGTCACAGCCCGTTGCGGGCGCGTCGGTCATGCCCATCAAGACCCAGACGGGCAACATCGGCACGGCCTGCGCGCGCGCGGCCCAATCCGGGCGATGCACGCCCAGCAGTGCGGCCGCCTGTTGCGGCGGGATCGCCAGCGCCACGGCGTCGAAGCCATCGGCCACGGTCGCACCGGCACTCTCCAGAGACCACGTTGCGCCGCTGCGACGCACGCCATCGACCGTGCACAGGGTATGCAACGGCAGGTCCTTCAACAAGGCGCGGCACAGGGCCGGCATGTCGGGCGTGGCAACCCACATCGCGCCGCCAGGCACGGCTTCGCGGTGTGGAGCCAGGCGCGGCGTCCAGCGCGCCAGCAGCCCGGCGCGCTGCCCCTGCTCGACGAAATCCACGAAGTCGATGCCCGTGGCAGCAAAGCACGGTGTCCCGTGATCCAGGCCCAGCACGGCATCGGCGAGCGATACACGCCTGGTGGACATCCTCCCGCCAGCGCCGCGCGACTTGTCGAACACCTGCACCGCATGCCCGGCATCGGCCAGCGCGCGCGCACAGGCGGCCCCGGCAATGCCGGCCCCGACCACCGCCACCCGTAGGCTCGTGCCACTCATCGCTTGCTGCCGCGGCCGCGCCACAGCGGCCTCACGGCCAGGAACAGGCGATAGGCCGGCTCCAGCAACGCTAATGCCAGCCTGGACCCCAGCAGCCGTCCAAGCCAGGCCCAGCGCGGCAAGGATCGCCACAGCAGGGTGAATGCCTCCGCACCGCTGGCCAGGGTGCCATCGGGACGGCGCATGTGCAGACGCGCCATGGCGGCCTCGCGGTTCAGTCCCGGGCCAAGCGCTTCGGGCGCGCAGTGGGCGACGTCGACCCAGCACACCTGGTCTGCGCCGTCCTGACGCTGATAGAGGGCGATCTCGCGGGTGCATACCGGGCAGCCGCCGTCGTAGTACACCGTGGGGGAGGTTGAGGATTGTTCTTGCATGATTTGATCATACAGGAAACAGGTCAAAATGCGGTTCACCGTCACGAGTGTTTCGGTCTAACGACCCATTAAACGGTTCACGCCCTGTTCATCAGATTGACTTGCGTTGTCTGCGCATGATCCGGCAGCGCGAGCGCGTACAAAGGCCGCTTGTTGTGCGACAAACCCATCGAAGGCGTCAAGCAGCGGGCTGAAGCGCCCGGGTGCGCCTTCCAGCTGCCCCAGCGCCTGCGCCGCCGCCTCCAGGCTCGACAGCTGATGCGGCGCGTGCGCCTTGCGGATGCGGTAGTTCGACGGCGCCACGTCGGTCAGACCCAAGCGCGGCAGCCGTTGCAGCCCCGGGTTCAAGTACAGCATCTTGCGGCTCTTGCGCCAGGTGGCGTCAAGCAGCACCAGCCGCAGTGCTTCGGCAGGCAGCGCCGGCATCGGCGGCGGCATCGGCAAGCCCGCGTCGCCCGGCGTGGCCGGATACAGCAGTACGGGCGTGCGCCCGTCCGCATGCAGCAGGCTGTCGAGCACCCCGGCATCGAACGCTTCGCCGGTCGCCATCACGCTGCCGGTGACGCACAGGTGCAGCAAGCGCGCGCTGTTCTTGGCGTTGCCCACTTCCAGCGGATGCTGCAGGATCAGCAGGTGCGCCTGCGCCTGCACCGGTGTGATCCAGCGACAAATGCAGGCCGACTGCGCCCGCAAGCACCTCTCACAGACAGCGCGCTTCAAGCCAGCCGCACCCGTCACGGCGCCGGCGTCCAGCCGCCACCCAGCGCCCGGTACAGATCGACATGCGCCGCCAGCAAACTCGTGCGCAGTTGCAGCGCGGCGAGATCGGCACTGAACGCCGTACGCTGCGCGTCGAGCTCTTCCAGGTACGACGCGTAGCCGTTCGTGTAGCGGTTGTGGGCCACGCGCAGCACTTCGCCGGCCGCCGCGCGGCGCGCCTCGGCTTCCACCAGTTGCCGCTGCAAGCCATCGATCGACGCCAGCGCATTCTCGGTCTCGGCAAACGCGGTGCGCACCACGGTCTCATAACCGTAGATGGCGCGGTCGCGCACCGTACCGGCGATCTCGGCCTGCGCACGCAGGCGGCCCGCGTCGAACAGTGGCGCAAGGACACTACCGCCGATGCTCCACAATTCCGTCGGCGAGCGCAGCAATTGCGAGATGCCGCCCGCCCCTGCCCCGAGCGACGCCGTCAACCGGATCGACGGCAGCAGCGCATCGCGCGCCACGGCCAGGCTGGCGTCAGCCGCCGCGATGGCCTGCTCGGCCTGGGCGATGTCGGGCCGGCGCCGCAGCAGTTCGGACGGCAAGCCGGCGCCCGGGGTCGGCTCACGCAGCGACAGCAAATCGGTACCGCGCGCAATCGCGCCCGGACTCGCGCCCAGCAGCAAATTGAGCGCCTGCTCCTGCTGCGCCACCTGCCGCTCCAGCTGCGGTACCGTGCCGGCTGTCGCGTGCAATTCGGCCTCGGCCTGCGACATTTCCAGGCGCGAGCTGTAGCCCACCTCGAACTGGTGCCGCGCCAGGTTGTACGAGCGCTCGCGCGAGGCCAGCGTGGCCTTGGCCAGCGCCAGCTGCGCGTCCAGGCCCAGCAGGTTCAGGTAACCCGACGCCGTATTGGCCGCCACCGCCAGCGCCGCTGCTTCCAGCGCCGCCTCTTGTGACAGCGCCTCGAACCGCGCCGCCTCGACGGTGTTGGCCACGCGGCCGAACAGGTCCAGCTCGTAGCTGGCCTGCACGGCGCCCACGAGTGACGTCGATTCAATCGGCGTGCCTTGTGGGCCGATGGCACGCGCCCGGGTCGGCGCCAGCGACAGGTTCAGCGCCGGCAGGCGCGCGCTGTCGGCCACGCGAATGCGCGCCTGGTATTCCTGCAGCCGCGCGCGGGCGATCTTGAGGTCGCCGTTGTTCGCCTGCGCCTGTTGCACGAGGGCGTCCAGCGCCGGATCGCCGAATGCGCGCCACCAGTCACGTTCGACGCTGGCATTCGCACCGGGTAAGGTCGTGCGCCACGCCACCGGCACCGTCACCGAGGACGGCGGCGCCGGCTGCGGCGCCATTGCGCAGGCGGCCAACAGGAGTGGCGCCGCCAGAACCACTAACCGCCGCTTCATCGCTGCCCCGCGTTCGCCGTGGTGGCAACGGCCGTATCGATCGTCGTCACCACCGACATCCCGGGCCGCAGGCGGTTGGCCAGCGGCTGGCTCGGGTCGATGCTGATGCGCACAGGAATGCGCTGGGCAATCTTGACGTAGTTACCAGTGGCGTTGTCCGGTGCGATCACCGAAAACTCCGAGCCGGTGGCCGGCGCGATGCGCTCGACGTGACCGCGCAGCTTGGCGCCGCCCAGTGCATCGACACTAAAACTGACCGGCTGGCCAACGGCCACGCCCGCCATCTGCGTTTCCTTCAGGTTGGCGATGATCCACATCTGGTTCGGCACCAGTGCAGTCAGCTGCGCACCCGCATTGACGAAGGCACCCTGGCGCACGGTCACCTGCCCCAACTGGCCGTCGCGCGGCGCGGTGATGTTGGTGTTGGCCAGGTCGATCTCGGCCAGCTTGACGGCCGCTTCGGCGCTGGCGACCGCCGCTTCAAGGGCAGCGCGGTTGACGCCGACCGACGCCAGGTTCTGGCGGGCGATCTCGACCGAGGCACGCGCCTGGTCGCGGCTGGCCGCTGACTGGGCGCGGGTAGCGCGCGCAGCGTCGAGTTCACGCGCCGACAGCGAACCGTCGGCCGCCAGCTCTTCCACGCGGCGCAAATCAGCACTGCTGCGCCGGGCCTGGGCTTCGTTCGAGGCCAGCAGCGCCTGGTTCTGGGCAATGGTGGCGCGGGCGCTGGCGTTGGTCTGCGCGAAGTTGGCCAGCGCCGCCTTGCGGTTGGCCAGTTCGGCCCGTGCCTGCGCCAGGCGCTGGATCGGAATCCGGTCATCGATGCGCAGCAGCAGCTCGCCCTTCTTGACGGTCTGGAAATCCTGCACGCGGACCTCGGTCACGTAGCCGCTCAGTTGGGGACTGATGATCGTCACCTGGCCGCGTACCAGCGCGTTCTCGGTCGCCTGCAACGTGCTGCGAAACGGCGGCAGGTTCCAGGCGTACAGCACGATCAGGATGCCGGCGAGCGCGATGGCGGCAAAGGCCAGCGCACTGAGGATGATCTTGCGCGTCGGGCGCGCGGGGGTAGGAACAGGTTCTGACATATCAATCGGTCACAGTGATGGGTGCGGGAATGTTATTGACAGGTGCGGCGGGTGTGGGTGCAGCAGCCGGCGCGGTAGCCGGAGGGTTGTAATGCATCCAGACAGCGTGCAGGAAGATCCAGGTCGCGCTCACGGCGGCGATCAGGGCGATCATCAGGAACACGTCGTTGTAGGCCAGGATGTTGGCTTCGCGCGTGGCGCTGGCAGCCAGCGACGCCAGGCTCTGGCGCGTGCGCGCCGCCGGGTCGGCCAGCAATTGCCCGGCCGCCGCCGCGCCGGACTGGATGCGCCCGGCCACCAGCGGATCGAGCAAGCTCAAGCCCTCGACGATCGACGACGAGTGGAATTTCTCGCGCATGATCTGGAACGTGCCGACCAGCGCCGAGCCGATCAGGCCGCCCAGATTCTGGGTCAGGCCGAACAGCACCGAGAAACTGATCAGGGCGCCGGGATTGCCGATCACGGTGACGATCATCGAAATCAGCGACGGCCCGATGAACAGCGTGCCGCCAAATGCCAGCAGACTCTGGCTCAGGTACATCTGCTCGACGCGTGTCTGGTTATTGGCATGCGCATCCATCCAGGCGCCCAGCGCCATCAACACCAGCGCAATCACCTGCGGCGCCATCAGGTGCTTCACGTTGACGGTCAGGGCCGACACCACGATGCCGGCGACCGTGGCCGCCAGCACGCACAGGAACAGCGACTGCATCTGGTTATTGTCCAGTCCCACGGCGCGCAGGAAGCCCACTGCCCCCACACTCTGCTCGGACAGCACGATGCGCACCAGCAGCAGCGACAGCGCCACGCGCAGGATGCTGCGGTTGGTCAGCCAGCGCAGGTTGAGCAGCGGGTTGGCCCGGTTGTGCTCGACGCACATCGCGGCCGCGAGCAGGAAGATCGACACCGCCAGCGCCACGCCGATCCACGCCTGCTCGGTCCACCAGAAGATGCGCCCGAACGTGAGCACCATGCACAGCAGCGCCATGCCCGGCGCAAACAACGCGAACGTGACGAAGTCGGTGGGGCGGAACGCCTTGATCCGGTCGCCCGGCGGCAACTTGAGCAGCAGCACGGCGCCCAGCGACACCAGCGCCAGGCCCAGCTCGAACATGTACAGGCCGCGCCACTCGGCAATGCGCAGCAGGTCACCCGAGAAAATATAGGCCAGCGGCAGCGCCAGCTGGGCCGTGCCAAGCGAGATCGCGATGCCTTTCAGGCGCCACTCCTTCTTGAACCCCTGCAACGTGTAATACAGGCCAAGCGGACTGACGGCGGCGGCCAGCATGCCGTGGGCGGCGCGCACGGCGATGGCCGAGCCGAGATCGTTGACGAACAGGTGGGCCAGCGTGACCAGCGCGTACAACACCAGGAAACACTCGGTGAACAAGCGCAGGCCGAACTGTTGCCGGAATTTCACCAGCAGCAGGTTCATCGACGCGTTGGCCATCACGTAGGCGGCCGGCAGCCAGGCCGTTTCGGTCTGGTAGGCGCCCAGGACACCCTGCAGATTGATCAGGTTGACGGCGACCAGCGCGTTGCCCAGGCCGCCCGTGATCGTGACGAGGATGCCGACCGCCAGATAGGCCAATCGCAGCTTTGTCGTGTGCGCTGGCGTGGACGGAGAGCCGGGCAGCATCGGCTTTTCGTCGGGTGCCCATTCGCGTGGCGCGTACTTGCTCATCCTGCTGTTTCACCGTAATTGTCAGGCTCGCTATCTTACGCCTTTGCTCGACTTCACGTCGGATGACGCTTTCGCCACACCCGCAACATTTAATGCAAAAGTTGGCCAATCGGATATTGCCCTACGGATTTATTGGCCCTAGACTCAGATTGTGCCGTACGGAAATAGTTTCGTATGGCAGCATTTCCAGAGTCAGCCATGTCGAACATCCACGCCATTCGCACCCTGATCTCCGCTTCGCTTGCCGCCCTGGCCATGCTGCCTGCATTTGCCCAGTCGCAGGACCTGCCAGCACCCAAGCCCGTCACCAGCACGCTCGACTACCGGATGAACGAGCGCGTCATCCAGGTGCCGGCCGGGCCAGATGACGTGCTGCTCGAAACCACCGTTTTTCAGCCCGATGGCGCCGGACCCTTCCCGCTGATCGTCATCAACCACGGCAAGGACCCGGGCCGCCCGAGCCTGCAGTCGCGCGACCGCTTCTATCATATGGCGTCCGTGTTCGTGAAGCGCGGCTACGCGGTGATGGTGCCGATGCGCCAGGGCTTTTCCAAGTCGGGCGGACGCTACCGCGATCGCGGCTGCGACATGACGGCCAATGGCTACACCCAGGCCGAAGACATCCGCGCCACCCTCGCCTATGCCCGCCAGCAACCGTGGATCGACGGCGGGCGCATGATCGTGGCCGGCCAGTCGTACGGCGGGCTGGCGGCCATCGCATTGGGCACCGAGGCGCTGCCCGGCGTGCGCGGTTTGATCAATTTTGCGGGCGGCTTGCGCGACGACAGCAACCGCTGCGCCTGGCGCTCGCAGCTGGTGGCGGCCTTTGCCGACTACGGCGCCAAAGCAAAAGTCCCGAGCCTGTGGATGTACGGCCAGAACGATTCGCTGTTCGGCCCGGAGCTGGCCAGCCGCATGCATGCTGCCTATGCCGCGGCCGGCGGCCGTGGCCGTCTGGTCGAATTTCCCGCTTTCAAGCGCGACGCCCACGGCATGCTGGCCAGCCGCGACGGCGAAAAAGTCTGGCTGCAAGATACTGAACAGTTCCTGCGCGAGATCGGGATGCCGACCGCCGTCGTGGTCGACGTCCCTGCCCCGCCCAGCCCGGCGCGCACCGATTACGCGCAGGTCGACGATATCGCCGCCGTACCGTTCCTGTCCGAAACCGGCCGCCGCGCCTACCGCGATTACCTGACCAAGATGACGCCGCGCGCGTTTGCCGTGTCGGCCAGCGGCGGCTGGACCTGGGCCGAAGAAGGCGAAGATCCGGACGGACGCGCACTGGCGACCTGCTCGGCCAAGAGCAAGGAGCCGTGCCGGCTGTACTCGGTCGACGACTATGTGGTCTGGCATGACGAGCGCATCGACCGGGCCGAGAAAGCGGCAGCCACGGCGGCGCTGATGCCGGCGCCGAACCCGATGGCCGACTCCGATCCGACGACGTCGGTGGGCAGTACGACCGCGCGCTGATCGCAGGCTTGTCAAGCGGCCTGCGCAGTTCTTCCTGCATGAGTTCGCTTTACTGTGCGTCGGGTCGATCCAGCGCAAACCGCTGCTTGGTGATGCATCAGACAATGCGGCTGTCGCATTGTCCGGAGCATCCCAATGGTTCGTCTCGTCCACGCCTGCGCTGCCGCACTCCTCGTATTCGTCTTCGGCCTGCTGGCTGCCCCCGCCGCCACAGCCGCGAACAACGATCCTGTCGTGCTGGTACACGGCTTTCTGGGCTTCGGCCCCGACGAATTCCAGAAGAGCGGCTTCAACTACTGGGGCGGCTACGGCGACATCGCGGCGCACATGCAGGTCTACCGCGGCCCGCACACGGTCGTTGCCGCCGCCGTTAGCCCGATCGCGTCGAACTGGGACCGCGCCGCCGAGCTGTATGCCCAGATCAAGGGCGGCTGCGTCGACTACGGCAAGGCGCACGTTGCCGCACAGGGCGTGCCCGGTCAGGTGCAAAAGCCGCCCGGCAAATGCTGGGCCGTCGACCCACGCGACAATCCGCACGCGTATCCGCCGGCGCTGTACCCGCAATGGGGCCGTGACCATCCGATCCACATGATCGGCCACAGCCAGGGTGGCACGACCATCCGCGCCCTGATCCAGCTGCTGGAGCACGGCGCAATGACGGACGAAGGCGATGGCGCACTGTTCAAGGGCGGCAAGACGGGCTGGATCCGCAGCGCGACGAGCATCTCGGCGCCGCACAATGGCACCACGCTCAGTGATGCGGTCCTGAATATCCTGCCCAATGTGCCCATCGTGCTGCGCGACATCCTGCGCAACCGGGCGGCCAGCTGGGAACTCGCGCCGGACGGCGCCCGCGAATTCAACCGGTGGGCGCTCACTTCGCCCAGCGTCTACTATTTTTCAGTTGCTACCCTCGCCACCGCCAGCGGCAGCTGGTGCTGCAACGGCACCGACCGCGCGATCGCACCGATCCAGACGACGGCGTTCCAGTACGCGCGCGCTGACATGATGCCCTACTTCAAATCGTTCGCCGGCGAGTGGATCGTGCCCTCGCCCGCCCAGCGCGGCATGGGCAGCTACACCGTCAATGTGCCAAACCGGGTGCGCATCGACAGCGACTGGTTCCCGAGCGATGGCGTCGTCAACACGGTCAGCATGCGCGCACCTGGCGGGCATCCGGTGCGCGACTACAACGGCACGGCGCTGCGCGGAGCGTGGAACTTTCTCGGCAACTACCCGGGATACGACCACTTCGACATCCTGAACTGGCCCAATCAAGGGCCATCGGCTGATCCCCTGTACGACCGGATCAGCGACATTATCTTTGCGCTGTAGCTCAGGATGACAATACCTCCGCGGCTAGTTGTCCTGTGTAGGGTGGGCGGGTTTCCCGCCCACGCGTTCAACCTGCCATCGCAGACTGCTACGCGAGTCACGGTGAAAGCACCTCGTCAGGCCGGTGGATGCGCACGATCTGCAAGCCGTCGGGCTGGTCCACCAGCATGCACAGCTTGCCGGTGCGCTTGCAATGGTCCTGCACGCGCCAGTAGTCGCCGTGGCTCATGCAGCCGGTCTGGCAGATCACCAGATCGGCGGCCTGCAAGCTCGCTTCCAGGTCCGCCGCGACGCCAGCTGGCGTATGCCCCGGATGGCTCGCGCTGCCCTTCCGCACGGCAAGCTCACGGCGCTGCAGCGTGCGCATCAGGTCATGCACGCGCGCCTGCAGCGCAGCCACCTGGCGGCCCAGCGCGACGCGCCGGCCGAGACCCGGCAGCGCCGCATCAAGGGCGGCGCGGTCTTCGCGTTCCCAGGCAAGCGCCGTCGCAGCGCGGATCGTCGCGCCCCGCGCTCGGATCAGCTGCGCTTCCATGGCGGCGATGCGCGCGGCCTGCGCCTGCAGCAGCACACTGCAGCGCGCCTGCGCGTCTGCATGTGCCCGCAGCAACGTCACGTGTTCGCCAGCCAAGCCGTCGGCTTCCCGGTATGCAGCCATCTGCGCCTCCTGTTCCTGAACCAGGACCCATCTTAAATGAGAACAATTCTCATTTCAAGCGCGCGTCGACGCGGGGACAAATCGTGACATCGCGATTTGACAACACACTTTCACGTTACAATATGGCCCTGCTCACCTGTGCATTACCCCAAAGGCCCATGACCCAGGCATCCCCCGACCAACTCGACATTTCCAGCTGCGCCAGCGAACCGATCCGCACGCCCGGAAGTATCCAGCCACACGGCTTCATGCTGACGCTGTCGCCTGCACTCGACGTGTTGCAGGCGAGCGCGAACCTGCTCCCGCTGGCGGGTCTGGCACCGGAAGCAGCGCTTGGCCTGCCGGTGGCGGCCGTCATCGGCAAGGCCTGTGGCGAGCGCATGGCACGCGAACTGGCCAGCGACACACTCGGCCAGCGCCCGATGTATCTCGGTACCGTTACGCTCGACAATGGCCGCCATTTCGATGTGCTCGGCCACGTCTGGGATGGCCTGGTGATCGCCGAATTCGAAACCGTCGAGCGCGCCGAGCCGGCCGACTTTCGCCACCTGTACCCGCTCATTACCGACTTTCTCGCCAGGGTCGGCGAACACGCCTCCATCACCGCGCTGACCGATCTGGCCGCACGCCACGTGCGCTCGGTCACGGGCTACGGCCGCGTGATGGTGTACCGGTTCGACCCGAGCGGCCACGGCCGCGTGGTGGCCGAAGCCAAAGCACCCGACTACAAGTCATACCTGGGCCAGGCATTCCCGGCCAGTGACATCCCGTCGCAAGCGCGCGAGCTGTACACGCTTTCGCCGATCCGCGTGATCCAGGACGCCAATTACGAGGCCGAGGCACTCGTCCCGGCCGAGAATCCGGCCAGCGGCGCGCGCAACGACCTGTCGTTCGCCGCGCTGCGCAGCGTCTCGCCCGTGCACCTGCAGTACATGCGCAATATGGGCACACTGGCCTCGATGTCGGTCTCGCTGATCGTACGGGGCAAGCTGTGGGGCCTGATCGCATGCCACAACGCCACGCCGTGCCCGGTGTCCGTTGAAAAACGCACGGCCTGCGAGCAGCTGGGCCAGATCCTGGCCCTGTGCATCGAAAGCCGCGAAGACAGCGCCGAGCTGCAGTTCCGGCTCGACGTGCGCCGCATCATGGTCGAGGTGCTCGGTCGTCTCACCAAAGGCACCGACTTCGTCGACAACCTGAGCGGCGTGTTCGGCGAGCTGCTGCGCTTTGCGCGTGCCGGTGGCGTGGCCGTCGTCGTCGACGACCGCATCCTGACCTACGGCGACACGCCCGATGAAGCAGCCATCCGCGACCTGTCGACGTGGCTCGCCGTGCATGGCCACACCGAAGTCTTTCATACCGACGAACTGGCCGCCGTGTACCCGCCGGCCAAGGCATTCATCCAGAATGCCAGCGGTTTGCTGGCGCTGCCGATCTCGCGCATCCACCAGCATTACCTGCTGTGGTTCCGGCCCGAGCTGGTGCAGACCGTCGAATGGGCCGGCAATCCGCACGAGAAGGAAGCCAGCGCCGGCACGCCAGGACAACTGACGCCGCGCCAGAGCTTTGCCACCTGGCGCGAAACCATCCACGGCCACAGCCTGCCGTGGCACGCCGCCGAAATCGAGATGACCACCGAGTTCCGCACGGCGCTGCTGGGCATCGCGCTCGAGCGCGCCGAGCAGATGGCCGAACTGGCTGAAGAACTGGGCCGCGCCAACAAGGAACTCGAAGCGTTTTCGTATTCGGTCTCGCATGACCTGCGCGCGCCGCTGCGCCACATCGCCGGCTTTTCCGATCTGCTGCTCGAATCGGCCGGCAGCGAAGACGTGGCGCTGCGCCAGCGCTTTTTGAAGAACATCAAGGAGTCGGCGCGCCTGGCCGGCAAGCTGGTCGACGATTTGCTGTCGTTCTCGCAGATGGGCCGCGCCGCGCTGCGCCCCACCAGCATCGACATGACCGACCTGGTGTCGGGCTGCATCGACAAGCTGGGCCTCGAGATCGGCCAGCGCCGCGTCGACTGGCACATCGACCGCCTGCCGGTCGTGCAGGGCGACCCGAGCTTCCTGCACCTGGCGATGTTCAACCTGCTGTCCAATGCCGTCAAGTTCACCAACGGGCGCGACCCGGCCGTGATCCGGATCTGGGCCGAGGATGCCGGCGACGACATCGCGTTCCATGTGGCCGACAACGGCGCCGGCTTCAACCGCGACTACGTGCACAAGCTGTTCGGCGTGTTCCAGCGCCTGCACCGCATGGAAGATTTCCAGGGCACCGGCATCGGCCTGGCCAATGTGCGGCGCATCATCGAACGCCACAACGGCCGCGTCTGGGCCGACTCGATCCTGGGCGAAGGTGCAACGTTCTCCTTCACCCTCCCAAAACAAGCCATCACAGAACAAGGCACCCATGCTTAAGCCCATCCTCCTGGTAGAAGACAATCCCCACGACCTGGAGCTCACCCTCATCGCCCTGTCGAAGAGCCAGCTGGCCAACGAAGTCGTGGTCGCGCGCGACGGCGCCGAGGCGCTCGACTATCTGCACCGACGCGGTGAATTCGACGGCCGCCAGCTTGGCAATCCGGCCGTGATCCTGCTCGACCTGAAATTGCCGAAGGTCGATGGACTCGAAGTGCTCAAGGAAATCCGCACCACCGCCGACCTGCGGTCGGTGCCGGTGGTGATGCTGACGTCGTCCAAGGAAGAACAGGACGTGATCCGCAGCTACGAGCTGGGTGTGAATGCGTATGTGGTCAAGCCGGTCGATTTTAATGAATTCGTGCGCGCCATCGCCGACTTGGGGATCTTCTGGGCGGTGCTCAACGAGCCGCCGCCAGGCTCGCACCGTTACATCAAGCCGAAGTGACTGGCCGTTTGCGGCTTGCCTGAGGCGCGCCGCGAGCGACGTAGCAAATGACGGATGCGCGCACTGAGCGCGTCCGGATGGTAAGGTTTCTGCAGCAGGTGGACTGACGCGTCCAGCTTGCCTTCGTGGGTCAGCACGCCTTCGGCGTAGCCTGACGTGTACAACACTTCGCACTCCGGCAGGTGACGGCGCACGATCTCGCCCAGTTGCAGGCTCGACAGCGGTCCCGGCATGATCACGTCGGTAAATACCAGGTCGATATGCCGGCCTTCTTCCACCAGCGCCGCCGCGCTGGCCGCATCGCGCGCTTCCAAGACGTCGTAGCCCAGCGCCGACAGGATTCCGCAGGTCGATGAGCGCACGTCGTCTTCATCTTCGACCACCAGAATGGTTTCCAGGCCGCCCGTCAGCGACGGGTGCACGGCTGTCTCTGCTTGCTCGGCCGGGATCGCGGTACTACGTGGCAGATAGATGCGCACGCTGCTGCCCTTGCCCGGCTCGCTGCGCAGCACGATTTCGCCGCCCGACTGCTTGACGAAACCATACGCCATCGACAGCCCCAGGCCCGTGCCCTGGCCCGTCGGCTTGGTGGTGAAGAACGGTTCGAACGCCCGGCGCAGCACGTCGGGCGGCATGCCCTTGCCCGTGTCAGCGATCTCGAGCATCACGTAATCGTTGTGCGGAACGTCGGGCGGCAAATCGTCGTCGGCGGCAGCATTGACGGCGCGGATGGTCAGCGTGCCGCCATCGGGCATCGCGTCGCGCGCATTGATGACCAGGTTCAGCAGCACGTTGTTGAGCTGATTGGGATCGACCATGGTGCTGCCAAGCTCGGGAGCGACCTCGGTTTCGACACGGGTACCGGCGCCAAGGACGCGGCGCGCCATATCGTCGAGCTCACGCACCAGATGGGTCGGGTCGATGACGACCGACTGCAGCGGCTGACGCCGTGCAAAGGCCAACAGGTGCGCGGCCAGCTTGGCGCCGCGCTCGACGCCCGACAGCGCCATCTCGACGCGCGTGCGCGCAGCATCGTTCAGGTTGCCAACCATTTTCAGCAATTGCAGATTGCCGCCGATGATTTGCAGGACGTTGTTGAAATCGTGGGCCACGCCACCGGTGAGCTGGCCGATCGCTTCCATCTTTTGCGCCTGGTGCAGCGCCAGCTGGCTCGCCGCCAGTTGCTCCTGGCTCAGGCGCAGCGATGCGAAGGCTTCGTCGCGCTCGCGCCGCGCAACGCAGGCGCCGCTGTGATACCGGACACGCGCCACGAGCTCACGCGGATCGGGCCACTTGACCATGTAGTCGTTGGCGCCGATGGCAAAGGCCTTGGCCTTGGTGTCGGGGTCGTCTTCGGAAGAGAGCAGGATGACCGGCACGTCATGCGTGTCCGGATGCGCGCGCAGCATGGCTATCACGTCAAAACCATCGAGGCCGCCAGGCATGCGCAAATCGACAATCACCACCGTCGCAGCGACATCGCGCGCGACCTCGACGGCGCGCGCCGGGCTGGACTCGTAACGGAGCTGATGACCGACACAGCTCTTGAGGCCATGGGCGATGATGTCCTGGGCAAACGACTCATCGTCGATCAACAGCACGGAACAAACGGTGGAGTTGTCTTCGATCATTGCAAACTGCGTCGCTTTCAGGGCTGGAGGGGGAACGTGCTGCGCGAGAATTCAGGGTTAATTCTACACTAATACCATTTAACAAGGGTTCGTCCCGCTTGGTATCATTCTGGCAAACACGGGTCAAGACTTGTGCGGTGAAAAATCGCCCTGCATATGGCGCGCATGCCACATCACCAAGCCACTACCACGCCCGATGACCCCTGCCCGTTGTGCGGACGGCCACTGGGAACGGAGCACGTTGACCGCCATCACCTGATCCCGAAGACGTTCAAGGGGCGCGACCAGTACCCGATCCACAAGATTTGCCACCGCAAGATCCACTCGGCATTCACCGAGCGCGAACTGCTGCAGACCTATCACACGTGGGAATCGTTGCGCGGGCATGCGGATATCGCGGCGTTCATCGCGTGGGTGGCGAAGAAGCCGGCGGGGTTTTATACGCGCACCTACACCGCGAACAAGAAGAAGGGGCGCTGACGGAGTAACCGGCGCCGGAAATGCAAAAAGGGCCGCATTCGCATGCGGCCCTTCTCTTGTTCTGGCTCCCCGACCTGGACTCGAACCAGGGACCTGCGGATTAACAGTCCGTCGCTCTACCAACTGAGCTATCAGGGAATTGAGGCAATATTATAGCCGGGCATTTGCGGTTTGACCAGAGCCGTGTGTGAATCGGCTGGCCAGCCACTGCCAAAGGGCGCTTTTGCTATAGTCGCAGCTTCCCACCACCTCCTTGATCCCCGAACGACCATGACCATTTCACGCACCCTCGGCACCCCACTCTCCCCTTCCGCAACCCGCGTCATGCTGCTCGGCTCGGGCGAACTGGGCAAGGAAGTGATCATCTCGCTGCAACGACTGGGCGTCGAAGTGATCGCCGTCGACCGCTACCCGAACGCCCCGGGCCACCAGGTCGCGCACCGCGCGCACGTGATCGACATGACCGATGGCGCGGCGCTCGAAGCCCTGATCGCGCAGGAGCGCCCTCACCTCGTGGTGCCGGAAATCGAAGCGATCGCCACCGACAAGCTGGCCGAACTGGAAGCGGCGGGCGTCATCACCTGCATCCCGACCGCACGCGCAGCGCAACTGACGATGAACCGCGAAGGCATCCGCCGCCTGGCTGCCGAAGAACTGGGCCTGGCCACGTCGCCCTACCAGTTTGCCAGCAGCCTGGACGAGCTGCAGGCTGCCTGCGCTGCCGTGGGCTTTCCGTGCGTGGTCAAGCCGGTGATGTCGTCATCGGGCAAGGGCCAGTCGAAGCTCGATAGCGCGGATGATGTGGCCGCTGCCTGGGCTTACGCTGCCAGCGGCGGGCGTGTCGACGCCGGGCGCGTGATTGCCGAAGGCTTCATCGACTTCGATTACGAGATCACGCTGCTGACGGTGCGCTCGCTGGGCGCAGATGGCCAGGTCGTAACGAGCTTCTGCGATCCGATCGGGCACAAGCAGGTCCAGGGCGACTACGTCGAATCGTGGCAGCCGCATCCGATGCAGCCGCTGGCACTGGAGCGCTCGCGCGAGATCGCCGCCAAGGTCACCGGCAATCTGGGCGGACTGGGCGTGTTCGGCGTCGAGTTGTTCGTCAAGGGCGACATGGTGTGGTTCTCGGAAGTGAGCCCGCGCCCGCACGACACGGGCATGGTGACGATGGCCAGCCAGGTGCAGAGCGAGTTCGAACTGCATGCGAAGGCAATTCTCGGCTTGCCAGTAAACGTGGCCCTGCACGCGCCAGGCGCGTCGGCCGTGATCTACGGCCAGCTCGATGAAACGGGGATTGCGTTCGAGGGCGTGGCAGAGGCGCTGCAAGTGCCGGGCGCCGATGTGCGCCTGTTTGGCAAGCCAGAGTCGTTTGCACGGCGGCGCATGGGCGTGGCATTGGCCACGGCGGACGATATCACCACGGCGCGTGAACGTGCGTTGGCGGCAGCGGCGAAGGTTAAGCCGGTATCAGGCAAGTAAGCATCTACAGGCCCCAATACAAAAAGGGCCGCATTTGCATGCGGCCCTTCGTATTCTGGCTCCCCGACCTGGACTCGAACCAGGGACCTGCGGATTAACAGTCCGTCGCTCTACCAACTGAGCTATCAGGGAATTGAGGCCGAATTATACCTGCTGGTGTCGATTTCGCAAAATTTTCGAAAAGAAAAATCTAGCGAGGGATTCGCGCCAGCAAGCGTTTGAGCGTATCGATCACCAGTTCCGGCTCGGACAACTGCGGAAAATGCGCACTGCGCTCGGCCACGACCCGCTCACCCAACGGCGACAGGGCTGCCAGCGCCAGCTGCGAACGTTCGCGTTCACGCACCAGCGCCGTCGGCACCAGCCAGCGCGGCAAGCGCTTCGTGCCGGACAGCACCGTCACCGGCACGGGCGGAAATGCCGGCGCCTCGAGGATATCCCTGACGGTCTCGCGCTCGTTGCGCAGCTCGTCGAATGCATCGCGCGGCGACACGCGATCGAGCAGCTTGACGAAGCCCCGCTGCAGCGCCGACTGGTGTTGCTTCAGATTGTCGACGTCCTGCGGCGCTGTCGCCTCGATGAACAGCACGCCTGCCACCTCGGCGGCGAACTCGCGCGCGAACAGGTTGGCGTGCAGGCCGCCGAACGAATGCGCCACCAGCACGAACGGCGGCGGCACCTTGGCGAACTGCAGCAACAGACGCAGCTGCGCGACGACGGTCTCGCCGTACTGCGCTTCGGTCGGCTTCGGACTGCCGCCCGTGCCTGGCCGGTCGTAGCTGAACACGGTACCCAGTGCCTCGATCTCGGGATACAGCTTGAACCAACCGTCGAGCGGGCCGCCGGCGCCGCCGATCAGCACGATCGAGGGGCTCCCCTGCCCAGCTCGTGCGAAGCGGAACATCTGCCCTTCGATCAGGGTGGCGTGGCTCTTGAGTGGTTGCTTCACGCGAACTCTCCAAAAAGACGACGTAACGCCGCATAACGAAAAAGGCCGCATCCTTCGATGCGGCCTTCTTGTATTCTGGCTCCCCGACCTGGACTCGAACCAGGGACCTGCGGATTAACAGTCCGTCGCTCTACCAACTGAGCTATCAGGGAATTGAAGCTGGCATTATATGGTTCATGAAACGTTTCTGTCAAATCAGAACAGGCGTTTCGTTTTCCATCTGCTGCTGCTCTCTTGCGCGCTTGCAGCGATCAAGAGAGCCAGGATTTTAGAGAACTTTGGCGATGGCGTCAACGACGCGATCGATGTTCGTCGAATTCAGCGCCGCCACGCAGATGCGGCCCGTGTCCACGGCGTAGATCGATTCGTCGCGCAGCTTGCCCACTTGCTCCTTGGTCAAGCCCGAGTACGAGAACATGCCGACCTGCTCGCGCACGAATTCAAAGTCGTGGCCCGGGGCCTTGGCCTTGAGCTTTTCGACCATCGCGCCGCGCATTTCACGGATGCGCACGCGCATGCCGGCCAGCTCTTCTTCCCACAGCTTGCGCAGCTCAGGCGTTGCCAGCACGGTAGCGACAACCTTGCCGCCATGGGTTGGCGGGTTCGAGTAGTTGGTGCGCACCACGCGCTTGAGTTGCGACAGCACGCGCGCGGCTTCTTCGCTCGTGGTGGCCACGATCGACAGCGCGCCGACGCGCTCGCCGTACAGCGAGAACGACTTGGAGAACGAGTTCGACACCAGCATCGCCATGCCGGTCGCGGCGAAGCGACGCACGACGGCGCCGTCTTCATCGATGCCGTTGGCGAAGCCCTGGTACGCCATGTCGAGGAATGGCACCAGATTGCCGGCCTGAACAGCGGCAATCACCTGATCCCACTGGTCCTGGGTCAGATCAGCGCCGGTCGGATTGTGGCAGCACGCGTGCAGGACGACGATGGAACCAGCCGGCATCGACGTCAAAGCGGCCAGCATGCCGTCGAAGTTCACACCGCGGGTGCCCGCGTCGTAATACGCGTAGTTATGGACCGTGAAACCGGCGCTCTCGAACAGCGCGCGGTGGTTTTCCCAGCTCGGGTCGCTGATGTACACGTCGGACGACGGCAGGAAGCGCTTGAGGAAGTCGGCGCCGATCTTGAGTGCGCCGGTGCCGCCGATGGCTTGCACGGTCAGCGCGCGTTTCTCTTGAATTACCGGGCTGTCGGCACCAAATACCAGCTCTTGCACCGCTTTGTCGTACGCTGCCAGACCTTCGATCGGCAGGTAGGTCCGCGGCGTTGGCTGCTCCATCAGTTTCGCTTCCGCTTTCTGCACGCACTCGAGCAGCGGCACTTTGCCCTTGTCGTCATAATAGACACCCACGCCGAGGTTGATTTTCGCGGTGTTCGTGTCGGCGTTGAAGGCTTCGGTGATGCCCAGGATCGGGTCGCGTGGGGCCATTTCAATGGCACTGAACAGGCTGGCGGAGGCAGTGGAAGTCATCTGATAAACTCGGTTTTGTTGGCTGGATTGACAGCGGCGGGGTTTGCAATTGTATAGACAGCGGCCCTTGAACCTGCAGGGCCGCGAGCGGATTCTCATTCTAACAAAGGTCTGTAAGCATGGCTGAATTATCCATCGCAACTTCTCCCGAACCGACCGTCATCACGTTCCCGGATTCGCCGTTCAAACTGCACCAGCCGTTCGAGCCGGCGGGCGACCAGCCCACCGCGATCAAGGGGCTGATGGAAGGCATCGACGACGGCCTGATGTACCAGACGCTGCTGGGCGTGACGGGCTCCGGCAAGACCTACACGATGGCCAATGTGATCGCGCAGGCCGGCCGGCCCGCGATCATTTTTGCGCCGAATAAAACGCTGGCGGCCCAGTTGTATTCGGAGTTCCGCGAATTCTTCCCGCAAAACGCGGTCGAGTATTTCGTTTCGTACTACGATTACTACCAGCCCGAAGCCTACGTGCCGCAGCGCGACCTGTTCATCGAAAAGGACTCGTCGATCAACGAGCATATCGAGCAGATGCGCCTGTCGTGCACCAAGTCGCTGATGGAGCGGCGCGACGTCGTCATCGTGGCCACCGTCTCGGCGATCTACGGTATCGGTAATCCGAACGAATACCACAAGATGATTCTGACGCTGCGCCACAAGGACAAAGTGGCCCAGCGCGACATCATCGCGCGCCTGATCCAGATGCAGTACACGCGCAACGAGATGGATTTCTCGCGCGGCTCGTTCCGCGTGCGTGGCGACACGATCGACATCTTCCCGGCCGAGCACGCCGAGCTGGCGATTCGCGTCGAGATGTTCGACGACGAGATCGAATCGCTGCAATTGTTTGATCCACTGACGGGCCGTGTGCGCCAGAAGATTCCGCGCTTTACCGTGTATCCGGGCTCGCACTACGTCACGCCGCGCTCGACCGTGCTGCGCGCGGTCGAGTCGATCAAGGCCGAGCTGCGCGACCGCCTCGAAGAATTCCGCCAGCAGAACAAGCTGATCGAAGAGCAACGCCTCGAGCAGCGTACCCGTTTCGACCTCGAAATGATGGCCGAGATCGGCTTTACCAAGGGCATCGAGAACTACTCGCGCCACCTGTCCGGCGCGATGCCGGGCGAGCCGCCGCCGACGCTGATCGACTACCTGCCGAAAGACGCGCTGATGTTCATGGACGAGTCACACGTGATGATCGGCCAGCTCAATGCGATGTACAACGGCGACCGTTCGCGCAAGGAAAACCTGGTCGAGTATGGCTTCCGCCTGCCGTCGGCGCTGGATAACCGGCCACTGAAATTCGTCGAGTTCGAAGGCAAGATGCGCCAGACGATTTTCGTCTCTGCCACGCCGGCCGAGTACGAACAGGGCCGCGCCGACAACGTCGTCGAGCAGGTGGTGCGCCCGACCGGTCTGGTCGATCCGATGATCATCGTGCGCCCTGCCCTGTCGCAGGTGGACGACCTGATGGGCGAGATCAATGACCGCATCGCCAAAGACGAGCGCGTGCTGGTGACAACGCTCACCAAGCGCATGTCCGAGCAGCTCACCGAATACCTGGGCGACCACGGCATCAAGGTGCGCTACCTGCACAGCGATATCGACACGGTCGAGCGCGTGGAAATCCTGCGCGACCTGCGCCTGGGCACCTTTGACGTGCTGGTGGGCATCAACCTGCTGCGCGAGGGCCTCGATTTGCCGGAAGTGTCGCTGGTAGCCGTGCTCGACGCCGACAAGGAAGGTTTCCTGCGTTCCGAGCGTTCGCTGATCCAGACGATCGGCCGCGCGGCGCGTAACCTGAACGGCGTGGCGATCCTGTACGCGGACCGCGTCACCGATTCGATGCGGCGCGCCATCGACGAGACCGAACGCCGGCGTGCCAAGCAGATTGCGTTCAACCTCGAGAACAACATCATTCCAAAAGGCGTGCACAAGAAGATCAAGGAAATGATCGACGGCGTGTACAACCCGAATACGGAGCGCGAGGTGCAGCAAGACGCCAAGGAAACGGCGAAGATCGAGTCGATGAGCGAGAAGCAGATCAGCAAGGAGATCAAGCGCCTCGAAAAACTCATGGTCGATCACGCCAAGAACCTGGAGTTCGAGAAAGCCGCGCAGGTACGCGACCAGCTGCATGCGCTCAAGCAGCAGGCGTTCGGCGCGCCGGGCGCCGACAATGTCGTCTCGATGCTGGGCAAGTAAGGCCAGCAGTGCGTTGCCGGCTTAGCGTTCTACGCTGGCCAGCAACGTCAGCAACCGGTCCAGATCGGCCGGCTTGACCATGTGATGATCGAAGCCGGCTTGCTGCGCGCGCTGTTGATCTTCGGCCTGCCCGTACCCGGTCAGCGCCACCAGCACGGCCTCCGCCGTCGCAGGCTGTGCGCGCAGGCGACGGGCCAGTTCGTGGCCGTCCATATCGGGCAAGCCGATATCGAGCAGCGCCACTGCGGGCGGCTCGCGCAATGCCGTGGCCAGCGCGCTCGCGCCATCGAATTCGACCCGGACTTCGTACCCATTCATCTCCAGCAACGTGGCCAGCATTTCGGCGGCATCGACGTTGTCGTCGACCACCAGCACGCGCAAACCTGATGCGTCAGGCACGGATGTCGCCGGCGCCGGACCTGGCGACTCCATGACCGGTTCCTGCAACGGCAGGTAGACGACAAATTCACTGCCCTCGCCCAGCCCGTCGCTGAGCGCATCGACGCGGCCGCCATGCAGCAGCACCAGGCTCTTGACGAGCGCCAGTCCGAGACCCAGCCCGCCCTGCGAGCGGTCCGGCGTGCGCTCGGCCTGTGTGAACAGGTCGAAGATATACGGCAGCACGGGCAGATCGATGCCCTGGCCGTTGTCGCGCACGGCAAGGCGCACGTCGCCGCCGTCCGTGCGCACGCTCAGCACGATGCGGCCCCTGGCCGGCGTGTATTTGGCGGCGTTGTTCAGGATGTTGGACAGCACCTGGATGAGGCGCGTGCGGTCGCCCAGCACGTACAGGCCCGGCTCGATGTCGAGGAACAGCTCATGGTGGCAGCTGTCGAGCATCGGCCGCACCTGCTCGACCGCTTCCTGCACGAGCGGCTCGACCGCCACGGTTTCCTGCGCCATCGTGACTTGCCCGCGCGTGACGCGCGAGACGTCCAGCAAATCGTTCACGAGCGCCGTCATGTGCTCGGCCTGGCGCGCGATGATCGCACTGGCCCGCGCGATGCCGGGCGCGTCCATCTGGCCGCGCTGCAGCAGTTGCGCGGCGGTGGTGATGGGCGCCAGCGGATTACGCAGTTCGTGCGCAAGCATCGCCAGGAAATCATCCTTCTGGCGGTTGGCTTCGCGCAGCTCGTCCTCGATGCGCTTGCGCACCGTGACGTCGCTGCCTTCCAGGAAAATGCCCGTCACCTTGCCGAACTGGTCACGGATCGGCTGGTAGACAAAATCGAGATAGCATTCTTCGAGCGGGCCGCCCGGTTCGCGTTGCACGCGCAGCGGCACGGCATGGCCGACGAATGGCTGGCCGCTGGTATAGACCTCGTCCAGCAGCTCGAAGTAGCCCTGCCCCTGCACCTCGGGCAACGCCTCGCGTACCGGCTTGCCGATCAGATCGCGATGGCCGACCAGCGTCAGGTAGGAGCGGTTGGTCAGTTCAAATACATGGTCGGGGCCGCGCAACACGGCGATGATGCCGGGCGCTTCTTCAAACAGGTTGATGAGGCGGCTGTGTTCTTCGTCGCGGTAACGCTGCGCCAGCACTTCGTTGGTGGTCTCGACACAGGCGCAGAACAGGCCGGCGACCAGGCCATCTTCATGCCGCACGGGCGAATACGAAAAGCGGAACCAGGTTGCCTCATCGTACCCATGGCGGCGCACGGTCAATGGAAAGCGATCGAGATAAATGGACTCGCCGCCCATCGTGCGCTCGACGAGCGGCGCGATGTCATCCCAGATGTCCGACCACACATCGCGAAAGCGCTGGCCGAGCGAGGCCGGGTGCTTGGCGCCCAGGATCACGCTGTAGGGATCGTTGTACAGGAAGCCAAGCTCGTCGCCCCAGGCGACGAACATCGGGAACTTGGAGTCGAGCATCAGTGCAACCGTCGTGCACAAGGCCTGCGGCCAGTCGCGCGGATGACCGAGTGGCGAGGTAGTCCAGTCGTGTTCGCGCATCAGCGCACGCACCGTGCCGTCGCCGAGGAATAATGACGGTTCCTGCCGCACGTCCGTCGGCGCTCCCACTACCTGATTCATACCCATGATGCTTCGTGTTGATCCGCGCACATCGCGCAAGCGAAGTGTGCCAGATTTGCAGCGCCGCTCACGCACGCCAGCGTAAAACGAGCGTGACGCGAGCGTTACAGCGTGCGCACAAACTCGCGGATACCGCCCAGCAGCATCTCGACCGCCATTGCCGTCAGGATCAGGCCCATCAGGCGCTCGAAGGCCGTCATGACCTGTGGACCGAGCTTTTGCTGCAGCTTCTCGGCGCTGAGGAACACGGCCAGCCAGACGATGCCGACCGCCGCCAGTGCGGCCACGTGCACCATTGTTTCAGTAAAGCTGGTGGCCGAGAGCAGCAGCACGGTGGCCAGCGCCGACGGGCCGGCCAGCGCAGGAATCGCCAGCGGCACGATGAACGGCTCGCCGCCCTCGCTCTTGCCCAGCACGCCATCGGGATGCGGGAAGATCATGCGGATCGCGATCATCAACAGGATCACGGCGCCCCCGATGCGCAGCGCGATAGGGCTCAGGTGCAACGCTTCCAGGAAGTGCTTGCCGAAGAACATGAACACCAGCAGCAGCACGAAGGCAATCGCGCACTCGCGGATCACGATGCGGTTGCGGCGCTCGATTGGCGTGTCTTTCAGGGCGGCTGCGAACAGCGGGACGTTACCGAACGGGTCGGTCACGAGGATGAGCAGAATGAAGGTGGAGAAAAAGCTTTGGGTCATGGCTTATTATTCTTGGACGACGCGACGACAGTAAAGGCGTAATCTTACCAGAGTGCATCAAGGTGCCGGACGATCTGGCACCAAGTCCGATCACCTCTACATCGAAAGCAGACATGGGATCACAACAAGGCACGGTCGACTTCATCCTCGACCAGATGAGCGCTGCCGGGGCGGTCAGCGCCAAGAAGATGTTCGGCGAATACGGCGTCTATCTCGATGAGAAGATGGTCGCACTGGTGTGCGACGATGTCCTGTTCATCAAGCCAACGGAGGGCGGCCGATCCCATATCGGCACCCCTGTCGAAGCGCCGCCCTACCCCGGTGCGAAACCCTGTTTCCAGATTGACGGCGACCTGTGCGAAGACCGGGAATGGCTGAGCCAGCTGGTGCGCATCACCGCGCAGGAGCTGCCGCTGCCCAAGAAGAAAAAGAAGGCGCTGTGACCGTTATCTGTTGGTGAGCTCGGTTGCCCTGTGGGTGCGCCAATAAAAAAGCGGGGAAAGGCATCCGCCCTTCCCCGCTTGTCGCCCGTTTGACCGGGTGAATTACTTCTCGAACTTCTTCAGCCAGGCCGACAGCTGGTGCGGGCGCAGGCCGTCGTATTCTTCGAACGGCTGGTGAATCCATGGGTTATGCGGCAGGTCGTCCAGGAAATAGTCTGGACGAATCGACGACGTACCCTTGACCCAGATGACCGCCGATTTGACTTCGGTGACCTGCGGGTAGTTCTCGGTCAGGTGCTGGCTGACTTTACGCAGCGTCACACCCGAGTCGGCCAGGTCGTCGACCAGCAGGACGCGGCCAGCCAGTGGACCCTTGGTCATCGTCATGTACTTCGAGATGTCCAGATCGCCTTGCTTGGTGCCGGCTTCTTCGCGGTACGAGCTGGTCGACAGGATCGCCAGTGGCACATCGAAGATGCGCGAGAACACGTCGCCCGGACGCACACCGCCGCGCGCCAGGCACAGCACCTGGTCGAACTTCCAGCCCGATTCATACACTTGCAGCGCCAGGCGCTCGATCAGGCGGTGGTATTCGTCCCACGAGACCCACAGGTCTTTTTCCGTCGATACAGGGGAATTCATCTTTTTTGACTCCAGATTTTGTCGTTAGGCCGCGAACGGGTGACGCAGCACGATCGTTTCTTCGCGGTCAGGACCGGTCGAGACCATGTCGATCGGCACGCCGACCAGTTCTTCGATGCGCTGGATGTAGGCGCGGGCGTTGGCCGGCAGCTCTTCCATCGACTTGGCGCCGACGGTGCTTTCGGTCCAGCCTGGCATCTCTTCGTACACTGGCTCGCAGCGGGCTGCATCTTCAGCGCCGACCGGGAAGATGTCGACCGCGCGGCCGTCGATCTTGTAGCCGGTGCACAGCTTGAGCGACTCGATGCCGTCCAGCACGTCGAGCTTGGTCAGGCACATGCCCGACACGCCGTTGATCTGGACCGAGCGGCGCAGCAGCGCAGCGTCGAACCAGCCACAGCGACGGGCGCGGCCCGTGACGGTGCCGAACTCGTGGCCCACGCGCGACAGGTGCTCGCCGACGCCAGCGTCGGTTGGCAGTTCGGCCGGGAACGGGCCCGAGCCGACGCGGGTGGTGTAGGCCTTGGTGATGCCCAGGATGTAGTGCAGCATGTTCGGACCGACGCCGGCGCCGGCGGCGGCATTGCCGGCCACGCAGTTCGACGAGGTGACGAACGGATAAGTGCCGTGGTCGACGTCCAGCAGCGAGCCCTGTGCGCCTTCGAACAGCAGCTTGCCGCCGGCTTTGTGCGCGGCGTACAGCGCGGACGAGACGTCACCGACCATCGGACGCAGGCGTGGCACGAGGGCCATCGCATCGTCGAACGTGGTCTGGAAGTCGATCGCTTCGGCGCCCAGGTAGTTCACCAGAACGTGGTTGTGGTAGTCGAGGTTCTCTTTGAGCTTCTCGGCAAAGCGCTCTGCATTGAGCAGGTCGGCAATGCGGATGGCGCGACGGGCGACCTTGTCTTCGTAGGCCGGGCCGATGCCCTTGCCCGTGGTGCCGATCTTGTTCTCGCCACGCTTGAGTTCGCGTGCCTTGTCGATGGCGACGTGGTACGGCAGGATGATCGGGCAGGCTTCCGAGATCATCAGGCGCGAGACGACTTCGACGCCGGCCGCGGCCAGCTTGTCGATTTCGCGCATGACGTCCGGCACCGAGACCACGACACCGTTGCCGATGTAGCAGGCGACGCCTTCGCGCATGATGCCCGACGGGATCAGTTGCAGCGCGGTTTTCTGGCCCTTGATCACCAGGGTATGACCAGCGTTATGGCCGCCCTGGAAACGCACCACGCCAGCGGCGTGGTCGGTGAGCCAGTCGACGATCTTGCCCTTGCCTTCATCGCCCCACTGGGTGCCGATGACAACGACGTTCTTTGCCACGTTAGTATTTGACATCACTTAACCTAAGTTTTTGAGAATCCAATTTCCACTTTCGAGGACGAGTACGCGGTCGCACTCGAACTCGTCCTGAACATTGTCGTGACCCGGCATGCTCTGGATCACGACTTCGCCTGCCTTGCGCAGGTCAGCGATTTTTTCCTTCAGCTCGGGGGCATTGCCCCACGGCGCGCGAATGGAATGCTTGCGCTCGGCCATCGGCAGCAGCCGGGCCAGTTCGCGCAGGTCGAGCGAGAAGCCCGTTGCGGGCCGCGCACGGCCGAATGCTTCGCCCACATGGTCGTAGCGACCGCCGCGCGCAACCGCATTCGGCAAGCCGGTCACGTACAGCGCGAACATGGCGCCGCTTTCATACTGATAGCCGCGCAGGTCGGCCAGATCGATCGCGATCTCGGCGCGGCCCAGCGCGCCGGCGGCCAGCGCCGCCAGTTCGGCCAGTGCGCGCTGCACGCCCGGCAGCGGCGGCAGTGCGTCGCGGGCTTCGGCCAGCACGTCGATATTGCCGTACAGGCGCGGCAAGGCCAGCAGCGCCTTGCGGGTCTGCGGGTAGTAATTCTGCGAGATAGCGTCCAGGCCCGGCGCATCCTTGGCGCGCAGCAGGCTGTAGAGCTGGTTCTCGTCGCGCTTGGCGGCCGGGTCGTCGTCGAGCAGTGCGCGCAGCACGCCGACGTGGGCCAGGTCCAGGCGCACGTTCGTGAAGCCGGCCAGGGCCAGCGAGCCCAGCGCCAGTTCCTGGATCTCGGCATCGGCTTCGAGGCCCGCGTGGCCATAGATCTCGGCGCCGATCTGCATCGGCTCACGCGTGGCGTGCAGGCCCGACGGGCGGGTATGCAGCACGCTGCCGGCGTAGCACAGGCGGGTGATCGAGTCGCGGTTGAGCAGGTGCGCGTCGATGCGCGCGACCTGCGTCGTCATGTCGGCGCGCAGACCAAGCAGACGACCGGACAGCGGATCGATGACCTTGAAGGTTTTCAGGTCGGTGTCTTCACCGGCGCCGGCCAGCAGCGAGTCGAGATACTCGAGCAGCGGCGGCATCACCAGTTCGTAACCGTAGAGCCGGAAGTTGTCGAGCATCAGTCGGCGCAACTCTTCGATCTTGCGCGCTTCGGACGGCAAGACATCGGCGATATTTTCAGGCAATAGCCAATTCGGCATGGGCAACGACGTTATGGGTTTGGAGTAGTCAATGGCAAGCGTCGTACGACAGGCGTGCCAGCGCACGACGCGAACGCCGAATCGGTGATTTTAACCGAAAACCACCAGATTGAGGCAGTGAAAGCGGGACTGGCGGGGGTCAAGGTTGATAATCTGCCACGATATCAGGCAATGCCAGCTGTATACGAAGCTGGGGGAGCAAGACCGATGGCCCTGCTCCCCCAGAGTGTTCAACTACCCCCGCAGCGAGGCGGGAACAGCGTTATTTGCCGCCGCCTGCAGGCGCCTTGAAGTACTTGAAGAACTCCGAGTTCGGATCGACGACCAGGACGTCGCTGCGATCCTTGAAGCTCGCACGGTAGGCTTCGAGCGAACGATAGTAGCGCGCGAATTCCGGGTTCTTGCCGAAGGCGTCGGCGTAGATGGCCGATGCTTTGGCATCGCCGTCACCCTTGACTTTTTCAGCGTCGCGGAATGCTTCGGCGATGATCACGGTGCGCTGGCGATCGGCGTCGGCGCGGATCTGCTCGGACTCGGCAGCACCGGTCGAACGCGATTCGTTGGCCACACGCACGCGCTCGGCGCGCATGCGTTCGTACACCGAATTGATGTTCTGCTCGGTGTACTCGACACGCTTGAGGCGCACGTCGACGATGCCGATGCCGACTTCCGCGGCTTCAGCAATGAGCTTGGCCTGCACTGCTGCCATCACGGCTGCGCGCTGGCCCGAAATCACTTCACGCACGGTGCGCTTGGTGATCTCGTCGCTCAGCGCCGCCTTGATGACCTGCGACAACCGGTTCTGCGCGCGCGTTTCATCGCCCGCGAAACTGACGTAGTACAGACGCGGATCGCTGATGCGCCACTTGATGAACGAGTCAACCAGCACATTGCTCTTCTCGGACGTGATGAAGCGGTTCACGTCAGGCGTGTCGAGCGTCAGGATGCGCTTGTCCATATAGACCACGTTCTGGAACGGTGGCGGCAATTTGAAATGCAGGCCCGGCTTGTCGATCACTTCCTTGACCTGGCCAAGCGCGAACACGATCGCGAAGCGGCGCTGGTCGACAACGAAAATGGTGGACGACAGCAGCATCAGTGCGATGAAGCCGGCCACGAAGATGGTAACGAGGCGGTTCATTAACGGGTCTCCCGATCACGTGAGGAATCACGGCTGCGCTCATCACGCTGGCGCACCGCTTCCAGGGCCTGGGTCACTTCGGCCGGCTGGCCGGTGCCTGGCACTTGCACCGGACCCGACTTGCTGCCGACCTGGGCATCGTTGGCTGCAACCTGTTGCATCAGCTTGTCGAGCGGCAGGTACAGCATATTGTTGTTGGCACGCGAGTCGATCATCACCTTGGTGGTGCTGGAGAAGATCTGCTGCATCGTGTCGACATACATGCGGTCACGGGTCACGCCCGGGGCCTTGGCGTAGGCAGCAACGACCTGATCGAAGCGCGATGCGTTACCGGTCGCGTTCTCGACAACCATCGAGCGATACGCTTCCGCATCCTGCTGCAGGCGGAACGCCTGGCCGCGCGCAGCCGGGATCACTTGGTTGGCATACGCTTCACCTTCGTTGCGGGCGCGGGCACGATCCTGGCTGGCGCGCACGGCGTCATCGAACGCGCTCTGGACCTGCTCCGGCGGTTGTACGCCCTGCATCGTCACGTTGCTGATCAGTGCGCCAAGCTTGTAGCGGTCGGTAATCGTCTGGATCAGCGTTTGCACATCGGCTGCGACTTTTTCGCGGCCTTCGTACAGGACGAAGTCCATCTTGCTGCGACCGACTACTTCGCGGATCGCCGTTTCGGCTGCCTGACGCACGGTGTCGTCCTGATCGCGGTTGTTGAACACCCATGCGACCGGGTCTTTCAGCGTGTATTGCACGGCAAACTGGATGTCGACGATGTTTTCGTCGTCGGTCAGCATCAGCGATTCCAGCGGCTGCTTGTTGCTCGCCGTGCCACGGTAGCCGATCTCGGCCGTACGGATGGTCGAGACATCGACGATCTCGTGTGCCTGGATCGGATACGGCCAGCGCCAGTTGAAACCAGGCGTCGTCGTGTGGCTCAATTGGCCGAACGTCGTGACGACAGCGGTCCTGCCCTCTTGCACGATGAACGCGCCGGAGGCCAGCCAGATGAAGCCGACGATGATAGCAATCACGCCCGCACCAATGCCGGCGCCGCGCATTTCGCGGTTCGGGCCGCCACTATCGCCGCCACCGTTGTTGTTGCCACGGTTGCCAAACATCTTGTTGAGACGCGCATTGAAATCGCGCCACATCTGGTCGAGGTCGGGCGGACCGTCGCCCGGACGGCGACCGTCCTGGGCCTTGCGGTCATCTTCTGGGTTGCGGCCCCAGCGTGGGTCGTTCAGCGACAGTTTGACGCCGAATCTTTTTAGTATGGAAACAAACATAGGCTTAGCGTGGCCCGACAAGGGTGGAAGTTGGCAGATGATCGGCAGGACCTTCGGGTAGCGCGTCAGGCAGCGCGTCCACCGACGCATCGACCTCGGCGAGCTCGAAAGCGTCGTCCTGTTCTTCGTTTTCCGGGGTGACTCGATAGCTTTGACCGGGTCCGGACTTGGCAGTTTCGGCGATCGCCGAACGCAGCAGATCCAGGCCGGCGCCGCTATGGGCACTGATGAAAACCCGGTTGATCTTATCATACTCATCACGCTCGACTCCGGGCTCCAGGCCCGCAGCATCGATCTTGTTCCAGACCAGAATTTGGGGAACATGATCGGCGCCGATCTCGCGCAATACCTCGTTGACCTGCTCCACCTGCTCCATGCGCGTGGGTGACGCGCTGTCGACCACGTGCAGCAGCAGGTCGGCGTGGATCGTCTCTTCGAGCGTGGCGCGGAATGCCGCCACCAGCTGGTGCGGCAAGTCGCGCACGAAGCCGACGGTATCGGAAATGACGACACTGCCGACGTCGTCGCCCAGGTACATGCGGCGGCTGGTCGTGTCCAGCGTGGCGAACAGCTGGTTCGCCACATACACGCCGGCCTTGGTCAGCGAGTTGAACAGCGTCGACTTGCCGGCATTGGTGTAGCCGACCAGCGAGACGGAGAACGTGTTGTTGCGCCCGCGCTGCCGGCGCTGGGTCTCGTGCTGCTTGCGCAGCTTGGCCAGCCGCGCGCGCAGCGCCTTGACGCGTTCGCCAATGAGCCGGCGGTCGGTCTCGAGCTGGGTTTCACCCGGACCGCGCAGGCCGATACCGCCCTTTTGCCGTTCGAGGTGAGTCCAGCCGCGGATCAGGCGCGTGGCCAGGTGCTGCAACTGGGCCAGCTCGACCTGCAGCTTGCCCTCGTGACTCTTGGCGCGCTGCGCGAAGATATCGAGGATCAGGCTGGTACGGTCGACCACGCGCAGCTCGAGACGACGCTCGAGGTTACGCTGCTGGGCAGGCGAGAGTGCGTGATTGAAGATGACGATGTCGACGCCGAGTGCCTTGGCGTCGAGGGCGATTTCATCGGCCTTGCCGCTGCCGATGAAGAGTGCGGGATCGGGGCTCGAGCGCTTGGCCGTGATCGTGGTGATCGGTTCGGCGCCAGCGGACTTCGCAAGCAGGGACAACTCTTCGAGACTGGCGTTGAAGTCGCCAGTCCCGAAGTCGATGCCGACCAGGGCTGCGCGCATGAGCGGCGTGCCGGGGGCGTCAGCCATCGGCCTTACTCGGCTTCGCTGGAGTCAAGATTGAGGTTGACGGCGCGGGCCGGCACGACGGTAGAGATGGCGTGTTTATAGACCATCTGGGTCACGGTGTTGCGAAGCAAGACGACGTATTGGTCGAAGGATTCGATATGACCCTGCAGCTTGATACCGTTGACCAGGTAGATCGAGACAGGGACGTGTTCCTTGCGCAAGGCGTTGAGGAATGGGTCTTGTAACAGTTGCCCTTTGTTGCTCATAACAGCTCCGTGATGTTGTTGTAGTTAAAAGTTTGAGGCGATTTGCCGATTTTCAAGTAGTCATGCCACATGGGTGAGGCCATATTCTGCCAAAGCGAATGCGGCCCTGAACTACTGTAACCTGTTTCGCCACTTTTTGTCGTACTGCTACGGCTTCGCGAACGGGTTCTTGCCACTGCGCAGTTCGATCCGCAGCGGGGTGCCGACCAGGCTGAACGTCTCGCGGAAATGCTTCTCGAGATAGCGCTTGTAAGGCTCGCTGATCCCGTCCAGGGCATTGCCGTGGATGACGATGATCGGCGGGTTCTGACCACCCTGGTGGGCGTAGCGCATCTTTGGACGGCCCGAGCCCTTGCGTTTCGGCTCTTGCTTCTCCACGGCCTCTTGCAGCGCGCGCGTCAGGCGTGGCGTCGACAGGTTGGCGGTGGCGGCGGCGTAGGCGGCTTCGACCGATTTCATCAGTTGCGTGATGCCGGTGCCGCGCAGTGCCGAGACGAAGTGCGTGTTCGCGAAGCTGAGGAAATCGAGCTTGCGGTCGAGATCGATCTTGACTTCGTCGCGCTCGTCGGTTTTCAGGCCATCCCATTTGTTGACGGCCACGACCAGCGCCCTGCCCGACTCCAGGATGAAGCCGGCAATGTGCGCGTCTTGCTCGGAGATGTCTTGCTGGGCGTCGAGCAGCAGCACGACGACGTTGGCGTCGGCGATCGACTGCATCGTCTTGACGACCGAGAATTTCTCGATGGCTTCAAAGATCTTGCCGCGACGGCGGATACCCGCGGTGTCGATCAGCGTGAACTTTTTACCATCGCGTTCGAACGGCACTTCGATCGAGTCACGCGTGGTGCCGGGCATGTCGAACGCGATCACGCGCTGCTCGCCGACCAGCGTGTTAATCAGGGTTGACTTGCCCACGTTCGGGCGGCCGACGATGGCGATCTTGATGCCATGGTCGACGTGCTCGAGTTCAGCCGGCTCGTCCGGGCGGGCGGCGAACGCAGCGTCGAGCGCCTCGACCACGAGGTCGGTCACGCCGTCGCCGTGGGCGGCCGAAATGACGTATGGGTCGCCCATGCCGAGTTCATAGAAGTCGGCGGTGACGGCCGTGTACTTCATGCCTTCGGACTTGTTCACGACGAGCATGACCTTGCGGCCGCTCTTGCGCAGGAAATCGGTGATGGTCTTGTCGTGCGGGGTCAGGCCCTGGCGGCCGTCGACGATGAACACGACCACGTCGGCTTCGGCGACGGCCTGGCGCGTTTGCAGCGCCATTTCGTGCATGATGCCTTCTTTGGCGACCGGCTCGAAACCGCCCGTGTCAATGACCAGGAATGGTCGTTCGCCAATGCGGCCTTCGCCGTAGTGGCGGTCGCGCGTCAGGCCTGGCATGTCGGCCACCAACGCGTCGCGCGAACGGGTCATGCGGTTAAATAAGGTCGATTTCCCGACGTTGGGTCGACCTACGAGTGCGATTACCGGCTTCATGTTTTCTTATTCGACCGCGATGGCGGTCACAGTTCCGTTTTGTGTTTGAAAAATCAGGTTTGTGCCGGCCACCAGCGGCGTGCCCACGATCGGGCTCCCGTCGGTTGCGGCGCGCGCCAGGAAAGAGCCATCTTCGCGCGACAGGAAGTGCACATAGCCTTCGTAGTCGCCAACCGCGACGGCGCGGCCATACGACAGCGGGGTCGACAGGCGGCGGAACGACAGTTTGTCGTTCTTCCAGCTGCTGGCGCCCGTGTCGCGGGTGAATGCATTGAGTGCTCCCTTGTCGTCCGGTGCGAACACGAACAATTGATCGACGGCCACGCCGACGCTGGAAGACAGATCACGCGTCCAGCGCGCCGAACCGGTCACCAGGTCAAAGCAGCCTACGCGCCCTTGGTAGGAAGCGGCGCACACCTCGTTCTCGAACAGCACCGGGGCGCCGCCGATATCGGTAACGCGCTCCAGTTCGGTCGCGCCGCGCGAGATGCCGACCTCGACGTCCCAGCGCGGTGCGCCGGTGGCGATGATCAGTGCGGACAGCTTGCCGCCTGGCTGCGCGACGATGACGTCGGTGCCGGCCACGATCATGCCCGGCGCGTTGCGCAGCGTCAGCGGTGGCGCGACCTTCTGCACAGTCCATTTCTTGCTGCCATCCGTGGCGTCGACACCGACGATGCGGTTGTCGATCGAACGGGCGACGACGATGCCTTGCGACACGACCGGCGCCGACAGGATCTCGCTCGACAGCTGCGTTTTCCACAGCAGCTTGCCGTCCATGTTGTAGCCCATCAGGATGCCCTTCTCGGCACCGACGACGATCAGGTTGCCATCCGTGCCCACGCCCGCCGACAGCTCACTGTCGGCCTTGACGCGCCACAGCTGCTTGCCGGTGGCGGCGTCGACGCGCGCAATGGCGCCATCGGCCGCGGCCACGACAAGCGTGTTGCCGCTCAGCGCAGGCGAGAACTGGTAGCCCTTGGCCTTGCCGATGTCGAGTTTCCATGCGGTGCGCACGGCCATGCTGCCCTTGAGTTCGACGAGCTTGGCGGGTTGATCGCCCTTCTTGTCGGATGCAAATGGATTGAGCGAATTGAGGGTCGAGCAACCCGTCATCAGGGCCAGTACGCCGACGCCAACAAGCTTGCTGCTAATACGCATTATGTTCTACCTTGTTCCTGGACTATAAAGGACGCAAAGCCCGCGGCCGCTCAAAGGCGGACGCGGGCCATCTCATGCGAAAAATTTACGCAGCCGCTTTCTGGTCTGCGGCTGGCGCTTGGCCGTTCTTGTCTGCTGGCACCGTGCCGCCGATGGCTTCGAGCTTGACCTGCACCAGTTGACGGGCCGGGCTGGCGGCATCCATCGCAGCCAGTGCAGCGACATACGCAGCGCGCGCTTCGTTCAGCTTGTTCTGGCCGACCAGCACATCACCCTTGCGGTCGTTCACTTGGGCGGTGAACTGCGGCAGGAACGTGCCGTTCAAGACTTTCAGGGCTTCGTCGAAGGCTTTTTCATCGAGCAGCACACCAGCCAGACGCAGCTTGGCGATCGACTTGTATTCATCGTTACCATTGTCGGCCGCCCATTGCAGCTGGGCTTTAGCAGTCTTGAGGTCGTTCGCTTCGAACGCCGTCTTGGCCGCAGCCAGGGCTGCCATCTGCGTGTACGGCGAGCTTTCGTACTTGGCGCGGATGTCGCCGGCGATACGCTGCACCTTGGCATTGTCATTCGCCAGCAACGACGTTTGCAGTTCGTCGTAGAGCGCGGAGGCTTCGATCGACTTGTTGGCCTGGTGGGTCTTCCAGAAATTCCAGCCGGCGAACGAGCCGAGCGCCAGGATCAGGACCCAGACGATGATGTTGCCGTATTTCGACCAGAACGCCTTGAAGGAATCAAGCTGTTCCTGCTCTTGGTGATCGTATGCCATGTGCGTGTTCTTGTAGTGAGTGGATGGAATGCGTCGTACGACGGGTGTTAATGCTTGTGGATGTGATCGTGATCGTGACCGCAGTGTTCGTCATGCACGTGCGCGCCGGTGATCTGGTCGACCAGGTAATCGACCACTTCCAGGAATGGCACGGTGCTCTGCTGCTGCTCGCCGATCTCGCCGCGCATCGTCTTCACGGCCGCGGTTTCATTGGCAACTTCGTCGTCGCCAATGATCACGGCAAACGCCGCGCCGGACCCGTCGGCCTTCTTCATCTGGCTCTTGAAGCTGCCCGCACCCGCTGGCGTTGCGCAATGTAACACAACATCCAGCCCGGCATCCCGAATGCGCTCGGCCAGGATGAAGGCTTGCAGCTGCGCCTTCTCGCCCTGATGGACCATGTAGACGTCGCATTGGTTCGGCTCGGCCGGCTCGCCCATCGCCTTCATCAGCTCGATGATGCGCTCCATGCCCATCGCGAAACCAACGGCCGGCGTGGCCTTGCCGCCAAAGGTTTCCACCAGCAGATCGTAGCGCCCGCCAGCGCAGATCGTGCCTTGCGAGCCGAGTGCATCGGTGACCCACTCGAACACGGTGCGGTTGTAATAGTCCAGGCCGCGCACGAGACGCGGGTTCACGGTGTACTGCACCGCGTTCTGGTCCAGCAAGAATTTGACGCCATTAAAGTGCGCCAGCGATTCTTCGCCCAGGTAATCAAGCAGGCGCGGGGCCGCGTTGACCATTTCCTGCATGGCCGGGTTCTTGGTGTCGAGGATACGCAGCGGATTGCTGTGCAGGCGGCGCTTGGCTTCGGCGTCCAGAATGCTTTCGTGCTGCTCGAGGTAGGCGATCAGATCGGCGCGGTGACGCTGGCGCTCTTCGGCATTGCCGATCGAATTCAGTTCGAGACGCACGTTCTCGATGCCCAGGTCATCCCACAGGCGGCGGCACATCATGATCAGCTCGGCATCGATGTCCGGGCCCGAAAAACCGATGGCTTCGGCGCCGAACTGGAAGAACTGGCGATAGCGGCCGCGCTGCGGACGCTCGTGGCGGAACATCGGGCCCTTGTACCACAGGCGGCGCGGGCCGTCATAGACCAGATTGTGTTCGAGCACGGCGCGCACGACGCTGGCGGTGCCTTCCGGACGCAGCGTCAGTTGGTCGCCGTTCATCGAATCCTCGAACGAATACATCTCTTTTTCGACGATGTCGGTCACGGCGCCAATGGCGCGCGAGAACAGGCTCGTCTGCTCGACGATCGGCGTGACGATCTTCTGGTAGCCGTAGCTTTTCAGGATCGTTTCGGTGGTGTTCTCGAACAATTCCCACAGCGGTGCATCGCTGGGCAGGATGTCGTTCATGCCTTTGATGGCGACGATTTTTTCTGGTTTGGACATAAGTGTTATCTGTTGATTCGACGTCGTTCCCGCGCAGGCGGGAACCTCATTTCGTGGCGTCATCGGCCGTCTCATGCGACGACATGGCGCAAACAACCTTGGGTTCCCGCCTTCGCGGGAACGACGTGCTGGGGCCGATGGCCGAATTTTACGACGCCGCGGTCTCGCGGCTGTAATTCTTCTTCACGTAATCGAGCACGATCGTCTGGAATTCTTCGACGATGCGCTCGCCGCGCAGCGTGGCAAACTTCTGGCCATCGACAAACACCGGCGCCGCCGTCGATTCGCCCGTGCCCGGCAAGCTGATGCCGATGTTCGCGTGCTTCGATTCGCCCGGACCGTTGACGATGCAACCCATCACGGCGACATTCATGCCTTCCACGCCCGGATAGGTCTTTTTCCATTCCGGCATCTGGTCGCGCAGGAAGGTCTGGATATTGTCTGCCAGCTCCTGGAACACGGTCGACGTCGTGCGGCCGCAACCCGGGCACGCAATGACCATCGGCGTGAACTTGCGCAGGCCCATCGTCTGCAGAATTTCCTGGCCGACGATGACTTCGCGCGTGCGGTCACCGCCCGGCTCGGGGGTGAGCGAAATGCGGATCGTGTCGCCGATGCCCTCTTGCAGCAGCACCGACAGCGCGGCGGTCGAGGCAACGATGCCCTTGCTGCCCATGCCAGCCTCGGTCAGGCCCAGGTGCAGCGGGTAGTCGCAGCGGCGGGCCAGTTCGCGGTAGACGGCGATCAGGTCCTGCACGCCCGAGACCTTGCACGACAGGATGATCTTGTCGCGCGCCAGGCCCACTTCTTCGGCGCGGATGGCGTTTTCGATGGCCGACGTGATCAGCGCTTCGTACATGACGGCCTGTGCCGACCATGGATTGGCGCGCAAGGCGTTCTCATCCATGATGCGCGCCAGCAGCGACTGGTCCAGGCTGCCCCAGTTCACGCCGATACGCACCGGCTTGTCGTACTTAGCGGCGATCTCGATCATCTGGGCGAACTGGGTGTCGCGCTTGGCGCCCTGCCCCACATTGCCCGGATTGATGCGGTATTTCGACAGCGCCTGCGCGCACTCGGGATAATCGCGCAGCAGCAGGTGGCCGTTGTAGTGGAAGTCGCCGACCAGCGGCACATCGACTTCCATACGGTCGAGCTGGGCGCGGATCGCCGGCACGGCAGCCGCGGCTTCCGGCGTGTTCACGGTGATGCGCACGATTTCGGAACCGGCACGCGCCAGCTCCTTGATCTGGATCGCAGTGCCGATCGCATCGGCGGTATCGGTATTGGTCATCGACTGGATGACGACGGGCGCATCGCCGCCGACCCACACCTGGCGCGCGCCGTTCGCGACCAGGACCTTGCGGCTGGCGCGGCGGGCCATCGGGCCCGACGGAATGGCGGCGGCCGATGCAAACTCGGGGACAGGGGTTTCGTTCAAGGAATTCATGTTGGTTCCAGCGAGTGATCAGCTTATTTCAGGGCCACGCGTGCGATGGTCTTGCCCGGCTGCTGTGGCAGCGGGACGTTGGCGCCGCGCAGGGTCGCGGTCACGGCACCCGGCACGCCGACGGTCAGGTTGACGGGGCCGGCGACTTCGACCGACTCGGTGCTGCCAGCCTTGACCAGGCGCGAAATCAGCGGACGACCGCCGCCGCTCGGGCGCACTTCGATCCATGAATCGGCGCGCACGTTCAGCACCAGCGTGTTGGCGCCGGCGGCAGCCGGTGCTGCGGCAGCCGGCGTCGCCGCGACTGGCGCCGGCGTGGCCGTCGCCGGTGCAGTGACCGGCGCAGCGGCAGGCGCGGCAGCCGGTGCGGTCGGCGTGGTTGGCGCCGTCGTTGGCGCGCCCGCCGGGGCCGTGCCCTGGCTCGATGGCGACGGCACCGAAATGAGCGGCACCGATGGATTGATCAGGCCCTGCTGGACCGGCGCGGTAGTACCCGGCGCCACGACACCCGCAGCCGGATTCTCGAGCACCATCGTATCGCCCGATTCGACATCGCGGTTCAGACTTGGTATCAGGTTGAACTGCCAGGCCGCAACGGCGGCGCCGGCCACGACGACCACGGCGGCGATCCAGCCCAGCGGCAGGCTGCGGCGCTTGCCATTGATCGGAAACCGGGTTTCCGAGAACGCCGCCGGTTTTTGTTCGCGGCGGGCAGCTGCCATCGCCGACTGGGCGCCCGCACGGGCTTCTGGCGGCATGTTCAGTTCGATCATCGACACCAGGGGCGCCGCATCGATGCGCAGCAGCTTGGCGTAGGCGCGCACGAAACCGCGCGTAACGGCCGGGCTGGGCAGCGAGGCGTAATCGCCCGCTTCCAGCGCCAGCACCTGGCGCGGCGCCAGTTTGAGCTGGTCAGCAACCTGCTCGACGCTCCAGCCCATCGTTTCGCGCTGGGATTGCAGGGTCTTGCCAGGGATGCCGGACGCGTTGCCCGGTGCGGCTGGCTGGTCTGCTTGCTCGTTCATTGTCCTTGTCCTTGTCCTTGTTCTTCTTTACTCACCAAACGCCCCGCGCTCGTACGCTGCGTACTCGGGCGAACCGGGGAAGCGGCGCCGCAGCTGGGCTGCCAGCGACGCTTCATGGGTCCGGTCACCCGCCTTGCGGCCGATGCGCATGGCAAGCCACAGCGCATCAGCCGGCAGCGTCTCGAGCTTGGCTGTCTCGAGCAGACGGTTGATGAAAAAACCGGCGCGCTCAAGGTCGCGCCGCTCGTAGTACACCCGCGCCAATCCGGTATTGACCGTCGGCAGACCGGGGTTCAGACGCAAGGCTTCGAGCAGATAGCGCTCGGCCGCATCGTTGTTCCGGTTCTTGATGCTGCACACGCCCGCATTTACCAGCGCGCTGAGCGGCGTCTGGTACGTGGGGTTCTTCAGTGCGGCATCGAAATAACGCATTGCCTCGGCCGGACGGTTGACCGACTGGCACAAAAACGAACCGAAGTTGTTTGAAAACTCGGGGTCGTTCGGGCGCAGGCGCAGCGCCTGCTGGTAATTCTCTTCGGCCAGCGGATACTGGCCCATCGACGTGTAGACCAGCGCGCGCAAGCCGTAGGCATCGGCGTAGGCCGCATCGGCCGCCAGCGCCTTCTTGATTTCGTCGAGCGCGATCTCGTACTTGCCCTGCTGGTAATAACCGACCGCCAGTTGAATGCGGATCGAGGCACGCTTCTCGCCCGCCGTCTGGTCCGACGCCGTCTTGAGCTCGCCGGTGCTACCCGACCCGCCGCCCGCGTTGCTGGCGCATCCGGCCAGCAGGGTCAGGGTCGAGGCGAGTGCAAGCGCGGCGGCGGCAAGCTTCATCAGGTCGGGATCTCCACGATGCGCCCGAAGTCGGCGCCGAACTTTTTCTGGTACTCGGCCATTTTTTCCATGCGCTCGGCCACCCGGGTACGGTCCTTGACCTCACCGGCCAGCTGGCCGCAGGCGGCGTCGATATCGTCGCCGCGCGTCTTGCGCACGGTGGTGACGATGCCGGCATCCATCAGCACCTGGGCAAACGCCTTGATGCGGGGATTCTTGGAGCGGAACAGGCCGGACTCGGGGAACGGATTGAACGGAATCAGGTTGAACTTGCAGTTCACGCCGACCACGGGGTCGTTGACCAGTGCGATCAGTTCGCGTGCGTGCTCGTCGCTGTCGTTGAAGCCGTCGAGCATGCAGTATTCGAAGGTAATAAAGTCGCGCGGCGCAAACTCAAGATAGCGCTTGCAGGCGGCCATCAGTTCGCGCAGCGGGTACTTCTTGTTCAGCGGCACCAGGATATCGCGCAGCGCATCGTTCGACGCGTGCAGCGACACCGCCATGGCCACCGGCACGTCCTGCGACAGCTTGTCGATGTTCGGCACCACGCCCGAGGTCGACAAGGTCACACGGCGGCGCGACAGGCCGTAGGCGTTATCGTCGAGCATCAGCTTGAGCGCGGTAACGGTGGGTTCGTAGTTCAGCAGCGGCTCGCCCATGCCCATCATCACCACATTGGTGATCTGGCGTTCGCCTTTTGGGCCTGGCTCGATGCCTTTGGTGCGACGCAGCTCGAACTCGGCCATCCACAGCTGGCCAATGATTTCGGCGACTGTGAGGTTGCGGTTGAAGCCCTGCTTGCCCGTCGAGCAGAAGCGGCAGTTGACGGCGCAGCCGGCTTGCGTGGAGATGCACAGCGTGCCGCGGTTTTCTTCCGGGATGAACACGGTTTCGACCGCATTGCCATTGCCGACATCGACCAGCCACTTGCGCGTGCCGTCGGTGGACGTGTTGTCGCTGACGATGGCTGGTGCGCGCACTTCGGCGCGCGTGCTCAGCTTTTCACGCAGCGATTTGGCCAGGTCGGTCATGCTGTCGAAGTCCGCGGCGCCAAACTGGTGGATCCAGCGTTGGAGTTGCTTGGCGCGGAACGGCTTCTCACCCAAGTCGGCGCAATAAGCGACGAGTTGCGCGGGATCGAGGTCCAGCAGGTTGGTGAGCGTCGTCATGGCAAAAATTCCTCAGTTTCAGCACCCGCTCGCATCGGCCCTTGGCCGCAGGCGAGCGGGTTACTCATTGCATTAGTCCGGGGAGAATGCTCCGGGGCGCGCCCGGACTGCGCTCCCCCTTACTAATTAACGCGAGTAGACGTTCAGTGCCGGGAAGTAGTAAGCGATTTCCACAGCAGCGGTTTCGGCAGCGTCCGAACCGTGAACAGCGTTGGCATCGATCGAATCAGCGAAGTCAGCGCGGATAGTGCCGGCGTCAGCTTTCTTTGGATCGGTTGCACCCATCAGGTCGCGGTTTTTCAGGATCGCGCCTTCGCCTTCGAGGGCGGTGACCATGACTGGGCCCGAGATCATGAACTCGACCAGGTCCTTGAAGAATGGACGTGCAGCGTGCACAGCGTAGAAGCCTTCGGCTTCAGCGCGCGACAGTTGCACCATGCGTGCAGCGACGATCTTCAGGCCAGCTTCTTCGAAACGGCTGTAGATTTTGCCGATCACGTTTTTTGCGACTGCGTCAGGCTTGATGATGGACAGGGTGCGTTCGATTGCCATGAGAAAACTCCAATAAAATGAAAGGTTTAGAACTGAGCGATGTAAACAAACTTTGGGACTCAATTAACCTTCAATTTTACCATATCCGACCCGAAAAGCTCATATTGCGGTGGCGGTCGGCAAGGTGGTACAGTGGCGGCAAATCTACGTCCAGCTTCTTGATCAAACTTCATGCTCGTTTAAGTCACGTGTTATAGGATGATAGGTAGTTGCTGTACTGTACCTGCAGTTATTCATTTCTCCGGAGGCACTATGTATCCTAGTACCCAAAGTACCATCGACCTGACCAAAGGTGGCCAGGCCTCGCGTAACAAAGTGCTACGCAATACTTACTGGTTGCTGGCGCTGTCGATGATCCCGACCGTGGCAGGCGCCTTCCTTGGCGTGTCCATGGGTGTCGCGCTGTTCAGCGGCATCCTCGGCTTCGTGATTTTCATGGCCGTGGCCTTTGGCTTCATGTGGGCCATTGAAAAGAACAAGGACTCGGGCCTGGGCGTTGCCCTGCTGCTGGGCTTCACGTTCTTCATGGGCCTGATGCTGGCCCCGCTGCTGACGCACACGCTGAACTATTCCAACGGTGGCAGCCTGATCATGACCGCCTTCGGCGGTACCGCGATCGTGTTCGCCGTGATGGCCAGCATCGCCACCACGACCAAGCGCGACTTCTCGGGCATGGGCAGCTGGCTGATGGCCGGCGTCGTCGTACTGCTGCTGGCAGTCGTCGCCAACATCTTCCTGCAGATGTCGGTGCTGTCGATCGTGATCTCGATCCTGGCGATCGGTATCTTCTCGGCCTTCATCCTGTATGACGTGCAGCGCATCGTCAACGGCGGCGAAACCAACTACGTCACCGCCACGCTGTCGATCTACCTGAACGTCTTCAACATCTTCTCCAGCCTGCTGCGCCTGCTGGGCATCGTGGGCGGCGACGACTGATCGTCCCCTGCCCCAATAAAAAAACCGGCCACTGGCCGGTTTTTTTTCGTTCATTATTTCCTCACCCACAGCGGGGGTCAGGTCTGACATTTAGACACGACCTCAGCGTTAGCCACTTCCAACGGTGTCTAGCCGATCATCAGCATGGCCCGATGCCAGCCAGCTTCAACTGCCCGACTGTTGAGATCGTGTCCGAATGTCAGACCTGACCCCGGCTTTTGTCGAGGTCGTGTCCGAATGTCAGACCTGACCCCGGCTTTTCAGGTCCACTCTTCTGCCGGTGCTGGCTTGTCGCCCAGCTCGAACACGCCGATCGATTCCACGTGCGAGGTGTGCGGGAACATGTTGACGACGCCTGCCTTCGTCATCACGTAGCCGGCTTCGTGTACGAGGATGCCGGCGTCGCGCGCCAGCGTCGACGGGCTGCACGATACGTAGACGATCCGCTGCGGCATCAGGTGCTCGTGGGTGGTGCGCAGCTCGGCCAGCGCCTGCGCCAGCGCCATGGCGCCGTCGCGGGGCGGATCGATCAGCATGCGGTCGAACCGGCCCAGCGCCACCAGGTCTTCTTTCGTCACGTCGAACAGGTTGCGGGTCGAGAATGACGTCTTGGCGGCCAGGCCATTGGCGCGGGCATTCTCCAGTGCGCGTTCGGTCAGCGCGGTGCTGCCCTCGATGCCGACGACCTCGCGCGCCTGGGTTGCCAGTGGCAGCGTGAAGTTGCCCAGGCCGCAGAACAGGTCGGCCACGCGGTCGGTTGGCTGCACGTCCAGCAGGCGCAGCGCCTTCGAGACCAGCACGCGGTTGATCTGGTGGTTGACCTGGGTAAAGTCGGTGGGCTTGAACGGCATGCGGATGCCGAACTCGGGCAGCGTGTAATACAGGTCGGTGCCCAGCGGATAGTACGGATGCGCCGAATCGGGGCCATTCGGCTGCAGCCACCAGTGGATCTTCCATGTGTCGGCGAATGCCTTGAGCAGCGTTTCGTCCTTGCGGCTCAGTGGCGCCATGATGCGCAGCACCAGCACGGTCGATTCTTCGCCGATCGCCAGTTCGATCTGCGGCACGTGGTCGATCACCGACAGTGCGGCGATCAGTTCGCGCAGCGGCACGATCAGGCGCGCGACATGGTCGGGCAGGATTTCACAGGTGACGATGTCGGCCACGAGCGCCGAGGCTTTCTCGTGAAAGCCCACCATCACCGTGTTTTTCTTTGGCACGTTACGCACCGAAAGGCGCGCGCGGTAGCGGTAATCCCAGGTCGGGCCGTACATTGGCCGCAGGATGGTCTCGGCCTTCACTTTGGCGATGTGCTTGAGGTTATCTTCGAGCACGCGCTGCTTCATCGCGACCTGCGCACCCGGTTCCAGGTGCTGCATCGAGCAGCCGCCGCAGTAACCGAAGTGGACGCATTTGGGCTCGACCCGCATGGACGACGCGCGCTGCAGCGTGACCATGCGGCCCGCTTCCCAGTTCTTCTTGTTCTTGAGCGTCTCGTAGCTGACGCGCTCGCCCGGCAGCGCGCCTTCGACGAAGACCACTTTACCGGGCGAGCCGTCAGCATTCTCGAGGTGGCCAACGCCGCGCCCGTCCATGTCGAGGGATTTGATGTCGATGAAAATGTCGTGCATGGGCGATCAGAAAGGAGTGAGCGTCGAGGGGAGGATGCGCTGGCGGCGCGGCCGCACAGGCGGCGCATGATAGCAAGGAAACCGATGAGGCGCTACAACCTGCCCCGATGGTTCATAACAGCGCGTCGCGCACGACGCCACGGGCGGCCATCGCCCGCTTGAGTTTCACCAGCGCTTCCTGCTGGATCTGACGCACCCGCTCGCGCGTGACGCCCAGCTCGTCGGCCAGTGTCTCGAGCGTGGCCGGCTCGTCGTTGTCCAGGCCGAAGCGGCGCGTAACGACCAGGCGCTGCTTGTCCGGCAGGCGCGCCAGCCAGTCGCGCACCAAGAGCGCGGCCTCATGCTGTTCGGCGTGGGCGTCTGGGCTGCTCTCGCCGTCGTCGGGCAGCACGTCCATCAGGCTCGATTGCGGGTCGTTGTCGAGCGGCGCGTCGAGCGACGTCGGATGTTCGGACAGCATCAGGATGTCCTGCACCTCTTCGACCGGACGGCCGACCAGACTGGCGATGTCTTCGCTCGAGGCTTCCTTGCCGTCGTGGGTTTGCGCTTCGAGGTGGTATTTGGCGCGCAGCACGCCGTTGAGTTCGCGCACCATGTGCACCGGCAGGCGCACCGTGCGCGCCTGGTTCATGATCGCGCGCTCGATGCTCTGGCGGATCCACCAGGTGGCGTAGGTCGAAAAGCGAAAGCCGCGCTCGGGCTCGAATTTGTCGATCGCGCGCATCAGGCCGATATTGCCTTCCTCGATCAGGTCGAGCAGCACCACGCCGCGGTTGATGTAATGCTTGGCGATCGAGACAACCAGGCGCAGATTGTGCTCGATCATCGTCTGGCGCGCGCCGAAATCACCGGCCTTGGCCAGCGTGGAGAAATGGACTTCCTCGGCGTGCGTGAGCAGCGCGCGGGTGCCGATCTGGTTCAGGTAATGCTGGGTGGTGTCGGTCGCGAGCTCGGCCTGCAAGACCTTGCGCAGCTCGTCGACCGTATCGACGACGGCGGCAACCGCCAGCGGCTCGCCATCACCCGCAGCAGCCACCGGCCCGCTTTCCGGGTCATCCGGAAACTCGTCGGTGTCCTGCGGGTCGAGCGAGTGCGGCGGCTGTGTCATACCATCCTATCGAACGGGCAGGAACCTCGTCGGGTCGACCGGCTTGCCCTGCTGGCGGATTTCGAAGTGCAGCTTGACCAGATCGGCGTCGGAATCGCCCATTTCGGCGATCAACTGGCCCTTGGCCACATTGTCGCCTTCCTTCACGACGATCTTGCGATTGTGCGCGTAGGCCGACAACAGGCTGTTGCTATGCTTGACGATGACGAGGTTACCATAACCGCGAATCCCGCTGCCAGCGTACATGACCTTGCCGGAACCGGCGGCCACCACGGGCTGGCCGGCCTTGCCGGCGATGTCCAGGCCCTTGTTGCGGCCGTCGTCGAAGGTGGCGATGACGCGCCCTTCCGATGGCCACATCCAGCTCAGGCGCGCTTCGTCGCTGGCCCCGGCAGCCGGGGCCGCCGGCGCTGCCGGCACGACCGGCGTGACGGCCGGAACGCTCGGGCGCGTATCGGCCACCGTGGTCTCGGTGGCCGGCTTCTTGTCGACGCGCGGCTCGGTCTTGCGCGGCGCGCTGGCGGCCGGCGGCATCGGAATCGGCTGGGTCTGCACATTGGCCGTGCGCTCACCGCCCGGCGGGCTCACGCGCAGCACCTGGCCGACCTTGATATCGTCCGGGTTGGCCAGCTTGTTCCAGTCGACCAGGTCGCGGTAGTTCTGGCCGAAGTCGAAGGCGATGCGCAGCAGCGTGTCGCCCTTGCGCACGGTGTACATGCCGCGCTCGTCGTGCTTGGGGGTCTCGTCGACGCGCACTGGCGCCGGGCGGGTCTGTGCGGGCGGGGTACCGCGTTCGACGACGGGCGCCTGGCGGGTCGTGGTGGAACAGCCGGCAACGAGGCCGATAAGGATCGTCAGGAGGGCGAAACGCGGTGCTTGTGTCATTGGCATTCTTTAGTCTTGTCGGCGTACTGCGGGCCTGGCGGCCCAGATTGAAATTAGATGGTGCCCGGGCGCAGGGGCACAAAGTGGCACGCTTCCAGCGTCTCGCTGGTCCACTCGGCCTTGCCGGTGCGGGTTATGCGGTGCAGGTGCTGCACCTCGGCGCCAACGGGCGCGACCAGATGCGCACCGATGGCCAGCTGCTCGAGCAGCGCGCGCGGCACATCGAGGCCGGCGGCCGCGAGAATGATACCGTCGAACGGCGCCACCTGCGGCAAGCCTAACATACCATCGCCATACTGCAAACGCAGGTTCGATATGCGCATCGGGCGCAGATTGGTTTTGGCAAGCTCGTGCAGGGCCTTGATGCGCTCGATCGAGTACACATCCTTGGCGACGAACGACAGCACCGCGGCCTGGTAGCCGCAGCCCGTGCCGATCTCGAGCACGCGCTCGAGCTTGCGGCCGGCGCACATCATGTCGATCATGCGCGCCACGATATACGGCTGCGACATCGTCTGCTGATGGCCGATCGGCAGCGACGCGTCGACATATGCCTGGCCCGACATCGCAGGTTCCAGAAACAAGTGGCGCGGCACGATTTCCATGGCGCGCAGCACCTGCGGATCATTCACGCCCTGGCGTGCGATGCGGCCCACCATCGCGCGGCGCACCGCTTCGGTGGCGGCCAGGTCCGAACGCTGGGCGGTCGGCGCGCCGGTCGCAGCCGGCACATAACCGGGCGCGCGTGCGGCCGGCCCGGCTTCAAGCGGCGCCTTGCTGCCACTGGCGGCATTGCGGGTCGCGGTCTGCGGCGTGAACACCGGCGCCGGCGTGCCAGGCTTGCGCGCGCCGCCCGTCGTCGACGACAGCGGCAACGGGAAGTTCGGCCGCGCGTCCTTCATGGCAAGGCTCCCGCCAGCAGATCGAGCTGGGTCTTGTGGGTCAGATCGATCTGCAGCGGCGTGATCGACACGCGGCCCTGCGCCGTGGCGTGGAAATCGGTGCCCTCGCCCGCATCGAGGCAGGCACCGGGCGCGCCGATCCAGAAGATTTCGCGCCCGCGCGGATCCTGCGCGCGGATGACGGGCTCGGCCTGGTGACGGCGGCCAAGGCGGGCCGGCGTCAGCGGTCCGATCTGCTCGTACGGCAGGTTCGGGATGTTCACGTTGAGCAGGAACGGCGACGGCAAGGCGGCAAAACCGCCCGCCGCGAAACGTTCCACGATGTCGCGCGCCACGCGGGCCGCATCGTCCACATGGGCCCAGCCGCTGTTGACCTGCGAGAACGCGATGGCCGGCACGCCGAACAGATACGCTTCGGTGGCGGCGGCCACGGTGCCGGAATACAGCGTGTCGTCGCCCATGTTCTGGCCATTGTTGATGCCGGAAACCACGAGGTCGGGCAGCGCGTCGGACATCCCGGTCAGCGCGATGTGCACGCAATCGGTCGGCGTGCCATTGGCGAAGTAAAAGCCGTTGGCCGCCTTGTGAACTGACAGGGGACGGTCGAGTGTGAGGGAGTTGGATGCGCCCGAGCGGTTGCTGTCGGGCGCGACGACGACGATCTCGGCGATGGGCGCGAGCGCATCCGCCAGCGCCTGGATGCCGGGCGCGAGATAGCCATCGTCGTTGCTAATCAGTATCCGCATGGAGGCGATTTTACCTGAAGCAACGCTTGTATCGACACCTGGTGGCGGAAAAATGCGCCCCGATTTCATGATCCGGGACGCTGGATGCCGCTTTGACACGCCACCATGCGCGATAACTTAGCGAATTGACAAGCAGCGTGACAAGAGCGGCAACGGCCGAACAACCACGCTTACGGGCTGAAGATCAGGCACCCGTACCGGCATCGCTGTCATCGGCGTCTGCCGCCGCCGGATCGAAGAAGCGCAGCACGTCTTCCTGCACCCGCGTGCGCTTGAACGATGGCAAGCTTTGCCAGATGCGGCGGCCGTACGGCTTGGTGATGAGGCGCGGATCGCAGATCATCAACACGCCCCGGTCGTCGACGTCGCGGATCAGGCGCCCTGCCCCCTGCTTGAGCGTGATGATCGCCTCGGGCAACTGGTGGTGCATGAAGCCGTTGAGCCCTTGCTTTTCCATCACCTCGATACGCGCGGCCAGCACCGGATCGTCCGGCGGTGCGAACGGCAGCTTGTCGATGATCACGAGCGAGAGCGCATCGCCGCGCACGTCGACGCCTTCCCAGAAACTCTGGCTGCCCACCAGCACGGCATTGCCGGCCGTGCGGAACGAATCGAGCAATTCGGTGCGGCCCCGCTCGCCCTGCACGAACAGCGGGAAATCCCAGCCGCGCTCGGCAAACTCGACCCGCAGGCGCTCCGCCACCTTGTTCACGGCGCGAATCGTCGTGCACAGGAAGAACGTGCGCCCGCCAGCGGCCTTGATTACCGGCAGCGCGGCGTCGACGACGGCGTCGGTGTAGACGGCCGCCTGCGGTTCCGGCAAGCCGGTCGGCACGTACAATAAACCCTGGTTCACGTAGTCGAACGGGCTCGGCCACGTTTTGGCCGGCTCGCCCGTCAGGCCCAGCTGATCGGAGAAATGCTTGAAGTCATTTTTGACGGCCAGCGTTGCCGACGTGAAGATCCAGCTGCGCGGCGTGCCTTCGCGCTGGTTGGAAAAGATCGGCGCGATCGACAGCGGCGTCTTGTGCAACTGCAGCGACGACGCGAACGCTTCGGCCCACAGCACAGCCTGCTCGGCGGCCGGGGCCTTGGCATCGGGTTTCCAGCCGTCGATGGCGGCGGCCAGGTCGTGCGCCCGCACACGGCAGGCTTCGATCGTTTCGGCGCGCGCCGCGTTTTCTTCGAGCACGGTGATCATCCCCGCCAGCTCGGCCTTGAGCTTGTCGAGCGCCGGGAAGAATTGCGACGTCGGCATGATCTGCGGCAGCGACAGGCGCAGGTTGCCTTCGCCGAACGCCAGGCGCAGATCGCGCGACGCTTTCTCGACGACGGTCACGACCTTGGCCCAGTCCGGCCCGCCACGGGCATGCGCCAGGCCTTCGGCCAGCACGTCGCGGCACAGTTCGAGCACTTGCGAGGTCGACACCGACTGGCCGAAGAACAGCGTCGCCGTGTCGGGCAGCTGGTGCGCCTCATCGAAGATGATGGTATTGGCCGACGGCAGCAACTCGGCCACGCCGGTGTCCTTGAGGGCCACGTCGGCAAAGAACAGGTGGTGGTTGACGACGACGATGTCGGCCTGCTGCGCTTCGCGCCGGGCCTTCATGACGAAACAGTCCTGGTAGTACTGGCACTCGGCGCCCATGCAGGTATCGCGCGTGGACGTGACGAGATTCCAGACCGTGGCGGTTTCCGGCACCTTGGCCAGCTCGGCCTTGTCGCCCGAGTTGGTCATCTTGATGAAGCGCGAAATTTCGCGCAGGTGGCCGACGTCGTCGCGCGACGTCAGGCGGCCGTTCTGCAGCGTGCGCTCCAGATGGAAATGGCAGACATAGTTCGAGCGGCCCTTGAGCAGCGCCACCGAAACCGGCGCGCGCAGCGCGGCGCGGATGGTCGGGATGTCGCGCATGAACAACTGGTCCTGCAGGTTCTTGGTGCCGGTCGAGACGATCGTCTTGCCGCCCCACAGCAGCGCCGGGACCAGGTAGGCGAAGGTCTTGCCAGTGCCCGTACCGGCCTCGGCCATCAGCACTTGCTGGTTGTCGATGGCGTGGGCGACGGCCTTGGCCATCTCGGTCTGGGCCTGGCGTGGCTTGAAGGTGCCGACGGCGGGCGCGAGCGGGCCGCCCGCACCGAACAGGCGGTCGAGGTCAGCGTCGTACTTGCCGGCAGGGATAGCGGAATCGGTCGACGCGGCGGAATGTGCTTCCACGGCGCCAGTGGCCGACCCAGCCGTCCCGACCGGCTCTGCGGCAGGGCCGGGAACAGGGAGATGGTCGGTCAATGTATGTGTCGTAACTTATCTTGAAGAAACGTGGCTTGCAGCAATGGCTCAGGCCGGGATATCGGGGACCAGCTGCATCTTCAGCAGCGTAATATGATCTTTGAGCTGCAGTTTACGCTTTTTGAGGCGGCGCAGTTGTAACCCGTCGGCGTGGCCGTCCGCCGTCAACATGGAGATGACGGCATCGAGGTCGCGGTGTTCCACATCGAGTTCAATAATACGGCGCTGGATGTCCTGGACATCGATCATGATGGTCTGTTCCAAACAGTGTTTACAGATGGGATTGCGGGAATGGGAGCCGGTCGGCGCTGGCGCAGCGGGCCTTCCAGTATTGCCGTAAGCAAATCTTCTTGCTTGTTGGTTGGTTCTCGGTGCATAGTTTAATCCACGCGGTCATTGCCGCCAACAAAGATTGGCGTTAGGCCTAAGAAAACAAGCATTTATGACTTCCTACAGGATCGAAGCGGGTACCGCGCAACACATCGGTAACCGTCCCCAACAAAACGATCGCGCCGCCCTGTTTACGGGCGCGCGCGCGCCCGGCTATGTGCTTGCGGTGCTGTCTGACGGCATCGCCAGCCCGGCCGCGGCCGAACAGGTGCTGCACACGGCGCGCCAGGTATTCGACGAATTCAAGCCGGGCGACCATCCGGACATCGAGCGCCTCGCCCAGCTGCTGCACGAGATCATCAGCGAAACCCACACGGTGATCAAGATGAACGCCATCGCCGGCAAGACCGAACTCCACGCCAGCTTCGTCGGCCTGGTGATCAGTCCCCATGGCGAGGCGGTCTGGGCCCACGTGGGCGACTCGCGCCTGTATCGCTTCGAGCACGACAAGTGCGCGATGCGCACGAGCGACGTCGCCTATGTCGAGCACCTGATCTCGAGCGACCGCCTGCCAGCCGATGCGGCGCGTAACCACCGCCGCTCCAAGCTGCTGCTCAATGTACTGGGAAACAGCCGCAAGGAGCCGTTCGTTACGACGGGCAGCCACACGGGCCTGGTTGCTGGCGACAGCTTTTTGCTCGGCTCCGATGGCCTGTGGCACTTCTTCACCGACGCCGAACTGGCTGCCGTGACCGCCAAGTCCACGCCGCGCCAGGCCGCCGAAAAGCTCATCAGCAAGGCCGGCGAACGCTCTCAGGGCAAGGGTGGCAATTGCACCATGGCCATCGTCAAGCTGGTCAAACCCGCCGGCGCCTAGTTGCTCTTTGCCGGCGGTTGGCCTGCTTTTTTCGCCGCATCGTCAGCGGCGCGCTTGGCGGCTTTTGCTTCGCGCTCGGCGACACGGCGCGCGACCTGCTTCTGACGCTCGATCGATTCCACACGCCGCGCTTCGGCCGCCGCCACATTCTGGGCTGCCCTCGCCTGGGCATTCTGGGTGCGGGCCGCATTCTCCTGCACGCGTTTGGTACGGGCTGCACGCGATTCCGCCGGCGTCGTGCGCGGCGCTGGCAAGGCAGCGCTCGGTGGCGCCTTGACAGCCGGTGGATTGGCCGCCAGTTCGGCTTCTTCTTTCTGGAAAGCGGCCTCGGACACGGCCAGCGCGCGGTCGCGCTCATCGACCTTGGCCTGGCGCAGGTAGCGCGACGCTTCGATCTCGATGGCGCGCTGCTCGAGCAGGGCCACGCGCTGCTGCTCGCTTGCCTCGTCCAGGCAACGGGTGACGAAGAATTTGTCATAGCAGACCACTTCGCGTTCGGCGTAGCGGGTTTCGATGGCGCGGCGCTCGGCGGCCACGGCTGCCAGCCGCTCCTGGGCCTGCGCGGTCGAGGTCGATGCGGGAGGTGGCACCTCCGGCGCGGCCGGCTGTGTCGTCGAGCAGGCCGCCAGCAGGCTTGCCAGGGCCAGCAGCGCGCCTGCGCGCAGCGTGGTAATGCGTGTCATGTGGATCCTTGTTGTCGTGCCTGGCCGGTTCAGGCGATCTTGTCGGCCGCGCCGCGCCGCTCGGAGAGCATGTATTCGCGCGACTGCATCTCGATGATACGCGATACGGTCCGGTGGAATTCATTGGCCAGCTGGCCCTGCGTGTAGAGCTCTTCGGGCTCGACGGCCGCGGACATGATCAGCTTGACCTTGTGATCGTAGAACACGTCGATCAGCCAGGTGAAGCGGCGCGCTTCGGACGACTGCCCCGCCGACATCGCCGGGATACCGGACAACACCACCGTGTGGAACTGGCTGGCCAGTTCCAGGTAATCGTTCTGCGAGCGCGGGCCGCCGCACAGCGTGGCGAAGTCGAACCAGATCACGCCCCCGGCACGGCGCAGCGCGCGGATTTCGCGGTTCTCGATGTGCACGATCGGCGCTTCGTCGGCGATGTCGGCCACCTTGGCATAGGCGTCGCGCAGGGCGCGGTCGGACGCGGCATTGAGTGGCGTGTAATACGCCTCGACCTGCTCGAGCGCGCGCTTGCGGTAATCGTTGCCGGCATCGACGTTCAGCACGTCCAGCTTGTCCTGCAGCAGCGCGATGGTCGGCAGCATGCGGTCGCGGTGCAGGCCGTCCGGGTACAGCGTCGACGGTTCGTAGTTCGACGTCATCACAAAGCTCACGCCATTGTCGAACAGCGCCTTGAGCAGGTTGTACAGGATCATCGCATCGGCGATGTCCGAGACGTGGAATTCATCGAAGCAGATCAGCCGGTACTTTTTGGCGATACGCTTGGCCACTTCGTCGAGCGGATCGGCCACGCCTTTCAGTTCATCCAGTTGCCCGTGGACGGCGCGCATGAATTCGTGGAAGTGCAGGCGCGTCTTGCGCACCACCGGCACGACCGAATAGAACGAGTCCATCAGGAACGATTTGCCGCGCCCCACCCCGCCCCACATATACACGCCCTTGGGCACCGTGGGGCGGTTGATCAGGCGCTTGAAAGCGGACGACCGCTGGGCCTTGTAGGCGACCCAGTCGTCGTACGCCTGCTGCAGGCGGTCCACCGCCATTTGCTGCGCGGGGTCGGACGTGAAACCACGCGCGTTAAGCTCGTGTACATAATATTCTTGAACGTTCATGGGATACCGATAAAAACATGGGGTGGACGGCGACGCCGTCCACCCCATGGAATTCACGCGCCGGCACGCATGCCGGCGAAGTTTCTGCTGCTTAGAAGTTCAGCGAACGCTTGTCCACCGCCAGAGCGGCTTCCTTGGTGGCTTCCGACAGCGACGGGTGCGCGTGGCAGATGCGGGCGATGTCTTCGCTTGATGCCTTGAATTCCATCGCGACGACGGCTTCCGAAATCAGCTCGGACGCCATTGGGCCCACGATGTGCACGCCCAGGATTTCGTCGGTCGTGGCATCGGCCAGGAACTTGACCATACCCGACGTGTCACCCAGCGCGCGCGCACGGCCGTTGGCCATGAACGGGAAGGTACCGGCCTTGTAGGCGATGCCTTCGGCCTTGAGCTGCTGCTCGGTCTTGCCGACCCACGAGATCTCTGGCGACGTGTAGATCACCCAAGGAATCGTGTTGAAGTTGACGTGACCATGCTGACCGGCGATACGCTCGGCCACGGCAACGCCTTCTTCTTCGGCCTTGTGCGCCAGCATCGGGCCGCGCACGACGTCGCCCACTGCCCACACGCCCGGCAGATTGGTGCGGCACTCGTCGTCGACGACGACAAAGCCACGCTCGTCGAGCTGCACGCCCACGGCTTCGGCGTTCAGGCCGATCGTGTTCGGCACGCGGCCGATCGAGATGATCAGGCGGTCGAAGGTGGTGCTCTGCTCGGCGCCGGTGCTGTCGGCATACGCCACGGTGACGTTGTTCTCGCCCTTGGTGATCGCGCCGATCTTGCAACCGAGGTTGATCTTGAGGCCCTGCTTGACGAACAGCTTGTGCGCTTCTTTGGCGATCTGCTCATCGACGGCGCCGAGGAAGGTCGGCAGACCTTCGAGCACGGTGACGTCAGCGCCGACACGGCGCCAGACGCTGCCCATTTCCAGGCCGATGACGCCGGCGCCGATCACGCCCAGCTTGCCCGGGACTGCGTCGATGGCCAGTGCACCCACGTTCGACAGGATCAGTTTCTCGTCGAATTCGGCGCCTGGCAGCTGGCGTGCGTTCGAACCGGTCGCGATGACCACGTTCTTGGCGGTCAGCGTGTCGGTGGTCGGGCCGCTGACGTTGATGGTGTAACCGCCTTCGGCAGTGCCGGCGAACGCGCCGCGGCCGTGGAAGAAGCTGACCTTGTTTTTCTTGAACAGGAACAGGATGCCGTCGTTGTTCTGCTTGACGATCGTGTCCTTGCGACCCAGCATCTTGCCCAAGTCGAGTTCGAGGCCCGAGACGTTGATGCCGTGGTCGGCAAATGCGTGACCGGCGTGTTCGAAGTGCTCCGACGACTGCAGCAGTGCTTTCGACGGGATGCAACCAACGTTGGTGCAGGTGCCGCCCGGGGCAGGCTTGCCGGCGGCGTTGCTCCATTCGTCGATACAGGCAACCTTGAAGCCCAGCTGGGCTGCGCGGATGGCAGCAATGTAACCGCCAGGACCGCCGCCGATGACGACGACGTCAAATTGTTTATCGCTCATTACATGATTCCTTTTTTATTCTTCCGGAACAAATACCCACAGCAGCAGGTAGATCAGGATGCCGAAGCCAAACGTCAGGACGAACAGCACGAAGATCAGGCGCCAGACCCACGACTCGAGGCCATAGGTGCGCGCCAGGCCGCCACACACGCCGCCGAGCCAGCGATCGAGCCGCGTGCGGCGCAGGCCGCTGAGCAGGTCGTCGCGGTGCGTGTCGAACGACGAGCCGCTCTTGAACACGCTCTCCTTCGTCAGGCTGACGGTGGACGCGCCAGAGAGAATGCGCGCCTTGGCCTGCTCGAATTCGGCGTCGGTCAGCGCGCCGGCCTGGTGCAGCTCGTGCAGCCGCTTGATTTCGTCTGACAGCATGTCGTTCTCCGGCAAACTATGACCGGCGCCACGGGGCGCCGGCCAGGTTGAGACTTACAGGTCCAGCAGCAGGCGGGCCGGATCTTCCAGCGCATCCTTCATCGCGACCAGGCCCAGGACGGCTTCGCGGCCGTCGATGATGCGGTGGTCGTACGACATGGCCAGGTAGTTCATCGGACGGATCACGATCTGACCGTTTTCGACAACAGCGCGGTCCTTGGTCGCGTGCACGCCCAGGATGGCCGACTGTGGTGGGTTGATGATCGGGGTCGACATCATCGAACCGAACACGCCGCCGTTCGAGATCGAGAACGTACCGCCGTTCAGATCGTCCAGGGTCAGCTTGCCTTCTTTGGCTTTCTGGCCGAATTCACCGATTTTCTTTTCGATATCGGCGATCGACATCTGGTCGGCGTTGCGCAGGATCGGCACCACCAGGCCACGTGGCGAACCGACAGCGATACCGATGTCGAAGTAGCCGTGGTAGACGATGTCATTGCCGTCGACCGACGCGTTCAGCACTGGATACTTCTTCAGTGCGGCAACAGCGGCCTTGACGAAGAACGACATGAAGCCCAGCTTGACGCCGTGTTCTTTCTCGAACTTGTCCTTGTACTTGTTACGCAGGTCCATGACTGGCGCCATGTTCACTTCGTTGAACGTGGTCAGGATGGCGTTGGTCGACTGCGATTGCAGCAGGCGCTCGGCGATACGGGCGCGCAGGCGGCTCATTGGCACGCGCTCTTCCGGACGGTCGCCCTGGCTGGCAGGCGCGGCGGCAGCGACTTGCTGCAGTGGCGCTTTGGCAGGTGCGGCGGCTGGTGCAGGTGCTGCTGCAGCGGCTGGCTTGTTGGCGACAGCGGCCAGGGCGTCGCCCTTGGTCACGCGACCGTCACGGCCCGAACCATCGACGCCGGCGGCGTTCATGTTGTTGTCAGCCAGGATCTTGGCAGCGGCAGGCATCGCCACGCCGGCTTTCGACTGGTTCGAGGCAGCTTCCGGGGCTGCTTGCGATGGCGCGGCAGCGATCGGTGCGTTTGGCGCGGCCGACGGGATGGCTTTCACTGGCAGCGGGCTGGTCTGCGCCGATGCTTCGGTGTCGATGACGGCAATGACTTCACCGGCGACGACGGTTGCGCCGTCGGCCTTGAGCAGTTGCACGATCACGCCGGCGCTTGGCGCTGGCAGTTCCAGGACCACCTTGTCGGTCTCGATGTCGATCATGTTCTCGTCGCGCTCGACGGACTCGCCGACTTTCTTGTGCCAGGACAGCAGGGTTGCTTCAGCAACCGATTCCGACAATACAGGGACCTTGACTTCGATTTGTGCCATTTAAAACTCCAGTAATTATTCTTTGCAAGAAACCCCGACGCGCTGCGCCGGGGTCGTGGTCTTACTTATTGGTGATCACTTCGTCAGAATGAAGCCCTTGAGCTTCGAGAACGCCGTCTCCAGCAGTTCTTTCTGCTGCGCGATGTGCTTGTCGGCATAACCGACCGCAGGCGACGCCGAGGCGGGACGGCCGGCGTACGCCAGGCGCTGGCCATCTTCCATGCCTTCGAAGATGTTGTGCTGGATCTGGAACCAAGGACCCTGGTTTTGCGGCTCGTCCTGCACCCACACCACTTCGCCAGCGTTCGGGAACTTTTTCAGTTCGGCGCCAAACGACTTGTGCGGGAACGGGTACATCTGTTCCATGCGGATGATCGCGGTGTCGGTCACGGCGCGCGCCTTGCGTGCATTGACCAGGTCGAAGTAGACCTTGCCCGAGCAGACCAGCACGCGCTTGACCTTCGATGCGTCGATCTTCTCGTCGCATTCGCCGATCACGGTCTGGAAACCACCCTTGGCCAGATCGGTCAGCGGCGAACCGGCATCCTTGTTACGCAGCAGCGACTTCGGCGTGAAGATGACCAGAGGCTTGCGGAACTGGCGCACCATCTGACGACGCAGCAGGTGGAAGATCTGGGCTGCGGTCGTTGGCTGGACCACTTGCATATTGTTGTCTGCGCACAGTTGCAGGAAACGCTCGATACGTGCCGACGAGTGCTCCGGACCCTGGCCTTCGTAGCCGTGTGGCAGCATCATGACCAGGCCCGACGCGCGGCCCCACTTCACTTCGCCCGAGGCGATGAACTGGTCGATCACGACTTGCGCGCCGTTGACGAAGTCGCCGAACTGGGCTTCCCAGATCGTCAGCGTGTTCGGTTCGGCGGTCGAGAAACCATACTCGAAGGCGAGCACGGCTTCTTCGGACAGCACCGAGTCGATCACGGTGAAGTTGGCCTGATTCTCGGACACATTGGCCAGTGGCAGGTAGATACCCTGATCCCAACGCTCACGGTTCTGGTCGTGCAGCACGGCGTGGCGGTGCACGAACGTGCCGCGGCCAGCATCCTGGCCCGACAGGCGGATGGCGTAACCCGACGACAACAGCGACGCGTAGGCCAGGTGTTCGCCCATGCCCCAGTCGAGGTTGACTTCGCCGCGGCCCATATTGGCGCGGTCGGCCAGCACCTTGTCGACCAGCGAGTGCGGCTTGAAGTTTTCTGGCGTCGTGGTGATGCGTTGCGCCAGGCGCTTCAGCTCGGTCAGCGGCACGGCGGTATCGGCCGCGTCGGTCCACTTTTTGTTGAGGAACGGCGCCCAGTCGACGGCGTACTTGTTCTTGAAGTTGGTCAGCACCGGATCGACCGTGTGCTTGCCGGCGTCCATCGCATCACGGAACGCAGCGACGAGCTTGTCGCCGCCGTCGGCTTCGATCGTGCCCTGCGCTGCCAGTTTCTCGGCGTACAACTTGCGGGTACCCGGGTGCTTGGCGATCTTCTTGTACATCAGCGGCTGGGTCAGCGCTGGCGTATCCTGCTCGTTGTGGCCCAGCTTGCGGTAGCAGATGATGTCGACGACGACGTCCTTGCCGAATTCGGCGCGGTAGTCGAGTGCGATCTGGCTGGCCAGCACGACGGCTTCAGGATCGTCGGCGTTCACGTGCAGCACCGGCGCTTCGATCATCTTGACGACGTCCGAGCAGTACAGCGTCGAGCGCGCATCGCGCGGATCCGACGTCGTGAAACCGATCTGGTTGTTGATGACGATGTGGACCGTACCGCCCGTACCGTAGCCGCGGGTCTGCGCCAGGTTCAGGGTTTCCATGACCACGCCCTGGCCGGCGAATGCAGCATCGCCGTGCACCAGGATCGGCAAGACTTCCTTGCCTTTGCGGTCGCCACGGCGTTCCATACGCGCCTTGACCGAACCTTCGACGACCGGGTTGACGATCTCGAGGTGGGATGGGTTGAACGCCAGCGACAGGTGGACCGGGCCGCCCGGCGTGGTGATGTCGCTCGAGAAGCCCTGGTGGTATTTGACGTCACCGGCTGGCAGGTCGTCGGCGTGCTTGCCTTCGAATTCTTCGAACAGGTCGGCCGGGCTCTTGCCCAGGGTGTTGACCAGGACGTTCAGGCGGCCGCGGTGGGCCATGCCGATAACGATTTCCTGGACGCCCTTTTCACCGGCGCGCTGGATGACTTCGTCCATCGACGCGATGAACGATTCGCCACCTTCGAGCGAGAAGCGCTTGGCGCCGACGTACTTGGTGTGCAGGTAGCGCTCGAGGCCTTCGGCCGCGGTCAGGCGCTCGAGGATGTGTTTTTTCTTTTCAGCCGAGAAGGTCGGGGTCGAACGGATCGATTCCAGACGCTCTTGCAGCCAGCGCTTTTCGGTTGGATCGCTGATGTACATGAACTCGGCACCGATCGAGCGGGTGTACGTGTCACGCAGCATGTTCAGGATATCGCGCAGTGGCGCGGTTTCTTGACCGAAATACGTATTGGTGATGTTGAAGACCGTGTCCATGTCGGACTCGGTGAAGCCGTAGAACGCAGGATCGAGTTCTGGCAGCAGTGGACGTTCCTGGCGCTGCAGGGGATCCAGGTTGGCCCAGCGCGAACCGAGGTAACGGTAGGCGGCGGTGATCTGGGTCACGGCGACGCGTTTGCGGCCCAGTTCGGAGTCAGCCGAAGCGACCACGGTGCGGATCGGACCCTGCTTGGCGCGTTCGGCGAACGACGCAATGACCGATGAATGGACGACGTCAGGACGGTTCGAGCCATCGACGGCCGGCACGTGCTGCATCTGGTCGAAGTAGGCGCGCCAGTTTTCTGGCACCGACGTCGGATTGTCCAGATAGGCCTCGTACAACTCTTCCACGTACGGGGCATTGCCGCCGAACAGGTATGAGTTGGCGTTTTGTTGTTGCATCATTCTTGCTCACCTTTCTTTTCGCGCTTCGCGAGGGTTGGGCGGGTTATTTAACCTTCCGCGACACGGCCTGACCGTTTAGCGGATTGCACTTCAAGACATCAAGTTGTGGGGGAAGGACTGTTTCAGTACCGATACATGTGCAAAATCCTGCCTGTTTGCGCTCATGATTGTAACGCATGATCCCATGCGGGGCAGATTACATTCCTAGAATAATTTATTACCAAATGTGTTTTTGAACACTCACACCACACCGGCAAATGTGCGGTTGTCGTCAATACCACGTTGACCTTGTAAATGATAATCGTTATCATTTAACGCATGTCCACCTCCGCCCCGTCCCCTGATGTCGTCCAGCCGGTGTTACCTGCATCGGCCAAAGCAACCAGCACGCCCGCCCCCGCTCCCGCGACTGGCGGCATGCCCCAGCGCCTCCCTGGTGCGGGCCGCGCCATGTTCCTCAAGCAGTTGCACCAATGGCACTGGATCAGTTCGGCGATCTGCCTGATGGCGATGCTGCTGTTCAGCTTTACGGGGCTGACGCTGAACAACGCGGCGCTGATCAAGGCCACGCCCGAGGTCACGCGCCTGAAAGCCACACTGCCGGCGCCGTTGCTTCCCGAATTCAGGCAGTGGGCCGAAGAACACGCTGACGCCAAGGTGCCGCTGCCCAGCAGCATCGCCGACTGGACCAACAGCGCGTTTCCTGTCGATGTGCGCGGCCAGCGCGCCGAATGGACCGAAGAAGACGCCTACATCGCCCTGCCCCGCCCCGGCGGCGACGCCTGGCTGCGCATCGCCGTCGACGGCAGCGCCGAATTCGAGCGCACCGACCGCGGCTGGATTTCGTGGCTCAACGACATGCACAAGGGCCGCAACACGGGCGCCGTCTGGAGCTGGTTCATCGATATTTTTTCGGTCGCCTGCATCGTGTTCTGCATCACGGGCTTTTTGATCATGAAATACCACGCGGCCAACCGGCCGTCGACCTGGCCGGTGATCGGCTTCGGCATCGTGCTGCCCGCCGTGCTGGCGTTGTTGTTTGTCCACTGAAGTTTGCCAACTGAGCGTTCTAACTATTTCCAACCTGAGAGAAGACCAAGAATGAAACTGTCCCACTCGCTCGTCCTGACCCTGCCGCTCGTTTCCGGCTGGGCCGTGGCCGCCGACCTGTCCGTCAAGTTCGACCTGCCGCAACTGAACGTGGCCGAATACCACAAGCCGTATGTGGCGATCTGGCTTGAGCGCGCCGACCAGAGCGTCGCGGCCAATCTCGCCGTGCTGTACGACCTGAAAAAGGACGCCGCCGGCGACAAATGGGTCAAGGACCTGCGCACGTGGTGGCGCAAGGCCGGGCGTGACGCCAAATTTCCGCTCGATGGCGTCAGCGGCGCCACGCGTCCTGCCGGCAGCCAGACGATGAAATTCGACGGCGCCAAGCACGGCCTCGACAAACTGCCGGCCGGCGACTACAAGCTGGTCGTGGAAGCATCGCGCGAAGCGGGCGGGCGTGAACTGGTGAAAGTGCCGTTCACGTGGACCGGCAAGGGCAAGGTCGCGGCGAATGCGGCCGGCAAGGAAGAACTGGGCGCCGTCGCCCTCGAGCTCCAATAACAACAATCAAGAGAGAATCCCATGCACAACCGTATCCTCAAGGGCGCCCTGCTCGGCCTGGCCCTGGCCGGCATGTCGATGAGCGCGCAGGCGCACCGCGGCTGGCTGCTGCCCAGCACGGCCATGGTCGAAGCAAAGGAACCGTGGGTCACGCTCGACGGCGCGATCTCGGAAGGCCTGTTCGAATTCCACCACGTGCCGCTGCGCCTGGACAACCTGACGATCACGGGCCCGGATGGCGTGACGACCAAGGCCGAAGGCGCCGTGCTCGGCAAGTTTCGCAGCACGATCGACATCCGCCTGCCGAAGGACGGCACCTACCGCCTGGCCATCGTCAGCAACAACGTGATGGGCAGCTACAAGCTCGGCGGCGAGGTCAAGCGCTTCCGCGGCGTCGAAGGCACACCGGGCGCGCAAGTGCCGGCCGGCGCCACCGACGTGACCACCAGCACCACGCACACGCGTCTGGAAACCTTCGTCTCGGCCAATGACATGAACGACACGGCGCTCAAGCCGAGCGGCGTCGGCCTCGAAATGGTCCCGGTCACCAACCCTTCTGACCTGCGCGCGGGCGAGCCGATGACCTTCCGCTTCCAGCTCGACGGCAAGCCGCTGCCGAACTTCCCGTTCAGCATGGTGCCGGGCGCCGTCAAGTACCGCGGCACACTGGGCGAGCTGCGCTTTACCACCGATGCCAAGGGCGAGGTCAAGTTCACGGTGCCGGACGCGAATATGTACTGGCTCTCAGCCAAGTTCCCGCTCGAGACGCAGAAAGGTCTGCCAGCGCCGGGCGCCAAGCGCTATAGCTACACGGCCACGCTCGACGTCCTGCCGCAGTAAGGGCACACGGGCTCGATGCGCACCATTCTTGTTCCCGTGAACGTCGACGCGGCCATGCCGCCCGGCGGCAGCACGCTGTTCACCACATCCGGCACGTCGATGGGCACGACTTGGTCGGCGCGGCTGATGCTGCCGCCGGGCGCCGATCGCGCCGTAGTCACCCGCGCGCTGCAAGGCGAGCTGGACGAGATCGTTGCGCAAATGAGCCATTGGGACGAAGGCTCCCTGCTGTCGCGCTACAACCGTGCGCCGGCCGGCAGCTGGCACGCGCTGCCGCCGCAGTTTTTTGCGGTCGCCGAGTATGCGCTGCAGGTGGCGGCCGACAGCGGCGGCGCCTACGATCCGGCTGCTGGCGCGCTCGTCGATCTGTGGGGCTTCGGCGCCCGCGGGCGCTACGACCAGCCGGGGTTCCAGGCGCCGCAGGTTGCGCTGGTTGCTGACGTTATCGCACGCCGGGGCGAGCGAAATCCGGTGCTCGACCATGCCGGGCGACGGCTCCTGCAACCGGGCGGCGCGATCCTGGATTTCTCGTCGGTCGCTAAAGGATATGCGGTCGATCGCATGGCCGCCTGCCTCGAGGATCGGAGCGTGCGCCACTTCGTCGTCGAAGCGGGTGGCGAATTGCGCGGCGCCGGCGTCAAGCCGGATGGCCAGCCGTGGTGGGTCGAGGTCGAGGGCGTGCCGGATTGCGAGGGTGTCGGGCAGACGATCGTTGCCCTGCACGGGCTGGCAATTGCCACCTCGGGTGACTACCGGCGCAGCTTTCAATATGGCATGCGGCGCATGGCGCACACGCTCGACCCGCGCAGCGGCTATCCGGTCGATCATGACCTGGCCTCGGTCACCGTGCTGGCGCCGACCTGCATGGCGGCTGACGCACTGTCCACTGCGCTGACCGTGCTCGGGCCTGACGACGGGCTGGCGTTCGCGGAACAACGCGGGATTGCGGCGCGCTTTCTCGTGCGCGCCGGAGCCGGCTTGAAAGAAATCACGACGGGCGCCTGGCGCTTGATGATGCAATGATGATGCAATGATGTTGACAATCGAACCGCTGCGCTGGGGCAGCGCCTTGGCGCTGTCCGGCGCCTATCTTGCGATGTGCCTGGGCCTGTGGCGCATGCATCTGGCCAAGGCACGCCCCAACGGCGTGGCGGCCGACTGGCTCGTGGTCTACGCGAGCCAGACTGGCAGCGCAGAATTTCTGGCCGAGCGGACGGCCGCCACACTGGCGCTCGGGGGCCTGGACGCACGCGCGGCCTGCATCTCGACCCTCGACCTGGCGATCTTGTCCGGCGCCAGCCGCATCCTGTTCGTCTGCAGCACCTACGGCGAAGGCGACGCGCCCGATCCCGCCGCGCGCTTTGCCACGCAGACGATGGACGCGGCGCCGGACCTGTCGCAGTTGCACTTCGGCATGCTGGCCCTGGGCGACATCACGTACACCAACTACTGCGGCTTTGGCCGCGCGCTCGATGCCTGGCTGCGTGAGCGCGGCGCAACGAGCCTGTTCGAGCGGATCGACGTCGACCGCGGCGCACCGGAAGCGCTGGCCGCATGGCAGCACCACCTGAGCCACTTGGCCGGTACGAGCGACGCACCGGACTGGGAAGCGCCCGCCTACGGCGCATGGCGCATCGCCGAACGCACGCTGCTCAATCCCGGCAGCGCCGGTGCGCCGCTGTACCGCCTCGCGTTGGCGCCGCAGGATGGCGCGCTGCCGGCGTGGGAAGCGGGCGACCTGGCGCAAGTGAGCGCGCCAGCCGACCCGGCGCATCCGCGCGAGTACTCGATTGCCTCGGTACCCGCAGAAGGCCAGCTCACGTTGCTGGTGCGATTGCAGCAGCGCGCCGACGGGACACCGGGCGCAGCGTCCGGCTGGCTCTGCACGGATGCGCTTTCGACAGACACGATCCGGCTGCGGGTGCGCGCGCATGCACGCTTCCGGCTGGGTGAGAATGCGCTGCGGCCCCTGATCGCGATCGGCAACGGCAGCGGGCTGGCCGGCCTGCGCGCACTGCTCAAGGCGCGCATCGACGCCGGCACCCACAGCAACTGGCTGCTGTTTGGCGAACGCAATGCCGCCCATGATTTCCTGTGCCGGGACGAACTCGAAGCATGGCGCGACAACGGCGCTCTCACCCGCCTCGACCTGGCGTTTTCGCGCGACGGCAGTACAGCGCGTTATGTCCAGCACCTGGTTGCCGCGCAAGCTGACCTCTTGCGCCAGTGGGTGCAGTATGGCGCGGCGATTTACGTTTGCGGCAGCCTGCAGGGAATGGCTGGCGGCGTGCATGATGCACTGATCGACGTGCTGGGCGCGGCCACGGTTGAGGCCATGATGGCCAATGGCCGCTACCGGCGCGACGTATACTGATGCCCTGATCAAGTTCGATTTTCTCGTCAGGTGGCTTCTGTTCAGTTAGCACGCACTGAGCATGCGGTGACTGAGCATAAGTGCGGACGAACGATAAGGTCAGAAACGAAACAGTAATGTTTGACACAAGAGGCTGAGGCATACATGCTCGCTGGAACTTCCGCCTTCGGCCAACAGCGGATTTTGCCATTGACCGCCAAACATCGAAAGCAAGCCATATGACGCCATTGAATGAGCAGCTTGAGGGGGTTACTGATGAAGCAACGTTTCTCGCCTTTGTTCAGGCGTTGATCGTGGATCGTAGAGGTAATGCTGAACACTGGGAAAATGAATCCATCGAAGACTTTCTGGAAGGGGCTAGTGCATGGGCAGAAGATTCAGGGTTCGGCTCTCAACAAGGCCTTTTACTTGCATCCCCCTGGCGAAAGTTCGCAACTTTCCTCTTCTCGGGAAAGATCTACGAATAGCGAGCATCGTTTGGTCCGCTCTGGGTCGAGTCCGGCCTGACCGCCACTGGTCGACATCGACCAGTCCCGGTTATCAATTCTCAGTTAAGGCTATCAGCTTATGTTGCCATCGATTGCCCTTGCACTAGGAATTGAAGAGCTCAGGGACGGCGGATCTCTGTGTGCAGCGTTTCAAGGTGCGAACGGCTCGATATACTGGCTTGTCCTTCCAGTAATTTTAGATGAAGACAAAATCATGGGGTACTCACGGCCAGTCGTGGTGGAAAGACCTTATGCCCCACAAGAACTACACATCTCGTGGCCGCACGCGAAGATACTGCTACAGCAGGTAGATTATTTGATTTCCGAACGTGCAAATCGAAAGTATATCGGACGGATGTACGCAGCGATTCAGAGTCAGGGAAAGATCGATTGACAACTACCTTGGCTGACATAGAGAGTCCGCTTCAGTTTGATTTCGGCCTGTTGCGGCCACCCTGAATTTTCACCTGGCAACCCGCTATGCTGGCCTTAACGGCCGGGTCGGCCAACAGCGTAGCCAGTAGCCAGAGCCAGGGTCAGGTCTGACATTTGGACACGAACTCTTCCTTAGCACCTTCACCAAAGCATCCATAAACACTCTTTTTGTTAAGCTCGTGTCTGAATGTCAGACCTGACCATGCTCTTGCAGGAGTCGCACACGCACTTTTGGGCCGGGAATGCTACTCCCAACATTGTTATGGTTCGCATCGCTGTCTATAACGGCGACGATTCATGTCGAAAGCTCGTCGGAGTTTTTTCGGCTTTATCGACGTGATCGCTCTCATAATAGAAATAGCCCACGCCACCCCAGCCACGGATCGCTTGAAGAAGCTTTACTATCAGCTGAGATTCAAACATCGGAACTTACGCTCAGCATTACAAGTCGCGCAACGAGCGGACGCACTATCAAGATGCAAATGAAGGCTGCCGGCATTGCAACGCGGTAGGCGGACATCACGTTCCTCAAATAGTTGCTGTCGTATCCGAATTCCGTGAATGTAATTACCATGGACATCAGAAATGAAATCACTATTGCCATATATAGTGCAAATACATAGGGCGCAAGAAATTTTGGCAACCTGCGTTGTGCAATCCACCGATTTGAATGATTCATTGGTATTGACCTATCTAAGATGCAAGTGATAATTCAGGTTATCATTCAGCACTGGCCAAAAGAAGAGGCCGGTAGCTTAAGTCTTCACCAAGAAAAATTTATGAATGCTTTTAGGGAATGCCGTGAACATTGTGGGCGCAATCACCAACTTCACTTGTGTCGTCGAATCCGGAACTCTTGCCTCAGCCGCCCGTTCTCTAGGCGTCAGCGCGGCATCCGTGAGCCAAAACATCGCACGCCTTGAAGAGCATCTCGGTGTCCGTTTACTGGCGCGTACCACTCGGCAGATGGCACTGACCGAAGCCGGTCGCGTCTATTACGACAAGGTTCGTCATATTCCGCGCGAACTCGATCTGGCAAAACAGGCTGTAGACAAAGGGCTGGACTTGCAGGAGCATCTCACTATCGCAACCCTGTCCTCAGTTGGCCGCCATCTCCTTGCGCCCTTGCTACCGGCATTCGGCCGCCGCTATCCACGCCTGGCAATCGAGCTGGTAAGCGCCAATCACCGTGCCGACCATCTACGGGAAAAAATCGACGTCAGTATACGTATTGCTGCGCAACTCGACGACCGACTTGTGGCACGGGTTATTGCGTCGCGCCCGTTTCTAATCTGTGCTTCACCTGAATATCTGAAAGATGCCGGAACACCGACCTCGCCTGAAGAGCTGCGATCCCACTCTTGCCTTGTACTGCGCTACGCTACCAATGGCCGCTTCCTTCCGTGGGAATTCGTACGCGATGGAGTGCACTTTGATGCGCCAGTTAATCCATCCATGATCAGTGACGATATCGATATGCTGGCGCAGATGGCGGTCAATGGGGGAGGCATCACGCGCTTGGCAGACTTTGTCGCGCAACCACTGATAGAACGCGGCCTGCTTGTAACATTATTTGACCAGCTCCACCAAACCGCCGGACAAGCCATGCCCGAGCCAATGCAGATATTTGCCTGTGTAACCGACCATACGTCGCTCACGCCCAAGGTACGAGCCTTGATTGATTATCTCAAGGAGGCTCTGAACCAGTGCTAAGCCAGCTTACCGCACCTACATATTGGCCGTTCTGGAACAAACGCGATGCTCATGGAAAGGCGTGCGCGTGTTTATCAATCCTGGTGGGAGTTTGGAGCGGACGACTGGGAAGCACAGTTTGCATGCCCGTAGTTCAATACGCAGCTGTGCTGGGCGCCGATCGCGTTCATAAACGTAAATGCACGTGGAGCGGAGCAGACGAAGGAGCGAACTCGGCGTCTGCGAACTTTGCTGAAATGGTGCAGGTCGCTGAAATAAATGCGAGCGCAGACAAGGCGCGCTGCTTCCGGCCAGAAGCGGTTCTTGACAGAAATGCCTTGTCTGCGACAAACTCCATTCTCGAACAATGCGAAAAACGATGGCTTAACTTTGCGTGACTCCATGGTCACGCAGCCAGCCAATCGCCGACACGCCGCTTTGCACTTCTGCAAGGCAGGCCAGCGTTTCCTCCGACTTTGTCGGAAATTTTCGAGCTTGCGCGCATTTGTCGCGTCGTCTCAGATCGGAACGCATCCAAATGGCCTACTCTGCACGTCCCCTTCATCCAGCCTCCCCGCGTATCGCTATTGTCGGGGCCGGCTTGGCCGGTTTAACGCTTGCGCGTGTTATGCACGTCAACGGCATACGGGCCACCATTTACGAGGGCGAAGCGTCACCCACAGCGCGGACCCAAGGTGGCTTACTCGATATTCACGAGCACAACGGCCAGTTAGGGCTGAAAGCGGCAGGCCTTTACGAGGCATTTCTCGCCCTTGCACTCCCTGGCGAAGATGCGAAGCGTATCGTTGACAAACACGGCGCCCTATTATTTGACAGGCCGAGCTCGGGCTCTGGTGCACGGCCCGAGGTAGAGCGAGGTGCCTTGCGAGACCTTTTAGTCGCTTCCTTGCCCGCCTGCGCCATAAAATGGGGAAGAAAGCTGACCCAGGCTATTCCACTTGCCAATGGGCGGTATCAACTCGTGTTTGCAGACCGCACTACGGTTGAGGCGGACCTGCTCGTTGGGGCAGATGGCGCATGGTCGAGAGTGCGTCCCCTGGTCTCCTCCGCCACGCCACAATATACCGGCACGTTCTTCGTCGAGAACCGCCTGTTTGATGGCCCGGTCCGGCATCCCGAAAACACGGCGGCCATTGGCTCGGGTACGTTGATGGCAGTGGCACCAGGCAGGGCAATCCTGGCGCATCACCATGCGAACGGCATGCTGCGCACCTATATTGCTTTGAATAAGCCTGGACCATGGATCCATGCCATCGATTTTAGTCGGAGAACAGAGGCCCTCAACCGGATCGCCATGGAGTTTGCTGGCTGGGACGCGCAGCTTCTCGCGCTGGTAACTGCGAGCGATACCGCGCCAGTCGTATGGCCCATCCATGCGTTGCCGGTAGACCATCAATGGAAACGGATCCGTGGCGTCACGCTGGTTGGTGATGCTGCGCATCTAATGTCGCCATTTGCCGGCGAAGGCGCAAACCTCGCACTCCTTGACGGTGCTGAACTCGCGCATGCACTTTGCAATCATCCCGATGACATTGAGGCCGCATTGGCAACGTACGAACTAGCGCTCTTCTCACGCAGCGCCGCTGTTGCTATGGAAAGTGCGCAGAATCACCTACGCTTTTTTGGTAACGAAGCGCCTCACAGTGTGGTGGCGATGTTCACGGGGCGTTAACGGATATCCTCAGCACGTGCCGGTGTCACACGTGCCGGTGTCAGTTCTGACACCGCCAATGAATGCTTGATGAATTTCCCGATGCGAGAATCTGCTCATCTGACGTGAACGACCGGGTTTGGCCTTGGACTCAACCAGTCACTCGTGACAATCTGAGGAATTCTCCACCCAGGAAGCTGCTATCGTGCTTCGAGAAGCCGGATTCGGCCAAGAGCTCTGGCTGATGAGCGGTGTTCCGTACGATTACTGCTGCCGGATTTAGTCAATGTGGGCTTTGATGCACAGGACGACAGGACTGCGTGAAAATCGAATTCAAACATATCGCTTTATTGTCGGCATCTATCTGCATTGCACTTGCGTTCATCTGGCTGCTCACGCCAAAACTTTTACTGTCTCTATGGGCCGTGGAGTTTTCTGAGCCAGTTGGGCTCGTCAGCAGACGGGCTTCGCCCCTGTTCGCTGGCATGGGCCTGATGTTATTCAAGTTGAGGCACGTCGGACCATGCCCCGCGCGCACAGCCGTATCGTCGGGCCTCATCGTCACTTGTCTCATGCTTGCCCTGTTGGGCATCATTGAACTCGTTATTGGCCATGCTGGTCCGGGCATTCTGCTGGCAGTGACCGTTGAGATTGCTCTTGCTCTTGGGTTCTATTTGGCAAACTGAACTCCAAGTTTCGCGATGGATCGACAGCTGCCGGTCGGACAGGTCCAGGCAAACTGCGAGGCTGTGTCCAACTTTATTGGATTGCCAAAGTGCGCTACGCACCTCTGGCTTAATTGCTACGGCCAGACATCAAGTTTGCATTGATCCACGATGCCACGTCGGTCACCGGAATAGCGCGCTGGGCATTGAAACTGTCACTTATATCCCAAGCAACACCCCTTCCCTGCGCAAAGGCGGCGCGATACTTGCGCATCATGTTATGTGGGTCGCGGGCCAACTCGCGCAGCAAGTATTCCTCGCTCCATGCCGAATGGCTGAAGGGTTGGCCTAGCGCCGCTTGCAGCTTGTCGGCCACTTCTCCATACGTCACAGTGTCGCCAGCCAAATAAACGATGTCGTTGCGGATACGGGGTTGCGTGAAAACGACCTCGGCAGTCAGAACGCCAATGTCATCTGGCGTGGTCAGTGTGACAGCAGTGTCGAGGCTGCCAAGAGCATGCACCGCATGTTTTTCAAGATCGACGACGCCGAACTCTGGCTCAAACAGGTAGCTCATGAACATACCGGTCGAGATGATGACCCACTCAGTCTGGTGCTGACCTCGCAGCAATTCGCGCACGTCCAGCTGTGCGTCGAAGATGTCCTGCGGACTGCCGCGACCGATGACGTCAAAATCGACGCCGAACTGCCATGGGAAATACCTGGGAATTTGCGCTTGCAGGGCAGCCCGCGCCAATTTCATTGGCGTGTCGATGCCTGCTGCATAGCCAGCACATCCTATGACTGTGTCATATTGGCCGAACACCACGGCCAGCTCGTCGTTCGAGCTTTTTACAAGATCGCCGATGATGATGTCGATCCCAAGGTCTCGGATTTCGGCCACATCACGCTGCTTGTCTGGCACATTGGACACGGCGGCGCTTGCGCGCAGCAACACGCTGATGGTCACACCATCGACGTCCTTCGCGCGTTGCGCAAGACTGCGCAGTACCGGCATCCCGAGTTCCCCGGCACCGAGTACAAGAATCTTTTTAGACATTGCATCAGGGTCTGCCTGGTTCATCGTTAGCGGTACCGATAATTGGCGGGCTTGGTTGGACATGTTGATTCCTCCTCTAGCGTTGATACCTGCACTATAGGGGGAGCAACGATGCGGAAAAAGTGGTCCTGGAGGTTTTCACCGTGCAGAAAATGCGAACAATGGTGGGTTATAGTGCCGTTTTCTGTATAGCTATCAGGACAACATATGGATCGCGTACAAGCCATGCAGGTGTTTGTCCGGGTCGTCGAAGGCAAGAGCTTTGTACGCGCAGCGCAGACGCTCGGCTTACCGCCATCATCCGTCACCGGCATCATCAAAAGGCTTGAAAAACATTTGCAAATTCGGTTGCTCAACCGTTCAACGAGAAACCTCAGCTTGACACCGGAAGGCGAGCAGTACTTCTACCGTTGCCGCGAGATACTCGACCTGATTGACGACACGGAAGCGAGCCTGAACGGCTCTGCCGAGCGCCCGCATGGGCGGCTGCGGGTGGATATGCCGGGGGGCATTGCGCATGCCTTGATCCTGCCGCGTTTGGCGCAATTCGAGCAGCGCTACCCGGATATCTATCTCATGATCGGTATAAATGACCGTCAGGTGGACCTGATCCAGGATGGCGTCGATTGTGTGATCCGTACCGGCAACCTCAATGACTCGACGCTGGTCTCGCGCCGTTTGGGGGCGTTACGCTGGGTCACATGCGCAGCGCCATCCTATGTGGAAGAAAAGGGAACTCCCAAGACGCTGCTGGATCTGCAAGCACACCAGGCTGTCCACAACTTTTCCAGCACGGCGCGGCGTGGAAGTGAGCTGCATTTCGTCGAAGACGGGCATTGCGTCACCGTTCCGGTGTCCGGCAAGGTCGCAGTCAACGAAACTGGGCTTTACATCAAGCTTGGCATCGAGGGACGCGGCCTGATTCAGTTGGCGGAGATCCTGGTGGCGGAACAATTGCGAAGCGGAGAGTTAGTCGAGGTGCTGGCCGACTGGCGGCCAGCACCCGTTCCTGTAGCGTTACTTTACCCCCACCGCCGCTTTCTCTCTCCGGCGATGCGGGCGTTTGCCGATTGGACAGCCGAACTGTTTACCGACACCTGTTAAGCGTCGATAGTTGCCTGTCAAAACAACGGATGAATCGCGTCAGGGCTGCACCTCCACACCCTTCCAGAAGGCGATGTGGCCAGTAATATTTGACGCGGCGGATTTTGGTGTGGCATACACCCACGCCGCATCCTTGTTGACCTTGCCGTTCACCTCGACATTGTAGTAGCTCGCGGTTCCCTTCCAGGGACAGTTGGTTGTCGTACTCGAGTCGCTGAAAAACTGGCGGTTCAAAGAGGCGGGGGGAAAATAATGGTTCCCTTCGACGACGACCGTATCGTTCGACTGCGCCAGCACTTCACCATTCCATATTGCTTTCATATGCACTCCGGTAGCGCTTCGGATCTGAAGCGCGGACCAGTCTACACCGGTTGCGTGCGAAAGTTGATGGGATGTTTGTGCGACGAGTGCGCGCAGGAAGGCGTTGGGCCAGGTAGTCGCAAAACCTCGTGCGCACTCAACATGCCGCCTCGCGACGCTGATGGCTTACCATGCACTGTCACCATTTCCTTGCCCGCCCGTGAAAATCGCCATCGGCCACCGCCTCTTTGCCTCCGTGCTCCTTGCCATGCTGACGGTGGCTGCCGCCGCCGTGCTGCTGCTGCGCCAGAATGTGCTGGGCAGTTTCGGCGACTATGCGGTGGCGATCGAACTGGATCGCCTCGATGAACTCTCCGGCGCCGTCGCGCGCCAGTACAGCCAGCATGGCGACTGGACGTTCCTGCCGTCCGGTGACGACCGGCGCGACTGGATCGGCGACGAATTGACGCGCCTGCAGTCCGTGCGCGGGAAGCCGGTGCCGCCGGTTGGGCCGGTCAGACCAGTGCCGCCAGTGGACCCCGCAGCGCCTGCGGCACCCGCCGCTCCCCTGCACACGCGAGCCGGCCCGCCCATGCCGCCGCTCCCACCGCCCCCACCCGCCCCACCCGGCGTCATCGCGGATCTGCACACACGCATCACCCTGCTCGATGCGAATGGTGCGTATCTCGCCGGCCGCCCGCCGGGCAACCTGCCCCTGGCACGGCGCGCGATCACCGTCGATGACCGCACGATCGGCTATCTCGGCGTCGCGCGCAGCGCGCGGCCCAGCGACGCGATGGCGTTTGCCTTTCTCGACCAGCTACAGCGCAGCCTGTGGCTGATCGGCGGGCTGGCCCTGGTGCTCAGCGCTTTGGCGGCAATCGGTTTGGCACGCCACTTCCGGCGCCCGATCGACCGTCTCGCGCGCGGCGCGGGCGCGCTGGCTGCGGGCGACTACACCGTGCGCCTGCCGGTCCAGCGCAGCGATGAACTGGGCGACCTCGCACGCCACTTCAATGCGCTGGCAGAGCGGCTCGATCAGGCCGAGGCGGCGCGCCGCCAGTGGGTGGCCGACACGTCGCACGAACTGCGCACGCCGCTGGCCGTGCTGCGCGCGCAGCTCGAAGCGATTCAGGATGGCGTGCGCCAGGCCACACCAGGCACCGTCGATGCGATGGTGCTGCAGGTACACGCGCTGACGAAGCTGATCGACGAACTGTATGCGCTGGCACGGGCCGACGTCGGCGAACTGGCGTGCCAGCGCGTGCCGCTCGACCTGTGGCAACTGGCGACCGCCGAAGCGCAAGCATTCAGCGCGCGCTTCCAGGCGGCCGGCCTGACGTTCGAGACCGCCCCGGCGCCGGCACGATCACAGGTGCTGGGCGACCCGGACCGCCTGCGCCAGGTACTGGCCAACCTGTTCGAAAACAGCCTGCGCTACACGGCGCCCGGCGGCGCGGTGCGGCTAAGCGCGCAGGTGCACGACAGCCAGTTGCACCTGACGCTCGACGACAGCGCGCCCGGCGTGCCGGATGCCGCGTTGGCGCGGCTGGCCGAGCGCTTCTACCGCGTCGATGCATCGCGCAGCCGCGCGCATGGCGGCGCCGGCCTGGGGCTGGCCTTGAGCCGGCGTCTGCTCGACGCGCAGAGCGGCACGCTGGCGTTTGACCATTCACCAATGGGCGGCCTGCGCGTGACCGTCTCGCTGCCGCTGCTTGAAAAGGAGACGCCATGAACAGCAAAATCATGATCGTCGAGGACGAACCGGAACTGGCCGCCGTGATCGCCGACTACGCACGCGCAGCCGGTTATCTCCCGACCGTACACGGCGACGGTGCGCAGGCCCTGGCCGCGATCCGCACGGCGCCGCCGGATCTGATCGTGCTCGACCTGATGCTGCCTGGCCTGGACGGCCTGGCTCTGTGCCGCGCGGTGCGCGCGTTTTCGGAGGTGCCGATCGTGATGGTGACGGCGCGGGTCGAAGAAATCGACCGCTTGCTCGGACTGGAACTGGGCGCCGACGACTACCTGTGCAAGCCGTTCAGCCCGCGCGAACTGATGGCGCGCATCAAGGCGATCCTGCGCCGCGCCGGAAGCGCCGACGTCGCGCCGGCGACCCTGCTGCTCGATGAAGACGCGCGCAGCGTCAAGATCCACGGCCACGCGCTCGACCTGACGCCAAGCGAGTACGCGATCCTGGCTGCGCTGACGCGCCGGCCGGGCCAGGTACTGTCGCGCGCCCAGTTGCTCGACGTGGCCCGCGCCGACAATCTCGACGCCACCGACCGCGCGATCGACAGCCACGTCAAGAACCTGCGGCGCAAGATCGACGGGGCGGCGCCGGGGCTGGAGCCGATCCGCTCGATCTACGGCCTGGGTTACCGCTACGACATGTGAAGCTTACTTCGGCGCGTACATCGACGCGTAGCGCGCACCGAAGTACAGGATGAACGCATAGCAGGCGGCCGGCAGCAGGAACGAGATCTGCACGCCCAGCGAATCGGCCAGCGCGCCCTGCGCGAACGGCACCAAAGCGCCGCCGACAATGGCCATGCACAAGATACCGGAACCCTGGCCCGTATGCTTGCCCAGGCCGTGCAGCGCCATGCTGAAGATCGTCGGGAACATGATCGAGTTGCACAGGCCGACCGCCAGGATTGCCCACATCGCAATGTCGCCCTGCGCGAACGTGCCGACCAGTACCAGCACGATTGCCGCCACCGAATTGAACGCCAGCGTCTTGCCGGGGCTGACCACGCGCATCACGGCAAAGCCGATGAAGCGCCCCACCATGGCGCCGCCCCAGTAGATGCTGACGTAATGGGCGGCGTCGGCGTGCGCGAGGCCAGCGATCTGTGGCTCGCCGATGAAGTTGATCAGGAAGCTGCCGATACTCACTTCAGCACCCACGTACAGGAAGATGCCGATCGCACCCAGCACCAGGTGGCGATGCCCCAGCACCGATCCGGCGGCACCCGCCAGCGGCGTGCCATCGTCATCGGCCGCGACAATCTTTGGCAGCTTCGCCATCAGGAACATCACGGCCAGCACCACCAGCAGGCCAGCCAGCATCAGGTACGGCCCGCGCACGCTGGCCGCTTCGGCGGCCGGATCGGCACCCGCTACGGCCGCGGCGCCCGCTGCGGACAGGATCAGCACCCCACCGACGGCCGGCCCGATCGTCGTGCCCAGCGAATTGAACGCCTGCGTTAGCGTCAACCGGCTCGACGCCGTGCGCGCCGGCCCCAGTACCGCGACATACGGATTGGCCGCAACCTGCAGCACCGTGATGCCCGAGGCCAGCACGAACAGCGCCAGCAGGAACATGCCGTAGCCACCGGAAGCGGCCGGATAGAACAGCGTGCAGCCGCCGGCGGCCACCAGCAGGCCCGTCACGGCGCCCTTCTGGTAGCCGATGCGGCGAATCAGCGCGCCGGCCGGCAGCGACACGATCGCATACGCGCCGAAGAAGCAGAACTGCACCAGCATCGCCTGCACATACGTCAGCGTGTAGACCGCCTTCAGGTGGGGAATGAGCACGTCGTTGAGCGACGTGATCAGGCCCCACATGAAGAACAGGATGGTGACGATGACGAGCGCCCCCGTGTTACTGCCTTGTTGCGTCCCGGGGGGACCGTCCTGCCGCGCGACTGGTGCCGCGCCCGTTGCCATATTGGCCATGCTGTCTCCTGATGATTGTTATTGTGGTCGGGTGCTTAGCGGGCCATGCCTGCGGGCGGACGTGGCAGGTCGCGGGCACGTGTGCCCCAGCCCTGCGCATCCGGCTGTGGCGCCAGCTGATACTTCAGCGCGCCGCCCGACTGCAGTTGCTCCCAGTCGAGCCAGACGCGTTCCACCGCGCGGCCGCCGTAGTTGACCGACTTGACGAAGCCGCGCTGACCCGGCTTGGCGCCCGCGGCGTCGATGCGCAGCGTGCGGCCCTGGGCCAGGTCGATCTCGGCGCCGGCAAAGCGCGGTGCGTGCAGCAGGAAGCGGCCGCTGCCCGGCATGTCCGGATAGATGCCCAGTGCGCTGAACAGGTACCAGGCCGACATCGTGCCCAGGTCGTCGTTGCCCGTCACGCCGCCCGGCCCATTCGTGAACAGCGTTTCGGCAGCGCGCAGCACGGTCGTCGTCTTCCACGGCTGGCCCATCAGCGTGTACATCCACGGCGCGTGCAGGTCCGGCTCATTGTTCGGGTTGTAGCGGAACTGGGCGTAGTAGCTGTACGGCCCCACCACCCACGACTTGCGCACCGCGTTCGGGTCGGCCAGCACGGCGTCGTAATCGAAGAACTGGTCGAGGCGACCGAGGGCCGGCGCCTGCCCGCCCATCGCTGCGGCCAGGCCCGGCACGTCCTGCGGCGCCAGCCACTGGTACTGCCACGCCGTGCCTTCATGGAAGCCATGGTCGCCGCGCGGGTCGAACCCGCTGCCAACGTCGGCGAACCAGCTGCCGTCGATCAGGCGTGGGCGCGGGAAACCGCGCTGGCCGGTCGGTTCGTCGACCGCGTTCGCGTCCCAGATCGTTTTCCAGTTCAGCGCGCGCTGCGCCAGCACACGGGCATCGTCCTCGTGGCCGAGCGCCTTGGCCATCTCGGCCAGCGCGCCATCGGCCAGCGCGTATTCGAGCGTCGCCGAGGCGCCGTGGTGCGGGTCGGTGTCCATCCCTTTCGACACAAAACTGCGGTCGTACTGGACGAACCCCTGCTTCATGTAGTTCGGATTGCCCGAACGGCCTTGCGGACGGATGCCGTGGGCCGGCACGCCGAATGCGTTCTCGCGCAATGCGGTGTAGGCCTGCGCTTCGCGGCCCTTCAGCGCGCCGAAGCGCCACAGATCGACGAGGAACGGCGTGACCGGGTCACCCGTCATGATATTGGTCTCGAAGTTGGCATAGCCCCAGCGTGGCAGCCAGCCGCCCTGATCGCGGATCGCCAGCACCGAAGTCGCGATATCGCGCGCGCGCTCGGGCCGGATCAGCGCCAGCAACTGGTTCTGCGCGCGGTAGGTGTCCCACAGCGAGAAGAATTCGTAGTAGGTCCAGTCCTTCGCGGTATGGATCGCATCGTCGTAGCCGCGATAGCGGCCGTCGGCGTCGTTGCCCGTCAGCGGCTGCAGCAGCGCGTGATACAGCGCCGTGTAGAACACGGTGCGGTCATCCTTGCTGCCGCCCTTGATGCGCACGCTCTTGAGTTCACGCTGCCAGGTGGCCTGCGCTTTTGTCTTCATGGCGTCGAAGCTCAAGGCTTTGTCGCCGGTCTTGCCGTCGGCGGCGAGGTTGATGCGCGCGCCTTCCGCGTCGACGTGCGAGATCGCGCTGACGGCTGTCACCGCCTGGCCGTTCTTCAGATCAAAGGTCAGCCACACGCCATGCGGCTTGGCTTCGCCCTGCTGGCTCGGGCCGGCAGCGCCAGGCCAGCCGCCGCGGTCATCCCAGACGCCCTTGGCGGCGATCGGCTGGTCGAACTCCATGCGGAACCAGGTCGTGTACTTGGCGCCGCCGCAGAAGCTGCGGGTGACGATCTTGCCTTCGACGGCGCGCTCGCCAACGACCTGCACTTCGCTGCCGATGACGCCATGGCGCTCGTTGGCCTGGGCCACGTTGAGCAGCACGTGGCCCGTCTTGGTGCCGGGCGCATAGGTGTAGCGTTCGGCGGCGGCGCGGGTCAGCGCGGTCGCTTCGGCCGTGATGCCGCCGTAGCTGGTCAGCTTGACCTTGTAGTAGCCCGCCTGGCCGACTTCGCCGTCATGCGTGTAGTCGACGGCGTAGCGCTTGTGGTCGAACGTGCCTTTCTTGGCGGTGTCGAAATCCCCGCCCGGGCCGATGGTGCCGGTGACCGGCAGCACCGACAGCTGCCCGCCCTGCTCCCAGCAGCCGGCGCCGGACAGGAACGAGTGGCCAAAACCCCGGATCCGCTTGTCGCTGTAGCGGTAGCCGGCGTAGTGGTCGGCGATCGGGCTGACCTGGATCATGCCGAATGGTGCGGAGGCGCCAGGGAAGGTATTGCCTTCATCCTGGGTGCCGATGAACGTGTTGACCGGCATGCTGTCGGCCGCCAGCGCGACCTGTGCGCCCAGGGGCAGCAGGCAGGCCAGCACCAGCGTGGGGACACTGAAACGGGTACGGAAGTGCGGCATCACGATGCTTCTCCTTCGAGCAGTTCGAACAGTTGGTGCATGGCCGCCGGTGGCGGTGGGGTGGCGCCGGCCTGCAGGCAGGCGGCGGAGCCGGCCGCCAGTGCGGCGTGCAGGTGCGCCTGCAAGGGGCGCTGCGGATGGCGTGCAAGGCTGTGCAAGAGGCCAGCGGCGCTGGCATCGCCCGCGCCGACTGTATCCACGACCGCCACTTTCGGCGCCAGCGCGTGGCAGCGCTCGTCGCCATGAAACAGGCTCGCGCCCTGGCCGCCGCGCGTAAGCAGGCAGTAGGCGGCCGGGTTGAACGCGCGCAGGCGCGCCAGGGCATCGTCCAGCCCCAGGCCGGGGAACAGGCCGCGCAGGTCGTCGTCCGACACCTTGATCAGGTCGGCCAGTGTGGCCATCGCTTCGAGCGTCGGCGTGTAGCGCGCATCCATCAGGTTGCGGTAGTTCGGATCGAAGCTGATCGACACGCCGCGCGCCTTCAGCGTGCGCGCCAGCGCCACCAGCGTGGCGGCCAGCGGCTCGCGCGCCAGGCTGATGCCGCCGAAGTGCGCCCAGCGCAGACCGTCGAAGGCGCCCGCCGGCAGCGCGGCCGGATCGAAATGCAGGTCGGCGCTGTCGTCGCCGATGAAGAAGTAGCGCGGCGGCTCGCCGCCCTCGACCACGGCCAGCAGCGGCGCGCGGTCCACGCGCTGCAGCAGGCGCATGTCCAGGCCGGCCGCTTCGCTAGCGGTCCACAGCGCGTCGCCAAAACGGTCGCGGCTGATCGCGCCGGCAAACGCCGTCGGTTCGCCCAGCACGGCCAGCGCGCGCGCCACGTTCCAGGTGGAGCCGCCCACGCGGCTGACCCAGCGTTCGTCGCCCTGATGGATCATGTCGGTCAGCGCCTCGCCGGCGCACAGCATGAACGGCGCATCAACCATGGCGGGGTCCTTTCATCGCGGCGACGATGTCGTAGACGGCGCCCATCGTGTGGTAATCGACCTTGCCGGCCGGGCTTTTCTCGTCACTGAGCTTGCGGTTTTCGCGGTCCAGGATGCGGTACCAGGCGCCGTGCTCGTGGTCGACGAAGTGGCTCCAGCTGTATTGCCAGAGCCGTTCGTACCAGGTCCAGTAGGCATCGTTGCCGGTGCGCGTGCCCAGGAGTGCCGCTGCGGCGGCGCTTTCGGCCTGCACCCAGAAGTACTTGTGGCTGTCGCAGACGGTCAGGTCAGGCGCGAGCGAATACGCCACGCCGCCGAATTCGTTGTCCCAGCCCTTCTCCACCGCCACCTTGAACAGGCGCTCGGCGGTCGGCAGCAGCCAGCTCAGATCATCCGTCAGAACGCCCGGGGCGCGCGCTTCGAGCTGCACCAGCAGCTTGGCCCATTCGGTGAAGTGGCCTGGCTGGTAACCCCATGGACGGAACAGGTTTTCCGGGTCGTCGATGTTGAACTTCCAGTCCGGCTGCCACTGGTCGTCGTAGTGTTCCCAGATCAGGCCACCACAGCGCGCGGCCTGGCGCTGCGTGATGTTGCTGGCCACCAGATAGGCGCGCTCGAGGTAGCGTGCTTCGCCAGTCGCTTGATGCGCCGCCAGCAGCGCCTCGACCGCGTGCATGTTGGCGTTCTGGCCGCGGTAGGTCGACAGCGTGCGCCAGTCCTGGCTCGCCTCGTCGGCGTACAGGTCATCGGCCGCATTCCAGAAGCGCGCTTCCATCAGGTCGAACGTCTCGCCGATCCAGGCGCGCGTCTCTTCCAGCCCTGCCATCGTCGCATGCGAATACGCCAGCAGCACGAAGGCCTGGCCATAGGCATGCTGGGTGCCGTCTTCGACGTCGCAGCCGTCCAGCATCCAGGCGTAGCCGCTGCCGTCCGGTGCGCGGTGCGCGTCACGCAGGAAGCGCACCGCGTGCTGCAGGCCGTCCAGGTAGGCCGGATCGCCAAACTGGCGGTATGCCATCGCGTAGGTGAACACGAAGCGCGTGCTGCTCACCAGGTGCCGGTGGCGCGGGTCGTAGACGGCGCCGTCGTCCTTGAAATAGTGGAACATGCCTCCGGCGGGATCGATCGCGCGCGGGTGGTAGAAACGCATCGTGTGGCGTGCGTGGTCGAGCAGCTGGTCCGGGCTGCGAAAGTTCGGGAACGTGGTCATGGTGGGGGCTGGTGGTTGTTCGCTAGTCGTCGTAGCTGCTCTCGCGCACGATCATCTCGACTGGCAGGGTTATCTGGGTGGCGTCCACGTCGCTCTGCTGGAGGCCGGACTGTTGAGAGTTGGTCTGTTGGAGCTCGGGCTTGGCGAGCAGCGCATCGACGCCGGCGCGACCCAGCGCTTCCTTGTCCACGCGCACGGTGCTCAGTGGCGGGATGGCGGCAGCGGCGGCGGCGATGTCGTCGAAGCCGACGATGGCGAGGTCGTAGGGAATCTTGAGGCCCTCGCCCAGGCAGTACTTCATCGCGACCAGCGCCGTGCTGTCGTTGTAGCAGAACAGCGCGTCCGGCCGCTTGGGCAGCGCCAGCAGGCTGCGCATCGCCTCGATCACGCCGTCGTCGCCCTCGCCCATGGTGGGCACGCTCACTTCGAGGCTCGGATCGGCATGCATCTTGGCGTCGAACAGCGCCTGGCGAAAGCCGCGGTTGCGCTGCCCGATGCTGTAGTGGGCCAGGGACCCCGACAGCATCGCGATGCGCTTGCGCCCGACGCGCAGCAGGTGCTGCGTGGCGAGGTAGCCGCCGCTGATATTGTCCGGATTGATCGACGTGAAACCGCGCCGGTGCATGTCGACCAGCACCATCGGCTTGCCGGTCTGCTGCAGGGCGGTGAGGATTTCCGGCTCAAAAAAGCCGGCGCACAGGATCGCGTCAGGCTGGTGCAGGCGGATCTGCTCCAGCACCGGTTCGGCCGGTCCGACAACGATCAGCGACAGCGCGATGCCCTCGCGCCGGCACGCTTCTTCGGCCCCGTGCAGCACGGGCGTGAAGAAGGGGCTGGACGTGAGGGTGTTGTGCTGGCTGTGGAGCAGGAAGGCGATGCGGCGGATCCGGCCTTTCTTGAGCAGCGAAAAGTCGTAACCCAGCCGCAGCGCCGCGTCGCGCACGGCCGTGCGCGTGGCCTCCGTCATGCCGCCCTGGTTCTTCAGCGCGCGCGAGACGGTGCCAATGGACAGCCCGGTGGCACTGGCGATGTGGCGCAGCGTGACCTGGCTCACAGGTGCGCCTCCGGCATGCCGGGCATCGTGATCATGGACATGATCGGTCTCCAATCGTTGGTTTAATAAACGCCTCTGCGGGCGTTTTTTGCGTCGTCCAGATGGCATCCGGCGCGCCTTGTTCCAGTGCGTTTTATAACAGCCGCGCCTTTGGAGCGTCAACGCGGGCAGACTAAACTGCCCGTGTTTTAGCGCGTTTTAGTAAACAAGGGGCACCCCAGAGTGCGGTGTGTTTACCGCGCTTCGAGCAGCTCCACTTCGGCCAGCTCGAACGCGGCGCCTTGTGCAAAGCGCAAACGGTACGCCTTGTACACGCCTGGCTTGGGGATACCGAATGGCCGCAGCTGACGCTCCCAGGCAAAGACTTCGTTCTCGCGCGTGTCGAGCGCCACCCAGCCGCCCTTGGCGTCCCGGCCCTCCAGCGTCCACGACACCTTGCCCAGCGGCGCCTTGCCGCCGGTAAGCGTGTAGTGGCTGATGCGCGCGCTCTTGGTCAGGTTGACACCGATGTTCGCTGCCGCCGGCACTTCCACGGCGGTGGCCGCGTCGTCGTCGGTCAGCGGCGCGGGGGCGCGCTTGCCGTCCAGCGTGAGTGTGGCGCCCTTGCTGCGGTCGGCCAGGCCTGCAGGGCGTTTGCCAACAGGCGTCAGCGATGCCGGCAAGTCACCTGCCCCGGTGCCCCAGGTCGATGGCGCGCTGCCCATCGTGAATTCGAGCGTCGCGCCGCCAGCGATGTCGTCGTGGCGGATCCATGGTTTGGTCCATGGCTTGCCATTGACGGTGAGCGACTGCACGTAGACGTTCTCCGGGCTGTTGCCATGCGCGATCACGGACAGCGTGCGGCCGTTTTCCAGGCGCACGTCGGTGCGCGCGAAGGCCGGCGAGCCGATCACGTATTCGGGAGAGCCCATCCGCAGCGGATACAGGCCCATCATCGCGAACGTGTACCACGCCGACATCTCGCCATTGTCTTCGTCGCCCGCGTAGCCCTGCCCGATCTCGCTGCCCAGGTACAGGCGCGCCAGGATGTCCCGCGTGATCTTCTGCGTCTTGGCCGGCTGACCGGCGGCCGCGTACATCCATGGAATGTGGTGCGACGGCTGGTTGCTGTGGGCGTACATCCCCATGCGCACGTCGCGCGCTTCGGTCATTTCGTGAATCACCTGGCGGTAGCTGCCCGAGAACGCTGCCTGCGCCGTTTCGGGCGTGGCGAAGAAGGTGTCGAGGCGCTTGCCCAGCGCCGCGCGCCCGCCCATCAGGCTGGCCAGTCCTTCGGCGTCGTGCGGCACGGTGAACGCGAAGTTCCAGGCATTGGCTTCCGTGTAGTCGCCACCCCAGCGGCGCGGGTCGAACGCCTTGGCCGGCTCGCGCCACGCGCCCTTGGCGTCGCGGCCGCGGAAGAACCCCGTGGCCGGATCGTACAGGTGGACGTAATCGGTGGCGCGCGCGCCGAAGTAGGCGGCTTCTTCGCGGTAGCGGCGGCCACGCGCGGTGTCACCTTCCCCGCCGGCCAGCGCGGTGGCCATCTGCGCCAGCCCGAAGTCGTTCAGTGCGCCTTCGAGCGTCCACGACATGCCTTCATGAACCGACGCATCGGCATAGCCGCGGTACATCGACTTGCCCAGGCCCTTGCGCCCGACGTTCGACACGGGCGGTACCACGGTCGCGTTCTTCAGCGCCGCCTCATAGGCCTGGTGCGCATCGAAGCCACGCACGCCCTTGAGCCAGGCATCGGCGAAGGCGACGTCGGAACTGGTGCCGACCATCAGGTCGGCGTAGCCCGGCGACGACCAGCGCGCCACCCAGCCGCCATCGCGGTACTGCTGCAGGAAGCCATCGACCATTTCGCCGGCGCGGGTTGGCGCCAGCAGCGCGTAAGCGGGCCAGGTGGTGCGGAAGGTGTCCCAGAAGCCGTTATTGACATACACCTTGCCAGCGACGACGGGCGCCGAGGTGGTGTCGTCGTCGCCACCGGTCTTGGCCTGCGACCAGCCGCTCTGGTCGGCGTGGCGCCAGTCGGGCTGCTGCGCGCTGCCGACGTTTTCGTGGCCGACGTTCGGGTACAGGAACAGGCGGTACAGGTTCGAGTAGACCGTGGTCAGCTGGTCGTCGCTGGCGCCGTCCACTTTCACCCGGCCCAGTTCCTTGTCCCATGCCGCCTGCGCGCGCTCACGCACGGTGTCGAAGCCGGCGTCGCCGATTTCCAGCGCGAGGTTTTTCTGCGCCTGCTCGACCGAAATCAGCGACGTGGCGATGCGCATGCGCACTTCGCCGCCGTCGGCCCTGAACTTGATGTAGCCGGTCGGGCGGCCCGTCTCCAGGGGGCCGCTGGCCTGCCAGCGCTGGTCGAAACGGGCGAACACGAACATGCGCGTCGCGCCGTTGGACAGGCCGCTGCGGGTATCGGTGTAGCCGCGCAGCGTCTGCGTGGCCGCGTCCAGACGCAGGCCGCCGCGCGCGTCGACGTTATCGAACAGCAGGTTGGCGTCACCTCCTTGCGGGAAGCGGAAACGGAAGATCGCCGCCCGCTCGCTTGGTGCAATCTCGGCGCGGATGCCGTTGTCGAAGTCCACGCGATACGTATGCGCGCGCGCTACTTCGTTATCGTGCGAGAACGACAGCGCGCGGCGCTTGCGGTCGGGATCGGGCTGACCGCTCGCGTTCGACGGCATGATCTGGAAGGTCTGGCGGTCGCCCATCCAGGGACTCGGCTGGTGGCTCAGCGACAGCGCCTGCAGGCGTGGCCGGTTGTTCTCGTCGTTCTGTTCGTTCCAGCGATACAGCCAGCTCAGGGTGCTGGCGTCGGTGGCGGGCGTCCAGAAATTGAAACCGTGCGGCATCGCCGTGGCCGGGATATTGTTCCCGCGCGAGAAGGTGCCGTTGGCTTGCGTGCCGCGCGTCGTCAGCACGTGATCCGTCGGACGCTTGGCTTCGGCGCGAGCCTGTTCGCCGATGACGATGTCATCGAGCCAACCGCTGGCGCCAGCGGCCGCGGTGGGCTGCAGCGCCAGCTCGATCGACTTGATGCGGCGCCCCGCCAGGCTGCCCAAGCGCACCGACTTGTGCGCCCACTGCTGCGGATACAGCGTGTTCGACTTGGCCTGCGCCGCCGCGTCGATGCGCACGCCGTGGTTGTCACGCAGGTCGAGGCTCGAGATGCGGCGGCCGTCGTCCAGCACCAGGTCCAGCGCCACGCCGGTGGAGGTGGCGATGTCGCCATCGACGATCTCGGGCAGCACGTTCCACGACAGGACCGTGTCGGCCTTGATCGCCAGATCGACCGCGAACAGCGGCAAGCGTCCGCCCTTGCCGTCCGCGCGATATTGCAGCGCGCGCAGGCCCGTGTAGCCGGCCTTCGCCTTGGCGGCATACGGTTTATCGGGACCGCTGCCCGGCGTGACACGGATGCCCTCGCCCGCGGCGGTGGCAGGAAGGGGCTCGTTCGCTTCGAACGAGGTGGCAAAACCGTTCGCAGTGCGGGGTTCGGCAGCATTGGCCATGCTGGCCAGCAGCATGGCCACGGCGGCGCCGATGGTGTGGGTCTTGTTCATGGGGTGATCTTCCAGGAAGGTGGGTTGGTCGCGCGCATGGCGTCACGCAGCGAACGGACATGGAGGGCGGCGCGCAGCACGCTGTCGCTGGCGGTGGAGGTCACGTGCACGGTGACGGGTTCGCCCGGCAGCACGGTCAAAGCATTGTCGTGGAACTGCGCGTCGACGTCGCCGGCATCGAGCCAGACGCCGCGCGCCAGTGTCGCTGCCGTGATCTCGATGCGGTAGCCGTCACTGTCCCGGTGCACGGTCGTGTGCAGGCCGGGATCGCGCCAGGCGACGTCCTTCGGCGGCACGAAATAGACGACGCCGGTCGATGCCGGTTCATCGGCCACCTGCAGCGTGAACACGGCGACGGTCGATGCCGCATCGGCGCCCGCGAGCAAGTCGGCGTCAGCATACGCGCCCACATCGCGCGCCGACAGCGGCGCGATGGTGACGGCCTCGCGCGCATCGCGCAGCACGGCGCCATCGAGTGACATCACGCGCGTGCGCAAGGTCCCCTGCACGGCGTGTGTGCGGTCGTTGAGGAGGCTGACGCGCGTGGCGCCGCGGGCATCGCGCAATGCCGCGACGGCGACCGGTGCAAAGAAGCGGCGCGCATGAAACTGCAGCGCTTTTGGGCGACCGAACCAGTCGATGCTCGACCACGACGCACCCGGCCACACATCGTTGAGCTGCCAGTACAACGAGCCCATCGTGTGCGGCCGGCTGCGGCGATGGTGCAGCGCGGCCAGCTCGATGCCGTCGGCCTGCATCACCTGGCTAAGGTAGGCAAACGCCGGGAAATCGACCGGTTCGCCGAACTGCTCCTGCACATACTTCATCAGGCGCTCATTGCCTTTGCCCGCCATGAACTTCTGGTGCGCTTCGATAACCGGCGTGGCCACGCCCTGCTCGGCGCGCGTCGCAAACGCGTCGATCGTGCGCTGCACAGGCCACGCTTGCAGCCCGTATTCGGACATGAAACGCGGCGTGATGTCGAGGTAGTTGGACACCGGATGCGCCGGGTTGCCCCACACTTCCCAGTAGTGCATGTCGCCGCTGCCGGGCGTGTTGGCGATTTCCTGTAAATCGTTGCCGGGCGAACTCGACCAGTAGCCGATGCCGCCACCCTCTTCGGCCACCACGCGGCGCAGGTCGACGCCGAACAGCGCGACATACCCGTCCCAGACCTGGCTGGCAAAGACCGGATCGGCGCGCTCGAGCGTCTTGCGATGCCCCCAGTTTTTCCAGGCGATCTCCTGCTCGTTATTGCCGCACCAGAGCACGACGCTTGGGCGGTTGCGCAGGCGCCGCACCTGGTCGCGCGCCTCGTGGACGACATTGGCGCGAAACGCCGGATCGTACGCCGGCTGCATCCCGCCGCCGAACATGAAATCCTGCCAGACCATCAGGCCCAGTTCATCGGCGAGGTCGTAGAAATCCTCGTCCTCATAATAGCCGCCGCCCCAGCTCCTCAGCATGTTCATGTTGGCGTCGGCGGCCGATTGCAGCACGCGCCGTAGCTGCTCACGGCGCACGCGCGGCTGGAACATGTCGAACGGGATCGTGTTGGCGCCCTTGGCAAAAACGGGAATGCCATTGATGACAAAGTAGAAGCCCTGGCCAGCAGCGTCGTGGTCGCGCCGCAGTTCGACGCTGCGCAGGCCCGTGCGCGTAGCGTGCGTGGCAAGCGTGTTGTTGCCATCGCTTACCTCGAGCTGGTAGCGATACAGCGGCTGCTTGCCGTAGCCGTTCGGGAACCAGCGCTGCGGGTCGTCGATCCGCACCGGCATTTCAATGCGGTTGGCACCGGCGCGCAGGTCGATCTGCTTCGTTGCGGCGAGCGTGCGCTGGCCGCCGGGTGCCGTTTGCCACAGGCGCAGCGTGAAGCGCCCGGCGCGCACCACATCGAGCGAGGCGATGGCGGCGACGTCGGCGCGCGTGGCGTCGACGCGGTCCTGGCGCAGTTGCAGGTCGTCGATGTGCACGGCATCCCAGCTGTGCAGCACGACGGATTTGCCAATGCCGGCCGTGACGTAGCGCGGGCCCCAGTCCCAGCCATAGTGGTAGCCGGGTTTGCGCACGAAGTTCGCGCTCAATACGTCTTTCGGTTCATCGCCATACGGCGATGCGTAATTGCCGGCGATTTTGTGCGGCATCGCGGCGACCTGCGGCAGCATCGTGTTGATCGGTGAGCGGAATACGATGCGCAGGATGTTGCCGTGTTCGCGCAGCCGGCCGGCCACTGGCACGCGCCAGGTGCGAAACGCATTGTTCGCATCGAGCAGCTTGACGCCGTTGAGCCAGACTTCGGCAAAGGTGTCGAGACCGGCGAATACCAACTCGCTGCGCGCGCGCTGCAGCACGGCGCGCGGCACGTCGAAGGCGGTGCGGTATTCCCAGTCGGCCAGGCCGATCCACTGCAGGCCCGCTTCGGGCGCGCCAACATACGGATCGGGGATCAGGCCGTGGGCCAGCAGGTCGGTGTGCACGGTGCCCGGCACGGTGGCGGCGCGCCATGGCATGAGGTCGGGATGCGCCGCTTCGCGCGCGTCGCCCGGCAACAGGTGGAAGCGCCAGCCCCCGTCGATGACGAGCTTGTCGGATGGGTTGGCCAGGGCAAGGCCTGCGCAAAAGAAAAGAAGCAGGCCGGCGCACAGCGCGCGCCAGCCGCCGCCGGCCGTCGAGATCGTGTTGATCCGGTCGTTCATGGCGTGATCCTGGAAAAGAGACACTGTCCTGCGTTCAAACCAACCTGATTGTGTGGCGAACCCGGGGTTCGTTGGACGCGTGGACGGGGAACCCGTCCACCCTACGTGTGTGGCAAATCCCGGGTTCGTTGGACGCGTGCGGCAAACCCCGGGGTCGTTGGACGCGTGTGACAAACCCGGGATTCGTTCGACGCGTGTCCCGCGGGCGGTAGGGTGGACGGCTACGCCGTCCACGCGTTCAACCCAACGTGATTGTGTGGCAAACCCGGGGTTCGTTGAACGCGTGACCCCGGCGAGCATCGATACGGACTAGAACTTGTAGTTCAGGCCCATATACGCCACACGACCGGCGTAGTTGTTGCTGTAGAAGCGCGACTTGGTGTCGTTGCCCAGATACGAGTGCGACTCTTCCTCGGTAGCGTTCAGGACCGATGCGGTCAGGCTCAGCTGCGGCGTGAAGTTGTACGACGCGTTCAGGTCGACCTGGCTGTACGGCGCCTCATACACGTTCAAGCCGTTCATCAGGCCGTTGACCACCAGGCCGCGGCGGTTGTACGACGCGCGCAGCATGAGCCGGTCGGTCGAGTAGAACACCGTCACGTTGGCCTGGTTCTTGGCGCTGCCCACGAGCGGCGAGGTACCGATCTCGGTGCCGTCGGCCAGCGTGATCGCGGCCTGGTTGGTCTTGTTGTACGTGTAGTTGACCTGGAAGCCGATACCGTTGTCGAACGTGTGCTGGGCATACAACTCGATGCCTTTCGACACTGCGTCGCGCCCGCCGGCACTGGTCGCGTAGTTCTGCACCGCGATCGCCTCGCCACCGAGGTTCAGGTTGACGTCACGCACGACCGGCACCGCGAAGTTCTGGACGTTCTTGCGGAAGATGCCGGCGCCGAGCACCGAGCCGCGGTGGAAGTACCACTCCAGGCCCAGGTCGTACTGCGTGGCCTGGTACGGCTCGAGATCCTTGTTGCTGCCCGAGCCGAACCAGCCCTGGCGGTCGCCCCCGCCGATCAGGCGGCGATCGTTGACGTATTCCTGGCTGTAGTTGCTCAGGGCGCCCGGCGCGCCGATATCGTTGTAGCTCGGGCGTGCCACGACTTTCGAAGCGGCGCCGCGCAGCAGCAGCGTGTCGGTCAGGTCATACGCAACGTTCAGGCTTGGCAGCACATCGGTGTAGGTGCGGTCGAGCGAACTGACCACATAGGTCGACACGTGGCCCGTGGCCGGATTGGTTTCGCTGTCCGGTACGACCGTGAAGCCACTCGTGCAACCCGAGCCGGCAGGTGCGCCAGCGGCCGGCAAGCCACCGGCCAGGCATGGCGCCGGCGTGCCGTCGGGACCGTCGAAGAAGTAGTCGTTGTAGTAGTCGACCTTGTCGGTCGAATCGGCATGCTGGCGGGTGCGCACGACGCGCACGCCCAGGTTGCCGCGCAGGCGGTCGGTCTTGAAATTGCCCTGCAAGTACATCGACGTGATCTTTTCATCCACGTTGTAGATGAAGTTTTCTTCGTTGCGGGTCTGCATCTCGCCATACGTCTGGTTCAGGTACGAGATATACGCCGGATAGTTGATGCCTGGGAAAGCGCTGGCCTTCAGGCCGCCCGTCAGGTTGCCCAGCGATTCGTCGTACAAGAATTCTGGACGGAACTGGTTGGCCGAGGCATCGCAGCCGTTCTGGTAGCGGCTGTCGTAGTCGCCCGGATTGGCGCCCTTGCAGACCCAGTAGTTGTTGCCGGTGCTGCGACTGGTGCCACCATCGCGGTACTTGGCGCCGAACTGGACCGAGTCGAGCCAGTTGCTGTCGGCGTGCCAGGTCAGGTCGGCCTGCGCGTAGTTCTGTTCGGTGCTGTTGCGGGTCCAGGACGACGAGGTCGAACCCAGGTCGATCTCGCCGATGCCGTTACGCAGGTTCTGCATCAGCTCCGGTGCGAACGTCATCGTCGGCTTGCCGCTCACGTCCCACGACGTGGCCGTATTACCGAGCGACCAGCTGCCGTCGGCGTTCTGGCGGCGCGGCTTGATCGGCATGCCGAATTGCAGTTCCGGACCGCCCTTGGCCCAGGTGCGGCCAGCCTTGAAGGTGGCGTCGACGGACTCGCCCTTCCATTCGACTTCGAAGTCCGCGGTTTGCGACAGCGCCTTCTCGCGGCTGTAGCCGCCAGCGATCTGCGGGGTCGGGATCGTGCAGTCGTCCGGACCGAAGCCGCCGGTGTTGGTCAAGCCGGCAGCGCCAGCCTGCGCGCTGTTGCAGTAGTACGCCTTGCCCGGGCGCGCGCTGTACTGCGCGCCCGTGACGACGGTGCCGCTCGGGTCGAACGTGAGGCCGTCGAGCAGGCGCCCGCCCGGCCAGTTGCCGTCGCCGTCGTAACGCGCGATATTCCATTCCGGGACCTTCAGCTGGTTCAGCTGCGAATTCTGCTGCAGGTCGAAGCGGAAGTAGTTGGCCGTCATGTTCAGGTTACGCAGCGGCTTGAACTGCAGCGTGACCTGCCCGCCCTTGCGCTCGCGCTCGGTGGTGCGCACGTCCAGCGCGACGGCGGTCGGCATCGCGAACTTGGTGTAGTACTTGCCCGACTGGTCGTAGAAGCCCGACTGGCCCCACCAGAACGAATTGAGTTTCGATGGCTGGCCATCGGCGCCCACCGGCGGCTGCGCCTTGTAGTCGTCGGCATACCATTGCCAGTTTTCGGTGCTCGCGCCCATCGTGCGTGTGGTGCGCTTTTGCTGGGTGTAGCCGACCAGCACGCCGAAGCGGTTGCTCTCGTCGTGCCACGCGTACTGGCCGGAGAACTGCGGGTCGGTCTTCTTGGTGGTATCGGCCCAGGTGCCTTCGGCGTTGACGAAGCCCGTGCCCGACTTGACGTCGAGCGGCCGGCGCGTGCGCAGGATCACCGTGCCGCCGATGCCGCCTTCGTCGAAGCGCGCTTCGGACGTCTTGTACAGCTCGGCGCTGGCCAGCATGTTCGACGGCATCAGCATGTAGTTGAACGAGCGCGACGGATCGCCATTCGATTCGGCGGTGGCGACGTAGTTGCCGTTCAGCTGGGTCAGGGTCAGGTCGGACGACAGGCCGCGCACGCTGACGTTCTTGCCTTCGCCGCCACTGCGGGTGACGACCACGCCCGGCACGCGCTGCAGTGCATCGGCCACGTTCTTGTCCGGGAATTTGCCCACGTCTTCGGCGGTCACCACCTCGACGATGGAATTGGCTTCGCGCTTCTGGTCGAGGCTTTTCTCGATGGAGTAGCGGAAGCCCGTCACCACCACCGTCGACGGGCTGGCAGCGGCTGGCTGGTCGGCGGACGGCGCTTCGGTGGCAGCAGTTGCAACTGCGGTTGCGGCCGGGGCCGTCTGCACTGCGCCTGGCTGGGCTGCCGGCGGCTGGGCCGGCTGGTCGGCCGGCATGGTCTGGGCGTGCACGGTGGACAGCGACAGCAGCGCGAGGCTGACGGCCATGGCGATGGGCGTGACGCTGCAGCGCTGCCGTGAAGCGCGGTGGGTGTGTGAATGCATGTGTGTCTCCTGGTCGTGCCCTGTATGGGCTATCTTTTATGGCGGCAGCTGGTCCGGGCGGCCGTCAACCGGCAGCCTTTGCGCACCGCAACGTGAAGCGTCCCGATGTCATCGCCAGCGCGACACGTTCTCAGGGTGTCGCCTGCCGGCCTGTCGCAGATTTACTAAACGGCGGGCATCTCTTCTGCATGTCGCAGGGGTCGTGCAAACCGGTACCGCAAATTTATACAAGTAGTGTGTGAAGCCTCAACAAACTTTGGCGGTTTGCGTGAAGTTTAGTGCCGTTTAGTAAACGAAGACTGCACAATTTGCTTCCAGGAATTTTTCGTGGCGCGTACACGCCCTAGGGCATCTCCATGATTTCTCCACATTGTGGGCGCAGGATGTGTTTCATGCCCACCAAGGAGAACACCATGAACCGCATCATCCGATCCAGCCTGGCCGTCGGCCTTGCCATCACCCTGCCACTGTCAGCCAGCCTGGCGCACGCCGCCGAACAACCCGACTGCCGTGGTACCAGCAGCAAATGCGCGCCGCCACCACCGCCGCCTGCGCCACCGGCACCGCCAGTGGGCGCAATGGCACCGGCGGCGCCGCCGGCACCGCCGGTTGGCGCCCCGCCGCCACCTCCACCACGGGGTGGTCACGCACTGAAAGACAGGCCAGCGCCGCCGGTACCTCCAGCACCACCGGCGCCACCGGCGAACGGCAAGCGGACCGCTCCACCGCCACCGCCAGCAGCCGGGATGCCCGACGTTCCGCCACCCGCACCGGCTGATGGACCTGCCGTCAAACCGGTAGCAAGGTAACCGGACGCACCGCAGCATGCGACTTGACTGATGTTATGTTGCGGTGCAAAATAGCTGGCTATGACCGTATTGTCCCTTTCCGCCACCCAGCTCCGCCGCGCCCAACGTGCTCACAGCACGCGTCGCGCCGTACTGCGGCTGGCTGCGGCATCCTTCCCGGGATGCGGACTGCCACGCGGTTATTTCTGCTCAGTAACACCCCCGTAATACACCTTCCCCCATTGCACGTCCATGCACCGCCGTCATCACGATGCCGGTGCGTTGTCGTTTGTCTTGCTGCGCCCTGCTTCGTGCACGGCGCTCCCATTTCTTGCACTCGGCTGTTACAGCCCGGGAAGGTATCCTCATGGTATTTCAACACATCCGCCAGGACTGGTTCTCCAACGTCCGTGGCGACCTGCTTGCAGGTATCGTCGTCGCCCTCGCCCTCATCCCCGAGGCCATTGCGTTTTCCATCATTGCCGGCGTCGACCCGAAGGTCGGCCTGTACGCGTCGTTCTCGATCGCGACACTGATCGCCTTTTTCGGCGGGCGGCCAGGCATGATTTCCGCTGCCACCGGCGCCATGGCACTGATCATGGTCTCGCTCGTCAAGGAGCACGGCCTCGATTACCTGCTGGCCGCCACCATCCTGACCGGCGTGCTGCAGATCGTCGCCGGCTGGATCAAGCTCGGCCGCCTGATGCGCTTCGTCTCGCGCTCGGTGATCACGGGCTTCGTCAACGCCCTGGCGACCCTGATTTTCCTCGCGCAATTGCCTGAACTGACCAACGTCACGTGGCACGTGTACGCCGTTACCGCGGCCGCGCTGGCCATCATCTACGGCCTGCCGTACCTGACGCGCGCCGTGCCGTCGCCGCTGGTTGCGATTGTCGTGATGACGGGCGCGTCGATCACGCTGGGCCTGGACATTCGCACCGTCGGCGACATGGGCGACCTGCCGGACAGCCTGCCGTCGTTCCTCATCCCGAACGTGCCGTTCAGTCTCGAGACCCTGCAGATCATCTTGCCGTACTCGGCGACGCTGATGCTCGTGGGCCTGCTCGAATCCCTGATGACCGCCACGATCGTCGACGACCTGACCGATACGCGCAGCGACAAGAACCGTGAATGCGTCGGCCAGGGCATCGCCAACGTCGCCACCGGCTTCATCGGCGGCATGGCCGGCTGCGCGATGATCGGCCAATCGGTGATCAACATCAAGTCTGGCGGACGCACCCGCCTGTCGACACTGATGGCTGGCGTCGTGCTGCTGCTCATGGTCGTGTTCCTGGGCGACTGGGTGCGCCAGATCCCGATGGCGGCGCTGGTTGCCGTGATGATCATGGTGGCCATCGGCACGTTCAGCTGGAGTTCGATCAGCAACCTGCGCGCGCATCCGACCAGCTCCAGCATCGTCATGCTCGCCACCGTCGTCGTCACCGTGGCCACGCATGACCTGGCCAAGGGCGTGCTGGCCGGCGTGCTGCTGTCGGGCGTGTTCTTTGCGCAGAAGGTCAGCCGGATGCTCGGCGTCACCTCGCGCGTCGAGGCTGACAAGGACGGCGGCGAAATCCGCCACTACCTGGTCAGTGGCCACGTGTTCTTCGTGTCGTCCGACCAGCTCGTCCATGCGTTCGACTACAGCCCGACGCGCGCCACCGTGCACATCGACCTGAGCGATGCGCATTTCTGGGACATCACTGCCATCGGCGCGCTCGACAAGGTGGTGCTGAAATTGCGCCGCGCCGGTGCACAGGTGGTCGTGCATGGCCTGAACGAGGCCAGCGCCACCTTGATGACCCGGTTTGCCATCCACGACAAGGACGGCGCCGAAGACATGCTGGCCGGGCACTAATCTAGGTGTGGCGCAGACGGGCGTCATGATGTTGGCAGATTGATTACAATCAGCGCCTATTTCATGCCCCTGGAGGCGCCATGTTCGACTTCGATCTACCCTGGTGGGAGCTGATCGCGCGCGGCGCGATCGTCTACTGCGCCCTGCTCGCCATGATGCGCATTGCAGGCCGCCGTACGGTCGGGCAATTCACGCCGTTCGACCTGCTCGTGGTGATGCTGTTGTCCGAATCCGTGTCCAATTCAATGACCGGTGGCGACGAATCACTGCTCGGCGGGCTGGTCATCGCCGCGACGCTGGTGGCGCTGACCGTGCTGATCGCCTTTCTGACATCGCGCAGCCGCAAGTTCGAGGCGTTCGTCGAGGGCAGCCCCGTATTGATCGGCCGCGATGGCGTGTTCTTCAAGGATGTGATGAAAAGTTGCCGTCTGTCGCAGGACGATGTTGAAGAAGCGCTGCGCGGCGCCGACTGTCCGCGCCCGAAGATGAAGTGCGCGTTTCTCGAAGTGAACGGCACCATCAGCATCATGCAAAATCCGCAGTAAATTACCGCAATGCGCCGTGCTGGGCCAGCAGCCGCCCCCAGGCGGGAATCGCGGCGCGCCAGAATGCCTCGATGGCATCTGGCGCTGGCCCGTCGAGCACGAGCCCCAGGAACGCTGCAGTCTCCATCAGCACGCCGATTGCGGCAGGCGCATCGCCTGCCGTGACGGCAAGCGCGCCCGTCTGCTTCGACAATTTTTCTCCATTGCTGTTGCGTACCACCGGCACGTGCAGGTAGCGCGGCGTCGGTGCTTTCATGAGCCGCTGCAGATGGATCTGGCGCGGTGTCGAATCGAGCAGATCTGCGCCGCGCACGATGTCGGTCACGCCCTGATCGATATCGTCCACCACGACGGCCAGTTGATAGGCCCAGAACCCGTCCGCGCGCTTCAGCACGAAGTCGCCAGCATCACGCGCCAGATGCTGCGTGACGGGTCCGGCGAAACGGTCAACAAAGGTGATGGCATCCTCGCCCGCCGCCGGGACGCGTACGCGCAAGCTGCGCATGGTGCGGCCCGGGCCGAGGCCATGGCGGCAGGTACCGGGATAGATGGCACTGCCGTCGGGCGCCACGCCGATCCGCGAATCGGCAATTTCGCGCCGGTTGCAGCCGCACGGATAGGTGGCACCCTCGATGCGGGCGGCAGCGGCCGCATATAAATGCTTGCGTCGGCTTTGCCAGACGATGTCGCCGTCATGCTGCATGCCCAGCGCGGCCAGCAATTGCAGGATGCCTTCGGCCGCGCCGGGCACGCTGCGGCCTTCGTCGATGTCTTCGATGCGGATCAGCCAGGTGCCGCCATGCCAGCGGGCATCGAGGTAGCTGGCCATGGCCGCGACCAGCGAACCGGCATGCAGCGGCCCGGAAGGCGATGGCGCAAAGCGGCCGATGTAAGGATTGCTCACTTCCGGCTGCTTATTTCTTCGGTTGCTTCTCGTGGGCGGCGATGATGCCGGCGACCTGGCCATTGACGGCATTGGGCACTGCCATCGAGAGCTGGTAGTGGACGATCTCGAAGCCTGACTTGGTCTTGCGCAGCACGCCACTGGCCATCGCCGGCCCCATGTTCTTCGTATCGAGCAGCTCGTCGAACCAGATCAGCGATTTGTCGGCCGACGCATAGACATTGCGGCGCGTGGCCTTGAAGGTCCAGGCCGACTTGGCATCAAAATATTTCTTGGCCCACGCCTTGAAGGCGTCGCGCGTCCACAGCTCGGTGCGGTCGGTGCCGATATACACGCCATCCCTGGCGATCTTGTCGAAGTACGCCGTGCGTGCGTTGGCGGCATCATCATGCCAGCCGTCGACGAAGGCATTGACGTCGCGCGTGAGGGTCGCATCGGTGGCGGCGTGCGCAGCACCGCCCAAGCCCAGCGACAAGGAAAGGCACAGGAAACAGGCGGCGAAAAAGCGTGGCATGGTGGTTCCCTCGATGACGGTCATGAGCGAAACATTCTACACATGCACGCGACACGCCGTGGCACTACCGCTTCGCCGGTTCGGGTTGATGCTCGATGCCGAGCACCGTGGCCTCATGCGGGCCGTCAGGCTGCTGCCACGACATCCGCCCGCCGACACGTACGCCCAGGAGCGCCATACCGGCCGGTGTGAGCACCGATAACCGCTCGGCGGTGTCCTGCATATCGTTCGGGTAACTCAACGTCATCGTTTCTTCTTCGCTGGCGCCGGCCACGCGAAAGCGCACGCGCGAATTCATGGTCACGACGTCGGGCGGCATCTCCCACGGCTCGACCAGTTGCGCATGTTCGAGTTCACCCAGCAGCGCGTCGCGCGCCCTGGCCTGCGCTGGCGAAAGCCGGTCGAGTACACGCTCGAGGCGCTCGAGGTCCAGCCATGAAACAACCATTGAATCACTCATTTCAGTCTCCACGATCAACTTTGAAAGAGCCGGCTTGCCGCTACGGTGGCGGCGCCTGGCTACGGCGCTACGAACTGATGCCGTAAGCCGCTCGGCCATGGGCTGCGCGGAGTAATCCCAGCCGCGCCAGCGTGCGTGCACCAAGGGGTTCGCCTGATCGGGAAGACATGGAATGTTTCATCGTGGCAATTTATACTGATGAGCTCAGTATAGACCTCTTCAGCGGCAATGCCAGGGGTCGGCCAACGAAATATTTTCGCTGCATGCGCCCATGAAAAAAGCGGGCCGCAGCCCGCTTTTTAGCGATCGAACGGGCGGATTAACGCTTGTCGATTTCCGGCACGTCACGCGCCGGCGAGCCGACGAACAGCTGACGTGGACGGCCGATCTTCTGCTCTGGATCGGCGATCATCTCGTTCCACTGCGCGATCCAGCCGATGGTACGGGCCATCGCGAAGATGCCGGTGAACATGGTGACCGGGATACCCAGTGCCGATTGCACGATGCCCGAGTAGAAGTCGACGTTCGGGTAGAGTTTACGCGACACGAAGTATTCGTCTTCGAGGGCAATGCGTTCCAGTTCCATGGCCAGCTTGAACAGTGGGTCGTCCTGCAGGCCCAGTTCTTCCAGCACTTCGTGGCAGGTTTCGCGCATCAGCTTGGCACGCGGGTCGAAGTTCTTGTACACGCGGTGACCGAAGCCCATCAGCTTGACGCCCGAGTTCTTGTCCTTGACCTTCTCGATGAACGCCGGGATGTTCTCGACGCTGCCGATTTCCTTCAGCATGTTCAGCGCTGCTTCGTTCGCGCCGCCGTGGGCAGGGCCCCACAGGCAGGCGATACCGGCTGCGATACAGGCGAACGGGTTGGCGCCCGACGAACCGGCCAGACGGACGGTCGAGGTCGATGCGTTCTGCTCGTGGTCCGCGTGCAGGATCAGGATGCGGTCCAGGGCGCGCACCAGCACGTCGTTGACCTTGTACTCTTCGCACGGGTTGGCGAACATCATGTACATGAAGTTGGCGCTGTACGACAGGTCGTTGCGTGGGTACACGAACGGCTGGCCGACGTTGTACTTGTAGGCCATTGCGACCAGGGTCGGCAGCTTGGCGATCAGGCGGATTGCCGAGATTTCGCGCTGCTTGGCATCGTTGATGTCCAGCGAGTCATGGTAGAACGACGCCAGCGCGCCGACCGTACCGACCAGCACCGACATCGGGTGCGCGTCGCGGCGGAAGCCACGGAAGAAGAAGTTCATCTGCTCATGGATCATCGTGTGCTTGGTCACGGTGTCGGTGAACACTTCTTTCTGCTCTGCGTTTGGCAGTTCGCCGTTCAGCAGCAGGTAGCAGGTTTCCAGGAAGTCGCAGTTGACGGCCAGTTGCTCGATCGGGTAACCGCGGTACAGCAGCTCGCCCTTGTCACCGTCGATGTAGGTGATGCTCGAGTTACAGGCGGCGGTCGACATGAAGCCAGGATCGTACGTGAACTTGCCGGTCGCGCCGTACAGCTTGCGGATGTCGACGACGTCCGGGCCGATGGTGCCTTTGTAGATCGGCATGTCGATCGACGGGCTGCCGTCCGAGAACGACAGGGTGGCTTTGGTATCAGAGATGTTCATGGCACTTCCTTCTTGTGGGAGTGGGTCTACAAAATAAAACGAAACCGGGGGGCGTCGCGACGTGCCGCGTAGGCGAATCGGGTGCCCATAGTTCGCTTACGCTAGCCGCAGCTTCGCCAGCAAGGCGTGCACGTGCGGCAGGTCGAGCTCGCCGGAGGGCTCATTGCGCCCCAGCAGCAGGTCCAGCAACGGGTTGTCAGCCAGATCAAGCAGGCGCGTCAGCGCATCGACCTCGTCGTCGGTCAGTTCCTGTTCGTGCGCATCGAGAAAGCGCGTCAGGATCAGATCGTTCTCGAGCAGGCCACGACGTGCACGCCAGCGCAGGCGCGAACGGTTGGCAGGATCGGCTTGATGTGTAATCACATTAAAATCCGTTGTTGGTTCGACATCATACTCCGGCTGCCATGATTCGGCAGTACGGTACTTTTACGGTAGTGCGCCGGTGTTGTTCGCCGGAGCGGGTATGCACACGTGCGTTGAACGCGTGGACGGCATAGCCGTCCACCCTACCCGATCAACGCACGTCTGAATACCGGATAACACGTGCGACGCTAATTGCTGCGCCGCACGCATACATCGCTTAAATCGCGCGACGCACCAGCAGTTCCTTGATCTTGCCAATCGCCTTGTTCGGATTGAGGCCCTTCGGGCACACATCCGTACAGTTCATGATCGAGTGGCAGCGGAACAGGCGGTACGGATCTTCCAGGTTGTCCAGGCGATCGTTGGTCGCTTCGTCGCGCGAGTCGGCGATGAAACGGTACGCTTGCAGCAGGCCGGCAGGACCGACGAACTTGTCCGGATTCCACCAGAATGACGGGCACGAGGTCGAGCAGCAGGCGCACAGGATGCACTCGTACAGACCGTCGAGCTCTTCGCGCTCTTCAGGCGACTGCAGACGCTCTTTTTCAGGGCGGATCGACTCGTTGATCAGGTATGGCTTGACCGAGTGATACTGCTTGAAGAAGTTGGTCATGTCGACGATCAGGTCGCGCACCACCGGCAGGCCTGGCAGAGGACGCAGCACGATCGGCTGGGTCAGTTCGTTCAGGTTGGTCGTGCAGGCCAGGCCGTTCTTGCCGTTGATGTTCATTGCGTCCGAACCGCACACGCCTTCGCGGCACGAGCGGCGCAGCGCCAGCGAGTCATCGACATCGGCCTTGATGCGCTGCAGGACGTCCAGCAGCATCTTGTCGGTGTCTTGCAGCTCGACCGAAACGTCTTGCATGTAAGGCTTCGAATCCTTGTCCGGATCGTAGCGGTAAATCTTCAGTTGGACAGTGCGTGCCATGTTTTTACCTATCTCATCACGGCCGCCGGGCGACAATCGCCCGGTAGCCACAAAATATTTAGAAAGTGCGTGCTTTCGGCTTGAAGGTCTCGACCGTCAGCGGCTTTTGCACAACGCCCTTGTACTCGAGGCGGTTGCCTTCGGAGAAGAACAGCGTGTGCTTCATCCAGTTCGCGTCGTCACGTGTTTCGTAATCGCTGTGGGCGTGGGCGCCGCGCGATTCCTTGCGGGCCTGGGCCGACACGATGGTCGCTTTCGCGGTCTCGATCAGGTTGTCCAGCTCGAGCGCTTCGACGCGGGCCGTGTTGAACACCTTCGACTTGTCCTTGAACGACACGTTCTTGCGACGCTCGTCGAGCACCATGATTTCCTTGACGCCCTGCGTGAGCAGCTGGTCGGTGCGGAACACGCCGCAGTACTTCTGCATCGTGGCGCGGATATCGTTGGCGACGTGCTGCACTTTTTCGGTGCCGGTCGACGTTTCGAGGCGGTTCAGACGGTCCAGCGCGAAGTCGGCCGCATCAGCCGGCATCGGCTTGGCGACTTTCTTCTTCAGGTCGGACGCAACGACGTGGTTGCCGGCCGCGCGGCCGAACACGATCAGGTCGAGCAGCGAGTTCGTGCCCAGGCGGTTCGCGCCGTGGACCGAGACGCAGGCGCATTCGCCGATCGCGTACAAACCATTGACGATCTTCTGGCCGCCCGTACCGTCCGGTGCCACGACCTGACCATGGATATTGGTCGGGATGCCGCCCATCTGGTAGTGAATCGTCGGCACGACAGGAATCGGTTCCTTGGTCGCATCGACGTTGGCGAACTTGTGGCCAATTTCGAGGATCGAAGGCAGACGCTTCTTGATCGTGTCGGCGCCAATGTGACGCAGGTCCAGCAGCACGTGGTCCTTGTTCGGACCGCAGCCGCGGCCTTCCTTGATCTCCTGGTCCATCGAGCGCGACACGAAGTCGCGTGGCGCCAGATCCTTCAGCGTCGGCGCATAGCGCTCCATGAAGCGTTCGCCGTTACTGTTGATCAGGATACCGCCCTCGCCGCGCACGCCTTCGGTGATCAGGACGCCCGCACCCGCCACACCGGTGGGGTGGAACTGCCAGAACTCCATGTCCTGCAGCGGCAGGCCGGCACGCGCCGCCATGCCCATGCCGTCACCGGTGTTGATGAAGGCATTGGTCGATGCGGCGAAGATACGGCCTGCGCCGCCGGTGGCGAAGATGGTGGTCTTCGCTTCCAGGATCATCACGTCGCCGGTTTCCATTTCCAGGG